>ERZ1673740.3-NODE-3-length-644332-cov-56.714129_pt1 | contig 644332 bp, 433 predicted proteins | sample MGYA00580221_ERZ1673740 | MGnify/ENA primary metagenome ERZ1673740 (study PRJEB41218, sample SAMN15661786) | gut metagenome | host: Homo sapiens | place: Canada: London | collected 2015-08-20/2019-03-30 | study: EMG produced TPA metagenomics assembly of...
TAAATTTTACTACCTTTGCCCTTGTTTGGAAGAACATACGTTTAGGAAACTTCTATTCTATCCGTTGAACTACAGGACCAAAAACATTTGCGGTTGCAAAGATAAAGCATTCTCCCGATTTAACAAAGGCGAACGAATCTTTTATCGAGAAGTTAAAGAAATACAGTCTACACAAGATTTTATCAAATTGTCAACCTAAATCAGCTACAAACAGTAGTATATTAGCGATCCAATCTTACATTTAGTCAACAGTTAGGCAACCAAAAATAAATGATAATATGCAACTTTTATTCGTTCAAGTCAGACACATAGTCAGAGTTTTGCTCACTCCAAATATCAAAAAACACTCATTTATCAATTCTTTTAGTACACAATCACAGATTAATTCGAAAAGATTTTGCCAAGTCGCATAACTTTCCGACATTTGCAAACGCATCTTTAAAAGCGTAGTACTTTTTGTAAGTACCCCAACCAACATAAGAACAGATTTTAAGTGATCCTATAAATTAATCATAGTAATACGAAATTATGGCAAACGACATGATGGTAAAAGAACTGGATCAAGTGGTAGTCCGCTTTTCCGGAGACTCCGGCGATGGTATGCAGCTCGCCGGCAACATCTTTTCAACAGTATCGGCTACGGTGGGAAATGACATCAGTACTTTCCCCGACTATCCCGCAGATATCCGCGCCCCGCAAGGTTCTCTGACCGGCGTATCAGGTTTCCAGGTACACATCGGCGCCAGCAAAGTATTCACCCCGGGTGATAAATGCGACGTATTGGTAGCTATGAACGCTGCCGCATTGAAAACACAGTATAAGTTTGCTAAGTCTACTGCTTGTATCATCATCGACACAGACTGTTTCCAGGCTTCCGATTTACAGAAAGCCGCTTTCAAGACTGACAATCCTATCGAAGAAATGGGTATCAAGCAAGACGTGATTGCTGCTCCTATCTCTCAAATGGTGAAAGATTGCCTGGCAGAAACAGGTATGGACAACAAAGCAATGCTGAAATGCCGCAACATGTTCGCTCTCGGTTTGGTATGCTGGCTGTTCAATCGTGACCTGAAGATTGCAGAAGATTTCCTTAGAGAGAAATTTGCAAAAAAGCCGGAAATAGCAGAAGCCAACATCAAGGTGATTCACGCCGGCTACGACTATGGTCACAATACACATGCTTCTGTAGCGCATACTTATAAGATAGAAAGTAAGATAAAAACCCCCGGAATATACATGGATATCATGGGTAACAAAGCTACAGCCTACGGTTTCATTGCTGCTGCTGAAAAAGCAGGTCTGAAGTTGTTCCTGGGTTCTTATCCCATCACTCCTGCTACGGACGTATTACATGAACTTTCCAAACATAAATCTTTAGGTGTCATTACCGTTCAATGCGAAGATGAGATTTCCGGCTGTGCTACAGCTATCGGTGCATCTTTTGCAGGTGCATTGGCTGTAACTACCACTTCCGGTCCGGGTGTCTGCCTGAAATCAGAGGCTATGAACCTGGCAGTGATTACAGAACTTCCTCTGGTTGTTCTGAACGTACAGCGCGGTGGCCCTTCCACAGGTTTGCCGACTAAATCGGAACAAACTGACTTATTGCAGGCTTTGTTTGGCCGTAACGGCGAAAGCCCGATGCCGGTTATTGCCGCCACCTCACCGACAAACTGCTTCGATGCAGCCTATGCAGCTTGTAAAATGGCTTTGGAGCACATGACCCCTGTGGTTCTGTTGACAGACGGTTTCGTAGCCAACGGTTCCGGTTCATGGAAGCTGCCGAATCTGGATACATATCCTGAAATCAAACCTCAGTATGTTACTCCTGAAATGAAGGATAACTATACTCCTTATAAACGCAACCCTGAGAACCAGGTACGTTACTGGGCCATTCCGGGACAAGAAGGCTATACTCATATCCTCGGTGGTCTGGAAAAAGACAGCAACACTGGTGCGATCTCTACCGATCCTGAAAACCACAATCTGATGTGCCACCTGCGTGCAGAAAAAGTTGCAAAGATTGCTGTGCCCGATGTAGAAGTACAAGGCTGTGCAGATGATGCAGACCTGCTGATTGTAGGTTTTGGCGGTACTTACGGACACTTGTATTCTGCTATGGAAGAGATGAACAAAGCCGGACAAAAAGTAGCCTTAGCTCACTTCTCTTATATCAATCCACTGCCTAAAAATACGGCTGAGGTATTGAAGAAATATAAGAAAGTGGTAGTTGCCGAACAGAATCTGGGACAATTTGCCGGTTATCTCCGCATGAAGGTAGATAATTTCACTCCGTATCAATTCAATGAAGTCAAGGGACAGCCGTTCGTAGTAAGCGAATTGGTGGCTGCCTTCACCGAGATACTGAAGAAGTGACAAGCTACAGGCTACGAGTAACAAGTACTGCCCTGAACAGACTTGTAGCTTGTAGCTCGTAACTCGTAGCTACTAAAAAACTTATCAACTTAAAACTTAAGAACATCATGAGCGAATATACAGCTAAAGATTTCAAAAAAGGACAACCTCGTTGGTGTCCGGGTTGCGGTGACCACTTCTTCTTGAACTCACTGCACAAAGCGTTGGCAGAAATCGGTGTTAAGCCTTGGGAAACTGCCGTTATTTCGGGTATCGGTTGCTCTAGCCGTCTACCTTATTATATGAATACGTATGCGATGCAGACTATCCACGGACGTGCTGCCGCCATCTCTACCGGATGTAAAGTAACCAATCCTAACCTGAGCGTTTGGCAGGTTTCAGGTGACGGTGACGGTCTGGCTATCGGTGGTAACCACTTTATCCATGCTATCCGTCGCAATATAGATATCAACATTCTGTTGCTGAACAACCGCATCTACGGTTTGACAAAAGGACAATATTCTCCGACGTCTCCCCGTGGCTTCGTCAGCAAATCCTCTCCTTATGGCACGGTAGAAGATCCGTTCCACCCAGCTGAACTCTGCTTCGGTGCCCGTGGACGTTTCTTTGCACGCTGTGTAGCTACAGATGGTCCCGGCACAGGAGAAGTTCTGAAGGCTGCCGCTAACCATAAAGGAGCCGCTGTGTGTGAGATTCTGCAACACTGCGTTATCTTCAATGACGGCACCTACGACTCTGTATACAATAAGGACGGACGTGCCAAGAATGCTATCTATCTGGAACACGGTAAGCCGATGCTTTTCGGTGAGAACAAAGAGTTTGGATTGATGCAGGAAGGCTTTGGACTGAAAGTTGTGAAGTTGGGCGAGAACGGTATCACAGAAAAGGATATCCTCGTTCATGATGCACACTGCATGGATAATACATTGCAACTGAAATTGGCTCTGATGGAAGGTCCTGACTTCCCGGTTGCTCTCGGTGTGATCCGCGATGTAGAAGCTCCGACTTATGACGATGCTGTAATGGAACAGATTGAAGAAGTATCAGCAAAGAAGAAGTATCACAACTTCAAAGAACTGCTGATGACAAATGATATTTGGGAAGTGAAGTAAGCAAATACAATATTCTTTTTCAGTAAAAGCCTCATTACCGCTGCTATTATATAGTACGGTAATGAGGCTTTTTGCGAAGGACGAATCTGCTTATTAGAGGGATTAATTCATTACTATAAGGTTATGAATATTATTTTAGGCGCGGATTACGCGGATTACACGGATTCTTTTCCTGTAATATAGTGTGATAGCGCAGCCATTAATCCGTGTAATCCGCGTAATCCGCGCCTAAATCATTATCAGCATTTAGTTCATTACTGTACCATTCTTAATTAATCCCGCCAACAGGTAATCCCAAATATCATATATATTTTTGGGATTTAAGCATTAAAAGCCTATATTTACCTTGAAATAAAGTAAGATGAAAGAGATGATACAAAGAAGACTTTAGTCGGTAATTGAGAGTAAGCTATTCAAAGGAAAGGCGATTATCCTGATCGGTGCAAGACAAGTAGGAAAAAGTACACTATTTAATCAAATCACTCAGGGACGAAAAGAAGCAGTACTGACATTGAACTGCGACGAACCGGAAGTGAAAGAGATGTTAGCCAACATCAATACCTCCGAACTGAAAATGCTGATCGGCAACAACAGAATTATCGTAATAGACGAGGCACAACGTGTATCAGAAATAGGTTTAACCCTAAAACGCATTACAGACAATTTCACCAACGTGCAGCTTCTCGTCACCGGTTCTTCATCGTTTGAATTACAAAGTAATCTGAGCGAACCTCTCACAGGACGAAAATATGAATATCACCTCTATCCCATCTCTACGGCAGAATTATATGACAGCCAAGGTTTATTGCCAGTCAAACAAATGTTTGAATCCCGGCTTATATACGGTTCTTATCCGGACATTATCAATCATACTGATGAGGCTAAAGAATTATTAATGAACATAGCCAACAGCTACCTGTATAAAGACCTGTTGGCAATGAACGAGATACGCCGCCCCATACTGCTGGAAAAGTTACTTATCGCCCTTGCCCTGCAAGTAGGCAGTGAAGTATCCTATAACGAAGTAGCGCAAACCATCGGGACCGACAACAAAACCGTAGAAAAATACATCGACTTATTAGAGAAATGCTATGTCATTTTCCGCCTGAATGCTTTCAACCGTAACTTACGAACAGAACTTAAAAAGAGCAAGAAAATATATTTTTACGATAATGGTATCCGCAATGCCGTCATCCAGAATTTTGCACCGCTATCTCTCCGCCAAGACACAGGCGCTTTATGGGAGAATTTCTTCATCAGCGAACGCATCAAAGCAAATCATTACAACGGGAATTATGCAAAAAGCTTCTTCTGGAGAACCACTCAACAACAAGAAATAGACTATATAGAAGAAGCAGACGGCAACTTCACCGCTTTTGAAATGAAGTGGAATCCTAATAAACGTCCAATCACCTTTCCATCTCCCTTCTTGAATAATTATCCGGTAAAAGAGACTGTAGTCATCACGCCAGAGAATTATCTGGAATGGGTTATGTAAGTACAGAGTCATTACCTTGAATAAAATAAGGGAAAAGAGGCATAGTAGACACCTCTTCAGTTATAGAACAAAAAGATAAGTCAATACAGCACAGTTCCCATTAGGAGAAAACAAGAAACAACAGAACTGACTGACATTATCGGAACTTCAATTTGATCCCTGCAATTCCAGAAGGAGTATTAGAATAACTGCGCTTTCTAAGTTTTCCTGTCCTTTCCCTTTGATAATAAAAGAATTAGTGTATATCTGCATCAGGCATACATTAACCTTTAGTATCACTGTACTATGGGTAGAAGATTAATCTTTGACCGGTTTTCCCAGCAAGCTCTCCAGACCTTTCACCGGTATCGTGCCGTAATGTTCAGTCCCACCTGTAGAATAACAATTAAAAAGAACGTGATCCGGTTTATCTGTAAAAAAAAACAGACAGGCCCGGTCACGCTCATATACGACAAGAGAATATCAATCCTCCGGATTAGCCTCTTCGTTCTCCGCCGGCAACGGCAAAGAAACAGTAAATTCGCTATATTTCCCTTCTATACTCTCCACACTGACATACCCTCCATGCTCCCGGGCTACATTCATCACATAGTTCAGTCCCAAACCGAAACCGGATACTTTCTTCTTCTCATCCTCATTCCGGGTAATGACGCGTTCAAACTTATCAAATACAATCCGTTGAGCCGCAAGCGGAATACCGATTCCATTATCCCGCACCCTGATCTGAATATACTGTCCGGAAAGGCAGGAAGTAATCTGTATATCTATTGTATCCTTAGAATATTTCACAGCATTATCTATCAGGTTACTTAAAGCCTCTTTCAAATACTCCTCATCAGCATAAGCTCCCTCTTCCTGCAAATCAACCTGAAATGTGATAGGCTTTTCTGCCTTAACCGTGAACGTGTGTACCAACTCATCCACCATAGGACGGAGTTGAATCCAATTCTTATCCAACAGTAATTGTCCATGTTCCAGTTTAGAGATAGTCAGTACTTTATTGGCCAGTGCAAGCAAATGTTGAGCTTCCGCCTCCAGAATATCGAAGTGTTTTTCTTTCTTCTCAGGCTTACTATCTACCTTTCCACTACGAAGCACTTTAAGCCCAATCAGGATGGAACTGATCGGATTCTTCATGTCGTGAACCATAGCAGAAGAGAAATCTTCACGCATTCGTGCCAACTCATCCTGCCGGCGGATAATATCCACCTGCTTACGTATGGCAAATAATAGAAGTCCCAAAGCCACTATCGTTCCGAAGAACATATAAAGCAGTTTACCGATGAACCCGGCACGAAGATTCTGGATATAAGCATGTACTCCCAGAGTGTCATTCACAGGACATACAAAGGTATAGTGTTGCTCCAACAGTTTCCGATAATCAGAAAAATATCGTAAATCCTGTTTCAATACGATAGAATCACCGTGTAAAGGTACCGTATCCAGGCGAAACTTGATCCGCTTCAAATCCACTTCATCCAGTTCATTACGGAAAAAGGCAGCCAGATCCTTAGTTTGTCCGGCTTCAAATGCATCCGTCGCACGGCCGTAAGCTTCGTGGATATTACGTATCACTTGCTGCCGGTTCAGTCCGAAACTTCGTCCTACCCAATTTCCAAGCAAGTACAGGACAGCTGCTGTTGCAGTTATTGTAAGAAGTATATAATACGACTTTTTCATCAAGCATTCTATATTTCAGGCAAATATAGATAAACTTTTCTTTCCACCTTAACATAAAGATAACATTCTGATAACCTAAATTAATTTCATACTCTTGTTATCTTTGCAGCGTAGAAATCAGTAAAAAGGAATTATGGAAAAGAAAGAAGCAAATAAGGAACCATTCAACCGCCCGGATGGAGTGGAAGTGAAACTCACAGCAAAGTCTATCAACATAAGAGGATTTCTGTTTTTCTTCATTCTGTTCCTGATAGGTAGCTATCTGTTTGTTTATGTATGGGATGAACCTTCATCCTATAGTGCCGGTCGTTTATTAGGTACCACTGTAAAAGGAATCAGTAGTCCCCAAGTTATGCTTTGCATATTTTTACTCCTCGTGTTTTATATACTAATCCAGGCAGGGATTCTTTACTGGTTTAGCGGAAAGGATAAAAAGCTCCTACACTGGCATTTTGACTGGACTGGAGTAGGATTTTCTCTGACTCGTCCTATTCCATTGAAGTTCTATCGGGTATCCTTATTATTACCGGGCATCTTATTGGGAGTGATGCCTGCAATCCATGGATTCTGTACAGGAGAGGCCAATATATTCTTCCTGGGATTATTCGGTATTCTGGGTGGTACGGGAGATTTTCTTTTTTGGTACAGCCTTCGTGCCTTTGATGACGAAGACTTGCTACTGGCCGGTAAAAAAGCCTTTCAAGCCACTATTATAAAGCGTAATTACGGAAAGAATGACTAAAGATTCCAAATCACCATTGTAATAAAGATCATCTCCATACCTTCTGCAACCAAACCATTAGGAAGCATTCCTAAACAAACAGGCAATCATCTGTCTTTACCCTAGATCTTTTTGCATTCTACACTAAGCCTTATTGGGTATTAACCTTGATCAAGCGGCTGGTTAACCTTGGTTGACGAGCCTATTAATCAAGGTTAATCGGCCGGTTAACCAAGGTCAACACCTGATTATTCCTAAGCTAAATGAGATATTTCACTGATTATAAACAGAATAACAGCTGATGTAAAACAAATGAATGCCCCATTCCGTTAAGGGCTGATTATGGACCAAAACCAGGACGAGACACACAGTGAGAGTAACCCACTTACCCTCACACAGGATTTTTTACTACCACCACACTTAACATCCTAATTATTATTGATCTATCCCCAAAGTGAGGGTAGTGAGGGTAGATTGGGGAAACTTTTTATTGGTATCTATTCCTTTTCGCCGAATGCCAAATCTCCTGCATCTCCCAGTCCCGGAACAATATACGAATGCTCATTTATCTCCGGATCAATGGCTGCACACCAGATTGTAGTCTTGTCTTCGGGGAGTGTTTCAGCAATGTGTTCCACAGCCTGACGGCTGGCAATGATAGAAGCGACATGTATCTCCGCCGGATGCCCCTTCGTCAGCATAGCCTGGTAACTCAACTCCATACTGCTACCGGTTGCTAACATTGGGTCTGTAATGATCAGCGTCTTTCCGTCGATGCGCGGTGAAGCAATATATTCAATATGAATATCAAACTTCAGCGTATCCTTATATTTCCGGTAAGCGGAAACGAAAGCATTTTCCGCACCGTCAAAGTAGCTCAGAAAGCCCTGATGGAAAGGCAACCCGGCACGCAGAATGGTGCTTAATACCAATTGGTTATCCGGAGTCTGCACGGGTGCTATCCCCAGCGGAGTCTGGATATTCTTCTGAGAATAAGCAAAGTCCTTACTCATTTCATAGGCCATAATTTCCCCGATGCGTTCAATGTTTCGGCGGAAGCGAAGGCGGTCGCTTTGTACTTGTACATCCCGGATCTCGGCAACATACTGGTTCAGGATGGAGTTTGTCTCGGCAAAATTGATAATTTTCATGATGTGATTTGAATTAATATGCGCAAAGTAAACGATTTCTTGTGCAATTTGCAACATTCAGTTTGCAGATATTGTTATGGAGTTATAAAAGACTTCTCATTAAAGAAAAATTTCTCTAATCAGGTGATTGTTTCGAAAGAAAATACTACTTTTGTACGCGAAAAACAAGGGACTGTTCGGAATATGGCTTAATTCATACCGGTTTCCTTCCCCCCTTGAGATAGATAAAGGTAAAAAGAATTAGCAAGAGATAAATAAACCAAATACCAAAATTTTAAATCATTAAAAGAAATGGCAAATTTAGATTTAAGCAAGTACGGTATCAAAGACGTGAAGGAAATCATCCACAACCCGTCTTATGATGTACTGTTCGCAGAAGAAACCAAACCAAGTTTGGAAGGTTTTGAAAAAGGTCAGGTAACTGAACTGGGTGCTGTAAACGTAATGACAGGTATCTATACCGGTCGTTCTCCTAAAGATAAATTCTTCGTTATGAATGAAGCCAGCAAGGATTCTGTATGGTGGACTTCAGACGAATACAAAAACGACAACAAACCTTGCTCTGAAGAAGCTTGGGCTGACCTGAAGGCTAAAGCTGTAAAAGAATTGAGCGGCAAACGTCTGTTCGTTGTTGATACATTCTGTGGTGCTAACGAAAGTACTCGTATGAAAGTACGTTTCATCATGGAAGTAGCATGGCAGGCTCACTTCGTAACTAACATGTTCATCCGCCCGACTGCTGAAGAACTGGCTAACTACGGAGAACCCGATTTCGTATCATTCAACGCTTCTAAAGCAAAAGTTGACAACTACAAGGAACTGGGTCTGAACTCTGAAACAGCTACTGTATTCAACTTGAAGACCAACGAACAGGTTATCTTGAACACTTGGTACGGTGGTGAAATGAAGAAGGGTATGTTCTCTATCATGAACTACAAGAACCCGTTGCGTGGTATCGCTTCTATGCACTGCTCTGCCAACACCAACATGGAAGGTACTGACTCTGCTATCTTCTTCGGTCTGTCCGGTACTGGTAAGACTACCTTGTCTACTGACCCGAAACGTCTGTTGATCGGTGACGACGAACACGGATGGGATGACGAAGGTGTATTCAACTACGAAGGTGGTTGCTATGCTAAGGTTATCAACTTGGACAAAGACAGCGAACCCGATATCTACAACGCTATCAAACGTGACGCTTTGTTGGAAAACGTAACTGTTGCTGCTGATGGTAAGATTGACTTCACTGACAAGAGCGTTACAGAAAACACTCGTGTTTCTTATCCTATCTATCACATCAATAACATCGTTAAACCGGTATCTAAAGGTCCTCACGCTCACCAGGTAATCTTCCTGTCAGCTGATGCCTTCGGTGTATTGCCTCCGGTATCTATCCTGAACCCGGAACAAGCTCAGTACTACTTCCTGTCTGGTTTCACCGCTAAGTTGGCTGGTACAGAACGTGGTATCACTGAACCGACTCCGACATTCTCTGCTTGCTTCGGCGCTGCTTTCTTGTCATTGCACCCGACTAAATATGCAGAAGAACTGGTTAAGAAGATGAATAAGGTAGGTGCTAAGGCATACTTGGTAAACACTGGCTGGAACGGTAGCGGCAAGCGTATCTCTATCAAAGATACTCGTGGTATCATCGACGCTATCCTTGACGGTTCTATCGACAAGGCTCCTACTAAGGTTATTCCTTTCTTTGACTTCGTTGTTCCGACTGAATTGCCGAACGTTGATCCGAAGATCCTTGATCCTCGCGACACTTACGAATGTGCTTGTCAGTGGGAAGAAAAAGCAAAAGACCTGGCTGGCCGTTTCATCAAGAACTTTGCTAAGTTCACTGGTAACGAAGCTGGTAAAGCACTGGTTGCTGCTGGTCCGAAGCTCTAATCTGAATAAAACCAGTTTAGATATATATGCGAAAGCGGCTCTTGATATCAAGAGCCGCTTTTCTTGTTTTTATCTGTTTCATTTGTTCTTCCTAATTATTTTCCTACTTTTGCGCTATACGTAATACCTAAGAATATGACTTATCTGGATACGGACAGGCAAACGCAGGCAGATTTGAGCATTACAGAAGGAATATATGACGAATATCCCCTCTACTCCTTATTCTCCGGAACGGAGACTAAAAACGGAAAACGCATGATGCTCGATTGGATTACCTCTCCCCTGAACGATATATCTGCCATACGAAAAAGACAAGAAGCGATAGCCTGGAAAGAGTTACCCGAACTTCCTTTGGATGAAGAAGAACTCGACTTTATCGAATATTATCTGGAATACCGTGAGCAGATCAGAAGACCTAATATTTTAGTGTCGCTGACTTCAGCATTCGACCGTTTATTAAGACACGACGCTCAACGCTATATCATCAGACGAGGTGTAACCTTAATTATCCTGTTATTGAACCGATTGGATACATTGCGAAAAAACACCTTGGAAAATGCCCCTTTACTATTGAAAGAATTAGCACAAAGCATTCAGGACACTATACATGGCAGCGAACTGAAAGAAGTTATCGGCCTCTATAAAGATAAAGAGAAATCTCCCTCCAACTATACCATCGACAAATACGATTACCTGTTTCGTTGTATCCATTTTGAACTGATCAGAGGGTTACTTTCTCAAATTTATATGCTGGACGTATGCCGCACAGCACAGCATGTAGCAATCAACAGAGGTTTCTGTTGCTGTCCGGAAATGACAGATACGATGGATTTATCTATTACTGGCTTTGTACACCCGTTCACCAAAGAGGGACGAAGTAACGACTGGAAGATGTCAAACGGCAATATATGCATTCTTACAGGCTCCAATATGGCCGGTAAATCAACAACCCTCAAAGCCATCACAATCGCTGTATGGCTGGCGCACTGCGGATTACCGGTTCCAGCCCGTTCAATGATCTGTCCTGTTTTTGATGGAATCTATACTTCAATCAACCTCCCGGACTCCCTGCGCGATGGCAGAAGTCATTTTATGGCGGAAATTCTACGAATCAAAGAAGTTCTTCAAAAAGCGACATCCGGTAAGCGATGTCTGATAATACTGGATGAAATGTTCCGCGGAACAAACGCACAGGATGCCTTTGAAGCTTCTGTCGCAGTAAACGAATTACTCAGAAAGTATTTGCATTGCTCATTCCTTATATCGACCCACATTCTGGAATATGCCAAACATTTTGAGAAAGACAGTGCATGTTCTTTCTATTATATGGATTCAAGAATTCAGAACGATCAATTTATATGTCCTTATCAACTGATTGAAGGCATATCCGAAGCACAGGTTGGATACTGGTTGGTAAGAAAAGAATTGGAATCACTTCATTACTAAATCTTTTTTGTTAGCTTTGCGAAAACCAATATTAAACAAAGCAATATGAAAAGTATCAAATTGATGTTAGCAGGTGCCAGCCTGTTGCTGTGCTGCGGATGTGGCATGCAAGTAAAAGAGAGTACAACTGTGACTGAGAAAGCAAGCAATGAAAATGCAGTAATTGAGAATATGATGTCACGCCGCAGTATTCGTAAATACAAGCCGCAAGCAGTGAACCGCGATACTATGCAGATTATACTGAACTGCGGTATCAATGCCCCCAACGGTCAGAACAAGCAGTCCTGGGCAATCCGGGTAGTGGATAATCCGGATTTTATCAATGGTATCACCGAAGTTTACAAGAAACAGAATCCGAAAGCTGCCGAAGATCCTAACTTCAAGAATATGTTCCGCAATGCTCCTACAATAGTATTTATCGCCAATGACAAGTCTTATGATCTGTCACAGATAGACTGTGGTTTATTGGGTGAGAACATGATTCTCTCAGCTTGGTCTATGGGTATAGGTTCCTGTTGTTTAGGAGGACCGACACGATTTATAAACTCCACACCGGATGCAGCAGAATATTTGAAGAGACTCGATATTCCGGAAGGATATGAGTTGCTCTATTGCATCGCATTCGGTTATCCGGATGAAACTCCGGCAGCTAAACCGAGAAATGCGGAGAAGATTAAATTCATAGATTAAAGATTTTTTAAAGATTCTGCATTGTCATCTCCATTTGCATAAGATTATTTACTACATTTGTAGGATAATCACTTGAAATGTATGAAAATAGCAGATACACATAGCTTATTTATAGCTCTTATCTGGATGATATTATTCTCATCGTGCTCTGATGAGAATAATACTCCTGATATCAATGGAAAAGAAATCTGGATAGGCCTACAAATCGGGCCTTCTCTGGAATATGATTCACAACCTTTAAGCAGAGCTACAGTTCAGGAAGCCGGAATTTATGCAGTGAATGTTTTCTGGAAAAAGGGTTCTACCTTTCAGCCTTATGCAACCGGACTTTTTGAAGATATTTCAGATATAAGCATCGGACTGATTGAAGGATATATTTATCGGTTTGACTGTACTTTCCTGAAAAAGAATGAACTTCCTTATAACAACAATGGATATTTCGGACTCCCATTTTCTATCACAACAGATAAACGGGTAGATGCCGCTGTCACCAATAAGCTAGTTATTTCCATCAATCCTCTAAACGAAAACCAGAATTTCCACCAACACATTTATAAAGGAGCGATGCACCTGGAAACCAATGAGATCAGTGAACGTCCTACGGACACACATCGCTTTTATGGCAGCGCAACACTTGACTTGATCAATGCCGATCCCGTAACCGAAGGTAATCGTCCGGCAAAGTTTGTTTCTATTGAACTGAAAAGAGCATATTATACTCTGCGATTTGCAGCTGAGAACTTGTCTATAGGAGATTCCATCAAAGTAGAAACCAGCAATGCCAAAGCATTTCTCATAGAATGTACCGATGCCACTACTTCCCTTTCCATGTCGGAAGAGAGGCTATTTTCTCTACAAAATGTCGCCAACATCGGAAACGGCAATATCAACGCCACAGAAAATCTGCCTATCAACGTCTATTACCGCCCAAAGAACGCTGAAGAATGGACCAGCATTATCTCAAACCAATCCATTACAATTCAACGAAATAAAAAGAATCTGATAAAGATTATAAATATAGATAAGCATTACGATGCAAATACTTCTATCTCATTTGAAGGAGATAACACCGATTTGGACCCCACAGAAGAAGAACATCAAAACATTGGATAATCAAACAAACAGATATATGAAAACAAAACATTTAATTTTAGCGGGATTAGTCGTCCTGAGTCAGATTCTGCAATCTTGCCTTAAAGGAGAAGATGTTTATAAAGAGAAAGAGCCTACTTACACTGAGCTGGACCTTAATATAGGTGGCGAGTGTTCCCTCACAGAAAAACCAATGAGCCGTGCCGATGCTTCGAAAGAGATTTTCGGTATAAATGTAGCCATGCTCATACAGAATCCCAACGGGTCAGTCACTCAAAAGCCTTATGCTTATGGCATCTTTGACAATATCAAAGCCGGGAATCTGAAGTTGAATGTCCTCGACGGATATCAATACCGCATCTCGTGTACGATGATAAAAGAAGGAAAGGACTCTTTATTGACTAAAGATGGGACACTTTATCCACTGACACTCAGCAAAGGAAACGATCCAAAGTTAGGTACAATCACGAATAAATTCATTACAGCCGAACGACCGGATGGCACACAAGAATATCTTTTCGATCTTGAAAACTCCAAAATAGGAACCAAGGGACAGAGCAATTATACCCGTCCTTTTATTCAAAGATACCATGGTATCATCGACAAATTGACCGTAGCACCCGACCAGACAAATACACTGGAAGTTTATCGCCGGTACTTCGGTGTACAATTCAAACAGAACGGATTACAAGCTGATTGCAAACTGGAAATCCAAATAGATGGTGCACCGACTGTATGGTTGACTCCTGATAAGAAAGAATCACCCGAGCTTATGGTTTCCATGAGAACCTTGACGACTCCTGTTGAAACAGGAAAGATTCTGACTGATAACGCCCGTGTTAAAGTCACCGTGCACCGGACAGGAAAAGAAGCCGAGGATATCTTGAACTATAACATCAACTTCAAGAGAAATTATATGCATACGATTGTCATTTCCGATATCGATCATTTTGGTACAGGAAGCAATGTCAGCATCCATGTAGAAGAAACCGAACTGGAAAACAGTGCCCAGGAAGATTTACCCTGGCAAGGAGGAAACTAAAATAAAAAAGTAAAGGTGGGCATTCGATTTGAAAGCCCACCTTTACTTTTTTCGTTAGATTTGATGAGTTAAACTCATCTCCACTATTCTTTAATTCTTATTCGCACGTTTACGTTCTATCTCGTCCAGAATCACTTTACGCATACGCATTGCCTTCGGTGTAACCTCTACGTACTCATCTTCCTTGATATATTCCAAAGCCTCTTCCAAAGAGAACTGTACAGGCGGAATCAGACGAACTTTATCATCCGAACCGGAAGCACGCATATTCGTCAACTTCTTGGATTTCGTAACATTAATCACGAGGTCGTTATCATGGGAGTGTTCACCTACCACCTGTCCGGCATACACGTCCTCCTGTGGGAAAATAAAGAACTTACCACGATCCTGCAATTTATCAATGGCATAAGCAAAAGCTGTTCCCGTTTCCATTGCAATCATAGAGCCGTTGGTACGACGTTCGATTTCACCTTTGTGCGGTTGGTATTCTTTGAAACGGTGTGCCATGATAGCTTCACCGGCAGAAGCAGTCAGTACATTCGTACGCAAACCGATGATACCACGCGAAGGCATATTGAATTCCAAGTTTACACGTTCGCCTGCACTCTCCATCTTCACCATCTCACCCTTACGACGGGTTACCATATCAATTATCTTGCTGGAATATTCTTCGGGAACATTTACTGTCAGTTCTTCAATCGGCTCACACTTCACACCGTCAATCTCCTTGAAGATAACCTGTGGCTGACCAACCTGAAGCTCATAACCTTCGCGACGCATGGTTTCAATCAATACAGAAAGATGAAGTACACCACGACCGGAAACTACCCATTTACCATCTTCTTCACTTTTACGTACGCGTAAGGCAAGGTTCTTATCCAATTCCTTCATCAAACGGTCATGGATATGACGAGAAGTCACAAACTTACCATCACGACCGAAGAAAGGAGAATCATTAATGGCGAACAACATACTCATAGTCGGTTCGTCAATAGCGATAGGCGGCAATGCTTCCGGATTTTCAAAGTCACAGATCGTATCACCGATTTCAAAGCCTTCGATACCTACCAACGCACAGATGTCACCGGAAGAAACTTCCGATACCTTCGCGCGTCCCATACCTTCAAATGTATGCAGTTCCTTGATTTTTGATTTCACAAAACTTCCGTCGCGCTTAGCCAAAGATACATTCATCCCCTCTCTAAGCGTACCACGATGTACACGACCTACGGCAATACGTCCGGTATAAGAAGAATAATCCAAAGAAGTCACCAACATCTGCGGAGTACCTTCCAACTGCGTGGGAGCCGGTATATTCTCTACAATACAGTCCAGTAATGCGAAGATATTATCAGTAGGAGTCTTCCAGTCCGTACTCATCCAATTGTTCTTCGCAGAACCATAAATAACGGGGAAGTCCAACTGATCTTCCGTAGCTTCAAGGCTGAACATCAGGTCGAACACCATTTCATATACTTCTTCCGGACGACAGTTCGGTTTGTCTACCTTGTTCACCACAACGATGGGTTTCAGACCAATCTGCAGAGCTTTCTGCAACACGAAACGTGTCTGGGGCATCGGACCTTCGAAAGCATCCACCAACAGGATACATCCGTCTGCCATGTTCAATACACGCTCCACTTCACCTCCGAAGTCACTGTGTCCCGGAGTATCAATGATATTGATTTTAGTTCCTTTGTAATTGATAGAAACGTTTTTAGAAAGGATCGTTATCCCTCGTTCACGTTCCAAGTCATTGTTATCCAGCATTAATTCACCTGTGCTCTGGTTGCTGCGGAACAGATTTCCCGCCAAGAGCATCTTGTCGACAAGCGTCGTTTTCCCATGGTCAACATGGGCAATGATTGCAATGTTTCTAATATTTTGCATACAATACCTATATATTTGGCTGCAAAGATAGTGCAAACCGAGCGCAGTAGCAAATTTATTTGTTTCTGCCAAGGTGCAGCCTATCTTCGCGGTGCAAAGGTACGAATTTTGCATTAGATATAGTTGCAGCAAGAGAAAAATTTCATTGAATATCATTGCAGTATAAAAGATTATCTCTATCTTTGCAGCCTCGTAAGAGAAAATTTATATATCAATTTAATTAAAAGTTATGTATTTAGACGCTGCTAAAAAGCAAGAAATCTTTGGCAAGTACGGAAAGTCTAACACTGATACTGGCTCAGCTGAGGCCCAGATAGCTTTGTTTTCATACCGTATTTCCCACCTGACTGAGCACCTTAAGCTCAACAGAAAAGATTATAGTACTGAAAGAGCCTTGACAATGTTGGTAGGAAAACGCCGTGCGTTGCTGAACTACCTGAAGGATCGCGACATCACCAGATATCGTGCCATCATTAAAGAGCTCGGTCTGCGTAAGTAATCCGTTACTTGCAGCAAAAGCATTAAAAAAGGGAAGCCGTTAAAAAGCTTCCCTTTTTTGTTTCCTTCTATCCACCATTTATTGCTATATTTGTTTCCTGAAGATTTCAATGTATAAACAACAAAGTCAGCACTATGAGAAATACACTGTTTTGCTTATTAATGGTTGGTTACATTTCGACATTCGCTCAAAACGGGACCACGTTCAAAGTTGAAAACCTCTCAAAGCCTGAGAAGTTGCTTTTCATAAAATCTTATGAAGATATTTATAAAGGTCTTATACTGTCCGACCTTAAAATATACCCTTACGAAATAAAAGAAAAGAATATAAATGTTCCTTTCAATATTATCGCCAAAAGCGAAGCGCCTGACAGTCTGGTAAACTACAACTATAATTCCTTCTTCTACGGTATGTATCAGGCCTATGCCAATCACAGACCGTTTGTTTTATCTCCCGACATGATCTGGCTGTTAATCAACCAGGGATTTGCACGACACGTAAATGCAAACCAAGAATCTATGAGAGATTTTTTTGTCGACTTTTCCGGAAAGCAATCTTTAATCGTCAAAGCAAATAAGAAACTGGAAGACCCCACCCTTTCATGGGAAGAAATTTTTCCCCAATTTACCAACCAGATAAGTAAGCATACAGGAAGCAACTTAGTTGAAACACTTACCTGCAATTTCTCTACAACCACTTCTCTGGAAAAGGTAGCTTCCGAAATAACAATCATGGAAGCTATGAAACCCTATTTTGAATTTATCGTGATGTATATCGTTTGCGGAATCCCGGAAATAACACTTGAAGGGACCCCGGAAGATTGGGAAAAGGTTTTAGACAAAGCCCGGAGATTGAAGGAATATAAACTTGAATGGTGGATTTCAGAACTGGAACCTCTTTTGGAGGAGTTCGTAAAAGCATCAAAAGGTGAAGTAAACAAAGACTTCTGGCGTAATATGTTCAAGTATCACTCACAAAAGAAATACGGAGCCCCCGACATCATTGACGGATGGATCGTAAAATTCTTCCCATACGACAAAAATGGAAGAAGAAATAATCTGAAGCAGCTTGAAGGCGGTAACAGCCTGCCCGATGAGATTGTGAAAGTTGACTTGAAATATCTGGAAGTACGCAATGATACGATTATAGAAACGCCATTAGAACTATGGTCCGGCTTCATTGGCTTGCAACAGAACAAAGATAACTTTGCCCTAAGACCTCAGATCAACTGGATGATTAGAAAAAAAGATATTGGAAATAAAGGACTGTTAAGCAAATTAAGAGTAGAAGCCCAAGAGGAAGGCATTGGCAGTGGTATATCAATCAAAGTAAAAGAATTCCCTCCCGTTCTGTTGGAACTGAAAGAGATTAAGAGCTTGAAGATAGAATTCACGAATGAGATTGATATCCCCAATGAACTCTCAGAAGTGAAAATCGGGAAATTAGAATTATCCGGAAAGATTGCAGGAAAAGGAATAGAGCGCATAAAAGAGTTATTTCCTAATACTGAAATTAAAATAAACGGAGCGCGGATAAGTAAATGATAAATCGGGCAAAAGTGACTGTTGCCATAATCATAGATATACGGGAACTTTATCATCAAAATGATTCTATATGCGTCATTTCTACAACATACACCTTTTTAAAAAGTCACAATCCAGAATGTTTTATGGATAGATAAAGAATAAGAATACGCTATATTTGCATATTCTTTCACTTATCTATGCTTCTTATGCAGAAAAGGGTTACTACTTAGAGGTGATATCATTACTACTTAGAGACAAAAGGGTTACTACTTATGGAGAAAAGGGTTACTACTTACGGAGAATACACTTATTTATGTCAGGTTCCGTACCTATTAGTACACTTTTAAGGAAGATTTCAATCCAAATAAAATGTAAACATTTCGATACCACGCTAATAGTCTATCCCTTGCAGATTTTAACTTGAATACTTTTATATTTATGAGTGTCCGGACGAATATAACGCATCCTCAGCAGATAAAAAATACAAAATGTCAAAAAGACAATAAGGTAAAGCATCGCCAAATTTTCCATTGAAGCGAGTCATACTTACAAAAAATCTTTCAATGTATGTATTCCAGGCGAATCCGCAAACAGAAGGTAGTCTTGTTAATAGAATCGTAAACTGATAAAATCAATAAAAGCTTCTTTTTTTCCGCACGGATTGTTGCACCAAGTAAAAGTTTGTTTTATTTTTGTGCCTTAACAATACAATTTATAACCTAATAGGCGAAAAACATTATCAATTATGGATACAAGCAAGATTGTCGGAGAAAAGATAAAGTCACTCCGTGAAAGCCAGTCAATCAGCATTGAGCAATTGGCTGAACGTTCCGGTTTAGCCGTAGAACAGATTGAACGCATTGAAAATAACATTGACTTGCCATCACTGGCTCCACTTATCAAAATAGCACGTGTTCTGGGTGTACGCCTGGGAACTTTCCTTGACGATCAGGATGAAACGGGTCCGGCCATCTGCCGCAAGACGGAAGCCAAAGACAGCATCAGCTTCTCCAATAATGCTATCCAGAGCCGTAAGCACATGGAATATCATTCCCTGTCCAAGTCGAAAGCGGACCGCCACATGGAGCCGTTTATTATCGATGTAGCTGCTACGGAAGACAGTGATTTCGTACTCTCCTCTCACGAAGGTGAAGAGTTTATAATGGTCATGGAAGGTATCATGGAAATAAGTTACGGCAAAAATACATATCTGCTTGAAGAAGGAGATAGCATCTATTACGACTCCATCGTTCCCCACCACGTGCATGCTTACGAAGGACAGGCAGCCAAAATTCTTGCAGTAATCTATACACCCATTTAGTGATAAATGATCAATGGTTAGTGACAAGCATTGTGCCTATCACTAACCTGACACTAATTATCCCAGTACTAATCATTTATCACTAAACACCTAATCACTATTTTCATGTTATACGAAAGAACGCTCGGCCAATGGCTGGAGCACTGGGCAGAAACCACGCCCGACAAAGAATATATCGTTTATTCCGACCGTAACCTGCGCTTCACCTGGAGCCAGTTCAACCGCCGGGTAGACGACATGGCAAAAGGACTAATTTCTATCGGAGTGGAACGCGGCACCCATGTGGGTATATGGGCCGCTAATGTACCCGACTGGCTTACTCTTCTGTATGCCTGCGCCAAAATAGGTGCCGTCTATGTCACCGTAAACACCAACTATAAACAGGCAGAACTGGAATACTTGTGCGAAAACTCAGATATGCACACCCTTTGCATTGTGAATGGTGAAAAAGACAGCGACTTCGTGCAAATGACTTACACCATGCTGCCGGAACTGAAAACCTGCGAACGCGGACATCTGAAGAGCCAACGTTTCCCGCACATGCGCAACGTTGTTTATGTAGGCCAGGAGAAACATCGCGGTATGTACAATACAGCCGAAATCCTCTTATTGGGTAACAATGTGGAAGACGAATGTCTGAATAATCTAAAAAGTCAGGTAACCTGCCATGATGTAGTGAATATGCAATACACATCCGGCACCACCGGATTCCCGAAAGGTGTTATGCTCACCCACTATAACATAGCTAACAACGGCTATCTGACAGGAGAACACATGAAGTTCACCAGCGACGATAAGTTATGCGTTTGTGTCCCCCTCTTCCACTGCTTCGGTGTAGTACTTGCCACCATGAACTGTCTGACACATGGCTGTACGGAAGTAATGGTGGAACGCTTCAACCCACTGGTAGTTCTCGCCTCCATACATAAGGAACGTTGCACGGCTCTGTACGGTGTACCCACGATGTTCATTGCCGAGTTGCACCATCCGATGTTCGATATGTTCGACATGTCCAGCCTGCGCACCGGCATCATGGCCGGCTCACTCTGTCCGGTGGAATTGATGAAGCAGGTGGAAGAAAAGATGTATATGAAAGTTACGAGTGTGTATGGTCTGACAGAAACATCGCCGGGCATGACAGCTTCACGCATTGACGACCCGTTTGATGTTCGTTGCAATACCGTAGGACACGATTTCGAACACACAGAAGTCATGGTGATTGATCCCGAAACCGGAGAAGAATGTCCGGTGGGCGTGCAAGGCGAAATGTGCAACCGGGGCTATAACAACATGAAGGGTTACTATAAGAATCCGCAAGCCACAGCCGAAGTAATCGACAAGAACGGTTTCCTTCACTCCGGTGACCTTGGCGTGAAAGATGAAGACGGCAATTACCGCATCACCGGACGCATCAAAGATATGATTATCCGTGGTGGCGAAAATATCTATCCGCGAGAGATTGAAGAGTTCCTCTACAAACTGGAAGGTGTGAAGGATGTGCAAGTGGCAGGCATTCCATCGAAAAAATATGGCGAAGAAGTAGGTGCTTTCATTATATTGAAGGAAGGAGCGGATATACACGAATCAGATGTACGTGACTTCTGTACCGGTAAGATTTCACGTTACAAGATACCGAAATATGTATTCTTTATTGACGAATTCCCTATGACGGGCAGCGGTAAGATACAGAAATTCAAACTGAAAGATGTAGGGCTACAGCTTTGTAAGGAACAGGGGATAGAGATCATCTGATTTTAATCTCTGGCAGCCCTTCAAAGAACAAAGAACCTGCTCTCTAAAATATGAAAGAGAGCAGGTTCTTTGGTTCATAATATCTTTAAGTCATCGGCAGCGTAAAGTAGAACGTCGTCCCTATTCCTTCTCCTGAACGTACCCAAATACGTCCACCCATCCGTTCCACCAGCATACGAGAAACAGTCAGTCCCAGTCCGGTACCTTGCGCAAAGTTATTAATCTTACCGAAACGTTCAAATATCTTAGCCACCCGATTGGCCGGAATACCGATACCCGTATCTTTGACATAGAATTGTACGACATTTCCCCGAAGCTGATAACCGAAATGAATCTCTCCGGACGGAGTAAATTTAGCTGCATTACTTAACAGGTTCATCAGCACCTGCATGATTCGCATCCTATCTCCGATAACATACAGATTCTTGTCAACATCATCCAACGCCATTTTCACACCCTTATTAACTTTCATTCGGTGCCTTTCATATTCTTCAAGACAGGCTGCATACACATTTACTTTCTCCTTAACAAACCCCAAAGAACCCGCCTCCATAGCAGACAAGTCCAGAATATCATTAAACAGACACAACAGCAATTCCGAATTCTGCTCGATAATGTTGCAGTAATCATCCTTGTCTCCATCATGCCCCGGATCAATAACCAATCTTGAAAATCCTACAATCGCATTCAGAGGCGTGCGGATCTCATGACTCATATTTGCAAGGAATGCCGATTTCAAGCGGTCGGATTCTTCAGCTTTTACACGGGCAGCAGCTAACTCACGCTGTGCATTTTCCCGGCTCGTCACGTCCCGGCACATACACAACAAGTATTTATCTCCCAGTGGACATACCAGATTCTCGTAATGATGCGTCTCACCTTCAAACTGTAACGAATGCTCTCCTATACTGGGGAAACCGGTACGCACCACCTTTTCCATATTAGCACGAATCTTACGATATTCTGATTCCGGCACTATATCCTTCAAGTTAGGATGCGACTTATCTTTACCGGACAGACCTTCCACGTGATTGGTATCAGGAGAAGAAAGTAGTTCTATGTAGTCCAGATTACGATCAAAAACCGTCAACATATCAGGGATAGCCTCCAGTATTTCCTTGCCATATTTCTCACGGAAGCGTTCTGGCTCTTCATCCGGACAAGGATCGGTCGGCAGGGAGCGGCTTGCCAGCTGTTCTTCCAGTTCCCGGATTATCTCCAGCAGTTCTTCTTTCGTTTTATCTTTATAATCCCTCATTTCAAGGCAGATATGTTGTAGAGTGTCATTTTCGGGGAGCAAATATAGCATATCTTTTCAATTATATCAACACATATTGCAGGCTTTTATTTAAAAAAAACCAATAGCTTTTGTCCTACTAATCAGAATGTTCTATCTTTGCATCACTTTTTATTTTAAATCATTGATAGATATGTCTAAAGAATTATTCTCTACTCTGCCCTACAAGGTGGCAGACATTACGCTTGCCGACTTCGGTCGCAAGGAAATCGATCTGGCAGAACAAGAAATGCCCGGCCTTATGGCTCTTCGCGAAAAGTATGGAGAAACAAAACCGTTGAAAGGCGCTCGTATCATGGGTTCTCTGCACATGACCATCCAGACAGCGGTACTGATTGAAACCCTCGTGGCACTGGGTGCCGAAGTACGCTGGTGCTCATGCAACATATATTCGACTCAAGACCATGCCGCAGCTGCTATTGCCGCAAGTGGAGTACCTGTATTTGCCTGGAAAGGCGAAACGTTGGCCGACTACTGGTGGTGTACGCTTCAGGCACTGAACTTCCCCGGCGGTAAAGGTCCTACGGTAATCGTTGACGATGGCGGTGACGCTACCATGATGATACATGTGGGATATGAAGCCGAAAGCAATGCTTCTATCCTGGACAAAGAAGTCCATGCAGAAGATGAAATAGAACTGAATGCAATTCTGAAGTGCGTACTGGCTGCAGATCCTACTCGCTGGCAACGTGTAGCAGCCGAAGTACGTGGTGTTTCTGAAGAAACGACTACAGGCGTACATCGTCTGTATCAGATGCAGGAAGAAGGTAAATTGCTGTTCCCGGCATTCAATGTAAACGACTCTGTAACGAAATCCAAATTCGATAACCTTTACGGCTGCCGCGAATCTTTAGCCGATGGTATCAAGCGTGCTACGGATGTAATGATTGCCGGTAAGGTAGTGGTAGTCTGCGGATATGGTGATGTAGGTAAGGGGTGTTCACATTCCATGCGTTCATACGGTGCCCGAGTACTGGTTACGGAAGTAGACCCGATTTGTGCTCTGCAAGCCGCTATGGAAGGCTTTGAGGTAGTAACCATGGAAGAAGCCTGCACACAAGGCAATATCTTTGTTACCACAACAGGCAACATCGACATTATCCGTATCGACCACATGACGCAGATGAAGGACCAAGCTATTGTCTGCAACATCGGTCACTTCGACAATGAAATCCAGGTGGATGCTCTTAAACATTATCCTGGTATCAAATGCGTTAACATCAAGCCACAAGTAGACCGCTATTATTTCCCTGACGGACACAGCATTATTCTGTTAGCTGATGGTCGTCTGGTAAACTTGGGTTGTGCCACCGGACATCCGTCATTCGTTATGAGTAACTCATTCACCAACCAAACATTGGCTCAGATCGAGTTGTTCAACAAGAAATACGAAACCGGTGTTTACCGCCTGCCTAAGCACCTCGATGAAGAAGTAGCACGCCTGCACCTTGAGAAAATCGGTGTAAAGCTAACAAAGCTTACTCCCGAACAAGCTGCCTATATAGGCGTGAATGTAGACGGACCGTATAAGGCCGAACACTATCGTTATTAACGAAGTTGAGAGTTGAGAGTTTACTGCACTATAATGCTGCATAGTAACTCTCAACTCTCAACTTCATAAAAACTCCGTTTTTATGAAAAAGCTCCTCCCTGACCTCCTGGTCATCTTTATGTTTGCAGTACTTTCATTCGCCTATTTCTTCCCGGCGGATATAGAAAACCGCATTCTTTTTCAACATGACACGGCTGCCGGTGCAGGTGCCGGACAAGAAGCGACTCAATATCGCGAAGAAACTGGTGAGTATACACGCTGGACTAACTCTCTGTTCGGTGGTATGCCGACTTATCAGATAGCCCCCAGCTACGAGTCAACCCAACCGTTGACCTGGATACAGAAGGTCTACCAACTATTTTTGCCTACGTATGTCAACCTGACATTTATCCTGATGCTGGGCTTTTTCATCTTGTTGCGTGCATTCGGTATACCTACATGGTTGGCAGGATTAGGTGGATTAATGTGGGCATTCTCATCCTACTTCTTCATTCTGATATCTGCCGGACACATCTGGAAGTTTATCACGCTGGCTTATATACCACCTACAATAGCAGGTATCGTACTGGCTTACCGGGGTAAATATCTGGCAGGAGGCATTATTACAGCACTGTTCATTGCCCTGCAAATTCTGTCGAACCATGTACAGATGAGTTATTACTTCCTATTTGTCATCCTCTTCATTGTAGGAGCCTACTTTGAAGATGCATGGCGCAACAAGACCTTACCGCAATTCTTCAAGGCAAGCGGTGTGCTTGTTGTAGCTGCGCTGATTGGTATATCCGTCAATCTGTCGAACCTGTATCACACTTATGAATACAGCAAAGAAACCATGCGCGGCAAAAGCGAGCTCGTCGAAACCGGTGACGCCGCCAAACAGACCAGTAGCGGACTGGACCGTGACTATATCACCCAATGGAGTTATGGTATCGGCGAAACCTGGACCTTATTAGTACCCAACTTTAAAGGTGGTGCTTCCGTTCCCCTCGCCTTGAATGAAACAGCCATGGAAAAAGCCAATCCGACCTATGCCGGACTCTATCAGCAACTGTCCCAATACTTTGGTAACCAGCCTATGACGTCAGGTCCTGTATATGTAGGTGCTTTTGTACTATTCCTTTTCATTCTAGGCTGCTTCATCGTCAAAGGTCCATTGAAATGGGCATTAATCGGAGCCACATTCTTCTCCATTGTTCTTTCATGGGGTAAGAACTTCATGCCACTGACAGATTTCTTCATTGATTATATACCCATGTATAGTAAATTCCGTGCAGTATCATCTATCCTCGTTATTGCTGAATTTACAATTCCACTACTGGCTATTTTTGCTCTGAAAAAGATTCTGGACGAACCGGAGGTATTGAAAAAGAAGATAAAGTTTGTTGGTATCAGTCTGGCACTGACTGCCGGTGTAGCTTTGATATTAGCCGTGATTCCAGGAGCTTTCAGTTCAACTTTCGTCCCCGCACAGGAAGCGCAGATGTTGCAGAATGCAGTCAATCAGCAGATGATTCCTGCAAACGAGCTATCCGGTATCCTTTCCAACCTGGCAGAAATGCGTGCTGCAATGGTAAGCGCCGACGCACTGCGTAGCTTCATTATCATTGTAATTGGCTGCATGTTGCTGTGGCTTTACTATAGCGGAAAACTAAGAAAGTCATTCGTAATTGCCGGCATCGCTATTCTCTGTGTAGTAGATATGTGGAGTGTCAACAAGCGTTATCTGCACGATGACCAATTCGTCCCCCGTTCTGCCCAGGTTGACACCTTTAAGAAAACGCAAGCTGATGAAATCATCCTCCAAGACACTGACCCGAATTACCGCGTATTGAGCTTTTCCGGAGATGCATTCAGCGAGAATAAAACTTCTTACTGGCACAAGAGCGTAGGTGGATATCATGCAGCCAAACTGAGACGTTATCAGGAAATGATAGATCGTCATATTTCCCCCGAAATGCAGGCCGCCTATCGGGCTATCGCTACCGCAGGTGGTGAGATGGACAGTGTGGATGCTTCCAAGTTCCGCGTTCTGAATATGCTGAACACGAAGTATTTCATCCTCCCTGCCGGACAAGGACAGACAGTTCCTATCGAGAATCCATACGCTTACGGCAATGCCTGGTTCGTCAACAATGTGGAGTACGTGGACAATGCCAACCAGGAAATTGATGCCCTGAACACCATATTGCCAACAGAGACAGCCGTAGTAGATGCTCGTTTCAAAGATATTCTGAAAGGCATTACCACTGCCCATAAAGACAGTCTTTCCAGCGTGCGTCTGACAAGTTACGAACCGAACCGTCTGATTTATGAAACGAATAACTCTAAAGACGGCGTCATCGTATTCTCCGAAATCTATTACCCGGATGGCTGGATAGCCACCATTGACGGAGAGCCTGCCGACATTGCCCGCGCAGACTATATCTTACGTTCTATGTACGTCCCTGCCGGAAAGCATACCATCGAAATGCGCTTTGATCCGAAGAGCTTGCATGTAACGGAAGGCATCGCTTATGCAGCACTGGCTCTGATGGTGATAGGTATTATGATAATGGTGATTGTATATAGAAAGAAGCTGAGTTCACGCTAACTGTCCATAAAAAGGGCACAAGGTTATATCAGAAATCACCACAGATTACACAGATTCACACAGATTAAGGGAAAATGTTTTTCATATAGATAATCTATGCGAATCCGTGTAATCCGTAGTGAAAAATCAGTATTGAGAACTCAATAAATCAAATCCAATCATAGCTTAACCGATTTCTTCTTCCCACCATATGAAACCGATTTCGTAAATTTCGTCGACTGAACACTCCCTGTTCCATTCTCCTTATCCACTACAACTATATTGAACTTACGTGATTTCAACATACCGGGAAAAGTACCTTCCCGATCTGCGATATTCAACGTCCGGTTTGCATCATCCCAAGTAAACTTAATGGTTGAATAAGCACCTTTTTCATAGTTATAATTATCGTTTTCATCTTCATACAGCACAAATTCGCCATCAGCTCCGGGATAAATGCGTATCTCCAGATTATTCCATTTCTTCTCCGTAGAATACTGTACTTTCGGCCCAAAAGGAACAATGGAACCCGCACGTACATACAATGGAATAATATCGATAGGAACCTCTTTAGTAACCACCTGTCCACCATTCAATGCTTCTCCCGTCCAGAAGTCAAACCATTTGGTTCCCTTCGGAAGATAAACATCCTGTGTTCCTGTCTTGCTAAAATCTTCATACGGATCTTTCCACTGTTCCTTATCAGAGAATACATACATATTCCTAGTTACAGGAGTCACAAGAAATGCCTTTCCGAACATATACTGATTACTGATAGTGTGTACTTTCTGATCTTCGTTGAAGTCCATGAACAAGGCGCGAAGGAAAGAACCTGCATTATCAGTCACCTGCCATCCTGTTGAATACAGATACGGCAGCAATGCATAGCGCAGATTTATGTATTTCTCTTCCGAATCATACACCCAGTCACCCTTTTTGCCCAGATTGTAGATTTCCTTTTTCACACCACTTCCATGCGAACGCTGCATGGGCAGGAATGTACCATACTGAAACCAACGGGTATACAGTTCATGATAGGCTTTATTTTCAGCTCCACCATGATAAGGCCAGGCAAAGAATCCACCTATATCCGTATTCCAGTAAGGTATTCCCGATAGAGAGAAGTTCAAACCTGTAGGAATCTGCTTACGGAATGTTTCCCAATTACACATTACATCACCCGACCAGGTATTCGCCGCATAACGCTGTTGTCCGGCAAATGCACAACGAGTCAGCAGATACACGCGTTTATTAGAGGTTACGGCACGCTGATGCTCATAAACTCCCTTATTACTCATCAGCGGGAAAGCATTTACTACGCTACGATAAGTTCCCATCGCTGTCGGAATATCGAAATCTCTCTCCTGAACATCCAGATGGTCAGGTTCCGTTGAATCTGTCCACCAGGCATCAATTCCTTTACTGAACAGTCCTTTATTCAAGTGCTCCCAATAAATATCACGTGCTTTTTCATTATAAGCATCATAAGCTTTCACTCCCCCGTCCGCAGGCCATGTCTTGAAATTGAATAGAGCATTGATTTTCTCCAAGTCCTTGTACGGATTCGTATCCGGCCCGAATGAAGCCCATATGGAGATCATAATCTTCGCATTTTTCTTCTTCACATGATCAATCATCTTCTGAGGATCAGGGAACTCCGGTTTATCGAAATTCATAGAGTTCCAGTTAGAGTTCGGTCCCCAATATTGCCAGTCCTGAACAATTCCATCCAAAGGAATTCCCAGTTCACGGTATTTATCTACAACTTCCATTGTTTCCTGTTGTGATTTGTAACGCTCACGCGATTGCCAGAAACCGAATGTCCACAACGGATACATAGGCGCTTGTCCTGTTAAGTCACGTATCTGCGCTATCACACCATCGGCGTTACCGCCATACATGAAGTAATAGTCCATACATTCTCCCACTTCCGAATCAAAGGACATCTCCTGCGGATTATCTGTATAAGTGGTCGGAGAATAATTATCCCAGAACATTCCATACCCCTTCGTCGACTGAATGATTGGAACACTGGCATGCAATGCACGCTGACGCATGAAATGTTTATGATTGCGCTGATTCAGATCATCAACCTGTTGCTGTCCCAGACCATAGATAGCCTCATCTTTATCCAGCAAAAAGGCCTGACGCACACTAAAAGTCTGATTCCCCGCATCATTGAACGGAGTAAACTGAGCACCATAATCTTTCTCGGTAAACAATGCCTTTCCTTGCTTGTCAAAAAAAGAAATCCGCCCGGTCTCCACATTGAAATCAACGCGTACAGCATTGCTTTTCAGGGAAACGGTTTCTCCTTTCTTCTCGGCCGTTACAGACATGCTTTCAGGACTCTTAACCACAGAAAGGCTTTTCTTTGTAAAGCTACGTCCTTCGGGTGCCTTCACCACACGTACAATTTCAGGGCTGATGAATTGGATCTCAATATCCATTCCCTGCGTAGTACCCGTTATTCCCTGCTTGGTTTGCCGGAAAGTTTGGGCCTCGACAGGTAAGATCGACAAGAAAGCCGCAGCCACCAGCATACTACTGATTTTTGAATAAAACTTCATGTTCATGGTTTCTTTTTTACTTGTTTATATTATGAATTACCTAATGAAAATAATCTATCTCAGTTGAGTGACCTCGGAAAATATATAATCATTTCCTTGCCGTGCCTTAACCCCGACTCTTGCATATAAAAACTTAGCAGCATCAGTCACTCCATTATCACTCAGGTCGAAAGTGAATTCATGCTCACCCGGAGTCAGATTGGTGAATGACTTCTCCGCTATCTTCGCGACATTATCCACCAGCTTCGTTTTGGATATATAGATCACCGCCCTGTCAATGGAAGCAGTCTCAACCACCTGGTTTATCTTGCATTTCACTTTTACCACCTTATTCTGAAAATCAATCTCAGTATCCTTGATAAGGAAATAAGGAGTAACCTCAACATCCAATATCTGATTACCTTTGATGTTTACTTCAATCGTATCCTTCCGGGGAATCCAAGGGCCTCTATCCTGCCTCAACACAATCTTATAGAAGCCATTATACATCAAAGAATTAAATTCTCCATCAGAGTTAACAAACAAATTGATGGCTCCCCGATCTTCATACTCAGGTCCTTCCTGATAGGCATACATCATGCAATCATTGTCATAGGCAGTCCCTCTTAATTGTAGTGCTTCACCTTCATAGACAAACCTACCCTTAAACTCACTTTTAGGCTCATCGAAGTTATCCAGCTCGCAACCGGTTACCAGAAACAAGCCAAGGATTAATATAAGGCTATTGATATTCTTCATTTTATTTAATCTAATCGTTAGTTACTATATTACTGTAATGGGTTCTTAACCAGCTTCGGATTCTTGTTAATCCAGCCATCATCAATCGAACCGTAATAACACCGCATGGTGAAGTTCCTTGCATTCGGCGCCATATAAGATCTGCTTTTCTCGAAAGCCCACTTACCATCATATGGTGAACCGGGTGCATACACCTTATAGGGGAAAAGGGAATACATCTGCGCAGTCGGACTGTCAATGACTCCATTCCATACAGTATGGGCAAGCCTCCAACGTCTCAAGTCCCACCAACGATGATCTTCAAAAGCAAACTCAACCCTATACTCATTCACTATGTGTTCAAAAGTGATCGTGGATTCCGTCAATTCTTTAATTCCACCACGAGCACGAACTCTGTTTATATATTCGACGGCCTTCACCTTGTTTGTTCCCCCTAATTCATAAGCTGCTTCCGCTGCAATCAGTAAAGCCTCTGCGAAGCGGAAACGGGGATACCACATCTCACTATTCTGCGTATCCGATCCTGCATTGGCGGCTTCATCCAGGAATTTACGTACCAAGAAACCGGTCTTATTAAACCTGTCGCCTGCCGTTGCCAATGGTCCGTCCAGTGCAGTGATTAGCTGCCCGTCTTCAGTGGTTGCACCTAAAGAGCTGATCTTTGTTTTCCATTGGCTCGGATTCTCTGTATCTTTAATCAACAAACCAGCTTGTAGAGCCACCGGCTCACTTCTATAAAGTGCATTAGGCCATATCACAGTTCCCCACAATCGGGCATCTTTCATTTCGAAAGGCTCTTCCGGATTATCATAGAACACAAAGTTACCATTAGCATCATGCGTCTTTATCTCGGCGTTGCTTCCATCCCTGTTTTCAAAAGATTCCACTAAATTGAGAAGTGCTCCCAGGGCATTTCCCTGTATTCCATCTTTCAAAGAGAAAGGCATACACCAGGCTGTGAAGTTAGTCGTCACCTTATCCGTCACAGATCTGTCCAAAGCCCAAATAACTTCTTTATTATTCGATTTCTGGCATACAGCCTTATAAAAGCTCAATCCTAAATCCTGAGGATCGGAAATCTGCAATTCATAAGGACTGTTTTCTATAACTTCCTCAGCAGCAGCCAATGCAGTCTCATAGTATTTAGTAGCCAAATCAGCCGGAATACCGACTTCTCCATTATCTGTCTTCAGAGTCGGAGTAATCTTATTACCATAATTTGCAATGGATCCTGCATACACGGCAGCACGTGCCTTCAACATTAAAGCCGCCCATTTATTGGCCCGGGCAGAATTTATAGTCGTTTGTTCGGTCAGCTGGCGGGCAATTTCATCACATTCGCTGATTACATAATCATAGATTCCCGCCTCTGTGGAACGTGGCACCTGATAGGTTTCCACATCTATTCCCGATTCATAATTAAACACCTGGTCTCCAACAAGCGGCATACCGCCCAAAGTACGGGCCATATGGAAATAATGCCAGGCACGCAGGAAACGAGCCTCTCCTTCAAAAGCCTTTTTTTCACTTTCCTGAAGTGCACTACTGCCCCTGACGCCCTGTAAAAACAAGTTTACCCGGCGGACAAAGTCATAATCACGGACTCTCCATGAGTTCCGGTCATACTCCGTAAATATCACCCACGGACTTCCATAACATTTATTAGCTTCGTCCAACTGGTCGTAACTCCCAAAATCCCCATTATTCTGTCCCCAGTTTACTTTGCCATACAAATTTGAAAGTACAGATAATACAAGCTCCTTATCTTCATAAATCATACTCTCAGGTATCACATTTTCAGGTTCCTGATCCAAAAAGGATTCCGAACAACCGGTAGCCCCCATTAAGAAAAGGGCGGATATGATTATCAATTTTATTTTTGTCATCTTGATGCGTATAAAGGTAATTAAAAATCAACGGAAAAACCAAAGTTCACTACTTTCATATTCGGATAGGCCATACCGTTCTCCGCTGTAATTTCAGGATCGATATCAATATCAATATTCTTCAGAGCGAACAGGTTTTGCCCTGAAACATAGAAACGGCAACGGGAAATTCCGACTTTTGAAGTCCACTTTTGAGGTAGAGTATAACCTATCTCCATATTTCTCATCTTCAGATAAGTCATATTGGTATACCAGAAATCACTGGGCCAATGTGTGCAGTCACTATTATTCCGGGTACGTAGAGCCAACGGGTATTTGCCGATATTAAAACCACTGTCAGCATCCCAGATATCCACAAGTCTGGTTGAGTTATCCCAAAGGTATTGAGAGAGATTCTTATTAGGATCGAAATATCTCAGGAATCCCTGTTGAACATATGTATAGGCTGTTGCTCCTACAAAATCTGCACGGAAATCAATTCCCTTCCAATCCAGAGCCAGATTAAATGCAAAGTTCACCCACGGTGTTCCTCCTTTACGATAGCCTATCGGACGCCAGTCGGCATCATTAATCAAACCGTCACCATTCATATCCTTATATTTGGCATCACCCGGTTTCAACGTAATATTTCCCTGATGGTCCTGGTCAACAGGATGGTTTGCAATCTCCTCCCAACTCTGGAATTGTCCATCCGAAACGAGTGAGAACTCCACATCCGTATAACGTCCCTTTATATTTCCTGCCTGATAACGGAACTTTTGCCATTCACTGGAGAATCTAGGCTTGTATCGGTCTCCCACATACCAGCGTGAATAAGTAACGTTACCTCCTACCGTATAATTCACATCTCCGATTCGGTCCCTCCAATTCACAGAGGCGTCGAATCCCCTGGCATAATTAGAGTTCAGGTTTTCCTGAGGCAGTGAGAATCCCACTTCTTCCGGAATCTGCACATCATAACGGCTTGCCAGCAATCCGGTCTGATCTTTGTTGAAATAGTCAAAAGAAGCATTCAGGCGATTATCCAGGAACCCCAGGTCAATACCGATATTCAGTATCTTAGATTTACCCCATGTAATATTATCAGTAGCCAATCCTGTAACAGTACTGCCTGTAACCAGTCCTCCATCGATCACAGCACCACCGCTATTATAATTATAGCCTACAATATGACTTAAGGCCGTACCCAATTCTTCACCTAACACACCATACGAAGCACGGATTTTCAGATTGGTGATATTGTCTTTCAGGAAATCGACATCCTGCCAGAACTTCTCTTCCGTAACCCGGTAACCGATAGAAGCCGACGGGAAGAATCCCCAACGTTTACCCCGTTTATAACGATAAGAGCCATCATATCTGCCGGATAATTCTATGATGTACTTATTTGCGTAGTCGTAGTTCAGGCGACCTATATATCCCATACGTGTCTGCGGGTTACCAATGCCATCGGTAAAATTAGACAGACTGGTTTTATCGATATAAGGGATTCCATTTGCCGGAGGATTTCCCAATGCATACATTCTTGGATAAGTGCCTTTCTTTGCCTCAAAGCCCACAACGGCATTTACATGATGGAGTGCAAACGTATTTTCATACGACAACTGAATATTGGAAGTCAGTTCTTCTTTCATCTCCATACTTCTTTCCGTATAACGTGCCGTACCTGTTTCCACTACATTGTAGACATCACTCTCTTTGTCATACTCATAGAATTTATAGGAGTATTCCCGGTTCGACTGTCTTCTGTTTGCCAGCCAATAGCTGAACAGTCCTCTTGCCTTCAGGCCTTTCAGTATTTCATATTCGGCAGTACCGTTAATCTGAATAACCTTCCACTGATCCTTATAACTGCCTGCATGCTCGTAATTCATCCATCCGAAACTGTCTTGTGCCCAAGGTGCCGATATAGCCGGATACTTAGGATTATTATTGGCATAAGGCTTTTTAGTCGGCAAGTTATTATAAGCTCCATAAATAGGCAGATTGTAGTCGTCACCCGGCAACCCCGGATTATCGGTAGTCTCTATGCGTCCGTTGATTGCTACACCGACTTTGAACCTGTTCGTAATATCAATGTCGATATTAGACTGCATATTGGTTCTGTTGAAGCCTTTAAAACCTCTGATATTCCCTTCCTGATCGATATGTCCCAAGCTCAGGTAATATCTGACTTTCTCCGTGCCACCGGATACATTTGCATTTACATAAGACTGCGGCGCACTCACCCAAATATACTTATACCAGTCGAAAGAAGTATGGTCTTCGTCAACCTTATCCACCCATTTCTGGTACTCTTCTTTCGTAACGGTTCTCGGAGTTCCATTTATAGTTTCAGTCTGTATGATAGCCGCCAGATAATCTTCTGCCGAAGCGGGTTTTGGATAGTTGGAAGGTAACTGCCATCCATAATACCCATTCACATTGACCTTCAACTTTTGATTCTTCTGTCCTCTTTTGGTAGTAATTACCACTACACCATTAGCGGCCTGCATACCATAAATAGCCGCCGAAGCATCTTTCAGTACGGAAACAGATTCGATATCATTGAAATCCAGATTATTCAGGTTACCGGAATCTTTCTGCACACCGTCAATAATGATTAAGGGTGTTCCCATGTTTCTGATCTGGATATTGGGAGCGGCACCCGGACGTCCGTTATCCTGACGGAAGTTTACACCGGGGAGCTTACCTACCAGTGCACCTGTAGCCGTTACCGACTTTGCATGTGCCAATTCCTGTGCACCCACAGAAGAAATTGCACCCGTAACGGAAGCCTTCTTCTGGGCAAGTCCAAAACCGGTGACTACCACTTCATCCAGCAACATACTATTTTCTTTCAGCGTCACAACAATATTGTTTTTGCCGGACACCGGAACTGTTTGGGTGATATATCCTATAAAAGAGATAGTCAGGACATCATTAGAACGGACCGACAGTTTAAAATTACCTTCTACATCGGTTATTGTACCATTCTTACTTTTCTGAGCAACTACACTGGCTCCTATCACAGCTTCCCCCTGATCATCCACAACAGTTCCGCTGATATTTATATTATTCTGTGCAGCCACATGAACAAAACTCAGAAGGACAATCAGTGAAAGTATCAGCTTCTTAAGATTCGATTCCGGTAAACGATACCGGTAGTTTGGTGTTAAAAACAGATTATGATTTTTCATGCATTAAATGATTCATAAAACGGTTAATTAATTAAAGTTAGAAATAAAGGTAAAAAACATGATACGACTTTTAAGGTGCATTTTCCATGGCAATTGATTTATGGGTTAATACTCGATTATTTCAATTGCAAAAGTACTGGGAAGACGACTCTGAGTAGGGGTCAGCTCGTTGCTTTTTAAGGTACATTTCGTTGTTTTCAAAGGAAAAATGCACAGTAGGCAAGGTTTTTACCTGAATCTTGCCACCATGATGGCAAGGGTTTGCCAATTAACTGGCAAAAACCGGCATGCAATAAGATACGGCTAATTACACTAATTGGGATGGAAATGAATCAACTCTCCCCAGTCATATTAGTCTTATATTGGGAAGGCGTTACACCAAACGCCTGTTTGAAGTACTTTGTGAAATATTTAGGAGTATTGAAACCAACCATATCAGCCACTTCACCTACCTGATATCCTTTATTCAGTAATTGAGCAGCATGCTTCAAACGAATGGAACGGATAAAATCAGAAGGAGTCTGGCCGGCAATTGCATTCAATTTACGATATAGTACCGTACGCTCCATCCCAACATCAGCACTCAGCTTCTCTACCGAATATTCGGGATTATCTATATTCTTTTGAATCAATGCGCAGACCTTCTCTATAAACTGCTCATCAATAGAAGTGATGGTAACCTCTCCCGGATTAATATTTATTCCCTGTGAAAAAGATTTCTGACGGGCTTTCTCTTCGTTTATCAGTTTCTGTATTCTCAATAGCAGAATATCCAGATTAAACGGCTTGGATATATACTCATCCGCACCTGATTCGTACCCGAACAATTTACTTTCGTCCGTAGAACGGGCAGTCAGTAATATGACAGGGATATGTGACACCTGTATATTGGACTTGATGCGTTTACATAACTCAAGTCCATCCACTTTCGGCATCATAATATCACTGATTATCAAATCGGGGAACTTTGTAGTGGCAATCCGTTCTCCTTCTTCCCCATCACCTGCTTCCAATACATTGTATTTCTTGGAAAGCAGTTCAAACATGTAATGCCGGAATTCTTTGTTATCTTCCACCAGAAGTATAGTGTACTCTTTATCTGTTTGCAAGTCCTGATCACTTTCCGCATCAGGGTTCAATTCATCCCCGATGAAAGTATCTTCCACTTCCGGTAACTCCGTATCCACTTCTACATCAGTGCGCACAGGTAGATATACAGTGAACAAACTGCCTTTATTTACTTCACTCTCCACTTCTATCTTTCCGGAATGCAACTCTACATACTCTTTCACCAGATGAAGACCAATTCCACTGCCTATTTTATCTTCTTCCTCTTTCACCTGATAGAAACGCTCAAAAATATGGGAAAGATTCTTTCGTGGAATCCCTGTTCCGGTATCTTTCACGCAAAGACGGAAATACTGTACCCCGTCCGATTCCTTACAAGTATCGAAAGTTATCGTCACCCTGCCTCCTGCAGGTGTGAACTTGAATGCATTAGACAATAGATTATTCAGTACCTTTTGTATCTTCTCACGGTCGAAACTTATATATAAATCTTCTGTAATCTTATCATCTATCTCAAAAGAAATCTCCTTTTCCTGAGCCAGATAATCAAAAGAGGACTTTATCGAAGACACAAACTCCGCTATATTCCCCTTAACAAGAAACAGCTTCTCGCCATGAACTTCCAAACGTCTGAAGTCCAGCAATTGATTGACGAGGTTCAGCAGTTCTTTGGAATTACGGTAAATGGATTGTAATCTCTTCTTCAGGGCCATGTCGCCGACTTCCTTAATAAGAGATTCCAATGGGGTTATGATCAGAGTCAGCGGTGTGCGGAATTCATGGCTTATATTGGTAAAGAAGCGGAATTTCATTTGATTCAGTTCTTCTTCCTGAGCTTTTTGCAACTTCCTCTTATTCATTCGCAAATAACTGGAAAGGGCCCAATATATGGAAAGGGCAATCAACAGGCAATAAATGAAATAAGCCAAAGGAGTTTTCCAATACGGGTCCTTTACAATGATTTGTATAGTTGCACAACTGCTTCCCCACTGCTTACTGTTGTTTGCCGCATATACTTCCAGATCATACGTACCCGGAGGAAGATTGGCATAAGAGGCAGTTCCTGTCCCTGTGGGAGAAACTATTTCATGCCACTCCTTATCCAACCCCTTCAGCCGGTAACGATAGTGAGTCTGTGATCTATTGATATAATTCAGTGCAGAGAAATCAAACGATACAAAGTTCTGGTCATAATTCAAGATAATCTTTTGAGTTGCGCTTACAGGCTCGCTCAATAGTATATTGCCATCATAAGCCTTATCCATCTCCACCTTTTTCCCGAAAAGATGAAAGCTCACGAAGAGAGGCTTCATATCCTGTTTTACCGGAGGCAGTTTATTAATTCGGAATTCGTTGAAACCATCAATTCCTCCCATCAGAATCACATCATCCTTCGTTACATATACGGATCTTTCCAGGAATTCCCGTTCTATCACTCCATCACTATGGTTAAAGTTGGAAAAAGAGTATTCTGTTCTTCCTCCTTCCTGAACTACATTCACACAAGATATTCCATAAGAAGTGGTAATCCACATCACGTGGTGACGATCTTCGGATATTGCCTGTATACTATTGTTTACCAGACCATTCTCCATATAAAACATCCTGATCTCTTCATTCTTTGGATTCCAGACTATCAGGCCATCCTGTGTGGCAAGCCAAATCAGGTTACGGCTATCTACGTACAAATCAGAATAACGATGGATATCATAGAAATCTTGCCAAGCCTTTTTATCTTTAAACACCGGTGCAGTCAGAACCTGATTTTTATAATCATAGGTAAACAGTCCTAAATTGCAGATTCCTATCAGCATACCCTCTTTATAATTCCTGATCTGCGAAACGGAGTTGATTTGTCGTCCTTCACTTTCTGCTATCTTCTTAAGTTCTCCGGTATCAGGATTCAAAAGACACAGGCCATCTATATATGAACAGATATACAGGTTCTTATCCGGTGCTTCAAATACCTTCGCCACATCACGTACAGGATAACTTCTGCTCTTTCCATTCTGAATACAGAATAATGCCTCAACCGATGAAAGCCATATCCGCTGCCGGCTATCTTTAGTTAACCCATTGCATCGTAAATTGCGGGGTAATCCTGCCTCAACAGACAATTTGCTCTCAGATAAAGAGTACCGTAAAAGTCCCTGGCGGGTACCTACCAAGATTTCGCCATGAGTATCTTCTACAAAACACGACACACTAACTTCCCCATTCTGATCAATATTAGGGAAGAACACTTTACCTATATTTTTGAATTTAAAGCGGTTAGGATGGTAATAACATATTCCCCTGTCCAAAGTCCCGATCCAAGTTCCTCCCTGATTATCATTAAAGACTGTGCTGACTTCCGTTTTTATCTCTTTACCATCTACAAATTCCAGCGTAGGGATAAATTGTTTGTTTTGCAGCTTTTCATCACATACCCACAGGCCAGCCTGACTGGTGATCCATATATCGTGTTCTTTACCTACAGAAAGCACATTCAGCCTATATTCAGTCTCTAATATCACTTCCCACTTACGCAGTTCAATATCAAACCGTAAAGCTTCAGTCTTTCGCCCATTCATCAAATAGTACAAGTACTTTCCCCGAGGGACAACCAACAGGGTAGCAGACCTATCCTGCTTTTCAACCAGTGCATATTCCCGGTATAATTCTCTGGATGTTTCCAGATCATAACAGGCCATGAGGCTTGAATTGTAGAACAAGAAAACTTGCCGGTTTACTACCGCAATATCCAGAAGCCTGTCACGTACATCTCCGTTCGTTGAAACATCCTTCAGAAACTCAACTGTCTTTCCCCCGGCATAATCCCTGTACAAGAGTACATCATCATCCGTCAGCATCCAATAATTACCTGACTCATCTACAAAGAAGTTCACTAGCGTCCCCTTTACACCATAAGACTTAAACAGATCGTCCAAATGCTGTTCAAAGCATTCTTCATTGATGTTGATGGCCATTAGTTTATACCAGTCTTTGATATAAATATAGTCCTCATTCACATAAATGCGATGATGCCCAACATAGTCATTAAGAGGAATTATGTTACTTTTATTATAATGAAAATATTGAAAAGAAGTTCCATCGTAGATGCTAACAATCTCATTGGCATTGATTGCAATGCGCCCATCCCGCAATTGAATGATATTGCGGACTCTGTTACCCGAAAGTCCGTCACTGCAATCAATGGGAGTAAACGCATAGTGATCTTGTGCATGAAGCGAGGAGCTGAGCAGTAATATGATAAACAGCAAATACTTCCCTATTCTTATTTCACAGTTTTTGTTTTTCATATTATTAATGTCGGTAGATTCAATACAAAAGTAGAGAAAAATCTTATAGCACTACTAAAATGATGCAAAAGAAAACCGCCTTATCCCTCAGTGGAATAAAACGGTTTCCTCTACCAACAGCTACATGAAAGTAGCTTTAAACAAACTAATACCTAAATCTATTTACCGATTAGGAGTATTCCAAGCCTTTGTTTCATCACAATACACCGTCAAAACTTGATCACCGACCTGTACTTTAAAACTTCCCTCTTCCAGTCTCCATTTCCCATCCAGATCTACAAATGCCAGATCTTCTGCTTTTACTTCCATTGTCACGGTTTTCTTTTCTCCCGGAGCCAGTTCCACTTTATGGAATGCCCGCAAACGACGTACATCGGGAGTCAGGGAAGCTATTTCGTCACTGGTAAAAAGCAATATGGACTCTTTACCCCTACGCTCTCCATCATTAGTTATATCAACAGAGAAAGATAATACATCAGCAGGTTTAAAATGACTCTTGTCTACTTTCAGATTGGAGTAAGTAAAAGTTGTGTAGCTCAGCCCGTAACCAAATGCCCATTGCACAGACATTACTGCATTATAATTATAAGCTCCTTCCATAGTATCCATACTTTCACAAGGTTTGTGGTCATAATTAGCCAGTGAGTGTACATAACGAGGATATGTATAAGGCAGCTTACCACTCGGATTTACATCTCCATACAGCACCTTGGCCAAAGCATCCCCTCCATAGTTGCCCGGCAGATAAAGATGTACAACTGCTTTCGCCAAAGGTTCTATCTCTGAAATGATACGGGGACGGCCTTCATTCAAAACCAGTATAACAGGTTTTCCGGTAGCAGTCAAAGCCTTTGCCAACTGCAACTGATTGCGGGAAAGAGTCAGATCCGAAAGATTTCCGGGAGTTTCAGCATACGAGTTTTCACCAATACACAGCAAGATATAATCAACTTTCCGGGCAGCTGCGACCGCCTTCTCTATTTCCGGCTTATTCTCTTCCCAATAAAGGATATCAATAGTGGGCGGATCAGCAGTCTTATAAGTTACTCCCGGTTCATAAGATATCCGGGCATGACCAGCTCGTTGAATCACCGCTTCCAAGATCGTATTGTATTCTCCGGCATATACGTCAGCCTTCTCCCCTTGCCAGGAGAGGGTCCACCCTCCATTAAGTGTACGCATCGAATTAGCATTAGGACCGACTACCAGTACCTTAGCTCCCGTTTGGAGAGGCAAGATACCACCTTCGTTCTTCAGCAAAGTAATGGACTCTTCCGCAGCCTTTCTGGCAACAAGAGCATGTTTGTCACTTCCGAAATCAGAATATTCCGAAGGACTCCAATAAGGACGCTCAAACAAATTCAGCCGAAACTTCATCCGCAGGATACGGCGAACTGCATCGTCAATACGTTCCATAGATACTTCTCCTTCCTCTACCAAATTTTTCAGATCAATGCAAAAGCTCCATTCGTAAGGAGTCATTGCCATATCGATTCCTGCATTGATTGCCAACTTAATAGCCTCTTTAGCCGAACCACAGATTTTATCGCGCTGATAAAGATTATTAATATCCGCCCAGTCAGTAACAATTACTCCGTCCCAATTTAAGTCTTCTTTGAGCCATTCGGTCAGTAAAGTGTAGTTAGCATGAAAAGGAAGACCGTTGTTTAAAGCCGAGTTCACCATAACAGATAACGCACCCGATTGAATCGCATTCAGGAATGGTTGGAAATGCCGTTCGCGTAAATCCTGTTCGGATATACTGGAAGGAGTCCGGTCTTTACCGGAAACCGGAACCCCATATCCCATAAAATGTTTAAGGCACGAGGCTACCTGACTATCCCCTATCCGATTCGGATTATCTCCCTGATATCCCTTTATACATGCCATTCCCATCTGAGATGCCAGATACACATCTTCTCCATACGTCTCATAGATTCTCGACCAGCGGGCATCACGTCCCAGGTCCAATACCGGAGAGAAATTCCAGGGGGCATTCCCCGCCTTGGTTTCGTAGGCTGCTATCTGAGCCCCTTCATACACTAGTTGGGGATTAAAAGTTGCCGCCATACCAATCTCATGCGGAAACATTGTGCCGCCTATTGTGAAAGTGGTACCATGCATCTGATCGATACCGTAAACCAAAGGGATACCGGTTTCCTCAATGGCAACTTTCTGTAACCCCGAGATAATAGACGCCCACTTGTCTACAGTTTGAGGAACGTTGGAAGCAGTATTCAGGATGGAACCCACTTTATATTTCCTCAACACCGTATCTACTACAACCGGATCCAGTTCCAACGGGAAAGTAGTATGATAGACATTATCCCCTTTGGTCACCACGTCAAGTGTCAACTGTGTCATCTGGCCGATTTTCTCTTCCAGCGACAAACTCTTCAGAAGACTGTCCACCTTAGCCTCCAGCTGCTTATCTACCGGAATAACCGGAGTTGCGTTGTTTTCCGGATGCTTGCAGGAAGTAAATAATAAAGTGGTCAGGGTACAGACTATCAAAGTTGGTCTCAGATATCCTCTCATAACTATTTCACAGTTAAGTTTTCAACAAATTCATTGATTTCCAAATCTTCCCTAACCATCTTCTCACCATTGATTATAACATTTTCAATAGTAACATCCCTGGTCAAACGCTCGCTGTCAAACCCTTTTACAAGCGATTTTCCCACTTTATTGCGCCCGGGATATTCGGGGTTATAGAATATATTACGGATAGTCACATCTTCAATGGTCCTTCCCGGTACCAGATTGTCTTCACCCGTATTCTGCTGTACGGCGAAGTAGAAGAGCTTGCCTTCCTCTATATTTTCCACTCGGAAGTCTTCAAACAACAATTTCCTGACAGTATTATTGTCGCCACACGTCACAGCAAAGCATCCCTGATAAATAGGAGATAATTCATGATGATCCAGGACATCAATATTTGTAAAAGTCAGATTCTCTATTGTATCACCACCGGGGCGTGTAGCATCTCCATGAGTACCGATATTAATAGGATGCGCATTATCGGCCCAAAGAACAGAATTCCGCACACTGATATTACGGCTGTCTCCCAAAGAGCCCTGACGACTGGCATAAATGGCAATGCAATCATCACTATTCCGCATATAGAGATTATCAATAGTGATATCACTGCTGCTGCGCATATTGATACCGTCCCCCCAGATGATACTTGAAAAGCTTTTCAGATTCCTGATAGTAACATCGGTAGTCTGCCCAACCAGAATACTGGCACCATTAGGGTCTACGATGGTGATTCCGTCAATCTCAACATGTTTTGAGTTCTCAACGATGATGGCATGATTCTTCGGCTGCCTGATTTGCCCACGGCCTATGACACGTACATTTTCCACATTGGCAATTTTAAGACTATAAGTCAGGATGGCATCCTTGTCTAAATAGACAGTAGTGTTACCGGGTATCCAGACAATATCATCGTTGGAATTACCATGTTCACCGGGACCCAAATACATGACTCCTTCAGTATCCGGAAAGACTTGTTCCTCCGCTGCCTTGTCCGCAAAAAGTTGCAGGTTACCAAATCGGTCGTCATTGAATTCAATGCTCAGGTAAGCAGGATTATCCAGATTGAAATAAATACTGTTTCCTTCCTGAGTATATGCTATATTCTTATCGGTCGGCCGGATGTTTACTTTCCGTATAGACTTTTCTCCATAAGTCACCATCACTTCCATTGCGGAGGTCATATCGAACTGTACAAAGTAACTGGTACGTACATTATGCTTATCCACGGTGGCGGTTTTGACTTGGAGCGCCTGCCATTCCTGACTGTTTCCTACTTTTCTGACTTTCACTGTATACTTCTCCTGAGAGGGCTGTGGGGGCAGCGTCCCAGGGATATCCGGATCGGTGCAAGCAGCACAAGCGGTCAGGATAAATACAAAGGAAAGTACTATAATGGTACTGAATAATTTCATTGGATTATTTAAGTTATAAATTAAAAACTACATGATGTATAAGGAATCATCACAGATTTATTATTTCCAGAACGGATTCTGCACCAAATTAGGATTGATATCCATTTCCGACTGCGGCACCGGGAACCAATAGTTCTTTTTCTGGAACGAACGGGTCTGGTATCTGGTACGCACAAAATAAGCATCCGGATCATTCTTGTCATCGCTCAACTTGGAACCGAAATAATTCATTCCGTAGAAGTCTCTGTTAAGTATTTCTTCACCTATTTTCAAGCGACGGATATCCATATAACGGATACTGGATTCACAACACAATTCCACACGACGTTCCTTATAAATGGACTGACGCACTTCTTCCTGTCCCTGGGGTTCGGTTATCATACCGGCTCCAGTACCATATTCCGGAATACCGGCACGCACACGGATAAGATTGACGTATTTCATTATATCCGGATTGCCGGGATCACATTCGTTCAAAGCCTCAGCATAATTCAGATAGGCTTCCGCCAAACGATAATTTACAGCTGGACGATAAGGAAACGTGACGTTCACATTATCCCTGTCCGGATGCGCCAATTTATTCTGCAAATAGCCATTTCTTGGTGCATCCATAGAGATACCTCCATCCTGTTCTCCCTTCAGGAACATGGTCTGACGACCTCCTTCGGCCGTCTTACTGAACCAGGCACGATTATAAAGAACGGCAATATAGAAACGTGCTTCCCTGTGACAATACATATTGTAAGCACCCGCCATGGTGACCTGCCCCGGATTTACATTTCCCTGACACTCCTGCCACCCGGTATTCCTTACTTCAGGCTCTGTTGAGAATCCGGTTTCAGTATAGCCGGATGCCGGGTTAATGATCGGTTTTGAATAGTCATTATTTTCATAACCCAGGATAGGCGACAATCCGTTTTCCATGAAAAAGGCATCCACCAAGGATTGTGTTACTCCGTAAGAACCTGCACCGGGTACACTGCGAGGAATACTCCAACGGTCGATGGCTCCGTAATCGCCCGGATTGGGGTTTGCAAAAAGTATTTCCGTATTTCCTGCCGATTCCTTTGTCATCAGAATACCCCGGCATGAGAGGAAAGGATCTACCGTTCCGTCCGGATTGTAGACCGTATACAACTTCTTACCGGCGGCATGGGCAGCATCAATCAATTCCTTAGCCGCATTGGCTGCACGTTGCCAACGATTGACATCATATTCAGAATAAAAGAGTTCTTCACCATTGGGATTTTTATGATTCATGTAGTCCTTGTTTCCATTCAGTAAGGGAGACGCAGACAACAAGAGAAGGCGTGAACGCACTGCCAGACACATCAGTGAGGTAGCTCTGCCATACAGAGTAGGATTTGTATAACTTGCCGGCAAACCTTTCGACACTTCCAGTAACTCGTTATCTATCCAGTCTATAACCTGGTGTACAGGTACCTGCTGCATCATAAGTACATCATACGGAGCATCCAGATCAATCGGTTCAGCTGTAAACGGTACGGCTCCATAGAACTCTACCAACAATGCATAATAATAGGCAATCAGGAATCTTGCTTCCAATTTCATACGCTCCGCTTCTTCGACTGTCAGATTCTGGTTCTCAATAGGTTTCACGTTCTGTATAAAGATCTGTGCCTGACGTATTTTCTTAGGTAGTACTCTCCAATAATCATTATTATCTTCCGAACTTGGGTTCCAGTTACCCATTTGCTTACCCACGATGTCATAAGCGAACCAGCCTGTCCACTCGGCATGCGGTGCCATATCATCGCTCAGAGGTCCTTCCTGATGGTAATTGATAAACGTATTCGGGACACTTGAATAGATTGCAGAAAGCCATTCCAACGTATTCTGTCTATTATTGAACACCTTTTCCAACGTCAGCATATCATCCGGTTCCTTATCAAGGAAATCCGTACAGGAACTGAACGTCAACATAGCGATAAATAAAAATGTGATGTATTTCATATTCTTTTTCTGTTTTAATTGTTTTATAATCCAAACTCCAGGTCTTCTTTAGAAAGACAGATTAAATCCGAAAGATACGACTCTCGGGATTGGATATTTAGCTCCCGTACTGGTATCAAGCTCTGGGTCCCACATTTTGAACTTAGAAAATTCAAACGGATTGGAACAGGCTACAAAAAGACGGGCATTACTGATGAAATGTGGCAAAAGGGACTTCTTGGAAAAACTATAGCCTAATTCAATGCTCTTCACCCTCAGCATACTCATGTTGCGTACCCACCAGGTTGACGGTTGGGTATTATTTTCATTGATAGTACTGGACAAACGTGGCCAAAATACATTTTGACTCGGGTTTTCAGGTGTCCAACGGTCTTGATAGTTGCTATAGATATTTCCCTCCTTAGTATTGGCACCCGTACCAGGGATAAAGGTTTTCACACCCGAACCGATGATGCGGTAAGTCTTGCCATTACCTTGCAGGAAGAAACCAAAATCAATATTCTTATATCTCATATTCAATCCGAAACCGTAAACCAGCATTGGATCCCAGGTACCACCGATGGGCGACTGATCCAGAGCATTGATGATACCATCATTGTTGACATCCTTATATTTAATATCACCCGGACGGATATTATTTGAGAACTGCGGAACCGGAATACCTTCTTTCAGGATGCCATTTGCCACATCTGCAAAATCATCCTCCGTGAACAGACCTTCGTCTATGTAACCGTATATCTGTCCGATGGGGCGTCCTGTTCTTGCACGATTTGTACCAATGACGGTAACAGGTTCGTCTATCTCATCAATCCGGCTTTTAGCATAAGTCATAGTAGCCTGCGCCATTACTTCAAAATCCTTGCTAAAACGCTTGTTCATTTCAAGAGACAGCTCCACACCCTTATTCGTAGTCTTACCATAATTGGCATACGGATTATTGGTGAAACCGGTTGATGAAGGCACATTGACGCGTTGCATAAAGATGTCATAACGTTTATCCTGGAAGAAATCCACCGTCAGATTTATCGTATTCAAAATGCCTACCTCGACTCCGATATTCAGTTTCTTCACCTTTTCCCAAGTCAGATCAGGAGAACCGGCCAAGCCTTCCTGCATACCGCCAATGTATACATTGCCATCCATACCAAAAGTATATCCCGACACTTCATCGATAGTAGTGATATAAGGAAAACGGACAGCTCCACGGGTTGCACCGATACAATCGTTACCAACCAGACCATAAGACCCACGCAATTTTAATTTACTCAATACATTACGTACCGGTTCCATGAATTTTTCTTCGGATACAATCCATCCCAGAGCCACCGACGGAAAGAAACCGTAGCGCTTGCCCTTAGCGAAATTCTCCGAGCCATTGTAACCGAAATTAAATTCAGTCACATAACGGTTATCAAATGTATACGAGAAACGTCCTGCAATACCCATGAAGCGGAAAGGTTGCTTGTCACCAGTGTCGAGGTTACGCATATCGTACATAAACATACCCTGCACACCATGCTTACCAAACGTATTGGCATAGTTTGCCGAAAACTCTGTATAAGTGCTGTTTGTACCGTATTCTCCATACGAAGAATAATCCAAGTACTCATCTCCATTACCCAGCATATGCAAGTTCAATGTTCCATCCGGGTTCCTGCCGTTGGCTGGCTGGTAATATGTCGGATTTTTCGATCTGCGCACACCACTTGCCGAATAACGGTCGAAAGAGAAGAGCCCTTTTATTTTCAGTCCTTTAACCAGCATACTCAGATCTTGCTCTATGGAGAACAGCGTCTCAAGGCTACTCTCCTTTCTTGTCTGATATCCGGTCTGTGTCAGCCATGCCCAAGGATTAGCCCGGTTGGCAACCACAGGAATTTCGCCAGTGGAATAGCGTGTAGGGTGAGCAATAGGCGATGTGGTAAAAGCTGTCTGGAAGATTTCATCGAGCGAAGCATAATTACCATCCGTTGACTTCTTACCTGCGGACAAGGTATGATCCTGCAAGAATCCACCGATATTGACGCGCAGTAAAGTAGTAGGCGTAATATTGACATCCACGTTGGAACGCAGGCTGAAGCGGTTCAACCGATCCGAGTTGTCCCATTCATAACTCTTGTCACGATCCATAATACCTCTTGTGTTGTAGTATGATCCAACAAGACTATATCTCAGAATATCACTACCTCCTGTTACATCCAGATTCACTCTTGAATTTGTTCCGAATTTCTTTGTAATAGCGTCAATCCAGTTCACATCCGGATACAGGTCAGGATCTGAACCCGTACGATATTTTTCCAGATCCTCCTGCGAGTAAGGAATCTGGTTTCCCTCTTCCTTCGCAATGGCGTTCACAAGACTTGCATAATCATAAGCACCGATATAGTCGGGTGTCTTACCAAGAAATGTGATACCCTGTTCAAAACGGATATCGACAGATGGTTTTCCAATCTTTCCTCTTTTGGTATTGATAAGAATCACACCGTTAGCCCCCCTCACACCATATACCGCACTCGCCGCAGCATCTTTCAGGATAGAGAATGATTCTATTTCTGCCGGATCGATATTATCCAGACTTCTTTCCACACCATCTACCAATATCAGAGGATTGTTGTTGCCATTGAATGTAGAGATACCTCGAATAAAAAATGAAGCTCCATCATATCCCGGCTCACCTGAACGTTGGCTTCCGATAACACCCGAGAGTTGCCCTATCAGATTGTTACTGAGCGAACGCGAAGTACCTTTCTGCAAACTCGCCGGTCTGATGGTTGAGATAGATCCCACTACCGACTCTTTCTTCTGTGTACCGAATCCTACCACTACCACTTCTTCCAACAGGTTTTCATCTTCCTGCATGATAACATTGATAATCTGGCGCGAGCCTACCCTTTGTTCCTGAGTAGCCATTCCCATGTATATAAATTCCAGTGACACATTCTTCGACGGCACCTGTATGGTATAGTCTCCATTGAGATCTGATACGGTAGCCACACTGTTGTCTCCTTTCAGTATAACATGTACACCCGCCAGCGGTTCCGACTTAGTATCCATGATATTTCCACGGATAGTGATCCTTTGTTGCTGTTGTTGCAGATTTACTCCCAGCGTTCCGGTGGTTCCGCCACTTGTCATAGCATGTTCCGGATCAGATGCATAGCCTGCATTCGTGCTTCCTAAGAGGCAAACCAGCAAAACGGAAAAAACTCCTTTTCTTTTCCAGAAATTGTGATCTTTCATCATAAGTGCATTAATTAAAAGGTTATTATTAAATTATTTATTTTAAAAGGATTGTTCATTAACTCCTAATATAAACATTATTGATAAATTCTGGCGGCAAATCCTCCACCGGGTGCCATCCGAACCTTCAGTTTCCTGTCAGCCGGAATCTCGATAAGCTCTTTCTTATAGTCACGGGCATACCGGTAGGCATTCACTCCGTCACGGAATATTTCAGCTTTAAAGTCTCCCGCACCCAGAAAAGAAAGATCGATTTCGATGGTACATTCCTCCCAGTTAGTCATAGCACCGACATACCATATATTCCCCTTCTGACGGGCTGTCGCTATATATTCCGAGACTTTCCCGCAAAGGACGGTTGTATGATCCCACACAGTGGGTATACCGGCAATAAAACTTGTACATTCATGTTCACGTTCATAACTCGAAGGACTGTCACAAAGCATATTCAGCGGTGAATCGAAAACAATATACTCCGCCAGTTGACGACAGCGTGTACCTTGACTCATCGGTTCGTCATGAATGGCCCTGAAGTTCTCCCGCGAAGCATTATGCATAGCTCCTTGCGTATAATCGACCGGACCGGCCATCATGCGGATAAAGGGCATCGTCACATCATACGTCACCTGATCAACAAATGCAGTCGGAAACTTCATCTGTTCCAATCCGTGTACCCCCTCTATATTTACTACATTAGGGTAAGTACACTGTAATCCGGTAGGCTTATATGTTCCATGAAGATCAAGCAGCAGTTTATATTTTGCGGCAACTTCAGCAGCTCTATGATGAAAGTCCACCATCAGTTGGTCATCCCTTTCCATATAATCCACCTTAAAACCTTTGATTCCCATTTCAGAATAATACTTGCATACACTTTCCATATCCCGATCGAAAGGATAGTAGCCTGCCCAAAGAATAAGTCCCACATTCCGTTCTTTTCCATATCTGACAAGTTCCGGCAGATCAAGTTCTGGAACAACCTTAAACAAATCCGCCTCATTTTTAGGAGACCAGCCATCGTCCAGAAGGATATACTCTACACCATACCGGGATGCGAAATCAATGTAGCATTTGTAAGTCTCATTATTAATACCTGTTTTAAAATCAACTCCCAGCAGGTTCCATGCATGCCACCACTCCCATGCCGCTTTTCCTGGTTTCACCCATGAAAAGTCACCCTGTGGTCGGGTAGCCAGTTTAAACACCATATCATTATCCGCCAGTTCCTTATCATTTTCAGAAACGACCATGATACGCCAGGTAAATGAGGTTACACCGCTGACTTTCGCTATATATGGCTCACGAGACTTCACTAATCCCTGCAAATTCAAATAGCCGCCTTGCTCTACCTCCTTAGGATAAGGTGCAAAAACACTCTTCAACGTGTTACTCCCGTCACCATTATACAGATACATACCCGGATAATTTAATAAATCAGCCTCCAGGATGCAGAGTTTCTTTCCATTTCTCCCCTCAACCAGCAACGGAAGAAATGCTATACGTGATGTATCCCATTGAGATATATTCTCATATTTATAAATGTTCTCAAAAGGATTACCGAACTGGCTTTCCAGTGTAGCAACATTATCCCTTACATAAGGTATATATGCTTTAGCATCATGAAGGAAGTTAAACTCCGACAATTCATTTTCAACAATGATATCCCCCTTAATATCCGATTCAAAACGATATGCTATACCTTCATTGTATGCTCTGAAAACAATCCGGTAATTCCCTTTAAATTTCAGTGTCAACTCATTGAAGTTATCCCTTACTTCTTTCTTCTTATATATATCCGCATTCAATATCCGGTCTACAGTCTTAGTCTTTGTTCCGGACAGTTTCGGATTTATGCCGAAAGCCCGTCCCTTATCCAGACTCATATGAATGCGCGAGAAATCGAGTATCAGATCACCATCGTGCTTGATATTATATTTAATATCCGTCGTGCTTATTTTTATTTCCGATTGAAATTTCTCATCGGGCGAACATAGCACAAATGTTTTTTGTGAAAAAACCGGCGCCGTACAAGTTGCCATTAACAAGGCGAAAGCTATCCGAGTTACATGTTTCATTCTATCCATTGTTTTACTATATATATTACACATTACTTTTTAGTCTGTATCAAAGAGAAAACCTGCTTATTCAGTCTATGATTTCTCGTTTTCCCCGAGACAAATATATAGGGATAATGCATCACGCATTTTATCTATTCGTTTAGAAATGGTGCATTGTAGATTAGGTAAAAATGTAAATGGAAGAAATGAATATATGTATATAGGTTCTGAACAAATATGCACAATTATTCCCCTGCAAAAAGTGCATATTTGTCTTACCAACATATATAATACGTTGAAGAGGAATGAAATCGAGTTCGTTTTTACAACGTTCTTAATTACTGTTTACGGAATTTACCCGGCGTAGTATTATAGTATTCTTTAAACTGACGGCTGAAATGATTGGAGTTGCAATAGCCTAACTGATCCGCAATTTCGGAAGAGGTCATACTGGTAGTCAATAACATCTTTTTAGCCTGAGACATTTTTATATTAAGGATGAAGTTTGAAGGAGTTTGGTCCGTGATTCGCTTAACATTCATGTATAGCAGGGTACGGCTGATATTAAAATGTTTAGTGATGAGGTTGACCGACATTTCAGGATCACTCAAGTGCTGGAGAACAAAATCTGTCAGATTCTTCAGAAAGACTTCATCCGCATTGTTCATATTCTGCTCCGTAACGTTTGCCTGATCGAAATTAGAATAGTAAGACCGAAGTGCATTTTTATTCTTCAACATATTATTCATACGAAGAAGCAATTCCTGTATATGGATCGGTTTCTGCATAAACGCATCGGTTCCCGCCTGGAATGCCGCAATTTTACTTTCGGGCGATAAATCCGAAGAAATCAGTAATACAAGTATGCGATTGGTCTTTTCATTATCTTTAATGGTCTTGCACAACCCCAGTCCATCGACCTGAGGAGCCGTATTACTGATCACCATATCCACATTCTGAGATTTCAGTACCAATAAAGCCTCATCAGAATCTGAAGCTAACAACACATGGAAGTTCTTCTGTAACTTCTTCTTCAATATTTTCTTCGTATCCGCATCGTCCTCCACAATCAACACCTGGAAGAGATTCCTTTCATCCATATCTTCATTTGAAGACTGAGCCTGCTCTTCCACATAGATGGTATTATCAATAATCTGATTGACAACCTTAATCCGGGGACTGATGAGTTCGAGATTGTCATCTTTATGCAACGGCATCTCTATTCTGAAAATATTCCCTTCGTTTTCGACGGATATAACAGACAGGTGTATATTCAACAATTTAACAATACTGTTGGCAATAGACAGTCCGATTCCCCCGTTAGAACGCATATCAGCTATTTGTATACTGTTATAAGGCTGAAAAATGGCAGTCTTCTGTTCCTCAGTCAGGCACGGGCCACTATTGAAAACATCCACCGTCACCACTTCTTCCTTATGAGCTATCTTCAAATAACACTTTCCTCCCTGTCGTGTATGCTTAAACGCATTGCTTAGTAAATTACCAATCAATATTTCCAGTTTATCGGAATCAAACAGAATAGGCAGAGAGGTCGTATCAGATATAAACTCGTGGGATATCTCCTTGTGCCTGAACAATGGGGTAAAGGCTTCATAGATATCATTCAAGAAACAGACAATGTCATATTTATCCATTTTGACCTTCGCATGCTGCGACTCGATATTTCTGAAATCCATCAACTGGTCGATAAGATATTGCAAACGTTTCACGTTACGCTTAAAAATATTAGTCTCGCTATCCTGCTCACTGTCATCAGGTAGCAGATCATTCTGCAAAGTAGATATAATGGCAAGAGGCCGCTGAAACTCATGGGACAGACTCGTGAAGAAATCCAGTTTCAGAGTATTCAATTTTTCCATTTCAGCCTGTTCCCTCTTAGATTGCGCCACCAGTTCTTTAGCTCTCCGCTGTTTCACGATAAAGGAACGTATGGCATAAATTACAATTCCAAGCAACAGAATATACAGCACTATCATATAAGGACTCAGCCAAAGCGGCGGGAGTACTTTTATTTCTATCTTTTTATCGGCAAGCACATCTCCATTATCAGCTTTCAGTTGGATATGCAATACGTAGTTGCCGGTAGAAAGTCCCGTAAATGATATCTCATTCGAAGCTACATTCACATCATACCAATGATTATCATAATTTTCCAGTTGATAGACAATCTTATAGGGAGAGAGCGGTTGATCTGAATTATAATCTATACTTACCACTGCAAAAGAAACAAAGTTCTGGTCATTGTCAAGTACTATACGGTCGGTGTTGTCTATATGATTTTTCAGAATGGACGATCCGGATTCAACAGGTACATTAAACAATTTGAGTGCCGATATATACAGCACAGGCTGTATATGCTTTCGCTCTACCATTCGTTGCGGATCAAACTTCAGAAGTTTTTCGGTAGCACCAAAATAGATACACCCTTCTTTATCGGTATAGCTGGAACGCACATTAAATTCTTTCCCATCCAGCCCCCAGTCCAGATTAAACTGTCTGACTTCTTTTTGAGGCGTCACACGAAACAAGTTATTTCCGGATGAAAGCCATAAGTTTCCTTCTGCATCCCCTTCTATTCCGGCAATCGTATTGATTGCCTTATGTTTGATATAGAGTTGGAACTCTCCGTTCTCAAACGAAAATAATTCGCCCCTTCTGGTACCCAACCATAGGTGACCGTTCTTATCGGCATATCCACATTGAAAAGCAGTAGTAGGATCATCCGCCAACACATATTCTTTTATTTCCTTGGTCAGACGGTCGTAACCAAAAAGGGACATTGAGTTTATCAGATATACCTTATCATGACAAACCATACAATCAAAAAAGTTATAGTCGCTTCTGCCCTGGCTTGTCAGGATCCTTGAGAAAGTCCCCACTTTATGCAAATAAATATCAATTCCTTTATTGGTAGCCACCAACAAACTGTCTTCATTGAGAGCACACAAAGTCTGTACAAAACTTCCGGAAAGAGAAGTCGTATCAACGGATGAAGGCATATAATGGGTGATACGTTCGTCCGGCGCTATCTTATATAATCCCGAAGACAGACCTCCCGCCCAGACATTTCCGTCCAGCCCCATTTCCAGGCAAATAATATTATTGCTGATGACTGAATTCGTATGATCCAGCCGCTTGATGAATTTTCCATTCTCATCCAATATGCTCACTCCCCGACAATTAGTAGCAACCCAAAGCCTCGACAGCCGATCTCTCACGATACCATTGGAAGTGACGCCTCCTATATTATCTTTAGCATCGGTAAGAGTATAAAATTTCTTTGTAGAGTTCAGTTCTTTTATATAGAACAGTCCGGAGAAATAAGAACCGATAACCATGTTATGGGATTTAGTCCGATATATACTGGTTATAGCTACATTTTGCAGACTGTTATGATTCGTCTCAAAGGCATAATTCCTAAACAAATGATCATTATAATCATATATCGCCAAACCATAATTATATCCAATCCATAGCCGGTTATACTCGTCTTCTGCGATACTTGCAATATCTTCCAGATCGTTGACCTTGTATTCCGAAACAATGGTTTCTTTATGAAAATCATCATAAGTCCGGTTATACTTGAACAGTCCGTCTTTGATGGTTCCTATCCATATAATACTCCGTGAATCAGCATAAATACACAATCCTTTTGCAGGAGAGCGGTCCGCACCTTTCAGATTATATGTTTTCAGGATTTCAAAAGTCTTATCCACCTTATATACCTTGTCACCATTCAGTCCCCACAATACGCCATATTTATCACAAACAAGCCTCAGGAATGGTACACTGCTCTTAATGAGAGTCACTTCTTTATCTTTATACTTATATATATTACCATTACTCAATATGATAACATCGTTCTCGTAACGAAAGATAGAGACTGCATACATAAGTTCATTGCCATTGTACGTTATGCGGGAAAACCGACCGGCTTCATAGTCGTATACCTCCAAAAACATTTCCGCAGCTACAAACATCTCCTTTCCCGTATCGAACAAAGAGTTTATCGGCATACCGGAAAACCTGTCGATATGCGTCAGTTTCTTACTGTCATAAACATCCAGCCCATTGAAAGTACCGATCCAGATTGCTCCATAGCAATCATCATGAATAGTCGATATATTATTATGGGATATGCCTTCTTTTTTACTGATATGTATATAATTCTCTATTATGTTACTCTGACTCCACATCGGAAGCATAAAAAGCAGAAATAATATATGGCAGAATAGTGCTTTCATCATATTACGCAGTGTTTTTCGAAAAGACAAATATATTTATATTATTTCAATATCGAAGTGCTTTCATACTTAATTTCATGATAAGGATGGATGATCCTATTAAAAAGAAAACCGTTCCCTCCCCTCACGGGGGTGGAACGGTACAGTCAATAATACATGAAAAAACGCTATTTAGAGAGAGTCTCTACAGATTTGGTTTGTGAGGATGATCCTGTGGATGAGGTGGTTCTTGTGGCTGACGCATTTCCTGCCATTTGGCGTATTGCTCTGTCGTCAGGATTTTCTTGATCTTCTTTTCCTTCTTGGCAGCAGCTTTTTGCATCTTCTCCACATTGTCCTTTTCCATTGCAGGACGTTCACCCGGAGCTCCCATAGGCGGACGACCGCCTCCCATACCGGGTCCCATTCCACCTTCCATCGGTGGACGACCACCGCCCCTTCCGGAACGACTTCCCATCAAAGGACGCTGACCATTTCCTCTTTCAGTCATAGTCGCAAAATGTTCTTGTTGTTCTTTCAGGTTCAGTTTATATAGTTTATCGTACTGCTTGTCTGTCAGTTGCAGTTCTTCTTTCATCCGGTCCGTCATTTTCCGGGCAGCTTTCTCCGGTGAAGGAACTTCACGGGGCAATTGTTTCTTCTCCTGCTCCTGTGCTTGTGTACAAACCAGCCCACACAACAGACATACAGCTAATAACCATAATCTTCCGGTACTTTTCATTTTGCGTCAGTTTTTTATTACGATGCAAATGTAAGGGAGAGAAAGAAGAGCTGAAAATAAAATCTACGAAAGGGAAGGTTTTGTCGACGGAATAGCCAAATGAGGGATACTCATCCTCCGTTTTGCACCTCCACAGTAAGCATTATTAGGCGTTGACCTTGGTTAACAAGCCTGTCGACCAAGGTTAATCGGCTCGTTAACCAAGGTTGATAGGCCTGTTAACCAAGGTCAACACCCAACGATTCCTAAGGCTAAATAGATATATCCCTTGTTTTCAACAAAATAACACCTGATACGAGATAAATAAATGCCTCATCCGGATATGGGTTGAGTGCGAAAGTGAGAGTAGCCCACTTACCCTCACACCGGTTTTTTTACTACCACCACATTTAATACCCTAACTATCAACGAATCACACTAAAAGTGAGGGTAGTGAGAGTAACTTGATCCAACTTTTTATTGAACAGCCTGAGTTCCGTTTAAAACCCACATTTCACTCCGGCAGAAAAGTAAACCGTCGGATTGAAATACGGATCATCTTTATCACTGAACATATTGTCTACAAACCCTTTAAGCGTACGTTTAGTCAGATCGCCAGACCTGAGCCAATTGCCTCCTATCCCCAAATACAGGCACGACTTCTTACCTATCCTGTATTCCGGACAGAGATAGGATCGCATCATAACTGAAGCATATATCATCGACTTTCCCTCTACATCCATCACGGAAGATATTCCATCCATTTCCATTGCCACGAGCCTCAGCTTAAACCGATCTCCCAAACGTACTGCCCCGGACACTTCAACACCGGAAGAGAGATTCACATTAACCTCATAATTACCGGAAAGTTGCCAGTTAAGAAAGAACATCGGCATGGCAATAGGTACTCCAAATGAATTCGTCAATCCAGCCCCAACACCTATATCCAGATTTTTCCTACATTTATACACAAAAATCACTCCCCCATTCACCAATACACTCTGCCAGGTAATTGCATCCGGTGCCGAATAAATACCTGCTCCCAAACTGGCTATCATGTACCACTTTTTCGACAAGGGCCGTACATGCGTCAGATTGAGACTGCCACTTAACACCTCATCCGGATGTATATCCAAAGCCATACGTCGATTATTTAGTATCGCGTAAGTTCCTCTTACCGATGCCGACCACATGATAGGCTGTCCCGATGCATTCTGCTTCAACGAAAAGGGTAGCGTGTATGCTCCGGTGAATTTCAATAAATCACCCGAACCCAATTTATTCCCCGCTTCATCTCTGAAAGAAGAGGCAGGCATATACTCCGTTTTAATAACTCCTTGTGCAAAACCATCGATTGCTGCCACCAAGAGCAACAGAAATAAAAGATAAGAGAATCGTCTCATTGCTAATAAATTAGATTATTTTATTGCAAAGAAAAGAGATTAGCTTGTCCGGTATAAGTCTTTTCCGACGAACTGCACGAAAGACCTGTTGAATTTCATTATCCCAAAGATGGAACAAAAGGAAAAAAGAAGATTATTCGAGGAAAGGTACTCTCACTACAAATTCTGTAGTACTTTCCACGATATCAATTGCTTTATCATACAAGGCGTATTGTTTTTCCAGGTTCCCTAATCCTACACCACCTCTATCTACTGAACTCCGCAATTGCAGATTATTGGAAACCATAATCCCCTCATCGGTAAAGCCTATCCGAATAATAAGCGGATTCTTTAAAGTAGCTATATTATGCTTAATCGCATTTTCTACCAGCAGTTGCAAGCTAACGGGAATAATCAATCTGGTTCCATACAAATCATATTCGTCTATCTCGATGAACAATGTATCTTCAAAGCGAATCTTCTCCAGAAATACATAACTTTCCAGAAAAGCCAGTTCTTCCTTCAAAGTAACCATCGGACGATTGTTTGTCAACAACAGATAACGGTAGACACCTGACAGCTTTTTAGCAAACAGATTGGTCTTTTCCGCATCACTATAGGCCAGTGAAGATAGCACATTCAGACTATTGAACAGGAAATGCGGGTTTATCTGGGCTTTCAAGGTTTCATACTGATACTGAATCTTCTCTTTCTCTATAATAGCCAGTTTCTTCTCTGCTTCCATTTGGCTTTGCTGATAAAAGAATATCTCAATCAGAAGAACAATCATACTATTCCAAAGTACTACCGGCAGAGACATTTTCAGCAGAGCATAATCTTCCGGCCAAGGTTCTTCCAGAATAATGGACAGGATATAATTTGCCGCTATGCCGAAGCAACTCACCCATACGGATGCCAACAATAAATCGATAAAGATTCTCATTGTATTGTTAATGTTGTCCAGCCTCTTATGGACAATAACAATGATGAGAAAGTCAACAATCCCCACAAAGATGCAGGCAGGTAAATTGAGCAGATACTGTGTTTCCAAACTTAAGCTCCGGGGAGCGTCAGAAAGAAGCTCCGCCACATACTGGAATGCAAACAAAGAAATTGCAATGAGCACTATAAAAAGCAGGATATACCATTTATTCTTCATCCCCAAATGTATTTTAAAGCACACCATCCACCCACTTCAGAAAATCAGGAACCCGCACACGACTGATTAAAACCTCGTGCGGACATTCAGGCTGGAAGCTCAACTTCAACCGACTGTTGAAGTACTTGGATATCTTACGGATAGAATTGATATTAGCAATGCAATTGCGGGAAACACGGAAGAAAGTCCTTTCATCCAGCAGTTGCTCTATCTGTTCCAAAGTATAGTCCACAATATAGCGTTTATCTGAAAAGGTGTGCAGAAAGACTACTTTTTCTTCACTGTAGAAGAAAGCGATATCTGAAGTCTCCACATAATGATACGCATCCCCTTTCTGGATAAGGAAACGGTTCTTTTTACAATTACTCATCAATGCTTCTTCCAGTTTCCTGTAATCGGTAACGGGAGATTGCACAACCCTGAACTGTTCAAATTTTCTCAATGCCGCCAGCAAATCATCTTCCTCTACAGGCTTCAGCAGATAGTCCACACTATTCACCTTGAATGCCTGTATGGCATGCTCATCATAGGCAGTAGTAAAAATAACAGGCGTCGTGACCTGTATCTGCTCAAAAATGTCGAAACTGTTTCCATCCGTCAACCGGATATCCAGCAACATCAGATCTACCGGATGATGTTTCAGAAATTGTACGGTCTGCTCCACAGTGGCTGTCCATGCCTCCAACTGATAATCGGGGCGTAACTTCTCCATCATCCGCTTCATCTCTTCGTAAGCGAAACGTTCGTCTTCTACTAACAGGTATTTCATCATCCGGCACTCAATTTATAGGAATCTGCCGTAAAATTACAGATTATCATCCATATCCGGTTACGAAATGATGTATTTCCGATGAAGTGCAGAAATTGAAGGATGAAGTGCAAGTGCAATTACCTGCCTTCATCCATCACCACCGAGAATCTATAAGTACCTGACTGCAATGCAAGTGATAGAGCATTCCTTTTTTGTGAATACAGGCTGACTCCTTCCGCCTCTTTCCATGCAGTTTCTCCTTCCTTTAAAGTAGCAGGATGAATGCCGGATAATTTCAGGACAGCAGTAGTATTAGCAGGTATGGTGATTTCCATTTTCAGCACACCGGCTTCCAACGTCCAGTCAGAGACTATTTTCCCATACAGCGAGTTGTAGTATGAACGTACTTGCTTGGGACCGCCTTTTGTAATCCAAGGCTCAATGGAAAACTCCTTATAACCAGCCTCCGGACGGTGGATACCTCCTAAAGCCTCAATAAACCAACTACCGATATACAAATAGGAACTATGCAAACCCGAACCACGACATTGCCAATCTTCAAAGAACGTACCGTTGCCATGCTTCAACATATCTCCCCAGCCGGGAAAATCTTCTTTCGTAGCCATCTCAAAAATCAAATCATTACGATGATTATCTAATAAAGTATGCAACAGGAACGAACCGGCAGTAATGCCTCCCCAGAAATGCCCTTTACGCTTTACCAGCACTTCCTGCTCAAGACGTTTCCAGACTTTTGCCTGCAAATGCTTCGGGGGTAAATCAACCATCAGTGCAATAGCAAGATAAGAAGGATAGCCATTCACGTAGCTATTATCGCTCGAATTGAAGAAAGTAGCATGCACCGCCTTACGCACTTTGGATGCCCGGTTCCGATAAGCGGAAGCTGCTGCTCTATTTCCCAACACATCGGCAATCTGTGCAGCAGTTTCAAGACTGTAAATCCAGTGACAATTATTAAAGAATAAAGTTTCCCGAGTATCTCCAAGTGCTTTTCCCTGTTTCTCCATAGCCGACCTTTCCGACCATGCATCCGGCCAAAGCCAGTCACCCAGGAAACTCCATTTACCTCCCCAACGTACCAGCATGTCATCCTGCGACTTCGTTTCTACAAAAGAAAGCCAGCGCTGAATGGTGGGAAAACTTTCCGAAAGAATACGTACATCTCCATACTGACGATAAAGCTCCCAAGGCAAGGTAATGCAGAAACCACTCCAGGATGGTCCACCCCCGCCAATGCGGGTAGGAGCGGTATAGGGAACATTCCCTTCGGGATCTTGCACATCACGCCAATCTTCCATCCATTTGTTATAGAAAGCCCCCAATTGATAGTTTCCCAAAGCTGTGCGCGTAGTGGCCAATGCATCTCCCCCGTATCCACAACGTTCACGATGAGGACAATCGACCACATAGTTACCCAGACTGAGATTTTCAAACGTCCACAAGGTAGTACGATAAATGTCATTCAACAAAGGAAGATCACATTCAAATCCACCGCTCCGGCGATAATCCGGACGAATCATCCAACCACGTATCTGGTCTAATTCCGGTTTATACCGAAGGCCGGTAATTTGTACCCAACGTCCGGTCATATAATTAAAACGATTACAAAAGACTCCTTTCCGTTTGGAGCCAACTTTATAAATGCTATGTATACCATAGCTGCAAGCATCCTTTTCCCTTTCAGAAAATTGGAATACAATTGAATCACCGGGTTGGCCTTGGAGCTGCATCTCAAACCAACCAGCATAATTGATTCCCATATCAACTCTATAGACTCCGGGACTAACTTCCTGAACAGAAAGTGGTTTAATTTCACCAAGTAACCGATTAGGTTCTGTACGGTCAGATGATACTATAACGTCAGTAGAATAAACCTTTGCCATAGCCCAACCGGAATCATCAAAATCCGGAGTATTCCACCCATCTTTTTCCAAAGCTGCATCATAACATTCTCCTTCAAAGTGATGTGCCTCCCAGTAACCTAACAAGGTATTGGGACTTGCATGGGTCTTCCAGGTATTATCCGAAACAATTCGTAATTTCTTTCCGGAAGATAATGCGATCTCAGCCTGAACCAATGCCATCGGAATAGCCGGTCTATTCTTCTGCTGATAGGCCGGAAAAACAGCCCAGGAAGTACCCAGCCACAAAGCTATAACATTAGTACCTGTTTTCAGGTAGCCCTTGATATCATATGTCATGTAACGGGCACGTGATTTATGATCCGTAACCGAAGGCGAAAGAACAGCATCCCCCACTTTCCGCCCATTGACATACAGTTCATGATAACCTATGGAAGCTACATAAATAACAGCATCCTGTGGAATATCCGACATCTTAAATGTTTTACGGAACCAGGGATCTGCCATTACATTATTAACCTTCTTACCTCCCACACTCTGAGATTCCATTTCTGCACTGCCTATCCATTGTGCCGCCCAATCAGCAGCAAACAGCCCCATACGCCAATTTGCAGGATTACTCCATGCTGACCAACGATTATGCTCATCGGAGAAACGGACTTTCCAGAAACATCTTTGCCCGGCAGACAAAGGTACTCCTCCATAAACAATATTCACCGACTCAGCAGAGTTAACACGACCGCTATCCCAAAGATCTCCACGGTCTGCATCAAGTAAATCCCGGGAGCTTGCTACAAGAATCTGATAAGCAGTCTGCTTCCGCCCGCGTGCCGAGGTAGTAGCTCCCATTTTCCAACTCAAACGAGGTTGCAGTATGTCAACACCTAAAGGATTACTAAGATATTCACATTGCAAATCAAAAGGTTGGAGAGTGGCAATATTCGTGAAAGCCGTACTGCCAGTCAGTTCACCCTCCGGAAAAGCGATCTGCACTTCTCTACCATTAAGAGCCAGACAAACCTCCCTCTGACTATAAAGCGGATCTGCAACCCAGATATCGTAACCTGTTCCCTTCTGCTCAAGATAGACAATCACTTGTTTATCAGTAGCCAGTGTAAGTCCCTCCCCTAAATCAATTGTTCCCGGATGATAAAAAACAATAGCATACTGCTGATTCAACTTAACAGCCTGCACCACAGAACTATTTTGAATAATCTTATAATTCTGGGTAGCCGTAAATGTCCGGAACTCCTCTAAAGATTTGTCAGGAACAACCATATATGCATATTTCCCTTCCTTAGCCTTTACACCATGACTAATCCAGAGATTAAAGATGTCAGCAGAAATCTTTTTCCCACTCCCACTGATATTAATATCCTTCCAAGCTCCGGTTTGTTTCGGATTGCTAACAATTACGTCTCCTCCTGAAGGAAATAAATAACCAACTTTATCATGATATACCCAAGCCGGATTCTTTACAGATACATTTTCTCTATAAACAGACGTAGTTCCTTCCTCTTTGCCAACTACCATTTCGCCTGTAAAAAGGCACTGATTAACAGTTGTAACTACTTCCTCGGGAGCATCTGATGTAATATCTGTCCCTAAACACAAAAGTACATCATTCATAAAAAAGTAAGACTTCCTGGCCTTTACTCCCTTATAGCAATGCTCATAAGCAATGACTCCATTCTTGCCGTTACTTACCCCACCTCCAAACCGATTTTTTCCGAACAAATATCCTTCAAGACGAGTAGAGTCCTGATGTTGAACAGCCGTAGTCCCCGGTATTTTATTCCAATTCCATACAGGGAAGATACCTTCATATTCTTTCCCGGAAGTAAGGATATTCGTAGCACCAAGCGGCAGGTTATAACCTTTGAGGTTCTCATTATTAAGCATTTCGGTTCCATTAGTCCGTGTAGAAATCACCTTAGCAGAGAGATAATAGCCGGTACCATGCTGGACCATAATGTCCGATTTCCAGAAATACTTATTACCGGGAGCAGGAAAGGGAGCACCGGAAAGATGTTTCTTCCAAGCCGAGTAATCAGCAGCACGATCAGAATCATTCTGCTCCATGTATTCCAGCGTGACAGGAGAAATATTGCTAAGTCCTTCGGGACGTGATATATTACGACCGATTGCACCAAAATCAAACGTTTCCCGATAGCCCAACAACCGATGACCACCCATCAGAAGATTGATAAATATATCTTTTTTCTCTTGTGTAAAATAAGGCTCAAAGGCAGTTCCTTTCACCAATTGTAAATAATATGCAATATCATCTACATACGATAAACCATACCCGCCGGAATATAATTGCGGACGATGCTGATGGAAACTACCATCCACCTTAATACCTTCGTCACCTTGTTCCGAAACAATCTTAATAGTAGAAGCTATGGACTTGATTCCGATTCGTATCAGCTCAATATTATTTTCAATACATCCTTTATGAATGGTAACGGCAGATACCCATGTACGGTTTTTGCCTTTATGACCTTTATTCCCAGTCAAATCTTGTAGATAAGAAGAATAATGCAATAACTTCTTATCACTAATTTTACCTTTCAGCAGAATCAACGGAACCATGTAGTCTTGGGGAGCACCAATATCACCGAACCACCAGTTTCCGGATTTAGGACGTACTCTATACCAATAATCGATACCTGCAACTATTTGTTTCAACAGTCTTCCTGAATTATAATACTTATTTCCAGGTTTCCGATATGCAATAGCCATTAATTTCAAGCGTTTCAAATGAGAGCCGGCCGGATAAGACGAACCTTCATGCACAGTTACATAATCCAGGTCCGGAAAACTTCCATCCGAACGTAACGCACTCGCATAACCCGCTATTATGTCCTCATCTACTTTCGCTTCCAAATAGGAAGCGACCAGTCGTCCGGTCATTTCGTCTACTTCTTTTTGCGCATCTACTTGCACCTCTTTAGCCTCAGCCAAAGAGCAACAAAAATAAAGCAAACAGAATATTAGTTTCAAGCATTTCATAAACATACTCCTATTTATCCAGGTACTTACCATCAGCTACTATCCCTGAGCTATGCACTGTACGAATAAATTTCGCATCAGCAGGAGCGGCACCTTTACATTGATTCAGTTCTGCCCCGACAACATCATCCAAAAAGAATAACGGACGTACATCAGGCTTCATCGCATCAAAACGTACATTATTAAATCTCACATTTCTGGCATGACGTACATAGAAACCGGCGGCCGGTAATGTATTACCAAACATTCGATTCTCAGGATAGCTTTTAGTCATTTCCGGAACAGGTTTACTAACCATGTCCGAGGTTCCGCCCCCCGGATAGCTGATTTGCACGTTATTGATCGAAACATTTTCTACATAGCTTGTCTCCACACCAGTTATTGAACAGGCTATCAGGCTTTCTGCGGTTGCTACAATGTTGCTGATATTTATATTCTTCAATCCACCACCCTCTTTCCGGTAAGTGCGGTGTCTGTCTCCCAAACGGATGAATATGGGAGTCTGGACATCGCGCATAGAAATATTGGAAACGGTGATGCCATCAATAATGCCTCCATCAACCATTTCTATGGCAACACCCGAAATAACGGTAACATCGGCCGAAATATGTTCAAGCTGTTTACTCCAATGACGAATATTATCTTCCGCTGCCCGGCGAACGACACAATTAGAAACCGCAATATTCCGGTATCCTCCATGAGAAGCTGTACCGAATTTGATTGCATTACAATTGCTTGCTGTGACACAATTCGTAACCGTTATGTTCTCGCAAAATTCCGGATGGTCACTCTTGAAACAAATGGCGTCATCTTCCACATCAATGTAGCAATCAGATATAGTCGCATTCTTGGCATCAATATCGAGCCCGTCATTATTATAATTACAATGGCTGAATACCTTTAAACCACGGATAGTGACATCTTCACATTTTTCATAATGCTGCACCCAATAGGCAGAATTACGGAGAGTGACATCGGTCACAACAATGCCCTTGCACTCTACAAAATAAATTATCTTAGGACGTTTCGGTCCGCCGTCCGCATCATTGCCAAATTGAAAAGTTTTACTTCCACCTTGTCCGTCAATCGTTCCGAATCCGGTAATCGAAATATTCTTTTGTCCACGTGCAAACAAAAGTCCGGAAGACTGATTCATACTACCATCCTTGAAGGGAAAGGCATTATCATAATCCGACAAACGTGTACTTCCCAACAATAAAGTGCCAAAATCCAGATGAAGGTTCACATTTGATTTCAGTTCAATGGGACGTATCAAATAAGATCCGGATGGTATCAAAACGGTTCCGCCTCCTTTCTTCGAACATTCATCTACGGCTTTCTGTATAATGATTGTATTATCCGTTACCCCATCTCCTTTAGCTCCACGCTTAGTCACATCAATTGTTCCGGCTATAAGGGAAGAGGAAAATAGCAAAGATATTGCAAACAAAACTATATTACATCTATTCATCATGGCATCATTAATTTTAGGGTTTATCATTTAAGGATTTGTATCGGCACAACGCCTCTACATAGTAATAATCAGCATAGGTCAAAGGCATATCTACTTCTGTACCGGAAGGAATATTACCTACCGAATGTTTCAGAATAAATCCTCCGTTAGTTCCTTCCTCTGCCGTATATGCCGGTGAGGATAATGTCTGGAGCATTTTCTCGGCTGCCTTATAATATTTCTTAGCCCGTTCTTCGGATACATACTGAGATAGTTCCAATAATCCCGAACAGTTGATAGCTGCTGCAGAAGCATCACGCAAAGCATCCGGTATACCGGGAGCATTATAGTCCCAGTAAGGAATCAGGTCTTTCGGCATATTAGGATGATTCAGCGTAAATTCTGCTATCTTTATGGCTTGCTCAAGGTATTTCCGCTCTTTCGTAAAACGGTACATCAGTGTATAGCCATATAATCCCCAGGCTTGTCCACGAGCCCAAGCTGACTTTTCGGAAAAGCCCTGTCCACCTTGGTAGTGCTTTATTTCACCGGTTTCCGGGTTATAATTCAGTCCATGATAAAGACTATTGTCTGCCCGGAAATGATTCTTCAAAGTTGTATCGGCATGTTTCACAGCAATATCATAGAATGTGCTGTCTCCTGTGGCCTGAGTAGCCCAGAAAAGCAATTCCAGATTCATCATATTATCAATGATAACAACATAATCATCCGGTTTGCGATTATGGGATTTAATGCAGCCTACCACCGGGCTGAAACGGGAAATCAACGAACGGGCGCTGTTCACCATAATATCTTTATACTCAGGTTTCGGAGCAATGCGGTTTGCATTGCCATAACTGCAATACATCATAAAACCGACATCATGCGTATTCACGTTGTATTGTTCCGGTTCCAGCAGCTTCAACATACGCACTCCTTCAGCATATAGCTCCTTGTCTCCTGTATCCTCGTACAGATAGAATAAAGTTCCGGGATAAAAGCCGCTGCACCACCATTCCGAGTTGCTGGTTTTCAGGCGTTGCATATGTTTGTCATACGTTTTAGGAAACTGGTTACTTCCTTGCAACTCGCTCCTCATATAGAGATACTGACGAGCAGCATGCTCTAACGCTTTATCAACTTTTACCTTACCCTTGGCGAATAAGTCACCGAAGGGAAAAAAACTAATTAGAATAGTAACAAACAATAATGTACTCTTTTTCATGGTTATATCTTAAATTTATATTCTATTGTTCCACTGCATCCGAGAAAGAAACGACCTGTAGCCTTTCGGCAAACTGCAACGAAGGTAGTTCAGTAGTCACTTTAACCGTAACCGTTTCACCAGGCAAAATATCCATATAATTGTCGGATATGAAATTGTCAATATCCCCTTGGAGCGACAAGAAAACGCCTCTTGCAAACACATCACAAGACAGAGTTACCTCATACCCTCCTTCAGTCGGTACAAAGTCTTTATTAATCCGAGCCGCCGCATAATGCATATCTTTTTGCTTCGCCAAAAAATAATTATTAGTATACTTTTTTCCTGTCTTATCCTCATAAAGAACGTGTACGACGACGTCTTCTTTTTTCTCTCCATTCAATACCCCATCCACAGCTTCCTTCCATATGACTGTACTTGTATTAGCCGGAACAGTTATCTGTTTCTTGAATTCTTTCACCACTCCGTTACCATCCAATCTGAGCACACAGACTGTTAATTTACCAGAAGTACTCTTTAGCCTGTCTGATACCATATATATCTGCAACGTGTTTTCCTTTTCTATTGGCGATACCAGTAAATCAGCGAAAGACTTTACCGTAAAATAATGCTGCGCCTTCCAACGTCCGTAATAGTCGCGACTAGACCAGGATGCCACCGGCCAGCAGTCATTATGCTGCCATACCAACGATCCCATACAATAGGGCATATCCCTCCGATGTGCCTCCATAGCCATTTTCATAGCATCAGCCTGCAAAAGCTGGCTCATATAGGTAAACGAACGGAAATCTTTAGGCTGACGGTATTCCGACAAAAGGAAATCATTAATACGCTTATTAGCCGCTGTTCCCCCTCGCTGATGCGACATCATTACCTCCGAAGTCAGATTCCAATCCTCTGATAAAGGTGCATACCGTTTGATCGACTCGAATTCCGGGAATGACTGAAAACCATACTCACTGAAAAAACGGCTTCGCTCATGATTAAATTCGGAAAGGGGTTTCAGCCCTTGCCAAACTGCCCAATAGTGCATATCGCCCACCGTATGATTGCGCGTCCCTTTGTCATCAGAATAAGGAGATGATTTACGGTAACAAGCACCCGGATGGAATTCTTCTACCACAGCCGGCAACGTCACAAAATACTGATTCTTGAACTGTTTCCATATAATATCCGAATAAGCAGGATTCTGTTTGTCATATGTCTTTTTCCAATTCCAGTTGAACCAGGCATCCAAACATTCATTATTCCCACACCAAAGGGCTATACAACTATGGTTACGCAAGCGTCGTACATTATCAATGGCTTCCCTGCGAATGTTTTCCAGCAATTCGCCTTCAGCAGGAAATACGCTGCACGCAAACATAAAGTCCTGCCAGATTAAAATGCCGTATTTATCACACAAGTCATAAAAGATATCTTTCTCATAAACTCCGCCACCCCACACCCGTAGCATATTCATGTTTGCACTGACTGCATCCCGGATCGTTTTTTCATAAATGGAGTCGGTAACACGAGTCAGAAAGTTATCACAAGGAATATAATTCGCACCTTTGGCAAACAAGGGTTTTCCATTTAGTTCAAAATAAAAGCTTTCACCATATTCGTCAGGAGCCGTTACCACTTTCAATGAACGGATACCCAGTTTCTTCTCTGTTACATCTACTTGCTTGCCATTCAGTTCCAGTGTTGCTGCAAAGTCGTATAAGAAAGGTTCGCCCAAACCATTAGTCCACCATAACCGTGGCTTCTTCATGGTAAAAGATACCGGAATTTTATTCAAACCTTTATTCAAACGAATCAATTTCCGGCACTCGGTACGATTATCCGTACGATTAATCACAGCTACCTTTGCTTCTGTCTCCTTATCTGCCAACACTTCCACCGTGACATCCACTATGGCCCGCTGGGCTGTCACCGACTGCTGGTTATAAAAAACATCATTTATACGAGCCTCATCCCATGCTTCCAGACTAACGTTCCTCCAGATACCCGAAGTAACCAAACGAGGTCCCCAGTCCCAACCAAAGTGATAACCCGCTTTACGAACAAACACTCCGATCTTGCGGTTGAGCAAACCTCCATTCTCAGACTGGTCATTCGAACTGCGATACTGGAAAGGAACAGCTTCCCATTTCGGCATAGCTATCTTAATAGGAGAATGCAAATAAACCTGCAATTCATTACCATGCTCTTTTAAGAGAGAACGGACATCCACCTGCCATTCACAAAACATATTATCAGCAGAAAGAATCTTCTTTCCGTTCAATGTTACATCAGCATAAGTATCCAATCCCTCAAAATGCAGCACAATATTCTTCTTTGCCAGCAACTCAGGGGTTACATCAAACGTCGTCCGATAAATCCAGTCTTCTTTATCCACCCACTGCACACCGCGCTCATTGAGCCTGTAAAAAGGATCATCTATCAGTTTGTTATCCATCAAGTCTGTATGAACTGTTCCAGGAACAGTGGCTTCATACCAGTTAGTACCCCTCGCCTGCCGGAAATTCCATCCTTCATGCAAGTGCTGACGAACAGGCTGCGCATTGATTGCTGTAAACAGAAAGAGCAGATTCAATAAGGCTATCCAAGTTCTTGTCTTTACTTTTGTATTCATTTGTTTATTTGTTTACGGTCTACATTCCATCCTTTCACCACTATCACCGGTTTTTCAATTATCTTTTCTGCATTCGTTTCGATAACTACAAACTTGCTCTCACCCGGCATCAAAGAAAAGAAATTATCTGTATAAAAAGAAGGGCGAATAGGTTTCAAATCCTGATTGAGGAATTGCAACTGGTTGAAAAAGGCGATAGAACTAGACACATTTTTCACTGTAACATCCACGAAATACTTACCTTCGCTCTTTCTTATCTTATAAGTAGTCTTCAATTTGGCTTTTTTCAATTGAGACAATGTTTCAAAACCTGAAGAAGTAGGTCCGGTCAGCGTTTCCTTACCTTCATACTTATCATTGGAACGCCAGTAAAAATTGGATGAGACTTCCTTGCCTTTCTCATCTTTCAATCTCAACTTAATAAAATGTACCTGTGAAATATCTTCTGGAAAGCGAATAGTCAATACATCATTTGCCACACCATCCAAGGGAAGGTCAACCTTTACTGACTTTTCGAATACCTTTTTACTATTGATATCATAAACCTGAGCCACAACCGTATAACCTTCAAATTCCTGATAATAATCATTCACCACCGATACCGTATTCTTCAGATAATCAAATTGTACATGCAAAGGTTCCAAAGCATTAGCTGTATGATAAAGTGAAGCCGTTGGTTCCAACGACCAATCCCACATACGGGCACAGACCTGACGAACCGGGCAATTATGATACCAGAAAAGTAAACCGGAACAGAAACGGTCACCATAATCAAGTTTATTATAATTCCATACTTCCCAAATACTTTTTGAGTTCATGGCACCCACAAACTGCCCCTTCTGTGCAAACTCATCAATAGAAGAAGATTGCCCATAATTATTAACCAAGTCAGCATACATGGTAGACATCAGATGGAATCCATTCCCATCCAGATAATCCCAAACCTCTTTATTAATAGGCCACAAATCTTTTTCGTCCATCATTTCCCGGAGAATTTCTACCGTAGGAAGTGTCGGAGCACCATATTCGGGATTAAAACCATCCACACGGCTACCTCTCGCAGAAGCCGTGTTTTCATAATGTTGCATCGGATTCACCTGTTTATATGGACTTCCATCATGTACACCTGCACATTCCGATTGCATCTGATAGCCACGTGTCCCATCAAGTAGTTTCAGCAGTTCAGGCGTACCGCTAACTTCAGAACTCTCATTCGACGCTACATAATAAGCCAGAGCCGGATGATTGCGGATACGTTTCACAGTAGAAGCCACGTTGTTTAGGTACACACTCTTATCCTGTGGATGGCGTGTATCTCCCGTCATCCAGAATTCTTGCCAGATCAATAACCCCAGTTCGTCACAAAGCTGGTAAAAGTAATCAGATTCAGCTATACCGCCTCCCCAAAGGCGGATCAAGTTGATACCTGCCTGCCGGGTGTATCTCAACTCAGCATAGGTACGTTCATCCGAAGTTCGTAACATTCCCTCAGGAATCCAGTTTGTACCACGGATAAAAATACGTTTACCGTTCACATAGAATACACGTGATTTATCGGGAGTATTTGTATCAGAAGTTATATCACGAATACCAAACCGGGTTTTAACAGAGTCACAGACAGCGCCTTTTACGCTTACTGTCACTTTCAGTTCATACAAGTTCTGAGGACCTTTATTGACCGGCCACCACAAGCGTGGGTTACGGATAGTAAGTTGAGGGAATTCTTCCGGAGTGAAAGTCACATTTTTTTCTTCACCACGTAATATGCTGAAAGGCTTTTCTACAACAATATTTTCTCCCACTATTTCTCCTCTGACCACTCCGCTAATCGTATCCATCGAATGAAACGGATCAATAACTTCAACGGATATGGTTTCACGAGCGACATCATACCCCGGCTTCTGTAGTTCTGACTTCACAAATGGATGACGCAATGCCAATATCCCTGTGCTATATATAGATATACTTTTCCAAATACCCGTATTGCGGTCACGAATACCATCCATAAAGGTAAAATCCCATCCAACACTCATAAGCATAGTAGTATTCAAACCGATGTTTCCATTACCCCCGTTATGATATTCACCTACAGCCCCCCAAGACTTTGGCATAGTAGTCCCCGGCACATCTACCGGATAGACTTTGACAGCAAGAACATTCTTATTGCCTACTTTTACAAAATCTGTTATATTAATGTAGTCATTAACGAACATTCCATTGATCGTACTCAATAAATTACCATTTACCCATACTTCAGCCCGATAGTTGATGCCATCAGGCTGCAACCATATATTTTTTCCTGAGAAAGAAACCGGAACCTCAAATTCCGTACGGAACCAATAAGTATAAAACTCACGACCTACTTTTGATATATCCGGTATTTTATTGGACTCTATTTTATTGTTCAGTCCATAATAGGGTTCAGGATACTTCTTATTATATACAAGAGAATTAAGCACGGTTCCCGGAACAATAGCTGACAACCAGTCACTCGTATTATATCCAAGCGACGAAACTTCCTCAGCAGATGCTTTCACGTCACTTACTTTCATCATCTTCCAGCTATATTCTCCCTGATGCATTTCATTCGAGTCCAACCAAATTCTATCGGTTGTTCTTGCATAGTTTGTATTACTGCTCTGTACGGAATATGCGACAGATAAAAATAGAAGCAAAAAAATGGATAACTTATTCATGAACGTCCTTATTAATGTTTTTCTGTAATATGTTTTATTACTGAACTACCGGAATAATCACCAGAAGGGAATACTATATTTATTTGTTCTCCATTCATACTTAATTGGAGAGACTGCTCTTTATATAGAGGATCGGCTACAGCTATTTCATATTGTTTGTCTTTCTTCTCAATGTATATTATAACTTTCTTATTGACTGCTATCACTAAATCATCTGCAAACCGTATTTCACCCGGCTCATAAAAGACGGCAGCATACTGTCTCTTAATCTCATTGGAAATCGCTTGTATCTGTTCAGAGTTAACTATAATCTTAATTTCATTCTCAAACTTCTTATCTGTAAAATAAGAAAGAGGTTTATCAGGCATTATAATATAACAGTAATCCTCATGCTGCGGAGTAGTACCATGCGAAACCCATAAGCTAAAAATCTCTTTTGTTACTGGTTTATCACTTGCTGTTACTTCAAGTTCTCTCCAAGCACCGGTTTGCTTGGCCTTTCTCAACGTTACACTCTCATTTTGCGGGAAAATATACCCTACATTATCATGGTAAGCCCAATCAATATTTTTGTCGGACAAGTTATTCGTTAACCGGTATGTATGTCCTGATAAGCCATATGTAACTTCACCATTTGCCAAACATTGATTTACTGAAGTACGAACTTCCTGAGTACGAGCCGCCTTAATGCCACTTCCCATGCATACCATAGCATCTCCCATAAAAAAGTAAGCTTTCCGAGCTTCCACACCTTGATAAGCATGTTCATAAGCCATTACACCATTATGAGCATTGCTAACACCTCCACCAAATTGATTCGAACCAAACAAATACCAACGGAGATCGGCAGTCGACTGATTAGCAACCGCCGTTGTTCCCGGTACCCGTGTCCAATCCCAAACAACAAAGGCATCATCATATTCATGACCGGTAGTCATTATGTTAGTTGCTCCTAATGGTAGATAATAGCCTTTCAAATTCTGCCCGTTCAGCATTTCCGTACCATTTGTTCGTACGGATATGACTTTGGCAGACATATAATAATCAGAACCATGATGGGTCATAATGTTTGATTTCCAAAAATGTGTATTTCCTGGTACCGGAAAGGCTTCGCCACCAATATGCCGCTTCCATGCCTCATAATTTTCCGCATGAACGGGATCAACTTCTTTCATTAAATCTAATGTATGCGTGGACATATTGCTCAAGCAATTCGGGCGACATATCCCCCGCCCAATCGTTCCAAAATCATATGCCATTCTATATCCGAACATCTGTGTCCCTTTCAGAAAAACATCTGATACCAACTTAATCTTATCCGAAGTGAAGAACTTCATAAAAGATGTTTTATTAGCTAAAGTAATATACTCTGCCAAGTCGGACAGTAGTGACATTCCATATCCACCCGAATAAAGCTGAGGACGGTGCTGATGAATACTATTATCTCTTTTCATTCCTTCATCATCTTTCTCTTCTACATATATGGTAGAAGCAATGGAAGAAAATCCTTTGGCAATTAACTCATAATCATCTTCTATACAGCCTTTATGTATCAAGACTGCAGATACCCATGTTCTATTCTTTCCTTTATGGGCCATATTATCTGTCTTATCAACCAGATAAGAAGAAAGTCTCGTCACATCTTCTCTTTTCAACTCTTTCTTCAGCAAAAGAAGAGGAATCATATATTGGGAAGGAGCACCGATGTCCCGGTACCACCAATTTCCAGAATCTGGATTAGCTATCCGGAAATAATCTAACCCAAGAATTATTTTCTTTCGCAATTCCTGCTCATGAAATAATTTATTTCCGGGTTTACTATAAGCCAATGCCATGTTCTTTAATCTCTTGAGATGACGCTCTGCATCGAAATAGAAAGTCACTGTCTTATAATCAATATCTTTCCAGCTACCATCAGTTTGCATAACAGCCAAATCCTTTTCTGCTTGAGAAACGTCTACCGAATCCGACAAATATTCTTCCAACAATCTATTATATAAAATCTCTATATCTTTCTGTTTCTCTACAGCATAGCCGTATTCTCCCCAAAAGCATAGCACCAGACATATAAGTAGTAACCTTTTCATAATCATTCTTTATCTATAATCATCACCGCTGCGCTCATTGCCGGAACGGAGACTTTAACATATTCATTTTGTGGTTGATATTTCTCTCTCATATTTAGTTGAAAACTTCCATCAGCTTCTACTTCGGCATCGGCAAAACGTATTCCAGATGAAGAAATCGGAGACGGTGCTGTAAGTCTAAGCAACTGAACCGAAGCAGGGGTGTCATTCAGCCGAACTGTGAAGGAAATATCATCTTCACTTTTATTTAAAAGTGTAACTTTCAATGTTTTGCCATTGACACAAGCATATACGCTGCTGTTAGGAACAGAAGGTGAAATCACAGAAGGAACAATATTACCACCTTCACTTCCATATTTAAAAGCAAGCATTGCATAATAGATAGGACGAGGAGTAGGAATTCCTTTCTCATCCACTACAATAGGTGCATACTTACTAACACTACCACCATGAAAATTTACTCCTACCCCATTATTCAAAGCCACACTCCACATATAGTCTAACGCCCATAAAGCAGAAGCAAAAACATTGCTCACTCCTATTTTTCCACCTTGAGAGACTGTATTACATTCTGCCATACGATAAGTAATTCCGTGTTTTTGACATAAAAAATTCAATACTTGCAAATAACCTGATAAATGATTATCCGGTTCCAATATAGTTTTCCAATTTACTGTAGCATTCTTACCTGGTGAATTGTAATGATGTCCGGTCATCAAACTTATTCTGGAAGAGTAACTGTTCAAGAAAGACTCAAACCAACGGATATCCCCAGCAACTGCTGGCCCTGCTATAGTAATGTCAGGTAATCTCTCTTTTATCTTCGTATAATGTAGAAACCATTCTTTTTCATAATCGCTTATTGCATAATTTACAGGACGCAGATGTTTGTAATATAAATCAGGTTCATTACCTATCTGAAGAGCATAAAGAGCATTCTTTAATCGTTTTGCTACATATACAGCTTCATCCGAGTTTTTCTCAGGATTATTCTCTCCCAGATTCAGTCCCCAGATAACCTTCCATCCAGTTAAATCTACAAATTTTGAAAAAGTATCTACATCTGTAGTAGTTAAAGAATCCTTCCTCATATAATCAATGCGTGGCATACCTGTCCATGAAATCTTATCACTGCTATTTCCTCCTAATCGTAAGACGCCATTTCCTAAATTCTTCATCATTTGAATCAATACAAGATTATCAGGATGCAGATAACGGGAGTTATCGGTCAACTGAGACATTTCATAGCTAAATCCCAAAAAGTCAGAAGGTATGATGGTATGTAACCGATAATCGGAAAGTACAGTAACAGTAACAGGTACTTCTTTTTCACCTTTTATATCCAGCCCCAATACAACAGGTGTTCGGATAAAAAGTAGTACAACTATAATGAAGTGCAACTTCTTCATATATCTATAATTTTATTATTTTTCGGTAAAAACATCTACAACACTACTTCCTACGTAATCGCCCACAGGCAAAGTAAAAATAATATTGCTACCTTGTTCTGTTATAGTAACCCCGCTCTTCTCTATCATCTTTTTATTTAGAGTTAACGTTACATTTGCTTGTGTATATGTAGGATCTGACACAGCAATAGTATAAGTGTTACCTTTTTTTTCAATAAAGACAATAGAAGGCTTATCAGATGATATCACTAAACCATCGTCCATCTTTGTACTGGCGCTTTTATAAAAAACAAATCCATACTTATTGCCTTCACGTATAGCCTGAACCGAACCATCATTTTGTGCAATATAAAAATCTATCTGCTCAGCTAAATCCCGAAATGCATTTATAGACTTATCCGGTACAACAATATATTGATAACTGGCATTCTCCGGATTAAGTCCGTGATTTATCCAGACACTAAAAACATTCTTATCTATAAGCCCCGATTCTCCTGTAGCATTGATATCTTTCCAAGAACCTGCTTGAGACATATTTTGTATAGTAACATTATCTGTTCCTCTAAAAATATACCCTGTGTTATTATGATATACCCATTTCAATTGCTTCAATTGCATATTACTGTTTGATGACAGTTGCTTTTCTTGCCCATCATTATAAATAACCTCACCATTCAATAAATTCTGTTCTACAGAAGTCAAAACATTATCATTCTGAACATAGGAAATATCACTGCCTATACAGAACATCATATTATCAAAGAAAAAATATGCTTTATTAGCTTGCAATTCATTGTATTTACCCTTATAAGCAATAATTCCATTTACACCATCACTAACGCCTCCACCAAACTCGTTATTACCAATCTGATAACCTTCTAAAGACGTCTTATCCTGATTACCAATAGCAGTTGTACCAGGAATACGAGTCCAATCCCAGACCGGATATATATTATCATACTCCTTACCTGTTGTCATTATATTCGTAGCTCCTAAAGGAAGATTATACCCCTTTATGTTTTCATTATTCAAGGATTCTGTTCCATAAGTACGCTTTGATATTATTTTTGCGGACATATAGAAATTCTCACCATGTTGTGTCATCATATCTGATTTCCAGAAATGTTTGTTCACATTTGCTTTAGGAAAAGCGGTTCCACTATTTATATGATTTATCCATGCTCTATAAATCCCGGCATTGGCAGGATCGCCAACGACCGCCCTTTCCAAGACATCCACAGGAACTGTAGTATACTCAGACGTAGGACGTGATATATTTCGCCCTCTAGTTCCAAAATCGATAGAGTTTCGGAAACTAAGTAAAAGATGTCCCTCTAAAAGTAGTTTCTGAAATATTTCTTTCTTTTCAAGAGTAAATTCATTTGCAAACTGAGTATCAACAGACATTTCCATAAATTTTGAAACGTCATCAGTCAGCGACATTCCATATCCTCCCGAATAAATCTGGGCATGATGTTGATGGAAACTGCCATCTATTTTAATCCCCTCTTTCCCTTGTTCTGAAACAATTGACAATGTGGAAGCAATCGCCTTAAAAGCATGTTGTACTGTTGAATAATTATCCTCAGCACACCCTTTGTGCATTGCGATTTCAGCAATCCACGATAAATTCTTGCCACCTCCTATATAACTTTCAATCTTATCTTTCAAATATGCTGCTGCCACAAGCATATTTTCATGTGAAATATGTCCCTTCAACAACAGAAGTGGTATCATATAAGCTTGAGGGGCACCGATATCATTATACCACCAATTATCCGAACAGGAAGGTGCCTTTTTCTTAAAACATAACAACCCCTTTTCTATTTGTTGTAACAATGTAGCATTATTGAAGAATTTGCTTTCAGGATGCTTGTAGTTTAATGCCATAGCTTTTAATCTGTTAAGATGGCCATTCGGTTTCCAGCCATCAGCAGATATTTGATCATTATAGTCAATATCCGTCCATGAACCATCTGCCTGCATTGACTTTGAGAAGCTTTCAATATTCTTATCATCTGGTATATCACTCAAGTAACTAGCAATCAATCGCTCTGTAATTGTATCAAGAGCTTTTTGTTCCTCAGGTGTATTGGTATACTCTATATTATCCTCATTGTAAATTTCGATCTCGGATATTCTATACCCGCCAGTATAGCCTAATCTCCCACGTAAGACCAATTCCACGTAGCGAGCTTCTTCCTTAAAACCCTCAAATGTACTAACTGCTTTTTCTTCTACATCATTCCTGGATATAACACTTACTATTTTATCTTTTTCTTTTCCAAAATTGAGGCTATACGCATTACATCCACGTTCATCAATCCAATGCACTACTATTTTTGATACTTCTTGTACGCTCCCTAAATCAATTAGAATAGAATGTTTATATGAGTCCGCAGATTCCCAATATGTTGTTAAATCACCATCAGTCATTAAATTAGCTTTTTCAGTATTAGAGCCTGAGCCAGTTATGCTATTAATTCTGGTTTCGACGGTCTTTCCTAAAGCCAAATTGATAGATTCTTCCGTATCAGGGTCCTGATTATCTTCTTCTTTTTCAATCACATCATTATCATGACAGGAAATAACAAAAGAGGAAAACAATAAAAGAATTGCACTTCCTTTCAAAAATTTAGTCAAGTTCACGGCATTAAATGTTAGTTTTTTAATTTTCAAAAATAAAAATCTCTTTAATAAGAAGTTAGTTCAATAATGAACTAACTCCTTACATTGCATAACTATTTAGTTATAATTAGAAATATCCAGGATTCTGTTCTTCCTCATCAGAACCACGAGGATTCAGTCGGTCAATATGCTTTTGAGGAATTGGACGCAATTTGTGATACTCTTGAATATTCTTCATTGCATCAGGATTCCATTTTTTTACATACTCAATTAATTTCTCACAACGCACCAGATCCTCCCATCTTGTATATTCACCTAAAAGCTCACGCCCTCTTTCATCCAACATAAAATCTACAAAATTCATCTTCAGGTCATCTGCCGTCACTTTTATATTTTCATAAGTAGATTCTGTATTTTCCATCTCACCACCTTCTTCTAGCCAATATTGAGGTACCTTTTTCTCGCCAGCTTTCCAGGAAGCACGTTCACGAATAATATTAATCAAATCAGCAGCTAAATTATAGTCCCCCTTACGACCTGCCGCTTCCGCAGCAATCAAATAAGTCTCGCCAAGACGCATACGTACCCATTCACGTACACCTTTTTGTTCATTTGCTGTTTCTCTTAATGGATCCTCGTATTTCAGCAAAATAGGATAATATCTGTTATTTTTACTTGGATCATTCTTATTCCATTGAAAATATTTATACTTATATGTTCTATTTTTGGGAGCATTTAAGCTATAATAGATTGCAGTATCTCCTATAGCCAAGGAAGAAGTCGCTTTATTACAATAATAGGTCCATTTAAAACTCTTATAAAAACGGGAATCATTTTTGCGGTCAAACAACTCAAACATCGTTTTATTGGTAGCACGATGAAAACGATAAGGACGACCATTAGCTATATCACGCATCATACCAGGTTGATCTTCATACCATGACCCCCAATATAAGTGAGATTTGTTCCCATCTCCATTATATATCGGATCAAGAGTAAACTGAATAGAAAAGATAACCTCACTATTCCCCATATTGTTAACATCCCACAAATCTGAATAGTTATTTAACAGAGTATATTTAGAACTGTCTATCACTCTTCTAGCATAGTAATAAGCACTATCCATATCAGTTGACAATTGCCCACGCTGATCAGTTATCGCACTACCACGTGTAAGATAAACTTTAGATAATAAATGAGCAGCGGCATATTTAGTAGCCTTACTTTGATCCGTACCTGTAGCTGATTCCCTGAGATGTTCTGCTGCATATCTTAAATCGCTAACAATTAGCTTATAAACATCTGCAACAGAAGAACGTTTAAAGTCTGTCTGAGGTTCTTGTATTGCTTCAGTGACCAAAGGTATCTTACCAAATTGCTGAACTAAATCGAAATAAAAGTATGCACGAAAGAAATTCATTTCAGCACCATAGCTCTCTTTCTCAGCCTCCGATATACTTGCTTCCGGCAGTGCGTCTAAGACAAGATTTGTCACTCCGATAGCTTTATAATGATTTTCCCACAAACTATACAATTTCGATTCTGTTGGTGACAAAGTTGCACTATATAAGTTATACGGATAACTTAATGCTCCCTCTGCACCTGTTATCAGGTCAGTACCTAACTCTGTAAGAACATTAGAGAACTCCCCACCAACTCCAAAACGCATATAAGCATATGTAGCATCAACAGCAGCCAGTATGCCTTGTTCTGTTTTATAAAAATCACTTGTGATACGGGGAACTTCTTTCTCAGAGAGAAAATCATCACAACCAGTATTTGTTAGGGAGGTAAACCCGCAAGCTATCGTAAGAATTATGCCGATACTTTTTCTATATTTTACAGCTTTCATTTTATTCTTATTTTATTAGTTTAAAAAGAAACATTCACACCAAATATCCAACTGCTTACACTCGGTGAAGCATAGGTTGCTGCTCCTTCCGGATCGACTCCTGTATAGTTTGTAAATACAAGAGGATTCTGGGCAGTAACATATAATCGGCAATTAGATAAAGTTGCTTTATTAACTAGATTCTTAGGCAATGTATACCCTAATGTTATCGTTTTTACACGTAAAAAATCCGATTTTTCATAATACAATGAGGACTCATACTCTATATTATCATACAGTCTGTTAGGGCGAGGATAAGCATTAGTCGGATTGTTTGGAGTCCAATAATCAAATTTCACACTATTATTACGATAGGACTGATGATTCACGCGAACTGCATTTTTCAACATTCCGCCTAAGGTTCCATAAAGAACAATATTCAGATCAAAGCCTTTATAAACAAATGTATTGCTAAGATTAAAAATATGTTTGGGACGTTTTTGTCCAAGGATCATACGATCATTGTCCGCGGTAATTTTATGATCTCCATCGATATCCAACAATTTAATCATTCCTGGTGCAAATTTGTGACCATTCTTATTATATTTTTCAATTTCAGCAAGATCCTCCGGAGAATCCTGCCAGATGCCTATTTTCTTATAATCATAATATACTCCAAGCGCTTCACCTATAAACCAGCTATTACCTATATCATCTACTTTTCCATTATACAATTCTACAATTTCTTCCTTATTAGTTGAATACATAAAATCTGTAGACCATGTGAAATCTTTATTTTGTATATTTACCGTAGACAAACTAACCTCAATACCTTTATTTCTTGTTTTACCAACATTAGTAAGTACACTCGTATAGCCAGAGACAGCAGGTAACTGACGGTCAAGCAGCAAATCATGTGTATTTTGCAGATAAGCATCAACTGTTCCACTCAAACGTCCACGGAAAAAACTGAAATCAACCCCTACATTCCATTGCCCGGTAGTTTCCCAAGTCAATGTTTTATCCGGTAAACTAGAGGAAGTGTAACCAATAACCATATTTTCTCCATAATTATAGTACTTCTTTGATAACAATCCTTTTGTTTGATAAGGATTAATAGAAGTGTTGGCAGTTACACCATATCCAAAACGCAATTTCAAATTATCAAGTTTATCAAAATTCTTAAGAAAGTTTTCCTCATTTACTCTCCATGCTAACGAAAAAGCAGGGAAAGAAACCCATTTGTGTCCATCAGCTAGACGCGAAGAGCCATCATAACGCATTGAGAATGTAGCATAATACCTGCTTTTATAGTTATAATTCAAGCGTCCCATGAAAGAAGCAAGGCTCCATACTTGATTATTACTATCATACCCTGTTATATCCAATGCTGATGCAATATCATTAAAAAGCAGATCATCCGAAGGTAAATCCTGAACAGTAGCACTTAAACTTTCGGTTCTATTACGCTGAATAGATTGCAATAAAGTAACTCCGATAGAGTGTTTTCCAAACTGCTTATCGTAAAATAACAGATTTTCAAAGGTATAAGCATAAGTTTGTTGAGTAGCATTTTTTGCCTGATTAGGATTGCCCTGTCTTGCATTTGAAGATAAGAAGGAATAATCCTGACGAGAATGAAAATCAATTCCAATATTTGCACGATACTTAAGTCCATCTAATGGAAGCTTGATTTCCCCATAATAGCTACCTAAGAAACGGTTAATTTTCAAAGGATTAACCACTGCGTTAGGTTCTAAGTATTGAAGAGGATTCCACCATTGAGAATCACCTCCTGAAGTCATCAATGTAGGAACTCCATCATCATCATACAATCGTCCAAGTGGATTCACACGCCAACAATCCTGGAAGTTAGAACCTCTATTCTGTAATGAATGACTGAAGTGCGACTGTCCGCCTATCTTCAACCAATTAGTTACTTCTGCATCAACACTCAACTTTACTGTATAGCGTGAGTAATCTTGATTCTTATAAATACCTTCATTCTTGAAGTATGTAGTATTAAAAGCAAACTGCATTTTATCACCTCCTCCTCTAATGCCGAGTTGGTGATCAGTCACTATACCTGTACGTTCTACTTCGTTCCACCACAAAGCACCGGAACGTACTTTGCTGGAATCATAATTACCGTTTTCATCATAAGCCATTGCAATAGATTGCCAAGTATAATCATCACCAGTAAACGAGGGTAATGTTTTATCCAGTTCCATATTAGGCAGTGCTGAATCGTATTGTCCAGCTGCTCTATAAGCTTCACGCACATACTCCGCATATTCTGCTCCATCCATTAATTCCAACTTGTTTTGAATGGTCTGAATACCATAATAGCCATTATAGTCAACCTGCACTTTCCCTTTCTTACCTTTCTTCGTTGAGATTATGATAACTCCATTAGCACCTCTGGATCCATAAATAGCAGTAGCTGAGGCATCCTTAAGCACCTCTATTGATTCTATATCACCAGGTGCAAACAAATTAGGAGCTGTTGAAATAGGAATACCATCCACAACATACAACGGATCATTGCCTGCTTTGATAGAACGTGTACCACGAATAAGAATAGACGGAGTAGCTCCCGGAGTCCAACTTGTGTTCTGTATCAATACACCCGGAACTTTACCCTGAATAGCCTCCGCTGCAGATAATGCCGGACTCTGCAAGAGTTTTTCAGAATCAACAGAAGTAACAGAGCCTGTCAAATCACGCTTTTTTACAGTTCCATAGCCTACAACTACAACCTCATCCAATTCTGAGGCAGCCTCAGTTAAAACAACATTCATCACCGTTTGCGTACCAATCTTTTTCTCAAGAACATTGTAACCAATATAGCTAAACTTTAAAGTCGAATTTGATGAAACATTTATTTCAAACTTTCCATCTACATCTGTTATTGTACCATTAGAAGTACCAACTTCCACTACACTGACTCCTATTAACGGTTCATTCTTCTCATCAGTGACTAATCCTTTAATATTTTTCTTTCCCTGACCATAAACAGTAAACAGAGATAAACACAACAATAGTAGGATTACAGAAAACCTTTTTCCTCCTATTTTTCGTTCACTTTTGTTTGTTAGCATAAAAATGTTTTTCATATTAATATATTTTAAATTGGTTCTATTTTTAAAAGGCATTTATTAAAAAGATAAATACCATTAAAGTATCAGTATACATAATTCACCAAAACTCAAATTATCAAAAAGTATTCTAATGATATTTTTTTAGCAATACCTCCAAAAATTAAAGAGTGTTTTTCCATATTCATCGTTATTTTTAGAAATTAATAATATAGTATCTTTTCTCAATACCCATAAAAAAAACTAATACACTATTGAAAACGTTTAATGTTGTTTCTACATGCAAAATTAGCGCATAAGCGATACGCATATATACAAGATCTCGCCAATATCATGCTTATATCCGCAATGCACAAAGAGAATACATTTATGGCGAAATCGAATACAACTGCCTTTTAACGGGAGTTATCCCCTCAATCATAAAACTTAAGTTTTAACTAAATCTCATCTTATTAAAATAGAAATTCAACCAAATAGAATTTGGGAAAACTCGATCAGAGCACTATCTTTGTTGACCAGTTAAAGTTATTAATGCCAAGAAGACTACTACTCATGAAATATTATATTCAAATATCTTTGTTGCTACTATTTTGTTCTATACAAAATATCAGTTCACATAACCTTAGGCAAATTAGTAATCGTGACGGTCTATCAAACAGTTCCGTAACTTGCTTATTTCAAGATGAGAAACGATTCCTATGGATTGGTACTTATGATGGACTCAACATGTATGATAGTCAAAAAATATATGTCTATAAGCCAGATATCAATAATCAAAATAGCCTTTCAAGCAATGTCATCAGAAAAATCATAGAAACAGATAACTACCTATGGATTAGCACTAAATGGGGATTAAACAAACTATCGCAAAAAAGTAATGCAATAGAGGAATATTATAATGAATTTGGTGAAAATTCATATATTGCCAAAGACAATCAAGACTATTTATATGTATTCAATAGACCAAATACATTATCTCTATATTCGAACTTAGACAATAAATTTATAAACTTCCCTATCTATAAAGAGAAAGAATTAGACAATGTATCAAGTTTTATTGTTGATTCTCAAGATACGATATGGATTAATCATAAAGGTATAATGGAAAGGTATACCATATCCGGGAAAAAAACAAATAATCCTCAAATTGTCAGACATCCGGACTTTACACATCCCCACCTTATAAAATATGCCTTTTACAGTGACGAGAAAATAATTATGGTGGATTCTGAAGGAAACATATTTTACAAAGAAAAAGGAAAACTACATTTTATCAGAAAGCTAAAGCAATTGATTCAGGAAAGTGGTAAAATTGGAGCCATTATTTTTGATGACAACGATGTTCTTATCGGATTTGAGACAAATGGTCTTATACGACTTATGGCTGAACAAAATTACCAAGCAGAGAAGTTCAACATTAATTGTGGTATATTCTCTTTATGGAAAGATAAACAACAAGATATTATTTGGATTGGTACAGATGGGCAGGGGGTATATGCCTGGACAAAAGACGAATATACATTTACTAATATATTGCTCAATGAACTTCCGATCAGCAAGAAAAGGCCGATCCGCGCTGTTTACACTGATAAATATAATACTCTATGGTTAGGAACCAAAGACAATGGTATAATAAAGATCAACCATTATGATACTTCAAAAGAGTATTCAAATGATAATGTCATACACCTTACAACACAAGAAGGACTTACGAATAATGAAGTTTTTGCATTTGCACCAAGTAATGTATATCCAATTTTATGGATCGGTTCAAATGGACCTGGATTAAATTACTACTCTTTTTCAGACAATAAAATTCACTCATTAGCTAACAATACTAATCAAGATATCTCCCATGTACATTCCATGTGTGAAACAAACGACTCACTATTGTGGGTAGGTGCAGGAAATACTTTATTAAAAATAAACATTCAACAACAGAAACAAGGCCTTGAAGCTAAAAAGATTCAAGCATTCAATTTTGATGTTCCCCATAAACAGAAAAACAATCAAATATATTCTATATATCCAGAAAATGACTCCATTATTTGTATTGGAATGCGTGGTAATGGGGTCATCAGATTAAATTCTCGCACTGAAAATTATTCTTTCATTTCTTTTGATAGAAATGGTATAGCCCCCATGAGTGATATATTATGCATATATCAAGACCAACATGAAGATATATGGTTAGGTACAAGTTATGGATTAACCAAACTGAAAATCTCATCTAATGGTAATTATGACTATAAGAATTTTAATGAGAATGAAGGTTTACCCAATAATACAATACACGGAATTATTGAAGACAAAGAAGGACATCTATGGTTAAGCAGCAATACCGGCATTATATTATTTGATTCCCAAAAGAATACGTTCAGGAACTTTAATCATAGAACGGGCTTAGATATAACAGAATTTAGTGATAATGCATATTTTCAAGACAAAATAAACAACAGATACTTTTTTGGAGGAGTAAATGGCGTAGTCTGGATAAAAAAAGAGAAAAAAAAGAAAAACAACTTTGTGCCTGATATTCACTTTACAAAAGTAAGAATATTCAATAAGGAATATAACATTCATGAGTTTAAAAAAAAAGATAGTAATTCTCAAAATATCGTGTTGAACCATAATCAGAATTTCTTTGCAGTTTCTTTTGTAGCCACAGACTTTATTAATGGCGAGAACTGCAGATATTCTTATAAACTTGAAAATTTCAATAATGTATGGATGGATACACGCTCTAATGAAGCGCAATTTACAAATATCCCTCCCGGAGATTATACATTGAAAGTAAAATACAATGATGGAGGAAATAGCAATGACAATTTAATCAAAAGTATCCGTATCATCATTCTTCCCCCTTGGTATCAGAGTATTACAGCCCAGATAATATATGTATTATTGATTATTGGGGTAGGATTGGGATTTTGGCATTATATCCGGCGGAAATACGAACGAAGAAAAGCCGCCATGTCCAAAAAGTTAAATGAAAAATATAAGGAAGAAATGTATGAAGGTAAACTACGTTTCTTTACCAACATCACACATGAATTCTGTACACCACTTACCCTGATTTATGGTCCATGCGAAAGAATTCTGCAGCATGAGAACAGTGATGTTTTCATTAAAAAATATGCCCAGATTATAAAATCAAATACAGAGCGTCTCAATAGCCTGATACAAGAAGTAATAGACTTCCGTCGCATGGAAACCGGCAATCAAATATGCCATATACAAGAACTGAATATCAGCAAATTAGCAAAAGACATTATAGATTCATTTGGTGAGTTGGCAGAACAAAATCAAATCCATCTGGAAACAGATATCAGTCCAGATATTATATGGAAGAGTGATTATAGCGGATTTACTAAGATTCTAAATAATCTTATTTCGAATGCATTTAAATATAGCCCCGAAAATGGAACAATACGTATATCCATAAAAATAGAGGTAGATAAACTAAATATTCAAGTCTATAATACAGGAAAAGGAATTTGTAAAGAGAATATTCCACTTATATTTAACCGGTACAGTGTACTTGATAACATTCAGGAGAATAGCATTAAAGGACTTTCTTCCAGAAATGGTTTAGGACTTGCCATTTGTCAAAGTATGGTAGAACTACTGCAAGGTACTATTGAAGTAAAAAGCGAAATAGACCAATATGCTCAGTTCATAGTGAACCTACCACAGCTTGAAGTAACAGAAGAAGCCGAACATGTATTGAATGAAACTCCTAAATCCGAACCTCTAAGCAACAATACGAATATTGAAACAGCTGAAAGAGGTGATTACGAAAAGGAATTCAACCAACCAGAAACAACCATTCTGATGATAGATGACAACAAAGAGTTACTGTGGATGCTAAAAGATATACTATCCGATGAATATTCCATTTTAACGGCAGAAAATGGTGAAGAAGGGCTTGTTTTATTAAAACAAAAGACACCGGATCTTATCATTACAGACATTATGATGCCCAAAATAGATGGAATCACCTTAATCAAACAACTCAAAAGCAACAAACATACAATGCATATTCCATTAATTATCCTCTCTGCAAAAAATACAACCGATGAAAAAATTGAGGGTATAGAATCTGGAGCAGACGCTTACATCCCCAAACCATTCAATACTCAATATCTTAGGAGTATCATCAAACAACTATTAAAAAAGCAGGAAGAATTAAAGCAATACTACAACTCTTCAGCAAGTGCCTTTGAATTTAGTGGTGGACAGTTGTTACAACAGGAAGACAAAAAATTCATGGAAACTGCTGTTGAACTAATCAATGAAAATATGGACAACACTGAATTTGGTCCGGAAGAACTTGCAGAAGCCATGCAAACCAGCAGCAGAAATTTATATCGCAAGTTTAAGAATCTGGATCAACTCCCCCCTAAAGATTTCATCAAAGAACAAAGAATAAATTATGCTGCCAAATTACTATTAACTACAACATTGACTATACAGGAAATCATGTATCGGACAGCTTTCACAAATCGGTCACATTTCTATAAAGAGTTTGGCAAACGATACAATCAAACTCCCAAGGAATACAGAGAGAGCAATAAATATAAAGACGATTCTCTCAACTAAAAAGAGCCTGTATATACACCAAAAACTTAAGGCAGGAATGAAAATAATATTCATTCTTGCCTCAAATTTATATTCAGTGAGCACCTCATATATTCAGACTCTCTATTTTCCCAACTGTTAAGGTGACTGGTCCTAATAAACCAGATTCAACAAGAGGTGAAGTCTTATCATAATGTTTCCAAGTTGTAAATGCAATTCTACCTCCTGCAGGCTTTGGTTTACCCTGTAGATACCATTCAGGAAGTTTCTTGATACCACCGTTGCGCAATGTAGAATATTTATTTGGAATATCCTGATAATTATAAACATTCTCTTCAGGCAGATACTCATCACCAATCAATCGGTTGACCCATAAATTTGTTACACGAATTTCTATCAGATTATCTCCTTCGTGCAATAGCTGCTGTATATCAATGGCATAAGGAGGTGCCCAACACATACTAGCACGTTTTCCATTCACCAACACTTCAGCAAGTACTTCTACTCGACCTAGATCCAAGCGCAAACAAATATCGTCCTGCAAATAGATATTATTTATAGATAACGAATAGAGATAAGTCATCGTTCCCGAAAAATGACGAACCCCAAAATCCTCTTCTAAATGTAATGAATGCAATCTGGCTAAAGTTATTTCCTCAGATGCTCCCATATTTTGAGGGAATCGAACAGTCCAAGGGCCTTTTAACGGAATACATGTAGGAAGAGTATCAACATGCTTACGGATACTTGTACGTTCTGCAATAAACTCATAAACACCAGCCTGCCATGCAACAAACCGATGACTGGGTAACCATGAAAGTACCTGCTCACTTGGATGAAACGGAGCAGGTATCCCTTTTTGATAAAGGTTTGTTATTTCTGTTTTGTCAATACTGGAAGGATGGATACACAGATTGCAGAGTCCTCCTTCATAAGCATCCGCTTTACACAACAAATCCGAATGAGATGTTTCAAGATGCACGATTGTGTCTGAAGTTGTTCCTGCTCCGGCATATACTCCATTTATCCAAAGATGCGGTGTGTTATCCTGATAAACTAAAGCAAAATGGGTCCATCCCGATAATGGTCTGGGATTTCGGTATACAGCCTTATTATGTATAGTCCGTTCATAGACAACGACTCCATTCCGACCTACTGACAACCCAAGGGAACTATGTCCTTTTCCATGCCGTCGCTCTCCTTCCAAAGGATAAATAGCAAAAAAACGGGCACGCATATCACCGAGTTCCTGTTCTTCCGTCATGGCTATATCCACCTCAGGCTTTATCCAACAAGTAATACTAAAATTTGCAGACAAAGAATCCTGTTTCACTACATTTCCAATAGTCGGAAACAAAGAAACACCATTGTATTTCACATCTGTGTACTTCCGTTGTTTCTCAACTTTACGAAAAACAACAAACATGGATCCTGCAGGAGTTAGATTAAGAGGTATTTCTACGCCCTCGTTATCAGTGCGATAGACCGGGCACTGTAGAATTTCAGTTGTATAAGGATCCCATAACTCCGGAATATAACCTTTTATCCGGAAATGAGCCGTTCCTTTCTCATGCGCTCGCTTACGATTTGCAACAAAGTATATCTCGGCTCCTTCTTGTTGATAATGGATAGCATGAACAGATGAATTTCCTGCTTCAGAATGATAAACAAAGTCGGGAGACACACCTAACCGGTTAAAAATGGTTTGCAAATCTTTTCCTTCATGCACGTTCGGGTGCTGCCAGACTCTTTGCACCAGTGCAGCAAACTCATTCTCTTTCTCTCCATCACACAAACCTAAGGTATGCAGTGGCCTTTGCCCAACCAATACCATTCCCTCACCTACCAATCGGGCCAGTATCCGCAACGTATGTAATGACATTGTTTCCGATTTAAGCAACACTAAGAGCTTATAGCCATCAAAACGTGTAGCGGGAAAAAGAATCTTTCCATCCTTGATATGTGCTTTGTCCAGCATTTCAGTATTTACCATATCATAATCATATCCTTCCGGAGGGGCCAGTAGGGTTTGTTCCGGTTCAATAGTGCTACCAAAACTATCATCACCATTATGATAAAGAATATCACCATAGAAAGTTGAACTCTGGAAAATGTACTGGCAACGGTTCAAATACTCAATCCATGCTTTTCCCGGTTTCCACCATGTATTGGTACGGTCAAAGTGTAGCCCCCACGCCCCCATCGTCATTCCCGGAGCAGCAGTAGGGTGTGGTTGGTGGGCAAATCTATGAAAATAAATTCTACTAAGCCCTCGGGTAAACATATAATCACCTAATGACTTTAGAGCATATGGATACTGCAACCATTTATCCGCATCCGGTTCAGAAGTAAAAGCCTCGGCACCAACTACTTTTCCACCAAGCGTATGTGCTATTGAAGCTACTTGTTTGACGGTACGATTATACTTATAATTTGCCCAAAGTACAGTCTGACCACACCAGAATTCCCCCATATTAATGTCAAGCTGTTGTGCCACCTGTAATTCTTCCATCATATTGCCTCCATAAGGCTCAGTATAAGTTATTATACCCTTCTCTTTACATCGCTTTTGAAAATGACCATAGTAACGTTCAGCAAACATATCAGCTCTAACTCGACGAAAGTCAAACAGGAAACGCTTTGTACTTTCCTCGCTCTCAACTATTTTATTGGCTAATACGGGTAAAAATGGATACAGTTCATACCCATGACTTTGTTCAAAATAGGCAGGCATGTCGGAAGTCCAATCCTGGTCACCCGTTTCATAACTATCTATTAGCAAACCGATCTTAGAATGTTTGGCTATTTTCTCCATTGCAGGCATCAGCCTTTTAAACATACAATTCAAATGATAATCCAGTGCTTCTGTACTGAATTTGTCACAATCTAATCCGGTTGATTTAGAGGGGGCTGACTTATTCTTCTGATCTTTGGCTGTTTGTCCAAAACGCATAATCAGCCACTCACCAGTAGGAACATCCCAAGTTAAAACACCATCCTTATCAAGCCTATTTGATAATTCAAGAATTGACAACCTAGGTATTACTTTCATATTTGCCGGAATAGCCAAACAATATGTATCTATGTAATAATCAAACATATGTTTGGGAGTGGGTAACTGAATCCTGACTTGTTTTCCAACCGTTATTTTAGTTTCGCTCCACGTTATTATTTGCATAGCTTTATCTGGAGTGATCCACGGACCACCACTAGATGACCAACCGGGGCAGTTGTGCATTGCAAACTCCAAACCCAACCTTTCTGATTCTTTGAGCGTATGCAGAATAAGATCTACCCATTCATCACTAAGCGATTCTACCGGACCAATAGGGATGCCACTTCCTGCTTCAAACAATTGATACCCCGCAATACCATTTGCCTTCATGGCTTCAAGATCACGGGTTATACCATCTTTAGTTATATTACCATTCATCCAATGCCACCATGTATAAACTCCGGAAGAGAAAGGCGGATTACGAAAAGCGGATTCGAGAAGAGCTGAAGAAGATTTAGACACCTTGTTTTTACAAACTTCCATAGCAAAAGTCGGACTAACCAAGCTAACGATACCTGCTGATGACAAAATTTTAAGAAAGGTGCGTCGTTCCATAAATAAAAAGATTTTTAGGTGAATTCTATTAATCATTGCATTTCTTTGCAGCAAAGAGAACAGAACCTTTTAATTCCCTTTGCCACATTCCATATTGAAAACAATTCTCAAATTGTCTCTACATGCAAATATAGGAACTCAACAACAGATACATATATGTGTTCTTGCCAGAATGATATCTAAACCCACAAAATACAAAATGAATACACTAATGGCTAGATTGAGTACAAAACCAGTGGTTCGACACTTGCGTCAACAGACATTATTTCTTCAGTAACCGCCGCGTCAAATAGTGCACCGGATACCACACCGAAAGGAATCCGACAGTAATCACCGTAATAAATATCAGTACTACATCCGTTACATGCACACTAACAGGATAAGCATCCACAATAAAGCTGCCATTACCACCACCTAAGGAAATAATGCCGAAACGCTGCTGGATATAGCAAAGCAACAGACCAAGAACAATACCGGAAAGTGCACCGAACAGGGAAATAAGCCGACCTTCAAACAAAAATATACGGGCTATCAAGCGGTCATCAGCTCCAAGATTACGCAGAGTCTCCACGTCTTCGCGTTTATCTAGGATCAACATGGAAAGAGAACCAATCACATTGAAACAGGCTATCGCAAGAATAAATGTGAGAAAAAGATAAGATATGAATTTCTCTATCTCCATAATACGGAACACATCAGCCTGCTGCTCATAACGGTCTAGTACAACAAATTCATCACCTAGGATACGGGCAATCTTTCTCTGCACAGCCGTAACATCTGCCCCCGGCTTCAACTTCAATTCAACAGCCGACACCTCCGTGTCATAATTAAAAAGATTACGAGCAAAGCTAAGAGAAGTAAGAATGTAGCGTGCATCATACTTCTGCTGATTGACAACAAACACTACACCGGGAGAAAATAGGTAATCACGATTGAAAGAAGCGGAAGGATTAGCCATATTCACGCGTACATTCCGTTTGGGAGCATACACCTGAAGGGGATCAACAAACTGAAGTCCTGTTCCCAACTCAGATATCAATTCCACACCCAATACGCCATAATCTACGATAGAGTCATGCAGGATAAACTCACCTGCACCGTACAGCAAACTATCAATAGACGTAAGCTCCTCGAAGTTATCTTCCACCCCTTTAATAATAGCCATAGCCTGACGGTCCTTATATTGCACCATGGCATTCTCCTCCAGCGTCTCTGTCCAGACACCAATTTCCGGCAAAGAGCGCACTTCCTGAAATGCTGCCCCCTGCGGTTCAAAGACTTTTCCTTCACGAATCGTAATTTTCAATTCCGGATCAAAGGCTGTAAAGAATCCTGCTACCATATCCTGAAAACCATTGAATACGGACAGTGTACAGACCAGCGCCAACGTAGCCAATGCCACTCCGCACACCGAAATGCCGGAAATGATATTGATAGCATTGTGTTTCTTCTTGGAGAAGAGATAACGCCGGGCTATGTAGAAGGGAAGGTTCACTTCAACAATTCATCTATTTTTTCAAGATAATCCAGTGAATCATCCACAAAGAACTTCAGTTCCGGAATGATGCGAAGCTGATGACGCACACGGGTTCCCAACTCATAACGGATAGACTTCATATTATCATTGACATTCTTTATTATCTCTTCCGCCTTTTCCGAAGGGAAGATACTCAGATAAGCACGTGCGACACTCAAGTCCGGGCTGATACGCACAGCACTGACAGAGATCAGTACTCCCGGCATGGATTTAGTTTGCAACAGGAAAATGTCACTCAATTCCTTCTGAAGCAAACGGGCTATTTTATTCTGACGAGTTGTTTCCATAAATCAATTATCTATATTTAAAGGCAAAGTTACGCAAATATCTCGTTAGACTCATGATTTATACTTTTTTTAGCACCAAAACGTAGCTTTTCATTAATTAAAAACTACATTTGCAACAACATCACAAAATAGCTTACTTTATGAAAGTACACGTTTGGATAATACTACTATTTTTCTCATCCATTGCCTATGCAGAAGAGGATATCCGCTGGAAAGATGCAGATGAAAAAATGCAGGAACAGCAGTATGAAGAAGCTGCAAAATTGTATAAAGAATTAAGTCATAAATCAGATACCGTTTATGAGGAGATCAATTCCCGTGGAGTAAAGGATATGCGGAAAATCTACTCAATCGATGAGCTGGAACTTGCCAACAGCCAGCAACAGAACCGTTTGCTTTCATTAGCTCTCATCATCCTTCCGTTTTTTATTGCCATTGCCATAGGCTGCGTTGTATATTTAAGAAAACAACGCAGAAAGCTAATACAATCGCAACTGAAGCTTCAGCAGGCACAAGAGGAGGTAGAGAAATCCACGCGAAATAAAAGCCTGTTCATTTCGAACATGAGTCATGAAATCCGCACCCCCTTAAATGCCTTGTCCGGTTTCTCCGAAGTACTGACCACCCCCGGTATTGATGAAGATACCCGGAAACAATGTTATGAAATCATTCAGTTAAATTCCCGCCTACTGATCAATCTGCTCAACGATGTAGTGGATATTTCCTGCCTGGACGTAAAGAACATGAAGTTCGACCTAAAGGTATGCGACGCTGTCCCTCTTTGCGAAGGAATCATTCAAACCGTAGAAGGGATTAAACAAACACAGGCTGCATTATCTTTCGAAACAACACTGCCTTCTTTGGAAATAGAAACAGACATATTCCGCCTACCCCAGGTACTGATCAACATTTTAGTCAACGCCACCAAATTCACCAAAGAAGGCAGTATTATCCTGCGGTTAGAGCAAAATGAAGAGTGTATGGCGCAATTCTCAGTTACAGACACCGGTTGTGGCATTCCATTGGAAAAGCAGGCTACAATATTCAACCGCTTCGAACGGGTAGACGAGAAATCCCAGGGAACAGGTATCGGTTTATCTATCTGCCAGTTTATTATTGACCAACTTGGTGGAAATATCTGGATAGACCCGGAATATACGAACGGTTCACGTTTCATCTTCACTCACCCATCAAAACAAGCAGGCAAAGCATGAAAAAAATAATTCTCCTTATTCTGCTTCTGGCAGACATACCCTTCCTGACAGAAACACATGCATCTACGAAGCAGCAAGCGCGCGACAGCATATTCCAGACAGCCGCTACCATACCCAATGATTCCATCCGCTGCATATTTCTGAGAAATGCATTCCAGCAATACATTGGTCAGGAATCGGCTACCGAATATCTGGATTCTGCAATTGTGCTTGCCCGCCGGAAGCAAATACACGGAGAAGAGTTATGGGCACTTTTTGACTATTGCCGCCAATATGAATATCTTGCAGATATTTTCAATCAGCAAAAAAGGCTTTTAATACTGAAAGAGGCCAGCTACCAGTATAAGGATTATGCATTTTACTATACCATGTGGCTTTCCGTACTTCAGGCACGATGTGCGCTGGGAGATACCGAATATGCCATTATACAAGCCCAAGAGATGAGAGATGAGTCCACCCGCCTCAATTATAAAAAAGGCAACTTCATCGCGGCTCTTGCATTGGCACAGGCCTATGATTTTGCCGGACGGTATGACGAGGCCATCGAAATATACAAACAGGCTTTGGAGAATAATCCTACGGTCAATGAAAATGGACTATTAATAACACACGGAAATCTGGCTAAACTTTATAAAAAACAGGAAAAATATCCGCAAGCCCTCAGTGAATATCAGAAGCAACTGGATGTTCTCACAAAAGTGTCCAAAGGACTTCCCCTATCAGACACATTCAAAACAATATTTCTGGAAATAGAAACATCGTTTTGCAAAATCTATATGATTACTAAAGACCAGGAAAAACTAATCCAGCACCTGAAAAAGGCAGAAGAATATTATAGTGATAATGTGTATCTCGGTGCCTATATAAACTACCATAGCCTATGGGGATTTTATTATAAGCTCACTAAAGAGTGGGACAAATGCTTCCGGGAGCTTGACCTGGCATTGGCCGCCTGTAGGGGAACGGATCCTTTCAACGAAAACGACTTACTCAAATCAAAAGCAGACGCCTTGCTGGAAACCGGACGTTATAAAGATGCTGCCAACCTGTATAAAATGGTAGCCATAAAAGGGGATTCTCTCAATCAGGACATGCTACAACGGCACAAAGAAGCCCATCAAGCCAACTATAAAATCCGAAGAGCTTTACTTGAAAAAGAAGAACTGACCAAACGATATCGTTATATACAGGTAGGCGCAGGTACAATTATACTACTAATATTAGTTTTTGTCATTATACGTGCCTATCATATTCGCTGTCAGTTACGGCATGCAGAAAAGGAAACCCGAAAAGCCTTCGAAAGAATGGAAGCCGCTGACAAGATGAAAGAACGCTTCCTCCATAACATCACCTATGAGATACGTATACCCTTGAACACTGTAGTCGGTTTTTCTGAATTACTATCTTCAGAAAATGACTTAACGGATGAAGAAATAGAAGAATATTCAATTGCTGTAAAAAGCAACTCAACGAAACTACTAAAACTCATAAACAATATCCTCGACTTATCACGCCTTGAAGCAGGAATGATGCGCTTCACCGTTCAAGAATGCGATGCCGTTCAACTATGTCGGGAAACCAGAATGATTGTGGATATAGAGACTCCCGGCATTGTGAAATCAACCTTCAATACAGAATTGGAAATGTTGCAGATAAAGGCTGACAGTAAATGGTTCCTGAGATTACTTACTTCACTCTTATCAGTCCCTCAAGAATATAAGGGAGAGAAACGCGAAGTGGAATATACTTTAAGCCAGGAAGACAAATACCTGAAAATAATCATCCTGCGAAGTCCCCTTTATCAGTATTGGGAGGACGAACAGGAACAACATATCCTGCATAATATCAACCGCCTCTATGTGGAAACGTTCAAGGGGAGTTATCAAGTAGAAGAAAAGGGAGAGGAAAAGATTGTCTCTATCACATATCCGATATCCTGAATTACTTCTTATGGATAATTGTTAATCCGTCCCGCAGGGGAAGGATTACTTTTTCTACGCGTGTATCATGTGCTACATGTTCATTGAAAGCCTTGATGCCAATGGTTTGCAAGTCATTATTGCGGGGGTGTTCTTCCAGCACATGGTTATCCCACAGGGTATTATCGGCGATAATATAACCTCCGTCAGAAAGATTGGAAAGCACCATCTCGTAATAATCAACGTATTTCCGCTTATCTCCATCGATAAAAGCCAAATCGAACGTTATGCCCAACTGCGGCACTAATTGCAACGCATCACCAATGTAGAGTTTTATTTTATTCGCATACTCAGAACCTTCCAACCACGGACGGGTAAAGTCTTCCTGCTCATCATTGATCTCAAACGTGTACAACATGCCGTCTTCCGGCAAGCCTTCGGCAAGACAAAGAGCAGAATAACCGCTATATGTCCCTATCTCCAGAACACGATGGGGACGTATCATTTTAACAAACATCTTTAGCATCCGCCCCTGTAAATGGCCCGATGCCATACGCGGATAAAGCAATTTAAGGTGTGTGTCCCGATAAAGAGCCTTCAGATAATCTCCTTCATCGTCAATATGCTGCAAGATATATTCGTCTATGGTCATAGAAATGAAGAATGAAGAATGAAGAATCAGGCTATACTGCACAAAAATTCTTCATTCTTCATTTTTAATTTATTAAAGGTATCTGTTTTTATTGGGTAATACACTTTCTTCCGCATACTTCAGAGCATCTCCCACTACATTAATTTCGAGGAAAGAAGTATGTGTTCCGGCTTTACCGCTACTCAGATAACCCACCATATCAGATTCTGATAAACGGCCTTCTTTCAGCAGACGACGCAGAGCTGCGAAATAGTATTCCTGACCGTTAGCAAGTTCCGGCATGTAAATAGCTTCCACACCGTAAGAAAGTGCCAGATGGCGCATTGTCTTTTCCTTATAACAGATGGCCAGCACCGGATATTTACCACGGAATGCAGCAAGGTTGCGGGCAGTACGTCCACTGTAACTATCAGTGATGATCGCACGTATCTTCAACTTCGAAGTAGCCTTTACAGCTTGTTTCGCCAGGAAGGCAGTCACATCGTTGCTGTTCTCATCCAGTGGAATACGGATATCGTTATCAGCCAATTTATCTTTTTCTGCCTGTGCAGCCACCTTTGTCATAGTCTTCACGGCATCCAACGGATATTTACCATACGCCGTTTCACCGCTCAGCATCAAAGCATCCGTACGGTAATAAATAGCATTCGCAATATCTGTTACCTCTGCACGGGTAGGACGCGGATTGGTAATCATTGTATGAAGCATCTGCGTAGCCACAATTACCGGTTTCTTTGCCAGGATACATTTACGAATCAGCAAACGCTGAATACCCGGAATACGCTCTTGGGGGACTTCGATACCAAGGTCACCACGAGCCACCATCACACCGTCAGCCACTTCCAGGATTTCATCAATGTTATCAACGCCTTCCTGATTCTCTATCTTGGCCACGATACGGATATCACTGTTATGAGCATCCAGAATTTCCTTTATATCCAGAACATCCTGTTTATTACGCACAAAAGAATGAGCAATAAAGTCGATATCTTTCTCAATAGCATAAAGAATATTGGTACGGTCCTTTTCCGTCAGAGAAGGAAGATTGATGCGTACTCCCGGCACATTTACGCTCTTACGACTTCCCAAAGTAGCATCATTCTGTATCTCACATACCAAATAATCTTCCGTTTTATCCACAACAATCATTTCCAGATCACCATCATCAATAAGGATGTGTATGCCAATGGCAACATCGTGCACAAAGTTAGGGTAGGAAACGGAAATACATTCACGGGTAGTTTCCAGATCTGGATCACCTACGACTTTCACTCTGTCACCGACTTTGTAAGCGATAGGATCGGCACAGATGGTAGTACGCACCTCCGGACCTTTAGTATCCATCAGGATAGCTATACGGTTGGACACCGCACGCACATTATTTATCAGCATCTCCGAACCTTCGCGGCCGAGATGTGCCGTGTTCATACGCACCACATTCATACCGGCTTCAAACAAGCCTTTTATAAAATCAACATCGCAACGCTTATCAGAAATGGTTGCAACGATTTTTGTCTGTTTCAATAACATAATCTTATACCTATTTTTGTTTAATTACAAATCATGAATTACGAATTACTCGTTGCCGGTCAAGGCTTCGAGCGCCAGGCGGTAAGAGTTCAATCCGAAACCGCAGATAACGCCTTTGCAGGCGCAAGCTATCATAGATACATGACGGAAAGCCTCACGAGCATGCACATTAGAAATATGTACCTCGATAACCGGAGAAGTCACTGAACGGATAGCATCCTGCAAAGCAATGGAAGTATGGGTGTAAGCACCTGCATTCAGGATAATTCCGTCTACATCAAAACCGGTTTGCTGAATCTTGTCTATCAGCTCTCCCTCGATGTTCGACTGGAAATAGTCTATTTGTATATCAGTATACTTCTTACGAAGTTCGACAAGGTAATCTTCAAAAGTAACACTGCCGTAAATGGAAGGTTCACGTTTGCCCAGCAGATTGATATTCGGGCCATTAATAATTTGTATCCTCATAACACAATTTTTTATACCTTTGTTCCGGAACTATAGCTCCGCAGCAACTCCGTAAGAAGTCCGTACCTGCTCCGTAGTAAGTCCGTAGCAGCTCCGTATCAGGTCCGTAGTAAGTCCAAGCCTATAGACACGGAGCAGATACGGGGCAGATACGGATCGGATACGTTCCGGAAAACATTCAAATTCAGGGAACAAAGGTAGAAAAAAGAAATGAAATTAGACGAAAAAACAATAAATAAGGAGAAAGAAGCACTGATTATCAGGAAGTATCAGCAGTATCTAAAGTTAGAAAAAGCACTTTCTGCCAATACGCTTGATGCCTATCTGACCGATCTTGATAAATTGCTGCGTTTTTTGAAAGCAGAGAATATTGATATGCTGTCAGTCACTCTGGACGACTTGCAACGTTTCGCCGCCGGCTTGCATGACATCGGCATTCATCCCCGCTCCCAGGCACGCATCATGTCCGGAATAAAATCATTCTTCCACTTCCTGATTATGGCAGACTATCGGGAAGATGATCCCAGTGAACTGCTCGAAGGTCCTAAAATAGGTTTTAAACTACCGGAAGTACTGACCGTAGAAGAAATAGACACCATCATAGCTACTGTAGACATGAGTAAAAAGGAAGGCCAACGCAACCGGGCCATTCTGGAAACTCTATACAGCTGCGGACTGCGCGTCTCGGAACTTTGTAATCTGAAGCTGTCCGAGCTCTATTTCGATGAAGGTTTTATTAAGGTAGAAGGAAAAGGCAGCAAACAACGATTAGTCCCTATTTCCCCACGTGCCATCAAAGAAATAAAATACTGGTTGCTCGACCGTAATGTTGGTAAAATAAAGAAAGGATTTGAAGATTATGTATTCCTTGCCCGCTGGGGAAACAGTATCTCCCGCATCATGGTTTTTCACCTGATAAAGGAGTTGGCGGAGAAAGCCGGTATCACCAAAAATATCAGCCCGCACACCTTCCGTCATTCCTTCGCTACCCACTTGCTGGAAGGAGGCGCGAACCTGCGTGCCATACAATGTATGCTGGGACACGAATCCATCGCAACAACCGAAATTTATACCCATATCGACCGGAATATGTTGCGGAGTGAGATCATTGAACACCATCCAAGGAACATCAAGTACAGAAAAGAGACAGGATTTCATTAAATTATAATAAAATTGGCTATTCCTTTCAGATTGTGCCGGGAGATTTAATATCTTTGCGAGGCTATTATCATGTGGTAATAGGCACTAAGAGAAACCAATAGACTAATTTCAATTACAAACAATTAATTTATACCTAAAATGACTAAGAGATTGTATCTGCCTTTGTTAATGGCACTGGTTGTTGCACTTTCATCTTGTAGCAGCAAAATGGGTGAATTATCTTCTGATTATTTCACCGTGACCCCTCAGGTTCTTGAAGCTGTTGGTGGCAAAGTTCCCGCCACTATCAACGGAAAATTCCCTGAAAAGTATTTTAACAAGAAAGCTGTAGTAGAAGTAACTCCGGTTCTGAAATGGAACGGTGGAGAAGCTAAAGGACAGTCAGCCGTATTCCAAGGAGAAAAAGTAGAAGGTAACGACCAGACCATCTCATACAAGATGGGTGGTAACTACACTATGAAGACTTCTTTCGATTATGTTCCCGAAATGGCAAAATCAGAGTTATATCTGGAATTTAAAGCCACAATCGGTAACAAAACAGTAACTATTCCTGCTGTGAAAGTAGCTGATGGTGTGATTTCTACCTCTGAAATGGTTGAGCAGACGCTGAGCAGCGCTACTCCTGCCAACGGTGACGACGCTTTCCAACGTATCATCAAGGAGAAACACGATGCTAACATCATGTTCTTGATTCAGCAAGCTAACGTCCGTGCCGGTGAATTGAAGACCGCTAAGGAATTCAACGAAGAAGTGAAGAACGTAGACGGTGCTGTTAACAAGAAGATCAGCAACATCGAAGTTTCTGCTTATGCATCTCCTGATGGCGGTGTAAGCCTGAACACTAAGTTGGCCGAAAACCGTCAGGACAACACTGCAAAGGTTATCAACCAGAACTTGAAGAAAGCAAAAATTGACGCTGCAATCGATACAAAATATACTGCTCAGGACTGGGAAGGTTTCCAGGAATTGGTATCTAAATCTAATATCCAAGATAAAGAACTGATCCTTCGCGTTCTGTCTATGTATTCTGATCCTGAACAAAGAGAGCAGGAAATCAAGAACATTTCTTCTGTTTACAAGAACTTAGCTGACGAAATCTTGCCGCAATTGCGTCGTTCTCGTCTGACTTTGAATTATGAAATCATCGGTAAGTCTGATGATGAAATCGCTAATCTGGCTAACACAGATGCTAAGCAGCTGAGTCTGGAAGAATTGCTGTACGCAGCTACTCTGACTAACGATCCGGCTAAACAAGAAGTAATCTTCACTAAAGCTACTCAGGTTTATCCGAACGACTACCGTGCTTACAACAACTTAGGTAAACTGGCTTACCAATCAGGTAACCTTGACAAGGCTGAAAGCTACTTCAAGAAAGCAGCTTCTATCAAGGATGCTCCTGAAGTTAACATGAACCTTGGTTTGATCGCTTTGACAAAAGGTGATAAAGCCGCTGCTGAAACTTACCTGAGCAAAGCTTCCGGTGCAAAAGAACTGAACGAAGCTCTGGGTAACCTGTACATCGCTCAAGGTCAATATGACAGAGCTGTAAGCGCATTCGGCAACACGAAATCTAACAGTGCCGCTTTGGCTCAGATCCTGGCTAAGGACTACAACAAAGCTAAAAACACTTTGGCAAGTGTAGAAAAGCCAGACGCTTATACTGAGTACCTGATGGCTGTATTAGGTGCAAGAACTAACAATTCTTCTATGGTTACCAGCAGCTTGAAGAGCGCTGTAGCTAAAGATTCTTCATTAGCTAAGAAAGCAGCTTCTGATCTGGAATTTGCTAAGTACTTCACGAATGCAGATTTCATGAGCATCATTCAGTAAGAAGCTCTTCACTAATTACGATTAGTGATTTTAAGTAGTAAATAAATAAATATCTGTAGAATGCCCGGCGTTGAGAAATGTCGGGCATTTCTTTTTTATTATCTGCAAAAGCCGTACTTTCGCAAAAAAGTATTTAGAGATGAAGAACGTCTGTCTATTATATTTTCTATTAATCGGCCTCTCTGCCTGTGGTGGAAAGAAGACCGATAGTATCAGCCTCAGTGGAGAAATCAAAGGATTGGGGAATGATACCATCTATTTATATGGTGCGGACAGAATGCATGACCGCATGGATACACTGATTGCCGAAAAAGATAAATTCTCCGCGACACTTTCTGCTGATACGTTAGTCACCACAATCTTATTATTCAGCGATGGAACAGAGTATCCGCTTTTCCTGAATAAAGGGAATAAGATACAAATAAAAGGCTCCATGGCCGAACTATCCTCTTTACAAATCAGCGGCAATGCCCCCAATAAAGAATTAACAGACTTCAACCAGGAACTAAAAGGATTGGGTACCCCGTCCGGAAAAGCTTTGGAAGAGAAAGCGGAGAATTTCATTACTGAACATCCTGCTTCATTAGCCAGTATCTATCTGCTGGATAAATACTTTGTGCAAAACCCTCAACCCGATTTGACACAAATCCAGAAACTGGCCGACCGTATGACCGGAGAACTGAAGGACCGTCCCTTTATGGATGCATTGCTGAAGCGGATTGAAGAAGAAGAAAAAGTAGCTGTAGGGAAATCGGCGCCCTACTTCCGACTACGCAATGCGGAAGAAAAAGATATAAGTCGCTCCAACTTTAAAGATCAGTACCTGCTCATACAGTTCTGGGCTTCGTGGGATACGGTCAGCCGTGCAAACAATGCCATGTTCCGCCGTATTTATAAGAAAGAGCAGAAGAATAAGAACTTCGCATTGCTGAGCGTTTCTCTCGATCTTGATAAAAAGAAATGGCAGGAAACCATCAAAGCGGATACGCTGAAATGGGAACAAGTCTGTGATTTCTCCGGCTGGAGCGGAGAGATTATCAAACAATTTGCCATACAGGCGCTTCCTACCAATATACTTCTCAGTCCTACGGGAAGAATAGAAGGTAAAAATTTGGATGAAAAAGCAATTGAGAACAAGCTAAAAGAGATTGCTGAAAAAGAAAAGGAGAAATCACTCACCACTAATCACTAATAAACACGTGCTAATCAAAGTTTTCGGAGCGGCTGTGCAAGGCATCGACGCAACTCTCATCACCATCGAAGTAAATAGTTCAAGAGGTTGTATGTTCTATCTTGTCGGACTACCGGATTCGGCCGTCAAAGAAAGCCACCAACGTATCATTTCCGCGCTACAAGTGAATGGATACCGGATACCTACCAGCAATATCATCATCAATATGGCACCGGCTGATATCCGCAAAGAAGGTTCCGCCTATGACCTCCCACTTGCCATTGGTATGCTTGCCGCCGGAGAAGTAATCCAACCGGATAAGCTGAACCGCTACCTGATGATGGGCGAACTGAGCCTTGACGGTAGCCTGCAACCCATCAAGGGAGCTCTGCCCATTGCCATCAAAGCACGTGAATTAGGATTCGAGGGAATCATAGTACCCAGACAGAACGCTCTTGAAGCGGCTGTAGTCAATCAGATTCAAGTATATGGAGTTGAAAACATCAAAGAGGTAATAGAATTCTTCAATGGGAAGCAGGAACTCACTCCTACCATCGTCAACACCCGCGAAGAGTTTTATGCACAACAAAGTAGCTTTGATCTGGACTTCGCAGATGTAAAAGGACAGGAAAACGTAAAACGTGCACTGGAAGTGGCAGCGGCAGGGGGACATAATATTATTCTGATTGGTGCCCCGGGAAGCGGAAAATCCATGCTTGCCAAAAGATTACCATCCATTCTTCCCCCGCTGTCCCTGGGAGAAAGCCTTGAAACTACAAAAATACATTCTGTGGCAGGAAGGCTGCAAAACAATACGGGGCTTATTTCAAAACGCCCGTTCCGCGATCCGCATCACACCATTTCCACAGTGGCCATGACGGGTGGAGGCAGTTATCCACAACCAGGAGAAATCAGCCTTGCCCATAATGGAATTTTATTTCTGGACGAGTTGCCAGAATTCAATCGCAGCGTACTGGAAGTCCTCCGCCAACCGCTGGAAGACCGAAAGATCACCATTTCCCGTGTGAAAAGCAATGTGGAATACCCTGCCAGTTTTATGCTGGTAGCCTCTATGAACCCATGTCCTTGCGGATATTACAATCATCCGACAAAAGCTTGTGTATGCAGTCCGGGACAAGTACAAAAATACCTGAATCGTATCTCTGGTCCTCTACTTGACCGCATCGACCTACAAATTGAAGTAGTTCCTGTACCTTTTGAGAAAATGTCCGATGCACATCCGGGAGAAGCAAGTTCCATCATACGGGAGCGTGTAATCTCCGCCCGACAAATTCAGGAAAACAGATATGCAGATATTCCGGGCGTTTACTGTAATGCACAAATGAGCAGCAAACTACTTTCCCTATATGCTCGTCCGGATGACAAAGGTCTTGCCTTACTGAAAAATGCGATGAACAGGCTTAATCTTTCCGCCCGTGCCTATGACCGTATACTAAAAGTGGCACGTACCATTGCCGACCTTGAAAACAGTGACCTGATACAGCCCTCACATTTGGCAGAAGCCATCGGATACAGGAATCTGGATAGAGAAGACTGGGCGGGATAATCCAGAAAAAAACGATAGTTCACTATTTTCCCCTTAATTTGCATCATTTTCTCCCTAACTATAACTTCATTGGCTTAGATTTGCAGTAATCAAAATCTAAAATACTATGGAGGCAAAGACATTATCCCGTTTTTTCCCAAAGTTGTCACTTATAATAAAGGACAACATGGAACGACCGCCTTTATTCTTTACATTACATCTATCCAAAGATAGTAATATAAAGCGAATATCCTTTTGTCTTCCATTCATCTCAATTAATTGTATATCAAAATATTACAATAACTTTGTAATACATTTGAAATATATCTGTAATAAGTACATCCTACTTTTGCAGCCAGAATAATATTTATAAATATACAGAAGAAGAGAACATAATTTATAACTAAAACTTTATTTTATGCTGAATGTACAATTAAAAAGAAAAAGAACATTTGCGCAAAGCGTGCTCTTTGTAGTGTTCTTGCTAAGTAGTACCTTAGCATTTGCCCAGAACAAGGTTACCGGTACTGTTACAGACAAATCCGGTGAGCCATTGGCAGGCGTCAATGTATTAGAAAAAGGCACCACCAATGGTTGTATCACCGATCTTGACGGTAAATACTCTATAGAAGTGAAAAGAGGGCAAACCCTCATATTTACTTTCATTGGCTTTACTAAAAAAGAGGTTCAAGTGAACCAAAGCGCTATTAATGTAGTAATGGAGGAAGATTCCCAAACATTAGATGAAGTAGTAGTAGTGGGATATGGTAGCATGACGCGTAAGGATGTTACCAGCTCTATCACAACAGTGAAAGCAGATGATTTGAACGTAGGTGTCTACACTAATCCGGCGCAACTGCTACAAGGAAAAGTTCCGGGATTGACCATTGCCAATACCAGTGACCCTAATGGCTCGGCATCTATCTCTCTGCGTGGTACATCTTCTTTACGCGAGGGTGCAGCCATGGAACCATACTACGTAATCGATGGCGTCCCGGGCGTCAGCCTGTCGCTTATTGCTCCGGAAGACATTGAGAGCATCGATGTTCTTCGTGATGCCAGTGCCACAGCCATCTATGGTTCAAAAGCCGCTAATGGTGTAATCATTGTCACCACCAAGAAAGGTAGCAAGAATGGTAAAACCAATGTAAACTACAGTGGTTATGTAGCTATAGATAATACTTTGAAAACTCTGGACATGATGAATGCCAGCGAACTTCTGGCCTATGCCAACGCAAATAATGTCGACCTTTCCCCCTACTACGATGTAAACAACCCGGCCGACACCAATTGGCAGGATGAAGTATTGCGTTCCGGTTTCAGCCACAATCATAATATCTCCATCAACGGTGGCAATGAAAAAACCACCTATAGTGCATCTCTCAACTACATCGACCGAGAAGGTGTTGTGAGAGGAACTTCAATGGATCGCATCACAGCCCGTTCTTTCTTGCAAACCAAAACTCTGAAAGATCATCTGGATTTGTCGGTTAGTGTAAATGCAAGCATAACCAACAAACAAACGGCCTCAACCGAAAATCAGGGACGGAGTGTACTGGATGCCATGTACTATTACAATCCGCTGGTTCCTGTAAAGAATGCAGACGGTTCCTGGTACGCTAATACAAGTATCTCACAAAGTTATAACCCGCTGTCAATGGTCTATGAAGATCAGTACAAAACAAAAGAGAAAATGTTGCAAGGTATTGCCAAAGCAACCCTTCACATCATTGACGGACTAGATTGGAATCTGAATCTTTCTTATCAAAACGAACAGTATATTTACAGTAACTACAATACTACACAGTCACAACTTCCCAACATCTCTTCCCGCCACGGTCAGGCTTCACGCAGCACCAAGGAAAACATCAAGAAGCAGATGGAAACTTACGTCAATTATGACCATGTATTTGCCGACAAACACAAACTGGGTTTGATGGCCGGTTACTCTTGGGAGCAGAACGATGATAATGATGGCTTCGGCTTAACTGTATACAACTTTTACGACGATTACCTGAAATATTACAATATGGGATTGGCCAACAATATGGATATTGACGGTATTAATAGCGACAACAAACTTTCCACTCTGCGCATGATTTCATTCTATGGCCGCGTAAACTACAGTTTTAACAGCAAGTACCTGTTCCAAGCTACCATACGACGCGACGGTTCTTCCGCTTTCGGCAAGAACAACCGCTGGGGTACATTCCCTTCCGTATCATTGGCATGGCGCATTACAGAAGAAAATTTCATGAAGAATCAGAAAGTGTTTGATGTAAATCCGGAAAAACGAAACGTGCCACTTTACAAAAACGACGCGTTTCAAAAAGTACAAAAACGACGCGTACCAGAAAAACGGTGAGCCCGGTCCTGTCCTGCATGACCAGAGCCCACCGTTTCCTTTTCGTTTGAACACCCTTTGAACGGTTTTAAAATATCATTCAAAAGCCATTGCCGGTTCAAAACAATTTACTATCTTCATACAGTATCAGGCTGCCACACCTGTCACCTCATCCGGTACCGTATATAGCATCATGTCCGTGTACTTGGAGTTATAGTTCACGCTTGCATTGAACTCCACCTTTCTACATTCCTTGAACGGGTTGCCAAGAAACGGGTTCCGCCCCATCCAGTCACACAGTTCCAGGATGGAAGACTTATTCGAGGTGAAGTACACGAACGCATGTCCTTTCAGCACGTTCAACACGTCCAAATAGTCAGCCAGGCGCCAATACATTTTGTAGGTTCCCACTTCAGTGGAAAGGTACGGCGGATCGACCAGGAACACCACGCCCGGAACATCCTTATAACGTTTGAATACTTCCTTATAATCCTCACAGGTGACGGTAATTCCTTTCAGGTAATCTTCCGCTTCGGGATAATCAGTCCTCCGAATCCTATTGTAGATGGTCTCTTTCTTCATTTCTTTCAAACAAGTCACGTACTTCATGGCGAACAACAAAGATGCGGAAATCGTAATATAATCCACGTAGCCGTGCTCCTTCTCTTCCCTCTCAATACGAGCAAACATTTTATCGCGAACCTCCCCGGTTATACGTTGGTTTCTGGGTTCCCCTTCAGCTATCCGGCGCAAATCGGATAGCAGCACATTGGTGGCCGGGATATTCGCAAGCCGCTGGCGGTAGTTGTCGAAGTCATTATACACAACGACGGCATCAGGCCTGACACATTTGGTAATATGTGACAGCAGGCCAGAACCGCCAAACAGGTCCACAAACACGGTGCTGTCCGGGAACTGCCCCAGCACCTTGATAAACTCCTTCGCAAACATGCGTTTCTGCCCCACGAAAGGAAGCGGGGCGGACAAATACATCTTTCTCATTTCATTCTGCTTTAAAACGGCCGCAAAGGTCCCCAGAATAAACGAAAAACAGCGGGAAAAATGAACTGTTCCCGCTGCAAGGCATATACAGCAAATCACACGTTCAGCCCGAAGCGGACCGTCTCGTCACCGGCGATCAACGCACGTGTACCCGGGATATTATTCTCGTAGATATGTACATTGCCCAGGTAGAGGGTGATCGACTTCAGGGGAAGTTCTATCTGCCGGGCCATCAGGTACAGGTGGTAAATGTCGGAAGGCAGCCCGAGGTTCGCGTCGCTGCTGCGCTGGTAGGCGGACAGAACCAGTTCACCACCATCCAGCTGGAACTGTACCAGACTCAGGCAGGGCGCCTGGTTGCTTTCCGCACCGGTCTCACCCAGGAAAAGCACGTAGTTCTTGCTGTTGCGTTTCTCCCGGTTGATTTTCGCTATCAACGGCGGCAGCTTCTCAAAATATGTGGGGTAACTGTTCACCAGGATGGAACCGCAATAATCCCACCAGTTGATGCCAGCCTCCCGGTACCTCTCCACGTTTCGTTCCCCCTGCATGAACAGCTGGAGCTCGCTGCGGAGTTTCTTGCGGGCGATATTATGCCCCTCGAATATGTCAAGCAAGTCCGCCGGTGTCAGCGACAGCTGCTCGTTCAGAAGGTATTGTATGTTTCCCTTCTTGTTGGTCTGTGTTTTTCCCGCGACAAGAATCTTGTCCAGGATACGGTAATACTTGTTCATAGCCATTTCCTCCTTCTAAAATTGAAACACCCTAAAGATAAGGGGAAACGGCACTCCCTACGGCATAAAACACCCCGTTCACACTGCAAGCGTCTTGCAGTCACTCTGGAAGCGTTTTACCAAGGCATAAACCTTGCGCTCGCTCACCGAATATTTCTTGGACAGTACGGCCACGGCATACGAGACCTTCTCACCTTGGTCCAACAGACGGGTATAGTCCGCGTACAGGTCGATATACCGGGCATCCTCCAGACGGATGCCGGCCGCCTGGAGCCTTTTCAACAGCTCCCGGTTAAAGTTTAGTATCTCAATCACTTTCATACAACAAAAAAATTATATCTTTGCATCGCCAATCATTTTTTAGACAACAAAAAAACGTCAAACCGTGACAGAGGGTATTTGCCCCCGGTCGCGCGGTTTGGCGTTTCATGTTTATAAAAGTGATTGGCGTTACTTTTTAACAGGCCGGGGGCTTTTTTCTTATCCTCCCCCGAAGGATTTATTCCACCCGGTACTTCTCCGGATCAAAATCGTCTTTCTTTTTCCAGCCGTCAGCCAGTGTATCCTGGATGTGCTTCATGGCTTTCGTATAGAAGTCCGTCAGTTCCTCCAGTTTCCCGAACGTCCGGTACCGGGGCTCCTCATCCGTCCCGAACTTGAACGTCACCGGAAGCGTCGCGCCGCCGTTCTGCACGGCAAGGTCGTGGGCCGCCTTGTAGTTGAACTGGTTCTCGCTTGACAGCCACACCGGCATACCCTCGTAAACGAAGCCGGAAAGTATCTCCCGGTCGATCTGTTCGTTGTACCAGCCCAGGATAACGCTTCTTATTATCTCACCGGAGGGCTTCCCTAAAAAGTTCTCCTCCATATAGTCGGCAGAACCGTCCTCCCTTTCCCGCACGTCCCAACGGACGCGCCACGTGTTCTTCACCGGGTTCACGCATTCCAGCAGCTTCACCCCGGCTGTTCCTTCAACTCGTTTCATGTAAATACGTATTTGGTTCGACCTTTCCCGAAGGTTTCCGTCTTGATGGTTGTTTCAAAAGGAAAGCCGTCGGGCATCTCTTTCACTTGCGAGAGGATGTTCTTCATCTCCTCGCTGTTGGTGAAGAACTTCTTCGGCTCGCCGTTCAGCTCGATGGCCACGATACAGCGGTCTTCTCCCTGCTCGGTCTTGATGCCCGTCTCGAAGTCCTTCACTACAATCGGTAAGTTTACCAGTTCCCGGATGCTTACCACCACCCCGGGAAATCGCTTTTTGCCGTCTTCGGGCTTATAAGCGACGTTCAAGTCTTTAAATGATCTCATGTCTTTGCCTGTTAATTTTTTAAACAACGTATGACAGTCGGCGTGCTTGGCCATCCCGTAGAACGACGCTATCAGCTCACGCCTCCTTCTTCTCGATTTTACCTCGTGCATTTTTCGGGCGAATTTCTGCTTGATGCGCTTGCGCAGGCGGACGTGGTCCGCACCGAAAGTCACATACCCCAGAAAATCGATGCCCTCGTCCAGGGGAAACACGCGCTCGTTCTCCTTCACATCGAGACCGACCCGCTGAATATGCCCATGGACGGCATCACGAATCTTCCACAATTCCGCTTTCGTTTTACCCAGTATAGCGCCGTCATCACAATAACGGTAGAAATGACGGACGGCATACCTGTCCTTCAAATAATGGTCCAAAAACACAGACAAAAGCAAATTACCCAGACCCTGCGAGCTGCGTAGCCCGATACTCAAACCATCGGGCATCAGACGGACAAAACTCTCCAGCATGGCCATAAGTTTGAAGTCCTTGAAAACCCGGTTCACGCAATACATCACGAAATCCTGTTTCACACTCTCGTAGAACTTCGTGATATCGAACTTGTAGCAGTAACGCGTACCTTCCGGATCCTCACGCATATCACGACGGATATACGCCAGAAGGTCGTGCATTCCCCGTTTCTTGATACTGGCAGAGGTAGTACGGATGAAACGTTTCCGCAAATGGCGGTCCACCACCGCCATAATGGCATGCACGGCAATACGATCCTTCATCGGGATCACCTGAATCCGGCGTAGTTTCCCGCCCTCCACAATCTCACGCTCACGGTAGTCCTTCACCCGGAAAGTGCCGGATGCAATTTGCGCGGTCAGTTCCTCCAATACCTCGGGCTTATGCGCAAGCAGATAGCACCCCTGGCGGCTGCGTTTACGTTTCCTGCCGCGAAGGACCTGCCGGAACGAGGCCTCCATGTTGGAAGGCTCCACAATCTCCTCGATGATATGACCAACTCTGCGCATAAATACCTTTTCTTGTTTTTAATACGGGGCCTTCAATCCCCCGGGCCCGGCTTCTTCGAACCGTTTCCGGCCTACCAAACCCTACCCGACACTCTATTTTTCAGTTTTCCAGCCCCGAAAAGGCTGCTGTTACTGAGGCTTGCTTCCCTCGGCACCACGATGGGGACAAGTCCCCGGTGTTGTACGCCGATTAAAATTCCTTTTCGATTGTTGTTCAGACGAGAACCGACGTTCGTGTTCGTATTCGAGAAATCGTTATTCGCATTCGACATCGAGACACCGCCATTCGGGTTCGCGTTGTTGTTGCCACGATAAACCACACGGCTTATGGGGAAGCGCCACCTTTTAACTTGAATGCAAAAGTACGATTTTTCATAAATTATTATTTAACAAACAGGTACAAAACCCCGGAACAAAAAAAATTTCAACGGGCTGACGCCCGTAAAGAACGGCGTTCCCCTTGTTCGGGGAACACCGGACGTTTCGTCGCTTCGCTCCCGCTTTGACGCTTTACGCGACCGATCATGCCACCTCGCTTATCGACTTGAACGCAGCGACGCTCGCCGCCTTGACGAGCCGGCCGCGGAAGGCCAGACGAGAACCGACGTTCGTGTTCGTATTCGAGAAATCGTTATTCGCATTCGACATCGAGACACCGCCATTCGGGTTCGCGTTGTTGTTGCCACGATAAACCACACGGCTGGCTGCGGTAGATATGTAGTACATATCGCAGTAATGCGTCGAGGAAGAACCCGAAACGGAGCCCACCGGAACCACGTCCATGTACTTGCCATGTGCAACGGCCGTTATCCATACGCCCGAACCTGTACCCCCTTTCACCATGCGGGTCGTGCCGTCAGGCATCCAGATGCGCCACTTGCCGGCGTTGCCGCTGTCATTAGGAAGATCAACACCGTCCATCATGTCATACTTATGACCGTAGATATCCTCGTAGCCAAGACAACAGATATTGTTCACCTGCGTGACAGTAGCACCGCCGTAGTCATCCTCGCCCCGGTACCAGGCGTACTGGTGGACCATGTCGTCCACAAGCGAATTCGTCACGTTCGGGTTGATGGCGTGCGCCTCTTCATAACCGATCGTATCGGTCATGCCGCGTGAAGCGGTACCGCCGGTGATACGGCTGTTAGTATGCTGGCCCGCGCCGCATTGTTCCTGACTGTCACGACGGCCATAGGCGGCGTAGAAGAGGTTGGCGATACGGGAGTGCATCAGCGCGTCAATCTGCTGCATGCCGCGCTGTACCGAGTAATAATGGAAGTCGGCCCAGCTCATGCTCGCCGTGGTGCTGCCGCCGGTGATACAGGCGCGGAGCTTGGAACCGACGACCGAACTGCCCACGACCGCACAAAGGTGCTCGTCATTGGCTACCCAGTCCGGCTCCATGTCCTCGATCCTGTCGGAATTGGAAAGCACTACCTTGTCGAACTCCGCGGTGTTCAGAACGGAGAAGTGCAGCGCTGTGGCACCGGCAGGAACGTCAGCGATCAGGTACATGCCCGCCTCGAACTTGTTGGAGAGGGTCGGAACAACGATGGAACTGACTACGGTACCGGCATTGTCAGTGAACACGCTGCCGACAAGGTTCGTACCGGGAACGCTCGGGAACCGGACACGCTTGTGACCACTGACGTTCACCTTGCAGACGGAATACGTGGTGTCGGCACTGTAACTGTTCGCAAGCGTGTCCTTGCCGCTCATGATCTTACGACCGCTCAGGTAGCCGCCGGCTTCCTTGATGTCATCCAGCGTGAGGATATCGGCGTCAGGGACGGAGGGCATGTCGTCCCGGCCCTTGCTGCTGTAGCAGGAGTAATGCTTGCCGTTCAGGTAGTCATTGATGCCCTTTGACCAGAAAAACGGCTCGAACATCATCCAGTCGCCCTCGCTGCCGTCAAGTCTGGCGGCGCTGCCGTCAGCGTAACGGTTGGAATTGCCGTCGTCCAGCGGGTAATAGGTCATCTCGCCGTCAAGGTTGTTCACCGTCGTATCGACATTCGCGATCTTCACGCTGCGCGTGGTAGGCTTCCTGGTCACTTTCGCCAGTACACGGTAACGCTGTTTCAGGATGGCGGCGATATGCCCACTCGTCCTGTAAGGCGTACCGTACTTGTAACCTGTCCTGTTGTCCGGGTTGCTGATATTGGCGTCGTCGGCCACATCATCGTCGGACTCGATCATCGTGTATTCGGGCTGGAGGATGTTCAATTCCGGGAAATGGGCTTTCAACGCCTCGTATCTCTCATCCTCGACATAGTTGGTAAGGCGCACCGTACCCACCAGCGCGCACGTGTCCGTGGCGTTGCCTTCTGCGTCCACGCCGCCCATCTCCATGAACCGGTTCAGCCACGTACCGTCGTCTTCCCGGTCGATGCCGGTCACACGGATGCGTTCCACGCCGGAACAGCGGTTCAGCAGGGTTTCCCAGTTCAGACCCGGGCAGCCGTCAACGATAAGCGTCTTCACTTTACTGTAGTTCTCCAGCGTGAGCCCGCTTGTAGCCAGTTTGCCCAGGTATTCCAATTTCAACACGGTCAGCGTGCCGGGAAGCCAGGCTCTCGTCAGCGGGGCACCCTTGGCAAAGGTCACGCTCTGTACTTGCGTGCCTCTCGCGTCAAGTTCCTCCAGCTTGGTCTGGTTCGTGAAGTCAAGCTCGGTACTGGTGTTGCTCCCGGTCTTGGCCTGTGCCTGGTTACGCAGGTTCACCTTACGCAGCTGGCGGCAGCTGCCGATGTTCAGCCACCAGCCCGTCGAGCCGGTGGAGGGGCTTTGCAGGTTCAGCTCACGCAATACGGTACATTTACCCAGGTCAAAACCGTTCTTCAGGCGGTCCGCGGCGCCGGTCATGTCAAGCACTCTCATGCGGCTCGCGCCGTAGATACGCAGGGGGTCGTTTACCGTGTAGGCCCCCGTGATTTGAAGGGTGGCCACCTTGCCGCCCTCCACGATGCCGGTACCCGCGATATTGGGGCTGTTGTTCGTGCCGTAACCGAAGGCGTACACCTCGCTCGCCGTGATCTTCACCACGTCGGCGGCATCGGAGGAGGCACGGGCCATATACAGGTCGATGTTGTCACTCGTGAAGTTGCTCGTGCCGTATTTGGCATCCAAAAGGGCAAAACGGTTCTTCACGAAGTAACTGCGGTGCGCCGCGTTGCTTCCCTGGAGGGCGTAGATAAACGGCCACTTTTTGCCGTAAACCTCTTCCATGTTCGGGCGGATATACTTCAGGTAACCGCTCTTGTTGTACGCCCGGTCGCTCCAGTTGCCCGCCTGTTCCACGTCAAGCATCGACAGCACGCGCTCGACCGTCATTTTCGCGCGGTAAGCGGCGGCGCAGGCTTTCAGCTCGTCCTGCAAGTTGGCCAGCACGAGGTTCCAAAGCCAGCTATCGCGGCCCTCGAAGGCGTATTTCCCGGCCTCCGCGTCCCACGTGTCACGGTCGATCGTGTAGTCGTAGGCAAGGAAACAGTCGTTCCTCTTGGCAAGCTGGGTGTCACCGTCGTAGTAGGTGGTATACCAGACCAGCCCGTCCCAGGTACGCAGGAGGATGTTCTTCGCGCGCTGGTCAACGCTCGCGAAGTAGTCGGTATGCACGTAGTAGGTCAGCAGGTGGTCCACGTCAAAATACTGCCCGATTTCCGTCCTGAACTTTTCGCTCACGAAAGTGGCCAGGTCGTCCGCGGTGGCGTTTGCCGGGACACATGACCGGATCCAGCCGAAAAGGCGTTTCAGCGCGGACTGTTGGGACGTGTTCAGGCCGGCCCATTTCACGTCGTCCGGGTAGTTGGTTTCCAGGCCGGCATCGAAACCGGCGGCAAGGTCCGCGTCGCTGGAGCTCTGGAAAAGGCAGACCCTCTCGCCGTTGTTCAGCGTCTCCAGCGTCATCGGGCAGGAAGGGGTGAAACCGTCAAGCCCCTCCATGCCGAACAGCCGGCCGCTCCTGCTCTTCTCGTTGTTGAAGTTGTACTGCCCGTAGTAGGTGCTCTCCCCGTCGGCGGTCTCCGCGCTGAACACGTCGATGGGGAAACCGTCGATGCTCTGCCGGATCTTCACCGCGTTCAGGTCACCGCCGGCCTGTTCCAGCTGGTAACGCTGCGGAGGGGTCAGAAGGCCCAGTTCAAGCATCGTGTCGTTGTACAGCTTCGCCACACCGGTATTCAAAGTCATGGACGAGTCGGAATAGTCGGACTTCATGCAGAACAGGTCCATCGGGATGCTCCCGGGGCGCATCATGTACCTGTTGCCGCCAAGGGGATCCGGGGTACCGTTGATCTCGAAACTGAGGTTCGCGCCGCCCTTGGTGAAGTAGATGCGGATGTTCTTGCTCGGGTATTTCGTGGAGCTGGTACCCTGGATCCGGATGTAGCAGTCGCGGAGGACGAAGTCGTACTCCTTGCCGAAAGGGGACCAGAAATAGACGTCGGCGATGAAGTCGGTCTTCTTGTTGTTCGTCTCGTTCACCTCGTCAAGGCCGCCCTTGCGAACGATGCGCATCACGCCCTTCCCCTTGGCACGCAGCTTGTCGATATCGACGTCGCCGCTACCGCCCAGGATGTCGTTCTCCTCGTACAGGCGCATCATGTCGTCGCTGCTGCCGGCATCCACCATCCGGTTATCCAGGACTTCGTCATCGCTCAGGGCACGGTTGTAGATACGGATGTTCTTCAGTTCCACGTCGGCGGACGCGCTGTCGACGGTGATGCCCGCCGGGGTGTCCTGGCGGAAGTAGTAGCTATTGTCGTAGATGTCCGCGCCGGCACGGTTGCCGTTCACGTAAAGTTCCATCAGGCGCCCGTCACCGCGTTTGCCGATGACGAAGGCGACCTTCAGCCACTTCTCGGGGGCGAACTTCGTGCCGATCTTGATTTCACGGCTCGCGTCCTCGCCGTCCTCGTTCGTGTAGTGCAGGATGGTGCCGGTCTTGATGCTCGCCTCCTCGCTCGTGACACTAAGGCCTTTCCCCTTGTCCATGCAGCTGATCACCTCGCCCTGACGGTCCGTCACACCCGATACCCGGAACTCCATCTCGATGGTAGCGCCGGAGGCGCCGGCATCGTCCTTGAACAGCTGGTAGCCGATGACGGCCTTCGCCCCGCCCGTCAGTTTCAGGCTGTCACCCGTCCAGCCGTTGCTGCTCCAGTCGAAGCCCTCGAAGATTGTTTTCACGCCGTTATACTCCCACCGCGCCGGGTCGCTCTCGCTGTTGCTGCGGCCGGACGGGCTAAGCTTCACTTGAAGGCCGTAGGTGGCCTCGCTGATGTCGATGCCGCTCTCGACCACGTCAATGTGGAAAGTGTAGGCGGTGGCACCGACCTTCAGCTGCATCTGCTGCCGGCCCTGCTCCGTGAAGCGGTTCCGGTAGGTCTGGGCGGTACGCGGGACGCTCACCGTCTGGAGAAGCGTGCCGTTCCTGTAGATGCCCACACCCGCCGGGGTGGTACCGGGATCGTAGGCGGCAAACTTGAACTCGCAGTTCTCGTACTGCCCCACCTCGATGACCGGGGAGAGGTGGTCGGCACCGGTGAGGATACGGCCGTCCCGGTGGGTGACCATCAGCCCCACGTAGGGGACGCTGCTGCCGCTCTTCAGGATATCGATATGGATGCTCTCGCTTTTGAGCGTCAGGCCGTCGCCGGCATCCATCTCGGCGACCATCTGGACGGTATGCCGGCCTACCGACAGGGAGGACATGGAGAGCGGGAAGCTGCTGTTGGTCGTACCGCTGCGGGTGACCGTGTGGGCGTTCTGCTGTTTGCCGTCCACGTAAAGGGTCACCACCTTCGTGCCGGTGCCGCTCACACCGTAGGGGATGTTCACGGTCTCCTGCGCGCCATAACCGCCGGAAGCCAGGCCGGAGGCGATATTGTAGCTGCTGGACAGGGCCAGCGTCACGCTGCGCACGCTAACGTACGCCTGCCGCTTCTGCGCCTTGCCGGTGGTGGGATCGGTGGTCTCGGCTATCACGTAGATGTCACTCGTGCCGGAAAGGAGGTATTTCGTCAGGTCGAGCGTGTAGGTGCCCTTGCTCACATCCTGAACCGTCTCCGAATAGGTGGTGGTGGCGCCGCGCCTCACCTGGACGGTGATTTTCGCTTTCTGGCCGGTACTCTCGCCCTTCTCGTCGCCGCTGCCGTACTGGTGGTCGTAGGTATAGGTCAACCTTACCGGGTCGCCTTCCTTGACGGTGGACTTGTCAACGCTTGCGCCAAGCACTATCTTCGTCGTGCTGCCCTCACCGCCGCCACCGCCGCTCCCGGCAGGGATGTCGAAACCGGTCACCTCGACGCCGCTTTTGTTCTTCAGGCTCACGTGGACGGTGGTCTCGTCATCGCTCAGTTCGGCGGAGCTGTCGAAGATAGTACTGGCTTCCACCTCGCCCAGCTTCGCCGCCACGGCACGGTTCTCGACCGGGTTCGTGCTTTCGGCGTTCAGGCTCTCGTCAACCTCCAGCTTGTCGATGGTCAGGCTCACGTTGCCCTCCGCATCGGGGATTTGCTTCTCGCCGTTCACCGTCAGGCTCTTCATCGTGCCGGCTCCGCCGAAATCCTCCCAGCTCGCGGCCTGTTCCCAGCTCTCCACGCTCGTGCCGGTGAACTGTTTCGTCTCCCATCTGCCCTGCGCGGCCTCGTAGGTGATGCAACGGCCCTTGTGCCGGTATTTCACGTTTACGGCGGCGATGGCCGTCTCCAGGGTATAGTAGCCGTTCTCCAGGGGAACCTCCTCCGTCACGTTGTACGTGTTGCCGCCGCTACCCGTACCGCCGGGAATGTCGGTGGAGGTGATTGCCTGCCCGTTACGGCCCAGGATGGTCAACTTCACCGCGTCGTTCTTCTCGTCAGGGACGGCTGTCATGCCACCCACCAGGCTGCCGTCCACGGCTGCGGCGGCATCCTCCGCCTTCTTGGCGGCGGCGGTGGCCGTACCGGCAGCGGCATTGGCGGTTTCAGCGGACCTGTTTGCGGTACCGGCGGCGTTCGTCGCGGTCTGGGCCGCATTGGCGGCGCCGGTCGCGGCATTATCGGCCTTCTTGGCGGCAGCGTTAGCCACCGCCGCCGCGTCCTCCGCGGGTTTCCGGAGCAACGCCACCGGCGCAAGCACGACCTCCTGGCCGCGCATCGCAGGAAGGCTCTTGATATTGTCCAGCGAGGTGACCTCGGCCAGTTCATCGACACTCTGGCTCTCCGACTTGATGGAGTTCAGGATGTCCTTCTTCAATTCGTTCTTTTCCGATTCTGTCAGTGCCATAATTTATTCCTCCTTGATATCTTTATTGATGTCCAACTGTTCGTAAAGGCCATCAATGACGCCGGGAAGGCAGAAATTCTCCGCGACACGACGGATAATATCCACTTCGCCCTCACTGTATTCTTCCTCGCCTTGGCTTTCGTAGATACGGAACGCCAGGGCGTGTGCCTTGATACCACCGACACGGCAGTAAACCAAGTCGGCGAACTCTTCACGCACGTCGCCGGTTTCCTTTTTCTGCCGACTGATGCCGGTGTACTTGCTGAAATGCTTGAAATTTAACTTTGCCATATATGATTGTTTTAACGATGAATACTCACTGTATAAGCGTTGTACTCGGCGGCGCTGTATGTCAGAAGAACCTCGACCACGTCCCCGTTGCCCATGTTCCAGTAACCCGTGTTCCCGAAATTATTGTCACGGAAATATGGATGCTGGGCGTTATCGACCGAGGAACCATTCACCGTGAAGTCACCCGTACGACCGTAAAGTCTCACATCCGAACCCGAACGCTTCACAACAGTCAGACGGACAGCAATGTCCTCGGTCGAGGTGGTGTCCAAACCCAGCGAGGTGCGGAGCTCGGAAAGCTTGGGAAGAATCAGCACGCAGTCACCATAATTGCCGCAGACTTCCACATACTTGCCACGATTAAGATTGATATACTTGGCTTCTTTCGCCTGGCTGAACTCTATCCAGTTCAGGCGGAAGCCCTCCACTACACCTTTCAGAATACCGTCACCCGTCCCGATAAACGCGTAGTTACGATTGGAAAGACTGTTCTGAACGCTGAAAATCAGGCCGTAGTTCGGAAGGTAATCGGATTGCGTGTTCACGAAACGGCCAAGAATGTCGATACCAAGCTCATTGTGACAGCCGATGAGTGCCTGCATGTTGTCACCTTTGAAACCGATCATGCTGTTATAAAGGAACATGCCGCTGCCACCGCCGTCCTTGTCGATACCGAGACGCCCGTAAGAAATCGAGAAGCCGCCGATCTTGCCCTTATCCGCGTCAATCTCGCCCGTGAACTTCCCGTTTTTCGCCTCGATACTCCCGTCCTCCAATATCTTGAAGTTCTCGTTGGCTGTCACAAGTCCCTCCAGCTTGATATGGTCGCCCGTCAGTTTTACCACGCTGACACGGTTGCCGTCGGCATCCGTCTCGTCCACGGAAACCCCGATAAGCGCCAGTTTTCCGTCAGCGTCCTGGGCATATATGCCCGCACCTTCAGGTTTCACAACAAGCCCGGTTTCCTGCAGGAAATTCTCGTCCCTGTCAAAGACAGCCGCCGATATCTTCACCAGACGCTCCGACTGTTCGAAAAGCGTTTTATAACGGTGCGCCAGCGATTCCACGCGGTCGGTAGAGAGTATGAGCATGTACAGGTAGATGTCCCCGGTGAAAGACAGCTTGAAGTCTCCCGTACCGTTCCAAAGGCCGCTACAGGTATATTGCACGTAGCCGTCAGTCGCGGGCAGTTCCTCTTCCACTTCCATGCTGTTGAAGTTGGCGAACCCCGTCTTGTCAACACCCACGAACTCCACCCGCAGGGTTCCACCGACCGCACAACGGTAAAAGAAGGTCAGGTACACCGGGACGGCTTCCTTCTCCCCGCTGCCGTTTTCAGGCATGGAGGGGATGCTTTTCAGGTTCTCACGTTTCTGGAGGATGTACTTACCCCGGATACGCACGACCTTACGGCCGTCATCCTCGGTCACGCTCGCGCCGTCACCCTTCTTCGTCAGCACGTTGCCGTTCGCCCAGACCCAGCGGTTACCCACAAGGAAGAACACCGTCTCGTTTTCCGTGTTCCATTTCATAAGGCCGTCATCAAAGGCGGGGTTATTCAGGTACCCGCGGTCGGTGGCAAAGTCCTGGCGCAGGGCGGTCACCACACTGGTGATACGTCCCTCGACGATCTCGAATTTTGTCTTGATATCCTCGCCTGTCACCAAAAGGAATGTCCCGCGCAGGTAGGCGTTGTCGCTGTAAAGGCCGTTGCCGTGCGGCTGGTTGTCGGCGGGGAACCAGTCGTCGCTGATACCGTCCAGGTTACCCAGGCGGGCACGAAGGCAGCCAGTGAAGTTTTTCGCCTTCACGCCGTCCATCACGTCCATGCGGGGCTGCCCGTCCTCGGTGGCGGATATCAGGATCAGGTTCTGGCGCAACGGGTTTTCCGTATTACCCATCAGCACACATTCGTCACCGGGGGCAGGAAGGGAAGTTCCGAACTCATCCACGCCCACGAGGATGGAATCACCATCCACGCCGGCAACCTCCACCCAGTAGCCTTTCAGGTTCCCGCCGGTAAACGTGGCGCAGCGCATCAGGTCATGCGCCCGGAAGGTATTCGCCTGCTCGAAGGTGATTTTATAAAAGCCGTCCTCCAGAACGGCGGTCTTTATCTTGCCATTGGCGGCAGACACACAGAGCTGGCCGCCCACGCTGCGAACCTTCTCGATAAGCAGTTCCAGCACCACCATGACCTGGCGCACCGTCAGCTTGTCGATGGTAAGGTGCGAAAGGGCGTCCTCCATCCACAACCGCCAACCCTCACCCAAAAGGCCGTCCACGAATTTCGGGCTGCGAAGAAGCTCACGCACAACAAGGGTCAGCAATTCGGCATTACCCTTGTCATCTATGGATCCGTTCTCTTCCTGACCGATACCGATGCCCTCCTCGAAGGTGATTTTCTTTTTCGCGCGGTCGGCCTTCTTCTTGCTGATGAACTCCGCCTGGCTTCTTCTGGCCGAGAAAAGGTTGTTGTCGGTGGGAAGCGTGTTATCCCAGCTCCTTATGATGTCGGGAAGGTTCGCGCCGGCCGTTCTGGTATAATTCCTCACCTCCTCGATACTCCCCTTCAGGCTTTCCATCACACCGGTGGAAAGCGCGTCACCGATTTCAAGGTCTACCTGTGAGGGAAGCGCCACCTTCCGCGTGATTTTCGTGATACGGCTCAAGCGGTAGCCCGTTTCCGGGAAATACTCCGTGCTTTCCAACCGGACGCGGCGGCCCGGGTAAAGGTCTATCCCGTTACGCTCGACATACACGTGGTCCGTCGGGCCCTTGTACACGGAAACGTCGACGGCGTTCTCCGCGTTGTACCTGTTCACCGCCGTCAGGTATTCCTCCTCGGCAAGCGCGTAGTATTCGTCAGGCATGCGGATATTCCAGAGGATATACCTGTCACCCGCTTTCGGGACAAGGCGGTCACCGGGAAGCTGCGTGTCGTCATCATACGGCCAGATGGTGATGATCTCGAACTCGCGCGTGTCGCTGTTGAAGTTCACCTCGAAATAATAGGTGCCGTCCTCCTCCTCGCCAAGACCGGCCAGCTCGCAGCCTTCCTGGAAGGAGACGCGTTTCATCTTGCCGCCAAGCTCGTAATCGTTGGGGTCGAACGTCAGCGTGTCATCCCGGAAATACCAGATCGTGAAGGGCTCACCGTCCTCGCCCGTCACCTCCTCGCTGCGCACCGAAGTCACGGTACCCACGCGACGGGGATAGATATTCGCGAAGGCGTCGGCCTCGTAGTGGTGATGGATGCCGTACTTCTCCACATTCACGTCCACGTATTTGGCACCGTCGGGAAGCTGGAGGCGGCTGTGGCCGTATTTCTCCGGGTCGATGTTCCGGGAACTGCCGATCGGAAACAGGCGGGTGTAGAACTTCGCGCCGTCGGCCTTGTCGCGGGAAAGCTCCGTCAGCCCTTTGCCGTAGGACAGGGTAACCTCCTCACCGTGCTCGCAGCGGCATAGGTTCACAGTCTGGCCTTCCACCCACCATTCGGCGCCTGGCACCTTGCCGGCGAGTTCCTTCAGCGCGTCGGGGCAGTACTTCCCTTCGTAATCGATGACCACGTTCTCGGTGCCTTCCACGCGGCCCACTTTCCAGTCGGTGACACCGCCCATGCCGTCATTGATGGACTTCACGATCAGTGCCACGTGTTCCCGCGGCGGGGCAGTCAGCGTGAACACCGGTTCCGGGTCGCCGTCCACCACGTTCAGGACGAGGAAACGTTTCATCAGGCTCTCGATGCCGTAGAACTTCACGTCGTATTTCCACTCCTGCGTGCTGCGTTCGTCCGGGAGGTAACGCTCCTGGAGCCAGTAGCGCTCGCCCTCGAAATCCACGTAGTCGTTCACCTCAAGCGCCACATACTCGTACAGGGTGAAGGAGAGTGTCAGCACGTTGTCCGACTGGATCGCCTTCACCTGCGTCGAGCTGTCGTCCGGGGAAAGGACCGCCTTCGCCTGCCTGTTACTGTCATATACCGTTAAAAGCATCTTCGAATGGTGTTTGAACGTTGTTTAAATGATTGGTTCGGGTTCGCGGAATTTCACCTTGAAGCGACCGGCCTGCACGCCTTCCCGCCAGAGGTAGGTCAGCGGGGTGAAGCCGGGACAATCCAGGTAATGCACGCGAAGCGTCAGCTCCAGCTGCGGGAAATACAGCGAGAGCCACCCCTTGTCGCCGGTTTTCAGGAAGGAGATGAAGGACATGTATTTCTTCAGCCACTCCCCCTTACCCGGGGCATACAGGGCAAAGGCCAGCGTGATGTCGCGCGCCTCGTTGGCCACTGTCAGAATGTCGGAATATTTCTCCCCGTTCTCCTCGCGTATGTCCACGGCGGTGTGCGCTTTCGTCTTGCTCGCGGCAAGGATGGCTTTCAGGTTGTCACGCCCGCCGCGCTTCTCTTCGGTCAGGAATACGCCGTACTCCGTCCAGATATCGGTGCCGTTAATAAGGAACAGCCCGCCCATGATTGGTTCCATGCTCATGATGATTTCATTCTTAGTCCGTCACGTATGATTCGTTTTACATCTTCCTTTATCTCGCCGAGGAAACCGGCACTTTTACCGGTATTCTCCGCGATCTTTGCCAGGTGTCCCTCGGCACTGGCCATGCGGCCCGCCACGTCCTCGGTCTTCTCGTCAATGCTTACCCAATGGTTCAGGCCCGAAGTGAACATGCCCTCCAGCTTCGTGCCCTGGTCCTGCGACATGGCCGAGAAGCCGCCGGCGCGGCCGGTCTGCGTTGTGGATTTACCCTCCTCCGTGATGCCGGCAGTGTCAAACATCTCCTCCTTCTTGGCACGGGCACGCTCGAAAATATCCGAGTACCGGATGCGCAACGTGTCGGCTTCCTCCTTCGACAGGATACCGTCGCTCATGAACTCGGCGAACGTCTCCTGCCATTTCTTCAGCTCGTCCGAATAGGTGCCGTTCACGATGGACTTCAGGATGGCGTTCTCCATGAACTCGTCCACGCTCGCGATCACGTCTTTCGAGTCCGTCTCGAAATCCTTCAGCAGGTCCTTCATGCCGCTGCGGATACCGTCGAAAGAGGTGTCCGTGATGGCTTCCTGCCATTGCCTCTGGAGTTCCAGCAGCGTGTTCGCGTCAGAGACGTACTCGTCAAGCCACTGGCTTTGGTCGTACTTGCCCGAGTGGAGTTTCTCCCAGATGTCGGGAAGTTCCTGGAGCCGGGCCAGCTCCTCGGGGGAAAGGCTCCAAAGAGAGTCGGCATTCCGCACTGATTTGCCCAGGTAGGCGGAAACCGTGTCCCAGTCACCGCTGCCCATAGCCCTCGCGATGTAGTAGTTGTTCGAGTGGTGCGAACTGTGGTATCCCATCTTTGCCGCGAGCATCTGGCGGTCGTTCTCGATCTTCTGCTTCTGTTTGTCGTAAGCACTCCGGTAATACTCGGTGGAACGTGCGCCGCCGGAGCTGGCCATCTCGTCGGTCAGCTTCTCGATGGCGGTGGTCAGGTACTTGTTCGATTCGGTCAGCCGCTCCACCAGCGCGTTCACCTCCCTGGCATTGCCGTGCGAGGAGAACAGGCCGAAGGTCACCGTGTCCAGGATGTCCCTCACCCCGTAGAAAAGCGAGCTGCCGATCTGCGTGAACAGTTCACCGGAAAGGATGTTTTCCAGAATGCCGTTCACCGCACCCAGCACGGAATCAAGGATATCGCTCACCAGCGTGCCGATACCCTCCTTCAGCACGTCAAGGATGGAAAGTACCGCAGAGATGATCTGCCCGATGATGCCGCCGCTCGAGAACGTCTCGGCAAGCGTACTGCCCACCGTGCCCATCACGCCGCCCAGGTTCTTCGTCGCATCGCCCAGTTTGCCCAGCCCCTGGGCCATGCCGGCAAGGGAGCCGGACTTCAGGCCCTGGAGCCCCTCGGCAAGGCCGGTGAGGGACTGCACGGCGTTCGTGCTGGAGGTGCGAAGGTCCTGCGCCGCCTTGTCGTTCGCCTCTGTCAGAGTGGCCACGCTCGCCGAGGCGGCGTCGAAAGCTTCCTGCGCGGTAGCCACCAGTTCTTCCGCTTCCTTCAGGGCGCCGGGGTCACCGCTTTCAGCGGCTTTCTTCTGTTTTTCCTGCGCCACCACCAAAGCGTCAGCGGCGGACTTCTCCCTTTCCTTGGCCTCTGTCAGCTCACGCAGCGTCGTCTGGTAGGCGGAAAGGTCACGGGAAACGTCCTTGAACATGTTCCGGTTAATACCGCCCGCGCTCCGGTCCTCCAGCTTCGCGATCAGCTGGCTGATCACCTGTTTGTCCTCGGCACCGGCATTCCGGTACTCGTCGGAGGCGGCATACTTCCGCAGCTTCACCAGCGTGGGGCGCAGCTGCTCTTCAAGCAGCCCGCCGAAATTGCCGAAAAGACCGTCCCAGTCGATATCCGCCTTCAGGCTCGCAATCTCGGCGGCGGCAGTCTCTTCTTTCTGCTGGCGGCCGAGGCGTAGCACCTCACCCAAGTTGCCCGCCTCCTGCGCTTTGCGGATTTTCTCCGCGTATTCCTCAGCGATGGCCAGCTTCTTCTGCTGGTACGTGCCATATTCCTTCAGGTAGTCGAGCATCGACTGGCGGGCGGCGTCGTTCTCTTCCCTGGTCACCTTTGCCAGGTCGCCGTCACGTGCCGCCGCGGCCTTCTCCCGCGCCTCCTTCAGGGTGGATTCCTGTTCACCGGTCAGTTTGCCCTTCTGCGCGTCCTTCCACTTCTTCTCCCGGGCGGCAAGCTCGGCGATCTCCTTGTCATAGTTCAGGCGGATCTGGCGGCGGCGTTTCTCGCCGCTCTCCTTCAGAAGGTCGATCTCCGCCTGGCGGTTCTTCATCTGGAGCTTCAGAAGTTCCGAGGCACGCTGCTCTTCCGACTGTTTCTCCTTTTTGGCGGCATTCGGGTCGGGTTTGGCATGGTCACCCAGGTCGAACTCCTTGCCGATATCCAGATATTCCTCCTGGAGCTTCCGGGCTTCAGCCAGGTAGCCGTCGCGGACTTCCTCGGCCTCACGTACGGCCTTTTCCTTTGCCTTCTCGTTATACTCCGATATCATGGACTGCGCGTCCACCCGTCCGTACGACTCGCTTTGGGCCATGTAAAGCCCCATACGTGCGAACCAGCCCATCGATCCGTCCACGTCTTCCGGCTTGCTGGCCTTGATCTCGTTCACCTTCTCGTCAGCCTCCGTGGCCTTGTTCACCAGGCTCTGCACCTTGGCCTGGAGGAAAAGCATCTGGATGTATTTCTCACCCTTTTTCTGAAGGATGTCATACCACTGGGCGATCGTGTCGTAATACCCGAAACTCTCGCCGTACTTGCGGTTCAGTTCCTCCACCTTGGACTTCTCCTCGTCCTTCGTGCCGGTGAACTTCTTCAGGCTCGCCAGCGTGCTCTCGATCTCGAAACGGGTCTTGATCATCTGTGCGCGGCCGTCACTCTCGATTTTTACCCGTTCTTTCGCTTTTTCCGCCGCTTTTTCCTGCGCGTCACTGTATTTGTCCCAAAGGACGATAATTCCCGTTATTACGGCTGAAAGACCCAACGTAAGCGTGGCCATCAGGGCCTGCGCCGCACCGGTGGAAATGCCCAGGGCGACAGCCAGCCGGGTATTGGCGGCTGTCAGCAGGTTCTTCATCTTCACGACCGTCACCAGGCGGAAGGCGGAGTCCTTGTTCAGGGTATTGAACACCTGCTGGAGCCCCATCGTGATGGCCATCACGCTCTGGACGCGGGTCTGTATTTTCGCCAGGTTCTCGTTCTCCGAGTCGAAAAGCGACAGCGCGCCGGTGGCCGTGGTGAACAGACCGGCAAGGCCGCTCACGCCGGACATGAATCCCTGGAGGTTCGCGTCATCGTGCGAGAGGATTTTCGTCTGGGTGTTCAAGTCGGCAAGCGTGTCGGAAAGGTTGGCGGCTTCCGCTGCCATCTTCCGGTACTCTTCGGTGTCCTGTTTCCCTTCCAGACGCATGCGGGCCATGTTGTCCTGGAGCTCACGCAGCTGCATGGAAAGGCGTTTGCTGCTTGCACGCGTCTTCTCCTGTTCAGCCTGGAGCCCGGCAAGGGCGCCCTTTTCCTCTTCAAGCGCTTTCTTCGCGGCGTTCAGTTCATCCAGGGCGGCTACCTTCGCCTTGCCGGGTGCGGCCCCCTGGTAGGCTTTCTCCAGCGACTTGATGTCGCTTTCAATCTGCCCGATGACTTCCTTCTGCTCCCGGATCTTGTCGGTCAGGCTCTTGCTGCCGGCGGCGGCGCGTTCTTCCTCCAGGGAGATACGCTCGTACTCCTTACGGAGGTTCCGGACGCTTTTCTCCGCCTCGCGGTGCTCCTTTTCAAGCCCTTCAAGGGCGGCACGCTCCTCATCCAGGACCTTGCGGCAGGCCGCCACGTCGGCGGCAAGTTCCGCCTGCGCCGGGCCGGGCTTCATGTTCTGGAGCTGCGTTTCCATCCGGTGCAGGTCGGAATTCACCCGGTCGATGACCTTACGCTGCTCTAAAATACGGGCGTTGATGGCAGCGGCGGCCTTCTCCGATTTCTCGGCAAGGATATCGACGGCAAGGCCGGCCTTGTCAAGGCCCCCCGTCAGGTTGTCCTTCATCAGGAATTCGATTTCTACGGGCTTCATCGTTTACAGTTCTAAATTGCTTTGGTAAAAATTCACTATGTCGCCGGCTTCACGGGCAGCGGCTTCCGGATCAATCCCACCGCCACCGCTTTGCGGAACCTTGGAGTCAGCTGCTGACCGGCGGACGTAACGCGGGGCGTCGGACAGCATCAGGATGAGCGTCTGGTAGTTCACCTTCTCCAGGATGTACTCCACAGTCCAGCCGGTGGCGCTCGCGATGTTCCAGATAAAACCGAAGGGGCTATGGGAACCTTCAAACTCGGTCCTTAACTCCCCTTCCTTCTTTGGCTCATTCTCAACTTCATCGGGTTCGCCCGATCGATCGAGCTGATAATACTCGTAAAAGACTCGCTCCCCATCAGGCTGATGAACTTCTCCAGGGCGCCCAGCAGGAAACGGTGCTCCACGGCCTCACGCAGGAACCATGCCACGGGGCGGACAAGAAGCCGCCGGCTCACCGAGCCGCGGCAGAGGGTATGGGCCACCATGCGGGAAATCTTGACGCCGTTCCGTGCCAGGAACTCCAGCCGCTCACGCCCGGCAAAGGAGGAAACCTCCTCGGGGGAGACACCCATCGAGAGGTACAGCCTCACGATGCATATCTGGCCGGCAAGGCGCGGGCGGCGCATCGTCACGCGCCATCGCACGGGGCGTTTCATGAAAGGCAGGCGCCATTCCTTCAGGGGAAGGGAGACACCCAGGTCAAGCAATGCCTCGGATGCCTCCCTCTGCACCTTTCTCGCTTCACGCTCGTCCATGCGTTAGCCCTCCACTGCCGCGGTGTCATTGATTTCGTAAGGGGAAGAGCCGTCCTCCGGCTTGTTCACCTTCAACTGGCATTCCAGCTTGGAAACCTCCGTCAGCGTCAGCTTGCCGCCGAGGTTCGCAAGGATCGTACCGTTCGGGATGGACATCGTCTGCCCGGATACGAACTTGATGGTCCACGGACCGGAAAGGTTTACCAGTTCGGTCGGGGCCTTCCAGCCGGTCGGGGCATCCTCCGGCCCTACAAGCGTGCCGCCCAAAACGGCCTTGATGTTCTTATAGTCCAGCTGGATAAGGTTGAACGTGGGCGATACCTGCCCGTTCTTCTGGAGCAATGTCAGGACGGGAGCGTCGGGAACCTGCTCGGCTTCGACATCGACACTCTCGGGCTTCGTGCCGCCCCAGTCCCAGCTGCCCTTCTCGATCCAGCCGATAGTCATGGCACCGAACGTTACGACGGCGATGCCATAAATGAAATTCTTGTTATTTTTCATACAGTCGTCTCTTTATTAAAACGGTTAATACAATGCCGGATGCCACACCGGCGATAAAGGCAACGAGGGCGATTTGAACGGGGTTAAAACGTCGTTTGAACTCCGTTTCGGCCTCTGTCATGCGCTGTTCGGTTTCGCTACGGATGCGGACCAGTTCCTGTTTGTAGAACTCAACCGTCTGCATCAGGCTGTCTTCCCGGACCTGCCTTCGGAAAACCTCTTCCTCATAGAACAGGCAGCGCCGCATGAGCGAGTCGCAATGCCCGGTGACCGCCAGGGAATCCCCCTGCCTGCGGACATCAACCGAGGCACGCCCGTCCCGGTGCCGGTAACCGGCATCATCGGGAAGGTCAAGGAGGTTCCGGAAGGGAATCGTCAGGGTCGCCGACTGTGCCGGAACCGCCTCCTGGGTCAGGATCGAGCTCCGACGGTCCGTCAGGAGTTCCTGCATTCCGTGTGCCGCTGTTACCGCCACGTCCCCGGACACGGCGGTGCTGTCTGTCATTCTCTCCGCCCGCACCGTGCCCTGTCTCTGAAGGTTCCGGCTCTCTTTGGACGTGCCGCATCCTGCCAGCAGGAACGCGGCGAGCAATAATAGGATTACGGGGGTCCACCCCCGGATTTTGTCTTTCATCATTTACCGATTGTTTACTTATTACTTTTCTTAACCGCTCGACCTCTTTCGTCAGGCACGACAGCTTCAGGATCATCTCCTCCTGGTTCGCTTTCAAGTCGGCATTCTCTCGCCGGAGCTGCACGTTCTCCTCCAGAATCTTGCGGTTCTCCTCACTCAGCAGGTTGATGGACGCCTGAAGCTGGGACAGCATGTCGTTGTCACGCTTGCGCCGGCCGAACAGCCAGGTGAAGATGCTGCCGACAAAACCGCCGGGAAGGGCGAACATTAAAAAATTGATCAGGGTCTCCATCTTCCTGCCGTTTATTATTGTCTGATACCTATTGATACAAGCCACTTCTGTACATCGAAGCTGGGGCAGGCTTTCGCCGCCAGTTCGTTATGACCCACGATACGCACGTCAGGGAAACGGCGGTGGAAGTCTTTCACGTACTTCTCAAGCGCACGCTTCTGGCACGCCGTACGCGTGTCCTTAGGGGTCTTGCCGTCTTTGGCTACACCGCCGGCATACACGATATGGCGGCTGACGGAATTATAGCCGGCCACGCCGTTGGTGATTTCCCAAGGGTCCACGTTCGCGTCCTCGTTGTTGTCCACCAGGCGCTCCACGCCGCCATTCAGATGGAACAGGTCAGTATACCCGACCTGTTTCCAGCCGCGACCGCCCTTGGATACCGGGTTCGTGTGCCAGGCGTGAATCTCTGCGCCACAGACTTCACGCCCTTCAGGCGTAGCCGTGCAATGAATGACCAGATACTTCAGCCTGCCCATCACGCACCGCCTTCCTCGTCATCAGCAGCCACCTGGGACAACGCTATTTCAACCTTCTTTTCCGGATCAGCGTCCAGGCTTACCACAAGCGTACCGGATACTGCTTTGCCGCTACTGTTCACCTCGGCGGTAATTTTCAGCCCGTCATCGGTACCGACCGCCGTAAAACCGGCAGGGACGGATGTCACACTATAATCACCGGATGCAGTGACTGTTACATACTTGCTCTCACCTGCGGCCTTGAACGAAAGGGCGGAAGGGTCGGCTGAAATGTTACGTTCCACCGCCTTGAACACCGGGTCGGTACGGGTGTCAAGCACCACAAACTCCTCACCGAAGGCGATTTCCGTGTCGGCTTTCATAAGCAGCTTGAAGAAGTACAGCTCGCTGGAGTTCATCCACTTGTCGATCTGGATCACCTCCTCGTCGTCCTGGAGGTTCACGCCGGCGAAAAGGTTGCCGTCGGCACTCATCGAGCAGAGCGTGGCCACGATAAGATCGTCAGGCCAGGAGTTCAGCGTCTCGATGGTGATACCCTTGTAACGCTTTTTGTTTATGTCCGTCTCGCTCGTATTCTTGTACTCGCGTTCGGTCAGCTCGTCATCGTACTTGTCAAAGTCATCGATGCTCATCAGGATACGCAGGTTCGGGTTCTCGCGCAGGGCTTTCGGAATAGCCTTGCGGACAGCCTTCAACTTGCCGATCATGGAAGTATCGGAAGGAGCCGGGACCACGATCACGTCCGGGTCCTTGGCGGCCTGTGTCAGGATACCGTTAAAAAGGTGGTCGTCATCACTCCCGAACTCGCCGTTGATATAATGCCAGCCGAGCTCGAACTTCACGCTCTTGCTGAGTTCATCAAGCAGCGTGTTCTGGGCTTCGGGAGGAAGTTCGGCAAACACGAGGTTGCCCTTCGGCTGCCACTTGCGCCAGATATGCTCGAAAGCGCGGGGGTTGAAAGTGGTGAACGCCATGAAATCCTCCGGATCCAGGGACTTCTCCGAGTAATTGAAGTTACCTTTCGAATCCTCCAGGCCCGGGTTCTCCTTGCGTTTCTGGAGCATCTTGCCCGTCTTGATACGAGGCAGGCTGATTTTCTTCTCGACACCGGGGATCACCATGATCAGCCCTTTCTCCACAAGGTCGTTACCGGTGCAGGCAAGAACCAGGATCTTTTCCAGTACCTCGCCGTTGTAATTGGTGTTTCTTACTACTATTGCCATGGCAAATACTTTTATTTACGGTTTAACTTGTCCTTGATCTCGCTCATGCGCTTGTTCCAGGGACTTTCATCTGTCGGGCTCACACGAAGGTCGGTCATGACCTTGCGCTTCGGGGAGAGTTTCTCCAGCGCCTTCTCCCCGTTCTCGCGGTCCTTGGCCAGAAGGTTCTCATAGATGGGACGGGTGGCGGCGTCGATACGACCGTCCTGTTCCGCATCATCAAGCAGTTTCTTGCGGGCGGCGGCATCATCCGCATCCGCCTTGTCCTGGAACACCTTCAGCTCACCCTTCAGGCGGGTGACCTCGGCGTCAAGGGCCGGGACTTTCCCGGCTTCCGTTTCCAGAAGCCCGACTTCACGGAGAAAATCGTCATCCGTCACGCAGTTCCTGAACCGCGGACGTTTCTTCAGTTCGTCTAAATTCATGTTACTCTTGTTTTGTGGCTGTTGCAGCCGGTTATTGAATATTTGGAATACCTGTTCGGGGGTACTGTCCTCCGGAAGGGGGTCGGCATCATAGATACCGTCGATGAGCCCCAGAGCCAGGGCTTCGTCGGCACGAAGCCAGTGGTCCTTGCCATCGAAATACAACGAGCGGATTTCCTCCTTCTCCTTACCCATGCGGGCGGCATACATCTCGCAAAGGGTATCCTCCAGCGACTCGATCTCGCGGATACAACCCTGCATTTCCTCCTTGTTGCCGTAACAGCCTCCCTGGACACTGTGGAGCATCAGACGGGCATAACGGCTCATCTGTACCGGCTTGCCGCAAAGGGCGATGACGGAGGCCATGCTGGCGGCGATGCCGTCAATGTAAATCGTGATGTCGGCCTTGCTGTTTTTCAGGGCGTTGAAAATGGCGATGCCCGTGTACACCTCGCCGCCGTTGCTGTTGATACGCACGTCAATCTTACCGGACAGGGCCTCGGCCTCCAGAAGTTCGCGGGCGATATCACCGCTACGCACGCTGTCATACTCGCCGATATCACCGTAAAGAAGGATACAGCAGGCGTCTTTCCCGGGTATGATGTTGAAAAACTTTTTCATGCTTATATAGTCTTTTAGGCGGGTGTCCCCCGCGAAGTTCACGATGCGAAATTAGGGGGATTATAACCGTTTTTCAAACCGCATATTCATCACACACAGTTTAAAACGCCGTCATGAAGTTTTAAACTGTCATCATGCGGCACGCGTTTTTTTCCGCCCCTTTTCCTTATCAATTTTGCACGTAAAAAAGGAGGAAATATGACCGAACTAAGCATGCAGCAAAAAAGGGAATGGGCAAAGACGCTCTACCTGAAAGAGAACCTCACGCAGCAGGAGATAGCCGAACGCGTGGGGGTGTCACGCATCACGGTGAACAACTGGATAGGCAAGAACGGATGGGAGATGCTCAAGACGTCCATCACCATCACACGCGAGGAACAACTGAAAAGCCTGTACCGCCAGCTGGCCGAGCTCAACAACGCCATCATGGCCAGACCGGCGGGGGAACGCTTCCCGAACACAGCCGAAGCCGACACCATATCCAAACTGTCGAACGCCATCAAGAAGATGGAGACGGAAGTCGGGCTCTCGGACATCATATCCGTATTCTCCGACCTGCTTAAATGGCTGCGCGCGTCCGACCCCACACAGGCGAAGGAAGTGACGCCGCTGCTTGATGCGTTCGTAAAATCAAAAGTTTCATAATCATGGCAAAGAAAAGACTTACACCGCAGGACCGCACGGCACTTGTCGAATGGGAGGAACTGGTCGCGTCTATACGCGAGAATTCGGACATCAACCCCTCGGACACGGAAGCGGAAATACGCGCACGCAGGGAAAGGCTCGAAAAGGATGACGAGGAGTGGTTCCGGTATTACTTCGCCATGTACTATTCATGCGAGGCGGCGGACTTCCACAAGAAAGCCACCAGAAGGTTGACAAGGAACAACCGGTGGTACGAGGTACGCGCATGGTCGCGGGAACTGGCGAAGTCCGCACGGTCCATGATGGAAATCTCAAAACTGGCAATTACAAGAAAAATACGCAACGTACTGCTGATCTCCAACTCGCAGGACAACGCCCAAAGGCTCCTGCTGCCCTTCATGGCCAACTTCGAGGAAAACCAGAGAATAATCCAGGACTACGGGATGCAGAAGAAACCCGGATATTGGGAAACGGGGGAATTCACCATCATGGCGGGATGTTCCTTCCGGGCCATCGGGGCCGGACAGTCACCGCGCGGTACCCGTAACAAGAACTTCCGGCCGGACTTCATCCTGGTGGACGATATCGACACCGACGAGGAATGCCGGAATCCGGAACGCATCAAGACAAAATGGAAATGGCTGGAGGAAGCCCTGATACCGACCATGTCCGTATCGGGAAACTACCGCATACTCTTCAACGGGAACATCATCGCAGCGGACTGCTGCATAAAAAGGGCCATTGAAAAGGCCACGGAACTGAAGGAAAAAGGCATCGGGCACGTGGACATCATCAACATACGCGACAGGAACGGGGTTTCCGTGTGGCCCGAGAAAAACTCGGAAGAGGATATAGACCTCTTCCTCTCGCTGGTCAGCGCGGCGGCACGACAGAAGGAATTCTTCAACAACCCGGTAGCCGAGGGAGAGATATTCAAGGACATCGTCTACGGGAAAGTGCCGGCACTCTCGAAGTTCAAGTTCCTGGTCATCTACGGCGATCCCGCGCCCGGCGAGAACAAGACGAAGAAGAGCTCCACGAAGGCGGTGTTCCTGCTCGGCAAACTGGCCGGGAAGCTCTACGTCATCAAGGGGTTCCTCGGAAGGGAGACGAACGCCACGTTTATCGAATGGTACATCAGACTGCTGGAGTTCGTGAACGGGAAAACGAACGTGTACTGCTACATGGAGAACAACAAGCTGCAGGACCCTTTTTTCCAGCAGGTGTTCCAGCCCATCATCAGGCGCATACGCCGGCAAAGGAAGATATCCCTGTACATCCAGGGGGACGAGGAGAAGAAAACGGACAAGGCCACACGTATCGAGACGAACCTGGAACCCCTCAACAGTGAAGGGAACCTCATCTTCAACGAGGCGGAAAAGGACAACCCGCACATGAAGATGCTCACCGACCAGTTCAGCCTCTTCAACCTCATGCTGACGTATCCGGCTGACGGGCCCGACTGCGTGGAGGGGGGAAACCGCATCATAGACCGCAAGGCGCACCAGGCCGAAAAGCCGGCCGTCATCTCCACAAGGAAGATGCGGGCGCACAACAAGTACAGACTGTAAACTTTAATACCTTACCCACATGAGCAAATTTATAGAACTTACAGATTACGACGCGAGCATCCACCGCGAGATACTGGACGCGCTGACAAGGGAGGACAATGCCGTCGTGGAGATATGCGAGGACCGGGCCGTCGAAGAGATGCGGTGCTACCTCTCCAAGCGCTATGACTGTGACAGGATATTCACCCGGACCGGAGACGGACGGAGCCAGCTCGTGCTGATGATGGCCATAGACATCGCGGTGTACCATATTTTCAGCATCCATAACCCGAGGAACCTTTCACCCCTGCGCAAGGAACGCTACGAGAGGGCCGTCGAATGGCTCAGGGCGGTAGCGGCCGAGGAGATATCCGTGGACGGGCTGCCACTGCTGCCCGAAGAGACAAGGGCGGCAAAATCAAATTTCCTTATCAAAAGCAATCGTAAACGTGTAAACCACTGGTAACATGAGCAAAAGACAGAAAAGGGCCGGAAAGATAACCAAAAGCGGAAACCTGCCGAGGCCCGGGCAGAAAGGACCCGCAACCATCATACTGACACAGCCCAAACGCTTCGGCATAGACATAGCGGACTATATGCTGGCCATACGGGCCTTCGAGAACGTGGATTACTCCAGAAGGTTCAGATTATACGACCTGTATGAAGACATTCTCATGGACACGCACCTGACAAGTGTCATCGAGAAACGGAAAAACGCCGTGCTATCCTCCGTCATCGAGTTCAGACGTAACGGAAAGCCGGACAAGGCGGTAAACGAACAGATACGATCCCCGTGGTTCCGGCGCCTCATAGGCGACATCCTGGACGCGAAATTCTGGGGGTTCACGCTCGTACAGTTCTACCGCAAGGGGGAATGGGTAAACTACGACCGGATACCGCGCAAGCATGTGGATCCGGTGCGCAGGCTCATACTGCGCCACCAGACGGACACCACCGGAACATCCTGGGACGAATACCCCGACCTGCTGTTCATCGGGGAGCCGGAAGAGCTCGGGATGCTCGCAAAGGCGGCCGTATGGGTCATATACAAGCGGAACGACGTGGCGGACTGGGCGCAGTTCGCCGAAGTGTTCGGCGCACCCATCCGGGAATACACATACCCCACGGATGACGACGTGGCACGGCAGAGGGCGCTGGCGGACGCGGAAAGTACCGGGAGCATGGCGGTATTCGTGCACGCCCAGGAAACAATGATGGAGCTCAGGGAAGCGGCGAACAAGACCGGAAGCTCCGACCTGTATGACAAGCTCTGCGAACGCTGCAACAGTGAGATATCGAAACTGTTCCTCGGGAACACGCTCACCACCGAGGCATCGGACAAGGGAACGCAGGCACTCGGAACCGTCCACAAGGACGTGGAGGAGAAAGTCACGCTGGCGGACCGGCAGGACATCCTGGACGTGCTCAACTACAACATGACCGACATATTCGCCATGCTCGGGATAGACACCACCGGAGGCGAGTTCTGCTACCCGGAAAAGAAGGTCATCGAGCCGGAGAAGAAGATGAGCATCCTCACCCAGCTGCGTACGAACTTCAGCCTGCCGGTGGGAGACGATTATCTGTACGAGGAATTCGGAATCGAAAAACCGGCAGACTACAACGAACTGAAAAAACGGCAGGAAGCCGGAGCGGTCGGAATACAGAAGGCGAAAGAGAAAGCGGCAACCACCGGGGAACGGGAGGAGGAAGAAGAGGAGATGCCGGAGACCGGCAAAAAGACTCCCAAAGAGAAGAAAAACGCCCTTAAAAACGCGTATAACTGGCTGAAACGTTTTTTCGCGAAAGCCCCGGGGAAAGACGGGGCAGCTTTAGAGTGGTGATGAACGACCTCTACCGGTTGGAAAACAAGCAGGTGGAGAACGTGTTTTCTTTTGATGAGGAGGTACTGAAGAAAGCCCTGAAGAACATATACGGCAAGGAGTTCCATCCCATGACCGACATCGAGGAGAACCTGTTCGAGGCCACGTGGAAAACGATGAACAACGCCACCGACAAGGGGTTCGGGGCACGGAAAGCCGATGATCCGGATTATGACTTCTACCGCGAAATACGTGCGAACAACGCCGTATTTGCCGCGTTCAAGGTACACCGGGCACAAAACGACATGGCGGCGCTGCTGCTGGACGAAAACGGCAATTTAAGGCCGTTTGAACAGTGGCTGAAACTTGTCATGCCCATAGCGGACCACCAGATGGTCCACTGGCTGCGTACCGAATACGACACGGCAGTCATACGGGCGCATCAGGCGGCCGACTGGAGACAGTTCGAGCGGGAGAAGGATATCCTGCCGAACCTCAAATGGATGCCCTCGACATCCGTACACCCGGGAGCGGACCACCGCGTGTTCTGGGGAACCATACGCCCCGTCGACGATCCGTTCTGGAACGAGCACAGGCCGGGGGACCGGTGGAACTGCAAGTGTACGCTCTCATCAACGGATGAAGCGCCGACAGCGGTACCGGGAAGCGGGCCGGACAACAGACCGCAACCCGGACTGGAAAACAACCCGGGAAAGGACGCAAAACTTTTCTCGGACAAGCACCCATATCAAAAGGATGCGCACCGGGGAGCAAAGAAGACAGTGGACAAACTGACACTGCGTATCAAGGAAATGATAGCGGAAATGCCGGACAACCTGACACTGGAAGAGAAAGAAGCCATAGCAAGACACAACCTGCAAATGGAAAAAACACTTGGAATCACCAAAGGGAAACCCATGACAGTAGAGGAAGCGGACAAACAGAACGCCAACCCGAAGCATAAGGAACAATTCATCCCGGACCCTCAAGGATTATACCAGGACAAACAGGGAAACAAATTCTCAAAGAATCCGGATTTCAAACCTGCCGACAGACAATATGGAATCAACTGCCAGACTTGTGCGCCGGCCTATGCCTTAAGATTAAAAGGGTTTGACATTACAGCAAAGGGCAACACGCCAGGATCCAAACTGGACTATCTGAGCAGGGGGACAAACGCGTGGGAAGTGTGGAAAAACATAGATGGCACACAAGCAAAACACACGAGCATCACCGGCTGGATGGCATCAAAACAATATATGAAAATGACTCCTAAACGGTATCGGGAATTTTTTGAAGAAACCTGCAAGGATGAGGGAGTTTACGAGTTGAGTATAGGATGGAAATCCGGAGGGGGACATGCAACGATCTTACAACGGTTTAACGATGGAGAATTGCGTTACATCGAACCGCAGCATGACAATTCCAAAGGTTCCGTCAATGAATGGAAAGATGTAAGATACTTGTGCGAAAGTGGACAGGCGAATCCGCATTATTGCAGGGGAATAATGAGAATAGACAACAAACTATTCAACACCGACTTCATCAGCATCTTCGATACCGGGGGTGTATAAATCAATGAAGTCGAAAACGCCCGGGCCGGTCACCTCCATGGCCTCACCGTCCTTGAAAAGATAAAGGAAGGGGAAACCGACAGTGGCATCATCCGGAAAACGGAACAGATAAGCCTCCTGGCCCTCGCGATTACCAAGGTAATCGAAGGAATCACCGTACTGTTCTATAAGCGGACGGGCCTCATTCTTTACTTGTTCAGGTACATTCATAACACATGACGGGCACGTAAAAAATGCCTCTTTGCAAAAGTATAAAATATTTTTTTAAATCAGTCATTTATGGACATAAAAGAATTTTCAAAGCTGATAAAAGCCAAACGGAAGGAGCTCGACAACCTGATGAGACGCAGGATGCCGGTCATAGCCGGACGCATGGCGAAAGACCACTTCCAGGACAACTTCCGAAAGGAAGGTTTCGTAAACGGAGGGCTACACCCGTGGCCGAAAGCGAAAAGGCTGTCCTCGGGGCGGACCGATGCGGCCGGGCAGTACGGGACATTACTCTCAGGAAGAAACCACCTCTTCAGCTCCGTCAAATACGTGCCGGCGGACTACAGGGTGAGAGTGGCCAACGACCTCATATACGCGCCCGTCCAGAACTGGGGAGGAGAAGTGAACCCGACCGTCACGCCCCAAATGCGGCGCTTTGCATGGGCGAAGTATTACCAGGCTTCAGGCAAGACTAAAAAAGCCGCCACGGGCAAAAAAAAAGGCAGAAAAGGGGGGTCCGCCGCAAGCAATAAACCGCAGGAGAATCCGGAGGCGCTGAAATGGAAAAGGCTGGCACTGACCAAAAAGAAAAAGCTCCGCATACGCATACCCCAGCGACAGTTCCTCGGGGAAAGCCGGGAACTGTCCGAAAAGATAGACCAGAAAATGGAGAACGAAATCAGAAACATTTTAAATTTATAACAACATGGAAGAGATATTCATCGCAATCATGGAACGCATCGCCGAAAAGATGCCGGAGCTGTCATACATTGACGAAGATTACGGACAGCTCGAAGCGGGAGCCGAAGAGGACCACTACCCGGTAACCTTCCCTTGCGTACTGATCGGAAACACCGAATCCGACTGGAACGACATCGGGTACGGGGTACAGAAAAGCGAGTCGTTCATCACCACACGCCTGGCCATCGACTGTTACGACGACACGCACTACACTTCAGGCACCTATGATAAAATAAGGGAACGCCAGCTGAAAGCGAAGAAGCTGTATAAAACACTTCAGGGATTCCTATGTTCGGAAGAGGCCAGCCCGCTGGTCAGAGCGAAGAGCCGGGACTATTCCCTCCCCGGAAACATCAAGGTGTATGAAACCGTGTATTCCTTCACGCTGCACGACGAATCCGCCATGCAGGAAGGGGCGGCAAGGTTCATTCGCCCGTGAAAAGCGAGAGCTGGACGGCTGTCAGACGGGGCTTTTTCACTTTCGGGACAGGTTTTACCTCCAGCTCCTTCAGTTCCCGGCATTTGCGCCGGATAATGGACATGATACGCTCCTCGGAAATGAAAAACTCCTGCCGGGACAACACTTTCAAAGCGTCATCAAAGCGCAGGCGCTGCACCTCCGTCCAGTAATAGTAACGGCGGCACAGGGCTTCATCACGGAGTTCTATAAGCGTCTTGTCTCGTCCTTTGGCCATAAAGTAAATTAAGTATATGCTGCAAAATTAGCCATTTAACCGGGGATGTTGATAAAAAAACGCCGCATCGTGCATGGATGCGGCGTTTTTCCGTTTAGAGTGTGAACGGAATCACATGGTCATCAGTTCAGTGTCATCCTCACCCGGAACAAAAGGCTCGATACGGGTGATCACCTTGCTCTGCACCTTCACACGTCCGCTGCCCTTACAGACAGGACAACGGGAGGAGGAAGGGGCACCGCCCTGGTCCGTGTAGAAAACACGGCCCTTGCCCTCACAGTTCTTGCAGGCCATCACATGAGGCGCGATATTCTTCGTCTTTTCCATACTACAAACGGCAGAATGAAGGCTCGATACGGTGCCAGACACCGTTCTCGTCACGTTTATGGAAATAATAATTCACCGCGGTCTTGTACACCACGTTGCTCTCACGGAAGAGATCCATGATTTCAGTGTACTCGCTGTCGAAACGGTCCTCCAACTCGTACAGCTTGCTCACCGACTTGTAGTCCAGGTCGCCCTGGCGGTTACGCTCGATCATCGTCATGCCGAGCTGGTACATCGGATCATCGGTACCCAGCTCGCGCCCCATGGCATAACGCTTCAGGTAGTCCACCAGGCGCTCGGCGGCAAGATCGGCACGCTCGTCGAAACTCTTCACCTTGTTGCTTCTCACCTCCAGCTTCATGTCACCGTCCACGATGGTGAAACTCGCCTGCTCGTCCTTGCGGAGCTGGCCGTATTCACGCATCACCGCACGGAAGGCGGCGGCTTCCTTCTCCACCCAGTCGCGAAACGCTTTCACATCATCCACGACCGGGAGCAGCTTGTTCTTCACTTCAAGCATGAACTGCGCACGAAGGCCCTCATAGGCGTCGCGCCGGTTACGCTTGTTTTCCTTCTCTTCCTGCTGGAGCTGTTTCAAAAGCTCCTTCCTGTCCTGGGCGGACAGGCTTTTTAATTGTTCTTTCAGGTCCATAACTAAAAATTAAATGGTTGTTATTGTTGTTTATTCTCACGTTTACGGCGGATGGCACGCAGCTTCACCTGCAATGTGTCCAGCGCCTCACAGTCAAGTTCACGGAACTCCTTGCCGGCGATACGGCTGTCCAGGCAGAAAGTATTCACCTTGTCCCAGTCTGCCGTATCAATGCCCAACAACTGCATTTGGTGCAATACCGCGGAGCGCTTCTGGCGGAGGATCTTCCGGAGCTGTTCCTGGTAAGTGGGCGGTACCAGCTTCTGCATGGCGGCCACGGCGGCACTGTATTCCTTCAGCGTCATGTCACGCAGGCTCGTGGTACGTCCCTCCGTGTACTGGGAAACGATGCTTTCCTTCAGCGCGTCACGATCGGATGTCGGAAGGCGGTTCAAAAGGCTGTAAAACGCCGAGTAATTCTCGGGTTTGTTCAATTGCTTGCGGCTGTTGATGTCTATCTGCATGGCTATGTCGGTTTTAAATTATCCCTTTAAAAAGGGTACGCCTCCAAAAAGAAGTTAAAACGTCACTTAAAACTTTTACAATTATGCCGGAGAACGTACCCTGATTCATTATTTTTGTCTGTCACTTTTAAATTTTACAATTATGAAATTTACAGAAGAAAATGCTAATGCCATTTTGGCCGAGATCAACAAGAAATGTTCACCGTACGAATGTCCCATGTGCAAACAAAGAACAAACTTTATTTTCGGTAAAGGTGAGTCTCAAATTTTATCGTTCCAACGGGAAGGGATGCAATTAAAAGCTGATAATGGCATCAATTTTATCCCTGTCATTGTCGGATATTGCCAAAACTGCGGCTATGTAGCGCAATTCAATCTGAATGTCATTTTCCCAGAGAAATGACACCTTTTTGGTAGGTATCATTTTGGAACTTTCCTTCTGATTCACCAGAGGTTCGGCTATCCACATTCCGTTTCTGGTGAATCACTTCAACCGACACCACACTATTCCTGTTGGTGTTGATCGCCATAATGTATCTGTTTCCTTTCTGTCCTTTCTCGTAAAGATAAGCCCAGTTCTCCTCAACCTCCACGTAACCTTGGCGGTCAACCGGAAGACCGAAACCGTTCACGATTTGCACACGGACCTTCAGACCTTCGAATTTCTTGAATATATTGCTCATAATATTGAAGTGTTACAGGTTATTCAACTCTTATCCTTCCGGTGTATTGGTTTCCCCGAAACTTCATCCCCTTGGTGAAGCCGCCCGGATATCCCAGTTCCTTACTTCTCGCGTTTGCCAGCAACAGATGTTCCCGGCTAAGGGAGGCTACAAAACCTTTGTCCTTTTCCAGTCCCATCTCTCGGGCCTTCCGGGTGACACTGCGTTCGGAAACACCGAGCATTTCAGCCAGCTCCCGGTTGAGGGTATTGTGATAGTGGCGACGCATGATGGAAAGCATATTGCCGTTCCAGAATATACGCGTCGAGTAGCCGTTATGCTCCACGATCCGCCCCTGGGTCCGGTGCATGAAAGTACCATCGGGAACCTTCCGGGTCTTACGGTACCGCTCCCGTTTGTATTCCAGCACACATTCATGACACCAGGAACTCCGGCCTCCGTTCTTCAGCGGATAAAATTCACGCATCCACAACTTGCGGCCGCAATGCGGACAGACGCGTTTACGTTTCTGTTTGTTGTTATTCTCACTCATGGCTGTTTATGCTACATTCATCAGTTCATATTCAAATCCCCCCAAGACGGGATAACATTGATATCCGCCTTTTTCACCTGGGCCTGCATCAGCGCCATGGACAGCAACATGCAGACACGTTTGTCAGCCTTGACGGTTCCAGATATGGAACCCATAACATGGTCACCCTTGCCGGTTACGATTGAACCCGCAACCTGCTCAAGCCCGTCCGGATGCTCCTCACTGGCCGCAACACTCATAAAAGCGCTAAGGCCGTTCTCCTTACAAAAGTTCTCCACATACCGGCAGAGTTCCATTACTGACTCTTTCTGTTTTTCTGTAATCATTTTAGTAAAATTTTAATGGTTGATAATATGTTATTTTTCAAGAATATAATCGCACTCAAGAACCTTGACACCACCGTAAAATGTCACTTTGGACGTATCAGTAATACCGAAATGTTCTTTATCCGCGAAAATCATATTTTTCACACCAGACTTCATTTGCCGGACAACGTCCTTAGCCCTTTTATCAGTCCAGCCATGAGCGGCAAAACCGGCCTTGAACTGGTAAGTGGTCGTTACGGCACCGTTCTGGATCCTGATGGAAACAGTAACTGTACCCACACAATTCTCTATTGTTTTCTTCTTTCCCATGATGATTATTTATTTGTTGGTTTCCAATCCACTGTTATAACCGCATCCAGTTCACCGCTGCCTTCACAGACCGGACAAGGTTTCCGTATATCCTCACGGCTGCCTTCCTCCGTCCCCCAGAACCAGCCGTTACCCTTGCAGTAGCCGCACTTGTGGCCGGTACTGACAAAGTTCTCACGGTTAGGTCCCTTGCACATATAGGCGGGAGGGCAGATTTCAAGTTGTTTCTCGATCTTGCTCATAATCACATTGATTTACAAATGAAATTCATTACTTTTGCACTGACCGTTACCGGTCGCTTAAAACTACGTCTCGTCCCCGCCGGTCTGTGAAGGTCGGCTGGGGATTCTTATTTACTGCCATTTTCCAAAGCCCCCAGTTCCCAAATCACATATTTGCTGGTGGAACCGCGGTACCGCCCTTTGCTGTACGCCACATAACCCTCCACCCATATCTTCAGATCGGCATCGTACATCACGCTCGTGGCGGCATCACCTTTAGGATGCTTGCCGCGCGCATGGCTGATGATGATGAACAGTTTGTCAGGAAACTCTTCTTTTAGCTGGATATAGTCACTGTAGGTCATCCGCGTGTACTGGAAACTGTCAATCACGACGATGTTGTAACTCTTATGACGGCGCAGGCGTTCCTTCAGCGCCGGGATGTCTTCCTTGATGAAGGCCAGATGGCGGCTCACACCAGCCATGCCGAAGCGTTTCAGGTTGTTCTGGACCGTCAGACGCGTACCCTCTTCCAAAGAATCGATCGCGATACGATCATACTTGCACAGTTCCTTGCACAACTGCATCACAAAAGAAGTCTTCCCGTTACCGCTGTTACCCCAGATAAACCATACACCCGTACGTTCCGGGGTGTCGAAGGCCTCCTTCCACTTTCCTTCGAAGGGAAATACCTCATATTTCTTGCTGAGGATATCCTTTACACTCAATGCACGCTTCATGGTCAGAAAAGTTTAAGTTGCCGGATATCGTCAATCTTGTCAAGAACGGCCTGCCGTGCGGCGCCCCGCAGATTGTCATGGCAGAGCATCCAGCCGAGCGCCCACAGAAGGGCGTTCTCTCGGGTAGCGAACTGTCCCCATTTGCGTCCCGGATTAAAACCGCCGCTGGACCCGTCCACTTCCATGTGTACACCGGAAGTCCACCAGCCGTCCTGCTGCCCCACAAGAGCGTCCAGGTAATCGCGACCGTTCCGGTAAACGGGGACAGTCTCGTATTCCGTCAGGACGGGATAGCTGCTCCAGGGAGAGGGAAGCCGGTCACGGCCGTCGATTTTCAGGTATTCAAATTTGTTTTCCATATCCTTAAAATTACGTTTGAACGGTATTTGAACGGGTTACAAATCACTCATGCGTTTTACCTTATGGATAGAATCCTTCACGCGGCGAAGGTCATAATCGCAGGTGGCAGCCTCCTTCATCACGACATCGATATCCTGCCGGGAAGTCAGCCCGTTCGCCGTGCAGATAATATAGACATCATTCTGGTCAGTCGGCTCCAAAGTGAAGAACTTACGTCCGATACGGCTGAAAAATTCCTTATAACCGGGCTTCTGGTACTTCAGCCCGTTACTGATACGCTTGACGATATAGTCGGTACTCAGGAAAACGACACCGCATTTCTCCTCCAGCTTGTTGTACAGGCTGATGAAGTAGTGGAACACCGGCTCTGTTAGCTTGTCAGCTTCGTCAAACACCAGCAGGGGCGCGTCCATCTGGATGATGTCGTCAAGGATAAGCCCCCACACCTCGCGGATATTGCAGCCTTCGGTACGGATTCCGACCGTACGGGCAATCTCGCGGACAAAATCGCCCTTCTTCATGTCTTCGGAGCAAAGGATGTAAAAAACCTCCTTGTGATCCTGAAGGTACACCCGGGCGGTGGTGCTCTTACCGCAGCCGGCCTCGCCGGTCACCCAGCGGACGCTACGCCAGCGCTGCGCGTCGGAAAGCACTTCGGTAATCTCCTGGTACGCGCCCGTCTCAACGATCTGCCAGCCGGGTGTGCCCATACCTCCCACCTGGGAGGCCACGTTGCGGAACATCTCATCGCTGATGTTCTCGAAACGGCCGTTCAGAATATTACTCACGGTACCCACGCTGACACCTTTCAGGCTGCCCGCGGCCTTCGTCTGGCTCGGGTATTTGGCCACGTAAGTGCGAAGGCGCTCACTGATGGCGTTTTTCTCTTTCATTGTAATTTCCATAACCAATCGTATTTTTATAATCAATTTTCTTTAAAATTTTCCGACTATTTTCCGTTTGTCCACTTCACGACGACCGAGCTGGTCCCAGCTTATATTGCTGATTACTTTGGTGGAACGCCCCAGGGAAATCTCTTCCGGAGGCTGGCCGTACTTCTTTGTACGACGGTCTATCTGACGTTGCACCTCGGCCGTAATACCTTTCAGTTTCGGAGTGTTCAGACCGTGCTGTTCGGGAGCCACCCCGTGCTCGTACTCTATTTCCTTGGCAACCACCTGACGTTCCACGCGGTCCTGCACGTTGGCCTCCTGTTCCCGGCGGATGAAGGCGGCCTCGCCTTCTTCCTGGTCCTGGATGGCACGGTGGATAACCATGTAGGGCTCGGCGACACGCTCGAAACGGAGTTCCCCGCCCTTGTCCTTCCAGTACAGCCGGACGCTGCCAAAATCATACGGGTCATACTTGACATAGAACTGTTTGTAAGTATTCCGACGACGCCATTCATGATCCGGAACGCCCGGGGAGGAATAAACCTCATAGGTGCGGGACTTGCCGCCGATCGTGACCTCGATACCGGAAGAAGTGAACGTGCTCGGTCGGGAGGTCATCACCCAGAAAATATCCACCATGTCACGTGCCGTCACCACTTCCGTCTCCTCGTTCACACTGGTGTTGTACATCCCGATCCGGGAAATACCGGTGGCCGGATGCTTCATCTCGTTCCATTCCCGGCGTGCCTCGACATATTTCGCCTTCAGCTCGGCAAGGGTGTAAAGTTTGTCCTTGTTGGCCTCGATGAACTCAAGGTTCGGGCGGCTGGATGCTTTCTTGGTGGTGATGTTCTGACCGGTAAACCGCCAGTCCTTATGCAGGACCTGGCTCTGGAAACGGCCGAAAACCGACTCGATAGTTTTCGACTGGCCGCTGTAGGGAGCGGTCGGGCGGTGGATATGGCTGATCTTTGCCAGCAGACCATCCGAGACACGTTCCAGTTTTTTGTGACCGCCCTGGTTGTCATGGACCAGCTCGTAAGGCTTGTGCCCGCTTGTCTGAAGAGCCATGCGGTAAGCGTGATATTGCGCCTCGTAATTCTCGTTCTCGCTGATATGGAAGCCCAGCAGTACCTCGCTGTAGGCATCCATGACCTCGTACACACCGATGGTGCGGACATTACCATGCTCGTCCTTGTAGTAGAGGTTCAATTTCGTACCGTCACCGTACCACAGGCTGTCACGGCGGCTGGGAAGTTCGGTCTTGTGCTTGCGGCCGTAACGCTGGTGCGCCTTCATCTCTCCGTGGACCGCATCATACCATAAAGGCTCGATACGGGGGCTGTTAAGCCATTCGCGAAGGCTGCGGGGACTCTTCAGGGGCTTCCAGCCACGTTCCGGGGCGACACGGTTGTACTCCTCGAATATCTGCATGTCGGTATAGACAGGGACGCGGCTCCGTTTCAGCGCGACAAGGTAACGCCCGGCTTCCTCCTCGATCTTCAACGTGTTGCTGTTGCCATACTTGCCGCTGACCAGTACCGCGTAGTTCTGCGGCCTGTACTGGTTCACAAGGCTCTTCAGGCGGCCCTCGCTGCCCGGAAGGGTATGCGCGTACTCCTCGCGCCATTCCTCGACCCTGGCAAGTAACGTTTCCCATACATTACGGCTACCCCCCAGCATGTTGCGTTTCGGACGAAGAGTGTCCAGCTCGCTGATCAGCGCGTTAAGCACCGAAGCGTTCCATACATACTCGGCCTGGATACGCTCGGGAAGGGGAACCTGCTCACCGTTCTTGTCGTAGCGGTACTCCTCAAAGAAAAGCTCCGCGTTCTCGTCTTTCTTCACTTTGCTCATAATCATTTCTCGTATCAGTTTCTGTTCAGGATCGCCGTACTTGGCAACAAAACGTTTCTGGTATTTATCGGGAAGGGAGGAATAGATGTATAGCGCGTATCCACCTTCGCCACCACCACGATGGGCACTTTGGATATTACCACGGTGTACATTCTGGCGTAAAGTATCGGAGCGTATGACAGGATCATCACCAGAAGTCAGCTCCTCATGGGTTACACACAATGTTTTCTTATAGTATTCCATCTCCCAGTCCGATTATCACTTCTCCAAATCATTCAAAGGGACATGCCTCTTTATCAGCTGCGCTGAAACCCCGAAGTTCAACACTACGAGAAGCTCCGGCAGCGGGTGGTCGAAGACCACGGAAAGCAGGATCCCAAAACTCAGACAGAAATAAAGCACGCAAAGGCGCTGTTTCCGGTTCAGACGGGTGAACCAGCACAGCTGGTCACCGAACAGTGTCATCAGGTCTCTTTTCATCGCCGTCCTTCTTTTGAGAGTTATCACCTACCTTGGTACCACCACGCTCGATAGCGAGCTTGCGGATGGAACGGGCCAACTTGCTGTTCTTGCGGAATGCAAGGGAGTGGGAGACCATTTCCCGGGAACAACCCAGCAAACCAGCGATCTTACCCACCTCGCTGTATTCTACGACTATTCGTTCTTTCATAATTCGCTGATATGTTAAATTATTGTAGAGGGCGGTCGCGGACTCGAACCACGGACCATGGCCTCTCCCTTGCGGGAGTCTGGCGTGTTCTACCAACTGAACTAACCGCCCGGAAAATCTATCGAAGCTCCTCTATTGTCGGGGTTACCCGGTAGTCAAAACAGGAACGGCAGTAAGCCAGGCCGCACTCGTCCTCGCAGACCACGATACCGGTCAACGCATCAATCTGGTAGGCGAAAATATTTTCGTCATCATTCAACTCTTTAAGGGTGGCAGCAAACAGGTCCGTTTCTGCCCAATCAACGGTTACTTTCAATGCTTTCATTTTCTTCTTTATTATATTTCTCATTGTCACCTCAAGCCTTTTTTGTAGATTTGGGGCGGCGTTCACACTTTGAACACGTTGCAAATATAGTATGAGATTTTCATACTACAAAATAAAATTGCGTAATTTTTCATACTTTATCAAGATTATGGATGAGAATTTCAGATTTATACAAGTTCTTGACGAATTAAAAGAGAAGGGCATAATAACAGATTATGTTCAGGCTGCGAATGATTTAGGAACAAATAAAGCAGGTATCAGTGATATAAAAAGCGGAAGAAAGAAATTATCAATAGAACTTCTTCGGCGTCTGAAATTATCATACCCAACGACTAATATAGAATGGATTATAATGGGAGAGGGGGATGCATTTGTCGCCTCTAAAACTAATAACTCCAGTAATCCAAGTTCTGAAACTTCATTTTTTATAGAGAAAATAGCCCAACAAGCAGAGGAAATAGGAATACTTAAACAAACAATCGTGCAACTCAAACAGGAAAGTGCGGGGCGTGTTTCAGGTGCGGAGAGTTCAACACTTGCAGGTGTCGGATAAAACGAGTTTTATGGGGCAAAGGGGGTAAAAAGTAGTAAAACACTGATTATTAAAACTATAATATAAAATATAGGGGAGTAAATAATTATTTATGAAATATTATTTACCCCCTGCAATAGTTTATAAACGAAAGAAAACAAGGTACGAAAAAGGAGTATTCATATAAAAAAGCCTTCAAAAAGACTGTTTTTTTGTCACTCCAAATGTCACCCCAAACAAAACGTTTCGTTTTTGTATATTGTTTTTTGTCACCCCAAATGTCACTCCAAATGTCACCCCTTTCCTTTTTTCCGACCATTCAAACCGTTCAAATAAGTAGTAGCTTCTTTCAGATGTACTATTTGAGAAGGTCACCACCCAAAGGACATAAAAAAAGCCGCAAAAAGCGGCTTTATAGACGTTCTAAGGCCGTTTTAGCCCTTTCTGGTAGTCTTTATCAAGTGCGACTGGATAATCATCGCACGTTTCGTGTATTTCACAGATCCATCGGTCAAACCAGCATGTAACAGACTGCTCTTGGTGATACCGACTTCACTCTCCGTCAAAGTATCAAATATGGCGGAAATGCTACCGAAATAGAGGTTCTTTTTCTCATAAATCAGATGCACATGGATAACTTTAGTCATAGTATATTGCATTTATTTTGCTGCAAATATACCAAATATCATCTATATAGAATAATTTTAATGAAAGAAATAGGAGAGAGTAGTACGTACTCCCCTACTCCACTTGCATAAACCGATCTTCTTGCCTACCTTTGTATATGAGAGCTGATCAGAAACAGATCACAGGAGTAAACCGACAGTGCGATGGCCTATTTCTCCCCTACCCTACGTTCAATGTAAAGCATTTCATTTGAACGGCGTTCAAACAGAGCTCAAATGTAAGCCCAATGTAAAGCGATGTAAACGCTTCGTTTTGTAGGGCACTCTCCCCTATTCCACCATAACGCTTTGAAAACCAAAGCAATCACCCATTTTTAGGCCGACCACATATTGACACGCTTCGTTTTTCCCCCCGTAGATGACCTGAAATTCCGCATAGGCTATGGTGTAAGCGGTAACTCACTGGGATTTGACGCCTATACCGCACAGCAAACTTACGGTGCATCGGGTTGGTTCACTTACGTGGATCCCGTCACAGGATCATCCTCCAGCTACCGTACACTGGCCGCTACCAAAAATGCTAATCCAGACCTGAAATGGGAGCGTACAGGCATGTTCAACGTCGGTATTGACTTCGGATTCTTCAACAACCGACTGACCGGTACCATCGAATACTACGACAAGCGCACAAAAGATCTGATCTTTGATTATACAGTTTCTACCAACCGTTATCCTTACGGCACAATGACTGCGAACGTAGGTGAGATTAGCAACAAAGGTATCGAACTGACTATCAACGCCACCCCTGTAGTAACAAGAAACTTTACCTGGAGCACTACTTTGAACATTTCACACAACAAAAATAACGTGGAATCGCTGTCTAATGATACTTACTCAGTAAATTACAAAGACTATGGCAACCCGGATTTGGGAGGTTATGCCACCACTAACGTGCAACGCCTGATGCCTGGTAGTCCTGTAGGACAGTTCTACCTTTGGGAATGGGCAGGATACAACGAGGCAGGCGGTTCCGTCTTCAACGACTATGACGAAGACGGCAATCTGGTAGGCACCACCGATTCTCCTAACGACGGCGACCGTCGCAAGGCTGGTTCCGCACAACCCAAAGTAACCTTCGGGTGGAACAATACTCTCAACTACAAGAATTGGTCACTGACCGCCTTCTTTCAGGGCATTGCAGGAAACAAGATTTTCAATGCCACACGTGCTTTCTACAATAACGTAACCCTGCTCAATACAGGTAAGAATATCTTAAGCGAAGTGGCTACCATGCAAAAAGCTACCGATACACGTGCACAAGCTCCTTCCGACCGTTATATCGAGAATGGATCTTATCTGCGTCTAGCCTCTTTATCATTGGGCTACGATTTCGGTAAACTGGGCGACTGGGTAAACAGTCTGAAAATTTATGCTACCTGCAACAATGTGTTTACATTGACCGGCTACAAGGGTGTCGATCCTGAAATCAATCTTGGCGGTTTACAGCCGGGTATCGACTGGCGTAATACCACTTACCCCCGTACCCGCACCTTTATGTTTGGTGTAAATATTAACTTCTAATCTCTTAAAAGAAGACATAAATATGAAAACAAGATATATTATTTCCAGTGCCCTGATGGCACTTGCAACCGTCGGTTGCACTGACCTGGACGTGGACATCAAATCGGTCTATACGGAATATCCCACTGATTCGGAAATTGCTATAGAAGCTAGAATCAGTAATGCTTATTTCGCCTTCCGCGATGCCATTGGCCGTCGCTACGATGAAGGTATCTCATGCAACTCTGATGAATATACAGCAGTCAGCTTTGGTGGTGACTACTTAAATGACCGCGACATGGCAAACTTCTCACTTCACAGTGTAGATCAGGATGCCTGCAAAAACCAATTAAACGTTTATAGCGAAATTCAAGGTGGTATAACTAAATGTAACCAAATTCTCATGGATTTGGGAGACGAAAATGTATCGGTTTCCGCCCCTGTACGTGCAGCGCGTGCTTTCTATACTTTTTTGCTGATGGACAATTGGGGTGACACCCCCATCATTGACTATCGATTACTGGGAGCAGATGGAATAGTAGACCGTTCTCCACGTGCCGATGTAGCCCGTTGGATTGAGACCGAACTGCTGGAAGTGCGCGATGACTGCCCTACGGAAGTATCTTCCGAAACCTACGGCACACCCACCCGTTGGATGGTAGACGCTCTTCTTGCCAAGCTATACATCAATTGGAATGTCTATACGCAAGATGTCACCAGTGCCAGTTGGTCATCTACCGCTACCAATGAAAAGCTGAATGATTGTGTTGCAGCGTGTGATGATGTAATTAAATCCGGTTTGTTTGATTTGAGCGACGATTACAAAAAGAAGTTCATGTATGACAACGGCCCACACATCAAAGATTTCATCTATGCAATGCCATTCGATGCTATTACCCAGACAGGCATGACGTACGCCCGTTTCCGCACTTGGCGTCAAGGACAGAAAGATAACGGCTTCTACTCTGTTCCATTGGCTTCTTCCGTAGGTGGCAACATGGCACTAACTCCAGAATATGCAGAATTATTCTGTCTGCCGGGCGACCGCCGCAACGATGTGATTGCCGGTGATGCGAATGCAGAGACATTTGATGTTTATCAGTACGACGCCACAACTGGTGAAAAGACGAATGTACGCAACACTTATCAGGGCACTCCTGTCGTTTTCACCAAAAAGATTACACTGGCTACACAAGATGGAGACCTCAATACAGGTAAAAATCTAACCGGATGGGTTCAAGGGTATAAATCCATCAAATTCTTCCCCAACGTAGAAGAAGTGAATGCCCATAGCCGCAACCAGAGTAACGACATACCTATCTTCCGCTATGCAGATATTTTATTGATGAAGTGCGAAGCCATCGTTCGTGGTGCATCCGCCACCAACGGAGACACCCCTCAAAGCTTGTTTAATCAGATTCGTTCGTATGTAAATGCTCCCACGATATCTTCCACCCCATCATTGCAGGATATCCTCGATGAACGTGGACGTGAATTCCTGGATGAACACTGGCGTCGCAACGACCTGATTCGTTTCGGTGACTTCGAACGCGAATGGGGCTTCAAGTATTTGAACCCGAATGCCAATGCTTTGACCAACCGCTTGTTACCGTTAAGTCGTGACATTTTGAATGTCAACACCAATTGGAAACAAAATAACGGATATTAAGTAATTGTTTTCTTTTAGAGTTTCTAAAACCTAAAGCCCCGCATTGCAACTGATACACCCAAATTAGTCAGTTGCAGTGCTTGGCTTTTTCATTCAAACAAAAACTTCTACCAATGAAAACCAAACTAATCACACTATCCTTCCTATTGTTATTCTCAACAAATACTTTTGCACAAGATACCGGACTTACCAATTACGTCGATCCGCGTATCGGTTCCGAGGGACTGGGCCGTGTCTTCATCGGTCCTTCCTGCCCCTACGGAATGGTGAAACCCTCACCGGACTGTACCCCACGTCCCAACAGCGGCTGGTTGCCCATGCCCGAACAGGTGGACGGCTTCTCCCAAGTACACGTTAGCGGAACAGGTGGCGGTCCCAAATACGGAAACATCCTTGTAATGCCTTTCTGCAACGGAATGGACCGTATCAATCACATCGACCATCGCAAGGACGAAACAATAAAATTAGGATATTACTCCACCCAATTCCAGTCTTCCGGCATACAAACAGAAATTACCACCGCCCCCAAAGCATCGTTCTATCGGTTCACCTACCCCAAAGACTCCCTGAAATCACTGGCCATCGATGCCGGATTCTTCTTAGGTGAAAGCCCCGTACCCGATGCCCGCGAAGCTCAGCAATTCGTAGGTTCCGAAATACAAATCGTCTCCGACCATGAAGTCATCGGCTACACCCGTATTCGCGGTGGATGGAACAATGGCCGTGCCTATACAGTCTACTTTTACGCAGAAACCGACAAGCCTTTCGTAAATACAGCTACCTGGAAAAGCGATAAGATCACAGATGAGAAGTTCCAATACGACTCACATCAAAAGACCGGAGCCCTGTTGCGCTTCAACTCTTCTGAAGACGTTATACAACTGAAAGTAGGTATCTCCTTCCTCAGCTCACTGAAAGCACGTCAGAATGCCCATATTGACATTCCTCACTGGTCATTCGAAACTGTACACAAACAGTTACTGGCCCAATGGGAAGATTTACTCCAAAGAATTGAAATCTCTCCCCGCACCCCCGAAGCACAGAAACGTATGTTCTACACCGGCCTCTATCATACCATGATTATGCCTGTAGACCGCAGTGGAGAGAATCCTCTCTGGGCAGATGACGAACCTTATTACGATGACTTCTACGCCATCTGGGACACTTACCGCACTTCTACTCCACTCATCACCCTGATAGACCCGAAACGTGAAACAGACATCGTCCGTTCACTTATCAACATCTACAAACGAGACGGCTACATGCCCGACGCCCGTAGCGGTAACAGCAATGGTCGTACCCAAGGCGGTTCGAATGCTGAAATCGTAATAGCCGATGCTTTCGTAAAAGGTCTGGAAGGAATAGACTATGAACTCGGTCTGCAAGCCATGCTGAAAGATGCAACCGTCTGCCCCGGCGATCGCCATGAAGCGGAAGGGCGTGGCGGACTAATACCCTATCTGGAACTCGGCTATATCCCCTACGGCATCCCCCGCGCCGGAAACCGCACCGTAGAATATTCTTATTGTGACTATGCCATCGCCCTGGTTGCCAAAGGTCTGGGAAAAGAGGATCTTTACCAACACTACCTGAAACAATCCGGAAATTGGAAGAATCTCTGGCGTGACGATTATGAACATGCCGGTGCCAAAGGCTTTATCCTGCCCCGTGATGAAAAGGGCAATTGGCTGGATGAAATCACTTTCGGAAAATCCAAGATACAAAAACCGACTTTTACCTATACCCCCGTCACCTTTGAAGGCCCCTGGTACACTCCCTGGTGGGACATGTTCTTCTATGAAGCTTCTTCGTGGGAGTATTCTCTGAGTATTCCGCACGATGTTCCCGGACTGATTGAGAAATGCGGCGGTGCAGAGAAGTTTGAAACACGTCTGGATATTTTCTTCGACAAGGGCTTCTTCAATGTAAACAATGAACCGTCTTTCCTCTCCCCCTGTCTTTATCATTGGCTGGGAAAGCCCTACCGGAGCAGCGACCGTATCCGTGAAATCATCTCCAAGAACTACAACGATGGTCCTGTCGGACTACCGGGAAATGACGACTCGGGTGCCATGTCGTCCTGGCTTGCTTTCCACATGATGGGATTATATCCCAATGCCGGACAAGATTATTATCTTATCAACACTCCTTTATTGGAAGAAACAATCTTCCGGCTGGATAACGGAAGGACTTTCCGGATTTCCACCCAGGGGCTTTCGGACAAGAACAGATACATACAATCCGTCACACTGAACGGAGCAGCTTACCCTTACTCAGCTATACGGCATAAAGACATCATTGCCGGTGGTGAACTAATCCTGAAGATGGGAAAGAAACCAAGTGAATGGGGGCAGCAATTATTGTTGAACGAAGAAAACAAGAAATGATGAAGAAACATATAATTCTATCCACCTTATTGTGTCTGGGCTTCACCGGAAACCTGTTGGCACAGAGCATTGTACCCGATACACTGCTATTTGTATTCAAACTGCACGGACAGACACGGAAGTACGAAATGTCTTTCCGCGAAAAGCAGGATTCAATCTGTCTGTATTGGGGAATAGAACGCAACCTGAAATGGCAATCGGGAAGTTATACCATGGGACCTAAGTCCATAGAGCAGGCCGTACAGCTCAGTTTCCTGCAACCGGAAGACGGTAAGCACGTACAGCTCTCTCCGGAGGAAACGGTTTACTTCCTTTCCCGCTCCGCCTATAAACAGCTGAAGGAACAGAATACACTTGTATACAATCAGACAACATACTCCGTTCTGGATAGCAATGAGAGAGCTTTGGGTTATCCACTCATTCATGTGAAAGATGCTGTGGAAGGATGCGAAATGTGGATACTGGATAATCCAAAACTTTCGTTAGTATGGAGAATGCGCAACAACCCGTTAGGGATTAACTGGGAAATAAGTACTCCTAAATTACCTTCCCTATAAAAGACTTTATTTATCACATAATCCCCTCATATAGAAGGTGGCATCTTTCGTTACAAAAGATGCCACCTTCTATCAACAAGCTTTCAGAATTCGTCATCCTCTCCATCCAGTCAGCTACGTGAAAGGTTCTGTATATAAATATCCAGACTATCTGTAGCAGATAAAGCCAATTTAATCTTAATACGTTGTTTAGCCTTCAACACAGATCGGGGAGTTATATTAAAAAGGATCGAAATTGTTTTATTGCCCAATCGGGCACGAACTAAATAGCACAATTTCAACTCCCGAATATTCAATTGATAAGAAACCAAGTCTTCTGACAAACACCTGCACTCCATTCTCTATATGAAACACCTGTTCTTCCTCTCCTCTAGTCAGACAATGCAGATGAAACAACGCCCCTTTCGGCATATTATTATGTGTAAGCAATCGCTAATCCCCCTTTCTATTTTGTCTTGTCATCTTTTATCTTTGCCCCATAATAAATCCATAACTTATGAAACAAAAGAACTTAACTTTAGATGCCTTTAAAAAGATCTATGCGGAATGGCAAGCCAGCGATACCACGATCCGTGAGTTCTGCCGCACCATCTGTTTTGACGAGGACAAGTTTTACTTCTGGAAAAAGAAGCTGCTTGACAGCCGGAATGCCTCTTCTGCCGGTTTCATACCGGTGAGCATGAGCCAGCGCAACGGTAAGATATCCATCTCCTCCCCGTCTGCAGCCCGGACATCTCCTCAGGATTGTAGCCCTCTTTGTGAAATCGTTTATCAGAACGGTGTTGTCATACGTATAAACCGTGAGATGACACTTGACATGCTCCGTTCCCTAATCCTTTTATGCCAGTAGCCTATGTTCAGTCTAAATGATTCCAACAGATTCTATCTGTACCCGTATCCTACCGATATGAGAAAAAGCTTCTATTCGTTGAGTGGTATCGTCACCAGCCAGATGGGAATGCATGTTCAAGATGGCAGCGCCTACATTTTTATAAACAAGGGGCTTACCGGCATGAAAATACTGCATGCCGAGTTTGGCGGGCTGGTCATATACCATATGAAACTTGAGCGTGGCATGCTCGCGCTGCCTCATATTGCCGCTAACGACCCTTCCCCTTCCCGGGAAATCAACTGGTCGGACCTGATCATGATGGTGCGGGGCCTTTCTTCCGGGGATGTAAGGAAACGTTCCAGATGGGAACCGGAAAAAACGCTCCTAAATCCGTATAAATAGCGCCTTTCTCTTGCCCGTTCCCTCTGTTTTTCGGATCTTTATATCCGAAATAAAGAACAGAAAACATGCCGGAAAGTTCCATCGAACCATCCCTTGTCAGCCGGTTGTTGCTTGACCGTGACGCCGAGTACAGACGTGCCAACGCTGCCGAACAGCTTGTGGAGGAGTTGTCGGATGCCCGGGTGCTCAAGGAGAAATACGAGCGCCTGATCTCCGAGAAGAAGAGGGACATCGAAGAGAAAAGACGTATCATCGAGGAAAAGAACGAATATATCCTCCGGCTGGAACAGAAGCTGCTTTACCTGGAGCGCAAAATGTGGGGGGCGATGTCTGAAAAGCGCCGCGTCCCCGATGACCCCAACCAGCTCCGTCTGGATTTTGAAAAGACCGATATGTCCGAAGAGGAGGCAAATACAGTCAGAAAGGCTCTTGAGGAGATAGACAGATACAGGAGCACCCGTACAGCCAAGGCGCGTGAGAAAAGAATCCCCGTGCACCGGAAGCTGCCGGCAGAACTGCGCCATGTGGAGGAACATGTATATCCGGAAGGCTATATCGGTCATGAGGATGAATGGATACTCTTCAGCGACACGGAGACTTCCGAGCATCTGGAGCTGCAACCGGCCGAACTGTACGTCCGTGTCACCATCCGTCATAAAGGTATAAGAAAAGCGGACAAACTGATACGTACCGCACCCGTACAGGACGAGCCCATAGCCAAAAGCTATGCGAGCGCCTCCCTGCTGACAGACCTGATGGTGGGGAAATATGTCGACCACCTTCCTTTCTACCGCCAGATCCAGATGTTCAAACGTCTGGGCTTCAGCATACCTGCCGCCACAATAGAGGGATGGTTCCATGATGTCGCCGACCTGATGAGACCCGCCTACTTCCGGCTCAAGGAACTGGTACTGGCTTCCGATTATGTACAGTCCGACGAGACGACGGTCCCTATAATCAACAGTGAGAAACACCGGACGGTCAAAGGATATCTCTGGCTGGTCAGGGATGTGATGAACGGCCTGGTGTTCTTCTTTTACAATGAAGGGACACGGAGTGCGAAGGTGGTCCTGCAGCTCTTCAAGGACTTCCACGGGGCCATACAGACTGACGGTTATCCCGGCTACGGTATCCTGGAGAAACTTGAGGGAATCATAACCATATGCTGCTGGGCACATTGCAGGCGGTACTTTGACAGGGCGTTGTACAATGACAAGGCGAGGGCTGAGTACGCCCTGGCCCAGATAGGCATAGTATATGATGTGGAGGACATGGCCGACAGCCAGGAGATGGACCATGAACAGAGATGCGGATTGAGAAAACGTCTTGCGTATCCCGTTATCAGGGCTTTTGAAAAGTGGTGTATCACTGAATATCCGAAAGTGCTTCCCAAAAGTCCCATAGGCAAGGCCATCAACTACTTCCTGACCTACTCACGACAGCTGGCCCGGTATACAATCGACGGGCGGTACAAACCGGACAGTAACCTCATTGAGAATAGTGTAAGACCCGTAGCTTTGGGAAGAAAGAACTATCTCTTCTGCGGCAATCATGATGCGGCGGTCATATACTCACTGATGGGATGCTGCAAAGTTGCCGGAGTGGACTTCAAAAAGTGGACGCTCCACTTCCTCAACCACATACATGAATATGACAATGACTACACAAAAGATCTAGCCGAATTGCTGCCTCATAATCTGAAAGAGCTGAAACTTCTTTAAAAGTGTAGGGAGAAATACCGGGATATCATTAAAAATCCGCAAGAATCAACCGGAAAACCGGAACTTTTTGCAGGAACGGCAAAGAAATCATCATTTTTTTGCCGGATAACCACAGAAACTTCACACGGGATTAGCCAAATGCTTACGTTATTTCAACAGTGCTTTATAAAAGTTTAGAAATTATATGCCAATCCGATACCCAGTATCTCTTTAAATTGCACTTTAGGGCCTTTCTTAACACCCTCATTATCAAACGTTTTCACATCATTATCATATTTCAACGCTGTACTTATGGTAGCTGACAGTACCTTGTTAATCTTCATACTAATGAGCATATCCCAATTAATATCGATATTCCCGAAATCTTTGCTATAGGGTGTAAAAAAATCAGCAGTGGTAATCAGATTCACATTCTCCATCAAAGGCAACTCTGCACGGGCCTTGACAAATGCACCCGCCTCAATCTTGAAATGATCTCCCGGATCAACACCAAATGCTCCCAGATCAGAAAGATAGTCATCACAGACAAAAGTCATTTTTGTGGAAACAGGTGAGAGGAGCAGAGAATAATTGCTCTTCGGACGCCACTCCATACCCAAAGCTATATTGGAATAAGCCGGAGCAAAGAAGTTAGAAATCTGATGTTCCTTGTCCGGATAGTTATACCCTTTGGCAAATTGGGTATTCAAATCTCCCATAAGCGTATAGAACCATACATTATCAGTAGAATAGCCCAACTGGGTTGAAATTCCGATTTTGTCTGAACTTTTCCTAACTCCTTGTGATTTTGTCTTGGACAATCCATAATCCAATACTACATTAGAGACCCACAACCAATTTCCTTTCTTATGGGTCAATGAAGCGTTCAAATAAGCATTTCCGGCAATAGAATTCTCACCTCCCGCCGACCAGTTGGACATGGCCGTCTGCGACATGTTGAGTCCTGTCACACCTTTCAATACCCAAGCACCTTCCTGATACCCTTTATCATCCGCCTGGGCATAAGCTATCGTTGTCAAAATAGTAAACACTACTATAGCATATATACGTTTCATATTTTCGTTCGTTTTAAAAGTTTCACATAAAAAGACGTCTTGCCCTTTTAACAACAATTACTGCTCTTATGTTCAAAAGGAAATAAAAAACTGTTGCGAAATGTGATACAGAAATCCCCCTATTTCACCTCGTCATATCTATCGGGCAAGGTAAAATAAAGGGATTCTTCTCAAGGATATTTCAATCTATAAATATTCTGATCAATATCCCGGATTCTGTTTCAGATTAGGATTCTGATCCAATACAGACTGGGAAATAGGCAACTTATAATAATTCCTATTGAAAAGATTGCCCAACTTCGCACGACCTTCATCACGGTCCGGAAGGGAATTCATCACCTCTTCCACCTTACCCCAACGCACAAGGTCATACCAACGCTGTCCTTCCAGCGCCAACTCAAGCCGACGCTCCTTCATCAATGCTTCAAAAGCCGCTTCTCTGCTGGAAGTTACAGATGAAGGCAAATCTGCCAGTCCTGCACGGTGCCTTATCTGGTTAATGATATCAACCGCATCACCTACACTACCATTCCCCAAGAGTAAAGCCTCCGCCTTCAATAACAAGACATCAGCATAACGGTATTTTATAACTGTGGAATAAGAAGAGCGAATCTTGTACATAAACGGATAATGCTCTCTCGGATAGTGATTATCCCAGTTCGTCTGATAATACACCACAGTTTCGTTCAGGCGTTCCTTGTCTCCTGCTTCCTCAAAGGCTGCCAGCAAGTCTCTGGATGGGGTAATCCACTTGGCATAAGTGAACTGTTTGTCCCAGTCATCCAGAAAACGTCCTAAAATATTAGGCAGCCATGTACCACTTCCGGGAAAATACTGTGCTTCCAAAATGGACTCCACCGTATTTCTATATTTAGCCTCTATTGCCGGATTAGCCGGACCTGGAGGCAATGTTTCATCCTGCATCTTCACACCGAACAGATCGTTAAACTTATCCGCCAGACGGAAACCGTCCGCCGCCACTTCATCGCAATACTTAATGACCTTCGTATAATCCCTCAAAGGTTCCTCAGCATAAACCTTCGCCAACAGAGTACGTGCCACTGACTTACTGAAACGTGTCTTGTCTTCCGGGTTATTATCCGGTGCAGCAGAAATAGCCTCCAACAAATCTTTCTCAATTTGCCGGTAAACTTCCTCTTCCGTATTCTGTGCAGGAAAATATGCCGGATATACCTCCTCTATAGTTTCTGAAGTAATGTCACCCGCTTCTGTAATAACGATAGGTATCCTACCCCAATTACGTACCATATCAAAATAAATCATGACTCTGAAAATCTTGGCCTGGGCTTTATAGGATTCCCGTTCCTGTACAGTCAAGGAAGCATCGGTCACGGCATCAATATTACAAATCAACTTATTAGCACGTGCAATATCCTCCATAAAACGATTCCACCCACGCTGTAAAGGAGCAATTGTACTTGGAATGGTATTACTTTCAAAATACTGCGGAGCACCCGAGCGTGTGCCTGCATAAGCATTATCAGAATGCGTATCTCCAATCAGGAACATATCCTGATACCAATGTTCCTGCCTGTCACGCATCTGATCATAAAGAGTCTGCAAATGGGCTTCCACGGCAGCCTTATCCTTAAAGACAACACCCTTATCTTCTTCCTTCTGTACCCCCTCCGTCACATCCGAGTACATATCTACCGGATCATAATCCAGTGAGCATGAAGCTGTGGTAAATATCAAACCGCCTGCCAATAATCTGAGAATAGATATATGTTTCATAATACGTTTTATTTAAAATTCAATATTAACACCAAAAACAAACGATTTGCTGTGAGGATAAGAGCCCCAATCAATGCCTTGAACACCACCGTCATTCCCCCATTCATTAACCTCCGGATCCATACCTTTATAACCGGTAATAGTCAACAGATTATTTGCCGTAAAATAAGGTTGTAAGCGGGTTACTCCCCAGCGTTTCAACAGTTTCCCAGTAAAATTATAAGAAAAAGTCAAGTTCTTCAGGCGCAAATAACTGCCATCCTCCACAAAATAGGAAGAGTTCTTGATAGCAAACCCTGCCTTCGGTACATCTGTAATCTGTCCCGGCTCTTTCCATCTTTTCAATACTCGTGTGGCCTGGTTTTTACCATCAAACATAGCTTCCGTTTCGATACGTGAAGCATTATATATGTCATTTCCTTGTGATCCCTGAATAAAAAAGCTCAGATTGAAATTCTTCCAGGAGAGAGTATTCGTCATACCGTATGTAAAATCCGGGTTAGGATCACCTATATAAGTACGGTCCAAAGCAGAAATAATACCGTCATCATTCACATCCCTGTACATCAGTTCACCGGTTTGCGGATCAACGCCATCACTGATATATCCATAAAAACCACCCAACGGACGCCCTGGTTCGTTACGTACAACGTATTCTTTCAAGATATCACTGCTGAGTTGTGCTCCTGAATAAATCTTCTGTAGTTCCAGCTTCTCTAACCGATTTCTGTTAAAGGATATATTGAAGTCTGTATTCCATGTAAAAGCACCTCTGAAGTTCTGTGTACTAATGGAAAATTCAAAGCCCTTGTTAGTCATCTCGCCTTCATTGCGTACTATGTTGTTGGCAGCGGCAGCACCCGCAGGCAATGAAACGTACATCAGCATATCAGTAGTCCGCTTATAATAATAGTCCATCGTAAGATTGACACGATTATTGAACATCGTAAGATCCAGACCGATATCCGTTTGCGAAGTTGTTTCCCAAGTCAGATCCGAAGTACGCAGATTGGCTTGCGTAATGGTAGGAACAGCATTTTCATTACCCTCCTTGAACCACTCCTGACGGGTAACATTGTACTTTTGTAGAAAAGCATAATCACCTACACCGGACTGATTGCCGGTCTGTCCCCAACTGACACGGATTTTCATATCGTCCAGCCAGTCCAGTCCACTCATAAACTTTTCAGAAGATATACGCCACGCAGCCGATATGGAAGGAAACGTCCCCCAACGATGGTCCGGATGCAACTTGGACGAACCATCTCTGCGCACATTGGCAGTCACCATATATTTACCGTCATAATTATAGGACAAACGTCCGAAGTAAGACATGATACCCCATTCAGATGCTCCCGTACCGGTATTGTTCCAAGCTATCTTGTTGGCTACATTCAGAGTGATAATATCCGAGTTACGGAAATGAGAACCATTGATCCAGCTATTCTTATAATTGGAAGCAGTCCATGAAGTACCTGCCATTCCCTCCACATTATGCTTGTCAAATACTTTCTGGTAGGTCAATACATTATCGAAAACAATTACCGTATTCATATTCCGGTTGTCTGATGCATTTCCCCATTCATCAATACCTTCAATATGTACAGGTGGAGTAAAAGTCGTCTTCAAGTAATTTCTGCGGTCTAATGTAAAAGAACTCTTTAGTGAAAGTTCCGGCAAAAAAGTAATGGTAGCATTTCCAGAAGCAATCAGACGTGTCTCCTGTGCCTTGTTGTTCTTTCCATTTTCCATAGCCTCCACCGGATTGACAAGGTTCATGCCATAGAAATCACGGTTATAATAATTGTTTTCCTCATTCCATACCGGTACGCTCGTAGGAAGATTGATGACAGCCAGTACCACACCACCACGATTAGCCCCCATACCGGTAGTAATACCATTCTTGGAATTATCAGAGTAAGAGATGTTTGCTCCTACTTTCAACCAGTCACGTACTTTGTTTTCCAAGTTTGCACGGAAATTGTATCTGCGGAAAAAAGCAGCCTTTAAAACTCCCTGCTCATCCAGATAACCGGCAGACAGGTAATATTTAAATTTTTCGTTTCCATTGGACACTGATACCTGGTAATTCTGGGTCAACCCTGTCTGGTAGACCTCATCATGCCAATCGGTAATATCAGCAGTACCCGGATTAAGAATGGCTCCTATCTCTTCCTGCAATTCTTTATATTGGACTGCATTTAAGGATTCAATCTTATTGGCTACTGAATTGATGCCTATCTGGGCATTCAACGCTACCTTTGCCTTACCTGTCTCTCCTGCCTTGGTGGTAATCATAATCACGCCGTTTGCTGCACGGGAACCGTAGATAGCTGCTGAAGAAGCGTCTTTCAAAATCTGCATGCTGGCAATGTCATTAGGTGAGAGAAAATTAATATTATCCACAGCTACTCCATCCACAACATACAGCGGATCATTACTTCCATTGAAAGAAGTAGTACCACGCACACGGATAGACATATCAGCCCCCGGCGTACCACTGGGCTGCATCACATAAACACCAGCCGCCTTTCCCTGCAAAGCCTGTGCAGCCGACACGATAGGCCGCTCATCAAGATCTTTCGTAGAAACACTTGAAATAGCAGTCGTCACATCCTTACGTTTCTGCGTTCCGTAGCCGATAACAACAACCTCCTCCAACAACTCTCCATCCTCTTTCATACGAATAGTCAAGTCACTTTGCTGTCCCACTTTTACCTCCTCCGTCTGATAACCCATATAACTGAATACCAATACAGCATCAGCGGAAGATACATTTACCTGGAACTTGCCGTCCATATCGGTAATACCTCCAGTAGCCGTCCCCTTCACTTGCACGGAAACACCAATCATGTTTTCATCCGTTGCGTTATCAAGTACTCGCCCCGTAACTATTCTTTGCTGCCCATAAGCATCAAGGGCAAACAGCTGTGCCAACATCATCAGCAACAACATCCATAAATTTACTTTTTTCATGTGTATTAATTTAAGTTCAACAGTTATTGTACGTTTATAAATCCGTCTGTTTCCGTACTTTTATCTTTTAAACCTCCAGCCTTAGCCTGCTCCTTGGCCTCTTGGCGCTGCTTGCGCAAATACTTGGAAGCATCATTACCAGTCATAACCAGGCCGGGAGGAATCTCTCCGAAATTTCTGGTGTACTCCTGCAATTTTTGCAACATTTCTTTGGCTTTACCGGGATATTTACGATACAAGTTGTAACGTTCACCTATATCTTCACGAAGATTGAAAAGTAATGTATCATGCTCCGCAGTCGAAGCTCTCCAGAAATTTCCTTTAATACCAGGGGCAGGAAGAGAGATTTTCCAGTCGCCGGAACGGTAATCGGTTATATCACGATTGTTACGGAAATAGGCATAGTCTTCACTGGCACGTTTACCGGTTCCATTCAGTACAGCAGTCAAATCATAGCCATCCAAACGTACATCGGGCAGAATACCTCCGCTAAGAGCAGTCACAGTAGGAAACCAGTCAAGCAGACTCACCACATCCGTATTTACCACCGGCTTAATCTGCCCTTTCCAATAAGCGATGCAAGGCACACGTACTCCACCTTCAAAGGCAGTGGTCTTACCTTCACGCAAAGGCAAAGCCCTGCCTCCCAATGGCCCTTCCTGTAACCACGGACCGTTATCACTGGTAAACACTACCAGCGTATTGTCATCTAATCCCAACTCCCGAAGTGTTTCCATTATCCTCCCTACACTCCAATCCACTTCCAATACAGCATCACCATAGATACCTGCACCGGATTTACCGGCAAACTCGTCGGAAACGTAGATAGGAACATGCATCATGCTATGTGCCAAGAAGAGAAAAAAAGGCTGATCCGCTTTTCTACGGATATAATCGACTGCTTCCTCCGTATATTTCTTGGTTACATTGTTGATATCAATATGAAACTCCTCCACCTCATTCCCCCGCAGATACACTTGGGCACTCATGTCATTACTGTACGGTATGCCAAAGTATTCGTCGAAACCTTGCTGTAAAGGCAGATATTTTTCACGGCTTCCCAAATGCCACTTCCCAATACAGGCAGTTGCATACCCCTGCACTTTGAGAACTTCTGCCATAGTCACTTCCTCCGGTGCCATACCCGTATAGCTGTCTGGATAGAACACTCCTTGAATACCCATACGTGCCGGATAGCGTCCCGTCAGAAAACCTGCACGGGAAGGACTTGAAATCGGTGACGCGGCATAACAGTCCGTAAACTTGATACCCTCTGCTGCCAATGCATCTATATTCGGAGTAGTCCACCTGGTTTCACCATAGCAGCTGACATCCGAATAGCCCATATCGTCCATATAGATAAAGACGAAGTTAGGTTTTTCACTCTTGGTAGGAGTGGCCTCTGTACAAGAAACTCCGACAGTTCCCAACAAACCTCCCCAAACCAGATTCAGATAGTTTTTCATGTCTCTCATAATGATTATTTTTGGATGAAGCAAAAGTAGAAGGAAAAGGGAACCGTATTCCGGCAATGAGATTAAAATGAGGTAAAATGAAATTTCTATACCACGCAAACGGATGATCAACAGATAATTGCCCATTCTTCACATATAGAAAGAATGAGATTAGAAAGAAAGAAAAAGAAGACAAAAAGGCTGTCTATTCCATAGAAAGCATACCGATTTTCATAATCAACGATTCAAAAGAGTCTTTGGAAACAATTGCCTTATTCTTGACTTTAGAGCGTATATTATAAATCGTGTTTATGGAATAACGGAGCATCCGGGCAATGGTTGCACTATCATTGAACCCCAGTCTTATCAAGGCAAAAACCCGCAATTCGGAGGTCAACATTTTCCGTTCTTTCTGCTTGTCAGTCAGAACCACCCGGTTCTCTTCAGCCATAAGTTTATTATATTCTTCGATGAAATGGGGAAATATGGAAAGAAATGCCTCATCAAAGTTAGCATAAAACTCTTCCAACTCTTCATCATCCGTACCGGCATACAGGGTCATACGCAAAGCATCCTCTACCTTACCTTTTCTCAAGGCCTTGTTTACTTCCAGCCTAAACTTTTGGTTCTTCCCTATGTACTCGGAACTTAATCTGATAAAGTGCGCCACATAATTTTCCTTGATATAGTTATTCTCCACTAACTCGTTATTGACTTCATTCAGATGAGTATTTGCATCCGCCAATTTATGGCTTAATACATTCAGACTATCATTAGACTCCTGCAACTTACGATGCATACGAGAGAGCTTGTTCTTCTGTACCACCACGACAATCAATATGCCCACACAGAAAAACAGCAGCAGAAAGATAACCACTACCTTGGTACGCAAGCTCATTATATAACTCTGGTTTTTCTTTTCATAAGCCTGAGTCACTACAGGCAAAGTCTTGGCTATCTGCAAACTACGCAAATTGGCATTGTAGAAATACACATCCTCCATACATATCTGTATATAGCTTGCCGCCCTTGACACCTCATCCCAGTCGTACAAGGTACGGGCTATGCGGTGCAGTGAAGCATGATCCTTGATACAATGTTTCATATCTTCTATAGCAGAATTCATCATTGCCTCAAAGAATCCTGTCATATCTCCCATCATATTTTTCACATCACCGATATTATACCAGACAGCGGCATATTCCCGGTCACCGGGCGTCAGCATTGCCAGGCGGTTCTCAGAGAGCTTCAGAGCTTCAGTAAACTTCTTTTCATCCATATATTTCTGAATATGAACATCATAATAGATAGTAGAGCCGCTATCTACCACTGCAAACAAAGAATCCTGATATACTTTTGCCAAAGGAGCAAATACCCGCTCAGCAAGTACCTTGTCTTTAGAGATATACGCCTTCTGACGATAGATGAGATTATAAGCCCGATAGTAAAGATCAAGCAATTCATCGTTAACATCTGCCCTCTTAATAGAATCCATCAATACCAGAGCTTCCAGATACATTCCCGATTTGGCAAGATAGACTGCCAATGACATTTCTGATTCCAATGTCTTCTCATGGTCTTTCAACTGTCTGGAAAGCCGAATGTTTTCGTAAATATAATATATCAGCGAATCACAAATATAGCCCCGGTACAACTGTTGTATCTCTTTATTCAGTTCATATCTTTTGGGAGAAGATGCGGGAAGACTGCCCAATTTCTTCTTAGCGGCTTTGATCTCCTGCTCCTTTTCCGCCTGGAACCGGGGGCGGAGTGCAATAAGACTATCGAGGGTCATCAATGGCTTTCGATAAAAAGAAATGGGAGACTGTTGCCCGGTACATCCTGCCAAGCACATAACAAACAAAACTAAAGAAAACAAACTGCACAAACAGATGGAAGTATAGAAAGTATGCCTCATATCGTAGTATTATTTAAAGATCATATAATAATTCCGCCGCCCAACAACAAGCCGTCCTCCGCATAAAAAGCCGCCGCCTGCCCTGCAGCAATGGATTCCAAAGGCTCTGTCAACTGGACATGCAACAAATCGCCGGCAGCAAGCGTCACTCTGCAATGGTTTGCCTGCTTGCGGTAACGTATTTTCACGATGACCTCCTTTGCCTGCAACACACGACTCTCCTCCACTAAGTTCCATCCTTTCAACCACATCTCCTGTTTATATAAGGATGCTAAAGGAGCAAGCACCACCTCATTTCTCTCTACTGAGATCTCCTTGACAAATACAGCCCTGTTCATCTGGATACCCAGCCCTCTACGCTGCCCTATCGTATAAAAAGGATACCCTTCATGCCACCCTAAAAAACAACCGTTTTCATCGATGAATTTCCCCTTATTGGGCAGTTTTTGGGCACCTGCCTCACGTCGCAGAAAAGAACGATAGTCCCGCGGACAGAAGCATACGCCGATACTGTCTTTCTTTGTTGCCACCCCATGAAATCCACGAGCCGCTGCAAAGGCACGTGCTTCCACCTTTGTAATGTCCCCCATAGGTAGCAGCATACGCTGTATGATATCCTGCTTCAAGCCCCACAGGAAAAAAGTCTGGTCCTTATCCCTGTCTGCCGCAGGAGCCATATAATACTTTCCGCCTTGTAGAATTTTGCGCACATAGTGTCCGGTAGAAATCCAATAAATACCCTTTTCATCGGCAATTTTAGCCAAAAGTGTCCATTTCAGCTCGTTGTTGCAAAGAGTACAAGGCACAGGGGTATGTCCTGCCAGGTATTCATCTATAAAGTAACGGATAATACGCGAACGAAACATCTCACGGGCATCATAGGTAATATGTTCTATTCCCAGCCTCGAAGCCAAGGCACGGGCATCATCCAGATATTCCGTCGCTCCATCCTTCTCGTAGAAACGGAATGTCACACCGGTGACTTCATAACCTGCATCCTGCAATCTCATGGCAGCAACGGAACTGTCCGTACCACCGCTCATCCCCAATAATACACGTTCTTTTGACTTCATGCTACAAAAATAATGTTTCATCCTGAGAAAACTCTATCTTTGTCCCTTTCAAAAATAATATATTTCAAAGCAATGAGACAAGACTATCGCCTGCTCGTCCTCGATTTGGACGGAACCTTGACCAACTCGAAGAAAGAAATTTCACCGCGCAATCTCCGTACCTTGTTGCACCTGCAACAAAGCGGTGTACGATTGGTATTGGCCTCAGGCCGCCCCACCTACGGCATCGCTCCTTTGGCGGAACAGTTAAAGATGAAAGATTACATTACAGTGGAGTGCACGCGGCGACAAGATGCAGGAAGCCATAGGCTCGATGGACAATGCCGTTTCCTCGATAGAGAAGGCCCGGCAGTCCCTCGGCGCCGCCGCCCGGTAAAAAGGCCGGGGCGCCTTCATGGCCGCGACATACCGGTATCAGCAGAAAGGAGGTGAGTATGAAAACGTAGAATAGCAGGAAGAAAATGTTTTTTATGCCGTAAATATCATATATTTGCGTGTGGCAACGCCCGTATATGTTATTCGGGCAAAATACCGGGTATTGAATTACATGGGAGCACGCCCGGTGTTTGGGTGTCATATAAAACCTCGTATATTTATGAAAAAAGAGTCTTTAATCGAACAATGTTACAAGCGGATGAAAGAGAGGCATGGAACGGATGCCCTGGTATTCTTCCATGTAGACGAATCCTACGAGGCGTATTACGACGATGCCCGGACACTTACCCGGACAACCGGCGTGCCGTCATTCAATATCACCGCCGCGCGGATTCCTGCCGTCAGGATTCCCGAGGCGGACATGGAAGCATGTCGTAACCGGCTGCTGGATGCTGGCTACACGGTCTGCGTGTCCGATGTCCGGGGAGCATCCGGCCGCCACATGATGAGAATGGATGAGTAAATTCTGGAGAAAAGCCGATGAACTCGTGTTCGTCGCGGCGGCGATAGGCCCCTGGGCATTTATCGTCGCCGTTGTCATTATCGTGGGTCTGGTAAAGGGCTGCATACCCGACAGTATCGAAACGATGGACAACAGCATAAACAAATCAAGGGAGATAATCGGGCACGTGCAGGTCAGGGACAGCACGGGCAACGGGTTCAGGGTGGTTTACGTGACCCGCGACCCGGTGACGGAGGAACGATACCGGGAGATCCGTTCGCGGCGGCATATCCGCGAGGGGTTCGAACGGTTACCTATAAAATATATACACCTGATTATGTAATGGCTATTCCTGGCAACAACAATCAATTTCTTGGGTGGTATGACAAGAGTGGTAAACTCATATCTACTCGTAATTATCTTGATGATAGGGAAGTTGATGATTATCGTCAACAACATATATATGCTTCATTTAGTGGAGAAGCAAATCCTGATGGTGCTCCTTCACAAGTAACCATCAGATTATCTTCCAGTACCGGTGGTGCTACGGGAGGAAAAGGGAAAATAGGATTCAGCTCCGGAAGTTTGTCGTACACATCGCAAACGAAGACTGTAAAATATGGTGAAGAGGTAACTATCTATGCTGAAGGAGATGAAATCGTAGGTGATTATAGTGTAACCCATTATTATTGTATAGGGTTCTATCTAGATTCTGGAGCGGCCATCAAAACTTTCTCTGATACAAATCGCCTGCATAGTTATACTTTTACAGCAACGAAAGATATGGATATATCGGCGGACTGGAAAAAGTATGATTATTAAATAAGTATATTTCCCTATACGTAATTCATAAGAAACAAGGCTGTTCCATAAATGAGTTCAGCCTTGTTCCCTTTTGAAATTAATTATTAATTTGCAGTGACCAAAACCTCTGTTGTTGTACTGCTAACCGTACTTGGATATGAGGAACCTGACAGTCCAGACGGATATGAGTCTGAAACATTTATAAATGTCATAGGGAGTTTACTACTTGAAATCAAGATACTGGCTTCATGTTTTTGCCCTGGAGCAATACCTCCTCCATGATTAACCTTATATACAGAACCATCAGCACAAGAATAGGCATGATTTATTGATTGTATCGATACCGAGCTATTGTTTTGTATAGTGAATTTTATCGTAACTTTAGTGTCAATTACAGTGAATTTAGCTGTTAAAGTTCTGTTAGAATAGCAAGATGTAGTTGAGCAGTCGCTTACTATTATGTTACATCCATTATTCTCCAACTTAGTAATGACTAAAAAATAACTTGGTACAGACTATACTGGTTTTATTAGGTAACACTTAAAAAACAACTTGGGACGGATGAACTCGGGACTATAAAGTTATTCAAGAGTTTCGCAAGCAGCCTGAAAGGTTACATGCAAAACTTGAGTAAAGTTACTTTCTTACTTTGTCAGGACATACTTTTATTTTCATTTTTATCTTTCAGTTCTTCAGCCTATTCCCGAATCGCCTCATTTATAAGCTTTACGGCTGAAACCTCCGCTGAATGAGCTGAACCATCCCGGAATCACTCAGTGATGCGACCGATATGTCAATATGTCAAATTGATAATTCTAACGTGCGAGAATGCTTTCTTTCAGCACTGTCGGAGGGGAAGAAGTGAAAAGCGCAAGGAGAACGTTTAGTAAAAACGTACAGTGATTGCTGTCTGCAAGAAAAAGAATCACTATGATCTTTTTATCTACCGATCCGCTTTAAATAGTCTTTATGATTAACAGTATTACTGCAAAATGAAACTTGCAGGATGGCTGGAGCTCGTATTCAGATAGAACAGAATAAACCGGTTTTGGAGAAGGCTACACCCTTTCATCCGGATGGTGTCACCCTTTTTGCAGGATAGCTACACCCTTTTGGGCAAAAGGTGTAGCCATTTTGCAAATTACATAGTTAGTTGTGCGCAATTACATTATTAGTTATACCTTATTACATGGTTAGTTATGCTCAATTACATGGTTAGTTCGAGGCAAACAGATGGTCTGTTTCAAGGAAAATGAGGATTCATTGAGCCAGAAGAACCTGTTTGCATCAAGCACATGTTAGCGGAATGCACATAATAATATCTTTATGCTTGCAGAATGAAAATATTAGCATCATTATTATTATTCTATTAAATCCGCTCGTTGCACACTTGCGAAACTCTTAAGTCGTTCATCAACAATAGGCGTGACCCACCTATATATCGGACCTGTTGGATCTATAGATCGGACGTGTCGCATCTATAGATCCAACGTGCCGCATCTATAGATCCAATGGCACCCATATATAGATACTAGAAGAACCGGCTGAAAGACTGAAACTAAAAATCCTGTAATTATAGTTTGCCAGTATATGCATTTGACGGAATTCAGCCATTTGATGTTGACACAAATCTAAAAACTGATGACAAACAAAGACCCATTGATGAATCTTTATCATCAAAACAAATTTCCCATTCAACCGGATCAGAATCCGGGTTGAATGGGAAATATATTCTTTAGATTTCGTTTCCTATTCTATCACAAGAAGAGTAGCAGAATTACTGATTACTCCCACCAATTGATATTGCCGTTTTCCACTGCTGCCTGGAAATTCGGATACTTGATTTCAATGTTCTGCCGTTCATCAGTCCACTCACAGGTAGTCGGGCAGCACAGTTTCCCTGGAGCTTTCCCTACTTCTGCCGGCAATATCACATCATTCACGCGAACGGGTATATCTTTTATATCGTTATATCTGTTCTTTAGTCGGAATATTACCGGAGCTTTTGCCTGCTTATCATAAGTATTCACCATTGTGGATTGAGAAACGCCAAACAGTTCGTGTACTTCATTGTCTTCAATATACAAAGGCATTGTACCACCGGCTGCCTGTAAGGTCACCACAGTTGCACCATTCACGGTTACGGCATCAAATACAACATCATTGAAATCGAAATCTCCACCAGATATTGTAAGGTCTTCCGCCATGATTCTTTGGGCTTTTATATATTTAGCCGGAACAATTCGTACGATCCAATCGCTATAATCTCCATCCGGTGGAGTGTTTTGATTCATATAGCACTCAAAATCAAGTCCAACATAATAATCTCCTTCATAGAATATTATTATATGTTCATCATATCTGGTGCCTCCTTCGCCCTTATAGCTGAATGAACTTGTACCGCTGTCATACATAAACATGATACTTCCGGCTGATTTATTGAAATTGTAAACTTCATCCGGAGTCCCATTCTTCTCCTTATGTACAGCCAATTGATTCATATTGTCCTTATTTCCATAGTAGACATGCTGAACAAAGAAATCCGACCAATTCACACTCTCTATAACAGTGGCCTTCGAAGGATCTTTGAAAAGTTCTACAATTTTGTTTATTTTCTCAGAAGTAAGATCATCACTTGAGGGAACTTCCACGAAGTCCTTCCATTGATTGCTATTAGGATTGGAACTACGTGTTGTTGCCCCTCCAAATCCCCAATTCTGATTAGAAGCAATTGCTCCATACTTTCCTACAAAAGCTGCTTCATACTGAGCAAGCTTTACATCTCCTGCTTTGTCCGGATCGTATAGACTATCGGAACTACAAGAATACAAGGCGCCTACAATGACACTTAAAAGTCCCAACTTAAGAATTCTATTCATACGCTTCCTGTTTTTTATGTTAAACGATTCTTTTATTGCCTGTTACTTTAAAGTAAAAGCATATTCTCTGATACAAAGATATGTATTTTTTGCGCAACTTGTATTTATATTAGGATAAAAAATACAACTTTTAGTCAAAACAGGAGTTGATTGCTCTATAAACGCTGAGATTGGGTGGTAATCCTTTATATATTCTTACTTTACGGCTATTCTTTTCCTATTATCTCCGCCAGGAAAGTTTCAACCTCTTTCCATGAATAATAAGGAACCATTTTGCTCTTCAACGGCAGTGTCACTTCACACTCGTTCAACAGGAATTTCACCAGTATATCATTCTTCTTATCGCGATAGAAAATCAGTTGAAGATTAGCTCCCATAGGAGAAACCCGGTAATCTTGCCAGGCAAGATGAAACTTCTCCATATCCACCTCCTGATTACTACATCCTTCTATCTGCATCAAAGCAAGCAGACGAATGAGATGAGTATCATGTCCGAAACGGAGATCGGCCGCAGGGGTTCCTTTCTCTATGGCGGCATCCGCACTTTCCAGGATATTACGCAGCAAAGGTACGGCACAACGAGGCATCAGACCGCCATTGAGCGGAGCAGCAGCATTGCAAACATACATGCGGGCATTCACTGTCTTCCAAACTCCTACTAATTCCTCATATTCAAAGATATCATAGAAAGACAAATCCAACTCAACATTCTGCATATCAGCGGCAATCCAATAAAGGCTGCGCATCATGGCGTCTTGATCCGTTATCGCTTCAGGCTTCACAAACAGGGAGGCCATCAGACGTTCGGGACGGACGTTCTTTTTTTCAAACTCTCTGAAGCCACGCCTCCACGGAGCCTTCTCAGAAGCAAATTTCTCACCTTCGGGGGATGTATAGGCGATATAATCCATATACCGATGGTAAGCTCTACGGTTTACTTGCAGGCCAGGATTCAGTTCTTTCAGGCGTTCGGTGAAATAACTCATACTCATGGCACAACGCAGGGAAGTGGATGAGCGGGCGTCAATGAAAGCGTCCCCCCGAAATACTTGCGGAAAGTTATGATACATCCGTTCGGCTATCTCACGGTGCTGGCGCTCGCCAAGTGGGGTGATACTTCCACTACATCCGCGGGCATCTTCCCAAACCTTATGCAGACGTCCGCGGACATCCACGCCAAGGGGAGTCAGTTCGGAACATTGATAAAGGGAATCAAAGACGCAGATAACTTCCGTATAACGCTCATCCGCCGTCATCCAGCGGGAACCGTGACGACCGTAGTGACTGATGTAGAAAGGCTCATAACCAGCAGGAGCAGGAGTATAGGTGGATGAAGGAACAGGATAAGCATAATAAATACTTCCTGTCTGCTCCGGAGTTAATGCAGACTGGGAACGAGCTGTGAAAGTACACAGCAAATACAAGATAAAAATTATGCTTTGTCTCATCTTCGTGACGAATTTAAGTTATTAATATGAATCAGTAGCTTGTAGCTTATCACTTTTATTTCTTTATTTTCAGATTACGAACATCCCTCTGCCCAATGCCTTCTGTTGCCTGATCGGGACGGATATCTCCCCAAGTAACGGTGCAATCATCTATCAGAATATCAGATGCCGTATCGATATAAAAACCATACGTCTTATCATGGATAAACCCTTCGCCCACACACGGACGTTTATCATAGATACCACCCTCATAAGCCGTACGCTTTTGCAATAGCAGGTCTACGTCTTCAAAGTAGATATGATTCACTTTGTCTTGTGTATCCCCACCTACAAAGATGCCGTTCTCGCTGGTGCATTTGATATTTGTGAAGTAAATACGGCTCACCTCTCCGCAACGTCCTTCGGTAGCTCCCTTCGGGAAACGCCAGCCGGCATCCTTATGATTGCCTACGGCACGCGGATAGGAAGTCACGTAAATAGGTTCCGCCTTTCCCCACCAGACATCAGAGAAGAACATGCAATCCACAATCATATTAGAGAAAATCACATTGGTAACCGTTCCTTCATCCCGGTTCTGAATACCGATGCCACGGTTACTGTTCTTGATGATACAGTTATTGAACAGTACATTATTAATCTTATCCATATTTTCCGAACCGATCTTGATGGCACAGGAACGGGAAACCATAGTACAGTTGGTTACAACTATGTCTTCGCACGAACCGTATTCTTCAAACTCACGACGATTCTTCAGACAGATGCAGTCATCACCCGATTCGATATGGCAATTGGCTATGCGCACATTCTTGGAATGGTCTACATCGATGCCGTCACCGTTGCGTATCTTCAAGTTATTCAGGATAGAGATGCCATCGATGGAGACATCGTTGCAACCGATGAGATGAACCGTCCAATAGGCACTGTTGCGGATTGTCACATCACGGATCACTGTTTTCTCTATATCGATAAGCGTCAGTACATGCGGACGGGGATCAAAGTCGGTCACCGGTTTCAGTTCATAAGAGTCTTCCAGTTCCTTACCCATAAAGGAGACACCGTTTCCATCTATGGCTCCTGTTCCGGTGATGGATACCTCTTTCAGATCTTGACCATAAATCCACATCATGCCTTCACCACGATTATCACGGAAAGCGCTCAGTGTATAGGCAGCCTCATCAGGATTGGCAAGCAGACAGGAATTAGGTTCCAGATGCAGTTCCACAAATGAGGCCAGATGGAAAGGGCTGCACATGAAAGTACGCCCTGCCGGAACCAGTACCGTTCCGCCACCCGATTTGGAACACTGATCGATAGCAGCTTGTATGGCCGCCGCGTCATCGGTGACACCATCACCTTTGGCTCCGTAGTCCATAATGTTATAAATAGTCCCTCCGGTCTTCGGAGTGCCGCATGCCCCTAACAGCAAGATGCTGCACAGGACAAACAAAAATGCTTTTGCTCTCATATAAGTTATCTTTCTTAAAATTAGTAAGCTACGGGCTACGAGCTGCAAGTTACGAGTGCTGCGCTATATAGTCCTATAAGCTATCAACTATTATTTTACACTAACATACCGGAAGGCACTTGTAGCTCGTAGCATGTAGCTCATCACTCAATCACCGTCGGCGGACAGTCTTCCGCTGCCGTTCCCCACTCCTTATTCGGTTTATCCCCCATCACAAACTCCATCACACCACCGTTCACTATATCCTGATGGGTAATGTAATTACGCGTATAAGGTTTTCCGTTCAGCGTTGCCGACTGAATATAGATATTCCTCTGCGATGCGTTACGGGCTTTCACTGTGAACTTCTTTCCACTCTCAAGATTCAGCGTGAAGCTGGGGAATGAGGGGCTGGCAAGTATATAATACGGAGTACCGGGACACACCGGATAAAATCCCATAGCGGCAAACATGTACCAGGCCGACATCTGTCCGGCATCGTCATTGCCGGAAAGTCCACCCGGTTCATTCAGATATTCCGTTTCCATAACGTGGCGGACAGCACGCTGAGTCTTCCAGGGTTCACCTGCATAATTGAACATATAAGCAACCTGATGACAAGGCTCGTTTCCATGCCAGTAACGTTGTTCACTGAACATGGAATCCAACTTGGCTACATACTTATCTTTCCCTCCCATACTTGCCATCAGTCCGTATGGATCTTGCGGCACGTACCAGGTATAGTGACAGGGGGCACCTTCAGTAATAAAACGGGCAAAATTAAAAGCATTGGCATCATTCAGAAAAGTACCATCGGCATGGCGCCCCTGGGCATATCCCGTACGGGGATCTATCACATTGCGATAATTGGCAGCACGCCGTATCAATGCCTGGTAATCATCCGTCTTACCCAAAGCTTTTGCCATCTGTGCAAGGGCAAAGTCATCATAAGCATATTCCAAGGTACGTGATACCTGTTCCTTTGTATGAAAAGCATCAGGTACACCGTCCTCAAGAGGAATATATCCGTACTCCAGATAAGAGGTCAGAGCTCGACGCCCCATACCATTTTTATATTCATCAAGGTTAGAAGGAGTTTCAAAGGCATTCTTACGCATTCCTTCATAAGCCTTGTCCACATCGAAATTACGAATCCCCTTACAGTATGCATCGCTGATGGCGGAGATACAATGATCGCCTATCATAGCGGCAGTATAACTATTCCAACAAGGAAAGATGGGCAACCAACCACCTTGTTCATATTTATGCACCAAAGATTGCATCATATCTCCCCCCTTTGTCGGAAAAAGCAGATTGATCATCGGATGCAGGGCACGGTAGGTATCCCACATACTATAATCCTCATAATACGTTTCTCCTTCAGGAAGTTGGCATATCGGAGTGCCATTCGCAAAAGAGGGATAACGGCCATCTATATCATTGAATGTATGCGGCAGAAAAGAGGCACGATAGAAAGCACCGTAAAACATTTCCTTGTCTGCAAGTCGTTCGGTCTCTACATCAATAGCAGAGAGATGTTTCTCCCACATCTGTCTTAGCTCTGTGCAAGTCTGTCCAAAGTCCCAATGAGGAATTTCAGCTTTCAGGTTCTTCAAAGCACCATCCCGGTCGGTAAAAGAGGAGGCAGCTTTCACCAATACCTCTTCACCTTCGGTCACATCAAACTCCACATAGGCACCTATCTGCGCCGCATCTCCTATCTGAATGACGCCGGGAGACAAAGAATCTCCCTTGAACACACCGTAATCCGTCAGCTTCTTTTGAAACTGAATGATAAAATATCCGCTATACCCTGCCGATTTTCCCCAACCCTGATAAATGCGGTGAACAGGATTATATCCGTAAATCTGATTGTTAAGGGTGTCGATGCAGATATATCCCTGACCTTCATCACTGTTAGGGTTTACCACCAGATAACCTTTTCCCGCTTTGCTGTATGTGAAACGGAAAATTGCGGAACGCGAACGCCCCGTCATTTCGGCATAGATATTCTCATCCGGCAGGGAAACCGTATAATAAGCCGGTGTTGCCGTTTCTTTCTCATGGGAGAAACGGGTGGAACGTGCTTCCGGCTGGCAACGCAATTTACCGAAGAGCGGCATCAACGTCATAGAACCGTAGTCCTGCGTACATCCGCCCACAATCCAGTGGGAGTTACGAAAGCCTTGCAGCAGAGTATCTGCGTAATAATAGGGTGCTATGCATTTCTCCTCCGTGTCCCGCGTCTGCGCAGTCCAGAAGTTCATTCCGTTGGGTTCGAGTACCGCCGGGAGGGTTTGCCCGTATTCTTCCGTATCCCTGCCAAATAACCCCGCTGTATGGGTCGCACTGGGGGCGGTACCTACACGAGTATCGATATAGGATAATCGCGACTCGTCAACAGTCCCACAATGACTGGTACACGAAATAGTACCCGGCAGCAACACAGTTGCCAGTAACAGAGAATAGCATGTATAGATTGTTCGTCTCATCATTATTATATTTTTATATAGATTTTCTTTTTATACAATGGATAGCCGCACGCTCCCATCAGCAGTGTAAAGGCAAGGGCGTAAACGGCAGATGCCAGATAAGGATCGGTTATTAGAAAATGTACCCCTTCGTAAATCACCGGCTTACTTCCGGTGGCGCCAATGACAATAGCTGCTACCTCGCTGAGTACGTAGAGAAACAAAGGATTAACACCGAATATTTCAAAGAAACGACACCAGTTCTTCTTTTCCTTCATATCAATGAAATAAATCAGCACAGACTGAAGCATGGCTGCCAATCCACATGTTACTAACACAAATGTAGGCGACCAGATACGCTTATTCAACGGTAGGGCTTCTGTCAGCACAAAACCACATGCCATCAGAATAAAACCTGCAACAAACAATTTCAGTGTTTTCTGTTCCAAAGCTTCCTTAGCCAGAATGATTTTCCCACAACAGAAGCCGATCAAGGTATGAGCGATAGCAGAAAGGGTACTGGTAAGTCCTTCCGGATCTATCGTGCTTTTATGATAAAGGTGGTCTGCACCTAATACATTCCGGTCTATGATAGCCAGAAGGTTTGTATCATCCGGTGCATATCCGTTGCCTATACAAAGCAAAACGGCATATCCGGCGATAAGGCAACCAATGATCCAGCCGATATATTTATGATTGACATACAAGGCTACAAAGGAAACTACACAATAGCACAAGGCTATACGCGGCAGCACTCCCGTAAGCCGAAGATGGGCAAAAGGAAAGAAATCTCCATCACAAATAAAGTGAAACCAGTGAATAGCCCAGCCGATGCATAAAATAACAAGAGTACGTTTCAGTACCTTACGGACCACTGAACCAGATGCTTGAAAATGGAACTTGCTCAAAGCAATATAAGTGGAAACTCCCATGATGAACAAAAAGAACGGAAAGACCAGATCACAAAGAGTCAGCCCATTCCATGCAGAATGTTGCAAAGAATCATAAGATAACTTCCCACCGGAATTATTGACAAGAATCATACCGACGACAGTAATTCCGCGCAGCACATCAAGAGACAAAAGTCGCTTCTTCTGTGGGGAAGTGGAAATTGGGGGGTGAGAGTTTTCCATATACTTTCTAAATATCAATATGCACAGTTGGTTGTATCTCAGTTATACTATCTCATTGCCTTCTCAAACACTTCTTTCGCCACATCCACACAGCTTCCTTCAGGAACCGAACTATACGGATTCTTTGCCAGTGTCCAGGGTTCTTCCATCGCATAATAATCCAGCTTAACTTCGGGTTTACCATCCAGTTGATCCTGAAGAGTTTGCCAATAGGCTGCCCAACGTTTATAATAGAAATCACGCAGAATACCGTTCCATTCTTTATGTGCATAGTCACGCAGACCACCGTCATCAGCGCAAACACGATTGCCCCAAGTGGTTATCTGCACGCGGGCATTCCATTCGTACAGGTCTTTTTCTTCGGGAGTAGTCCCCAAATTGCGTGCCTGCTCTATCCAACGGCCTACACGGAATTCACTACGTGTACCCAGCAATTTATCCTGCAACAGCAATATATCCAGGAATTTCCGGGAGTCACGGGCAAAACTGCGTTTATCAAAGCTTTTGAAGTCAGCAATGGTCCGGTTATAAACAATACGTCCTTTATCGGAAAGAGACTGTCGTACGATGTCTACCAGGTCATATTCAAAGTTATTATTACCACGATATTTATCGGCTACTTCCACCATCAGCCGTGCTGCTTCTTCCGTAACGGTAGGATCATAATAGTTCTTCATCTTCGACCAGCTCGATGCCTGGAAGTTATTCAGCGAAGGACGTCCGCAGAAAATAGACTCATGAGGGCCTTGTTGGTTATTTCCAAAAGGACAGTTATAAATGGTATTGGCAAGCAAAGTCCATGCTTTTTCTATCTTCTCGTCTCTTACACCATAACGGGCAAAGAGATAATCTTTCAGCCATTCTTCTTTCGTGAATTTCTCCGGTCGCCAGGGAAGTTCGCACATCAGTTCAAACATCATGGGGTTATTCTCTGCACCTTCCATGGTCAGACCTATTCCTTTCAGGTGAACAGCTAACGGATTATTCTTAGTCAGGTAGAAATTATCGAGTAACTGGTCCATACGACCGTGAAGTCCCACATTGCCACCGAAATTGAGCAACATACAGAACAGCCAATTGTGCTGTTCATACCCCTTGTCACGCTTCCAGATGGAAGGGATTCCCCACATAGGACGACATTCACTGAACAGGTCCAGTATCAGCAGATCTCCATTCTGCATATTCTTTATCATCTCGGGACGAGGATTCTCTGTCCAGCCCTGCACTACCCAGGTGGCTTTCGGATTCACTTTTTTCATAGCCGCCATAATAGCTTTCCCGGCCGCATCGAAATCTACTGAAGCGGCATTCTCAGCTTCATGAAAAGGGTCCATAGAATAATAATCGACCTTGCCGAAAAGCTTCTCCTGTTCCTGATAATATAAATCGGCAATCTCGGCAAAGCGGACATCGGTAGGTTGCAGGAAAGCAGGACGGGTAAAGCCGTTCCATAAATCAGACTTGGTCAGGTTCAGTCCCAACTTCTCATCAGCATCGTGGGGAACCATACCTGAATATCCCGGAAATACAGGTTTAATGCCATATTCGCGCATACGCTTCAAAATTTTCTTCTGCAAAGCTTCCTGCTGTACATACCAGGAATCCGGATTAGGTCCGCCCCATCCTTCCAGATTATTCATTGCCCACCAAGCAAGAAAAGCAGGGCCGGCAATGAATCGGTTAATTTCATCTTTAGAATATCCCAGTTTTTGAAGCATATTGAACCAGATACATTCCTGGCCTACGGCTGCCAAAGGGAGATTGATACCATGTAGAGCCATCCAGTCTATTTCTTTCTCCCAGCGTTCCCAATCCCAAAAGGCCATGGTGTAGGAATAGGTACAATAGTTGAAATCGTAACGGAGTGAGAGAGATGTTTCGTGACGCTCTTTTCGGGGGACAGGAGGAAGTACCTGCGGCAATTTCGCCTGCATACCATTCCATGACAGTTGGATACCGGCATAATATTTCAGATACCAGTTGATACCTGTCGCTATATTCACATAGTTATTACCCCGGACTACGACTTTAGTTCCTTTCTGGTCCAGTTCGAAAAAATCATCCGCACCTTTCTTGAATTCGATAACAAATTTCTTCGATGCTCCCTTATCAATTCTTTCGAGCAAACCGTTTATAGGGTTGGCTGATAACTGAACGGATAAGCCTACTATTAACAAAATGAGTAAACAGAGTTTGGTTTTCATGGTATTCATTCTTCTGGGTGATGTGCAAAAGTAAGCGTTTATTTTTTTATGTAAGGAGAAAATAGAAAAGTTTGGGACGAATATAGTAAAGAATGAGACAAATAGTGACGAGCTCGTCACTTTACCCCTTCTTCCCCAGCTTCGAGCTCGGCAAATATCCGAAGAACTCTTTGAAACACTTCGTAAAATATTTAGGATCGTTGAATCCTACAGCATAGGCTATTTCGGAAACATTCACATCTCCCGATCCTTCCTGTATCATCCGTTGCGCCACGTTCAGACGATAGTTCTTCATAAACTGCCCGATGGGCTGCCCCGTCAGGTCCTGCATTTTCTTGTTGACCAATGTCTTGCTGTAGCCCATGTCGCGTACAAAGCGTTCCAGGTTATATTCCGCATCGGCATAGTGTTCCTTCATCAGGTTGACCGCATTCGTAATGAATGTCTTGTCTCGCGATTCTTCCTTTACATGCAGCTCTTCCACATTACTGCTGGATGAGAACATCTTCTTATATTTCCTTCGCAGACTTAGTATATTACGGATACGAAGCCGGAGCACTTCTTCATCAAAAGGTTTGCAAAGATACTCGTCCACACCTATTTCAAAGCTTCTTCTCTCTTGTACGTCCGAGCGAAGCGCCGTAAGCATTAGGAAAGGAATGTGCGAAGTCGCCAGATTCTCCTTGATACGGCGGGACAACTCCATACCATCCATCACAGGCATCATCAAATCACTGACTATTAAGTCGACGGTATGTTTCTGAACGATTTCAAGAGCCTCCTGCCCGTCACCTGCCTCAAACAAACGATAATCCCCCACAAGCAGTGTGCGGATATACGAACGCATATCTTTATTATCTTCCACAATCAGGATAGTCTCTTTCTTCTGGGTATCCTCCGGTTGCAAAGTATCCGGTAGATATACACTATCAGGCTGTACCCACTCCCCATTCGTCTCTACCCGTTCTCCGGGAATCAGCGGCATCAACATACGGAATGAAGCCCCCTGCCTGTGATTATTGCGGGCAAAGATTTCTCCGCCATGCAAATATACAATCCGCTTGCACAGGAAAAGACCGATTCCTGTGCCGCTCTGCCCGTAAACCGGATATTTGGTACTCTTCTTAGACTGGTAAAAGCGGTCGAAAATCTTTTCCAGATCTTCTGCCACAAGGCCATGCCCCGTATCGCATACATTCATATAGAATAGTTTCTCCCCGTTCTTTCCTTTAACAGATGCCACAAATATGTCAATACGACCGCTATCCGGTGTAAACTTAATAGCATTCGAAACCAGATTCACCAACACCTTGCGCATATATCCCGTATCGATCATCAGAAAGGGATTCTCCAAACGGAAATAAGTACATATGTCGATATGCCTTTCCTTGGCAAAGACTCTGAAAGGTATCAGCAACTCAGACAAAAACTCGATAAAATTCGAGGAACGCTTATCCAACACCACCTTGTCTATGTCCAGTTTCCGGAAGTCCATCAGTTCATTGACTAGAGAAAGCAAATACCGTGAATTTCGCTCGGCTATCTGCAACTGTGCCTTTACAGCCTCATCCTGTGTCTCCTTTAAAGCATGTTCAATGGGGCCATGAATCAGTGTAACCGGAGTACGGAATTCATGAGTGATGTTCGTAAAGAAAGCAATCTTCTCTTCCGTAATCTCTTTTACGTGTTGAGCCATGGTTTCCAACTGTTTGTTCTGGACAGCCAGTTCCTGCGTGCGCAGTTCCACTTCTTTTTCCAATCGCGCTTTCTGTTCACGATAACTCCGCATCTTCCGCTTATAGAATAAATAAATAGCAAGGCAAATAACTACGACAAGAAGCAGATAGAATCCAATGGATTTATAAAAATAAGGAGTGATCCCCACTTCTATGTCGGTTATTTCATCCGACCAACGCCCCAACTCATCCGTCGCACGCACTTGCAGGGTGTAGTTCCCCGGCGGGACAGCTGCATATCTTGCCATACAATCACCCGGTTGAGTTTCATTCCACTCTTCCTCGTATCCCTCCAGACGATAGGCAAAACGAATACGGCTACTGTTTCCATAATTCTGTGTGGTAAATCCTACGGAGAAACGATTCTCCCTTTCATGCAGGAAAATACCGGAGGCAAGGGTGATATCCTTTTGCAGATAATCACCACTGGAAGGATAGATAATATTTCCTCCAATCGCCAGTGAAGAGAGTTTCACATGCGAATCCGCAGACAGCGAAGTTTCATTATCAGAATAAATAATGACCAGTCCGTCTATAGTAGCCATATAGATAAAGTCGTGCTTTGACGAATAATGGATGCCATTCCAGTAGAACTGAGTAGCAGGCAGGCCATCAGCCTGCGTGTAGTTACTGAATGTCATCGACTGAATATTCAGACGGGACACTCCATCATTCGTAGTCAACCACAAGTTTCCCTTCCCGTCTTCAGCCATACCGATAATTGTATTATTAGGCAACCCGTGACGTGTGGTATAGTTTTTAAAGACAAAATGATTATTCTTGTCACTCGTCAACTGATACAGTCCGCTTCCATTGCCACCCAGCCAGATAGTACCATTCTTGTCTTCCAAAATGCTATTAATCTTTTCCAGTTGTGTTGACTGTGGATTATCCAGTTTATACCGAAGATATTTATAATCAAAGCGCTTGTTCGACTTAGCAAAAGAAGCAAGGTCTACAATGAAAACACCTTGCGTGGTTCCTACCCACAAACGTTTATTTCTATCAATCAACAGGGCGTGAACCGCTTCGAACTCATTATCCGACTGATCGAATAACACACGGATGAAAGTATTTTTCCGCTTATCGTAGAAATGCACTCCACGTGTAGAGCCGAACCATATTCCGTGATTGATCACATCTTCACAGGCACTATTAATAAAGTCACCTTCCAATTCGGGAATATTCTCACGGGTATAGCGCTTAAAGGTACGGTTATTGGGAATATTCAGGTTCAGTTCGTTAATGCCCACACCCCAGGTATATGCCCACAAACGATTATCGGAGTCAATCAGCAGTCCGGTAATAGTGTTATTACTGATGGAAGTAATATCGTTAGGAGAAAAAAGATGATGGGCACAAGTCTTTTCCTCCTGATTCCATTTCATCAGTCCACGTTCTACTAATCCAATCCAAAGATTGCCGTCTTTATCTTCACCTACAGCATTAACAGGTGTAGGAGTATCTGTTTCTGTGACAGAAGTGCCGCATGTCCATAATTCTGTTTGCAAACGCTTCGGGGAAAGCAGGTTAATGCCTCCGGTTTCAGTACCCAGCCAGATGGTCTCTCCATCGGTGAACAGGCAGTTGATGGCATTACAGTTAATGGTTACTCCACCCCGGTCACTGGTCTGACGGATGAATGAAAAAGTATCCGTATCTTTGTTATACACATTCAGTCCATTCAGGGTAGATACGATCAGGTGTCCCCGTTCCGTCTGTTTGATATCCGTTATATAGGCTTGGCTCAACATTCCGGGACGATGAGTGGAATAGCGATACCTCTTCAGACTTCGTTCGGCATGATTATATCTGAATAGACCACGGTTAGAGCCAATCCACAAAGCATCCCCATCCGCCTGCATACAGGAAATCCGCCAATCTTCACTGAAAGAAACCAAACTATCGGACAAGATATCTGCCTTTAAGAGATGATCCGGTTGCTTCTCAACACGATATACCTGGTTGTCAATACCTGCACAAACTGTCCAGCCTATATCAAGAATGGCATGTACGGGAGATTCGCATTCGCTCTTCAGACGATACCAGGTCTTTATATCTCCCTGATCGTCCAAATCAATACACCACAGTTCTTTATTGCCGGAAATCCATAAATCTCCCTGTCTGTCTTTATAAATGGTACTAACGTTTTCATTCAATAACTTTTGCAGCGGACTATCCGGTGGAACAGGGAGTTTTACCAAAGCATAAGTATCCAGGTCGAGGATATCTATCCCACCTTCGGATGCAATCCACAATCGCCGGAAGTTATCTTCACAAATCTTATGGACAAAGTCATTCTTTAAGCGTATCGGTTCCGTTTGTGTACCATAATTCAGGAACTGATAACCATCATATCTGCCTATACCATAATGTGTGGCAACCCAGACGTACCCTCCGGAATCTTTAAAGATATCACTTACAAAGCTATAAGGCAGCCCTGCATTTTCAGTGATAAACTTAAAGTTGTACTGGCTGAAAAAACGATCCGCACTTTTCGGAAAAAGCGCCAAAACATGTATCAGACAGATGAGAAAAAGGAAAATACGTTGTTTCATTTCTTTTCGATTCGGATACGCGCGTCTACTGCAATCACATATTTTTCCGTTGCCAGTAGTGGGTTGATATCCATTTCCTTGATCTCCGTTGCAAAACGCAACAAAGTAGAAAGGCGTACGATAATCTCGGCGAATTTATCTTCATTCACCCCCTTTTGTCCGCGTGTTCCCTTGATAATTTTGTAAGCACGAAGGGAATGAATCATGGAGTAAGCCTCTTCATACGAAAGCGGTGCCAGACCGGAAGAAACGTCCTTAAGCACTTCCACAAAGATACCACCCAAACCACACAGCACTACATGCCCGAATTTCTCTTCATACTTGGCGCCTACGAAAAGTTCCGTACCCGTCAGCATCGGTTGTATCAGGATACCTGTCACTTCGGGAATCTGCATCATACGTTCAAATTCAAACGCCAGATGCTCTTCTCCCTTGATGTTAAGCACCACACCGCCTACGTCGGATTTATGAACAGGTCCCACCACCTTTGCCACTACAGGGAAACCTGTGCGACGAACAAAAGCCAGCACCTCGTCTTTATTGGCCGACACAAATTCCTCAACTATGGGGATGCCGGCAGCATGCAGCAATGCCTGTACATAATGGGGCTGAATATATCCATCTTCGGGGATAGAGTCTATAATACGACGAATACGCGGCACATCCACACCAAAGAGTTCGATCTCATTGGCGGCAGGCCGGGAAGCATTCATAATGCGAGACAATGCGGTACCCAATGTCACTTCGTCAGCAAAGTTCACATGGCCTTTAGCAAGGAAAGCGGCAACTTCCGCTCCGGCAGTATTGATGGAGGGAAGAATGGGAAAGATCGGTTTACTGCATGTCTGCATCTTCTCATGCAACACGTCATACATCTCGAACATGGTAACCAGTCCCGGTGTCCCGAAGATAGCCAGAACAGCATCAATATTATCGAATTTCTCTTCACAATATTCCAGGCAAAGACGCAAATGGTCGGGAGTTCCCGTAGCCAGGATATCAATCGGATTTCCTACAGCTGCACCGGGGAAGAGTTTACTTTTCAATTCGTCCACAACCGGGCCTTCCAGCTTGGGCACATTCAGTCCGCCTTTACTCAGCGCATCAGTCAGCATAACGCCCGGACCTCCGGCATGGGTAATGATGGCAAAATTCTTCCCTTTTAGTTCCGGCAGAGTGAAAATACAACCTACCGTCGTCAGTTCCTCGCGCGAATAACAACGTACAATACCTGCCTTACGGAACAAAGCTTCCACTGCCGAGTCCGAACTGGCAATGGCACCTGTATGCGAAGATGCCGCACGACTACCACTTTCACTGCTACCTGCCTTGATGGCAGCAATCTTACAGCCTTTCTTTATCAGAGAGGATGCATGGAACAACAGACGGTCCGGGTCACCGATACTTTCAATATAGAGCAGTTTTATTTTAGAATCTTTATCTGCCTGGAAATTCTCGTCCATATATTGCAGCACATCTTCCACACCTATCTGCTTGGCATTCCCCACAGACCAGACAGAATTGAACTGCAAACCTTTTGTTACGGCACTTTCCAAAATGAAAACGGCAGTCGCACCGGAGCTGGATATCAAATCGACTCCTTGAGGATGCAATTGCGGAATGGGTTGACTGAACACACTATGATGCCAGGTATTCATCAGTCCGATGCAGTTCGGCCCTATCAGGGAAGCACCGTACTTATTTACCGTTTCCAAAATACGGTCTTCCAGCAGAGCGCCCTCATGTGTCTCTTCACCGAATCCGGCGGAGAGAATGATAAACGCCCGTACCTGCTTCTCAGCTGCAAGCACTTCCACGGCATCAGGACACATCTGTGCGGGAATAGCGAGTATCGCAAGTTCCGTATCGGGAATGTCCTTCACATCAGCATAAGCTGTTACACCTTGTACTTCTGTCTCTTTCGGATTCACGGCACGAAGTTCACCGGTATAACCACCATTAATAAGGTTACGCAGGATAGCGCCTCCCGGCTTGTGCACATTATTGGATGCTCCCACCACTACAATACTGGCAGGACGAAGCAATTGGTTTGTTATCATAGTCTGTTCACTTTAAGTTCAGGATACAATGTGACAAATATACGTCTTTTATGCAATCCTGCAATCGGAAAAGAAAAGAAAAATAGAAGTGTAATCGGGAAAGGGGGTTTCAAGTAAGCAGTCTTTTTGAATGGCAGAATAAGAGATATTGCAACAATTCAAAATAATTGTCAGTATTCCGTATAAAGATTTCATATATTTGAAGCCTCATTCTAAAAATGGAGACATAACGAAACAGAATTATGGACATCAGAGACAGAATACAACAACTATTAACCGCCATCAACCAAGGGGTTTATGAGAAGGATACGGAATTAGGCTTGTCATTATTGGCTGCACTGGCAGGCGAAAGTGTTCTTTTGCTGGGTCCTCCGGGGGTTGCCAAATCCATGGTGGCACGCAGACTGAAGGCTGCCTTCAAGGGAGCAAAGGCTTTCGAATATCTGATGTCACGTTTTTCTACTCCCGACGAGATATTCGGCCCTATCAGTATCAACCGGCTCAAGGAATTCGATAAATACGAACGTGCCATTGAAGGATATCTCCCTACGGCAAGTGTAGTATTCCTGGATGAGATATGGAAAGCAGGGCCTGCCATACAGAATTCATTACTCACCGCCATCAATGAGAAAATTTACCGGAACGGAGACAGAGAAATCAAACTACCGCTTAAACTTCTGATTGCCGCCAGTAACGAGTTGCCCGCGCACGGCGAAGGACTCGAAGCGTTGTGGGACCGATTTCTGTTACGCATCATTTGCACCTGTGTGAAAGATGAAGCGACCTTCTACAACATGCTGCTCGATGATAATGATAAAGAAATAAACATACCCGCAGATCTGCAAATCAGTGAAGAAGAATATGCAGACTGGCGCAGAAAGATAAACCAGGTTTCACTATCCACCGAAATACTACATTATATTACGAATATCCGCCATCAATTGAAACGTCTTCCGCTGGATGATGAAGACACAGTTCGAAACGTATACATAAGTGACCGACGCTGGAAGAACATCGTGCAACTATTGAAAGCCTCAGCCTTCATCAACGGACGCACAGCCGTGAATTCGGCAGATTTGCCGCCTCTATACCATTGCCTATGGAACGAGATGGACGAGTGCGAGCCCATTCATCAATTAGTTCTCCGTGAACTGTTCACTTCCTGCCTTGAAAAAATGGAAGAAATCACCGAAGCGATTAAGAGTGATATACGAATCAGCCGGGTGCGCCAGGCGCTGGAAGATTTTAAAAACAATTGCTCGCCCAAGAATGACCTTGAAATTACGGATTACTTCTACTATCATGTAGCAGAACATGGCACAGGTCATACCTATATCTTCGCCGTAGACTATCTGGCACTGAAAGAGCAGAAGAGAGAGAATGCTCCGAGACAAGCCGTCATCTATCCCGATCCGTTGAATCCGGGACGCTCAATTATCCGTTGTTATCCGGGTGGAGCACCCTCAGGCGCAGTTCAGCAACGGGTAAACCTGTACAGAGAGGGAACAGAATACCTGTTAATAGATGGTGTGCGATATCCGATGACGCAAAATAATAAAGGAGAAAAAATGACTAAAGCATCTCACCAGTCCGAACAAACTTCCCAAAACCTGTTCGACAAACTGCCCCAGATCACCTCCCGCAATTACCGGGATGAACTGAACCGGCTCTTTCAGCATCTTCTCACCCTTACCAACTCCTTATGCACGGACAATCTGTTCGTCAGCCCCGCTGACAAAGAGTTAATCACCCATTACTCGGACGAAGTGCTGAAAAAACTGCGGAACGTAGAAATCGAAGAGGAAAAGTTACAATTCAACTTGCGGCAATATGGCAGGGCTGAGCAAAAGGAAGTATGATATCCAGTTCTATGTAAAGGTAGTCGAGAAGTTCGTACAAACGGGAGAATGTGCCAAGACGCTATACGGTGAAACGGAAGATCCCCTGCTTCTCTATCTGCTGGCCATCATGAACGATCCGTCCATCAGGGTTCTGGTGCTGGGCGATGAGGTCCGTGCACGCATATTCTACGATATCACCACGCAATTTGTCTGGCAGTTTCTGGAACAAGAGAAATTTCAGATGCAAAGAGCGCAATCCGAACTTGGAGAAATGGAAAGTGCCCTGAACTGGATTAAAGAGAAACGGGATGGATGGCAGGCCCTACTGAGGAAAATCAAAGATGACTATAAAGAGAATGCCTTCGATGAACCATTCTACGAACATATGTTCGGGGACAAAGACAAGCAACATGATTCCACCGTTTGGGAGAAGATGTTGAAAGACTGGGAAGATTCTTTTCAGCAGAAGCAGCAGGAACAGAAAGAGAAAAATCTAGATGCCAAGAAAGACTTTCTGGAAAAGAAACTGAAAACCAGCCTGAACAAGATACCGGAATACCTGGAAGAACACCAAGTAGACAAGGAGGAATTCTATCAGGCATGGAGCATGATGAACGGATTGTGGAATACCATCGATTTTGAGAATATCCGGAAGATTGTAAAACTGCAAAAGGAATACCCCGAACTGCTGAAGGTAGCCAACCGCATGGGAAGAATAGCCGACGATGAAGGCAGCAAACAGGTATATGTAACAGAAGGCAGTGTCTACAAACTGGCTCATTCCCAAAAGAGCGATATTCTGGGTGTCACCATCGGTAACGACCTGAACGCCCTGCTTCCTTCGGAATTGCTATATTATGCAGACAGCGAACTGCAAGATGTCTTCATGCTGAAATACTTCACGCAGAAGCTACAGACCTTCCGTTATAAATCGGAAATCATGCAGCCTTCCAGACGTCTGGAAGCAAAACCGGCAGTTCTGAAAGGGCCTATGATCGTATGCCTCGACACTTCGGGCAGCATGACGGGGAAACCGGAGCGAATGGCCAATTCCTTGCTGATAAAACTGATTGAAATAGCTGAACTTCAAAACAGGGAATGTTTCCTCATCACATTCTCCGTATCCACCAAAACCATTGACATACGCCGCGACCGGCTGAAACTGATGGAATTCTTCAGCCACCCCTTCACCGGTGATACGGATGCCACCCAAATGCTGAAAGACACTTTCAGAATGCTCGACGAGAACCGCTATATGAATGCGGATGTCTTACTTATCAGCGATTACCGCATCCCCAAATGCAAACCTGAGCTATTAAAACAAATGAGCGTACACCGGGAAAAGGGTACTCTCTTCTATGGTCTACAGATTGGCATTGCTCCGAATGAATGGACAGAGCATTTCGATCACATCTACAGGATAGAGTATCATGTAGATCGCAAATATTAAAGCCAATCTATCAGTTCCGCAATAGCCATATTCCCATAAAACGGTCATAAACCATATATCCACCGGTCGATTTATAGACAAGTTCTTTCTCTACCAACGACTTCAAAGCGGCATTGACACTGCTCGGAGTTTTCAGCCCATGCCCCAAAATGAAATCTCCACTGTTGGGTGCCGTCACTTTCCCTTCATGCGCAATGGCTTTCATCAGTGCCAACTGATTGTCCGTCAACATAATGATCAGGTTCTGATAGACAGGTGTATTCTCTTCAAGAAGCCCCATCAGCACTTGCTCTGCCTGAGTGAGATCTACAACCGACTCATTTCGCTCATACAACCGATTCAACATTGCCTGCATATACCAGGTATGTCCCTCAAAACGGGTATATATCCAATGAAATACAGATTTGTCCAACTCTTGCCCCCGCAACTCAAAAAAGTTCCTTGCAAACCAATAATAAGATTCTTCATCAATCTCACGCAGCACCATCAATTGCGTACTCTGATAGAAAGGACGCTTGGCGGAAACAAACATTTCCTGCATCAAATGCTGACTGCTACCTGCAAAGATGAAACGGACATTCGGGATAAACTGGATATAAGAGCGAAGCAAAGCCTCTGTACCTTCTTCAGGATAAGAAGTGATCTGCTGAAACTCATCAATAGCCAGATAGCAATTCCTGCCGGAAGCAGCCATATAGTCAAAGATTTCCTTCAATGTCTGTTCAGACTTGTCGACAACAAAGTCTAAGGTTACTGTAGGAACTCCCGTCAACTCATCTGCACTAATCACCGGTCGGCAAGAGCGAAAAAAAGAAGTCAGCTTATGCAAAGCACTTTCGCTGAGCGTATCAAGCTGCCCTAGTACGGTTTTTGCCAGCAGGCGAACGAAAGAAGCTAAATCGCGCGTTGCAAAAATATTCATATAGAAACTGACAACTTCCGGTTTCTCCTCTTGCAGGGTATAGAAGACATTTTTTATCAATCCCGTCTTACCCATACGCCGAGGCGCTATCAATGTCAGATTCCGTTCATTCTCCAAAGCCGACAACATCTGTTGTGTTTCAGCTTCACGGTCACAAAAATAACGAGGGTTCGCATAACCATACACTAAAAAAGGATTCCGGGGTTGCATCTTCTGAGGTTTCATAAGCAACATTACATATTTTACGTTACACTTTTTATGTAACACAAAATACGGAATAAATATCGGATAAAGCAAATAGATGCGAATATTTAACCTGCATCATTAAAGCCAGTCCATCAGTTCCACCAGACTTTTCATCTGTTTCAATCTGGGATGAGCGAATGTATCCACCACCTCATGCTGCCACATCACCTCAAAAGGAATGTGTACCCCATATCCTCCAATAGCCAGTACCGGTTGAATATCGGATTTCAAGGAATTACCAATCATCATGAATTCTTCCGGAGCGACTTGAAGGATTTGTAGCAGACGAGTATATTCTTTCTCCGTCTTATCAGACATTATTTCAATATGATCAAAATAAGAGGTCAACCCGGAGCGGTGCAATTTACGTTCCTGATCCAACAAGTCACCTTTCGTAGCCACTACCAGACGATAACGGCCTTGTTCCTTCAGAGCTTTCAAGGTCTCTTCCACACCGGACAGCAACTCAATCGGCATCTGAAGTAGAGATTTACCTAAAAGAATAATCTGTTGTATCTTATCTGCTGACACCTTCCGTTCACTCACCCGCAAAGCAGTCTCAACCATTGAAATAGTAAACGCTTTGGCACCATAGCCCAAACATTCCAGATTTTCCATTTCTGTTTTAAACAGTTCTACCGAAATCTCCTTTGCGTTACCATATTCACTTAATAGCTCCGTATACTTTCGTTCCACCTCCTGAAAAAAAGGTTCATTGCTCCAAAGAGTATCGTCTGCATCGAAAGCAATGACTTTAATAGTATGTTTCATTTCCTGAGTCTCCATCCGGTTCATTACATATTTTACATTACACCATTTATGCAATGCAAAGTTCCAAAGAAATTACAGATAAAGCAAAGGAGTACGGACTTTTAACGTCTTTATACTCTGAAATAAGAACAGATCAAAAGACTATGCAGCATAACCTGAGCCGTACTTGCTCCGTACCAACTCCGTAGCTTCTCCATATAGAGGTACCTCTGACCGAAGAAGGTACGGAGCAGGTACGGCCCAGATACGGTTCGGGTACGATTCGGATATAACTCACATCGAGTTTACACAAGACTTATATATATTTTAAAATATAGTTACATTATCATAAAGAAGTTTTATTATCCTGTTTTTTATAAAAAGCTACCTATTTTTGTATGTATTAAAGCATTAACAACAAAAACAAACGAATACATGAAACTAATCAAGCAATCACTTATCATTACCTTTTCACTATCGCGACTCCACTCATGTGAGCGTATATAAAACTCAAACTATGGAACACAGAATTAAAGAACTGGACTATCTGAAAAGCATCTTTATCCTCCTAATGATCGTTTTCCATCTGGTATACATTGGCGATAAGTATCCTTATATAAAGCAAATCGTATATACATTCCATATGTCCGCTTTCTTAATCATATCCGGTTATCTGGATAATGTTCAGAAAGACATCAGAAGTTTTGTAAGGAAACTATTCTGGATTTTTGTTCCATACATGTGCATGGAGGCAGGCTACGTAATTATGTCACATATCTTACCGGTCAGGGAAAATATACCAGAAGTTACTCCAATTATATTATTACACAAGATATTTATAAAACCATTAGGTCCCTACTGGTATCTTCACACCTTGATTATTTGCAGTCTCCTACATTATCTGGCCTTCCGTTATACTCACATGAAAACAATATCACAGTTGATATTGCTTGGCCTTGGTTTATTTGCTACCGCATACTGGGGTGGACTCATAGTATTTGCCAATGCCATTTATTTCCTTGCAGGAATCATTATCAAACAAAGTAAATTACCATTCACTCAAATCTTTCAACCCTCTTTTTTAGCCCTTATTCCTATTATGTTACTATGCTACTTCCCTAACAATCTGGACAGAGGTACATTAGCAGGCATTGCAATTACTTATCTGGTCATCATTATATCATTATATGCGCACAACTATCTGCCTAAAGATATCAAAGAATACTCTTATTTTATAGGCAGGAACACTCTTGTCATAGTCCTGTTCTCCCCCATTTTTACAATTTTATGCAAGCTTTTCCTACCCTTCCTATTCTTTGATTCCACCGGAATGCTTTTCATGGTGATATCTGTCATTGTTACCATAAATGGATGCATAGCGATAGCATGGAGCATGGATAAACTGCACTTTTCCCGTTTCTTTTTTGGACAAGACAACATATTAAATTAACAGTCGCATAAACCCGATAGAATCTAAAAAACAAACTTAATATAAATATCATGCAAGAACGACAGAAAAACAGAAGATTGTATTTTGAGGAACTTTCCATAACAAGCAGGAAATATTACATTCCATATATATCAAAATACAAAAAGATTAAAAAGGGAATGAATATTTTAGAAATAGGGTGCGGAGATGGAGGTAATTTATTACCTTTCACCGAACTGGGATGCAACACGACAGGAGTCGACTTATCAGCAGGAAGAATAAAAGATGCCATCCTGTTTTTTGAAGAAAGACAAATAAAAGGGAATTTCATTGCCTCGGATATTTTCAAATTGAAAGGACTTGAACATAAATTCGACTTAATCATTTGTCACGATGTTATAGAACATATAAAGGACAAAGCGACATTCTTATCAAATCTTCCCAAATACATTAATCCTGAAGGGATTATCTTTATGTCATTTCCCGCGTGGCAAATGCCTTTTGGAGGACATCAGCAGATATGCAAAAGCAAAATAATTTCCCACTTCCCTTTCATTCATTTACTGCCAGCACCTATATATAAAGGCATTTTGAAGTTTGGCGGTGAGAGCACCGGTTGTATTGAAGAACTTCTCTCTATAAAGGAAACTAAAACCTCAATAGAATTATTTGAAAAATTAGTGCATGAGAAACACATTACAATTATAGATAGGCAACTGTTCTTCATAAATCCTCATTATGAAATAAAATTCCGATTAAAACCCCGGAGACTATATGCCATAATTGCCGGCATTCCACATCTGAGAAACTTCTTTACTACCTCATGTTTCTATACTCTAAAATGAAATTCTCCGTATTACTCATTCAAAGTAAACTGCCAGGCGCAACAGCAGCTATTATCGGTAATATCCGGATAGCAGCTAAGACATTCGCAAGTAATGCGTTCATCTATTGTTTTAGCAAAACCGCTATATTCAATTATACCTACCGATTTACAAGGATGATACTCCATCTGTTTTCGTTTGCGGGCTGTTTGTACATGACATTCAAGCGTGCGATACACCAAAGTTTTATTGTCTTTCCCCAGAATAATCTCATCATTATTTATATTCGCATAAAAACGTAGCTGCAAGGCTTTTGCCAAGCCCTCCAGTCCTGCATGTTCCGGCAATCCGAGGAATTGTTTTATTCTTCTCGCCTCTGTTATCGTGAAAGACTTCCATGCTTCCCTATCGTGATGCATGGCTTCATCCATTCCAAATTTCCGTTCTATTGATTGAAACCACACGCCATCCATAGCCAACCAATTTTTGGAATAGGCTTCGATGAGTTTTATCAGTTCTTCTTTAGTGAGGGAACTTAAAAAGTTGTTTTGTTTCATTGCAAAAAAGATTCGTATAAATAACTATACAAAATGATTGAATAACAATACTGAATTATCAGACCAAGCATGCAAATGTATGAAATTAATCTAAAAATTAAAGAGAAATGCAGAGCAAACATACGTGAAAGCAATCACCCTTTATTGAAAGAAGGCGGCTTTTTATGGTTCAAAGAGGATGAAAAGCGCTCATTTCGCATAACCGTTCAAGATGTGGACATTGCAAAAGGGCTATATTCAATATACAAATCCGAGAAGAAATACTACCTCTCACTCGCCTATAAGAAGGATGATGGCAATGAGGCTACGGAGGTTTATGATATAGGAGAAAGCGACTATGTAGCGTTGTATATGTTGGACGCTGTTTTAAACTTAGGTTTATTCGAAACAACAAGATCGGCTCCTCCTCCTAAGGCTCACTGGCTGAAAATGAAAGGGATTAACAACGAATATAACATCAATTGCATAGCTTCTAACGATGAAGGATATGACATAGAAGGGGAAACTCGATGAAGCACCCAATTTATCGCTTTTTATCACTGTCAATATAAAAATTAAAATATGAGACTGAACTACACTTTATTTGGGGTACTGTTACTGCTTTGGAGTGGATGTGATTTTTCGGAACCGGAACCGGAACCAGAAATCGAACCGCCGACTGTAGTAGAGAAAGATCCTGTTGATATAAAAGTATTTATAGAAACAGTAACGAACGATAAAACCTATGATTACATAGACTTATTGGGCAGAGGATTTGACTGTAAAAAGAGTACCATAAAGGGATATATAAATGTAAAAGGCAAAGTTATTGATGTAGAACGTCTGTTAGCAGGTGACGGATATGATTATGTAAAGCAGGAACCAATTAAACTATACCCTTATTCTACAGTAGAAATATTTTTGCTTTACAATGGGGGAGGTTGGGTTATAAGTGAAAATCGAGACTTGAATAAATATATAGATAATATCTATTTAAATAGCCAAGTGGAAACAAAGATAGGGGATGATGTTCTTAGGCTATTTACCGAAGATATAGGAAATATAGAGGAAAACTTGCAAGGCAACTATTTTCACAAAGCGGAATGTTTTCACCCTACCAGCAGATATACCCTTCCCCATGTTTGGCCACATTATTTGTGTTTTTTCTTGTCTAAAGAGTTCCTGAATGATTTAGAGAAGAGTAACGGGGATGAGATAGTGAAAAAATATGGTACCCATGTTCTTACCGATGTACTCTTGGGGGGATATACCTCTCTTTCTTATGTTGCTCAATATAGCTATATGCTATCTGATGTGGATTTTAGGAAGCGGGTTCAAGCTTACACCAACTATTTTAATGCATCTCGTTATCCTCTGGATGTAAACCCAATTTTTGAGGAATGCAGTAAAGTAAATATTCATTTTAAAGCAAATGGAGGAAACCCGTCACATTTTGTTGCCGAAGGCGATAAAATCATGGGCTTTGACAAGTGGATTAAAGAAATTAATAATCAGGTGGGAACTTTAATCGGAATCGGACAATCTACCACTCATATATTTTTAATAAGTGATTTTGTGAAAGATGAAAAGAAGAAAACTGAAATAGAAAAAGCGATTCTACGGTATTGCAATCAATAACCGATACACAATTTCTGAATCTTTTTGAATACATCATTGGACATTTCATTGTCTTCTCTTTTTCTTTGAGTGGAAAACCGTTATCTTTGCACACCAAAATGCGCTCATAACAAAAGAGATACATATATCACAATGGAAAAGAAATTCAAACGCACTACCGTTACGTCGGCATTGCCCTACGCTAACGGCCCGGTTCATATCGGACATCTGGCAGGAGTTTATGTACCCGCTGATATCTACGTCCGCTATCTGAGACTGAAAAAAGAAGATGTAATCTTTATCGGAGGTTCGGACGAACACGGAGTACCCATCACAATACGCGCCAAGAAAGAAGGCGTAACACCGCAAGATATAGTAGACCGTTATCATACGCTTATCAAAGAGTCTTTTAAAGAGTTCGGCATCTCATTTGATGTATACAGCCGCACAAGTTCAAAAACTCATCACGACACCGCTTCGGAATTCTTCCGTAAGCTGTACGATAAAGGCGATTTTATCGAAAAAACCAGCATGCAGTATTACGACGAGGAAGCCAAGACTTTCCTTGCCGACCGCTATATCACAGGCGAATGTCCCCACTGCCATGCAGAAGGTGCCTACGGTGACCAATGCGAAAAGTGCGGTACGAGCCTCAGCCCCACAGACCTGATTAATCCGAAAAGCGCCATCAGCGGAAGTAAGCCCGTAATGCGCGAAACGAAGCATTGGTATCTGCCACTTGACCAACATGAAAGCTGGTTGCGCCAATGGATTCTGGAAGATCATAAAGAATGGCGTCCCAATGTATACGGTCAGTGCAAAAGCTGGCTTGACATGGGCCTGCAACCCCGTGCGGTAAGCCGTGACCTTGATTGGGGTATTCCTGTACCCGTAGAAGGAGCAGAAGGAAAGGTGCTGTATGTATGGTTTGATGCCCCTATCGGCTACATCAGCAACACAAAAGAGTTGCTGCCTGACACTTGGGAAACCTGGTGGAAAGATCCCGAAACCCGTCTGATTCACTTCATCGGTAAAGATAATATCGTATTCCACTGCATCGTATTCCCTGCCATGCTGAAAGCAGAAGGAAGCTTTATTCTACCTGATAACGTACCGAGCAATGAATTCCTGAACCTGGAAGGCGACAAGATTTCGACTTCACGCAATTGGGCCGTATGGTTGCACGAATACCTGGTAGACTTCCCCGGCAAGCAGGATGTGCTTCGCTATGTGCTGACAGCCAATGCACCTGAAACTAAAGACAATGATTTCACCTGGAAAGATTTCCAGGCACGCAATAACAATGAATTAGTAGCCGTTTACGGTAATTTCGTGAACCGTGCCCTGCAACTCACCAAGAAGTATTTCGATGGTGTAGTACCCGCTGCCGGTGAATTGACAGAGTACGACCGCGAAACACTGAAAGAATTCTCTGATGTAAAAGCAGAAGTAGAAAAGTTACTGGATGTATTCAAGTTCCGTGATGCACAGAAGGAAGCCATGAACCTGGCCCGTATCGGAAACAAATATCTGGCAGATACCGAACCCTGGAAGATTGCCAAAACGGATATGGATCGTGTAGCCACTATCCTGAACATCTCCCTGCAACTGGTTGCCAATCTTGCCATTGCATTCGAACCATTCCTACCGTTCAGCAGCGAAAAACTACGCAATATGCTGAACATGGACAGCTTCGACTGGGCTACTTTGGGCAGCACTAATTTATTGCCGGCCGGACACCAGTTGGCTACTCCTGAATTGCTTTTCGAAAAGATAGAAGACAGCGTTATTGAAGCACAGGTACAGAAGTTGCTCGATACGAAAAAGGCTAATGAGGAAGCCAACTACAAAGCCAATCCTATCCGCCCGAATATAGAATTCGACGACTTCATGAAGCTGGATATTCGCGTGGGTACCGTATTGGAATGTCAGAAAGTTCCCAAAGCCGATAAATTACTGCAATTCAAGATTGCCGACGGACTGGAAAACCGTACTATCGTCAGTGGTATCGCACAACACTACAATCCGGAAGAATTGGTAGGCAAACAAGTATGTTTCATTGCCAATCTTGCTCCGCGTAAATTGAAAGGCATCGTCAGCGAAGGTATGATCCTCTCTGCCGAGAACTTTGACGGGTCACTCTCCGTAGTTACAACCATGAAGGAGGTGAAGCCGGGTAGCGAAGTGAAGTAAAAATAATCTTAATGCCGAATGACAACTCAAGAACTCATAAAGCTTTTGGAGGATTTCATCCACTTGCCGGGAGAAAATGAAGTCGTAGAATTCAAAAAAGCTCAGAATGGATTCGATACACAAAAGTTAGGAGAATACTTCTCCGCACTGAGTAACGAAGCTAATCTTGGCCAGGAAGAATTTGCGTGGTTGTTATTCGGCATTCATGATAAGACTCACGCTGTTTTAGGCAGCTCATATAAACCGACACGTCCCTCGCTTGACGCCCTAAAAAGAGAAATAGCCGAAGGGACCAACTGTGGCATTACTTTTACGGAAATACATGAAATCATGTATCAAGGGAAAAGAGTTATCATGTTTCAAATTCCGGCAGCCCCTAAAGGAATCCCGACTTCTTATAAAGGACACTATTATGGGCGCGATGGCGAATCATTAGTTGCCTTGAGCCTTCACGAGTTAGAATCTATCCGCAATCAAAGTCAGCAGTCCGATTGGAGTGCCCGGATTATAAAAGGAGCGACTCTTGACGATTTAGATCCCAAAGCCATTTCCATTGCACGCTCACTGTATATTGCTAAAAACAAAAAGAATGCCGCTGAAATTGCAGAATGGGATGACATAACTTTTCTCAACAAGGCAAAACTGACTATAAAAGGCAAAATAACCAATGCTGCCATTGTCTTATTGGGAAAAGAAGAAAGTGAAGTACTAATTTCACCGGCGGTAGCCAAGATACGCTGGATACTTAAAGACTCACAAGGAACGGAGCGAGATTATGAAATTAAAAGTTGTCCGTTTATCATCTCCATTGAAGAAATCTACCAAAAGATACGTAATTTAAAATATCGATATATCAACCCGGAATTCCGTACGCTATTCCCTGAAGAAGTAGATACCTATGAACCGTATGTCATTCGCGAAGCCATAAACAATGCAGTGGCGCACCAGGATTACACATTAGGAGGACAAATCAACGTAGTAGAATACGAAGACAGGCTTGTATTTACCAATAAAGGAAGTTTCATTCCCCGTACAATCAGCAACGTATTGAAAGACAATGCACCGGAGGAAGTCTACAGAAATCCTTTCCTGGCTCGTGCAATGGTAGGACTACAGATGGTAGACACGATAGGAAGCGGCATCAGGAAGATGTTCAACTTTCAGAGGCAACGGCTTTTCCCTTTACCCGATTATACCATTGAGAGAGACAGAGTACAAGTAACCATTATCGGAAAGATTCTGAATATGGAATATGCCAATATATTAGCTAAGAAGCAAGATTTATCTTTGGTGGAAATCGAAGCACTCAATCGTATACAACTGAACCGTTCGATATCAGATGAAGAGGTATCGCATCTTAGGAAGAAAAAGCTTATTGAAGGAAGAAAGCCGAACCTATTTATAGCAAAACCGGTTGCTCAGCAATTAGATCAGAAAACAGCCTATTCCAACAATAAAGGATTTGAGGACAGTTATTATTGTGATTTAATTTTAAAAGCACTCACTGAACACGGTACGCTTACAAAAAAGGAAATAACAGAATTACTTTGGAATAAGTTGCCAGATGTATTGAGCGAAAGCCAAAAACACTCAAAAGTCAGAAACCTACTTACCAAACTAAGGAAGCAGGATAAGATTAGAAATGTATCCAAAGGCATACACTCGGATTGGTTTCTTAATGCGGATAATTTAAACGCAATTTAAACGCAATTTAAACGCAATTTAAACGCAATTTAAACGAGGTTATGAATGTAACATGCTAATAATAAGCAATATGTATTTTAACATTTACGAGCAATTTATCCGAGATTTAAACGCAATTAAATGATATCTTAATCATAAATCGAACAAGGAATGACAGAAGCATCACTCAAAGAGAAAACAGCAAAAGGATTATTCTGGGGCGGAATAGGCAACGGGGCCATGCAACTGCTAAACCTCGTCTTCGGCATATTCCTTGCTCGGTTATTATCCACAACAGACTATGGCATGGTGGCCGTATTGACCATCTTCTCCGCCATGGCCGGAATTTTCTCGGAGAGTGGCTTCATCCTGGCACTTGTCAATAAGAAAGAGGTAAAGCATGAGGAATATAATTCCGTATTCTGGTTCAACATCAGTATCGGCGCATCACTTTACCTCATACTTTTTCTTTGCGCTCCTTTCATCGCCGATTTCTACCATACACCCGAGCTTACCCGGCTGGCCCGTTTCCAATTTCTGAGTTTCTTCATCGGAAGTTTCGGTACTGCCCCTACGGCCTATTTTTTCCGTAATCTCATGGTGAAAGAGCGTAGTCAGATACAGATAGCCGCCATCCTCATTTCGGGTATTACAGGTGTCAGTTGTGCCTACCATGGCTGGGGATACTGGGGAATTGCCGTACAGACCGTTGTGTATGTCAGCACCAACACTATCCTGCTTTGGATATTCTCTCCCTGGCGGCCTACTTTTTCGTTCCGCTTTCACCCATTACTGGAATTATTGCCTTTCAGCAGTAAATTACTCTTTACCTCGCTCTTCACTCATATCAATAACAACATCTTCTCCGCATTGCTGGGACGTTTCTACACCATCCAGCAAGCCGGTTACTACTCACAGGGAAGCAAGTGGACGACGATGGGATATTCCACCATTTTCGGAATGATAAACAGTGTAGGGCAACCTGTGTTCAGGGAAGCCTCGGAGGACAGGCAACGATTGCAAAACATATTCCGCAAGCTGATGCGCTTCACCGCCTTTGTCAGTTTCCCCGCTATGTTGGGGCTCGCCATTGTTTCTCAGGAACTGATCGTAATAAGCATTACAGAGAAATGGCTACCCTGTGTCCCCGTCATGCAGATACTGTGCGTATGGGGAGCCTTCATGCCTATTTCAACTCTTTACTCCAACCTGATGAATAGCATCGGCCGGCCGAATGTATATATGTGGAACACCATCGCACTGGGCATCTTCCAACTATTATGCGTGTGGGGTAGTTACCCGTACGGTCTGAATATCATGCTGATAGTCTATACAGCAGCCAATATCTTCTGGCTACTCATCTGGCATTATTTTGCCCATAAACATATCGGAATTTCCCTGCTTAATACACTGAAGGATATAGCTCCCTATCTCATTATATCTGTAGCCGTAATGACTTTTACTTACTGGGTAGCAGGTTATGTGAAGAACATCTATCTTTCCTTACTGGCGAAAATCGCTTTAGCTGCCTCACTCTACATATTCCTGATGTGGAGCCTGAAGTCGACTGTATTTAGGGAAAGTCTTCAATATCTATTTAAAAAGAAAACCATACAATAATGACACTGCAAAATGTAACTGTAATCATCCCTGCGCACAACCGTCCCGAGCGCTTGCGCAGATTGCTCGACTACTATAGCCGCACAGATATCAAGGTTCTTGTTCCCGACTCATCCGACCATCCGTTTGCCGATGCGGAGAAGTACCCGGACATCACTTATCTGCACCGTCCTAAACTACATTTCCTGTTGAAACTGAAAGAAGTGCTTCCGATGATTAGTACACCCTATGTACTTTATTGCGCTGATGATGATTTCGCTGTTCCCTCCGGCATTGCGCAGATGACCGCCTTTCTAGACGAACACCCAGATTACAGCACTGCACAGGGACATTACCTGACCTTCACTCCCCATAAAGGGAAAATATCATTCTACCCTCGCTATATCCGCTACTTCGATAAACAAGTAACAGGCGACACTCCCCGGGAAAGACTTTTGCAAGAGAAGAACATGTATGCCTCATTGCTCTACTCCGTCATCCGGACACAAGCTTTTCAGAGGATGTATGCAGCTTGTTTCAACCCGGACGGAAGCCTGCGTTTCCGCAACCTTTTCCTGGCTGAAGAGTTCTTTAACCATGCTGCGCTTATCTTCGGCAAATATGCTACACTACCCTATTTCTACAGTGCCCGCGAGCGTATCAGAGGTTCCGCCACGGAAACTACCGTACCTGTTTCAGTTATCAAAACCTCTCATAAATATCGGGAGGAATATCAAGGTTTCCTTCTGGCGTTATCAGAATTACTGGCAGCCCAGGAAGGTAATACGCTTGAAGATGCTTTCTCCTTTATTTGCAGCATCAGCGATATGCCTAAAGACACTGCCGAAATCTCTGGCAAAAGGAAGATTATGGAATTCACTCATAAGCATCCCCTGTTACGTTGGGTAAACAGGCTGGCTGACTGGAGATATACTCAGAAAGGATTGAAAGCGGTACAAGGTATGCAAAGCTACCCCTGTACATTCTCCACACCGGAAAAAGAAGAAATTATCAAAGCTATTGAACAATCTTAAAGACACGCAAAAATGACAAATAAAACTGTTTCTATTGTAACAGGTACTTATACGACACCTACCTCTTTCCGGGAAATCAAGGTCTACAAAGTAAGGGAAAAACCTCAGGATAGAAACTGCTGAAGCACTCCTTCAAGCATCCCATTATCAGAAAGCAGTTTCTCCACAAACTCACGAAAGGCACCAAAGCCCCCATGCTGTGCGGTGACGTAATCGACCTCACGTTTCACATAATCCGGTGTATTACTGGGGGAAGCGCTGAATCCAACCTTACGGAGCAGAGCCAAGTCGTTCACATCATCACCGATGAAGGCAACATCCTGCAACGTAATGCCCAACTCACGACATAATTCTTCCGCCTGTGCCACTTTATCTTTCACCCCCAGGTAGCAGTAATCTATCTTCAGTTTATCAGCACGCTTCTGAACAATCTGCGTATTCTCACCCGTCATAATGGCTACAGGTATATTCAGCTTGCGAAGGAAAATAACTCCCCAGCCGTCTTTCACGGAGAAACGTTTCATCACATCGCCCTGTTCGGTATAGTACATTCCACCATCAGTCCACACACCATCAATATCGGTAATCACTAACTTTGGTAACATAGTTTTTTCTTTTTATTCAGATGATACAATCATTTATTTCCACTTCCCGCTCTTTCCCCTCAGCCCATCGCGATAGCCACACAGCAATGCCCACAACTTACTGAACTTCTGCCGCTCATACAGTATGATAAAAACCACACGCTTATAAAAATGATAGCGCAAATGCGACTTCAAATTCAACGCCTCTGGATACAGACGATGCAGGAGAATACCATTGCGCACATTATAGTAGGAACGGGCCGGACCGTATTCATTAGGAAATACTTCTTTTCCCAGCAAACGCCTTTTCTTCTTCTGATAACCCAAATCGTGTGTCAACAGAATATTCTTGAAACATAAAACGGGAATATCTTTCCTTTTAGCCCTCCAACAAAACTCACAATCCACTCCCCAGACAAAGAGGGATTCCATAAAGTCGCCCAAAGTATCGAACAGGCTAACCGGATATATACTTCCCGAAGTCATTGCCGAATACACTTCATCCACAGAGTCCGTTGGCGGATACATGGTGGTTTGCTGGGATTTAATGAAATAATTGGTAGAGAAAATGGCAGCCTTGTCCTCACCATAGCTACGGATTGCCCGAAGGTAACTTTCGAAGTTACGCCCATCGAAACAGCTATCCTGATCCAAGGTCAGCAGATGCGTAAATCCATTTGCACGGGCATATGCCACCGCCTTATTCAGCGCAGAACCAATGCCCAGATTTTCACCGCAACCATCCAGAATGATTTTCCCTCTCCCGTCTCCCAAAGAATCCAAATCCAGATCCCTGCGATCTGTTGCCGGAGTATTATCCCACAACATCAATTCATCCAGTTGAGCAAGATAGGTAGCGATATTCTTTACTACCGCATCATCCGGATAATATAAGATGACTATGCCTAAGAGTTTCATAAATTATCGGATGACATCCGGATAGATAATCTCATTCCGGGGAATTTCTTTCAGTACTTTATGCCCTACCACTTTCGCACGCTCCACCCACTTAAAGCCGTCACCGGGACTCAACAGATGGATATCCTGTTCGGTAATGATATCTCCGGGATGCAGCGTCTTATTCGTTGCAATGGAACGCTCCAGTTTTACCTTTGCCGAGGCAACGGAAGAGTCGATATACAGTTCTTCTTTTCCCAGCCAACGTTCGGCAATACGGATATCACGTATCATGCGGTTCACACCGTCGGGGCCAAGAGAACCTTGCTGATCGGTTCCCTTCATACGGCGGTCGATGGTGACATGCTTCTCTATGATTTCCGCACCCATACCCACGGCAACGATAGGAGCGGCAATACCGATGGTGTGGTCGGAGAAGCCGATGCAATACTGCCCGTAGTGCTGTTTCAGATAGGTGATAGTCTTCAGATTCAGATTATCAGGCTGGGTAGGATACTGGGATACGCAATGCAAGATAGATATATTGTTATGATAACGGGTAATCACCTCCAAAGCATCATCCAGTTCTTTTCTGCCTGCCATGCCGGTAGACAGAATAATGGGTATCTTGGTTTCAGCCATCACTTCCAGCAACGGCAGGTTGGTAAGATCGCGGCTTGCCACTTTCAGACGGTCGGGCGTGAAGAGTTTCAGCAAAGAGAGGCAGCCTTTGGAGCAAAGTGTTTCCACGAAATCAAGCCCTAAAGACTTGGCGTGCCTATACACTTCGAAGTGTTCCTCGTCCGTCAGCTCCAGAAAAGCACGATGTTCGCCATAGGTACGTCCGAAAGAATGGGGAGAATCATACGGACGGTTCATCTGTGAGTCCGTCAGTTCTTCATTCAAATCCCGTTTAGTCAATTTCACCGCATCCATCGGACGAAGTTCTATATTGAACACTTCTTCACGAACAGGGCGGGACACCAGGTCTACGATCAGTTTGGCTATATCGACGGAACCGTTATGGTTCTGTCCGATTTCTCCTATTATATAAGTACTATTCATTTACGAATTATAAATTACGAATTACACTTGGCTGCACGGCGCTAGAAGGTATACATGGGCTATTTTTCATTTCTTGCAATATTCTCCAACATTCTGGCACGATAGTCGGGATGCGATTGCACCAGTTGCAACAGGGCATGCACACTACGGTCGGTCTTCTCATGGAAGGTGGCATAAAGTTCCTGTAGCAAGGTGAAGTCTTCCATCGTATCGAGAGTGAAACGAAGATCGAAACGCCCTTCCAATTCAGCCGGCAACGGAAGCAGACGCACCTTGAATTTTTCGGGATGCGTATAGAGATAGATAGTGACATGCTCGATGTAAAGTTTCTCTTGCGTAGAAACGGCGGCACGACGCAGAGCGTCAATCGTTGTCAACTCGGAATATAAGCCCAAATGGGATTTGATGGTAGGACGCCCATCGGCAAAGCCATAGGCGATATAATCTGCCGGACAGAAATTGTGTTCGGCAAAGAAGGTATTGAAAGTTTCGGGACGAAGGAACGGATTATCCGAACAAACACGGATAAAGCGGTTGATACCGAAAACTTCGGCAGCACGGATAAAGCGGTCGAGTACATTGTCCTCGTCGCCACGAAAACTAAGGATACCCGCCTGACGGGCGGTTTCGGCAAGCACATCGTCCTGCGGGCGATTGGTGGTGGCAAGTACAATACATTTGTCCGGACAAGCCTGTTTGATATTGGCTATCAGAATGTCGATGATGCGCTGTTCGCCATAGAAGGGGAGCAGAATCTTGTTGTGCAGCCGGGTAGAACCGGTGCGTGCCTGAATGATTATTCCATCTTTCATAATTTCATCCGTTTAAAAGCGTCGATATAAGAGCCGGGAGTGACATTGACAATTTCCTTACCCAGCCGGCGTGCGTAGGCTTCGAGTATAAAATAGGACTTGAAGGCTACGTGCATGTGATAGAGAATAATGTGAAGCCGGGCACTGTTCAAGTTTTCCTGTTTCACGGTTTCGGCCTGCGATTTATTCTGGTCGTAGAAGTGCTTTTGGTGCATCAGTACTACGTTGTCGTCCGTTACGGTGATCTCCGGCAACCAGGAATGGTCAGCACCTGCCAAATAGATTTTCTTGAAAGGCAGGCGCAATCCCATAGCGATAGAAGGTATCAGCACGTTATGCGGACGGGGAACGCCCCAGCCTTTGCGGAATATCCAGTTGCAGAAACCCTGGAAGCCTTCGATAGGCGTTGTATTATAAACATAGAGCTTGATGTGGGGATTACCCGCCAGTAAGGGTCGCCATTCTTTATTCTTCAGGGCACGGGCAGGGACAAAGAAGTCCATATCCCAGGTAGTCTTCTCGGCCATTGTCTTGAAAAGCTGTATACGCTTCTCGGGAACGATCCAGAACAGCGGGTCTGCAATCAGATAAAGTTCGGGGCGGAGACGCTCGAACATAGGAGAACTTACACAGAAGTTCACTGCCAACAAGGTTTTTCCCTTGATGAAATCCGTCGAATCTTCTACCGTGCGGTTCAGCGAAGGGCCGTTAGCCAATATCAGCAATTCATCCGGATTACTGAAAGAAGACGGCAAGCGCGTGCGCCACTTGGACTGCAACAGGATTTTCACTATACTGAGGAAGCACTGCCAAAGCTGTTCCAACCATTTCAAACCTTTTTCTCCCATATTGTTATAAAAGTTACGAGCTATAGTTATGAACTACAAATACCAAGTACTTTCAGACTACCTGCGAACAATTATTCGCCCTACCATGTGGCATCATTTAAACGGCAGATTCACAACGCTTATTCGGTTCATTTGCAACACTTGCAATACATTTACGTAACACCTGCAATACATTTCCACAACATTTGCACGGTACAAATCAAACACTTGTGTCCCGTAATCATCCTCTTGAACACTTATAAACAGAATCTTTCCCCTCCAATCACAACGCAGCCACTCGTAGCTCGTAGCCTGTAACTTGTAGCTAATTTATTCTCCTGCAAAGATAGATACTTTAGCGGTTACTGGCTAAAAAAACCGCGAATTTGTGGATAGAAAGCGGTAAAAGCTGTACTTTTGCCAAAACATTCCGCAACATGAGAGTACTTATAATCAATACGTCCGAGAAAACAGGCGGAGCCGCCATTGCCGCCAGACGCCTGATGGAATCGCTCCATACAGCGGGAACAGACGTGAAGATGCTCGTCCTGCACAAGGAAAGCCAATCGGAACAGGTGATCCCTGTAGGCAAAGACTGGCAAAAGAAATGCACTTTCCTCTGGGAAAGACTGGTTATCTGGACGAATAATCTCTTCAGCCGGAAGAATCTCTTTACCGTCTCCATAGCCAATACAGGCTTCAACGTCACCAAACTGCCTGCCTTCCGGGAAGCCGACATCATACACCTCCACTGGATAAACCAGGGAATGCTTTCACTGAACAATATACAGGAAATCTTCGAATCGGGCAAGCCCGTTGTCTGGACCCTGCACGATATGTGGGAATGTACCGCCATCTGCCACCATGCCCATACCTGCACCCTCTTCAAAAGCGAATGCAGAAACTGTCGCTTCCTGCGCTTCCCAGGCAACAACGATCTGGCGCACCGGGTATTCAAGAAGAAACAAAAACTATTCAGTCATGCCAGCCCCCTGAATATCGTCGCAGTCAGCACATGGCTTTCCTCACAAATACAGCAAAGCACCCTACTTAAAGAGAAACCTGTATCTGTGATCCCTAATACACTCTCGCCTACCGACTTCCGAATGATGGACAAAGAACTGTCCCGAAAGGAACTGTCCCTGCCCGATAAACATATCATTCTGTTCGGAGCCGCCCGCATCGACGATCCGATCAAGGGAGTGGAATATCTGCTCCAGGCCATCCGGTTATTGATTGAAAAGAAGCAATTCCCGCAGGAAAAACTTCACCTGGCACTGTTCGGCAAGATCAAATATCCGGAGAAACTTCTCAACTCCATCCCCGTCAGCTACACCTATCTGGGACGAATAGGCGATACAAACAAACTCTCGCAACTATATTCCGCCGCAGACGTCACCGTATCCGCCTCTTTCTATGAGACATTCGGCCAGACTCTGATCGAGGCCCAAGCCTGTGGTTGCATTCCGGTTTCTTTCGGCAACAGCGGACAGGCCGACATTATCCGCCACAAAGAGAACGGCTTCCTGGCCGACTACCTCTCTGCCGACAGCCTGGCAGAAGGCATCCGATGGGGAATATCCGAAGCCCGGACAGCCATCTCCAAAGAAAATATGCGAAGCGAAGTATTCAGGAAATACTCCGGTGAAGTCGTTGCAAAGCAATATCTCAATCTCTACCAAAACTTAATCAGAAGAAAGGTAACACAATGAGAATACTACTTATCAATACAACAGAAAAGATAGGCGGCCCCGCCGTAGCCGCAAGCCGCCTCATGGAAGCCCTCAAGAATAACGGCATCAAAGCCAAGCTATTGGTGCGCGACAAACAAACCGAACAGATCACCGTAGTGGAGTTGCCTCACAACCTGCGCATGGTATGGAAGTTCGTATGGGAGCGAATCGTTATCTGGAAAGCCAACCATTTCAACAGAAACCACCTCTTCGCCGTAGACATTGCCAACGCCGGCACGGACATCACCAACTTGCCGGAGTTTCAGCAAGCGGACATCATACATCTCCACTGGATCAACCAGGGGATGCTTTCTTTAAAGAACATCGAGAAAATTCTGGCTTCGGGCAAGCCCGTAGTCTGGACCATGCACGATATGTGGCCCTGTACCGGCATCTGCCACTACTCCGGCGGATGTACGCATTACGAAGAGGAGTGTCATCATTGCCCCTTCATCCACAACGGAAGCCGGAAGAAAGACCTCTCCCACCGCATCTTCCTCAAAAAGCAAAAGTTATATGAGGGCCGTCATATCAACTTTGTAGCCTGTAGCCACTGGCTGGAAGAACGCGCCCGGAAGAGTGCCCTTTTCAGCGGACATGCCATTACCAGTATCCCCAATCCTATCAACACCAATCTCTTCAAGCCGCACAGCAAAAAAGCCGCACGGGAGAAATGCAGGCTTCCGCAGGACAGCAAACTGGTTCTGTTCGGTTCGGTGAAGATAATGGATACCCGGAAGGGAGTGGAATATATGATTAAAGCCTGCAAACTCTTGGCAGAGAAGCATCCGGAACTGAAAGACCAACTGGGTGTAGTGGCCTTTGGCAACCAGTCGCAACAGTTACAGAACATGTTGCCTTTTAAGGTTTATCCGCTCGACTTCGTCAGCAATGAACATCAGTTGGTAGATATCTACAACGCCGTCGACCTCTTCGTCACCTCATCGCTGGAAGAGAACCTGCCAAACACCATTATGGAAGCCATGTCCTGCGGTATCCCTTGCGTAGGGTTCAACGTAGGCGGCATACCGGAAATGATAGACCATCTGCACAACGGCTACGTGGCACAATACAAATCAGCCGAGGATTTTGCCAACGGCATCTACTGGATACTGACCGAGCCCGAATATACCACCCTCTCCGAGCAAGCCTGCCGGAAAGCCGTTTCCAATTATTCGGAAAGTGCCATTGCCAAAAGATACATCGACGTTTATAACAAAATAACCGGAAGACATGCATAACCGTCCCACACCCAAGTTCAGCATCATCACCGTGACCTACAATGCCGAGGCCGTATTGGAAGACACGATACAGAGCGTTATCTCACAAACCTACCACCACGTAGAGTACATCATCATAGACGGTGCATCCAAAGACCGCACCCTCGCCATTGCCGAAAGGTATCGCGACCGTATCACCCTGCTTGTCAGCGAACCGGACAAAGGACTGTATGATGCCATGAACAAAGGCATCCACCTGGCAACGGGCGACTACCTCTGTTTCTTGAATGCCGGAGACAGTTTCCATGAAGACGACACCCTGCAACAAATGGTGCATACTTTAGGAATCGGCGAACTGCCGGACGTACTATATGGCGAAACCGCTTTAGTAGATAAAGAAAGGCATTTCCTACGTATGCGCCGCCTCTCCGCCCCCGAAGTGCTGACATGGAAGAGTTTCAGGCAAGGTATGCTCGTTTGCCATCAGGCATTCTTCGCCAAACGGAGCCTGGCGGTACCATACGATATGCAATACCGCTTCTCCGCCGACTTCGACTGGTGCATCCGCATCATGAAAAAAGCGCGGACGCTGCATAACACGCATCTCACGCTTATCGATTATCTGGAAGAAGGTATGACGACGCAGAACCAAAAGGCTTCCCTGCGGGAACGCTTCCGCATCATGGCGAAGCACTATGGACTGATAAGTACCGTGGCGCACCATGCATGGTTTGTATTCCGTCTGCTGCTGAAGAAATAGTACCTGGCTTTCAACACCTTACGGCAAGTAATCCGCAACCCCGCATTCAAGTCTTAGTTTCATGCCGTGAAACTCACAGTTTCAAGGCATGAAACTGTTGGTTTCACCTATTGAAACAGGAAGTTTCACGGCATGAAACTTACAGTTCCAAACGGAGAAACTGATAGCATCAAACAGACAATAGTTTCTTCAGCTCCTTCACTCCTTCCGAAGCACCCTTCTGAATGATATGTATCTGCCTCATTGAGTGCGTATCCACCGGTTTCGGATCAATCAGATATACTTCTGCCGTTCGAGGCACATAGTTCAGCAGTCCCGCTGCCGGATATACATTCATCGAAGTACCTATAATCACAAAGATATCCGCTTTCTCTACATAGTCGACAGCCGTTTCTATCTCCGGCACCGCCTCACCAAACCAAACAATAAACGGACGCAACTGCGAACCGTCGCCCGCCTTGTCACCCATCTTCACCTCATATTCTTCCGGTTTCAATTCCTTTACGTAGCGAGGATTGTAAGGGTCACGACTGGAACACACCTTCGTCAGTTCACCATGCAGATGAATGATGCGCGTGCTCCCGGCACGCTCGTGCAGATTATCCACATTCTGCGTAACCACCGTCACGTTGAAGTCCTTCTCCAGCTCGGCAAGTCCGATGTGCCCTGCATTGGGCTCCACATCAAGCAACTGCTTACGGCGCTCGTTATAAAAGTTTATCACCAGCTCCGGATCGCGCACATATCCTTCGGCACTGGCTACCTGCATCACCGGATATTTGTCCCACAATCCGCCTGCGTCCCGAAACGTACTGATACCACTCTCGGCACTCATACCGGCACCGGATAAAATCACTAAATTCTTCTTCATACCAAAATCTCCTTTCTATTATAGCAGTTTCTTTTCTACAAAAATACAGAAGATTGCCGAAGTTGCCACAGATATAAGAAAATTTAAAACCTAAAAGCATAAATCATTCAAATAAAACACTTACTTTTGCGACTTGTAATTTTGCAACTGATTGAAAGAGATTATACTTTCAGTCTCAACCCCAAAGATATATGGATAAATTCAGTTACGCTATCGGCCTCGGAATAGGTCAAAATTTATTAAGTATGGGTGCAAAAGGCATCGAAGTAGATGACTTTGCACAAGCTATCAAAGACATACTGGAAGGAAACAAAACCGCCATCTCACACGCAGAGGCACGCGATATAGTAAACAAATACTTCGCAGAACTGGAAGAGAAAATGAATGCAGCCAGCATAGAGCAAGGCGTACAGTTCCTGGAAGAAAACAAGAAACGCCCTAATGTGGTTACTTTGCCAAGCGGCCTGCAATACGAAGTCATCAACGAAGGCAAGGTAGGCACTTATGCAAAAGCCACCGACCAAGTGAAATGCCACTACGAAGGCACACTGATTGACGGAACCCTGTTCGACAGTTCTATCAAACGCGGACAACCCGCCGTATTCGGTGTGAACCAGGTTATCCCCGGCTGGGTGGAAGCGCTTCAGTTGATGCCCGAAGGTGCCAAGTGGAAACTTTATATTCCCTCCGATCTTGCCTATGGCGCACAAGGTGCGGGCGAAATGATACCGCCTCACAGCACATTGATTTTTGAAGTAGAATTACTCGAAATATTATCCCAAAAATAAAAATAAACAGTAAAAGCAAAATGAAAAAAGTAACATTTATCATGGCTCTTGCAGTAGGCGCAGGTTTAGCTTCCTGTACTGCACAAAGCCCGAAAGCAAATCTGAAAACAGATGTTGACTCATTGTCTTATGCCATCGGTATGGCTCGTACAGAAGGTCTGACTCAGTACCTGATGCAACAAGGCGTTGACACTACTCAGATGGCTGAATTCATCAAAGGTTTCAACGAAGGCGCTGCTAAAACCAGCAAGAAAGACGTTGCTTACATGACCGGTATGCAAATTGGTCAGATGGTAGGCAAACAATGGGTAGAAGGCTTCAACCAACAAATCTTCGGTGGCGACTCTACTCAGACTATCAGCCGTGAAAACCTGTTGGCAGGTTTCATCGCAGGTATCACAGACAAGAGCAACGTTATGACTAAAGAAGCTGCTACAGCTTACATGCGCGACGGTATGGAAGCCATCAAGGAAAAAGCTTTAGCTGTCAAATACGCTGACAACAAAGCTGCCGGTGAAAAATACCTCGCTGAAAACAAAGGTAAAGAAGGTGTTGTAACCACTCCGAGCGGTCTGCAATACAAAATCATCACCAAGGGTACAGGCGCAATCCCTGCTGACACCAGCAAAGTGAAAGTAAACTACAAGGGTACTTTGATTGACGGTACTGAATTCGACAGTTCTTACAAGCGCAACGAACCTGCTACTTTCCGTGCCAACCAAGTTATCAAAGGCTGGACAGAAGCCCTCACAATGATGCCTGTAGGTTCTAAGTGGGAACTTTATATTCCGCAGGAACTGGGTTACGGTGGCAGAGAAACCGGCGGTCAGATCAAACCGTTCTCTACCCTGATCTTTGAAGTAGAGCTCGTCGGCATCGAAAAATAAGTATCAGCCGAAGATTTTTTCTTCAACGGTACAGACTTAGCGGGCGAAACGGATGTAAACAAAAACATCTGCTTCGCCCGCTTCTTTTTTACTCTTTCCCTATTTTTTCCTCCTTTTATATAGAGAAATTAAAATAAAGTCCTATATTTGCTTACTATTTGATAAAAACAAGAACTTACACAAATTGATATTATGGAAAAAATAGACAATCTTGACCGGCAGATTCTGGAAATCATCTCTCAGAATGCCCGCATTCCTTTCAAAGATGTAGCTGCTGAGTGTGGCGTATCACGTGCTGCCATTCATCAACGTGTGCAACGTTTGATAGATTTAGGCGTCATTGTCGGCTCCGGTTATCATGTGAACCCCAAATCTCTGGGCTACAGAACCTGCACGTATGTAGGTATCAAGTTAGAGAAAGGTTCCATGTACAAATCAGTGGTTGCCGAAATGGAGAAAATACCGGAAATCGTGGAATGCCACTTCACTACGGGTCCTTACACGATGCTGACGAAAGTATATGCACGCGATAACGAGCATCTGATGGACTTGCTGAATAACAAAATGCAAGAAATTCCGGGTGTAACCGCTACCGAAACGTTGATTTCACTGGAGCAAAGTATCAAGAAGGAAATTCCTATTTGCCCGGAGAAATAACAGATAATTTATGGAATTCTTAAACGAATATCATCTTTCGGGACTGTTCATCGGCATTTGTACATTTCTTATCATCGGATTGTTTCATCCTGTGGTAGTGAAAGCCGAGTATTATTGGGGTACCAAGTGCTGGTGGATTTTTCTTGTATTGGGCATCGGGGGCGTTGTGGCCTCGCTTTGCGTAGAGAATATCTTGATTGCGTCCCTCTTGGGCGTATTTGCTTTCTCTTCGTTCTGGACCATCAAGGAGGTCTTTGAACAAGAAGACCGCGTAAAGAAAGGTTGGTTCCCCAAGAACCCCAAACGTACGTATAAGTTCTAAAAACAAAGCAACAAACAGTATATTTTGCCCGAAAGGTTTGCATATTTCAACTGAATATACTATTTTTGTGCCCGCTATCCGATGAGGATAACACCGGACTTGTAGCTCAGTTGGTTAGAGCAACAGACTCATAATCTGGAGGTCCCTGGTTCAAGCCCAGGCTGGTCCACAAAGAAAACAAGCGTTAATTGCAAGAAATCAAGCAGTTAACGCTTTTCTTTTTGTCTTTCGTTATGGGTGGAGGTTGGCTCAAACTAACAGAATTACCTATCTTTTGCAGCATTTGTTTACCGCTTGTTTACCGATAAACAAAAGGATTAATATGCTGACAATCAACGCTGAAATCAAGAAAGACGGACTACGGTCTGATGGTACTTACAACGTAAAGCTAAGATTCACGCTTGACAGAAAAATGAGACGGCTGGCAACAAGTCTGTTCGTCACAAGTAAAGACTTGACTAAAGAACTGAAAATCAAGCAAAGTTCACCTATTAAAAAAGAGATAGATTCTCTTATTCGCGGTTATCAAGAGAAATGCGCCAAACTACAAGTCGAGTTAAACCGCTACACTATTGATGAAGTAATGGACTACTTGGATGGAGAACATCAGAAGCAGCAGACCATTGACTTTATAAAGTTCAGCCGTGAGTGGATAACCTCAACTACAATCAAAGGTGCACCAAACTATACTACTGCAATTAATGCTTTAGTGCGCTTTATAGGTAAAGAAGAATTGGACGTAAATCTGATTACTACCAATTTTTTAGATAGTTTCAAAGCGTTTCTGAATAAAGAGCGTGAAGTACGAACGAAGAAACTGATTCTGCAAGGTAAGCGTGTGCCCTCTAATCGGTCTTTATCTCTTTATTTGGTAAGCATTAAGAAACTGTTCAAAGAGGCTCAAAAGAAGTACAATAAGAGAGAGAATAATCTCATACTGATACCTAACAATCCATTTATAGACTTTGAGATACCCAAGCAAGAAGCAACAAGAAAGAGAGCTATTCCAGCAGACATCATCAAAAAGGTATGGAAGCTACCCTATAAAGACATGAAGAAGGGGTACAAATCAACCTGCCGTTACAACTTGGCTAAAGATTGCTTCATTCTATCATTCTGTTTGATGGGGATTAATTCAGCCGATTTATATAATGCTACGGAAATGGTAAACAATACCATCATTTATAATCGTACCAAGACGAAAGACCGTAGATTGGATAATGCTCAAATGAAAGTGGATATACCTAAAATCGCATTACCACTTATAGAAAAATACAGAGATAAAAGTGGTAAACGCTTATTTAACTTTTACCAATATTATGCAGACGAAAAAGGTTTCAATAAGGCTATCAACTACGGTTTAAAAGAAATTGGTACAATATTAGGCGTAGATGATTTGGAATACTACGCAGCACGCCACTCATGGGCTACCATTGCACTGAACAAAGTAGGCATAGACAAATATATAGTTCATGCAGCCCTCAATCATATAGACGATTCTATGAAAGTAACAGATATTTATATTGAACGGGATTTTGTGAATGAGAACAAGGCTAATGCCAAAGTCGTGAAGTATGTATTCGGTAAATGAATATCATTTACTATGAAGAACCTGCTATAACGAAAAAGAAGTCTGTAATCCGCTAAAGATTGCAGACTTTTCTTTTATTTTGCAGTATAACTAATATGAATACACTATGTATCAGATAGAAGAATTGCCCGATTTAAAAGTGGCTTGGCATGAAAGCTACAAATGCCTTGCTGAACCACTATTAGAATATGTGTGGGAAGTAGCCAATCACTTCCTGCCCGATTATGCAGAAACAGATATGGGAATGATACCCGTAGAATCTTCCGCACCTGCCATATTTGCCAACAGATATACGGAAAGAAACTTGTCCATTGAAGAAAGGTACGAAAGAAGCAAAGAAATGAAAACTTTTAAGGGTACTTTGGAAGAATACAAAAAACGAAAATACAGAAAGTTGGACGATTCTTTCAAAGAGAAGTTTCTAACTAATGAAGATTTACAGAATACCATTGAAGCGTATAAGTTAGACGTTAGTAAGTTTTGGTATCTACTTCTGTTCGTATATGACTTTATAGAGGATATTGGTACAAATGCACCTACATTGAACAAGTCTGTATTGGAGGACTTTAGCTATTTTCATGCCAATCTGCTGGAAGCTACAAATATCATCCTAAAGAAGAACAACAAGAAAAGCTATATTGTTGAAAGGGAAGACACAATCAGAATAATTCAAGCAGCCTTACAACATTTTGTCAATACATACAGTGATATTATACATAGCGAACAAGACAGAGAAACTATGATTAAACAATTAAAGGATATAGGTTTGGAGGGCTTTATCAGAAATGACTTATCGTCAAAAATCAGCTTTACGGACAAGTTCAGTCTTGACATATCCTATAAGAAATGGAAGTTTACGGATATGTTTCTGTTCTTCATTGAGAGAAGAAAGGCTACTACCATACCCAACAAAAAGGTAAAGGTATCTAAAGACAAGATGATGCTTGTTTCAAGACTTATCTATACAGTGGGCTATGATGGCAAGAGGTATAATGAAGAATACGATTCAGAGGGCAACAAAAACAGAATGTTATCCAATCTCCTTAGAAGATACAAGAACGAGAAATTTCCGTCTGTCATAGCTAATAACTACATGGTAGTTTCTTAAACAACATACATAAAACCATAGTAGAAATGCGTACTGAAAGGGCTGTCCTTTTTGGTACGCATTTTTTTTGCGTACTGGAATGGACACGTTTTCTACACACATGGGCATTAGGCAAAATGCTTTGTTACCCCTTATTTCTGCCCTAATTTTGCAATGTCAAAAGGGAACAAACGAGTGAGTGCGCATAGCTTTAGTAGTTCTTTAATGGCTTAATAATTAATATGTGAAACATCTAAAATTAGGAATTATGAAAAATTTAAAATTTGCAGAAGCATTAAATAATGAAGTAGAAAACGTAGTAGAGAACACTAAAGTCAGTGCAGCATTCGTGCAGGAACTGAAAGAAGCATTCCTTATGTTTCCCGTCAGAACAGATATGCGTTTCAAACAATCTTCAAAAGGTGAACTGATTATATCGGTTACGGTTGTTTACGCTACTGGCATGACACAACATTTTGAGGGTGCAGGAGATGCAGACCTTATATCGGCAATACATTTCGGCATGGCTAAAATAATAAACGGTTTGCACGACTACAAAGCGGAGGAACATGAGGTGGATATTGCCCAAGAGGGTGAAAACTTGGTAATGGAACTGTTCAAGCAGTACATGAACTCCACTATGAGGGGCTATATTGAAGCGGACTGGTACAACAACAGCGGCGAGCGTTACCGTTGCGTGAGATTTTCTTCCACATTCAACGGGAATGTAAAGTTCTGCATGAAAGCAACGGATGAAGTGAACAGCCTTATCTGTGAAGCCTGCAAACCCGAATGGATGAAGAAATCAGAAGCGGAAGCCAAACAACAAGTTCCCAAACAGAATGAAGTAGCCTAAACAATCAGCTTGGAAGGAAGTCGAGGGAACAATCTCTCTCGGCTTTCTTTTTAATCGGAACAGAGAAAATGAAACAGATACAGTTTGCCCAAACATATAATAATGAAGCTGCACACAGACAAGTGAAGCTACTAATGAAACAACACAAGCAGCTTTATATCCAAGTGAACGGTGAAGCATGGATTAGCAGTCAAGGAGTAACGAGTATAAGATACCAACTCAACGCACAAGGCTGGCAGTGGATTCTTAATTATCTACAAACGGGAGATTATGAGGATTTTGGAGTATTCCCGTCCAAACTATCCATGCTATGTAACCAAGAGGATGTGGTAAAAGAACTAATAGAACAGAAATACAATATTGCAAGAATCCCTTTTTTACGGGAAACCGAAGCCTATATAAGACTTAGAGGGCTGTTCCGTTTCGGAAAACTCTTTTTCAGCATAAGGAGAAGCGATGAATTTATAGATTATCTAAACAGCAAAGGATTATGATTACTCTACATAAAGGTCAATACCTGTCTGACGTAATGAGTGAGATTCCGTCAGACTGCATACTTTCCAAAAGAATACCCGGCTGTGGTGCTACTACTTTGGAGCTTGAAACTCAAAGAAATTCCATTATCGTAGTGCCTAATGTACCCGTCATCAAAAGCAAGTGCGGCAAATACAGCAATCTGTTAGGTGTTTATGAAGATGTTACAACAGATAAGATTCGCAATTATCTAACTAATAACAGACTGCATAAGATAATGACCACTCCCGAAAGTTTCGGTAAGGTGAAAACGGCTTGCAGCGGTATTGACATTTATAATCATTTCTTCCTGCTGATGGACGAATGTCACCAATTAATCAAGGACGTGGACTACAGAACAGACATAGTGCTGCCCATGAATGATTTTTTCAACTTCAAAGGCAAGGCTCTTGTTTCCGCCACTCCTATCGGATTCAGTGACCCAAGATTTAAAGAGTTTGAAACAGTGGAAGTAAGTGCCGATTATGATTACAGACAAGAAATTGCGGTTACACATACTTATAATATATACAAGGCAATAAGTGAATATTTAGGCAATCACACAGAGGAAACAGTCTGCTTTTTCGTCAATTCCGTGGTAATGATTTACTCCATAATGAAACAGTTCGGCATATTGGAGGATTCTACCGTTTACTGTGCGCCAAAAAGCCGTTTGAAACTGAAAAATGAATACTCCTTTGATAATGCTTATAATGATTGGAACGCAGATACCATGAAGAAATATAACTTCTTCACTGGCAGATTCTTTACGGCATTCGACTTGGATTTGCCTTATCAGCCCGATTTGGTAATGGTTACAGACCCTTATAATTCCGAATATACCATACTTGACATAGATACGGACTGCATACAGATTTGCGGAAGATTCCGTAACGGTATAAAATCGGCAACACATATCTATCGGGTGAATCCCGAAATCATAACCAAAGACAGGGAACAGATAGAATGGGAAATTTCGGCACATGAATTTGCCTATAACACGATACAAACCTTATACAAAAGTGCGGATAACAGAGAAAGCAGATTCGCTTTCGGTGCAGTTCTTGAAACCATGCCGTTCCGTAAATTCCTATATTCGGACTTTACAAAGAACTGGTTTGCCATAGACAATGAGATTAATTCCGTATTGGTGAACAACAGATACCAATCAAGACAAGAAATAAAGAACTGGTACAATGACTGCCATTTCTTCAATCCCACATTTGAGAATTGCGAATATAACGAGAATGACGAGAAATTAAAGATTGCCAAGACTACACGCTCGGTAAAGGACAAACACAGAAAAATGGTACAACTTCTTAGTGAAATGGAAACTCCCTACTCGGAATACGCCTTAGATTTCATTAATGATATGCGGAAGATTGACCCGTTCATTGTGGAAGCGTTTGAGACTTTGGGCAAAGAGAGGATAGAAGAACTTAACTATTCCAAAAAGAAAATCAAAGAAGAAATGATTCTGACACAACGTAAGGGGAATAAAGTTATCAGACTGGTTAAGAATATATTCAAGGTTGGTAACAGATATTCCAATGAGAAAATAGTTAATGAATTAACGAGAATATATGAGAGATTGAACATACACCCCGAAGAAAATATAGAACCGAAACTTATCGGTCTCTATTATCAAGCAAATCCATTTAAATCGGGTAATATAAGAGGCTATCAATTAAATTCGGAATTAGTTTAGCTAAATGGGACAAAATCTCATTTTCTTGCCTTTCTATACCCGATACAGAAATTAAGTAAAATGTCCCTATCAACCTTAATAACTAATGAAACAGAGTAATTTTCGTACTAACTAATAATATACAGTCGCAGGAAATTCTTGCGGCTTTTATTTTTGGCGCAGAACCACAGCCCCACATTTTCCCCGATTCCGATTTTCCGAATATTTCCACGTTAGGAAGAGTTATATAGCCTATACTTTATAATATACCACATACAGCTAATACCATTAAAAAGACTACCTAACTAAAGAATCACCTATATTCAGTTTTGCTAAAAGTCAAGAGAGCAAATATTATAAGGTACTTTATACAGAAAGCCCCCCTCCCCATTCAATCAGTAACCTTAAATATATAAGAGTGTCTGCCTTTACAGTGTACTACCCCCTTAGTCCCCCTCTGTATATTGATATAAAAAAGAATTATTAATCATTTAAACTTTTATCAATATGAGAAATTTAGTTATCATGCCAACAGAGAACAAAGAGAGAATGAATTTAGGTGAGTTTGCAGAAGAAGCAACCATTATTGAAGAAACTGCAACACCTAAAAGGGTAAATCATTTCATTGAGGCAAACACCCAAGAAGCTACCTTGCAACATTTGAAAAATGACTGCATTACTCCCGTTTTTGCAAAAGACAATGAGCTTACAGTAAACCATGCTGCATTTATTGAAACAGTTTGGGAAGCTGCAAACTCCTACTACAATGGTGAGACTATTGGAACACCCAATGTTCGTGTTAGTCATGTGATTAAGGGTCGCATTCCCGAAGCTATCCACAAACCTGCCAATCAGTTGTTGGAATCAGACAAAACCATCTACTATGAGAGGGCAGCTTTCAGTATTGACATTCCTACAATCTATGAAACGGTTGAGGGTAACAAGTTGAACCTTTCAATAGTAGGGGTTAGAGCCTATAACCAAATGAATCTGTATTCAAAGAAAGTTCCAGAGTTGTTTAGGTTGGCTATTGGCTTTAAGAACCAAGTATGTTGCAATATGTGCATCTTTACAGACGGTTACAAGGATGATTTAAGAGTGAGCAATACAAGTGAACTTTACCGTTCTGCCTTGGAACTGTTCAACAACTACAATCCTGCCAAACATCTGCATTTGATGCAAAAGTTGGGCAATACTTCAATGAGTGAGCATCAATTCTGCCAAATATTGGGTAAAATGAGACTTTATCAGTGTTTGCCCAATGGCTACCAAAAGAGACTGCCAAGAATGTTGCTTACTGATACACAAATAAACAGTGTTGCAAAAGCCTACATTAATGATGAGAACTTTGGCAGCTTTGGAAATGACTTGAATATGTGGAAATTTTATAATTTGCTCACTGGAGCAAATAAAAGTTCATATATTGATTCATTCTTAGACCGCTCTTTAAATGCTACTGAAATGGCAGTTGGAATTAATGCAGCCTTGCATGGGGATGAGCATTACAAATGGTTTATTGACTAATTAATGAGAGGACATCTATTTATTAGGTGTCCTTTCTTATCTATTTTACAAACCTTTTAAATAATGAGATATGGAATTACAAGAAAGCCGTGAATATAAGGCTGCAAAAGAATTGGAAAGAGCTTTGAATGATATGAGTTGGAATCCTCAAAAATTTGCTGAAAGTACAAGATATTATCACCGTACATTACAGCAGGAATTAATGAAAACCATTGTGGCAATCATTAAAATGGTTGGTGATAAGGGGTACAGAACAGACCTTAGAAATCAAGCCTCACATGAACTTTGCAGAAAGATTATTGACAGTGGGGTATTGGATGATTGTTACTTGCCTTTTATATAATGTAATGAGAGGACATCTATTTATTTAGGTGTCCTTTCTTTTTTATTCACTTAAAAATACTACAAAATGGAAGATAATGGAAAATTGATTTTATGGGGTACATTGGTAGTTCTACTACTGATAATGATTGGTATTATCAATCCTTTTTTGCTGATACTGATTTTATCCATCTTTATTTATGCGCAATCTTAGTTACACTTTTTTATTGGAATGGGACAAAGTTTGAAATTTCTGTTGTTATCATACCTTTTTCAGAAATAGAGAATTTTGTCCCGTTCTCTAATATACAGTAACTTTCAAAAACTGCAATGTAAGAGAAACTACAAATAATGGTTATATCTAAATCTGATAGGGCATAGTTCCAAGCCAAACAGATTGCGATAACGTAATTAGCCCTACATTAATGCAAGCGTAAGAAAATTATCTTTTTAAAAAGCCATGATATGGCTTGTAGTTTATGGTATGTGCAATTTTGGGGAACTACTTATATGCCATACTAATCTACTGATTATTTAGCTATTCCATAAAATAATTTCTGAATTATGCAAACATATGCAAAGTATTGAAATACAGTTTATTTTGATAATTCAAATTAAACACATAGCTTTGCAGTGTCCGTTTACAAAATCCCATTTATTTAATCATTTAAAATTTATCAGCTATGAGTAATCTTAAAACTTACTTCAAGAAAAGTGTGTCCGTATGTAAGAAAAGCTCTGCCTATATAAGAGCTATACTCGTTCTTGCAAAGGCACTATATCATGCAATGGTGGGCAATGGAAATTATGAGGTATCATTTACCAAGATAGGGCGCAAATGGTACTGTAATGTTCCGGGCTTTCCCAAAGAACTGTTTGAACATACGCTCATGGTTGGTGGTGCATCCAACTATCTTGAATATTACTCTCGTGGAGAAAATGAGATTGTGGCTACTATCAGAATTGCTAAAGAATGGGAAGATAAGTTTTATTGCGGAGTTAGATTATATAAGGTAAGTTCCACTTTAACGGGTGGTGCTTTCTATAAAGACCCAAGCGGAAATTTTGGTGAAGAACTTTGGCTTTGTCCCGTTACTCTATTCTTATTGGGCAAATACCCGAAACTAATCTTTATCTATAAGATTAACAAAAACTACCTGCATTGTCCCATCTGTATTGAGTGATTGGGCAAATTTATCCTCACAGATACCGCTATAATTGCAAATGAATCACTAATTTTGTGGTCTAATTAACTAAAAACACAATAGATATGGAAGGTATGTTCTCTTTAGGCAATGTTGGATTATGGAGAATGGCAAGCAATGGCTATATGTCTCTAACTGGAGAAGTGGGTGAATTATTCATTACCAAAATTTTAGGAACTATCATTCTTAAATTGAAATATAAAGATATTGTTTACGCAGTTTCAAAAAACGCAAATGAAAGATATTTTAGAGTACCAACCTCGGAAGGTGGATATTTCTTCTACTTTGACAGCTTTAATGAATTAAAAGAGGCTATTGAAAAAGGCAAATAGCAGACTGATTATTAAATAGTTCGCAGTATTTGCGGACTTTTTTTATATCCATTATGAAGATTAGATACTTCTTTCATTCATTACTTAGTTAGGCAACAAACCCATATACCTTATAATCTCTAATAGAACTACATCTTTCAATCCGCAGAAACTACGGGTACTTTTTTCGGGAAGAAATCTTCTTATAGTCCCCATTCAAAAAAAGTACCTGCTTATGCTATTACAAAGAAAAGAAGCTGAATACTTCTCTAATTACTTACTAAAGATATGCTTTAGAACATTTAGAACTGCATTTATCAGCGTTTTATCTTTAGCTATTCAAAACTTTTCGCTAACTTTGCAACAATTCCAGTAGTCTTAATGCGTTAAGACACTGAAAGGACATATTTAACGAAAAGGTGTTATTGAAATTATCTTTATTGGTAAATTCTCGCAAAATTTTCCTGTAGCAAAGATAATGGACGGTAGCACCACATCTTTGGTATGTATAGCCATTATTGGCTTTCTACATATCCTTTGGTGTGGGCTATTGTCTTTATCCGCTACGAGGCAATGCGAGAAGCCCACCAATGGATAAGGATGATAAGTTCCCACACCTTATTTTTTTATTCGCTTCTTCGGGGAATTGGGAAGTACAATATTAGTGAGCAATGAAGAAGATTATTTCAATTTTAGCTTTTACAGTATTGCCAACAGTTGCTTATTCACAACTTCCATTAGTTGAATACAAACCCGTAATAGTTGGCAAAAGTAATAACAACAGTAGCAACGAACATAACCAAGGTAATAGTAATGAGTATTTCCCGAATGTGCCTTCATATTCTACTCCTAATCGTTCCACCACACAAAACTATCAGACAATAGGAGCATATTTTTTTGATACAAGTTCACAGAATTTTAAAAGAACGAAAATTAAAATCAATTTCGGGGAATCCTATTCGGGAGAAACTGAAATCTATGTTAGGGCAGTATTAGACCGTTCTTTATATAGAGAAAGTTGGAGAGACTGTAACAACAGAGCCGTTAGGGTCAATGCTTTGTTAGACAAGGAAATTATAGTGAATAATTTTGAATGGAAAGTAGAGCATACGGCTTTGGGTACTATTTACTTTAATTACTAATTGTTGAGATTATGAGAACTTTTATTCTGATTTTGTTTTCTCTATGCTTTGTCACCATATATGGGACAAATACAGAAAGTAATGATGTTGCATTATCCATAAACCAAAATTTTCAAGGCAGTTTTTCCTATAAATATGGTGAACGGAGAATAGACAAAGAACTGTATATACATAATTTAGGGAATAATGTTCAATCTTATATCGCAAGTAAAAATTGGAATGAATATAAATGTGAGGAATTTAGAAATGCGTATGGGAAATATATGGATGCACTGAAAAAAGACAGACTATCCGCAGATGATTTTGGAACAATATATGATTCTAAAGGAGAGTTAGGAAATGCTGACAATGATGATTATTGGTATGACAACAAAGGAAATAGGATAAGTGGTGCGGAGTACAGAGCTTTAAGTGTACGCAAACAAAAGAAGTATCGGGCTTTTTATGCCAATAAAGAAGTTGCCACATATTTCAATGAGATTGCTAAGGCTATAGTAAACAGAAGATATTCAGATTAACAATCGAACTATACGGTTATGAAAAAATATTTATTAGGACTTCTACTGTTTTTCGTTTCATGTGGAATAGGTAAAACCTATCTATATGAATTAGACTTTACGGAAGATAAAGACAGAAAATCGGGAAATATATTCAATGTGTTCGTACATGACAAAAAAGGTAACGCTTTCGATGGAACAGCATGGTCAAGCGATGGAAAAACTCTATCCATAGAAGTAAACAATGGCATTCTTGTTTGCTTAAAGATGTATTATGAAAATGGGGAAATGGCTACATATAGCACATTACAACAACGTACCTATTATGATAAAGATGGGAATGTGATAAGCGAAACAGATTTTAGAGCAGGAATAGATTCTGAAACTTTGTCACGCATGAGGATGGCTTCAATGGAGTTAGAGAAAAGATAGCTTAGATAACAGCCCAATATGATTCAAACCTCAATAATATATAATTAAAGTAGCTAAGTATGAAGCAGTTAAATAAATGCGTGTTGTTTTTTATCGTGCTATTCCTCAATACTACTTATCTATTTGCAGACATTGGTAATCGTGGTAGATGGGATAACGGTGGAACTTCTAATTTTGGAATGTCCTTATGGGTACTTTTGGGTATTATCGCAGGAGGATTCTTTGCATGTATTTTTATTAAAAACGGCTTGGAGAATGGATTCAAAGACAAGGAACTGAATAAAACTGGATGTATGTCAATAATTGCTACTATTGTTGGATTATTGGTTTTAGTATCTATGTGTTCACATTAAATAGAAGTATGTATGAAATTCAAATTCTTAGCATTCATATTAATCGCATTCAGTATCAATCTATATGCTGATGAATACAAGTTTGATTATGCAGTTATTGACAATGAGAAAGTGACGACTGTAAGTGCTTCAAATATTACAGCCCATCTTATTAGTGAATCTAAAGCTACTGTAACTTATAAAAATGAGACCGTTACTCTAATATCTAAAGATGGTTACGAATACAAAGGCTTTGGTGAAAGTGGAGTGGTAATCGTTTCTAATAGAGTGAATGGTGTATTAAGTAGAATTACCATAGGAGGAACTTTTAGAGGACAAACCGTTATACTTGTTTATAAGCGGATTAATAGCAAATAACATCTTGATAATTATGGATATTCTCAAATATATTGTATGTCTGATTATTGCAGCTATCATTTATTTTATAGTCGGGCTTATTGCTTGGAATATTGTATGTTCATGGGTTGATATGTCATCTTGTACATTAGTGGAAATTAGTAATTATAGAATATACACATACTCTGGAATAGCTTGTATTTCCGCGATTATAGCTGAAATAAGAGTAGGAATAAAAAATGGGCGTGATATGGACGGGGCATGTACAATTCTATTTGTCACTGGATTTCTTGCACTTATGGCTAATCATTGGGAAAGCATGTGGGATAGTGTCGCTGTTATCCTAACTATTTTATACAATATTATAAATATTGTAATAATGGCATATTGCTTTTATAAGAGTAATGAATGATATTTCCATTTACATAAACTACCATGAAAAATACTGTTATCCTTTTAATTAGCATAGCTACATTTATAGCCTGCACCAAACAAAAAGCGGAACAAGTTTCTACCATAGACAGCACTTTACAAGTAAGTGTTGATTCTATCCTGCAAAACAAGCTATCCGAACTTAATGCTACGGTAGGGCAAGTTATTATAATGGAAGTACGGACGGGAGAAATTAAAGTTTCTGTTGGTTCTGATTCTATTCTGCAAGAATCGGGATTAGTGCGTATCGCTTCACTTTTGGCAGTATTGGAAACAAAGGCAGTCAAACTATCCGATTCGATAGATGTTGCAGATGGTGTCTTAGCTATTGGTAAAGATACATTGTGCGACCATAATTGGCATAGGGGTGGATATGGAAAAATCACAGTGGAACAAGGCTTTGGAGTAGCATCCAATATCGCCAATTACAAAATAGTAAAAAAAGTATTTGAGAATGAACAAGCCTTTTCGGAAGCACTTGCAAAGTATGGTTATCAAGTGAAAGACACAAGTCTTGTTTATAATCCTTTGGGATATGGCATTCTCACCACTCCATTACAGAACTTGACTTTCTTTAATTACATAGCTAAAAGTAAGACTGCCATAAAAGAAGCATTGGAATACTCTGTTTCTAATGGATTAGCTAAACCTGCCCAATCAGATAAAGTTAAAGTAGCTGGAGCAACGGGAACAATTCAACTTCCGAACGGTGAATATGCGGTAGAATTTTGCGGTTACTTCCCTGCCGATAATCCGAAATACAGTGTTATCGTTACCATTAATAAGACAGAATTACCTGCAAGCGGTGGACTGATGGCAGGTGATGTTTTTAGGCAGATTGTTGATATTATGAATGAAAGATAATGAGAAGATTGCTATTTATCATTATTGGGCTACTTAGTTTAGCGGCTTGCAAAACAGACAAGACATCTGTTCCGCAAGAATTTGAGTGCTTTAATCAGCCACATATATACATAAAATACAAACAGCCTATAAACGGATATACAGTAAAGGTTATGTGGTTGCAATATGGTGAGGTAGGTAATGCTCTATTCTGTTTAGAGAAACAAGGAGTACAATACTACTACTTTGCGGAGAAATGGACTGATAAGATTCTGTATGATAAGGGTAACACATATCCGCACAACACAGTTATAGAGTTGGATTATACGGCTAAATTAAAGAGCGAAGAATACCTTTCGGATGATTCTCCTTTCTTCTTTTCTGATGTTGATTTTGACGGAGAAGAGGAGTTCATTATCAACCGCTATAAAAGTGGTTCAAGGGATTCCAATGCTTATGATGTGTACGACGTCAGCCCATACGGTTACTTTATACAGAAAACAGAAGTACCATTTACAGAGTTGGAAAACGGACAATGTAAGTTTGATTCAGAGAACAAGACTATTACTGTTTTTGGCTCTAATGGTTGGAACAATCCAATCAATCATACCTACCAACTAAAAGACAGAACATTTGAATCAGTACAATCAGAATAACTATTTTAAAGTCAAACGAAATGAAAACATTTAGATTAATTGGAATGGCTTTATTAGCCATAGTAATGTGTGTGAACTTTACTTCTTGCAGTGATGATGAAGAAGAACAAGGAGAGACTTACAGTATTGAAGGTACTTGGCTATTACAAAGTTCAAAAGGTTACATTGAAAATAGTAACGACAAAAACACTTGGGATGAAAGTTATCCAGATTTGCAGGAAGCTAAATTAGAAATTACTAAAAATTCAAATGGAAAATATACTTTCAAAGAGTATTATTTTCAAGATGGCTCAAGCTCATGGGAGAATGCCCCTTTTACATACTATCCTACATTATCAGGAACAACATTGACCGTTACCCCTCATATAATGGACTGCTGGGATACTGCCGAAATAAAATCTTTAGATAAAACAAAATTAGTATTGGAATGTGTCGGTGATGATGGAAATGAAAACTGGTACACTTTAGATACTTATGTAAGAGCAGAATAATTAAGAAAAAAGCCAACCTACCCAATTACGGATAAGTTGGCTTTTTCAGTTCTAAACAAACATCTATTAACTACAAAACTATGTGTTATACAACTGTATTCAAAATTACGCAATAGCCAAAATCAAAAACGAACCAAAATGGAATAAGAGCTTTAATCATGCAGAAATACTTTTATGCCATATTCTAAAATTTAGTCTATACATTCTATTTACATTATACAGAGTTGGTTATCTTTGCAACATAAAAGATTTAATCAATGGAACAATTACAAGTAATTCAAAGCAAAATATATGAAATCAGAGGTCAGAAAGTAATGCTTGACCGTGATTTAGCAGAAATGTATGGAGTTCAAACGAAAGCATTGAATCAAGCCGTAAAACGCAATATAGACCGTTTCCCCGAAGATTTTATGTTTCAACTGATAAGTGAGGAAACACAAAATTGGAGGTCACAATTTGTGACTTCCAATTCTATCAAGATGGGAGTTAGACGTAATCCGTATGCGTTCACTGAATTAGGGGTAGCCATGCTAAGTAGTGTGCTGAACTCCAAAACAGCAATTCAGATTAATATGGGCATCATGCGTGCTTTTGTTGCAGTTCGTCAAATGGTGGCATTACCCAAGACAGACAAACTAACAGAGTTGCAGAATGAAGTAAAAGAGTTGAAAGACTACATAGAAGAAGTGTTTGCTGATTACAACGACATTAATGATGATACACGAATGCAGTTGGAACTCATTAATCAGACATTAGCAGAACTGCAAGCTAAGAAGAAATTGGAAGAAAAGCCACGCAGAAGAATCGGATTTATACAGCATGGTGAATAATCTGATTCTGCCAAGCACGAGATTTTATAAAAACTATAATACTTCCACGTAGGTAAAAAAGTGATTGGAGCAACTCCAATTATAAGATATAATTATTGCATAACAGTGCAACATTGACTAACTTTGCAACAAGAACGATTGTTTACCGCTGGTTTACCGATACGTTCTTAATAGAGTTCATTAACAGGTTTACGAACGCTTAAAAGGTCTTGTAGCTCAGTTGGTTACACACGATAAATCCGCAGGATTTGTCGTGCTCGGCAACAGACTCATAATCTGGAGGTCCCTGGTTCAAGCCCAGGCTGGTCCACAAAGAAAAAGGCTGATTCCTAAGGGAATACAGCCTTTTTCTTTGTAATACCCCTCCAGTTATAAGTCCGTTGTTTTAGTAGTTTTAGCCTTAAATTGATGCAGTTGTTTCACCGAACCAAGCAAATTAGAATTTACTCCTAAAAAGTATAATAAGAGAAAAAACTCATTTTATGAGTTGCTTATCATTCTAAACTTATTATATTTGCTCCCATAATCTAAAAAATGAAAGGTGATACTAGAGAAACAACATATTGATTTTGAACAGATTTATCTTTCTTATTTCTCGAAAATGAAACGTTTTGCCCGAGAATATGTCTTATCGGATGAAGATGCAGAGAATATAGTACAAGATGTTTTCCTCGATTTTTGGGAAAAGAAAGAACTATTGCCACTACCTATCAATATTCTGGCCTATTTATTCACTTCTATAAAAAACCGTTGCATTGACTTTCTACGGCACAAAATAGTGCAGAAAGAAGTAGAAAATAAAATGCAGGAAGAATATAGATTGACCTTACAAATGAAATATTATTCTTTAGGAGAATTAGATGAAGGGATTTTTGAAAAAGATGATGTAGAACAATTGCTCTCTAAAGTAATAGATTCGCTGCCTGAAAGATGTAGAGAGATATTTTTGAAAAGTAAGATAGAGGGCAAAAAGCAAAAGGAAATAGCAGAAGAGATGAACATTTCAATTAATACGGTTGAAACTCAGATGGGAATTGCCTATAAAAAGCTACGAAACGAACTAAAAGACTATTTTCCTCTTTTTATCTTTCTGTATTATTTGTAACCTGAACAAAAAAAGTGATTTTCTTTTAGCGGATTCTTTTTCTACATTCGTCTATACTATGAATTAAGTCATAAAAAGATGGATGAACGTATATTAAAATATTTCCAAAACAGCCTAGCACCCAATGAGAGGTTGCTACTTCTTCGTGAAATAGAGAAAAATGAGGAGCTAAAAAAGCAGTTTGCCGAGTATCAGAATATCCAGGCATTACTGAACTTATCCTCACACACAGAAGATAAGAAAGAGGGAGAAACAAGCTATCAGCATTTCCAAAAACGGATAAAAAGCAAAAAAATGCGTATTTGGCTGGTGAAAACAATGAAATATGCAGCTGCAATACTCATTTTAATGATAAGCACATATCAGCTATCTATTTGGCAGATGTCACATAAGCTACAAGATGACTTCCAAGTGCAAACCAATACTTTATATGTACCAGCCGGGCAACGTGCTTGTATATCTTTGCAAGATGGTACCGTGGTCTGGTTAAATGCTCAATCGACCTTGACCTACCCCTCGCATTTTTATGGAAAGGAAAGAACTGTTTCCATTATAGGCGAAGCCTTTTTTGAAGTAGCCAAAGACAAAAACAGACCTTTCATCGTAGCGGCTCAAGATGCGAAAATACAAGTATTAGGAACAAAATTCAATGTATATAGCTATCCGGATAGCAAACAAATCAGGACAAGTCTGATTGAAGGTGCCGTTCAAGTGTTCTACAAGAGTAAGCAAGTTATATTAAGGCCCAATGAAGAAAGCATTGCACAAGACGGGAAATTGACAGTCAGCAATATAAAAAATCCTGATATGTTATTATGGAGAAATGGCATCTACAGCTTTAATAATGAACGCTTGGCTGACATTGTTAACAAATTGGAGCTATATTATGATGTCACAATCAATATTGCAAATCCCAAATTGAAAGATATAAATTATACATGTAAATTCCGTCAAAGAGATGGAATAGAGAAAATACTACATACCATTCAAAAGATACATCATTTCAAAATTGAAATAGACAAAGAAAATAACGTGATCACCTTAAAGTAATACAATTGTTTAACCCTTAATACATTATCCACATGAAAACATAGAATTATAATCAAGAAGGCGACAAGTGCACCACCACCTGTCGCCAGTAGAAAGTAAACACCGGAAAAAAATTTAGTATTCACTCTAAATACAAAGATATGAAAATAAATCCTTTGTTATCACTCTTTATTGTCCAAAATCAAAGCTTTAAAGATTATTTTAGAATTATGAAAATCTCTTTATTCTTGCTATTTGCTTGTGCCCTCCAATTACTGGCAGTAAATACAGAAGCACAAAACGCAGTCATAACCTTTCCTTCTAATTCTATATCTGTAGGTCAGTTAATAGAAGAGATAGAAAAGCAGACAGATTACTTAGTTGTATATAGCAATCGCGAAATAGATACCAACCGGCAGGTCATTATACAAAATAAATCTGCTAAGGTATCTTCATATTTGAAAGAGACATTGGCGAAAGTAGGTATTGGCTATAAATTCGAAAACGATTATATTATTTTATCGAAAAATACCAGCTTATTAGATCAGATACAACAAGAAAAAATAACAGGAATAGTGACTGATGTAAAAGGAGAGCCGATTATAGGTGCAAATGTCAGTGTTATAGGTAAATCAATAGGTACAATTACAGATATAGATGGCAAGTTTACCATCCAAGCTTCACTAGGAAATACCCTTCAAGTTTCATTCATTGGCTACAAAACTCAAACCACCAAAGTTGCAAACAAACATATCACAATTGTTTTACAAGAAGATATGGAAATGCTTGATGAAGTGGTTGTAATTGGCTATGGAACTGTGAAGAAGTCAGACTTGACAGGTTCAGTTTCTTCCATTTCACAGAAAAATATAAAGGACCAGCCAATGACTCGATTGGATCAAGCTTTAAGCGGAAGAATTCCCGGCGTCGTTGTTATAACAAACTCCGGTGCACCGGAGCAGAGTACCCAAATTCGTATACGTGGTGCAAATTCTATTTATGGTGGAAATTCACCACTTTATATTGTAGATGGGGTACCTAATACCGATTTATTTAACAATCTGGCTCCTAATGACATACAATCGATAGAGGTCCTGAAAGACGCTTCGGCAACTGCTATTTATGGTTCTCGCGGTGCAAACGGAGTAATACTGGTCACTACCAAAAGAGGGGCTGAAGGTAAGACAAATATTCACTTGGAAACAGAACAATCAATATCTACCATTGCCAAAAAGCTAGATCTATTAAGTGCAAGTGAATATGCAGAATTCTATAATGAGTATCGTCGGGAAAAGGGGGCTAATCAAGATTTCTTTTCTCCGGATGAAATCACTCAGTGGAAAAAAAATGGGGGTACAGACTGGCAAGATCTAATGTTCAGAACAGCTCATACTCAAAATTATAAACTCTCTATTTCAGGAGGTATTCCGAAACTTCAATATTTGGTATCTATGAATATGATGGACATAGAAGGCATTTTGAAGGAATCGAAAAGTCAGAAATTCAGTTTACGGTCTAATATAACTGCTGATGTAACTAATTGGTTGAAAATGAACTTAGACGTAAATGCAGTAAGACGAAAAACAAATAAAAATGGTCCCCGTGGAGGAGTCGGAACTATTATAGCAGATGCAATTACCTATAGTCCTACCTTGAAATTAAAAGATGAAGAAGGAAACTGGTTGAGAGATAATATCAATTCAACAAAAGATAACCCTTATGGCCGATTAACTCAAGATTTGGATGAAAGTTACACTAATTATCTAGCAGCAAATTTACAGTTTATGGTACAATTACCAGTAAAAGGGTTGAGTTTGAATTTCCAAGGTGCTGCCCATTATAAAGATTACAAGAATCGTTGGATGAAGTCGAATGCAAAGGATTTACGAGCTCAAAACAATTCTGCAAATAATAATCAAAACGATAGTTTTGACTGGTATAATGTAAATCAAATAAATTATGCAAGAGAATGGAAAGAACATAAGTTGAATCTTATGGGAGCCATAGAATTATCACAATCAACAACTACAGGATTGTCTAATGAAGTAGCTAACCTGAGAACAGAATCTGTTGATTTTTGGAATTTGAGTTTGGGAGATATGAATCTGTTTAGCAATTCATTTTCACGCTCTTCGTTAGTTTCACTTATGGGACGTGCAATGTATCAATTCAAAGATAGATACTTACTTACTGCGACTATTAGACGAGATGGTTCTTCCAAATTCCAAGGTAAGAATAAATGGGGAAATTTTCCATCAGTTGCCGTTGCCTGGAGAATGTCAGAAGAATCTTTTATAAAGAATCTCAATATTTTTGATGTCTTAAAGTTAAGAATGAGTTGGGGCAATACAGGTAACCAAGCCATTGGAGCCTATTCAACCTTAGGGCTTCTAGCTGAGTCGAAGTATGGTTGGGGAGGTACAAGTGATTATCCCGGATACGGAGTTTCCGGACCTGCCACTCCTAATCTGACATGGGAAAAAACTACTCAATATGATTTAGGCTTAGATATGGCATTTGCAAATAATAGAATTCTGGCAAATATCGATCTATACCAAAAGAATACAACCGGGTTGTTACTAAAGAAACCTATACCATACTATGATGGCGGAGGAACCACTTGGGTAAATCTTGGTGAAGTGAAAAACAGAGGTATTGAATTCTCTTTAACCGGAATTCCTATTCAAAACAAAAATTTAATATGGGAAAGCACATTTAATGTATCCTACTCAAAAAATGAAGTTGTCAGCTTAGGAGATGAAACAAGATTACATCCGGGAACAAAATTAGACCAAGCTTCTCTCAATACGGCCGTATTGCAAGTAGGAAAACCATTAGGTAGTATCTATGGATATATTTGGGAAGGTTTATGGCGTACTGACGAGGCCGAAGAGGCAGCCAAATGGGGGCAAAAGCCAGGAGATAACAAATTTAAGGAGAAAAATGTGAATTACAAATTGGAATCTGATGACGCAGATATTATCGGACAAGCATTTCCTGATGTAATATTAGGATGGAATAATACCATCAAATGGAAGAATTTAGATTTTAATTTATTCTTTCAAGGTTCACTGGGAGCTGACCGTTTGAATTTATCACGCTATCTCACCAATGAATGTGTCAGTGATTCACGTTTTATCACCTCTAAAGAAGGTTATTATAACAGATGGACACCCGAAAATCAAAATACTAAAATACCAAACCCGTTCAGTTCGACAATCAATTCCAGATTTGAAACTGCTCAATATTTGGAAAAAGCTGATTATCTAAGATTAAAGAATATAAGTATTGCATATACAATCCCCAGAGCAAAAACAAAATTTGCAGATATCAGAATCTCCCTGAGTGCTCAAAACCTGTTTACGATCACGTCTTACACAGGATATGATCCGGAAGGAACTATGGATATCACAAGCAATGGCGGCAATAGTGACATTAACGCAGGCGTTGATGGCGGTTCATACCCATTACCAAGAACATTTACTTTGGGGCTTGGATTCTCATTTTAGTTTAACCAATAAAATAGATGCAAAATGAAAAAAATATTGATTTATAGCATATTATTATTTGCTTTATGTTCTTGTGATAATTTCCTGGAAGAAGATCCTCGTGGTAAACTTACCCCTTCCTCTTTCTTCTCAAGTCCGGAAGACTTGGATATGGCTATAACTGGGATGTACAACAAATATTACCAGACTAATGCTCGCGTCTTCAGAGCCATTTATGTGTGGTGTGCAGATGATGTAACAGCCCATAGTGGTGGTAATAAGTCACGTTTTTCGGAATATGACCGGTTTAATTTCAACTCGGGAAATACAGATATTCTTGAAATGTATCAACTCTATTATCAGACAATCAAAGCTTGCAATTATGTAATTAATAATGCAGAAAGAACACCGGTTGAGAAATCTTTCCTGGAGCCGAGACTGGGACAAGCCTACTTTTTAAGAGCATTAAACTATTTTATGCTTGTACGCATTTGGGGACGTATACCTCTAGTCACAGAGAATGAGATAAATTACAATACCCCAAAAGCAGAGGTGAATAAAATATATGAATTAATAGAATCGGATGCATTAACAGCAGAAAGAATGCTGCCGGATAATCATAAGATAGCCCCCTATTTTCAGAACGGAATTAATGTAGCTCCTAACAAAGGCGCTGCAAAAGCTTTACTAGCCTCTGTTTACATGACGGAAGCAGGCTGGCCTTTGAAAAAAGGAGCGGAATATTATGATAAGGCGGCTGCAAAGTATAAAGAAATCATTGAAAACGAAGATACGTATGGTTATATATTAGAACCGGACATACGTACATTGACTAAAGAACCTGAAGCTAATTACTCCAAGGAAATAGTATTTGGAGAGTTCCATAACAAAACGAAAAACTATTTCTCTGGACCCAAAAGCGAATTACCAGAGGAGTCCGGCGGATGGTGTGACTATATGGTTGAATTGGAATTCTTTAAAAGTATGCCGGAAGGAATACGCAAGGATGCTTGGTTCCTGACCAAGGTGACGATGACCGGGCAGGAGCGTAACCCAGAAACGGGACGCTATCCATTACTAAATTGGGATGATCCCGCAACCAATCAGAAGCATCCTTACTGGAAGAAAAATATAGAAAGTTCAGACTGGGTATTTAATTATGATGACGGGTATTATGAAACCAAAGGAATTTCAAGCGCAAGCGGGAAAACCAGAATGATATTTAGATATGCTGATATCTTACTATTGTACGCAGAAGCAGTTGCTTATGGAACTAAGAGTATTGATGATTTAGCATTTGACTGCATGTGGAGAGTACAAGAAAGAGCTGGAGTACCACTTATTTCAAAGGATGTCACTAAAGAATATTTCCAAAAAGCTGTTCTGGATGAGAGACGGTGGGAAACCGCAGGTATGGAACATAGCTGTATGGGGCGTTTCTTTACTATGCAAAGACATGAGATTCTTCATTTGCAAAAGAATTATAGAGATGCAGCCGAGCTTTCTTTAAATCCCAATTTAACATTAAACGAAGAATTCTATTATTTTCCGATACCAGACAATGAACTCTTAATAGTTCCTGGATTAAAAGATTAATTCTACTTTTCTAAAATGAGGGTTTTAAGAGTTCGCGTTTCTTTTGAAACCCTCTTTCATTTATAAAACATTTAATATGAGATACTTTAGTATAATATTTGTATTATGCTTGACCCTTTCTATGGTTCAAGCTCAGCAAACCTCTTTTGTAAATCCTTTCATTGGTACTTCCGATGATCATGGACAAACCGATCCATCCGCAACCATTCCGTTCGGGATGATTAAACCGGGGCCAGAAACTATACCTCGCGGAAACGGAGGTTATGATTATCAATCACAACAGCTGAAAGGATTCTCACAGACCAGAATGTCTGGAGTAGGCTGTATAGGCGTCGGAGGAAACCTGCTGATAACACCTTTTGTCGGAACAGCATGCAAGACTTTAAAAATGGATAAGGCGTCAGAAACTGCAATTCCCGGATATTATAGCGTAACTTTAGATAATCAACTTAAAGTTGAAATAACCACAGGTAGGACTGCAGCTATCTATCGTTTTACCTATCCTGCTACAGAGACCGCCGGCATAAAAATAAATTTCAAACATTCTTATGGTAAGCATATTGCCGAAGAACATAGCATTATAGGAGACAATGCAGTAAAAGGATTTGTGCGTTCTGCTTGCACTTGTGATTTAGGCAGTTACAGATTTTATTATTATATTGAAAAAGATAAATCTACTTATAAACCAGAAGATAACGATTCAGAATTACTATGGAAGTTTCAAACAGAGCCTAATGAACAAATTATACTGAAAATAGGATTATCCTCTGTCAGTGCAGAAGAAGCTGAAGCGAATCTCAAAAAAGAGTGCTCGAATCAGTCTTTCGAACAGATACGCACCAATGCACGTATTGCCTGGGAAAATCTATTGGGGCAAATACAAGTCGAAACTTCTGATGAAGATTTAAAAACATCATTTTATACGCGGCTCTATCATGCCTGCCAGACCCCTTTCACAATCAATGATTATTCCGGTAGTTATAAGGGAAGTGACGGAAAAGTATATAAAAGCCAGCAGTTACCCTATTATCATGGTTGGTCTATTTGGGATACCTACCGAACAAAATATCCTCTGTTATCTATTGTTTGTCCCACGGAATACAAGCACATGATCTCCTCACTTGCGGAATTATACAAACAAGGCAAGCCTCGTTCTGCAACAAAGACAGAACCATTTCTGACAACACGTACTGAACACTCTATTATCACGATTTTAGATGCATTACAAAAAGGAATGTTTGATGGTTCTCTCGACGAGCTACTTCCACTGATGCTAAAAGAGGCAGAAGATATCTCCAATGACTCACCGGACAAAGCATTGGAACGAGGATATGATTTCTGGGGAGTTTCTGAACTCGCAGGGAAAATGGGTAATAAAGAGTTAAAAAAAGAGTTCTCTTTACGCTCAAAAGAATACAGACCAATATGGTTACAAAAATTTAAGGACATTGGTCCAACTTCAGATATAATGCATGGTGACGGTTTGTACGAAGGTACTATATGGCAATATCGTTGGTTCGTACCTCATGACTTCGATTGGGTTATTGCGACTTTGGGCAGCAAGAAAAAGGTTTTGAGTGAATTAGATTATTTCTTTGAGAACAATTTATTCAATATGGGAAACCAACCTGATATACATGTTCCATTTTTATATTATTACCTTGGAGCGCCATGGAAAACGCAAAAGTTAGTCCACCAAATATTACTTGAACCGACCACTAATTATTATGGGACACATGAAAAGTGGGAAAAACCTTATATCGGCAAAATCTTCAATACCACTCCACAAGGGTACTTGAAAGAAATGGATGATGATGCCGGAACCATGTCCTCTTGGTTTGTGCTCTCTTCCATAGGACTATTTCCTGTCTGCCCGGGTATACCCTATTATTGGATAAATGCTCCGGTCTTTGATACGGTTACATTACACCCAACGTCTCAACAAGAATTTAAAATCCATGTAAATCGCCCTGATGCAGAGTGTATCTATATTCAAAAAGCAATTTTAAACGGTAAAGTTTTAAATAGAAGTTGGTTAAGCTATGACGAAATCATGCAAGGCGGAGATTTGACCCTAGAGTTAGGAAAGCTTCCTAATAAACATTGGGGACATAATACTGATTTTACAAAGTCACTATTTAAAAAATAAATTAAATGAAAAGAAAGGAATGTTTTTGGTGGGTATTTGCGATAATTGGAGTATGCCTTCTGAGCATAAGATGTAGTAATGTAAAAGAGGATTATTGCTGTTATGTAAATCCCTTTATTGGTAATGCAGATAATGGCCACACATTTCCAGGAGCTTGCGTACCATTTGGAATGATACAAGTAAGTCCGGAAAGTGGAAATGGTTCGTGGAGATATTGCTCCGGCTTTAATATTGAGGATGACTCTATCATGGGATTTTCCCAAAATCATTTGAACGGTACGGGATGTCCCGACTTAGGAGATATATTGATTCTACCATTTTGTGGTGATATACAAAATGAAAAATATAAAAGTAGATATGAGAAAGAATATCAAAAAGCTCATCCAGGATACTATTCAGTAGTTTTATCTGATTTTGGAGTGGAGGTAGAATTGACTGCGACACAACGCACGGCCATGCATCGTTATACTTTCAGAAAAGCAGAACCGGCACATATTCTGGTAGACCTTCAAAGTGGAATCGTAAGTAAGAATGAGCAGCTGCGAACTCATGTAATAGATGCAGAAATGCAACTGTTAGACCAATATAGTATCGTCGGAAAGAACAAGGTGAAAATGTGGGTGGAAAGAGAGTTCTTCTATGTTATCAAATTCGACAAACCCTATATAGATATTGAAGAACTTCAACCTCAAGAAGGAGAAAAAGCCAAACGCCTTCTTCTTTCATTTGATTTAAAACCAGGAGAAAATGTTCAAGTAAAAGTCGGTCTGTCTACTGTCAGCATAGAAGGTGCACAGGAAGCATTAGAAAAAGAAAATCCAGATTGGAACTTTGAAAAAGTAAAGGCTCAATCTGCCGAAGCCTGGAACAATCTGTTATCACGGATAGACGTATCAGGCACAGAAGAACAAAAAGTAAACTTCTACACTTCCATTTACCATTTATGTATCCAACCTAATAATATAACTGATGTGGATGGAAGATACAGAGGTCCTAATGACAGCATCCTCTACTCTCCCATAGGAGAATACTATTCTACCCTATCCTTGTGGGATACTTATCGTGCAGCTCATCCATTATATACTCTTTTAGTACCGGAGAAAGTTAACGGATTTGTCAATTCAATGTTATCTCACTGTGATACACAGGGTTATTTACCCATATGGGCTTTATGGGGTAAAGAAAATCATTGTATGATCGGTAACCATGCCATCCCCGTTATTGTAGATGCATATCTGAAAGGATATAAAGGTTTTGATCCTGAGAGAGCTTATGAAGCAATCAGAAAATCATCATTAGAATCTCACCCGAAGTCTGATTGGGAAACCTACAATCAATATGGATATTATCCTTTCGATCTTATTCCTGAAGAATCAGTTTCCAGAACTTTAGAGAGTTGCTATGATGACTATTGTGTGGCACAAATGGCAAAAGCATTAGGAAAGAAAGAAGATTATAATTTCTTTTCCCAAAGAGCCCGTGCATATACATCCCTGTTTGATCCGGTAACCAAACTAATGCGCGGGAAGGACTCACAGGGCAAATGGAGAGAACCTTTTGATCCTTTCAGACTATCACATGCCGGAACTTCCGGAGGGGATTATACTGAAGGAAATGCATGGCAATATGTATGGCATGTGCAACACGATGTAGATTCTTTAATTGAGATGATGGGAGGAAATAAAGCATTTACAGCAAAACTCGATTCACTCTTCTGGCTTGAGAACAATACTGTAAATACAGGTTTTGTATCTGATGTGACCGGACTCATAGGACAATATGCCCATGGGAATGAACCTAGTCATCATGTAGCTTACCTATACAACTATGCAGGGGAATTCTGGAAAACCCAAAAACTTATCCGAGAAATCTTTGATCACTTTTATCTGCCCGTTTCCGACGGTTTGTGCGGAAATGACGATTGTGGGCAGATGTCCGCATGGTATTTGTTCTCAGCTATGGGATTTTATCCTGTAGATCCTATCAGTAAAGAGTATATTATTGGTGCTCCTCAACTGAAGGAGATGATATTACGTCTGGAAGGTGGAAAGAATTTCATCATTCGTGCCGAAGGCTTATCAGAAGAAAATAAATATGTAAAGGCAGTCTTTTTGAATGGAAAAGAATTAAAACGGTTTAGAATCTTTCATCATGAAATCACAGACGGAGGTATTTTAGAATTTATCATGACGGATAATCCGTCAAAATCATTTAATTAATTATGAAAGTATACATATTATCAATCCTTTTCTCCCTGTCTTTTTCGTTAGTGTGGAGTAAAGAGTATAATGCATCTTTTTTTGGCATAAAGTCTGATGGAGTAACATTGAACACCAACTCTATCCAGACTGGTATTAATTATATTCACAAAGAAGGGGGAGGTGTTTTAGTTTTTAATGTCGGCCGTTATTTAACAGGTAGCATTGAACTCAAATCGAACGTAGCGATACAATTAAAGGAAGGAGCAGTGCTGGTAGGTTCCCTAAACCCTTATGACTATAATATGGAAGGTCCTTGCTATAGTATGATTCGAGCTATAAACCAAAAAAATATAGCCATTTATGGAAAAGGAATAATTGATGCACAAGGGCGTCAAGTATCATACAACATAATCGACCAAGTACATAAAGGTTTTATCAAAGACCCTTTGGAAAACGACAGACCGCGTAGACCGCGAGGAATTCATTTTAAGCAATGCCGAGGCATAACTATAGAAGGGATTACTATAAAAAACACCTGTGATTGGACACAGGAATATGAAGAATGCGATTCGCTATGGGTCAGGGGTATTACAGTCGACAATAAAGCATATTGGAATAATGATGGTATTGATATCGTCGATTGCCAGAATGTTTTGATAGAGAATTCTTTCTTTGACTCTTCGGATGATGCAGTTTGCCTGAAATCCCATAAAACTGAAACTGCATGCCGGAATATAGTAATTCGTAATTGTACTATGCGTTCGAGTGCCAACGGGATAAAATTAGGTACTATGACAGTTGGAGGATATGAAAATATCCGGATCATAAACAATAAGATTTATGATACTTATCGTTCGGCATTAACAATAGCTACTCCCGATGGAGGATACGCCCGAAACATAGTAGTGGATAGTCTGCAAGCCTATAATACAGGAAATGCTATATTTCTTCGAATAGGCAACCGTACGCATTCGAATAAAATCGGAACAATGGACTCTATCCTTATTTCTAATTTGTATGTAGAAATTCCCGAAAGAAAACCGGATGCAGGCTATGAATATGAAGGCCCCATAGAACATATGCCTAGAAATATATCTCCGGCAAGTATCATTGGGCTAAAAGGGCATCCTATAACACACGTGACACTGAAAAATGTGGTAATCAATCATCCGGGTGCAGGAAAACCGGAAATAGCAAAAGTTGGTGTGACTCCGGAAGAATTAGATAGAGTTCCTGAATTGACTGATTCATATCCTGAATTTTCATGTTTCAAGGAACTTCCAGCGTGGGGCCTCTATCTTCGACATGTTGAGCGGATTATTTTAGAGAATGTTACATTTATTGCCCGAAAAAAAGATTATAGACCAGCTATAGTACTGGACGATGCACATCATGTCAGCATGAGTAAAATGAAAATCCAGGAACCGGGGAAAAAGAAGCAACAGATACATATATATCAATCTACTAATATCACTAAATAGAAATTACAATGAAACAATTACTAACAACTTTACTATTATTTTGGAGTATCAATATTTTTGCACAGCAAACATATGATATTGTTATAGTGGGAGGAACACCCGGCGGATTGACCACAGCACTCGCAGCTGCTAAACTTGGGAAAACTTCTGTTATTTTAGAACGAACACAGCATATAGGAGGTCTGCCCTCCAATGGACTGGGAGCAACGGATATTGTAACCCGGGCAGCAACAACAGGATTATTCAGAGAGTTCACCTACCGCATCAAAGACTATTACAAAAAAAAATATGGTGTAACTTCTATACAATATCAGAGATGTGATGATGGTTTCCGTTTCGAACCTTCAGTGGCAGAACAAGTATTCACAGACTGGTTAGGAGAATATAAAGATCTAATCACAGTTTTGACAATGCGGCAATTCGATTCCAGTCCTCATAATATAAAAAAAGTAGATGATAAAATTGTGAAAATCAACGTTCTGAATCGTGATAATAATACTCAAGAAGAGTATCAAGGCAAGATTTTCATTGATGCCACTTACGAGGGAGATCTGGCAGCAGCCGGTGTCCCCTTTAGAGTAGGGCGCGAAGGCAAAAATGAGTTTGGAGAACCCGGAGCAGGAAGTGTTTACAAATACTGGCATGGCCCGGAAATGGATGCTTCCACTTTTATTGGAGATAATGCTGTCCAGGCATACAATTACCGATTGTGCCTGACCAAAAATCCGGATAATAAAGTACCTATAACAAAGCCCAAAAATTATGACCGTAATGAATATGCATCTATTATCGATGATGTCTGGACGGGACGTCATACCCAAGCAGAAATGGTGAATGTTACTTTGGAAATGTTAGAAGCTAATAAGAAACATATAGCTAAGGGCAATCCGACTATGATTCCTGGTGACAAATGGGGGCTTGGTAAAGTAGTAAACCTGGTTGAAATTCCAAATGAAAAAACAGATGCTAACAACCAGCATGCTGCTTTTGTCTCATCAGATCTGCCTGAAGAGAACTGGGCATGGCCTACAGCCGGTTGGGCATGGCGTGACAAGTTTGCTACAAGACTGAGAGAATATACAGAAGGACTGCTTTGGTTTGCCCAAAACGATAAAGAATTACCGGTTCATTTTCGGAAAGCAGCTCGCGAATGGGGGTATGCAAAAGATGAATATACTGATAATGGGCATTTTCCCAGACAAGTATATGTACGTGAAGGACGTCGGTTCGAAGGACTTCATTTTTTCATAGCAAGTGATGCGATGCCTGTAAAAGGCAGTGGAAGGCCTCCTGTGTATTCATCAAGCATCACAGCCAGCCATTATGGATTTGATTCACATGCCACCCATAAACGGGAACCCGGTATGGTGCACCTGAATGGATTTCTGGGTTATCCAACATCACCTTACACTGTCCCCTATGGAGTGATTGTTCCTAAGGAGATAGATAATTTATTATTTCCAGTTCCCATTTCCGGCTCTCATATCGGTTTCTCTACACTTAGAATGGAACCATGCTGGATGGCTATGGGGCAAGCTGCCGGTGTAGCATCTTCAGTTGCAATAGAAGAAAAGGTAAAAGTCAGGAATATCAATATAGCTATGATGCAAGATGTCTTGCTTAAACAAGGCACTACTCTGATTTATTATAAAGATATTTCATTAGATGACGAAGATTTCTTAATGGTACAATACATGGGACTTCGGGGCTTTTTGCCCGAATGGGAAGCAAAATTAGATGAAGCGATAGAGGAACAGACTTTAAGTAACTGGAAGCGTTTGTCTAAATTGAATATAAAAATTCAACCAGGAATTTCTACCCGAAGGGAAATTTTGAATGAGTTATATGCAAAGATGAAAAAATAATATCTTGATACAATGCTGAAAAGAAAATTACTATATACTTTGTTGACTCTATTCCTCTATTGGACTGGTGTCCAAGGAAAAGATTACTCTATAATGGATTTTGGGGCAAAACCTGATGGGGTAACTTTAAACACGCATACCATCCAATATGCAATTGATTATGTTCATACAGCAGGAGGGGGAAAACTCATTTTTGATGCCGGAAACTATTTGACCGGCACCATATATTTAAAATCCAATGTTACTTTACACTTAGCGCAAGGGGCTGTCTTATTAGGTTCGTATAATGCCTTAGACTATAAGAAAGATGAGTATATACAACGAACAGCTTTACTTTTTGCCGTACGGCAAGATAATATCGGAATAACAGGTGAAGGTACAATTAACGGTAGGGGATTCATAGTAGCCAACAATCTGATATCATACATTCAGAGAGGATTGATAGATGACCCATTGCATATGGATAGGCCTGATGAAATAAACCGTCCCCACAATATTTATTTTAGAGAATGTCGAAATGTAAGAGTTGAAGGAGTACGGATGCACGATCCGGCAAGTTGGAATCAAGCCTACGACCAGTGTCGGCAAGTCATTATAGATAATATAAATGTTGATTGTAAATCTTACTGGAATAATGACGGTATAGATATCGTAGATTGTGATAGTGTCAGAATCAGCAATTCTTTTTTCGATGCTGCCGATGATGGAATCTGTTTCAAATCGCATGAGCCATCGCAAATCTGCCAAAATGTAGTAGTTGATAATTGCATCATACGTTCAAGTGCCAGTGGCTTAAAATTCGGAACAGCATCAAAAGGTGGTTTTCGTGATTTTATCATCAAGAATCTCACGATTTATAACACTTACCGTTCCGCCGTGACATTCGCCACTGTGGATGGAGGCATTATCGAAAATATACTTGTTGATAGTGTACGTGCCGTGAATGTAGGAAATGCATTCTATCTACGAATAGGAGACCGCTGGAATTCCGGACGAAGACCGCTTATGAAGAATGTTACCCTTTCCAACTTCAACGTGAAGCTGGCAAGCTCTAAGCCTGATGCAGGTTATTCATACGAAGGCCCGGTAGAACATCTACCTCGCAACATCTCTCCTGCAAGTATTATCGGTTTACCTGAAGATAGAATTCAAGGAATTATTCTCAAGAATATAGATATAGAATCTCCAGGAGGAGGTAATCCTTTCTATGCCAAATGCGGAGTGACCGCGAAAGAACTGGAAGGAATACCTGAGATGAGAACAACCTATCCGGAGTTTTCACAATTTAAGGAGCTTCCTGCGTGGGGAATCTTCATACGTCATGCAGATGACATCCGGTTGGATAATGTGAAATTAAAAGTTCACACCTTTGATTACAGACCTGCTATTGTAACATCGGACGTAAAAGGAGTTATTTTAGAAAAAGTAGATGTACAATCAACCCTTAATGATAAAAAAGAACAGCTTTTTATGTATAAAACATTTAATGTCACCCAATAGATATGCTGAAAAAAATATTAGCCCTGGTTATTATATGTTGGACTGTAACACTTGTCCACTCTCAGGAAGTATTATCTGAATGGGAGAATCCTGAAATAAATAGTGTAAATGCAGAACCAGCTCATGCCTCTTATATACCTTATCGATCTGTTGCAGAGGTAGAACGAGGAGAGTCTTCCATGGTACATTCTCTGAATGGAAAATGGAAATTTAAGTATATTTCCGGTATAGAAGCCTCCCCTACTGCTTTTTATAGTGTAGATTACGATGATAGTTCATGGAATTATATTAATGTTCCTGGTAATTGGCAACTACAAGGAGAATATGATCCGCCTATTTTTACAAATGTGAAATACCCCTTTGAACCTAATCCCCCCTATGTTCCCAAAGATTCCAATCCAATAGGACTATACCGTCGAAACTTTGTTGTTCCGACTGACTGGAAAGATGAAGAAATCTTTTTGCACTTTGCCGGAGTACAATCCGCCATGTATGTTTGGTTGAATGGGGAAAAAGTGGGATACCATGAAGATGGAATGTTACCGGCAGAGTTTAATATCAGCAAATATTTGCAGAAAGGTGAGAATCAGTTGACTGTCCAAGTCCTAAATTGGTCTGACGGCAGTTACTTAGAGGATTTGGACTATTGGAGATTAAGTGGTATATACCGTGATGTCTTTTTATTTGCACTTCCTAAAGTCCATATCAGAGATTTCTCCATTTTCTCTAACTTGGATACGGAGTATAAGGATGCAGAATTAAATGCAATCGTTTCTATAAAGAACGAGACAAGCGAATTTGTCAAAGATGGTTGTTTGCGTATTTCTTTAAAAGAAACATCCGGCAAATTAATATGGACAAGAAAGTTTTTGTTCAGTGTAGCTTCGGGTGAAGAGCAAGAAATCTCATTCTCAGAGAAAGTTTCTTCTCCTTTAAAGTGGACGGCAGAAACACCTGAATTATATCGCTTGGATATAGAATTATCCCCAAAGCATGGCAGCGTACAACAAGTTATTCACCAAAAGGTAGGATTTAGAAAGGTAGAAATAAAAGATGGACATCTGTTGCTTAATGGACAACCTGTAAAAATAAAAGGAGTTAACAGACATGAATTCGATCCTTATACCGGGCGATATATTACCCGTGAAACGATGGAACGTGACATCAAATTGATGAAATTATTTAATATCAATGCGGTGAGAACTTCCCATTACCCCAATCACCCGGATTGGTATGACTTGTGTGACGAGTATGGACTATATGTAATGGATGAAGCTAATGTAGAGAGTCATGGTTTGTGGGCAAAAGGATTCTATGTAGGAGAAAGAGATGAGTGGAAAAGTGCTATTGTCGAAAGGAATGTGAACATGGTAAAAAGAGATAAGAATCATCCTTCTATCATCTTCTGGTCTATGGGGAATGAATCTGGTTGGGGAAAGAACTTTGACAAGGCTTATGAAGAAATAAAAAGATGTGACCCAGAGAAACGTCCGGTTCATTATGAGGCAAAAAATCCTGCTTATGCAAAAGTACTTTCAAGGTATGATTTCATTTCAAATATGTATAATCCTCTTAATGAAATTATCAAGCAGTATAATGAAGATCAGTCACGCCCTATGTTGATATGTGAATATGCTCACTCTATGGGAAATGGTTTAGGCAATTTCAGAAAGTTCTGGAATTTATTCTATAAATATCCCCGTATGCATGGAGGGTTTACTTGGGATTGGGTAGATCAGGGACTACGTTTGAAAGATAAAAATGGCAAAGAATATTGGGAAGTAATAAATTATAGTGACGGTGCAAATTCAAATGATGGCTTAGTAAATCCTGATCGGGAAGTTCAACCGGAGTTATATGAATTGAAGAAAGTTTTTCAAAATTTCAATGTAGAAAATATAGATATAAATGAAGGACTTGTTTCTATATCAAATGCGAACTATTTCACTGATACAAAAGGAATTATTTTATGTTGGACATTATTAGAGAATGGTCTTCCTATAGATCATGATACGATTACCGCCTTGAATATAGCTCCCCAAAGCAAGCAATTGATAGAATTGGACTTACCCAGGCAAAGCTTAAAAGCTGGAAATGAATACCATGTAAACTTTAGTTTTTATAATACTGAACAACGGAATTATTCTGACGGTAGTATTGAGATCGCTTCAGAGCAATTAGCTCTAGATATACTTCCCGAACCGTTCATAGAGAAAGAAGTTCAAACAACCTCTCCTCTTCGGGTAGAAAGAAAAAATGGACTAACAGTTATAGGGAAAAGTTTTCATATACAATTTGACAGACTCACCGGAGCGATATCACAGTTCAGTTATAAAGGAAACAATTTGCTGGAATCTCCTCTATTACCATGTTTCTGGCGGGTTCCGACCGATAACGATGAAGGACGTAATAATTCTTATGCAAGTTCATGGCGCAAAGTAGGATTGGATGATTATAAAATAAAAACCAAGCAATTGGATTTCGTGATTTTACCTACCGGAGATGTGCAAGTTTATGTTAATAACCTATTAGAATTCAAAGAAGGTAATATCCTGCAAAAAGCAAATTATACAATCTCACATGAAGGTGAAGTTCTCATTGATGCCATCTTTTATATAAATATAGATGTGCTGTCATTGGCAAGAGTCGGAATGAAGTGTGCATTACCTGTTGAGTGGAAAAATCTCACTTGGTTTGGAAGAGGCCCTCACGAAAGCTATGATGATAGAAAAGAATCAGCTTATGTTGGTATTTATAATGGAATTGTCAGTGAACAGTCTTTTCCACATATTATGCCTCAAGAAAATGGAAATAAAACGGATAACCGCTGGTTGGAGATATATGATGATTTCGGAAGCGGAATACGTATAACAGGAAAACCATTTTTCAATTTTAATATTCAAAATTACTCCGATAAAGATTTGAACCGCAGTAAAAAAGCGCATACATTAATTCGTGGTGAAAAGAATTGGTTACATATTGATTATAAGCAGATGGGGCTTGGAGGAGATGACAGTTGGTCACCTAGAGTTCATAAAGAGTTCTTATTAAAGAACAAAGTATATCACTATACATATGCCATAGAACCTCTTTGATTATGGGACTCACATTATGACTAGTCCAATAAACCCTTTAATGGGGTTATTTAGGACTAGTCATATTTCAAGTATATTCATAATATCCCACAACGTTGTAATCATAAGTACTTCTTAACCCAGTACATACGACACAACACACCAATTACAATATAATTCAAAATCAGACGTAATTCTTCAACAACTTCTCCTGATATTTTGAATGTGTGCGATTTATTCTAGTCCCAAATTGGGGATCGAATCTGGAAGTCATCATACAACTACCATTCAATACTGTTTTCTCCTGGTACGAGAGAACGATCAACTCCGATAAACAAATTTATTACTGTCACCTATTGGGGCAATTTTTTCCCATACTATTTCATAATGAATCAGTTTCCTATCAACTCTTATTTTAAAGGTAAACTAATCTCCAATTTGGAGTCCTTGCCCGTATAGCAATTTCCAACTATTATTTTTCCTTCTTTCGGCAACTGCAAACGTATAGTTTTGTTGGCAGGCAAATTATATTGGAAATTATTTATCAAAAGGATATAATTCAAATCGGAAGTATTACATAGTTCCGTATAGCCACTATTGTTTTCTATCATCCTGAGATGTACAGATGCTAAGAAAAGTCTTCTAAGAATATCCTCTTTCCCTGCTAACACGCCATTGAATAATATAGCTGTACGTCTAGCAAACAAAGCTTCCTTTACTCCTTCTTCAGATCGTTCAGAAGAAAAAACCAATGTTATGGGACGTGCTAATTTTTCTCCACCATAAGTTTCAGTAACTAAATTATGAATATCAGAATTACCCATATAAGCCAAATTATATTTATTAGCATAATCAAATGCAATGGGATAATACTCTAGAAAATTGAAGCATTCAACTCCATCTATAACTTTATCTTTCAAAAGTTGTTCATGAATTGAATATAAAGTACTCTTATCATCGGGCCATCCCGGATGATTCCACATAATGAATGCCCCTTGCTTTTTAGCTTCACGCAAAGCATCCACAGGATCTTCTTGATCAAGTTTATTAGCATCATTTATGAATAAAGCATTAAGATGTCCTATGGGTTTTTCTCGTGTAACCTCTGCACCTTTGATAACAATGAACCCCAAATAATCAGCATGAGCCTTAGCTATTTTATAACTTTCATTCAAATCACCTATAACCATATCTTTAAAAGGACGATATTCAATATGGTCTGTAATAGCTATAGCATCCAACCCTTGTTGCCACGCCTCATTGACTCGCATGTCCGGCCATACTCTCCCATCAGAAAAAACCGTATGAATGTGAAAGTCACATTTCAACACTTCATATCCATCGAAGCCTGGAATATTAATATTTTCACGAATATTTTCTTTCCCCATTTCAGGTAACTTATAAACATCAGCATTTCTTAATTGTCCGAAAACTAATATTGGAAACACTAGCAGTAAACTAAAACAAAACTTTTTCATACTCTATCTTAATTTATTATTAAACATTCTTTCTAAAAAATCGTGTAGTCCCACGAATATATTTCATAATCCGGGCGAGGATTATCGATTATCATTTTTACCTTATATTTTCCATATGGCAAGTCATACTTCCAAAAAAAATCATGCTTACGAAGCTTATAGGAAGTAGGAAGAACACAGCGCTCTACTTCTTTATCATTTATACAAAATGTTACATTAAAGACATAGTCATTTAAATCTTTGTTTTTTTTCGTAGCTTCACCACGCCAAGCAAACCCAGTACCTTCAAATTCAAAAGAAACTTCTTTATCAACAAGCCTCCAGAATGATTCTTTCTTTTTAGGAATCAGATTGGGGTAACTTTGTTCAAAGCGTACTTCCTTAAGATTTTGGAGTAAGATTTCAACACTATCTTCCTTTATAATTCCACCATTACGTTCAATCATCAACAAAGCATGTTTAAAACTAATTTCATAAGTCTTTTCTAAAGACATATTCGTATATTTAAAGTTTAATTGTTCCGCCTGAGAAAGGCTACTCTTCCAATATGTAGGAATTTTATCATATCCTATCATTGTTGCCAATACTCCGCCGGCCGTCGATGGATTACAATCTGAATCTTGCCCTGCCCGGGTACTTATTTCAAGCGTTCGAGTGAAATCTCCATTACCATATAATAAGCCCATAACCACATAAGCAGCATTTAATTTTGCATCAATATTGAAAGGTACAAATACACCTTCCGGACAAGCCTTATCTTCCGACCACTTCTTTTGTATCTCAAACCAAGTCTGATGCCAATCTTCCGGATATTCTTTATGCCATCTTATAACATCAGCTATACACTGGTAAAAAGTACTTTGCTGAGGTATAGTTTTCAAAGCTTCCGTTACAATCTCATAAATATTATCATAAACAAAAGCCAAACTATACATTGCCCCTACATATACACCACCATACCAACCATCACCATAACACATTATATGTCCTATTTTGTCACTAATATCAGAAGCTACATTAGGCATTGCAGGAGACATTAACCCCGCAAAATCCGCTTCGATTTGATAGTCAATATCATCGGCATGGGGATTATTCTTCCAATATCCAGATTTAGGAGGAAGTACTCCATTTAGTATATTATAACGAGCCGCTTGGTTAGCATGCCATAACATATAGTCAGCATTAGCGAAAGCATAAGCAAATGAGTCAACTGGTGCATCAAAACCTAGACGCTCAAATACTTCCACAAATGTAAGATCCATATAAAGATCATCATATAAGTCAGGCCATGAAAGCATTGTATTCTTTATTTGATTATCATTCCAAGGCAACGGCTGATAATCTTGAATAAAAGTGCCATTGAATTTGAATTCAGTTACTCCTCCAAAAGTTACTCCAATTGTTTGACCTGCCCAGCCACCCTTAATCTTATTCTCTAAATCAGCCTTACTTAAATGCAAATATTTCCTTTCTACATCAGAAGAAGTAGAATTACACGAACAAAATATTACGAGCAACAAAATAAATTCCAAATATAATCGTATCATCTTCATTATTAGTCTTTCTCTTTTTCAAAAATAAGATAATCAATTTTCACTATAGTATTATCCATCTTCTTTTTTCGTACGGTCAGAGTTTTAACCTGTTCGGATATTTCAATTTCTCCAGCAAAAGAAGTCGACTGAAGGTCCTTATTGCTTACAATCCATTCTGAAACCTGATTTGTCCGTTGCCATATAGAGAAGGGCTTATTTTCTTCTAAACCTGTATGAACAACATATACTTTATATTTACCATTATCCATTCCTGTAAGATCGAATTGTACCATAGGTACAGCCTCAAAATCAATATTGGTAGTCCAATGTTCTTCTCGTTTTGATGAAATAATCATTGAACTTCCATCAAATGAAGCCTGAGTGAACCAATAAAGCCGCATAGTCATATCTTGAGCCAAAAGAATATCTCTACGTTGCACTTCGTCAGTAACATCAAATAGATGCTTGTTCTCAAACTGTGGGCTATCTGAATAGAACAACCCAACAGAAGTATAATCCACATTCAATTTATTACCCTCAGGACCATGTTCGATAGTTAACACATAGGATGAATCGAAATTAACCTTATCTGATAAATAAAAACGATATCCACCCGTACGTGCCGTTTTCAAATCATATAATAAAGCCCCATGTATAGGCAAACTTACTCCTCTGTCCCAACGATCCATCACAGCGTACCAGCCACCATTAAAATAATCCTCAGAGCCTGTTCCATGTATGCGCATTTCTCCATCAATCAGAGAACAATCATCACTTTCCCAGTATTCAGTCATTCCTTCATTCAACCCTTGAGCAATAAGAATTGTACCTATGTAATGACCTTTTCCAAGCACATTGGCAATTGTAAAGGGAGAACCTACCGGAGGCAAATATTCCCTACGCGCCTGAGCATACAGTTTCCCTTCCCTTTTCCTATCACGCTTTTCTTCTATAAAATAAACTCTCCCTGAAATCGTAATTTCCCCTCCGGTACCATTATCTTTATATTCTACAGACAACTTCGCCTTGTTATCAAATGGCATCGGTAAATAAGAATAACACATAGATAAAGTTGATCCAAGCAAAATAGAACTCATGGATGGCTTTCCTGACACATATCCAAAAAAGCTATTGAAAGGTACATCTATTGCAGCCCTTACTTCATCATCCCAATTGGCTTTCAATAGCAGTTTTTCACTTTTTCTTTGCAAATCATATCCACCATCTAATTCTATTCCTACTATCCTACCACCATTTTGAAGTTCAAAGATTTCCCCATCCTCTCCTTCTTTAATCGTTACATTTATTTGCTGTATGCTTACTTTATCACCATATACAGAAAGAGGGAGACAATTCCAAATTTTATCTATTTCAGGTAATAGCAACGTATTATCAAAATAGCTCCATGAAAAGCTTTTGACCTTTTCTTTACCAGACAATTCTCTGTATTGTATTTGGTGAAACTTCAAATCATTCCCTTTATATACAATTTTAATTGATTTTGCATAGGGTATAGGCATATAACAATAATATCCTCCTATTTCATTTCCACATAATGGGGCAATAAAAGGATAAACATTTCCGGAAAAAAGATCTATAAAAGGAATATTTATCCTCGGTTGTTGTTCTCCATCAAAATAAAACTGAATAGTATCTTTAGTAGGAGTAGGAGTCCATATCCGGTTAATAACCCCTGCCCCTTTGATGTCAGCCACCACTAAATCATTCCCTTCTTTACGAATGTAAGAGTACCTGCCAGAAAACCCATCATCATTGCCACCAGTACGATCATAACTGGATAATTGATATATGTTGCCTGTACGATATTCAGGCAATCGAGAAATATCTGAGAGATTCTGCAATTCCCATTTATAAAAATCAATTTGAGAAAAAACTTGGATATCAAATAACAACAAGATAGCAAGTAATTTGATTCTTTTCATAATATATTTAATTAATGATATATGTTTTTAGTTGAAGGATACATCTTCAAAAGAAAACTGATGCTCTTTATCCAATTTATACTCACGTAAATAAGGAGAATATGTTTTCACATCTATCTGTTTTTCCTTTACATTAATATCTATAATACGTAAAAAACCGTTTTTCCCCCTAATAGCTCCTTCCACACCATCTTGATAATTAGCTAACATTTGATATACCTTATTACCATGTATTCCAGTGCTAACTAAGGTACCAGTTCCATCATTTAAAACATGACCACTAAATACGAATAAAATATTAGGACACTTTTTTATTAGCTTATCCCATATCTGCTCTCCATTGTTCACTGTATTTTCTCCCGTATCTTTCCCAATTCCATATTCTTGGGGTAGCCAACAATCATTAGTTCCCATACGAGTATCATCTGAATACATATAAGCATGGGTATTTATAATTACTTTATAAGTAGGGTGAGAGTCTATAACCTTTCCCGCCCAATCTAAAACCATGTTACGAGGACCAAATTCCAAACAAAGAACTAACCATTCTAATCCACCTGCTTTAAATGAATACCATACATTATCCATTTTCCCTTCCTCGAATGCTCCACCAAAATGCCTCATCTGACTATGTTTTATATACGGAAAGTATTCATTAAACAATTTAGAATCTCTTTTATCAGAATTGTTTCCTAAATCATGATTGCCCATTACAAAGGCATATGGTACTTGATTGTCCAATATGTTCATTCCAGATGCTGCAACTTTCCACTGTTCATCAATATTATTTTCAGTCATATCTCCTTGTTGCAAGACAAATGTAATACTATCTGCATGTTCTTTAATCCATCTAGTTTGGCATTCTAAGATCTCAGGATAAAGTCGCGTATAGGTCTGTATATCCGGCATTAAAACAAATCTTATGTTTTTTTGCCCAGTACAACCGGTCACTATAATTATAGTGACTAGCAGAATTATTGAGTTTGTCAGGTATTTCATATGTTTTAATAGTCCTTTGTTATGTATTAGGCTTTTCATTCACCTCATTTCCCCACAATTTTGATCCATTTCCTGAATTCTTTCTCCATTCATGTCTCCAACGGTGCATATCCTGATCCCGAATAAATTCCTTAGGAGTTCTGTCAGCTTTAGGTGGGGCAGGAGGAAGAATACCAGCTTCAGACTGATACCAATAAGCAACACTACTTATATCCAACGTTAGATTGTTATTATGCCCATGTTCAATAGTTCCCTTCAGTGATTTTTCAAAATATATGGGATCGGAGATAAAGAAACGATATACATGGGTTCTTCCCAACCAACCATTATCATTATTTACTCTTGCATAACCGTAATAAGGATGAATAAAGATAGTTTTAGGGCACCATGAAGTATTAAAAAAGTCTTCTGTCCCTGTTCCTAATAATGATGCTTTTTCTTCACCATCTATAAATATCATGTCATCACCTTCACCATACCACATGGGTGAAGGAGAATGGACATAATAGTTAATTCCAACAAACTGTCCTTCACCTTTAATATCTGCAAACAAATAGTTATCAGCACCATCTACATTATTAGTTTGTGGTCCCACCAACCCCCATTCAGTTTCACCTTCTGGTAATGCATCTGTTAATTCATGGTTATACCATGCATGAAAACGCCCTAAATCATTCGGCAGTTTTTTCATTTCCACATAATCTATATAAAAATAAAGGCGAGAAATTGTTTCATCACTTTGATTCTCTATTTCCAAACGAGCACCATTGGCAAAAGGCATCTGGAAATAAGAAACAAGCCCCGTTCCTCCTTGAGGACCTACAGCCAATGGAAGAGAAGCAAACTCATAATATTCATCCCAACCATTACCGAAAAAGGCAGCTAGAGGTGCTTCTACAGAAGGATATGATTTACCATCCCAATAAATTCTAAATACAAGATTATTTCTCATGATATTCATTGGAGAAATAGTAAACCAAATATGATTAATAATGCCTGTACCTGAGATTGCCACACTCCATTTCTCACCAGGCTTTATTGAATCTATCCAATCACCATTATTACCATTTTTATCAGCGCTACTTATTCTACGATTACGAAACCCTTTTTTAATTGCAGCTAGATTCCCAAGTTCTCCTCCAACTTTTTGAGCCTGACAATCAATATTCGTCAACAATAGTCCAATAAAAACCGATATGACTAAAAATAGTTTTTTCATAATATATATGTTAAGGATTTAAACTGTTTGTTTCATTATCTAACCCATCTTTCCAAATAAACGGAGCTATTTTTAACCCGTATGTTCCATCGAACCATCCGGCGCTACTGATGTAGTAGTTCCCTTTTTTATCTTTGATTAATTCAGATGCCCGACAATCATTTATTTCCGCTATCAAGTTAGCCTGTTCAAACTGTAGCGGATCATTACTAATATATACATCCGTATGCCCTCCATCACACAAAAACATATAATATTTATCACCACGTCTCACAACGAAAGGAGACTCGGTAGGTCCTCCGAAAGTTCCTTTTCGGGAATGGACAAAAACTATTTTCCTATCTGACCAATGAAATAAATCTTTACTAACATAAGCTGCAATGACATGATTTCCCCCCATTGGTGTAGAGTTTGCAGTATAGTACATTATCCATTGGTTACCATCCCTAATAATCATCGGATCACGTGCATCAAATCCATCCACAAATAACGGATTTTGCTTATATCTTTCCCAGTTCTTCAAATTTTTGGATATATAAAGATTCATTTGGTATGAATCATGAACATGTGCACCACCTTGCGATCCGGCACACACATACATGTAATATTTCCCCTTATGATGTACACAATAAGGAGCCCAAAGAACCGATTCCTTATATTTCTTAAAATCAGCAGTCAGTGCATGAGGATGAATCTCCCACGGAGTTTGAAATAGGCTATCTGCCGAAATATGAAGTAGATTGAGCCCAGGATCTTTTATATAATCCATTTTTCGGGCATGTGTTATACCGATCACATGCCATTTTTTCTTTTTTTTATCGTAAATGAAAGTATGGTCATTGATACACCATGGATCATCAGTCACCCCCCATGCAGGATTATGTACTTCTTTGAAGTTTCCAACTTCAAAATACTTGTTGGAAGTTTGTAAAGTCTGTGCACACAACATGGTGGTAGCAGAGAATAAAAACACAGCTAATAGTTTCTTTTTCATAACTTTATTGTTTTACTTATTATCATTCAATAGAATAAATGGTTGCCCTAGGAAGGATTTAAACTCTTCCTCTCCGGCATCACCTTGTGTGGGTACACAATATACACCTCCACCATTTCCCCAAAATACAGCATAAGAAAGATATTCGTACATATCAGAAATGGTTTCTAATAAATATTCCATTCGTTTAATGTCTACTTTTTGCGGATTATCCTTTTTAATAAAATATCCCACTTCAGTCAATGCACAAGGTTTCTTCTTCTCATTTGCCAAGGCTCCGACAATACGAATCCTCTTCCGAGCCTCATTCGTCCTTTTTTTATCATATTTGAAGTCTTCATAATCATCAAAACCTAATATATCAACATAATCATCGCCAGGATAACGCAATAGATAGTCCTCACGAGAATCAAATTTTATATCAGGAGAAAAAGCATAAAGCATATTATGGACATTCAGAATATCTCTCAGATAGTGTACTGTAAATCTCCACAAATCCTTGAATTCTTCCGGTTCATTGTAGGCTGCTCCCCACCAAAACCATTCCCCGTCAAATTCATGAAAAGGACGAAATATAAAAGGAATTAATTTACCGTCATCATCACGAAGAGATGATGAAAATTCTGCTACTTTCCGCAAATCCTTTTTATAACGTTCATGATTTTGACCGCCCGGAAGTATTGACTTAAATGACATCATTTTAAGTTCCTCAATCGGCAATTCTTTTGTATAAAATGTTTTTTGTGTATATGGATCATTATAATGCCAGCACATAGTTATAAAGAGACCTTCACGATTTGCAGCAATAATCCTTTCGCGTATTTCATGTTCTCTTATTCTAAACCAAGAGCCTTCTGTATTGTTTACATTGGTTATAAACATAAAATCATAACTTGCAATAGCTGGTAACCTACCAGATAATTTATGAATATGTCCTGTTATCTTTTTTCCTTCCTCCATCCACACACCATCGTGTTGGCCAAGCATTGTTCCTTTGCCCTGTATTTGGTGTATATTATATAACAGAGCAGCCGTTTCATCAGTCATTTGTGTATCAACGGCCTTTTTCTTTACATTTTTAATAGTCCCTCCTGCAAACATAGAAACGCCTACAAAAAGCACTACCATAAAAGAAAATAGTCTTTTTAAAATTATATCCATACTTGTACTATTTTACGATTAACGAATTTGGCATTTTATAAAACCAGAATATAAATATCATTGAAATATCTCCGCCCCATATCTATCTAAAATGCGATTAAAAGCTTCGGAAGCTGCGCCATTTCCCCAATCATAAATAGTAAACTCTCCCATACCTTCTCCAGTAAGTGAAGTGCGTCCTCCGTGCCCATAGTTTTCCATTGTAAAGCCATAATCCTTTTCATTAAAAAATGGCCACACTTTTTCCCATTGTTGCTTTGCTTTTAGATTTTGAGGGCAATACATCATTTCAAAGGATGTTTTCAAAGCACATATTCCTCTCTCTTTATATTCAGGAATATCCAATAGCTTTCCATATTGTAAGATAACTTCAGCAAATAAGCTTCCTCTTGAATCATTCCATTCACCATCAGTATTCATGACTCCAAACCCTCCTAGACCATTTACATATATATACGACGGTTGCCAAGATGCCTGTGTCATTAACATTTCATCTAATACCCTTTGCCCTAGTTTCAAGTAATCAAAACAACCAGTTATACGATAACACTCCAACAAGGCTTCCGCTGTCCAAAACATGGAAAAATTACATTGCTTATACATATTATTTCTCGTTACTTTTTTGCCAACCCATTGAGGAGTACCTATTCTACAACAGGACCAATAAGTCTCAAAATCTTCCCAACGTCCTTCTGTAATAGCTTCTTTAACAGCTTCTATACCTTTTAGAGCTGCAATTTTATATTTTTCTTTCCCTGTCATCTCATACAGTTTGAGTAAGAATGTAACCGATAGAGACGTTTCCGGAGAATCATTCAAATACTCCATAGGTTGCAATTTTTCCAGATCCAACCAGCCTGGAAAATATCCATTCTCATATTGTACCCCCAACAATGCACGTGCATAAGTCTCAGCATAAGCCAACAGGCGTGCATCCTTCTCCAATTCTTCATACCAACGAAGCATCAGCAGTGCAGTCCAACTCATATCCAAAATGTGGAAAGGTGATTGTCTGGCATCCCACGTAAACGGATTCCGATTGGAATTACCCCAAAAATAATGGTCCCAGCCCTTGGAACGATTGCATTTTTTTCCATCCATCTCTACCTCACACATATCGGTACCGATAAGACCGTAGAAAAATCCATCTTTCATCGGAAATGACAATGCCAATTCTTTAGTCAGATTCGCTTTTTCCAACAGCGTTCTGTCAGCAGTCCGTCTAGCATATCTGAACAATCCACTTGCCGAACGCAAAGAACTAAACCAAGCCTGATTCCAAATGGACCTAAACTCCCGTTCATTCACTTCACCCGGATAATTGGGGCTCTGGGTCGTATTTACAATAAATACAGGTGCACCCACTTTCTTTCCATTCAGTGTAAATTCCTGCCAAACACTTTTTTCCCAAGTATTAAACGCCCAGTTATAGGTATATTTTACATAAGGCTCAAAATCTTCAGAAGACAATTTCACCAATCGATCGTGTCCCCATTTGTTCCACATAAACTGCAATGGTAGACGAAATGGATTTGCCAACTCTTGCTTTTCCGTATATTTGATTATATAAAATCCATATTCCACAATACCACCCTCATAAACTGCTCCAGGCTGACGTTCATATAATACATGGTCAGATACCTTGCTTGCAGACATACCCAACGAAAGGATATTATTCTCCGCATCCATATCCATATACCACCTATTTTTACCAGACCTAGACAGTATATCCAAATCAGGTATGATTACGATACCCCGTTGTTGGTCTGTTGCAATAAGCGCAGGCGAACGAAAAACATGCTGGTCAATAATATTATTAACTGTAGGAGTCAAATGAGGTGCCCAGTTGAATTCAGGTTTGAAAGCCGGCTTTATCTGCACCTGCCAATCATCCTGTTTGACTGTATCCTTAAGGTCGAAACGGATATGTACTTTTACTATATTTTCATCCACTTGTGTAACTTCCGATGAGAACTCTGCATCTCCCAACCTATCTATCTCTATCGACTTTATCAATGAGTCACAATCAATGGGAAATTCTTTCAACTTCAAGCCATATTGCTCACGGACACTCGACGATGAACATCCGTATAAAAGGAACAATAGTAAAAATATATAAACTGAATATCTCATAACATTTCACTTTTCAATTTACTTCAAGTTCCTCCCAAGAAACCATTTCCGGGAACTTATTATGGGGCTCTGCTTGATACCAAAATGCAACAGATGCGATGTCTGACTTTTGAGGCAAATAACGACCACCTGCACGCCAGCCCAAATCCTGTATAGTAACTTTCAAATCTTTTTCAAATCGAATAGGATCTGTAATATGCCAGCGATACAATCCAAAACGTTGCTGGGAATTGTAAGTACCGTCCGGTCTGATCACCTGATGCAGACCGGCATAAGGAGTACAGAACTCTTTGTATTGACCTCCCCGGTCAAAATTGTACGAGCCACAGAAATAATCCTCTGTACCCGTGCCACATATTGTAGGGAACTTCTTATCACCATCCATAAAGAACTTGATTTCTCCTTCTCCCCACCATCCATTGTTGTTTACCCCCCATGCAAGGTAAGTACCGACAAAGTGTCCTTTTCCCTTAATGTTGTCAACAATTGTATAGTCTGATGTATGATTGGGATTCGTTCTTCTCCATTGAGCATGGAAGTAGGCCGCATCTTCAGGTACATCCGTCAATGTATAATCAACCTGATAATATAAATTCATTGCTTTCTCTTCATCTATATTCTCAATTGTAATCTTACATTTCTTTCTGAAAGGCATTGTCCAATAGCAGTTGAAAGCACTGCCGGGATTGATACAGACTGCCAAAGAAGAAAGTGGAGCATATATTCCCCAGCCCATACAAAAGAAATCACCGACAGGACATTCCACAGAAGGTTCCTTTTCATCGTCCCAATAAATGCGGATGATGGAGAAGCGCCAGTTTCCGGTAGGGGTCATCCAGATGTGCTGAATGGCACCCGGTCCTTCCATTTCAGCAATGGTAATGGTCTCTTTGGGATTTATGATAATATACGGATTCACTTTCCAGCCTTCACCAAGGTCTCTTGCCGCATATGCCGCATTGGCAATGTTCCGTTTCCCGCGGTCACAGACTTGAGCCATACCGCCTTTACCTTTCTCACCAGTAAAATTTTCGGGACAGATGGAGCGGGTCTTGGCATCAGACAGCCGGAACAGATTGCCCATGTGCACGTCCAGTCCGTCGAACGATTTATTTTGTGCCGATACTCCCCATATAGAGAGGCAACAGATAAGAGTTAAAATGATTCTTTTCATATTCTTTGGTCTATCTCTATTGATTATTTTAATAACAAAACGTTAAAAACAGCAACAGAGATAAAAGATATTCACCTCTGTTGCCACTTTATAATCATTATTTCATATTCTTTTCTTTTTTACAGATTCGACATGAATAAATGTTGCAACGATTAATCTTCAGGAAGCGGATCCATACGGAAGTTGTCAAGGCTGATTCCGGCTGGAAGAGAAGGACCAATCAGACCACTTAATGCCCACTGTCCCATAGGATGTCCAGTATCAAAATCTCCACCTATACCTAAGTCTTTGACTTTGCACTTAACGGTTATCCATTTCCCGTCGGTTGATTCGGGGAAGAAGTTACCAATCCAACACCATGTCCATCCCAAATCGAAGTGACCAGCCCATAAAGAAGCACCAAACGTACCTTCGTCAATTCTCACGTCAAGCTTAATCTCATACTCATTCATTTTTAAATCACCATCAGGACGGTTTCCATGCACATGACAAATAAATAAATCGCCACTGCCTGTATCTTCTGCCGTATAAATATAGGTATTGTTCCAAAAGAAATCATCCTCTGATTGTTCCTCATGAACAGCTACAAATCCGCTTGCCTTTATATCACTTACGCCGTTTGCAGGGTCTTCATGTTCGAAATCAGTAATCATGAAAGTTTCATCCGTAATCGGGTCGCACAATGCGAACGGATTTTGCCAAGGTATCACGATGTCAATTTTTTCATCCAAGTCCATTGTCTCACCATTCTTGAAAATGAGCTGTAGTGACACTACATCTCCTTTCTCGAAATTGTCAGGAATTATAAATTTGATATCATCGTTCGATTTACGTAGCAAATGCTTGTTATCTACCATACGCTTTTCTCCATTAACCATAAAAGCTACGGCATCGACAAACAATAGATCTTTACCTAAAATCGACATCTTAGTATTGATGGCAGCACCTTTCTTGTCGGTGAACAGAAAAGAATTAAACGCCGGTTTGGCGCGACGTATGGTTTGACGGCTGGAAACTTCCTCGCCCTCTCCTCTCACAATCAAGGGTGCTGCTTCTTCCGATACTCCGGCGGGTACAGTAACTTCAAACGAATATTCATCCTTTACGGTAATATCGGTAGCTATAACGCCACTGGGAAAAACCACCTCTTTTACCGATTTTACGTCTGTACCAACCACAGTCAGATTAATCCCTTCCATCACGATTGAGGGATAGAAGTCCACCACAGACAATCTCGCATTCTGCTCTTCGTCGTCATTCGAGCAAGCACAACAGGATACCAATGCCAAAAAGAGAATAGCCAATTTATTTATAATCTGCTTCATAATCTATGCTTTATTTTTATTAGTTCCAACCCGGGTTCTGTCCCAAATACTTGTTCTTGTTATACTCACTAAAAGGAATCGGAAAGAGATAATACTTATCTTCCCAACGTCTTTGCTCCTGCTTGCGTGTCAGGATAATGTCACCTGAAGCGTTCTTCTGCAATTCGGCAATGGAGATTTCACTCAGTTCCGAACCACACTTCCAACGACGTACGTCCCAAAAGCGTTGGTCCTCAAATGCCATCTCCACCATACGCTCGCGTTTGTAGCGTTCGAACCAGTTGGCAGGAGTTCCGTTCCAGTGAGGCATCATCACATCGGCACGATCGCGCAACAGGTTGATAGCATCATTAGCAGAGAAGCCGCCTTCGCCCTTTGCTTCAGCATCGCCATAGTATTGGAACATTGCCTCCGCATAGTTCAGGTAAAACTCACCCAAACGCATCACTACCCAAGCATGAGGAGAAGTGGTGGGGTTGTTCGTTGCCAGACTCACGTTGGGATCGCAATACTTCCGTAGATAGTAGCCTGTCGGAGTGGAGTTATGAATCGGCGCAGCGTTCAATCCACCTATAAAGGTCTCGATAGGATTAGGATTGTAATTCGGCCAAATATCACCGTTCTTCACTACCGTCATAAAAAAGCGGGGATCCAAACCAACGTAGGGGTCTTCTTGTGTGAGGTTAATCACTGTGTTGGAATGACGCTCGCCAAAGGTCTGGTTGCTGCCATCGTTATACTCATAGTTGTCGACCAAAGTTTGGGTAGGACACATACCACCGTTGGCGTTCTCCACACCGATGGGGTAGTTGTACGATTCCCAATAGTTACTGGTACCACGCTTAATGGCCCAAATCATCTCGATGCCGTCACCGTTGCGAGGTCCCCAAATCTTAGAGTACCTGTCCAAACCAATGCCCCACTCTTGCGCACGGAGTAAAACCTCACCATTAGCTCTGACGGCATCCAGCCACCACTCTTTATTATTCTCATTGTTAAACAACGGAGAAGCCTTATAAAGCAATGTACGGGCTTTCAGCGCCAAACACATCATACGGTTTGCACGACCTGTTTCCGGGCTCAACTCATCGGTGAAAGAGATAGGCAGATATTCAACGATGGCATCCAACTCTTCTGCAATCCAATCCATGATGGCAATGGCTGAAGTACGTTCGATTCTATTCGCTTCTTCCACTGTTAACGTTTTCAGCGTGAAAGGCACGTCACCGTAGGCACGGACCAGTTCAAAATAGAAATAAGCACGCAAGAAACGGACCTCATACTCAAACAGCTCGAACTTCTTTTTCATAGCTTCGAAGTCCAGGTTGTTCTTATACTCGTCCAAATTGATTTTATCGCGCTTCTCATGGAAGGTGTTCGCTTCGGCGATAGCCGCATACGAATTGCTCCACGTAAATGAGAAGGGATTGTTAGGATTCCATCCACCGTTGTAGAAACGGTGAACTGAAGAGTAAGACAATGCGCACTCTGCCTCATCGGTGGCAGCCGCCAGCGTAGCCCCTCTACCGCCCTCGTAGTTTTTCTCAAAACCATTGGGTACACGTGCATAAATGTTGTACACCAATTTCTGGATACCATACATAGGGCTTTTATATATCCACTCCTCATCGGCTGTAGTCACCTCAGTATAGTCCAAATTGACACAGCTCACTGTAAATGCGGAGAGTATTACTGCACAAAATATATTTTTAATTCGATTCATATCTGTTTTTTCTTTATCCGTTAAAACTTTACAGAAACTCCTAAGTTAACTCCCATCAAAGTCGGAAAATTGGTACCGATGTTCTCGGGATCCATCGCCTTCAGGTTAGACAAGGTCATCAGGTTCTCTCCTTTGACAAACACTTTGCATTGTGACATCTTCACTTTAGAAATCCAATTTTCGGGCAACATGTAATATACCTCGCAGTTTCTCAGTTTAAAGAAGTTCACATTTTTGTACCAAACATCGTTACCACGGTAGTTGTTAAGGTTGGTGCGTGAAGTCAGACGCGGATAAACCGGGGTCTCGCTTCTATCCCAGCAGTTGTTATAATACTCTTTAGAAAGGTTGGCACCGTCGATAATCGGAGTCCATACACCCACCGTACCTAAGTATGCGGTATACATACCTGCACCCTGAAACATGGCGTTCATACCAAAGTTCTTGTAGCGGAAGCCCAGATTCAATGAAAAGTTCAGTTCCGGCACGCTGGTATCGTACCCCATTTTCACCACGTCGTTTTCATCGATGACGTTATCACCGTTCTGATCCTTATACTTGAAGTCACCCGGACGGCAATTATCGAAGTTCTGTTGCGGTGAAGCGGTGATATCTGCTTCATCCTTGAAAAAACCGACTACTTCCAGCCCCCACGCCTGGCTTACACGTCCACCGATAGCTGACAAATAGTCATAAGCCACGTTCTCAATGTTACGTTTCTGCTTATTACGTCCCCAAGTCAGATTAGAACCCAAGTTAAAAGAGAGATCTTTGTTCATCTGCTTAACCCAATTCACACCCAGTTCAACACCGTAGCTAGCTACGCGTCCCCAGTTTACGTAAGCGGAAGGCCTACCGAATACAGCTGAATTCAAACCGTCACCCGACAATAGGATATCGTCACGCAATTGATAATAAACATCAAAGTTCACATCCACCTGTTTGAACAAGCGCAGGTCAGCCCCCCAATTGAATTTATAGGCCGTTTCCAAGTTAAAGCGTTTGGTAGGCTGGTAACCGAGAAACGTACCCCACTGCCATGAACCGTCACCTAGGCCTGTCAGATAACTACCTGCACTTCCATTGTAGTTCTCTAGCCACAATCCCTGAATAGGCACATAGTCGGTGTGCTGAATACCGGCTGAGAAACGCAATTTACCGAAGTTTAATATTCGGTTGTCCTCCTTGTTGGCAAATACATAACCCAAAGACAAAGTGGGAGAAAACGACCACTTCTCCGGATAGGAGCGGTTAGAACCATTCATCGCCAATACCAAGTCGGCTACATACTTCTGCTGCAAATCGTAGTGCAGGTAAGCCATCACATTCATCCGGTTGAAAGTCATATACTGGTCGTTATAGGTGGAGTTCTTTTGGTGCCATATCAATGAGGCAGAGAAATTATCATCGTCACGGAACGAAGTATGATAGTCAGTCGAAACTTCCAAGAAAGAAGAACGATTGTGCTGGTTGGTCCAATGATCGAAGGTCAAGTTGTTGGTTTTGTCACCGGCAGAGTAGTTTATTAGCTCGGTCGGATGCCCGGCCTCGTCGAAGCGATAACGCTCGTAACCATACATAAAACCCAACGCGTTGGTCTCATAAATCTGAGAGAAGTTATTGTAACCCAAACGTGCCGACACACTCAGTCCCTTCGTGATGAAGTCCAGGTTCTGAATAAGCGAGAAGTCACCTTGGAAAGAACGGGAGTGGCTCTTCGTAAAGCCGGAAGCCCGAACCTGTGCGACCACGTTGTTAGCGCCATAGGTAGTGTTACCACCCCAAATCCCTGCCAATTTACCTTCCGGGTCGTTCATTACCGGAAATGCGGAAGCCGGAGTACGATAAAGCAGGTCGGTCAAACCGTTTTCGGTCACACCGTAAGGACGTTTGGTCTCTACGAAACTACCCACCGCATTCAAAACGAACTTGGTTGTCGGAGTAAACTGCACGTCCAAGTTGGTACGGATATTGGCTTTAGAGAATCTCATCTGTGAAGAGTATTGCTCTTGATCTGTTTTATCCAACAAACCACGGCTATCAGTATAATCCAACATAGAGAAATATTTCAACTTCTGGTTACCGCCCTTCATGGATAGGTTGAATTGGTCTTCCGAACCGTAGTTTTTGAATACCTCTTTCTTCCAGTCAACGTTCGGATAGTAGTAGGGATGAGTACCGTCAGCAAAAGCCTGCAACTCATAATCGTTGTACATCGGTGCCAAACCGTCGTTGACACGCGCTTGGTTCAAAGCATTAGCGTAGGTAGGAGCATCTACAAAATTAGCCACTTTTGGATTGAACGTGAACTTATGATCGTAAGATACAGAAATCTGACGTCCCTCCACACCACGCTTGGTCTTCACCAAGATAGCACCGTTCACGCCCTGATAGCCTAAAAGAGCCACAGCGGCAGCATCCTTCAATACCGTAACCGATTCTACCTCGTCAACAGTCAAATATTCGATAGAACGCTCGATGCCGTCTACCAGCACCAATACACCATTCTCCGTCGTAGTCTGCTGACCACGAATGTTGAATACTGCTCCGGAGCTGTAGTCACTGACCGTTCCGCCTGGACGCAACACCGTAAGTCCCAACAATTTTCCATAAAGAGCCTCTTTCAAAGAAATAGCGGCCGTTTTTTGCAACTCATCGCCACTAACCACCTCCACGGAAGCGGTAGTCAACATCTGACTCTGCTCAACACCCATTCCTAAATCAACCTTATCGGACTGGTAGTCTATAAGCGAACTTTGCGCCGACAAGTTTAAAGTGAGCATAGACGATACCAAAGCTATGCCCCACTTTAGTGTTTTATGTTTTCTATTCATTGTTTGCTATTTTAGAATTAAGATTTTAATACCATCCCGGGTTTTGTGTCAAACCATAGTTCTTATTAATTTCATCAGGTGGCAGCGGAACGAGCAACCACTTATTGGACCAGCGTTCGGGGTGTTCCCAAACAAAACGTGGGTTTGCAGTCATTCCCGTAGGTGATTCTATCTTTGACTCCTTTCCATCTTTTATTATAGTATAACCTACAGCTGTAGCATCTCCTTCATTCAGGTCATATGGCACATATAAGAATTTAGTCGGGAAAGGATCGCCGCTATCTTTCGTCCATTTCTCCAATACCAAATCATTATCATCATCCAAACGATAGATGTGGATTCCATGCAGATGTTTCTTAAAGTCTTTTTCCATGACACGACGATTCATGTCGTGTAAACGGGTTTCATACTCAAATCCTAATTCACAAGCACGTTCACGCATGATTTCTTTTATTAAGTTCTCCTTATTGGTAGTCAAGCTCAATTCGGGGTTCATTACTTCGAGTTTACCTAAACCTACACGGGCTCTTACCTTGTTGATTTGCTCCAATGCCTTTACGTTGTTACCAGTCTCTGCCAATGCCTCAGCGTAAATCAGATAGAGCTCGGCCAAACGAATATAAGAGGTTTGGAAAGGCTCTTTATCAATAGTACCTTTACCACCTTGAATAGCATCACCCAAATCCAATACAAATTTATAAGTAGGTAATCCCCAAGGCTTACAATTATATCTTCCACCGGAAGTCAAGAACTCACCACCTTCCCACAACTGTATGGGGTTATCCTCACCATAAATCTGATGTTTATAGTCACGCTTTTGTACGACGATAGATTCATACAAACGGGGGTCACGTTTTTCGAAGATATCCTTCTGCGCGGGTCTTTGATTGTAATATTTCTGTCCATCGTAGTTCTTACCATCAGCCCACGGGAACATTTCCATCCACTCCAAGGTAGGAGCGATACCACCATCATGCCAGAAACCGCCAGGTTGGTTATCCCACTCCAACATATATACACGGTCATGTACTTCAAGCAGAGACTCTCTGTTACCACGGGCACGGTATGCCTTGCGGAAAGCAGCACGATAGCCAGCTTCATCGGGAGTAGTTGCCTCTTCCAACTGGTAATAGTTACCGTTGGCGGAGTTCATCCGGAAGAACTCTTCACACGCATCTACCACAGCTTCCCAACGCTTCACGTCGTAATTACCATACCACACCTGAAGGGCGTTAACAGCCTCCTGGGGCTCTTCAACACAATACGGAGTATCGCTATTGAAGATGGGACTTGCCACATAGTTCAACAATTTTGCCTTAATACCCAATGCCGAAGCTTTGGTAACACGTCCTGCCCAAGTAGCCAATTCTGAAGTGGGAATGTTCCACGGCAATTCAGGTTCGGCAATGGCTTCATCCAGCAAACGAACAACAAATGTTACGGTTTCCTCAATGGTAGAGCGCGGTTTCTCCAAGACTTCGTCTGCGGCGAGTGCATGATCAACGATAGGCAGACCACCAAAATTGTGAATACCGTCAAAATATTTACTTGCCATAATCACTTTCGCCTCGGCTTTGTAACGTGCCTTTTCCGCATCGGTCATATCGGGCACGCGGTCGACATTATCCAACAGCAAGCAACAGTCGCGTATGCCGGTCCAAATGCAACGAAAAGCTGTATTACTCATATTCTCCATCCCCCCCGATGTAATGTAAGCCGCACGGGCAACCAACCAGCCCGGGTTAGCGTTAGAGGCAGACAAAACACCTGTATAATGGAAACGCCCCATAGAGTCCCATCCCTCTTCAGAGTGCATGATATCGGACAAGGTTTCAAATTGTCCATTACCTGCATAACAATTCTTAAACGGAGTAAAAAGTCCCTCGTAGCACTGCCATAACAAATAATCGGTATATACCTTCTTGGAGAAAATAACATCTTCGTTCACGTCTTCTCCCGGAGCCTTCTCCAGAAACGCATTTCCGAACTTAATCTCGTCCACACAAGCTACACCCACGAAAGAGATGATCGTCAGCAGCAGTATGGATTTTATTGAATTTCTTTTTTTCATATACAATTATTTAGAAGTTAACTTTCAAGCCTAAATTAACAACACGCATCAGCGGGTATCTAAATCCAGAACCACCACCTGTATTTTCAGGGTCGTTGGCATCAAACGGAGTAAAAGTCAGCAAATTGGTACCGTTTAGGTAGAAACGCATATTCGTGGTTTTCGGCAACCAAGACTTGTTTCTCAGCGTATAGCCAATCTCCAAGTTCTTCAGACGGATATAACGGGCATCCTGATACCAAAGGTCGGAGTTAGCACGGTTCTGCTTCTCATTGGTAAAGGTAAGACGTGGCAGATGTCCACTGGGGTTATCCTCTGACCAAGAGTTATCATACACCCACTGCATCAAAGCGGAACGATGAGATTCACCGAAGGGATTACGGTAAGGACCTTGTAGGATACGGTTCACCTGGTCAGCTCCCGTCCACAACATAGTAAAGTCGAAATTCTTATAACGGAAATCGAAGTTCAAAGAGAATACATATTTTGGGTTATCCGTAATTTCAGAGTAAATCTGGTCGTACTCTTCCAAAATCAAACCGTCACCGTCCAAGTCAACATAAACAGCATCACCGTTCTTCAAATCAGGAACCAGCTGCTGAGGAATATCCGTTCCATAAGCGTTGCGGTAAGCCTCTTCAGTTACACCTTCCTCGTAAAGGCCGAAGAAAACATATCCACGACGGGCACCAATGGCATGACCGGTTGAATAGGTCCAGTCCGGAGAAACCACTCGGTCTTCGGTCAAACCTAATTTACGACCCATATAACTATCGGCTTTCACCAACTTGTCTTTACGCTTCAACTCAGAATATTCAAGAACCTTATTCTTGGCATAAGATACTGAGGGAGAGATAGTGAAAGAAAAGTCCTCGCCAATTTTGTCGGAGTAAGACAAAGTCACCTCATAACCGTGGTTTTTTACGCGACCATAGTTGATGTAAGAAGGACGGACAGCTGTAGGTGACTGAATCATATTCACGTTAGAAATCAGGATGTCCTTACGGTTCTCCTTAAACAGGTCAACATTCAAGCCGATTTTGTCTTTACAGAACTTCGCATCGAAACCTATGTTATACTTTACTGCGGTTTCCCAAGTTACATCAGGTGAAGAAGAAGACATCTCACGTGCCACGTTCAAAAAAGTATTGTTCGTGGTACCGAAGTTATAACCTTGGTAATCTTGCATGCTGGAGAAATATCCGTTCCAAATGCCCCATGCAGAAGGCAGGTAAAGGAAACGACGGCCTTGGCAGTTGTCGTTACCTACGGTACCGACAGATGCACGTATCTTCAAGTAAGAGATCACTGACTTGATGGGTTCCCAAAATTTCTCTTCAGAAATGCCCCAACCAACAGATACAGAGGGGAAGAAGCCGAAACGCTTGCCTTCGGCAAAGTTCTCAGAACCGTTATAACCCATGTTAGCATCGATCATATAGCGGTGCTTATAGTCGTAAGTGGCACGTGCAACCAAACCTACATAACCGTAGGGGATAGAAGTATAAGAACCGGGGTAGTAGGTCTTAGACTGGTTGTACAGCAACAAAGCGCCTACGTTATGGTAGCCAAACGTGCGGTTGTAGTTGAAGCTTGCCTCAGCATACCAGTCACGGTTAGACCATGCAGACTCACTATAACCCGGATTCCAGTAGTCACCGGAACGTTGATAAACGACTTCGCCATTCTCTGTGAGATAAGGACGGAAAGAAGCAGGCTTACCACATGTACGGTTCTTTGTTTGCCCATAAGAAGAGTTGTAAGAAGCCTTTACACGGAAATCCAATCCCTTGGTCAGGAAATCCATGTTCAATTTGTAGATGATATCGGCATTCAACACGTTAGTAGAGGAAAAAGTATAACCCTGACCATAGAACGTGTCCAAACCGTCAATACCGCTCACGATATTTTCAAGACCCGTCGGGTCGATAAGATCTCTATTAGCGAGTACCCATCTGCCATCTACAATACCGGCACCGGAGAAAGGTTGCGCATCCATCAAATAGACAAAGATACGTTCCTCCGAACTGCTAAGACTGTGCTTGTTCTCAACACGACCACCAAGGTTGATGGAGAGTTCGTGATATTTACCTAAAGAAAGGTCCAAGTTAGCACGGTAGTTGTAACGTTTGTATGAGAAGTTGGTGTTAGGATCCTTGTCGAAAGTACGGAACAAACCATCTTGGTCGAGGAAACCAGCTGACACGAAATAGCGTGCCACCTGGTTACCACCCGATACGGATATGTTGTGCTGGCTCTGCAAAGCACGGTCTTTCATCACATAGTCTATCCAATCGATGTCCGGATAGAGAAGCGGATTATCGTGATTCTTAAAGTGATCGATAATAGCAGGCTGGAAAGCCGGTTGATTACCGTCCGAAATACGGGCGTTGTTATAAGCGGTAGCATAGGTATAGGAGTTCGCCATATCAATAAAGTTGGTCACACTCTGTACACCCCATGAGGTAGATGCGGATACTTTAGTTCTACCGACTTCACCACGCTTGGTGGTTACCAAAATAACACCGTTAGCACCACGCACACCATACACAGCGGTAGCGGATGCATCCTTCAACACGGTGATGTCGGCAACCTCATTCGGGTCAATCTGCGTGAACGAACGTTCTACACCGTCCACCAAAATCAAAGGCGATGAACCATTGAATGAAGATTGACCTCGAATCAAAATCACAGGATCATCAGCACCGGGAAGACCTGAATACTGTACCGTAGAAAGCCCCGGCAACTTACCGGAAATGGCGTTACCCAAAGATGCTGACGGTGACTTCAGCAATGCTTCGTTATTAATACTTGACATAGAACCTGTAACCGAGACTTTCCTCTGTTGTCCGTAAGCTACGACAACGACTTCGTCCAGATTTTGAGCCTCTGGCTCCATCTCTATGTTCAGTTTTTTAGCTCCGTTTATGGAGATTTCTTGACTTTTATATCCGATATAAGAAATCGACAAAACACTATTCTTCGGAACAGAAAGCGAGAAATTACCGTTTACATCGGTAACTACTCCGGTTGATGTTCCTTTAACCAATACTGATACACCTATCATTGTTTCTCCTGTTTCATCGGTAATGATACCATGTACATTAATGTTCTGTGCGGAAACCGCTTGGATTATCAAGCCTAAGAAAAGAATGATAAGCCACTTTTGTAGCATATTCCTGTTTTTCATCAGCGTTAAGATTAAATGTAACTACTCAGATATCCACGATACCTTAATTCATTGATTATCAATATAATTTATTAAAGATTCTAATAAATTGAGTCTAATAAGACTCAAAACGAAGCATATTACTAATTATACCACATTAAATGATAGCAAGTCTGTATAACTGAGTAGTTACGATTAAATATTATAACATTAAATTTAGATAAAAAATATAGTTTTCATAATACTCGTTTAATTCACTTTACTTTCTTTCATTACCCCACAATTTAGAGCCATTGCCGAAGTTCTTTCTCCACTCATGTCTCCAACGATGCATATCTTGGTCACGGATGAATGGTTTCGGTGCTCTGTCGGCCTTAGTCGGAGCGGCAGGTAACTCATGAGCCTCGGACTGATACCAGTAAGCGACACTGCTGAGATCTAGAGTCAAGTTGTTATTATGTCCATGCTCGATAGAACCTTTGAGAGAGGTGTTGAAGTAGATGGGGTCGGCAATAAAAAAACGGTAAGCGTGCGTTCTTCCTAACCAACCGTTGTCACGGTTCACACGGGCATAGCCGTAGTAAGGATGCGTAAAGATGCTTGCCGGACACCAAGAAGTGTTAAAGAAGTCTTCCGTTCCCGTACCTCTCAAGGCTTTCTTCGGTTCACCATCGATGATAATTAGGTCATCGCCTTCGCCATACCACATAGGCGACGGACAGTGGATATAGTAGTTGATACCTACAAAGTGTCCTTTACCTTTAATATCAGCAAACAGATAGTTGTTGGCACCATCTACATTGCAACCCGGAGTGCCAACCAACCCCCACTCGGTTTCGCCTTCGGGGAGAGCGTCGGTTGTCTCGTGGTTGAACCAAGCGTGAAAACGTCCTGAATTGGCAGGTAACTTATCCATCTCGGTGTAGTCCACATAGTAGTAGAGGTGAGTCAAGGGCTCATCACTCTGGTTCTCAATCTCCAGACGTGCGCCCTTCTCGAAAGGCATCTGGAAATAGCAGGCAAGCCCCGTACCATCTCTTGGACCAACTGCCAATGGCAGAGAGATGAACTCATATTTCTCGTCCCAACCGTTTCCGAAGAAGGCAGCGATAGGAGCTTCTACAGAGGGATACTTGTTTCCATCCCAATAAATACGGAATATAAGATCGTTTCTCATGATGCTTGTCGGAGCGATGGTAAACCAAATGTGGTTGATGACACCTGTTCCGGGAATTTCCACGCTCCATTTTTCTCCCGGCTTAAACTGCCCTACGCAGTCACCGTTATTACCGGTTTTATCGGCACTGCTTATCCGACGGCTACGTAATCCGTCTTTGACTGTGGTCAGACTTCCTAATTCTCCTCTATCAATCTGAGCCGAACCATCAATAGTCAGAGCGGACAAGCTTATTAAAGTTGTTAAGAATAAAAATACTTTTTTCATGATATTTTGTTTTTAAATTATAAGTTTTCTACATACAATCCCCACTTTCCTGTTTTCTAGCAATGAAGAAACCATAATAGGCAATCACTGCAAAAGCGATGGCCGGTACAACATATGCAGCCATAATACTACCCGTCTGGTCGGAAACAATACCCTGGATTTGAGTCAGAACAGCAGCACCGGCAATAGCCATTACCATGAATGAACCACCGATTTTAGTGTCATTACCCAAACCTGTAAGACCGAATCCGTAAATGGTCGGGAACATCAATGACATACAGCCGGAAATACCCATCAGGCAATAAACTCCGAAACTTCCCTTACCGAACATGGCGCCCAAACAGCACATTACAGCAAGAAGGGCAAGACCTATCAAAAGTTTATAGGCTTTCACATACTTCATCATTGCAGTACATACAAATCTCATGATCACAAAAAGAATGAGTGACATGATATAGTAAGTGGCCGCAGCCTGTTCCGCCGTACGCGGCAGTAAGTCATCCAATCCGAGCCATTCGCATCCGTTATAGAATGCGGCGGCCACCGGTTCCACACCGCGCAATGCGTTGACAACGGCCTCCGCAGAGGCTGAGTCACCTAAAGAAGCCAATACACCATCAAAATTAAGTTGTTGCATAGCATAACGGATGACGAAAGACCATACGGCTATCTGTGCACCAATATTGAAGAACTGTGCAACCACCCCCCATACATAATTCCTGTTCTTTATCAGGCGACGGAGAGTAGCAGTAAATTCCACCTTTTCCCCTTTCTCACTGAGGTTCGGCATCTTGGTAAACCGGATAGCAAGCAGAAGCACCAACATCACCAGACCAAGTACCACATAAGCCGTAGTGACAGCACTCAGCTCCTGTCCCTGGATGGCAGCTAACTCCTCAGCCGGAAGTTGAGCACGCTCTGTCGCCGTCATTCCATTCAATTGTGAGAGGATGAAAATCTGACTGATTACTACTCCCGTAATTGCCCCGAACGGATTGAAAGCCTGCGACAGATTCAGACGGCGTGTTGCAGTACTTTCAGGACCGATTGCCAATACATAGGAATTGGTAGATGTCTCCAGGATTGAAAGCCCGGCAAAGAGAACAAAGATTGCAAGCAGATACATAAAGAAGCTGAAATCAACATTCACTCCCGAACTGAGCATGGCAGGATAGAACAGCAAGGCCCCAAAAGCATACAGCCCAAGTCCCAGCATTACACCTGATTTATAAGTATACTTCTTGATGAACAAGGCACCGGGAACAGCACAGCATCCATATCCTAACAGATAGCACACCACTTGTATCCAGGCCGTCTTCGAATCACTCATACTCATGATGCGCTTGAAAGCCGCAAGCATGGTATCCGTAAGATTGTTCGGCACAGCCCAGGCAAAAAAAAGTGTGGTGAGCAGGATGAACGAGAAGAGGATCCCTTTCGGTATTATCTTATTCGATTCCATACGAATTCTCCTATTTTTTATATAATTACCCTATTGAAACTTTGTCTTGATTACATTCAAATCCGCTCCGAACAATTTTTGCACGATGGGAGCCAGTTGCTCATCCTTCCCCTGTATATGGATTACTTTCTGTGTATGGACCAACGATGCGCCGGGAGCCAATTCTGCGCCGGGTGAGGAAGTCTCGATTTCATAGAAAGGCCCCATGATAGAGCCGTCTTCTACCGGACCGTCATTATAAGAATTGATTACATCACCAGCAAACGGATCTTCCTGAGGCCCCCATTGACCGTTTACATAAATTGAAGGGGTTTCGGGAAGACTGCACCACAATATGGTGAGCACGCCCTTCGATGAATCATAGCTTCCGCATAAATCCGTTGCGCGTGAAGCCGGCAATCCCAGTTTGGAGCGATAGAGCCCGTCAATCTTGAAATAGATGATGCCGTTTTCCTTTATCAGCCTATCTGCAGGAATCTTGCCAAAATATTCGTCATTTACGATAACCCCTTCAGCATTCTCCTTATAAGGAATGAATACAGTAGTGGTCGGCGTAGGATTAAAACAACCGAGCATCCATACAGATACCAGTCCGCCTTCTTTTGTCCACGCATTGTCCCCCGTATTGGTAATCTTATTCTCGCTCTTGTAAGCCACCATCTTCATGTCGTCTGCAAGTTCGATGTCAAAGTCCGCAGCCACTTCACCGGCATCCATCAACGATACAGTACGGTCAATATTCATATCAAAAGCAGTACCGGAAGCATTTGTCAAACGAGTATCTTTCACAAAACGGATGCTGCTGTTGTCTTGTGACTTAATGTCAAAAGCTTCAGTATCAAGTACCGGAGGAACTATCCAATTATCATAAACCTGCTCTTGTCCTTCCTTGAAATAGAGCGAGAACGGCCCACCTTCGGGACCAAGCCAAAAACGTTCTTCACCTCCTACCGGATTAAACTGAGAACTAACTTTGCCTTCATTTATGAAACGATAATTAATCCAGCCGTAGCTATCACCTTCATCGCCAGAAGCAGAAGTAGTCATTACACGGCCTTGCCATGCAGGAATAACCATCACTTTAGAATTTCCATCAGCAGATACTAATTCAGTATATTCAACGCCATGGTCCTTTAAGAACTGGGCATCATAAGCATAACTTCCCATCTTGATTTCTTTTTGTCCGCCGCACGATACAAGTATTGTAGTTGCACCTACCAGCAGAGTGTTTTTCAGTTTGGTTGATTTCAACATAACGCTTGTTTCTTTTATTTATAGAGAGGTCCATAATTCTTGCAAGCTCTATAATCACTGCCTTCCATATCTTCACCAAAAGCAGTCCATGCGCTGGGACGGAAAATATCTTCCTCAGAGACATTGTGCATGCATACTGGGATACGAAGCATGGAAGCCAAAGTTATCAAGTCAGCACCGATATGACCATAACTGATAGCACCATGATTAGCCCCCCAGTTATTCATAACAGTATATACATCACGGAAATATCCCTTACCTGTCAGGCGCGGAGCGAAGAAAGTAGAAGGCCACGTACGGTCAGTACGTTCATTGATAGCCTTGAAAACATCCTTATCCAAGTTTACTGTCCAGCCTTCGGCAATCTGCAATACTGGACCTTGACCTTTTACAAGATTCAAACGACACATTGTTACTGGCATCTCACCACGAGTCAAGAACTGAGAAGAATAACCACCACCACGCATATATTCGCGACTGGCCGGATACCATTTAGTTACTGAAAGACAAGCTTCCACTTCTTCTTCCGTAATTTCCCAGAAAGGCTTCATTACCGGTTTATTGTCACGTGTCTGACAACCTGTTCCATCAAGCGTACAAGAACCGGAGTTGATGAGGTGAATGAAACCGTTTGCCGCCTTACCTTCCAATTTCTTACCCGTTACCCGTTCTATAGCATTCGGACTCCAATAAGTACGCACATCTGCAAATATCTGTGCAGTATTAGTCAATAGATGATTGAAGAGCATTGAAGTACAATTCAGCGTATCATTTTCCGTAGCAAAAGTAAATGCTTCACGGATACCGTTCCAATCAAAAGAAGTGTTCAGAATAGCTTCTGAAAAATCACCGTCAGGCTTATAATCCGTCCACTGGCGCTGTCCTTGGAAACCTGCAGCAATCGCATTATGCCCCATTGACTCTTCCTTGAACCCCATTTCAGCTAATTTGGGATTACCAATCATCATATCACGGAAAATAAGGGTCATTTTTACCACGTATTCCCAACGGGCATCTTTCTCTTCACGGGAATATACCAGATGTTCCGGATTAAAATCTGTCCCTTCATTACTCTTGCAATACCTTTCTGTCCATGCCATGGCACGTTCAAACTCTTCATGGTCATAAATGCTCAACTGAACACGACGTTCTATTTCACTGGCATCTACATACTCATTACGCATGCCCAAATACTCCTGGAAGAAATCAGGATTAGGAATAGAGCCTGCAATACCCATAGATACACTACCGATTGAAAGATAGGATTTCCCCTTCATTGTAGCCACAGCTATACCTGCACGGGCAAAGCGCAACAGTTTTTCCTTTACGTCTCCCGGTATCTCCATATTGGTTACTTCCTGTACATCACGTCCATAAATGCCAAAAGTAGGTAATCCTTTCTGTGTATGACCAGCCAATGCAGAAGCCAAATAAACTGCCCCCGGACGCTCTGTACCATTAAATCCCCAAATAGCTTTTGGCATTTCTCCATCCATATCAATAGTCTCAAATCCATAACACCAGCAAGGTGTTACAGAGAGCACTACACCTACTCCATTATTACGGAACTTCTCAGCTGCCATAGCAGCTTCTGCAACTCCGCCAATAGTAGTATCAGCAATGATACACTCCACAGGAGTACCATCACTATGATACAACTCCGAAGAATAAAGTTCTGCTACTTTGCGAGCCATAGTCATAGTCATATCTTCCAATGACTCACGAATACCTCCACGACGACCATCAATTATAGGTCGTATACCAATTTTCGGTTTTCCACCAATTAATCTTGAATTTTTCATGGTTCAACTAATTTAGTTCAATATACATAAATGGTTAAATCGTTTAAGCAACCATATAAAAAAAATGACTCTCCTAAGGAGCCATTTCTATAAACTCTCCCTCTGCAAGAACAGACTGTACTGTATTACCATTAGAGATATTATCCACTAATATACCAAGTGCCTTTTGCACCAAAACATCTATTGGTTGCCGAATGTAAGATATAGGTGAATAAAAAAAGTCAAATACAGGATTGCCATCAAATCCCACTAAACCGATTTTACTAATAACCTCTTGTCCCATATCCTTAATCGTATATAAACAAGCCAACGAAATCATATTAGTTCCAAAAAGGAATGCATCCGCTCCAGACTCAACCATCTTAGGGAGCAAACGGTCTGCAGATTTTTTAGGAGAGTCCTGCTTCAGAAAGACTACATTTATCATTTTTTTCTTACCTGCATCACTCATAGCCTTCTTATACCCACGTACGCGTTCCTTCATATGAATAAGATTAACATCATAAGCTACCATACATGGAGCATTATATCCAGAATCCAACAGATATTTTGTTGAGACATAAGCAGCATTAAAATTATTCAAAGCTACATAACTAACATTTATTTCAGGGAAATACCTATCAAATAAGACCACAGGTATATTGTCATTAACAAGTGAAGCTATAAATTTCTCTGAGTTTTCACAGGGAACGATCATCAGTCCATCAACACCTTTATTAAGAAGACTACCTACGATATGATTCATTTTACTCGCATCTTCATCGGAACTGCCAAAAAGTACAGTATACCCTTGTTTGGTGGCTTCATCTTCCAACACACGCGTTAATTGAGAAAAGAAAGGATTCGAAATATCAGAGACTACTAACCCAATTGTCTTGGTTTTACCACTACGAAGGCTTTTGGCCGCAAGATTGGGCTGATAATTCATTTCATTCGCAATTTTCAATATGCGCTGAGCAGTCTCTTCACCTACACGATACTCTTTTTTCTTCCCATTCAACACAAATGAAACCAATGCCGTTGAAACTCCTGCAGCTTCAGCAATATCTTTTAGCGATATTTTTTTTAATGATGACATATATTTATATATAACGTTTTTGCAAATAACGATATGATAATTTGAGATTATTATCTTGTAATCATACTATTTACCATATTAGTACGATGCAAATATAGACATTATATTTAAATTAGCAAACTATTTTTGCTAATTCGTTATAATATATTATATTTGCATTATGATTTCACAGTAAAAGCGCCATTATCACATTATAGCTTGAGATCAACCATAATAAATCATAGTATATAAAAGGCGTTATTCGGCCAATTAATCCAAGTAATTATTGAAATTTTAAATAAATGTTTCACTTAAACTAATAAAAGATGGATATACATAAAAAACATGTCATTATTTCCTGCACATTATTATTCTTAGGGATTATCTTTCCGTTTACAATATCAGCACAGAAATCTTTTAAGAACTCCTTTCAAGATTTAGATCCTATTCAAGCTCCTCTTATACCAGCACCATCAGATACCACTCAATGGAAGCATTTTAAAAAGTCTCTTCTAAAATGGAGAGAACAAATTCATGAGAAAGTCAACTATAATGCATCTCTTTATGACAGAGAAGACTTCCAATGGATAAGATCATCATTCAACTGCTGTTTTTTAATGATGTACGATCAAAGATTCTATGACCGGAACAATAATTGTTATACAATAGACAAGATACTGGTTGAAGGGCAAAAAAGATTTGGAGGGTATGATATTGTTGTATTGTGGCATGCCTACCCTCGTATTGGTCTTGACCCAAGAAATCAATTTGATTTCTATCGAGATATGCCGGGTGGATTGAATGCTTTAAAGGAAGTAGCAAATAAACTACATGAAAAAGGAGTAAAAGTATATATCAATTATAACCCATGGGATACAGGGACACGCAGAGAAAGCATAGGAGATATTGATGCATTGGCAATGATCATTAAGGCTATAGGGGCCGATGGCATCTTCTTAGATACCATGGACCGTGGTTCAGAGGAATTCCGCCAAAAGCTGGATATGTCTCGAAAAGGGGTGGTTCTTGAAAGTGAATTAGCCCTTCCTGTCGAAGATATATCAAGGCATCACATGTCTTGGGCACAATGGTTTTATGATTCTCCCGTGCCTGGAATATTACGTAACAAATGGATTGAGCCTCGCCATATGCAACATGGCATTAGTCGTTGGACAGAAGATAAATCAAAAGAGCTACAGACAGCATGGATGAATGGCAGTGGCATAATGATCTGGGAAAATGTTTTTGGCCAATGGGTTGGCTGGTCTCCCCGTGATTCTTATATACTTAAAACAATGTATGGAATCCAGCACTACTTCTCAGAAATGTTCACATCGGATCAGTGGGAACCTTTAGTTAATAATACATTAGCAACAGATGTCTACGCCAGTCTTTGGTATGATGACAATTGCCAGTTATGGACATTAGTAAATCGATCATATATACAAAAAGACGGTCCTCTATTACAAATAACACTAAATAAGGACTGGGCTTATTATGATTTAGTAAAAGGAGAAGAGGTGTTTCCTGACAAATCAGGTGTGATTGAAGGACAAATTATACCACGTGGTATTGGTTGTATAGTTGCATTCCCCAAAGACAAAACACCTAAAGATTTTGACAAACTCCTCTCATCTCAATCTCTTATAGCACAAGAGAAAACATATAATACTAAGTCTGTCCAGATTAAAGCCTCCTTAAAGCCTGTTTCTCCAACCAAACTATATAAGAGCATACCTCAGGATATGGTTGAAATAGACAATTATGAAGGAGAAATTCCTGTTGTTTTTAACTGTAGAGAAATTGGCTATTACCAGTCTTTAGAACATGATTTTATAAATAGAGGTCCCGCTGTCCCCCATCAGAAAATAACTTTTTCGCGCCACATTAAAGTGAATCATGTTGCAATAGATGCAACGCCTGTCACTAACGCCCAGTACAAAGAATTCCTTGAGGCCACAGGTTACAAGCCTCGTTTTCCCGAGAATTTCTTAAAACATTGGAAGAATGGAGAAATACCAGTAGGTTCAGAGCAACACCCTGTTGTATATGTTGATCTGGATGACGCAAGAGCCTATGCTAAATGGGCCGGCAAGCGCCTACCTCGCGAAGAGGAGTGGCAATTAGCCGCTGCTGGAAAAGAGATGTATAAGTATCCTTGGGGAAATAATATACAAGCCGGACACTGCAACGAACATACAAATGGTATAACCACTCCTGTAAAAGCGTATCCTTTGGGCAGAGCTACATGTGGAGCATGGGACATGTGTTCCAATACATGGGAAATGACTGAAAGTGAATATAATGATGGACGTAATCGTTTTTGTATTCTTAAAGGTGGCAGCAGTTATAAAGCAGAAGGATCTGATTGGTATTTTGACGGAGGTATTCAAACAACAGATTTCGCCGCAAAGCAATTATTACTATATCCTGGCATTGATCGTTGTAGCACAGTAGGCTTTCGCTGCGTTATAGACCTTAAAAAATAAAAAACACAAAGTGCATCGTAAAAGTTCTTATTCAACTTTCGTGATGCACTTTATACTCCCAAAAACAGTTTCTACCTTTAATAGAGAGCTACTCCAGATAAAGCGGCTCCACCTCCGTCACATTATCATGGAACCACTCGTCGAGCTTTGCCTCTACCTTATCCTTTATCTGCGGTGTGATATATTTCTTCACTTTTTTATAAGCATAAACAGCAACAAATCCTTTACCTACCATAAAAATCTGTCCCAGAACATCCTCTATACTGGTAGGAAACACAATGGCCACCAAAGCAAGCATTATATTGGTCCGCTCATTATCGGGAGTCGTATCGGCAGTCATTACATAATAAGCCGTAAGTACGGGGCGACCGGTAGCACGACCTGCCTTTTTAATATACTCTTCTACTTTCGTACGGATATCATCCATGGATAAATTTACTTTCATAGTTCTTATTATTATTTATTCATTTACTTATTAGACGCAAGAAGATAAAGTTTGGTTGCAGAATATTGCTGTTTTTTTATCAAATAGTTCTATTTCACCATCCGAATTCACCGATTCATACCCGGAACTCATCGGCTTTTCTACCGGAAATCAGCCGGAAAGGCTATATGGAGAGGAATAATTCGCTTACCTTTGAGCCATCAACCCATGACAATGGAATATGAATCAATAACAATAGAAACAATGGAAAAGAAACAAAACTTCCCGTCTCATGCAGGCTTATCAGGTAAGGCACTGATAGCTTCGCTCTTCATCATCTCCGGAATATTACTGTTTGCCCGTAACGTAGGGTGGATTACGTATGACCTATTCAATGTAGTGGTATCCTGGCATAGTCTTCTTATTATATTAGGTATTTATACGATGACACGCCGCCATTATCTGAGCGGAGCCACCCTAACCTTAATAGGTGTTTATTTCCTGATCGGAGGATTATCATGGCTACCGGAAAATTCACAGACCATCGTCTGGCCTGTTGCACTGATTGTAGCGGGTATCCTATTTTTTGTAAAGGCTCGTCGCAGAGAACGCTGGATGAAAAGCCACATGAACGGACATTACCGGGATTGGGCCAGAAGAGGAGGCGGACACATGCACATGAATATGGAAAACAATGAGCAACAATGCGAATCGGAAAACGGGTATCTGCGCTCCGACAATGCTTTTGGCTCTGTACGCCATGTCGTTCTGGACGAATTATTTAAAGGCGCCAGCATCCGGGCTTCATTCGGAGGAACTGTCATTGACCTGCGCCACACGCATCTTGCACCGGGAGAAACCTACATCGATATCGACTGCACCTGTAGTGGAATAGAACTGTACATTCCTTCAGACTGGAACGTTCTACCCCAATGCAATGCTTTTGCCGGCGGATGCGAGGATAAGCGTTGGCAGGGAGCGAATATTAATAAAGAAAGTACATTAATAATCCGTGGAAACATTTCCTTCGGCGGATTAGAAATAAAAGACTAATCTTATGAGAGCACATCCAATCATAGATTACCCTTACCGTTGGTTTCCGATGCTTGTGCTGGCATTGGTTCTGGCAATCATCCAGGCGACTTTGTCGTGGGGATATGCCGGAGTTGACTGGTTGCCGGCCATCATAGACGGAATCACGACCATCGGATGGTTTGCAGCACTAGCATACCTGGCCTGGTTTGTGGTGGGCTACGTATCCATACTCCAGACAAAGGTCATCACGGTCGCAGCAGGAATATTACTCTGGATTGCGGGCAGCTTCATGATTTGTGACATTATGGTAAGAATAGCGGGAATACCTTATATATCTTTTGCTTCTACCATACCTTTCCGCCTGTTGTTTGGCGTACCAACCTGGATCGCTATCATTTTGTGGTATCAACTGATAGTAGTGAAAGATCCCGTACAGGAAGAAGAATTCATAGCACCGCAAGCAGCAGAAGAAGAAGAAAAGCCGGAAGCACAAGAGGAAATCATCGACCGTATTACAGTAAAGGACGGTTCACGTATACACATAATCAAAGTGGACGAACTACTCTACATCCAGGCATGCGGAGATTACGCAACCCTGGTTACCCCAACAGGCGAATACATCAAGGAACAAACCATGAAGTATTTCGAAGGGCATCTGCCGACAAACAATTTTGTACGTATCCACCGTTCCACTATTGTAAACGTGACACAAATATCCCGGGTTGAATTATTCGGGAAAGAGACTTATCAAGTATTATTAAAGAACGGGACCAAGCTGCGAGTCAGTCTGACGGGCTACCGTTTATTGAAAGAACGACTGGGAATATAAAAACCTGAACTATTTTATAAGCAAAAGCGAAGAATTCCTCCCCTGTTTCAAGGGGAAATGAATTCTTCGCTTCTTTTTTAAATGACAGAGAAAGTTATCTGATTATTTCTTCTTTTCGTCTTTCTTCGGTTCTTCATTCTTGGTTTCCTGCTTGTCTTCCTTTCCTTCCGGATGGAGGATTCCCTTCACAGTCTCACCAATAGGCAACTTATCCAATACACCCAAACTTGGAGCAACCGTCTTCACCAATGAACTCAAAAAGTTACTCGTCCCTCCGTTTCCACCATCGAATACAGTGATGTTTCCTAAGTTCATGTGTTCGAATGCCTTCACCTGTTCTCCGGCAATTTCCTTCCACTGATCTACCATCTTGTACTGGATGGCGATAGCCGGATTGGATTCCGCTGCACGTACCATGGCCTCAAAACCTTCAGCCTCGGCAAGCAATGACTTCTTCTTACCTTCAGCTTCGGCCTCCAGTTTCATCTGAATAGCTCTTGCTTCAGCTTCAGCCTGCGCCAGAGTAGCCTTTGCACGAGCTTCCGCCTCACGGGTAATCTTTTCGGCAACAGCATCAGCCTGAAGAATGGCCTCCTGTTTTGCAATCTCAGCAGGCACAATCTTTTCTGCCTTCAAAGAAGACTCCACCTTGCGTGCTTTAGCTTCTTCCACTTCCTTCTGTGCTATTTCACGGGCAGTCTGCACGGCAGCTTCCGAACGTGCTTCAGCTTCACCGGCCTGCTTGTCAGCATTGGCGCGAGTCACAGCCAGTTCAGCGTCAGACTGTGCCACAGCTTTCTGAGCTTCATTTCGTCCGATAGCAGCTTTCTTTCCGGCTTCTGCCTGTTTGATTTCCATGTCGGAGTTCAATTCGGCAATGCGGCTTTCCTTCTCGGTATTGGCCTGTTCAATTTTGATATTCTTTTCGGCTTCCGCCTTTGCCACCTGTGATTCTTTTTCAGCATTGGCAATGGCTACCTGTGAGATTCTATCCTTATCCGCATTAGCCACAGAGATTTCCTGCAACTTCTTCGTTTCAGCAATAGCGATATCCTGGTCTTTGCGTGTTTCGGCAACTTTCGTTTCACGCTCCTTTATCTGGTTGGCAATCTTGATGGCACCCAGTTTCTCCTGTTCTTCTATATTTGCCTGAGCCTCATTCAACGCCTTACTTTCAGCTTCCTTACCCAAGTTGACAATATAATTGGCAGCATCACGGATATCACTGATATTGATGTTCATCAGATACAAACCGAATTTACGGAGTTCCGTATCAATGTTGTCCTTTACTTTGGAAAGGAATTTGTCACGGTCGGAGTTCAACTCTTCAATCGTCATATCGGCAATAACCAGACGCATCTGGCCGTATACAACATCCGTAATCAGATTCTGCTTATCATCTATTGATAGCCCCAACATACGTTCGGCGGCATTCTGCATGACGTCGTGATCGGTACTGATAGCTACAGTAATAGTAGTCGGCACATCCACACGAATATTTTGAGCAGACAAAGCTCCGGTTAGTTTACAGTCTATCTGCATCGGCTTCATGGACAGGAATTCGTAACCCTGAATAATCGGCCATACAAACGCGGCACCACCATGATACAACTTGGCAGACTTCTTATCACCGCCCGTTTTACCATATACTACCAGTACTTCGTCACTTTTACATTTCCGGTAACGGGAAAGGATACCAATGAAGGTAAGCAAAATAACCGCCACGAGTATGGCGGCCATAATCATCATTTCTTGTGTCATAAATCTATGTTTTTGAGTTTCGTTTTTATTGAATATACAGTGTTCCTTCCCTATAAGTCATGATAATGGTTTTGTCGCCCGTCTGATAAGACTTACTTGCTTCTGATATTACATCTATCTCGCGCATGGCTCCATCGCGGCTCACCTGTACAGTATATCTGCCATCCCCCTGTTTAAAGTAGATGGTACATTCTCGCCCTACAAGCTGTTCCGTCTTTTCCGTCTTATTCACCTGCTGCAACTGATAGGCTTTCTTATAGAGAAACCACACGGCAAATACGAAAAACAGACCAATCAGAATGGCAATGACATAACTCTGAATGTCAGTATTTCCAATCAGATACATGTACCAGCCGAAACCGATACCGAAATGTGTCAGTCCCTTAAAAGACACCATGCTGCTGATGTCGGCATCCACGTCTACATCCGCATCAATGTCTCCGAAGAAGATGGAAAGGATAAACTGTATCACAAAAATACCAGTTGTGACTACAGCGATAATCAGAAATATGTTACTGCTCATAGGAATTTGAGTTATTGTGGTTTACGATATATTTAGATATATTATTCCAAATATACACATTTGCAGAACATGTGCAAAGAAACCGTTCTCTATTTAACAAAATTTTCTTGAAGGGGAACACAACATTACACAAAGATATTTGTTATGTTTGCGGACGCTATGATGAAACATCTACACTATATATTCTTGTTTATGTGCCTCGCATTAGGAATGTCCGCCATTCTGCAAGAGGAACAGCCGGCACTTCGGATGCTTACCGAAGCCTCGGCAGATGCTTCTGTCACTCCTGCCCCAACGGGATGTTTCATCTCAATGTCAACCGATTACTTCTCGACCATTGCCCACCGCCCCTTCTTCAACGATGAAAATAATGAGCGTAAAATCAATGGTGTCCTTTTTCAGGAGAATTTCTACAATCAGGCCAGTGCTCCCTCAAAGCTGCTGAAACTAAAGATCCATCCATCTGTAGAACAGATGCAACGTATATTTTCCACCCATTTACCGGTGGAACAGAATGCCAGTCTTTCTTTCACTCCCAGCGCTATCCGTTATTCTTACGGGTATTACGTCTACGAGCTGAAACATATTCTGATTTAAACCGCCACCTTACTTATTACCAATCATTTTTCCGGAGGCATGCCATTGGCGTGTCTTTGGTCAGTCTATTGTTTATTCACTTCTAAATTAATGCAATAACTATGCTCGATTTATTAATAGCCACCCTCGAAATGATGGGGCTTACATTCGTAATCGGCTTCTTCGTGGCCTTCATCATCAAAATAATTGCCTTTGCCGCCGACTCATTCGACTTCTACAGCTCACACCAGAAAGAGCTGCTTCGCCTGCGACGTCTGCGCAAACTGCGCCAGAAGGTAGAACTCATGATACGGGACATCCCCATGGAAGATAACGGACTTCTCGATGACAAACGCGAAGAGTTCAGCCGGGGAGTAAACCGGGAACTCACCGACTATCACGGATATTACCACGGAGTAAGCACCGGAGTGTCCAAAACCAACCTGGTAGATTACTACTACCCCGAAGATACACACATGATGTACCTGAATCAACAAGAAAAGATGCTATATCAAAAAAACAAGAAACACTCCGGCAAATCAGCCGATAAAACCAAATAAGAAACAATATGGAAAATATAGATTTCGCAACCCTGTTCCAAGGTTTTGGAACGATGATGGAAAGTGGCTACCTGCTCGCGTCAGCCCGTGTATTTTTAATTCTTTTAGGTTTACTGCTTATATATCTGGGCTGGAAAGGAGTGCTCGAACCTATGGTAATGATTCCGATGGGACTGGGTATGGTCGCCATCAATTGTGGAACACTTTTTATGCCGGACGGCACATTGGGCAACCTCTTTCTCGACCCGATGCTTTCGGACACGGACGACCTGATGAATACGATGCAGATAGACTTTCTGCAACCTGTCTATACGCTCACCTTCAGCAACGGATTGATAGCCTGCTTTGTGTTTATGGGTATAGGCACATTGCTGGATGTAGGCTTTCTGTTACAGAAACCTTTCGTCAGTCTTTTCCTGGCTTTATGCGCCGAACTGGGTACTTTCCTGACTATCCCCGTAGCTTCGGCTCTGGGACTGACCTTGCAGGAAAGTGCTTCCGTAGCCATGGTAGGCGGTGCAGACGGTCCTATGGTTCTGTTCACGTCACTGGCTCTTGCCAAACATTTGTTTGTACCTATCACCGTAGTGGCTTACCTGTATCTCGGACTGACTTATGGCGGCTACCCGTATCTGGTGAAACTCCTGGTTCCGAAACGCCTGCGTGCCATCAAGATGACTTCAAAGAAAGCTCCCAAGAATTATGATGCCAAAGTGAAACTGGCATTCTCGGCTGTGCTGTGTGCGGTGCTGTGTTTCCTGTTCCCGGTAGCCTCACCGCTGTTCTTCTCCCTCTTCCTGGGAGTGGCTGTACGTGAATCGGGTATGAAGCATATCTATGATTTCGTCAGTGGTCCGCTGCTTTACGGTTCTACATTTATGCTGGGCGTATTGCTGGGTGTGCTTTGTGACGCGCACTTGTTACTCGATCCGAAGATTCTGAAACTGCTGGTATTGGGTATAGTGGCATTATTGCTTTCCGGTATCGGCGGCATCATGGGTGGATACATCATGTACTTTATCAAGAAGGGAAATTATAATCCGGTGATCGGAATTGCCGCCGTCAGTTGTGTACCCACTACGGCTAAAGTGGCTCAGAAGTTGGTGAGCAAAGATAATCCGGACTCGTTTATCCTGGGAGATGCCTTGGGAGCGAATATTTCCGGGGTTATCACTTCGGCCATTATTACGGGTATTTATATTACGATTATCCCATATCTTTAAAGAGGTGAGGGAAAGTTGAACAGAGAGCAACTTGTTCATTTCGGACGGGTTATGAACTAAATGATAAATAATCTTTTAGACGCAGATGACACGGATGACGCGGATCTTTTTTTATAGTGCAGCCTTTTAAATCCGCGTTATCCGCGTCATCCGCGTCTAAAAAATAATATACCGAATGGCGCTAATCACTTATCACTAAACACTTTTGTTCTTTTCTTTTCCGGTATGAATATAATTTTAGGCGCGGATTACGCGGATTACACGGATTCTTTTTCTGTAATATAGTGTAATAGCGCAGCCATTAATCCGTGTTATCCGCGTAATCCGCGCCTAAATCATTATCAGCATTTAGCTCATTACTGTACCAAAAGGAATTTATTCCACCAATAAGTTTATCAGCTTTTAATCTGTGCGAGTCTGTAGTGATTGGTAAATACCCGCATATCCCAGCAGAATCCTCCTCTTCAAAATAGTATCATTAAACAGCAAAATCTAATCATGTCGGAAAAGGCATGTTCTGTACATTTGCACACAGAATAATTAAACCTTTAAACGTACATACCGATATGTTCAGACACATCCTTTATTATGTAACTTCAGTCTTCCTTTTACTTCATCCGTACGTCTATTATTCCACTGATTACAAACCGGATAAGGAGACAGAAAAGCGTATCGAGGCACTCCTCGAAAAGATGACACTGGAAGAGAAGATAGGGCAAATGAACCAATTGCACTGTGAGAACTTCCCATACCTTAAAACCGAAACACGCAAGGGCAGAGTAGGCTCCGTGATGAGCATAACCGACCCAAACATCTTCAATGAAGTACAACGTATTGCCGTAGAAGACTCCCGCCTCGGTATTCCGCTTATCAACGCCAGGGACGTGATACACGGATTCAAAACCATCTTCCCTATACCTTTGGGGCAAGCCGCCAGTTTCAATCCGGAGATTGCGGAAACCGGTGCCCGGATTGCCGCGACCGAAGCTTCCGCCGCAGGAATAAGATGGACATTCGCCCCCATGATAGATATCACTCATGATCCCCGCTGGGGGCGTATAGCCGAAGGATTCGGAGAAGACCCGCTTCTCGTCTCTCAAATGGGCGTTGCAGCGATAAAAGGTTTTCAGGGGAGTAGTCTAAACCACCCGACCTCCATTGCTGCCTGTGCCAAGCACTTTGCCGGATATGGTGCTTCGGAAGGAGGCAGAGATTACAACTCCACCTACATCACCGAACGCCAATTCCGCAACCTTTATCTCCGCCCTTTCGAAGCAGCCGTCAATGCCGGAGCAGCCACCCTGATGACGGCATTCAACGATAATGACGGTATCCCCTCTTCAGCCAATCCTTTCCTGTTGAAGGATGTGCTCCGCAATGAGTGGAATTACCGAGGCACGGTAGTATCGGACTGGGCATCCGTCTCCGAAATGATCCGCCACGGATTCTGCGAGGACGAGAAGGAAGCGGCACTGAAAGCCACAAATGCAGGGACCGATATAGAGATGGTGAGCGAAACCTATATCAAGCATCTCCCTCAATTGATAAAAGAAGGAAAAGTTTCCATGGAAACCATTGACAATGCGGTAAGAAACATTCTGCGATTGAAGTTCCGGTTGGGATTATTCGAACATCCATACATTGCCGACCAAAGAAAAGAGACATTCTATCGCCCCGATTTCCTGGAAGCGGCGCAGACAGCGGCCGAACAATCGGCTGTTTTATTAAAGAACGAAAGGGGAACTTTACCCATTCAGAGCAACATAAAGACAATTCTCGTTACCGGACCATTGGCGGAGGCACCCCATGAACAATTAGGTACCTGGGTGTTTGACGGTGATGCCTCATACTCGCAAACGCCTCTACAAGCATTGCGCCGGATAAGTGGCGACAGCATCAAAGTGCTATATACCCCGGGATTGAACTATTCACGCGATACGGCCACCAGCCAATTCAATAAAGTAGTGGAATTAGCCCGGGAAGCGGATCTTATTCTTGCTTTCGTAGGCGAAGAAGCCATACTTTCCGGTGAGGCGCATTGCCTTGCCAACCTGAATTTGCAAGGGGCGCAATCCGGGTTACTGCACCGTTTGTCCGAAACGGGAAAACCGCTGGTTATAGTAGTCATGGCAGGGCGACCGCTTACCATCGGACGGGAAGTGAATATCTCGGATGCACTGCTCTATGCTTTCCATCCCGGAACAATGGGCGGTCCCGCATTGGCAAACCTTCTTTTCGGCAAGGTTGTGCCTTCCGGCAAATTACCCGTAACCTTCCCAAAGGAAACCGGACAAATCCCCATTTACTACAACCACACCAGTACCGGACGCCCGGCAAGCGGAAGTGAAAAGAATATCTTCACCATCCCTGTGGGTGCCGAACAAACTTCTTTGGGGAACACCTCTTTCTACCTGGATGCAGGCAAAGATCCCCTATTCCCATTCGGATATGGCTTATCCTATACAACATTTGCATACAGTAATCTGCAATTATCCTCCACTCAATATACCCGGAATGAAGTAATTATCATTACCTTTGACCTAACTAATACCGGCAAAACGGACGGCACCGAAATAGCGCAACTCTATTTCCGCGACCTGGCAGCATCCGTAACCCGGCCGGTAAAGGAACTGGCTGCTTTTGAGCGTATTCATCTGAAAGCCGGAGAGACACGGCACATACGGATGGAGCTACCGGTAAAGCAGTTATCCTTCTGGAACTATGCGATGGACTATTGTGTAGAGCCCGGAAAGTTTGATTTGTGGATAGGAGGCAACAGCCGGGAAGGATTAAAAGCGACATTCAACATAACTCAATAACTAACAGTCATGAAAAAACCGAATTTGAACATGAAGCGAGCGTCACTACTGACCTCATCACTCTTGTGCAGCGCCCTGCTAATAGCCGTTCCTCTCCGGAAAGAGTTGAACGAAGGCTGGCAATTCAAACAAGCCCGGCTAAGCAACTGGTATCCCGCCACCGTTCCCGGAGTGGTGCACACCGACTTAATAAACAACAAGATCATCGAAGATCCCTTCTTCCGCCTCAACGAACGCGGTATGCAGTGGATAGATAAGGAAGACTGGATCTACCAGACCTCCTTCCAACTGACTCCCGAAATAATGGAGAGGCAGAATATAGACCTCGTATTCAAAGGACTCGACACTTATGCAGACGTATATCTGAACGAAAAGAAAATACTGGAGACTAACAACATGTTCCGTGAATGGAAAACAGACATAAAGGCGGAACTGAAACCCGGAGAAAATATCCTGAAAATCTATTTCCATTCTCCCATCAAGGTGGACATCCCCAAATGGGATGCACTGCCCTACCACTACGAAGCCAGTAACGACCAGTCCGAAAACGGTGGATTATTCGACAAGAAAGTCAGCGTATTTGCCCGCAAAGCCGGTTATCATTACGGCTGGGACTGGGGACCTCGCTTAGTGACCTCCGGCATTTGGCGCCCTGTATACATTGAAGCATGGAACGACGCCCGACTCAGCGATGTCTTCATCCGTCAACAGGAAGTCAGTAAAAGCCGTGCATCCATCGTGGGAGAAATAGAAGTTCAATCGGACAAGGAAATAGACGAAGCCACCCTTACAGTGACTGATGCCGCTTCCGGCAGAGTAATGGCAGGCAAAACCGTTTCCCTCCACAAAGGAAACAATAAGATTTCCCTTCCGTTTATCATCCGGAATCCCCGATTGTGGTGGAGTAACGGACTGGGTGAGCAGCATTTATATGACTTCCGTACTGCGCTTACCATCAATAACGAAACATCCGACATTCAGAGCACAAAAGTGGGTATCCGCTCGCTGAAGATCATCAACCGCCCGGACAAGGATGGAAAGACTTTCTATGTGGAACTGAACGGTGTCTCCGTCTTTGCCAAAGGTGCCAACTACATTCCGCAAGACAACTTCCTGCCACGCGTCACACCGGAACAGTACGAAAAGACAATCCTTGACGCCGCCAATGTCAACATGAACATGCTTCGCATCTGGGGCGGCGGCATTTATGAGAATGACCTGTTCTATGAACTCTGCGACCGCTACGGCATCCTTGTCTGGCAAGATTTCATGTTTGCATGCAGCCTCTACCCCGCTGAAGGGGAATTACTGGAGAATATCCGCCAGGAAGCCATCGACAATGTGAAACGTCTGCGAAACCATGCCTGTATCGCCCTCTGGTGCGGAAATAACGAATGTAATGACGCCTGGTTCAACTGGGGCTGGCAGAAACGATACAAGGCGCAGAATCCAGAATATGAAAAGAAGATCTGGAAACAGTTCACCGATCAGTATTACGTCACCCTTCCCGAAGTTGTGAAGGAATACGCACCCGAGAGCTTCTATTGGCCTTCTTCCCCGTTCGCCCGTGAAGACGGCGGCAGCGATGACCACAACGGCGACCGCCACTACTGGGATGTGTGGCATGGTAAAAAGCCCATCGAGACGTACAACAAAGAACGAAGCCGTTTTTTCAGCGAATATGGCTTCCAATCCTTCCCCGAATTTGAATCCGTGAAGCGCTACGCTCCCTGTGAAGAGGACTGGGATATCTATTCGGAAGTCATGATGTCCCATCAGCGCGGAGGCATGCACGCCAACCAACTGATTGAGACTTATCTGCTGAACGAATATCGCAAACCCAAAAACTTCGAAGCCTTCCTCTACATGAACCACGTGCTGCAAGGAGATGCCATCAAAACAGCCATCGAGGCACATCGCCGGGATATGCCCTACTGCATGGGAACGCTCTTCTGGCAACACAACGACTGCTGGCCCGTGGCTTCCTGGGCAAGCCGCGACTACTACGGTCGCTGGAAAGCGCAGCATTACTTTGCCCGCAAGGTTTACCGTGACATCCTCGTTTCTCCCATCACCGACGAAGGCGAAGTATTGAACATCCAGGTGGTTTCCGACCGCCTCAAATCCTGCAACGGCACGCTCCAGGTAGAAGTTATGAAACTGACAGGAGAGAAAGTGAACAGTTACAAACGAAATATAAAGATAGACGCCAACAGTAGCCAGACGGTATTCTCGGTTCCTTTGGGTGAAGCCTTAAAAAATACACCTAAAGAAGATGTATTCGTTCATGCCGTCCTGCTGACCGACAAAGGGAAAAACAGTTATGCCAATAACTACTTCCTCGTGAAACAGAAAGAAGTGAACTATCCCAAAGCTGCTATCACTTCGAGCATAGAGCCCATCGAAGGCGGTTTCGAACTGACCCTCAACAGCAACAACTTTGCCCGTGCCGTATTCATAACCATCGGCGATGTGGACAGTTCATTCAGCGACAATTACTTCGATATATTGCCCGGCGGTTCTGTGAAAGTGAATGTCTATACCGATTTACCGCAGCCTGCATTTAAAAAACAATTAAAAGTTATTTCCCTAAGCGACGAATACTAATCCATTCGTACTTTTCCATTCGCATATTCCGCATCGTTTAGTTCTCCCTGGCTTCCCAATCGCCATCACCCGTATTCAGGTGATGATGATTGGGAAGCTTTTTCATTGTAAGGAATTAAGAACGCGGTATTCGCTCATTGATACAAGCATTGAAAGAAGATCGATTGGCTACTTTATATTTTTTTCTACCTAATCTTACTTGTTATTATTGCCTAATATAAATTCGGTTTACTATAGTATATTTTTTTAATAACTATAGTAAACCGAAAAGTAACAAACGAATCATATCCTAACAGGTAACAGAATGTATTAGGAAACTTATTTCACCTCCACATTCTCAGGCATCTGATACATGTCCGGCAGATCGCTACTGAAGAAAGTAAGCTCATTAGCATGGAACTTAATGAAATCCGCCTCAGAAGCATGCCCCTTGAATACAGAGAAATAATGCATATCTGATTCATTGCCTCCGACAAACTTATTGCGCCACATCACAATCATGCTGACTTTGCGCCCAGTTGCAGGAGTAAGTATCTGCTTACTCCAATAATCTTTATCAGCAAATCCTTCGACACCGGTTTCCGTCACTCCGCAAGGCTTCTTCTTTTTCTTCGATAATTCGGAAATAGTCTTTAGATTGGAAGAGAAAGTGGCAGGATTCAGACCGTGGTAGCAATCCATACCTATAAAATCGACATACTCATCACCCGGCCAACGGAAAAGGAAGTCCTCTTCACGCTTCACGGAATCCATCTGCGGGGAAATGGCATAGACAAACTGGTGTATACCTTTTGTATCACGGAGATAATTGACTGTAAACTTCCAGAGACCGATAAACTCCGCCTCCGTAGTGCAACTTTTTCCCCACCATGACCAAGTCTGTGTATGCTCATGGAAAGGACGGAAAATAACAGGGATCGGCTTCCCCTGATCATCTTTCAATTCACCGGCAAATGTAGCAAGACGGTCAAGCCAGGTCTTAAACTTAGCCTGTACGGCACTTCCGTCTTCCAAAATTCCACGTACGACTTCGGCACTTGAATTATCCCACGAATCACCTCCGGTCAAAGGATTATTCAGGTGGCAGCATGCAATAATTACCTCCCCACGGCGACGTGCCTCAAGAATACAGCGTTTGCGAACAGCGTTAGCCTCATTCCCTTCGCAGCGATCATCCATAATCTCCGCAAAATCTACACTGAATACAGCCGGATAATCTCCGCATACCTCCTTCGTATCGGAATTGCCCGAAACATCATACCATTTACGGCCATAGAACAAATCATCATGGTGTCCAAACATGAACCCGGTTTGCTGTATATCCCATAGACGGGCATACAAAGCCTTAGTTTCGGCTGTTGCACTTCTATCTACCATGCTCAGTTCGACAGTTTCGGTACCCGGCGGTTCGGGTGCAGAATCATCATTATCTTTAGAGCAGGACGAACAGCCCAACAAGGCGATAAAGATTGCCATATATACTTTTTTCATAACTATCTTATTATTGAATATCAGTTAATAACTGGAACGTCTGTGCCTTCAAGGTCGTTTTATACGTTCCTTTCAAATGAAATCCCGTTTCCTGGGGAACAGGAAATCCATCGGCATCCTTGGGTTGAAGATTTTCCTCATATTTATAAAGGGAGGCATTCTCCATCGGACGGGGTAAAGTGAGCTGCACAGATTTATCTTTCTCTCCCACATTCACCATAGCCACCGACAATTTGCCCTGGTAAGTACCTGCCACCACATAGACATCTTTATCTTCCGAAGCTACAGCAGTATGCAATATATCCGTTCCGGCAGGAAAATAACGGCACATCAGCGACCAGGTATAGAACCAGGGCCGTATCTGTTCTTCATCGGGTTTATTAAATACTTCCTCTCCCAGAATATTCCACATACCCCATATCTTAACATCTTCCGTCCTTCCGGAATCTCCGCTGCTATGCATTGCATCATCCAGCATCCACACAGCCATACCCGAATATCCTCCGTTCATCACTTCCATGGCAAGCAACGGCATATCGAGGCCATAGAAATAGTCGTAACAGAGCATATTGCAGTCACTCCCTTTAGTGAAAGGATGCCCTTCGACCCGGCGGTTATATTCTGCCATCAACAAAGAATCAGCATCACGCCAATACTTATAACCGGCCTCACCCAAAACAATCTTTTTCCCCTCGGGAACATGACGTTTATAGCGGGAAAGAATTTCAGGATATTGTCCGGTACGCACTTCATTCTGACCCGGATAAGCATGGACATCGTACAATCCGATAATGGAGTCAGCATCCAGTGCCGTTTGTTTCACCCACCCCTCGGCATCATAGGCAGAAGCCTCATTCTTGTAATCGGCTACTACATCCGGCCCTGCAAGCATCACCTTTTCCGTCAGCCCGGGATACTCTTTCATTTTCCGGTGAAAACGGAAAAGCATTTGTTTCCACATTTCATAATCACCATTGGTAGATGCCCAGTTTCCATCAGGCTCGTTGAAGATTACAAAATACTTGATGCAGGAGAAACCAAGGTCATTCACCAGATAATTAAGATAGTCGACGGACATATCCACCCATTTCTGATCCTGCTTCATATCCCAGGTAGGCGGATTGTATTCACCGTACATGACGGTTATCCCCCGCTCGGTACAATACCTCAAGAGTCGGGAAATGGAAGCTATATTCCGCGTTTTATCATACGTTCCTGTTTCGGAATCATAATAGCGATAGGGGCTGTTTATCATGCAACGTATATACTGCGGCTTCATAAAGTCGAGTCGTTTGCAGAGTGTTTCCCAGTCTTTATCAGAGATAGAAGCACCCCAAGCTTCAGCCTCATCATAGGGATCCCACTCGGCACCATTGCCGATATATACGGCATTCGTCACTTCCGGTGAGACCGTAATTTCCACCACTTCTTGCGAGGTGCAAGCTGATACGAGCCATAACAGCATGCAACTTAAAATCATATTTATCTTCATCATAATCTTATTATGAACGGTTATCAATTAATAATCGAAATTCGTATATAGCACCAGAGACTCTCCGGGCATTTGGAATGCCTCACCTTTGGCCGGGCGCAATGTCACCCCCTGGCGATGGGGTAATAATCGGCAATCACCTTCTTTCTGTAACCGGCCCTCGGCATACAAGTACTGTTTCACACCTTTCAATACGGGGAGAGAAGTACTTTTAAGCAATACAGATTTCTCTTCCCTGGAAACATTGACCACGGCAATCATATATTTACCGTCTTTTTCCACAGCAATCGCCTTAAGAGACTTGTCTCCTTCCACCTCAACCTTATAAGCACGCGAACCGGCAGGCATATAGCGCGTCAGCAACGACCAGGCATAAAACCAGGGACGCACTTCCTCCTCTTCCGTACCGAAATACTCTTCGCCAAAGATATTCCAAAATCCCCATACCTTCAGTTTATCAGGTGCTTCTTTCGCATGCATGGCATCATCGAGCATCCACACCACCGAACCGGAATATCCGGCGTTTACTGTCTGGAAAAGAGCATCTGCCATGTCGGTACCATACATGAAATCATAAACAAACATTTGAGAATCATCCATCGAAGCATAAGGCTTTGCCGCTGCCCTACGAAGGTTTTCACGCTGATAAACAGAATCGGCAGGTTCCACAAACTTAAATCCGATCTCACCCATCACGATTTTCCGACCTGCCGGAACAGCTTGTTTGTAGGCACGGATAATGTCAGTATACTCCCCGCTGTTCACCGTTATTTTGGAAGGATAGGTATGGATATCATAAAGACCAATCTCATCTTTCAGATGCGTAGCACAACTATCCACCCACCAGGCCTCATCAGCCGTCCAGATTGCAGCATCAGGCCCCACAACCGAAAGTTTACCTGCAAGTTTGTTCTTTTGCAATTCTCCATAGAAGAAGCGGATGGCACGTGCCCAAAGGGAGTATTTTCCGTCCGTTGAAGACCAGTAGCCATTCGGCTCATTCACCAGATTGTAGTATTTAATACAGGAATACCCTTTTTCCTCTATCAGAAAACGAACATATTCGGCAGCAGCGGAAAGATTCTTTTCACGGATCACCTCTTTCCGGGCATCTACCATTCCCCCACCCCAGTCACCGAACATTACTGTCACATCACGCGATTGGCAGTAATCCAATATATGAGACAAATGCTCCAAGCCACGTTCGGGATAAAGAACTCCATCCTGCATTACCGATGTAGTGTTAGTCATGACACGTATAAACTGAGGGCGCATAAAGTCCAGACGGTCATACATCTTCTTCCAGTCGGCTTCGGAAATGTCCAAACGTCCTTTTCCGTAATCCAATTGATAAGGGTCCCACTGAGCACCGTTACCGATGTAACCTTCATTGATAATCTGTTTCGCATCTACAGAAACAACAGTCTGTGAAGCGGCATAGCCGCCCCACAGAAAGAAAACAGAGAGTATAGCAAACCGTTTCATAGGATATATCAACGTTTGGAGACAGAGATCCAGTAACGGCGCACTTTCTTGACAAACTTGTCATAGTCACTGTAAATATTCGTCCAGTCATCCGTACCACTCAGGTTGAAGGCAAAGGCATTCCGCTCGATAGTCATGCTCAGTCCGTTACCCAGGTCTTCTGTTCCGGCAGCCACTAAAGAACCCGTAGTCTTCCGGCCCTCTTTATCTGTAAAAGTAATCGTATTCGCTGCATAATCGCGTACCCATGTACTTTCACCTTCAGGAATCTGGCGATAGAACTTCTTCAAGTCAATATCTACACCGGGATTTTCTTTGTTACCGTCACCCAGGAAAATGAAATCAGCATATTTTCCATCAACTCCCGCATCATTGATACAGATACCGCTTGTATTGCCCTCATCCGTCACTCCGGTCATTGTAAAGGTAAGCACATTGTCGCACTCAGCTTGCGGGCCATACGTTTCCGACCAGCACCAGGGCTTGTCCGTCAATTGCATCACGGCACCTCCACCATATTCCGGCCCGGTACCACCATAAATAGTCAATTTCTTTACATCCCAGGTACCTACAAGAGTTTCCGTAAATTCAGATACGGTAATCGTATAATTACGTGTTTCTCCGGTAGCGGAAGTAACAGTGATTGACGCACTCCTCGAACCATTCTCGAAATTCAAGGCATCTCCTACCTCTAAGGAAGCTTCCGCCTGATAGGAGAGTTGTAGCTTTTTCAGCCTGATGTTCGACAAATCGGGTACGGCATCAACATTGATAGCCAGGTTTATATCTCCCGTAGCAGCATCCACAGTCTCAATAAGGGCGGTTCCCATCTGATTTTCAAATTGTATATCCAGTATGGTACGTTCATGATTCCAGCCACCATCATTGATGTCGTCCTGCAAATCTTTCACACATGCCTGCTGGGTCAACACAATGCAGGCAAGCAAAATGTATTTCGTTAGTTTTACCATAATCTTACTTCTTTTTAAGGTCTGAGACTTCCATTCAAATTTATTTCAGCCTGCGGTATCGGATAGAAAGTCACCTGATCTTCCGAAAGCCCGGCTGCCTCGGGAACATCTGTCGTAATCCGGTTCCATCGGCGCAAATCATATACATGATCGCCTTCAAAGGCAAGTTCAAAAGTTCTCTCTTTCAGTATTTCCCTACGGAATTCATCTTTCCCCAGATTCGGCTTCATATCTCCCAAACCGGCACGGCTACGAATGAAGTTTACCAGTTCATAGGCCTTAGCCGTAGGACCTGCCGCCTCTGCATAAATAAGCGCCACATCAGAGAAACGGAGCAAGAAAGGCCGGGTACTGGTCTTGTCACCTTCAAACTTCGGGTCTATATATTTGCGACAGAACGGATAAGGAATCTTTCCGGGATATTCTCCCAGCAGCGTACCATCTGCTTTGTAGACTTTATCAACAATAAGCTCTGTTTTGCGCTTATCACTTGCATCAAAAGTATTGTAAAAAGCAACCGTGGTCTGATATTCGCCCCAACCGTCATGAGTGAGGATATACTCATCCTTATCCCCCTGTTTCAGATACAGAGTGGCTCCGTCTATATAAGGAATAAACATCTTGGATATTTTAGAGTATTGCCCTTCGGAAGAACCGCTCCGGTCCATCGCCATGATAAAGATATGCTCTTTGCCGCGTGCTTTCTCAACGTCATAAATATCAAGCAGCGAGCTCTCGAAGCCATATACCGACTGATTTTCAATCACTTCACCTGCAAAATATGCAGCACTGTCGTACATGACTGTTGCATCGCGGTGCATATCACGATAGAGCTTCACCCCATGTTCTTTAGCCGACGCCACATACAAGTATGCCTTTGCAGCCAGGGCCTGCGCAGCCACCCGGTCGGCACGCCCTATCTTAGGAGTTTCATAAACAGGCAGTAACTCTGCAGCCCGGCGGCAATCCGAAAGAATCAGGTCGTACATGGCATCCATATCAGGCGCAAGCGCGGTTGAAGTCTGATCCACCGTTTCCACTACTGATTTATGCAAAGGAACAAGGCCGAAGTTACGCACCAGGTTAAAGTAATTCCAGGCGCGGAGGAAATAAGCCTCACCCAGAAAAAGGTCTTTTTGCTCTTGGCTGAAGCCTGCATCCGGCACTTTTTTAATGACGGCATTGGCACGATTCACACCGATGAAGGCATACTTGAAGAAATTCTCCAACGAACCGTTTGTTTTAAAGTTACCCACTTTCCAGTTATTCAGGTCCTGATTGTCGGCACTTGCATCCGACTTGGTCGTCATGGTTTCACTTGCCATATCACCCAAAAAGAAAATGGTTCTGGAATATTCCAGGTAGTTCAGCGTGCCGTACGCATACATAACTGCGGCCTCTGCATCGGCTACCGTCTTGAAGAAATTATCTTCAGAATAGAACCCGTAAGGAGTCTCATCCAGATTGCATGCTCCCAATGCCAGGGTTCCGGCAAGCAGTGATATTACAATTCTATTTTTCATATTGTATCAGTTATTTAGAAGGTTAAGTCAAGTCCGAAAGTCCATTTACGCAAACGGGGATATCCGCCGCTATAAACTCCATCCAACCCTACTTCGGGGTCGTATCCCTTGAACTTGGTGAAAGTGTATAAGTTAGAAGCATTCATATAGATACGCGCTTTAGAAAGGAATGACTTTTTCGGTAAGTCAAACGTATAGCCTATATTCAGATTCTGGACACGCAGGAACGATCCGTCCTCTATCCACCAATCAGAAATCTTCACCTGACGACCGTCGCGTAAGCTCGGATACTTATTTGTCGGATTATCGGGTGTCCAGCGTAATGGAGAGTTACTGGGCTCACCGAATGCCTTCGTATTCAACACGTCCTGACCAAATACCCCATTAAGGAATACGCTCACATCAAACTTCTTCCAAGACAGGTTCAACGCCAAACTGGCTGTAAAGTCCGGATTAGGATCACCTATAATGGTCTTATCCGCTTCCGATATTTCGCTGTCTCCATTCAGATTCATGTATTTGAACTCTCCGGGGTTAGCATAATCGCCGGACAAACCGGCATCGATTCCTTCATTCAGGGTCTGGACAATACCATCCACTTTATATCCATAGAACACATTTACCGGTTGACCGATAGCCAGTATATTGGTATAGTCGCGATATTGCTCAAGACTATTGCCCGAATACTCAAAGAGCATCCCCGTCATCGGGTCGGTAACCAAACCGGATTCCAAAGTGTTACCCAAGTCTTTCACTTTATTGCGGTTGCGCGAGTAAATCAGGGTTCCGCTCAACTGCCAGTCTTTCGTTTGCAGGATATCGGCATCTACCGTTACTTCAAAACCACGGTTCTGGATTTTACCATCATTCACCCACATCTTGTCATATCCCGAAGACAGAGCCAGATTACGTTCACGAAGTAAGTCGCTGGTCTGTTTATCATAATAGTCAAAAGAAACTCTCAAACGACGGTTGAGAAATGCCATGTCGATACCAAAATCTGCTTGTGCAGTTGTTTCCCACTTCAAATCAGGGTTCGGAATACCACTCCATACCCGGTAAATCCATCCCGGACCTGTCCAGCCGGAAACATATCCCGGACCGATGGTAGTAGCCCAACTGCCATCATTATAATACTTATCCGTACCGTAACGGCTTAAAGTCTGATAAGGACTGATTCCCTGATTACCGGAAATACCATAGCTGAAACGGAACTTCAACTCATCAAATACATTCAGATTCTTAATGAACGATTCTTCATGCGCTTTCCAGCTTACAGCTCCTGAAGGGAACATAGCCCACTTGTTATTCTTACCGAATTTAGAGGAACCATCGGCACGAACCGTCAAGGTCAGCAGATACTTATTATCGTATACATAGTTCAGACGGAACATTCCTGAAACGAGTTTATTATCCGAATATCCATTCCATATTTCATTCTTCTCCGGATTTCCGGCACCCATATTCTCATTGCCCAATGCTTCGTTCACAAAATCCTTACCTGTCAGGCCGGAACTTCTGGACATATAGTATTCATAAGAATAACCCACCATGGCACCGATGTCATGCTTGTCGAATTTCTTTTGGAAGTTGGCGAAAGTTTCAGAAACCAGATTGTGTCCCTCCCAGTTCTCTATCTCTGCCTGACCATTGCTGAATTCTCCGGCTTCGGTATATTTCTTCGGATAGTATCTGTCGGATACGGACTTGCCAAACTTATAGTTCAATTGGGAAGTCAGTTTCAGGAAAGGGAAGAGTTGCCATTCCAACGCTACGGAAGAAATGACATCCAAAGACTTGGTTTCATTCTTCTGCAAGTCTGTAATCGCCATCGGATGGCTGAAGTCACTTGCATTGGTCAGATAATAGTCCCCGTTTTCGTCATAAACCGGATAAATAGGGTTTCTCCAGTACGACAAGCCACCATTAGCATTGCGCACACCGCGGGAAAGGATATTGGAAAAGCGTACTTTGAAGTTATCATATATATTATGATCTACACTCAAATTGTATCCACCTTTTGTGTAGTCATCTTTTATATACATACCATTATCTGTATAGAAATTAGCACTAAGATTGAAAACAGTCCGGTCATTGGAACTGGAAATCGTAGCAGTGGTATTATTGGAAACCGGAGTGTCACGGAATACCAGATCATCCCAACGGGTATTGGTAGTCCAGGTAGTTTGCAGTTCTTCTACCGATGGATAGTAAACACCGGTGGAACTTACTTTTCCCACATAAAGCGGATCAAGCCCTCCATTGATGCGCGACTCGTTGTTTAAGGAAGCCATCAATACGGGGTCGCGCCACAAATCAAGTTTCGTATCAAACTGCGAAAGGGTAATCTGCTGGCGAACCGTTATGTTGGTAGTTCCTGTCTTTGCACGCTTTGTTGTAATCATAATAACACCGTTCGCACCGCGGGAGCCATAAATAGCAGAGGCTGAAGCATCTTTCAGGATTTCCATATTCACGATATCCGACGGATTGATCTGCTTCAGATCTCCGGCATCTCCCAACGGAAAGCCATCCACTACCACCAGTGGAGCATTGGAACCACGCAACGAACTACCACCACGGATACGCACCGTAGCGCCGGCTCCCGGGTCCTGTGAAGAATTGATGACCTGCAAACCGGCTGCACGTCCCTGTAACAATCCTTCCACCGAATTGGCGGGGATTTCTTTCAAGGCTTCCGTCTTGACGGACGTAACCGAACCTGTAACGTCGCTCTTCTTCACACTACCGTAGCCTATCACCACTACCTGCTCCAGTTGAAGTGCATCGTCAAGCAGAGTTACATTGATCGTACTCTTTCCATTGACGGGCACTTCCTTATTTTGCATACCTACATAAGAAAACACCAATGTTGCCGTACGCGGCACATCTTTCAATATATAATTACCATCGATATCGGTAATCGTTCCGCCGGATATTCCTTTGACTTGCACAGTAGCGCCAATCAGGAAGTCTCCTGCTGCATCCTTTACACAACCGGCAACTGTTATTTTATCCGGTGACTGTGCATAAGAAACGGGAATGTTACTAAAGAACATGCATAATGCCATTATCTGCCAAGACAAAAATACATGCCACCAACTTTTTGATTCATTTTTCATACTTATCAAGAATTAAAGAACACACACATTTTACATTCATAGAATTCTATTTTTCATTAGCTATATCATGATAGGACAAAAGTAGGAGGATTATGAATGACAGCATTTATATTACTTGTTCAATGATTGTACTTTTTTGAACGTTTTCCGGCTATAATCCACACCCTGCTACCGTTTTATTTGCAAGAGGTATCAATTATCGCATTTACATGGGATAACTATAAGAAATCAATAACAAAAGGGGATTTAGTGCAATCTACAGCTATCAGAAAGTAGATAATCAAGTAATTCATCAACGGCGCAAGTAGCTACACAGACATATTTATCGGCACTGCCATAGTATACGAAGAGCTCGCCGTCCACAATTACATTTCCTGTAGGAAATACACAACCATTATACAGACCGGACGTTTCAAAATCCAGTTCCGGTTCAAGTATAGGTTGAGGAGTTTTAGCCAGAATGTGCAGCGGATTTTCCAGATCAAGCAGCAGAGCGCCAACACGATAGTATCCCCGTCCACCATGCTCCACACCATGATACAGCACCAGCCAACCCTTTTCCGTTTTAAGCGGAGGAGTACTTCCGCCCAACTTTTCCTCCCATGAGTTCTCGGTTCCGGTAATCAGCAAATGGCTTTCCTTATCCTCCCAATTCAACAGATCATCCGAGAACTTCATCCAGATGGATGGATAATCCACGCCATACTCACCGCCTATGTATTCTTTAGGACGATGCAGCATCACATACTTTCCCTGAACTTTTTCCGGGAAAAGAATAACATCCCTGTCGTCCAATACCGGAGAGGTCAGACGTCCCAGTCTCTTAAACTCACGGAAATCAGTAGTAACAGCCAATCCTGTATTACCCAGATTTTTACGGAGAGCCATAGGAGCATCACTACCGCAATCCGGCAACAACACTTCATCATGGCTGAAGTTCCAATATTGCCCCGGTGCATACGGACGATAGGCATAAGTGATGTAATACTCCGTATCATACTTCACAATGCGGGGATCTTCCACACAACCCGAATCAGGACCATCCTCACTGGGACCGAACACCGGAACATCGGATACACGCTCAAAGTGGAATCCGTCTTTACTGGTGGCCAATCCTAAACGGATCACATGTTCGGCATCATTTCCCGCAGCTCTGTACAGCATATAGAACGTACCATTGTCATAAACCACTCCGGGATTGCAGGTTACCAACGATTCCCAATCATTCGAATCCAACGGGGAAAGTATCGGATTTCCCTCAAACTTCTTTAATTTCATCTTCTTATTTCTTTATAATTATATAACAATCAACTGAATATAATCCATATCAATACACTCAACACCAACAGGACAATCGCCCATGAATGATAATTCTTGTACCACACCAGAGCACGGTTCGCCCGGAACTCCGCTTTCAGTTCACTCATGGAGAAGGTGGTATCCACAAGCTTCTCGGCAACCGGTTTCGAATAGCACATACTGACCAGATAAATAACGATCCCGCTCACCGCCAACAAGAAAGGAACAATCAACAGGAAGTGCATATCGCCAAATATTTCATTCTTATAGAAAAGCATCACAACCGCTATAGCCAAACCACTGAGCAGTCCGGCAAAAGCACCATTTCCATTCACACGCTTATTAAACACACCTAGCAGAAATGCCGCAACAACAGGTGGAGCAATGTAAGAAAGCATCTCCTGATAATACTTCAGCAACGAACCGAACTTCCCGATCTGAGGTGCCCATAAGGCGGCCGCAACAATAATGACGCAAGAGGTTATCTTTCCGATAATCACGAGTTTCTGGGAACTGGCATTCTTATTATATTGCGCATAGAAGTCCATTGTGAACAGTGTAGACGTAGAGTTAAGAATAGCGCTCAAAGTAGAAGTCAAAGCAGACAAAAGCGCTGCCAGCATGATACCCAACAATCCCACCGGTATCAGTTGAAGCACCATATTGGGATATACCATATCCGGCTTTTCAAGCCCCGGAAACAAATGGCGGGCAATCACACCCGGTATGGCAATGATAAAAAGAGTCAGCATGGTAAGGAAACCCGTAAACAATACACCCTTACGTCCCTCATCCACTGACTTTGAGCTCAATACACGCTGCACCAACGTCTGGTTATTTGCCCAGAAATAGATGCCCAGAACCGGCATACCGACTATCAGCCCCAGCCAGGGAGTGGCCGTATCCGTCAACGGACGAATCAGCTTCACCGATATATCGCCACTGGCAAACAACTGACAGAAATAATCCCCGCCTTGCTGGAAACAGTAGAAAGTCAGCAAGATAGATCCTAATATAAGAATGACAGCCTGTATCAATTCCGCATTAATGGCAGAAGACAAACCACCCGGGATAGTATAAGATGCAGCAATAATCGCAAACACAATAATGATCAGTTGCAAATCAGCATCGGGAAGTATCAGCTTAATAATCAGCGCAGCAGCATACAAAGCCCCGGCTGCGTCCAGGAAAATGTTTCCTATGATGCAAATGGCAGAGAAGTAATAGCGCGAACGGCGGTCAAAACGCTTCTCCAGAAATTCCGGTATCGTGAATATACCCGACTTAATATAAAGAGGTAGCAGGAAAACTGCAAAGAACACCATTACCACAATACCCGTCAGGTTATAATTAAACACAGCGATACCCGTGTGATAAGCATCACCGGACTGACCTATCAAAGTGGTACTTGAAATACTGGCAGCAAACAGTGACAACCCCACTACCCACCAAGGCATTGAGCGTCCCGCCAGAAAATAGGATTGGGAGTCTGAGCTCTTACCATTCTTCAGCCCCCACCAGATGATAAAGGCCAAATAAACAAGGACTATTACAAGATCTAAATTGCTTATTGAAAATGTCTCCATAGCATAGAAATTAATTGTTTTGAATTCATGCTGCAAAAATAGAGGGGATTCTGATAATTCGCTTATAATATTCTGTCTATTGATTATACTTTTTTGAATACCTGACTGTATTTTCATTAGAATTCGTAGCTTTGCAAGAGAGAAACAACTACGACCATGAAAGACATACAAAAAGAAATCACTCCCATTGCCGCGGATGACCTGTTCATTGTACTCAATCATCCGAACGCCAAGTTCGACTATCCGGTACACTATCATCCGGACTATGAAATCAATTTGGTTATGGACACCTACGGAAGCCGCATCGTTGGAGATTCGGTAGAGGCTTTCGAAGCCCTGGATCTCATCATGATAGGTCCCAACCTTCCACACGCCTGGAAAGGAGAAGTAGTAGAAGGAAACCATGTGATTACCATCCAGTTCTCGGACAAGCTACTGAACTTTCCGATATTGGAAAAACGCTTATTCAACCCCATCAAGCAACTGCTGCTTGAATCACAACGGGGCATTGGCTTTTCCAGACAAACCCAACTGGTGATGAAAGATAAGATTATCAAGTTGACCCGGATGCAGGGATTTCATACGGTATTGGAATTTTTCTCTATCCTGCATGAGCTTTCTATTGCCGACCGCCATATCTTAGTCAGCAACCAATATGATACCAAAGACACCGTACGCACTTCCAAAAGCCGACGGATAGCCAAAGTCTGCGACTATATCGAGAAAAACTTTGAAGAGCCGATTAAGCTGGGCGACGTGGCGCAACTGGTGAACATGTCCGAATCTGCATTCAGCCATTTCTTCAAAAAAAAGACGAATTGCACATTCATTGATTATATCACGAACCTGCGGATAGCCCGCGCTTGCCAGCTATTGGCAGAAACAACCCACACGGTAGCCGAGATCTGCTACACTTGCGGCTTCAATAACTTATCTAATTTTATAAGGATATTCAAGAAGAAGAAAGGGAGTACACCGCAAGAATACCGTATGTTCTTGCAACAGATGCTTATTAAGTATTAACCTCAAGGTTATACCATACCATATCCATCTCTTATCCCGGATATGCAAAAGATGCCATCTTTTGCATATAGGGTCTTAGTGTTGTTCAGGACATCCCTTAACTATCGGGTTGCTTTCAATGCTTCATCCAGGTCAATACCTAAAGCCTTGGCTACACCTGTACCGTAGGCCGGATCAGCTTTGTAGCAGTTGCGCACATGGCGTTGCTTAATGAAGAGTTCGGCATCACCCATGGCACGGGCTGTATTTTCGCACGTCAGTTGCTGATCTTCAGCAGACATCAGTCGGAAAAGATCACCCGGCTGGCTGTAGTAATCATCATCGTACTCACGCTCATTGTAGTTATAAACGTCGCCATGAACTTTCAAAGGCGGTTCTTTCTTCTCGGGAGAGTCCTGCCATTCACCGTAGCTGTTGGGCTCGTAGCTCTTGGCACTGCCGTAATTACCGTCTACACGCATGGCACCGTCACGATGGTAAGCATGGAACGGGCAACGGGGCTTGTTTACCGGAATCTGTTCCGCATTCACTCCCAAGCGGTAACGTTGTGCATCACCATAAGAGAAAAGGCGTCCCTGCAACATTTTGTCGGGAGAGAAACCGATACCTTCCACTATATTCTGCGGATTGAAAGCAGCTTGCTCTACTTCGGCAAAGTAGTTTTCCGGGTTACGGTTCAGTTCCAGGATACCTACATCCTGAAGCGGGAAATCTTTGTGCGGCCATACCTTTGTAAGGTCGAACGGATTGATGCGGTATTCGTCCGCCTGCTCTTCCGTCATCAGCTGTATCTGGAATTGCCACTTCGGGAAGTCACCCTTTTCGATGCTCTCGTACAAGTCGCGTTGGTGCGATTCACGATCCTTGGCAATGATAGCCTCGGCCTCCTGGTCGGTCAGATTCTTGATGCCTTGCAGAGTGCGCAGATGGAACTTCACCCAAATACGTTCGTTGGCGGCATTGAAAAAGCTATAAGTATGACTACCGAAACCATGCATATGGCGATAGGAATAAGGAATACCACGGGGACTCATCGTGATGGTCACCTGATGCAAAGCTTCGGGCAGCAGGGTCCAGAAATCCCAGTTATTGTTCGGACTGCGCATATTGGTGCGCGGGTCACGTTTTACGGCATGGTTCAAATCGGGAAATTTCAACGGATCGCGCAGGAAGAATACAGGAGTATTATTTCCCACTAAATCCCAGTTGCCTTCTTCTGTATAGAACTTCATGGCAAAACCACGGATATCACGTTCAGCATCAGCAGCTCCCCGTTCACCGGCTACGGTGGAGAAACGCACGAAACACTCCGTCTTCTTACCAACTTCGCTGAAGATGGCAGCACGGGTGTACTTTGTGATGTCATGTGTTACGGTAAACGTACCATATGCACCGGAACCTTTGGCATGCATACGTCTTTCGGGAATCACTTCACGGTCGAAGTGTGCAAGTTTTTCCAGAAACCAAGGGTCTTGCATCATGATAGGACCACGTTGTCCTGCGGTCTGAGTGTTTTGATTGTCGGCGATCAGGCGCCCGTTGGCAGAAGTGAGTTTTTTCTTTTCCATGGTATTTTTGTTTAGATAATTAATATATGAAACAAATGTAAGGATTCGTAAGTTCATTACAAACTGATAAATTCTATGAGGAAATAGACAAAATCTATGTATTCGCACGGAATGGCTAATCCGGTGGGAATTCGTACCTTTGCAGGCAAAGAAAAAAAAGGCATGAAGTATATATATTATTTTCTACTTGTTCTCTGGTTTATCCCCGCATCCGCACAAAAAAGTGAAACGGCAAGATATCTGGAAAGCATCGGACTGGTGAATATTGCCGAAGCGGACAGTAGCATCATCGTAGACCTGATGTATACCCGGGCGGATAATTTCACGGGAAAGGTGCTATACGAAGACCTGCATGAGGCGTACCTGCATCCCGATGCCATGAAAGGACTGCTACTGGCGCAACAGGAACTGAAAAAGCGATACCCCGGCCGTCGCCTCATCGTGTATGATGCCGCCCGCCCGATGAGTGTGCAGCAGAAAATGTGGAATGTAGTGAAAGGCACCTCCAAGTATATCTATGTTTCCAATCCCGCACGTGGTGGCGGACTGCACAACTACGGTCTGGCAGTAGACATCAGCATACTGGATGAAGCGGGAAATCCCCTGCCGATGGGTACGAAAGTAGACCACCTCGGTCCCGAAGCTCACATCACGAATGAAGCCGCACTGGTGCAAAGCGGAAAAATGACAAAGCAGGAACAGGCGAACCGGCAACTGCTGCGGAGCGTCATGCGTACCGCAGGTTTTCGCGCATTGCCCAGCGAGTGGTGGCATTTTAACTGGTGCAGCCGACAGGAAGCTAAACAAAAATACAAGGTTATACCATAAAGTTCCTTATATTCCTTTATATTTGTGCAGACAAACCGGGTAAGAACTCCATACCATGCAACTATGAAACAAGCTCTCAAACTTATACTTTCCACCCTGTTCGGTGCATGCATCGGCTTCGGTGCAGTGGTGCTTTGCATTACATTCTTTACGGAAACCACATTAAGTGAATTCTTCGGGAATATGGGAAACATACAGTTAAGCAGACTCTTGCTTTCCTGTATCTTATCATTGACTTGTCTCATCCTTGCCGTTTTTGTACAAATCATTCTACACGAAGGCGGGCATCTGATCTTCGGACTTGCCACCGGTTACCGGTTCGTTTCTTTTCGGGTAGGTAGCCTTACACTGATAAAAGAAAAAGGAAAGTTCCGTTTCAAACGTTTCTCCATCTCCGGCACGGGCGGACAATGCCTGCTCTCTCCACCGGATAAGCCTTACGAACAGTTGCCTTATTTCTGGTATAATGCAGGCGGAGTACTGATGAATCTGCTGACGGCAATCCTTGCACTTGTTCTTTGGGTTGCCTATCCCGAGATACCGCTACCTTTACATTTATTCCTTCTATTCTCCTTTATCTGCGGCTTCTTCCTGGCACTGATGAACGGTATTCCATTGAAGATGTCGGGCATCACGAATGATGCCTACAACCTGATATTGATGCACCGGGACCTGAATACCCGGAAGTATCTGGCACTACAGTTAGCCGTCAACGCTGAAGTTCAGAAAGGCGTAAGACTGAAAGACATGTCGGACGAATGGTTTCCGAACGATGAAGTGACAGATTACAGGAATATCATGCAGGTTGCCGTTAAACTGCTCTATATTTCGCGCTATGTAGACCGGAAAGAATTTGAAACCGCACACGTCCTGTTTAGCAAAATAGAGCGGCATAAAGAGGAAATTGTCGGACTATACGTAAAAGAAATCGAGTGTGAACTCCTGTTCCTCGAACTGATAGGTAAACGGAGAAAAGAAGAAGTAGAGCGGCTTTATACAGATAAGATAAAGAGATACATCCAACGGTATAAGATTATGATGTCTTCCAAACAACGCTTGCTGTGTGCTCTTGCCTTGTATTGGGAGAATCAACCGGAACGGGCGAAAGAGATTTATGAAAAAGTAGCGCGCAAGCGGGATAAGTATTTGCTGCAAGGCGAGGTTAACTCTGATCTGGATATTATGGAGACGATGCTCCGGGAGGCACAAGTACAGGTCTAAGTGAAGCCACCATTATTTTCTTTGCATTATTACTTTATAATAATTATCTTTGCATAATCATCATAAAGTAAAGAAGCCATGCTAATCATCCGAAACCCTTTCATTATAAACGGATACATATCCCCCGCCTATTTCTGTGACAGGAAAGCAGAGAGTGAGATGCTTATCCGGCAAATTACCAATGGTAATAATACCGCGTTAATCTCAACGCGAAGAATGGGTAAGACAGGATTGATACGTCATTGTTTCCAGAGTAAAGAAATTCAAAAGACATATTACACATTCTTTATTGATATATATGCGACCAAATCTCTGCGTGAATTTGTGTTTGCTCTCAGCAAAGAAATTATCGAGTCATTGAAGTCCTCGGGCAAGAAAACGATACAGACTTTCTGGGAAACGATGAAGTCACTGCAAGCCAGTCTGACATTCGACTTCAATGGCAACCCTTCATTCAATTTAGGCTTGGGAGACATCCAATCTCCGGACGCTACGCTGGATGAAATATTCCATTATCTGGAACAGGCGAACAAGCCCTGCATCGTAGCCATCGACGAATTCCAGCAAATCACAAATTATGCGGAAGACTATGTGGAAGCTATCCTGCGCACTTACGTGCAACATTGCAACAATGCCCATTTCATCTTTGCCGGAAGCCAGAGGCACATTATGGGCAATATATTTCTGACAGCCTCACGCCCTTTCTATCAGAGTGTATCGATGATGCATCTGGAAAGTATTCCTTTAGAGGAATACATCAAATTTGCTCAGAAACACTTCAAAGAAGCAGAGAAGAACATATCCAAAGAAGCTATCGAACAGATATACCAATATTTCGAAGGCATCACCTGGTATATGCAGAAAGTATTGCATACCCTGTATGACATGACGCCTGTTCATGAGGTTGCAGATGTTTCGATGGTTGAGGAAGCCATCTGTCAAATCATAGGCTCATTCCAATATACCTACTCCGAAACCCTTTTCCGGATGCCCGAGAAACAAAAAGAACTGCTCATTGCCATTACCAAAGAAGGGAAAGCAAGTGCCATCACCTCCGGTGCATTTATCAAGAAATATAGATTGCCATCTTCCAGCTCAGTACAATCAGCATTAAAAGGACTGTTGGAGAAGGATTTTGTCACACAAGAGGCGGGAGCTTATCAGATTTACGACCGTTTCTTCGGATTATGGCTTCAAAGAAACTACTAAACGACAAGGTTTATGGAATTGAATGGCGAAACCCTTCGTTTTATACGTGAACATTGCAAGGATGATGTACGCAGCCTGGCTCTGCAAGCACCGAAATATCCCGGTGTGGATATGTCTGTTGCACTGACGCAGATAGCGGGCAGACAGGCGGCAGCTGAGAAAATACCGTCCTGGCATGAGGAAGAAGGCGTTCTATATCCCCGTCACCTATCGTTAGAGCAATGTTCTTCGGAAGCTACGGCACGATACAAAGCATCTATCATTCCGGAGTCTTCCTCCGGCACACTGACCGACTTAACCGGAGGCTTCGGCATAGACTGTGCTTTTCTTTCTCCGAAATTCCATCATGTCACCTATGTGGAACGGCAAGAAGTTCTTTGCGAGATTGCATCGCACAACTTCCCATTACTAGGTCTGAATCATATCCAGATAGAAAACAAAGACGGCATCCGGCATCTGCAAGAGATGTCTTCCGTCGACTGGATATTCATTGATCCTGCCCGTCGTGACGGGCATGGCGGTAAGACTGTTGCCATTGCCGACTGTGAACCGAATGTAGCAGAACTGGAATCCCTGCTACTCGAAAAGGCGCAGCACGTAATGGTGAAGCTCTCCCCTATGCTCGACCTGTCTTTGGCTATTCAGGATTTAAAGTACGTACAGGAAGCACATATTGTTTCTGTAAACAATGAATGCAAGGAACTCTTGCTTATCCTGGGACACAACACTGTTGCCGCAGAGAATATTCCTATCCATTGCATCAATCTGCAAACGAAGGATGGGAGAAATACAAAGACAACCGGACAGTTCTTCACTTTTATCCGCGAACAGGAACAATCAAGCCCGAGTGAATATACCGGTACTTTAGATAAATATCTGTACGAACCCAACGCGTCCATCCTCAAAGCAGGGGCTTTCCGCAATGTAGCCTGTATATATAAGGTAAAGAAGCTGCATCCTAACAGCCACCTCTATACTTCCGGTGAACCGATAAAGAACTTTCCCGGAAGAAGTTTCCGGATAACGGGGGTATGTACATTAAATAAGAAAGAGCTAAAAGGCGTATTAGGAGATCTGAAGAAAGCCAATATCACGGTTCGTAACTTTCCAAGTTCAGTAGCGGAACTCCGTAAACGTATCAAACTGAGCGAAGGCGGAGAAGTTTATCTGTTCGCTACGACCTTAAATAATGAACAGAAGGTTCTGATCCGATGTGAGAAAGCAGAAGGAAGGAACTAATATGATTTGTTGGCGCAATTGATTCCTTCTTGTAGGGTTATGAATTAATTCACCACAGAGTAACACAGAGTTTCACAGAGTTTAATCAATTTGAAATCAAAAGAATAGAACTCCGTGAAACTCTGTGTTACTCTGTGGTGAAAACTCATTACTATACCGGAAAGAAACAAATCCCGCCAACAGGTTAACACAACAAATTACAATATCCCCCTCCGGAATATAGCCTGTAACAGGCATTTTTCTCTTTAATGTAACCTCAGCAAAACAAGATGTAACATCCGGAGGAAATCTGTAACATAGACTCAACTTTCTGAAATACGATTCTTCTTCCAAATCCTCTTTTCTGCCTATTTTTGTAATCGTCATCCACAATGACAAAACAGAAGTCTATTAATAACAATAAAAACGCACTAATACCATGAAAAGAAAACTTCAGTTGCTCACCGGAATCGGATGCCTGTGTCTGTGCTTCCTTTCCTGTTCACAACCTCCCTACAAGAACCCGGCTCTAAGCCCGGAAGAACGCGCCAATGATCTGGTAGGCCGACTTACATTGGAAGAGAAAGCCGCATTGATGCAAAACACATCTCCTACCATCCCCCGACTGGGTATAAAAGCCTATGACTGGTGGAACGAAGCGCTGCACGGCGTAGGACGTGCCGGACTGGCCACTGTATTCCCGCAAGCCATCGGTATGGGAGCTTCTTTCAACAACGAACTGCTTTACGATGTATTCACCGCAGTTTCGGATGAAGCACGTGCCAAGAATACCGAATTCAGCAAAGAAGGCGGATTAAAACGTTATCAGGGGCTCACCATGTGGACACCCAATATCAACATCTTCCGTGATCCGCGCTGGGGACGGGGACAGGAAACTTACGGAGAAGATCCTTACCTCACAGGGCAGATGGGTATGGCAGTGGTACGCGGCCTGCAAGGACCTGAAGGAGAGAAGTATGATAAGCTACATGCCTGTGCCAAGCACTATGCCGTACATTCCGGTCCGGAGTGGAACCGCCATAGTTTCAATGCCGAGAACATCGACCCGCGTGATTTATGGGAAACTTATCTGCCCGCTTTTAAAAACCTGGTTCAGAAAGCGCATGTAAAAGAAGTGATGTGTGCCTACAACCGCTTTGAAGGTGAACCCTGCTGCGGAAGTAACCGCCTGCTTATGCAAATTCTGCGTGATGAATGGGGATATAAAGAAATCGTAGTATCGGATTGCTGGGCAATCAGCGACTTCTACAACAAAGGTGCCCATGAAACTGATCCCGACAAACAACACGCTTCCGCCAAAGCCGTACTCTCCGGAACAGATGTGGAATGTGGCGACAGCTATGCTTCACTGCCCGAAGCCGTAAAGGAAGGATTGATTGACGAGAAACAGATAGACATCTCTCTGAAGCGCCTGATGAAAGCCCGCTTTGAGTTGGGTGAGATGGACGAACCTTCACAAGTGTCCTGGGCACAAATTCCTTACAGCGTAGTAGATAGTAAAGAACATCGTGAACTGGCACTCCGTATGGCACGTGAGAGCCTTGTGTTGCTGCAAAACAATCAAAGTTTACTGCCTTTAAACAAGAACCTGAAAGTGGCCGTGGTAGGACCTAATGCCAATGACTCCGTAATGCAATGGGGCAACTACAATGGTTTTCCCTCACATACCATCACTCTATTGGAGGGTATCCGCGAATATCTACCCGAATCACAGATCATCTACGAACCCGGATGCGACCTGACCTCCGACGTCACTTTGCAAAGTGTATTCCAGCAATGCAGCATGGATGGCAAGCAAGGTTTCAGTGCCAAATACTGGAACAATACGAAACAGGAAGGAACACCGGATGTAACCAATCACATCAGCACACCCTTCCACTTCATCACCACCGGTGCCACGACCTTTGCTGCCGGCATCAACCTGCAAGATTTCTCCGCCAGTTACGAATCCGTATTCCGTCCCGCCAAGAGTGAAGATATCGCCTTCCGTTTCCAGACCCAAGGGATAACCAAACTCTCAATTGACGGCAAGGAAGTTGCCGCAGGCATGAACTTCAAAAACAAGTCCAAAGTCTATACCCTCCAGGCAGAAGCCGGAAAAGAATATCGTATCAAGATTGATTTTGCTTTCCGCAACCGTGATGCCGCACTCGATTTTGACATGGGACGCGAAGTTCCCGTTGACCTGAAACAAACCGTAAACAAGGTAAAAGAGGCAGATGTTATCATCTTTGCCGGAGGTATATCCCCGGCAGTGGAAGGTGAGGAAATGCATGTCAACATTCCCGGCTTCAAGGGAGGTGACCGCGAAACCATCGAACTTCCGTCTATCCAAAGCCGTCTGCTTGCCGAATTGAAGAAAGCCGGAAAGAAGATCGTATTCGTCAACTTCTCCGGTTCCGCTATCGCCCTGACTCCCGAATCGAAAACATGCGATGCTATCCTGCAAGCATGGTATCCCGGACAGGCAGGTGGTACGGCCATCGCAAACGTTCTATTCGGAGATTATAATCCGGCAGGACGCCTTCCGGTGACTTTCTATAGGAGCACCAAGCAATTGCCGGACTTCGAGGACTACTCCATGAAAGGACGTACTTACCGCTATATGACGGAAAACCCACTCTTCCCCTTTGGGCATGGGTTGAGTTACACGACTTTCCAATATGGAAACGCCTCATTGAATACATCTGAAATCAAAGATGGGGAACAAGTTATTTTGACTATTCCTGTTAGCAACACAGGTAAATACGATGGTGAAGAAGTGGTACAGGTATATCTGCGCCATCCGGGCGATAAAGAAGGACCTTCACATGCACTCCGTGCCTTTAAACGTGTAGCGATAGCTAAAGGGGCAACAAATAATGTCACCATACCTTTGAGCAAAGAAAATTTTGAATGGTTTGATACAAGTACCAACACTATGCGTCCGATAGAAGGTGATTATGAAATTCTGTATGGCGGTACATCGGAACTGAAACAACTGAAATCAATTCCTGTCACTATTAAATAGCTCGCTTAACTCCTTTAAATTCACTAAAAACATTCCTTTATGAAGAATTTATTCTATCTCCTCCTCTGTCTCATCGCCGGAGCATCGTGCAGTCAGGCAGACCCGACAAAGCCCTGGGATAAAGGTGCCTTTGAGACACAGAAATACCGGAATCTCTTTGCCGAGATGGGTTATAAACAGGCAGACATTGACGCCAAACTCAAATCCGTCTTCGACGGTATGTTCTACGGCCCTGACAAAGTATATTTTGAAGTAGGCGATTCTATGGCATATATCAGCGACGTCAAAAATCATGACGTCCGCACCGAAGGTATGTCCTACGGATTAATGATTGCCGTCCAGTTCGACCGTCAGGATATCTTCGACCGTCTCTGGCGATGGGGCACAAAGTACATGCAGCACCAGGATGGTCCATTGAAAGGTTACTTTGCCTGGAGTTGTGCAACGGACGGTACCCGTAACTCCCAAGGCCCCGCCTCCGACGGAGAGCTTTACTATGTAACCGCCCTCATCTTCGCTTCCAACCGTTGGGGAAATGACACCGGCATCAACTACCTTGCCGAAGCCCAGAATATCCTGAACTGTTCCATGGAGAAAGACGGCACAAACCGTGTAATGCCTTTCATCAATGTGGAGCATAAGCTCATCACTTTCGTTCCGGACATACATGGCGGACGTTTTACCGACCCGTCTTACCATGTACCCGCTTTTTACGAAGTATGGGCACGCTGGGCCAATGACGGCAGAGCTGACTTTTGGCGTGAATGCGCCGAACGCAGCCGCGAATATCTGCATAAAAGTATCCACCCCGTAACCGGACTAAACCCCGATTATAACAACTATGACGGCAGTTTGCTGGGCAATAACCGCATCATCGGCGATGCTTTCCGCTTTGACTCCTGGCGCGTACCTATGAACATCGCCTTAGATTACTCCTGGGCATGTGCCGACAAAGAGTGGCAACAGGAATACGGCAATAAAATCCAGAACTTCCTTTACAGCCAGGGTATTGATACCTTCGTAGATCAGTATAACGTAGACGGCACGCAAGTAAAAGACACCCTCCGGGCCGGAGAGCATAAGGCATTAAGACATTCTTTAGGTCTGGTTGCCACTTCTGCCGCCGCCTCACTGATGTGTACCCACGAGAAAAGCCGCGAGTTTGTAGATAAGTTATGGAACGCAAAACATGAGCCGTATGAAGACGGATATTTCGATGCTTACTATGACGGATTGCTCCGCCTCTTCGCTTTCATGCATCTGAGCGGAAATTATAGAATCATATTCCCGGAAAAGTAAAGAATAAGTAACAAGCAATTGCAATATACTTGTAGGGGTAACATTGCCCCTACAAGTATAATATAAACACACCATTACTACAGAAAGCGTTAAAAACTACCGAAAACACCCCTTACCACTACCATAGATATCAAGAATGAACAAATAGTTTTATTTTTTGGTGCTATACTACTACGATTTCAAAACAATCTTCACTACGTTTGTAATAAGTAAAAGTTACGCATAATGCAACTACTTATCACAATGCCACAGTCACTTTAATTAAAACTATATGAATAAACTGATTCTTTTGGTATGCACAGTTCTGATGGCTGGATGTACCGCAACTACAAAAGAAGAACTGACCGAATCCGGATTGAAGCGAAGCGATTTCCAGACAGAAGTCAATGGTGAGAAAACGGACCTGTTCGTTCTGAAGAACAAGAACAAGATGGAAGTGTGTGTCACTAATTTCGGAGGCCGCATCGTATCGGTCATGGTTCCCGACAAGGATGGAAACATGAAGGATGTGGTATTGGGCTTTGATTCCATACAGGACTACATCAAATATCCGTCTGATTTCGGAGCAAGTATCGGACGATATGCCAATCGTATTAACCAGGGACGCTTCACACTGGATGGTGTGGAATATCAATTGCCGCAAAATAACTACGGCCATTGCTTGCACGGCGGTCCGAAAGGTTTCCAGTATCGTGTGTACAAAGGGGTACAGAAGAGCGACCAGGAATTGCAACTGACTTATCTGGCAAAGGACGGAGAAGAAGGATTCCCCGGCAATCTGCAATGCACCGTTATCATGAAACTGACAGATGACAATGCCATCGATATACAATATGAAGCAGAAACGGATAAACCTACCATCGTCAACATGACCAACCATTCTTACTTCAACCTGGATGGTGATCCGTCTACGGATAACTCCGCTTACCTGCTGACACTGAATGCCGATAGTTATACTCCGGTAGACAGTACTTTCATGACAACCGGCGAAATAGTAACAGTAGAAGGAACTCCCATGGATTTCAGAAAGCCCACCGCTATCGGTGCCAATATCAACCAGGACTTTGAACAGTTGAAGAATGGCAACGGAATCGATCATAACTGGGTTTTGAATACTCAAGGAAATGTAAACAAGGTGTGTGCCACCCTTGAATCACCGACTACCGGCATCGTTCTGAATGTTTATACCAATGAACCCGGTATACAGGTATATTGCGGCAACTTCCTGGATGGAACTTTGACGGGCAAGAAGGGAATCGTTTATAACTTCCGTGCATCTGTCTGCTTGGAAACACAGAAGTATCCTGATACACCAAATAAGCCGGAATGGGCATCGGCAGTATTGAGACCGGGAGAAAAGTATCATAGTCAATGCATCTATAAGTTCTCGGTACGAGAATAATCGGAGTACGATTTCCGTAAAAATGAGCGATAAGAATGTTCTGTATTTCTTCTCTCTCAAGACCTGAACCGTATCCGGCCCGTATTTCCTCCGTATCTATACGCATGGACCAGATACGGACCAGGTACGGGCCAGACACGGACCGGGTATGGTTCAAATAAGAATACTGTTCTAAATCTCCGATTATCAGTGATAAGAATTACGGTATTCCTGCGGTGTCAGTCCGGTTGTCTTTTTAAATAGTCGGTTAAAATAAGAATAGTCATCAAAAGAGAGGGCAAAAGCTACATTCTTAACGGACATCTCATCAGTTACCAAAATGAGTTGTGCTTTTTCTATTTTCTTCTGATTGATATATTTTGAAGGGGTCACACCAGTTTCTTTTTTGAATAAACGGATAAAATGATCTTTTGACAAACATGAGTTCTCAGACAAAGTTGTCAGATCTATGGCCTCATAAATATGTTTGCGTATATAAAGAATAGCTTTCTCTATCCGATCGTCCTTTGTCTCCACTTTAATTTGCGCACGCTTTAAGAAATGTGCCAGTAACTGGTATACAATACCACGTGATTCAACCTTGTCACATAATGCACGCTGCTTGTTCTTCAAAAGATTTTCCATCAGCGTCGAGTTATTATCATAAGTCGAGGGGTCCGATTTAGGCAAACTCATGTGAGGATTTATCGCACACAAGCGTTGAAACAACGCCAGATCCAAATCGCCGGCAGGTATCTCTACTGGAAATTCCCATTCATCCAATAAGTTCGTATCTGATTGATGCTCCTCATAAATGTGCAGATAGTAATGGCAGAAATAAGAATTACATATATAACTGTGTATAGTAAAAGCTGGGATGAAATACAGATAATTTGGTTTCAGAATTTGTATACCTCCCGATAGTTGTATTTGAGCCGTCCCTTCTGTTATATAGTACAAACGCGTAAACGGGCTATTTACGTTTTTCCAGTTCCAATCTGCATTGTGCACAGCCAAACCGACATTCAGCACTAAAGGGTGTAATTTATCAACCAATGAAGCCATAGTATATAGTATTTAGTAACTTGATAAAGGTAAGTGATTTTATCAAGCCCTCAAAATAGTTATCGATATTCTCCATATAAAAATCGTTCTCATCCTATCTTAAAAGGCTTTTTCTAATAAATCTATCGATATATTCCAATACAAGCACTTTTTAATCCTATCAAAGCTACTAATTAATCCATATCTTTGCAATGTACAATAGAAACAATATTAATACCTATGAGAACAAAAATTTTATTAGCATCTTTAACTCTTTCGATAGGGACATTATCTGCTCAGAACTATCAAGTTCCGGTATCGGAAAAAAACGAACCCATGATGAAAGGTAAATTCCAACCCACATGGAGTTCACTGGAAAATTATCAAGTTCCCGAATGGTTTAGAAATGCAAAGTTCGGAATATGGGCACATTGGGGGCCACAGTGTGTAGAAGGTTCAGGCGACTGGATGGCACGTTCCATGTATCTGGAAGGATCAGCGGAATATAAACATCATGTAGAGCACTATGGACATCCTTCTGAAGTGGGTTTCAAAGATATTATTCCTTTATTTAAAGCTGAAAAATGGAACCCGGACAAATTGGTTGAATTCTATAAAAAGATAGGTGCACAATATTTCTTCGCTTTAGGCAACCATCACGATAATTTCGACCTTTGGGACAGCAAATATCAAGCCTGGAATTCAAAAAATATGGGACCAAAACGTGATATTCTGGCAGAATGGGAACAAGCTGCACGTAAGTACGAACTTCCATTTGGTATCAGTTTCCATGCCGACCATGCCTGGACTTGGTATGAGCCCTCTCAACGTTATGATAGAAACGGTCCCAAAGCTGGTGTTCCTTACGATGGTACACTGACAAAAGCTGACGGTAAAGGTAAGTGGTGGGAAGGATACGACCCGCAGGATTTATATGCGCAAAATCATCCGATGAGTAAAGGAAGTTGGGTAGACGGTATGATACATAGCCAATGGGCTTGGGGAAATGGAGCATGCCTACCTACACAAGAATATTGCACGAACTTCTATAACCGCACGGTAGATGCTATCAATCGTTACAATCCTGATCTCATCTATTTTGATGTAACAGTAGTTCCATTCCACCCTATCAGCGATGCAGGATTGAAGATCGCAGCTCACTTCTACAATCATAATATGGCCACTCATAAAGGAAAACTGGAGGCTGTCATGCTGAGTAAGATATTGGATGAAAACCAACGCAAAGCTATAGTCTGGGATGTAGAGCGCGGGGCACCCAATGAGATTATGGAGCAACCATGGCAATCCTGTTCATGCATTGGAGGATGGCATTACAATACATCTATTTATGAGAATAACTGGTATAAATCCGCGGCAGATGTTGTAAAACTATTAGTTGACATCGTAAGTAAAAATGGCAATCTGCTGCTCAGTGTTCCACTACGGGCTGATGGTACCTTTGATGAGAAGGAAGAAAGGATATTGAATGAATTCGGAGATTGGATGAATATTAATAGAGAGGCCATCTTTGATACTCGTCCTTGGGAAATATTCGGTGAAGGTCCGATAGCTGAAGCAGATATCAAAATTAATGCACAAGGGTTCAACGAAGGATCATATAGCAGAGCTACGGCACAAGAAATCCGCTTCACACAGACTAAAAAGGACTTATATGCTACGGTTCTGGCTTGGCCGACAGAAAAGCAAATACTCATCAAATCATTGTCTGATGAAAGTAAATTATTCCCTGGTAAGATTAGTAGAGTGGAATTATTAGGTTATGGCAAAGTTTCATTCACCCGTACGGACAAAGGGTTACTTATAAATATGCCTGATAAACAGATTAATAAAATTGCTCCAGTTTTCAAAATAAGAAAATAGCTCATACTAAAAATAGGAAGATGGGGTTATCGGCTTTAAAAAGCCGATAACCCCATACGCAAAAAGAATATGAAAGATAAAGGATACAGAGTAAAGGAATACCATTGTCGCGTAAAAAGGTATTGTCAAACAATGAACTTGAAAAATAATCCTGATTTGATTGCCATGTATAGAAGATGTCACAGCCAAGCAAAAGCTTGGCCGGAAATCAGAGAAGGCATCCGTTCAGTAGGTATTTTAGAAATGGAAATATATATAGAGGGGGCAAAATTGTTCATGATTGTAGAAACCCCACTTGATTTTGATTGGAAAACTGCCATGGATAAATTATCTCACTTACCCAGACAAGCAGAGTGGGAGAATTATGTATCCAGATTCCAAGAGTGTGTCGCAGAAAGCACCTCAGCTGAAAAATGGAAATTAATGGAACGAATGTTCTATCTATATGAATAACGATATTCAAATCCTTTCATTTGGGTATTTAATCATATCATGAAAGTTTTTTATCCCCTTTATAACTTGTTTTTATACCTTCTGGTTGATAGAAAGGCTTTATTTTGCTTTATCTAACAGTTGATCTAATCAAAAACGATTGTAATATTATGAAGAAAAATATTTTTATCAGTTTAGTATTTAGTATTCTGATTTCAGAACCAATAACAGCACAGACAAAAGCAAACAATCCTTTCGGTAATGCCTTAATACCTGACATGATTGCAGATGCAAGCATTCAAGAGATAGAGGGTATGTTTTACTGCTACGCCACTACCGACGGATATGGTCAGGGACTAGAAACTTCAGGACCACCTGTTGTGTGGAAGTCAAATGATTTTGTTCACTGGAGCTTTGAAGGTACTTATTTCCCTTCTGCAATGAAAGAGAAATATTGGGCTCCAAGTAAAGCTATCTTTGCCAATGGTAAGTATTATATATATCCTACTATCAATGGATATATGTATCCGGCTGTTTCTAATAACCCCGAGGGACCGTTTAAACTGGCCCGCGGAAAAGATGAGTTCCACAAGCCTTTCACGTCTTCTACTTTATTGCAGACAAAAGATCCCGGTGGCATCGATGCCGAGGTTTTCATTGACGATGACGGTCAGGCTTATATATTTTGGGGACGCCGTCATGTGGCTAAATTGGGCAAAGATATGATCACCGTAGATTCAGTTATACAAATTATTACTACTCCCCGGAAAGAATATTCCGAAGGTCCCATCTTCTTTAAAAGAAAAGGCATATATTACTATTTGTACACCATCGGCGGAGATGAAAAATATCAGTATGCTTATGTAATGAGCAAGACATCTCCAATGGGACCTTTTGAATATCCGGAACAGGATATTATTTCTACAACAAATTATGAAAGAGGCGTTTTCGGTCCGGGGCATGGTTGTGTTTTCAATCCGGAAGGAACGGATGATTACTATTTTGCTTATCTGGAATTTGGACGGCGTAGCACAAACCGACAGACATATGTTAATCGGTTGGAATTCAATGAAGACGGCACAATCCGTCCTGTCGATCTTACCCTGGAAGGAGTAGGCGCCTTACGAAAAATTAAACAAGAGAAAAAATTAAAGACAGATACAGTTTATGCGTCCAGCATATCAGCTCCATTGAATATCGAACCGATGAAAGATCCTTCATGCCGTCGTACTGAGTATTTCATCCCGGCTTTTGCAATAGACGGTGCCAATGGCTCCCGTTGGATGGCTGCTGACCAAGATAAAGAGAATTGGATTATTGCAGATTTAGGAACAGCTAAAAAGGTGCACCGCAGTGAAGTCTACTTTGTACGTCCGACGGCAGGACATGCCTACCTGCTTGAAGGATCTGCCGATGGAAAGGTATGGCAAGTCTGTGGAGGACATGAAGATATAAAAATACAGTCACCACACATTGATACTCCGAATAAGAAATACCGCTATCTCCGAATAAAAATTTTAAAAGGAATTGCGGGAATCTGGGAATGGAACATTCATTAATCTTAATGCGAAGTTATTATGAAACACTTATTATCAGTACTCTTTTGTACCTGTTTTAGTATTTACCTGACTGCGCAGCAATCCGTTGAGTGGAGTAACTGGAAAAATTGGGGTGATCAAGGGGACGGAACCTACATAAACCCCATCATTCCGTCAGATTACAGCGATATTGACTGTATCAGAGTAGGTGAAGACTATTATGCCATATCCTCCACATTTCAATTCTCCCCGGGAATGACACTTCTGCATTCCAAAGACCTTGTAAACTGGGAAATCTATGGAAATATCATAGATGACCTGACACAAATAAGCGAAGGTTTAAACTGGACCCGCATGGACCGCTATGGCCGTGGTGTATGGGCAGGGACACTCCGACACTATAACGGACGCTTCTATTTATTTTTCGGTACCCCCGATGAAGGCTATTTTATGACATCCGCTTCACGTGCCGGAGGCCCATGGGAGCCGCTGACACCGTTGCTCCCCGAACCCGGTTGGGATGATTGTACTGCAATGTGGGATGAGAATGGGAAAGCTTACTTTGTCGGCACTCATTTTGCCGACGGATATAAGACTTATCTTTTTAAGATGTCTGAGGATGGGAAAAGCATTGATCGGAAATCTGCGAAACTCATTAATTCAGGTAGTGGCAGGGAAGCCAGTAAGCTGATTAAGGTGAACGGCTGGTATTATCTGATTTTCAGTGAACATAAGCCAGGAGTAGGACGCTACGTCATGGCAAAACGTTCCAAAAAATTGGCAGGACCCTATAAGGAAGAAAAACAATTGGCATTACCCAGTTGTGAGGCCATGGAACCGAATCAGGGAGGCATTATTCTGGGAAAGGACAATAACTGGTATTTTCTTACCCATCATGGAACAGGAGACTGGAGCGGGCGGATTGTCAGTCTGTTACCTGTTACATGGGTACAGGATTGGCCCATACCAGGTGAAGTGCTTCCTCAGAATATCGGTACAATGAAATGGGATGGAAAGATTCCTTTTAAACATACTGAAAAGTTATCCATCAAACGTAGTGATGACTTCGATGAGGACTGTCTTGCTCCGCAGTGGCAATGGAACTATCAACCAAGAAAAGATTACTTTTCCCTTACTGAACGTCCGGGATGGTTGCGTCTGAAAGCCTATCGACCTTTGGAAACTAATAATTTATTAAAGGCAGGCAATACACTCACGCAACGCACCTTTAGAAAACAGAATAACGATGTAACTATAAAAATGGATATTTCCAATATGCAGGATGGTCAGAAAAATGGACTCTGCCATTTCTCTTCCCAACACTCGGCTATTGGTATAGTGAAGGAAGAAGACGCCTGTTATCTTGAATACAGGAAAAATGGTAATATAACGAAAGGAATTCAGATACATTCAGAATTTATCTGGTTCAGAACGGAATGGGGAATGGATGGCAAATCCCAATACTACTATAGTCTGGATGGCGATAATTTTCTGCCTTTTGGTGAGAAATACCAGTTGACATGGGGAAATTACAGGGGTGACCGGATAGGAATCTATTGTTTTAATGATAAAAAAGAAACTGGCTCTGTAGATGTAGATTATTGCCATTACAGATAAAATAATCCAGGCACAGGCTAAAATCGATATATTTCATATAATTATCGATTAAATCCTACATTATTAATTATAAAAAGGAATAATTGTCGATATTTTGCTATACATTCCATATTTTATCCTATTATTATAAATAGTTAATTCATACATTTGCATATAAGTATAAACAAAACTAATGCCTATGAAAATCAGAACTTTATTAACCTTATTATCATTCTCGACAGGGACCTTCTAAAAGAAGATTTACCAGGTTTCAACCTCTAGAAGAACAAAAAAATAGCACTCATTTTCGTACCTAGAATATAACAGTTACACGCAAAGTTGTATTACCGTTTTTTCTGGAACGCAACAACTATGCCTATTAATCTAATATAAATCAATTATTATGAAACATCGATTAGCCAGCCAACATTATTGGCAATCAACACAAGGCCTAAGAAAAGCTCTTTTGATCTTGTGCTTTTCAGGAGCTCCTTTTTTCCCAGTTGTAGAGCACATAAATGCGACAGTCTATGTCACCACCACAGTGGATCAACAGAAGAAAGAAGTAAAAGGAACTATCTATGACGAAACAAATGCCCCTGTAGCAGGTGCAACTGTCGTTGTTAAAAGCTCGACAAGAGGATGCATCACCGACATCGACGGTAAATTTTCAATTTCGGTGAACGTGGGAGATGAATTATTAGTTAGCTTTCTCGGGTATCAAACTGAAAATGTTAAGATAACCACTAATAACGAATACACTGTACATCTCAAACCAAAAGTTGACGAACTAGATGAAGTAACCGTCGTAGCCTTCGCAAAACAGAAAAAGGAAAGCGTTATCAGTTCTGTTACTACCGTTAAACCGTCTGAATTGAAAGTACCGAGTAGTAACCTGACAACAGCTCTTGCCGGTAGAATGTCAGGAGTCATAGCCTATCAAACCAGTGGTGAACCGGGAAAAGATGATGCAAGTTTCTTCATCCGAGGTGTAACGACATTTGGATATGCAGCAAGTCCTCTCATTCTAATTGACAATGTAGAACTCACCACCGCTGACCTCGCACGTCTAAATGTAGATGACATTGCTAGTTTTTCCATAATGAAAGATGCAACAGCTACTGCATTATATGGTGCACGTGGTGCAAACGGCGTAATTCTTGTAACAACCAAAGAAGGTAAAGAAGGTAAAGCAACAGTCAACATCAGAATAGAAAACTCAGTTTCTACGCCGGTCCGTACTATTGAGACAGCAGATCCGATCACATATATGCAGCTTCACAATGAAGCAGTCAAAACCCGCAACCCATTGGGAGTATTACCATATTCTCAATCAAAGATAGATAACACCATCAGAAATCTGAATTCATACGCTTTCCCAGCTGTCAATTGGTATGACGAAATGTTCAAAAAGTACACTATGAACCAACGTGTAACAGCCAATATTAGTGGAGGTGGCAATGTTGCAAGGTACTATATTGCTGCTTCTTTTTTCAATGACAACGGTGTACTGAATGTAGACAAGCAAAACAATTTCAATAGCAATATCAGCTTAAAGAAATATTCCGTTCGTTCCAATATCAATATTAACCTGACTAAAACAACAGAAGCCATCATCCGTGTAAATGGTTCATTCGATGATTATCGCGGACCAATAGACGGCGGTGATGCTCTCTATAATAAAGTAATGAAGACAAGTCCTGTCTTATTCCCGAAATCATTTCCTAACGTAGGCGAGTATACAAACAACACACACCTCATGTTCGGTAATTATGGAGACGGCACTTACATAAATCCGTATGCCGATATGGTCAAAGGATATAAAGACTATAGTCGTACTTCTATTGTAGCACAAGGCGAATTAAAACAAAGCCTGGATTTCATTACAAAAGGATTGAATGTACGAGGACTTATCAGTACCACCCGCTATGTTTATTCGGATGTTTCCCGCTACTATAATCCTTATTATTACGCCATGGGAGCCTACGACCAGTCGAAGAACACATATAGCCTGACCTTACTGAATCCTAACGGCGGTACAGAGTACCTGAATTATAATGAAGGAGCAAAAGATGTAACCACTACTAACTACATGGAAGCCGCCATGAGCTACAATAGAGACTTTGATGAACATGGAATTAGCGGTATGTTAGTATTTACCCGTCGTACTCAGCAGAATAGCAATGCAGGAGATCTGCAAAAATCACTACCATACAAAAACCAAGGACTATCCGGAAGATTCACTTATTCATACGACAAACGTTATTTTGCCGAATTTAACTTTGGATACAATGGCTCCGAACGCTTTGCCGAAAATGAACGTTACGGTTTTTTCCCTTCTTTCGGTGTAGGTTACCTGATGTCAAATGAGAAGTTCTGGAAGCCACTTGAAAAGACAATCAATAAACTGAAATGGAAATTTACATATGGGCTTGTCGGAAATGACGCTATTGGTGATTCTAATGACCGTTTCTTCTATCTGTCAAACGTAAACATGAATGATGAGAATAAAGGGCAGGATTTCGGAACTAACTGGGGAAACCATATTAATGGTATCACCGTCACTCGCTATGCCAATGAAGTCATCACATGGGAAAAAGCCAAGAAAATGAACATTGGTATTGAGCTGGGGCTATTCAACAAACTGGAAATTCAGGCAGATGTGTTCTACGAAAAGCGGAACAGTATCCTTATGACCCGTTCATACATACCCTCAACCATGGGATTGACAGCCGATGTGCGTGCCAATGTAGGAGCGGCATCGGGTAAAGGAATAGATATGTCTGTAGATTACTCACATTCCATCAATAAAGACTTATGGGTTACCGGACGTGCCAACTTCACTTATGCCACCAGCAAATATGAAAAAATAGAAGAGCCTGACTATCTGGGTGCCGGAACTCCATGGAGAAGCCAACTGGGACAAAAATTGAGCCAGCAATGGGGATTTATTGCAGAACGCCTGTTCATTGATGAGGCTGATATAGCCAACTCACCGGAACAGAACTTTGGCGGTAAGCTTATGGCAGGTGATATTAAATATAAAGATGTTGATAAAGACGGTAAAATTACTGAAGCTGACAAGGTCCCCATAGGATATCCAACCACTCCTGAAATAACCTATGGTTTTGGATTGTCAGCGGGATATAAAGGTTGGGATCTTTCTGCTTTCTTCCAAGGCAATGCACGTTCTTCTTTCTGGATTGATCCTAATCGTATATCACCATTCATCGATACAGATGACGATAACAATACCCACTCACAAAATGCTCTCCTAAAGGTCATAGCAGACAATCACTGGTCTGAGGCCAACAGGAATATCTATACCTTCTGGCCACGTTTAGCGAATGAAAGTGTACCAAACAATACACAATCCAGTACCTGGTGGATGCAAGACGGTTCTTTCATGCGCCTGAAATCATTGGAACTAGGATACACACTGCCTGAAAGATGGACTCGCAAAGCCCGCATCAGCAATGTGCGCATTTACTTAAATGGAACCAATCTTCTCACATTCAGTAAGTTCAAATTGTGGGATCCTGAAATGGGCGGCAACGGCCTTGGATATCCTATTCAAAGAGTATATAATATTGGTTTAAGTGTTAACTTTTAAATAATATGAATATGAAAATACGAGAGATACTTGCTGTCCTGGCAGTAAGCGCGTTATGCGGATGTACAGATTTCCTAGACGTCGTACCCGATAATATAGCAACCATCGAAATGGCATTCAACAATAGAGCAAATGCAGAAAAATATCTGGCTACCTGTTATGCACGTGTACCGCTATATGGCAATCAACATGAGAATCCGGGTCTGACCGCTGGCAATGACATTTGGTATTACACCATGGAAGATCATTATTTCAGTAATACATGGGCATTCGGAATTGCCAATGGGCTACAAAATGTCAGTGACCCAATAAACAATTACTGGGATGGGGTCAAAGGAGGAAAACCTTTATACCAAGCCATACGCGACTGTAATATCTTCATTGAAAATGTTTCGGACAGAAATCGAGTTACCGACTTGAATGAAACAGACAGGAGAAGATGGATTGCCGAAACAAAAACTCTGAAAGCTTACTATCATTTCTATCTATTTCAATTATATGGCCCTATTCCCATTGTAGATGTCAATCTCCCCATCTCTGCAACGGAAGAAGAAGTTCGTATAAAACGTGATAAAGTAGAAACAGTCGTCAATTATATCGTAAACCTTATTGATGAGGCTACTGGTGATTTACCTCTAAAGATTCAGAATGAGGCAACCGAAATGGGACGTCTTACCCAGCCTGCTGCCTTGGCTATCAAAGCCAAAACATTATTGCTGGCTGCCAGCCCACTCTTCAATGGAAATACAGATTATGCCAATTTCAAAGACTGGGATGGAGAACCTTATTTTCCTCAGGAATATAGTACCAACAAATGGAAACTTGCTGCGGACGCTTGCGAAGAGGCACTCAAAACTGCTATAGAAGCAGGGCATGGGCTTTATAATTTCAAAGAAGAATCATTAACAAATCTACCGGATGGGCTGATGTACTCCATGAATGTAAGACAAGCTGTAACAGAACGTTTTAACAGAGAACTTGTATGGGGATGCGGCAAATCATATACCCGTGATCTACAGTGTCATTGCCAACCAAGATTAGCTGCCTACCAGATTGAGAAAGAATATACATGCAGAGGAATGTATGCTCCTACCCTCGACATAGCAGAAATGTTCTATTCAAGCAATGGTGTACCCATTGAAGAAGATAAGGAATGGATTAGCAGCAATGGCTATAGCGAACGTTATCAAGTGGCAACCGCTACCGAAGCTGACAAATATTTTGTTAAGGAAGGATATCAGACCGCCAAGCTAAATCTGAACCGTGAACCCCGTTTTTACGGAACTCTAGGATTTGACGGAGCAAGTTGGTACGGTCATGGTAAAAACAATCCGGATGATCTGTATTATCTGGAAGCGAAGAAAGGACAGGTCAGCGGCCAATCATCTCTTGCCTTATATTCTATCACCGGATATTATGCAAAAAAACTGATTTACTATAAAAATATAATTTCTCAAACATCCGAAGTTATCGAAGAGTACCCGTTCCCCATCGTTCGCTTGGCCGATTTGTATCTGATGTATGCAGAAGCACTGAATGAAGCGACTGACAACGGAGAATTTGTGCCAACAGAGGTCTATACTAATATTGATATCGTCAGAGAACGTTCCGGATTAGAAGGGGTTATAGATTCATGGAAGAAATATTCTACCAGTCCTAATAAGCCATCCACCAAAGAAGGAATGCGGGAAATTATTCGAAGAGAACGTCAGATTGAATTAGCTCTTGAAGGTATACGATATCATGATCTACGCCGGTGGAAACTTGCCAAAAGTACTTATAATAACACCTTTGTAAGAGGTTGGAGCATAGACCAGGAGAACACAGAAGATTATTATGTAGTTCGTAATATCGCACAAAAGAAATATAGTCAAAAGGACTATTTGTGGCCTGTAAAATATGATGATATCATTAAAAATCCGAATTTAAAGCAAAATCCAGGATGGTAATAAAAAAGGAGAACATTATTATGAAGAAATATTATATACTAATCAGTTTATTCACATTCCTATTAATGGGATGTGAGGAAGATAACCTGCATAAACCTTATGGACCGGATGACGGCATAGCCCCGGGAAAAGTAGAAGTATTGTCTTATACGGCAACTGCCGGCGGTGCCATCATCAACTTCAGAAGTCCAGACAATGAAGACCTCATGTACATCGTTGCCAAATACAAACTGGCATCCGGTAAAGAAATGGAGAGCCGTGTTTCTGCATATTCCAGCAGTTTAAAGGTAGAAGGTTTCGGAGACACAGAAGAGAAACAGATCACATTTTATGCTGTAGACCGGAAAGAAAATATCGGAGAACCTATAACCTACAATATTATTCCTCTCACACCTTCTTATATTGAGGCATACAACACTCTGGAAACGAACGAAACTTTTGGAGGTATTGCTATATCCATGCAAAATCCTTCTGCAAGTGACCTTGCCATAGAAGTAATCACCCCAGATTCACTCAACCAATGGACTACAGTACAAACCAATTATACTGCTGCCAAAAACATCAATATCACAGCACGCGGATATAAGCCGGAAGAGAGAAAATTTGGAGTAATTATCAGAGACAGATGGGACAATGCAACCGATACCGTATTCACTACAGTAACACCATGGGAAGAGTATGAACTGGATAAAGGGAAATTCAATGAAGTAATACTGGACAATGATATCCCGATGAATGCATGGGGACACTGGTTGGGCAAGATATGGAATGGCAGTCATAACTACGGGGACGGATGGGATATGGCTCACTCTCCGCAAGACAACCAAACGATGCCCATCTGGTTTACATTCGATTTAGGAGTAACCACTCACTTAAGTCGTTATCTGTATTGGCAACGCTTGGATGACTCTTTCTTATATCAACATGGCAACATGAAAGAATGGGAAGTTTGGGGTCGTGCCGATAAACCAGACCAAAGCGGAAGTTGGGATGGATGGACCTTATTGACTACATGTGAAAGTTACAAACCTTCAGGATTACCTGCAGGGCAAATCTCCAATGAAGACAAAGAATACGCCAGTGCGGGCGAAGAGTTCATCTTCCCAACAGATGCTCCGGCAGTACGGTACATCCGTTTTAAAGCATTAAGCACGTACACAGGAGTTAAGTTTATTCATTTAATGGAAGTTACTTTCTATGGAAAACCAGTTGAAACTAAATAAAAGAAGCCTTATGAAACATATAATTATTATACTCTGTGTAATTGCCGGAATATGTTCATCCTGCAATGATATGTTAGAAAATATCCAGCCATATCTGGATGAAGGAGAGACCATCTATGTAGGAAAAGTCGATTCACTGACCGCTTCTTCCGGAAGAAATCGAATTTTACTCAAAGGACTATACATATATGGAGTAACTCAAAAGAAATGTGTGATACGTTGGCAGTCTCAGGGAGAAGAAGATAAATCACTGGAACTGGACGTTGTACGAGAAAACACCATCGACCCGTTTGAAGTGATGATTAATGATCTGGAAGAAGGACAATATGAGTTCTCAATAACCACTTATGATGCCAAAGGTAACTCTTCCATCGAATCTGTTATTGAGGGGTACGCATATGGAGATTTCTATGAAGGTAACCTTGTGAACAGAAAAATGGATAGACTATACACAGACGGAAACGATATTGTCATCTCATGGCGGCCTGCCAATAATGCCTTGAAATGTGAAATGTATTATACAGATATCACCGGTAAGGAGAAGACAATTAAGATTCCAATAGCAGAAACAGAAACCCGGATAGAAGACTGCGACCAGACAAAAGTTTTACGCTGGCGGACTATCTATCTGCCGGAAGAAAATGCTATTGACTATTTCTATTCTGATTTTACAGAAACAACAGTCCCCTAAAGATACAATATCGGGAAAAGGTAGAAAGATTGATTTCAGGATAACAACTAAAAAATAAACTACTTATGACATATAATCAAGGATACACAGCAAAACAACACTCTGTACCTGTAAAAAGGTACTGCCAGACATTAAACCTTAAAAACAATCCGGCACTTATTGCAGAGTATCGTAAGATACACAGCAAAAAAGAAGCATGGCCTGAAATAAGAAAAGGTATCCGCTCCGTCGGAATTCTGGAAATGGAAATATACATATCAGGCTTCCAAGTATTCATGATTATAGAAACTCCTCTTGATTTTGATTGGGAAACGGCTATGAATACACTGTCCCATTTACCCAAACAAGCTGAATGGGAAGAGTATGTATCAGAATTCCAAGAATGTGCTCCTAAAAGCACTTCTGCTGAAAAATGGAAACTGATGGAACGAATGTTCTATCTATATGATTAATAATAAAAAAAAGAAACCAATGAAAAAGTTTATCTATTCTACATTGACTCTGGCTCTATTAGCCTCATGCCAGTCCATAAACAAAGAGTCTTATAACATAGACTCGGTTGCTTCACCTAAGGGAACAGAAGTTTTTCATCCTGACTGGAAAAATATAGCAGACAACTACCAGTTCCCGGAATGGTTTGCTGATGCTAAGTTTGGAATTTTCATTCATTGGGGACCTTACTCTGTACCGGCTTACGATACCGAATGGTATTCACGCAATATGTATCAAAAAGACCACCATGTATATAAACACCATATTGAAACGTGGGGACCTCAGGATAAATTTGGCTACAAAGATTTTATCCCTTTGTTCAAAGCTGAAAAATTCAATGCAGAGGAATGGGTCAAACTGTTCAAAGAAGCTGGAGCTAAATACATAGTACCCGTGGCTGAACATCACGATGGTTTTTCCATGTACAACAGTAAACTTAATAAATGGAATGCCGTAAATATGGGCCCTAAAAAAGACATTATAGGGTTACTGAAAGAAGCCATAGAAAAAGAAGGTCTCATTTTTGGATTATCGACTCATAGAGCCGAAAATGCTTGGTTCTATAATGGTGGAATGAAATTTCCATCCGATGTACAAGACTCCACCATCTCCCTATACGGAAGAAGATACGATAATGAAAAATATACCGAAGATTTTGCTCGTGAATGGCTTACTCATACTTATGAACTAATTAACAAATATGAGCCAAAACTCATTTGGTTCGACTGGACAGTTAACAATCCGGTACTAATGCCATATTTCAATAAGTTTATGGCTTACTATTACAATAACGCTTTGGATTGGGGCAAAAATGTAGTAGTAAATACCAAATATGGATATCCAACTAATGTTCAAGTATGGGATATAGAAAGAGGAAAATCCGGAAAAATGATGCAATTCCCCTGGCAAACTGATACTTCTGTGGGTAAAAAATCATGGTCATACATTGATGGAGAAGAAAATAAAAGCCCGGAGCAAATTGTACATGACTTAATTGACATAGTTAGTAAAAACGGGAATCTATTATTGAATATCGGTCCCCGTGCTGACGGCACAATCACTGATGAACAAAAAGCAGTATTACTCTCTATTGGTAAATGGCTAAAAGTAAATGGAGAAGCTATTTATGGCACACGATGTTGGAAGAAGTTCGGAGAAGGAGATACTGAAGCCACAAAAGGCGCTTTTTCCGATAATGCAGCAATCGCTTATACTGCCCAAGATATGCGTTTCACTACTAAAGATAATGACCTTTATGCAATTATTCTAAATTGGAGTGATAACGGAACCTTAATAAAGTCTTTAAATAAAGAATCAATTGCCGATGCCAAGATAGTTAGAATAAACCTCTTAGGATCTGATGAAAAGATTGATTGGAAACAAACCGATGAAGGATTAAAGATATCTTTCCCGCAAAATAAACCTTGTGAATATGCCTATTCTTTTAAAATATCTTTTAATAAGAAAGTTGGAGAACATCTTAAATCAGAGGCTGTCAATGAATGAGGTAGTGAAATATAACCCTAAAAACTAAGCTCAATCCAAATGAAAACTATTTCAGCAATCCCGTAACCGAAATGTATCATATTTGTTACCATTTCTTCAATTTGCCGCAAAAAGTATGAAACGCGATGTCTCTACTTTTGCGGCAAATTCATTAACGTATCATAACAAGTATGAAACACATTTTTAGAGTATTTACGCTCTTATTCTTATTTACAGCGGTCAGCAATCTGACAAAAGCTGATGAGAAAACAAACGTAGTAAAACAAGGCACTGTACGCGGTCGTATCATCGACACTTCAAAGCAAACCCTTCCGGGTGCCTCCGTTTACATTGAAAAGCTACATGCCGGCGTAACGAGTGACGTCAACGGCTTCTACACTTTCCCTAATCTGGAACCGGGAACTTACACCGTAAAAGTAAGTTATGTAGGTTACTCACCTGTGGAATTAAAAATAACGATTCCCGAAGGACGTACCCTAGAGAAAGATGTCATACTAAACGAAGGACTCGAACTTCAGGAAGTGGTAGTAGGTGGAGCTTTCCAGGGACAACGCCGCGCTATTAATTCACAGAAAAACAGCCTCGGCATCAAGAATGTGGTTTCTGCCGACCAAGTAGGCAAGTTTCCGGATTCTAACATTGGAGATGCTTTGAAACGTATTTCAGGTATCAACGTACAGTATGACCAGGGCGAAGCCCGTTTCGGACAAGTACGTGGAACAAGTGCGGATATGAGTTCCGTCACCATCAACGGCAACCGAGTTCCTTCTGCTGAAGGCGATACACGTAATGTACAGCTCGACCTAATCCCTGCGGATATGATACAGACGATCGAAGTGAATAAAGTCGTTACTCCGGATATGGATGCCGACGCCATCGGTGGCTCCATTAATTTAGTGACCAAGAACTCTCCTTATAAGCGTTTCATCAGTGCCACTGCCGGAACCGGTTACAACTGGATTAGCGACAAAGCACAATTAAATTTAGGATTTACTTATGGTGACCGTTTCTTCAACGACAAATTGGGAGTCATGCTTTCCGCTTCTTACCAAAACTCGCCTTCCGGTTCGGACGATGTTGAATTTGTATGGGACAAAGATGTAGAAACCGGAGAACTCTGCATCACCGACTACCAGGTTCGTCAATACTACGTCACCCGAGAGCGTCAAAGTTATTCCGCCGCCCTCGACTGGGATATTAACGAAAACAACAAACTCACCTTCAAAGGTATCTTCAATAATCGCAATGATTGGGAAAACCGTTACCGCCTCACCGTGAAAGGCATCAACCTGGAAGAGGATGACAATGGCAACGAATACTGTTCTATTAACAACAAAGGTACCATGCGTGTACAGACCAAAGGCGGCACGCCCGATAACCGCAACGCCCGTCTGGAACGTCAACGCACCATGGACTTTACCCTCGGCGGTGAGCATCTCTTCGGCAAACTGGATACAAGATGGAGTGTTAACTACGCCAAAGCCAGCGAAGAACGTCCCAACGAACGTTACATCGACTATCAGCTGAAAAAACAGAAATTCAATATGGATCTGAGTGACGAACGTAAACCACTGCTTACTCCGCAAGAAGGTTCAACCATGTATCTGAACGATGATTTCAGCCTGAAAGAAGTGACCGAACAACAAGAAGACATTCAGGAAAAAGACTTTAAGTTCAAACTCGACTTCAGCCTGCCGCTTACGAAAGGAGAATTCGGAAACCACCTGCGCTTCGGTGCCAAAGTAGTACATAAGACTAAGGACAAGGAAATTGACTTCTACGAATATACCCCGCTGGATGAAGAAGGTTTCGACAAAGCCAGTCTGGCTGCTGCCGTCGACCAGAATCGTGACGGATACATTCCGGGAGATCAATACAAAGTGGGCAGTTTCGTAAGCAAAGAATATTTGGGATCTCTCGACCTGAATAATGCAAGCCTGTTCGAAAAAGAGCAAGTGCAAGAAGAACTCGCCACCAACTTCAAGGCAAAAGAAACTGTCGCAGCCGGTTATCTGCGTTTCGACCAGAAACTCGGCAAGAAGTGGGATCTGATGCTCGGATTACGTCTGGAAAATACACATGTGAAATATTCCGGTAGCCAATTCGATGCAGATGAAGAGAAAACAACCCGCACGCCCTACGAATCGGATAGTTACCTAAATGTACTTCCCTCCGTCCTGGTGAAATATGATGTAAACGATGACTTCAAGGTACGCGCTTCGTTCACCAACACCATTGCACGCCCCAAGTACTCCGCCTTGGCGCCCAACATCACAATTAAGCGCAGCGACAACGAGATTTCCCTCGGTAATCCGGGATTGAAGCCGACACTCTCCTATAACTTCGATCTGAGTGGTGAATATTATTTCAAAAGTATCGGTCTCGTCAGTGCCGGCATCTTCTACAAGAAGATTAACGACTTCATTGTAGACCAGACATTGCGCAACTATAGCTACAACGGAACCACCTATACTAAATTCAGCCAGCCGCGCAACTCCGGCAATGCTGATCTGCTGGGTGTGGAAGTAGCCTATCAACGCGACTTCAGTTTCATTGCCCCGTCCTTGAAGTGCATCGGTTTCTACGGAACTTACACCTATTCTTACTCCCGGGTAGATAACTTCAACTTCGAAGGACGCGAGAATGAAAGCAGCCTGCGCCTCCCGGGATCTCCGGAGCACACAGCCAATGCTTCACTCTTCTTCGAGAAGTCAGGATTAAGTATCCGCCTCTCTTATAACTATGCATCTGCATTCATCGATGAAATGGGTTCGGAAAAGTTCTATGACCGTTACTACGATGCTGTGAATTATATGGATGCCAATGCCAGCTATACTTTCGGCAAGAAGTTGAAAACGACCTTCTATGCTGAAGCTAACAACCTGCTGAACCAGCCTTTACGCTACTATCAAGGTACAAAGGATCGCACGATGCAAAGCGAACACTACGGTATAAAGGTAAATGCAGGTGTGAAAATCAATTTCTAACCACTTAAGTAACAATCAAAAAATATCATAATGAAAAAAGTATTCTCTCTCCTTTTAGTTATTCTCCTCAGTAATTGGGCTATCGCACAGATAACGGACTATTCCATATTCGACAAGAAATTCAATTTTTATGTGGCCAACGATCTCGGCCGCAACGGCTACTACGACCAGAAGCCTATAGCCGAGCTGATGGGAACCATGGCCGAAGAAATAGGCCCCGAATTTGTAGTTGCCACCGGAGATATACATCATTTCGAAGGCGTACGCAGCGTGAATGATCCGTTATGGATGACAAACTATGAGCTCATCTACTCTCACCCGGAACTGATGATCGACTGGTTCCCCGTACTCGGCAATCATGAGTACCGTGGCAACACACAGGCGGTATTGGACTACACCAACATCAGTCGCCGCTGGACCATGCCCGCCCGCTACTATACAAAGGCATTTGAAGACAAAGGTACCACTATCCGCATCGTCTGGATAGACACCGCCCCTATGATGGACAAATACCGCAATGACTCCGCCACCTATCCCGACGCGTGCAAACAGGATTTACAAAAACAACTCTCTTGGATCGACTCTGTACTGACCAGTGCCAAAGAAGACTGGATCATCGTAGCCGGACACCATCCCATCTATGCAGAAACTTCGAAAGATGACAGCGAACGTCTGGATATGCAGAAACGTCTCGATCCGATACTCCGCAAGCACAAGGTAGACATGTACATCTGCGGACATATCCACAACTTCCAGCATATTCGCAGGCCGGGAAGTGATATCGACTACATTGTCAACTCAGCCGGTTCCCTTGCCCGCAAAGTGAAACCCACAGAAGGAACCGTCTTTTGTAATCCGGAACCGGGCTTCTCTGTAGTATCTGCGGACAAAAAAGAACTGACATTGCGAATGATTGATAAAAAAGGCAACATACTGCATACCATAAGCCGGAAAAAATGAGAAAGGCCTGTTGGCGAAATTAATTCCATTGACGATAGTCATGAAAACGAATTCATTCGCCAACAGGTTAAAAAAAGAGATACAGCTTTATATGTCAAAGGAAAGCAATATATTTGTGCCTATCAAATATACAAACGCTATGAAGAAGTTATCTCTCTATCTACTACTCTGTCTACTAATTGCCGCATGCGTTAAAAACGACGACAAAGACGAACCCATCCTGGTAACCGACATTGTAATGCCTGCTCAGACCAGTTTTAACCCTGGTGATAAAGTCACGATTAAAGCACAAGGTATCCAACCCGGTGACGATATTATGTTCGAAATCTATTGGCCGCTCCCCGACCAACCCGCTCTAAACTATCAGGGATATGCTCTTGGAGTATCGCCTGTCATGATTGAACAGACCACTACAAGTATCACCTTCTTGGCACCGGGACATTATCCTGCCTCAACCACCAAGGTACGTCTGCGTCGCTCCGGTGAGATCATGACGCTTGGTGAGATTTCGGTAACCAACGGCGAAGCACCCAAAGAGTTTCAACTCTACGGCATTGTAAATTCTCATTCCGACACGAGTTATGATAACTGCATTGAGCACGTAAACCTCACAGATGGCAGCCCTAAGAACATAGTAAAATTGGCAGAAGACCAGAAAGATTTCTCCTGTGTAGTCAATGTCCCGGAAAGTCAGAACCTCTGCGGAATACAGACGATAGATGGAGTGCGCAAAGTATTCAGCTACGATCTTTCCATGCATTTCTGGCAAGATATGGGACTTGAAAACATATTGACCCTTTGCAACGGCCAAAGCTCTATAATAGCCGTAAGGCAAATATCCACCGATGAAGTGATATTGGCAACCACCGGCTCCTGGCCCTACACCCGAAACATGAATCAAGCTCTAACACGCCAATATAAACTGCCTGCCAATATAAAGCTCGAATCCTTGACACGCTATCCCAGTGTACAAGGCGGCGGCAGCCAACTGCTACTCTCGGCCGCTAACGGAAACAACAGCTTCATCCCCGTTGTACTGGATCTGCAACAAAATAGCGGGAAAATATACATCGGCGATCCGATACAGGCTACCGCACTCATTCCCTTCTGGACAATAATCAGCGGAAAAGATACCGGAACTACTAAATATGTGCGTACCGGTGGATATGCCGTAGTAAGAGCCGATAATGGCCAGACAGAACTGTGTCTTTGGAATCAGACAACAATGAGCTTGGATGAGCCTTTTGCCACATTCCCCAATTCGGCACGTTCAGTAACCATGCTCGCCCAAGATACAGAGACGATGAAAATTTATGTATTGTTCGAAGGTTATCGGAACGGCAGACTGATTTATGCCTACGACTTAGTGAAAAAGGACTGGCAGCAGGTTACAGACAACTATCCTTATTCGGAAATTGTAGCCGCACGATAAAGACACTTCATTTTCTTTATCATCCGCAGCCCTGTCGGACGACTTTAGCAACATTACAAACGGATAACTATCTGTGCGATAAAGCACTTAGTGTTCCACTACATTCACTCGTAGTGGAACACCCGTTCACCCCTATTGGGAAGTACCTTCACTCGTAGTGGGAGATGCCTTCTCTCGTAGTGGGAATCAGTTTCAATCCTACCGGGAGGATCGCTCATTCCCGCACCGGAAAAGGCTTACTTTTTCGGTCGCAGATCATCCTTAGGTATCGTCGTCGCACTCCCGTCGCGTGTAGCAATATAATGTGGAGACATAATTTCTATACCCTCTTCATTAAATCTATCCTGGATATTCTGGTGCAAATCGGAATAAACCTGTGCCAACTGGTTAGCATCTTTAATATATGCATTCACCTGATAGACCGGGTAATAATCCTGAAGAGACGTTTCCAATATAAACGGACGCGGATCATCTACCACTCCGGGAGTATTCAGAGCAGCCTCAACCAGAAGTTGATGTGTCTTCCGCCAGGGAATATCATACCCCACACTCACTTCCGAATGGATAATCAGCCCGTAGTCACGTGCCGACTGACTAAAGTTTACCGTATGCGAAGACATGATGAAAGAGTTCGGAATCGTCACCACCTCATTCTTCGGTGTACGGATGCGCGTCACCAACGGAGTCTTCTCTATTACATTTCCCGTAGTATCATTCAGCTTGATGCGGTCGCCCAACTTAAAGGGACGCATATAGGTGATTACCAATCCCGCAATAATATTCCCGATCACCGTACTCGAACCCAACGAAACAATCAAGCCGACAAAGACCGATATCCCCTGGAAAACGCCCGACTTGGAACCCGGCAGATAGGGATAAATCATAGCAATCATAAATGCATAAAGCAGGAAACGCACAATGTGAAACGTTGGCATAGCCCAATCGGCATAGAAGCCACTTATCTTCAGCCGCTCCGATTGAATTTCACTGGCAAGATAATGCACCAACCTCACCAGATACTTCACGGCAAGCCATATCACAAAGATGGTAAACAGGTTGGGAACATATTCTACTATACCCAGGAAGATGCTCTTTATAGGGTCCCATATATACGAGAATAACTTATAAGCAAGGTCTTTCGTTTGGGGAAATATGGAGAAAAGCAACGGCACCGTCAATATCAACTGGAGCAGCATTACGGCATATCGCAACAGATTTGCCAGAAAGACAAGCAGATTCACCTGCTTCTGCGTATCCAGCAATTCATATTCCTGAATGGAAATAGGTTTCAGTTTGGTATCCTTCAATCGTTGAATACGTACTTTCAGCTTATTGAACAACCAGGTGGTGAGTTTAAACAGCAGATACTGACCTATGATTACAAGAATGAAATAGAGAATACGTTTGCCAAGCTGCCACAGACTATGTTCGTCCTTCATTACCTTCAGCTTGTCTACGATCACTTTACGTTTGGCAGCCGCCAACTGGTCGCGCGAGCAACCTTCCCACAGGCCATCCTGATCCGTAAAAGAAGAAAGAACCTTATTACCGTACATCAGATCGGTAACAATATCACTGCTCTCTAAGTAAACCGAATCCGGTTGCAGATTAAATCGCTTGCCCAGTTCCGTTATTGCCGCTGCATTCATTTCGGCACGTTGCTGCGGAGTATGACCACCACGCTTGGCAAACAGGTAATATAGCGTATCGCCTTCCACCACCACCGGCACGCCTGTTGTCATCCGCCTGAGCGAATCAATACGCAATCGCTGCTTTGCCAGCTTCAGGGAGTCCGCCGCATCATACTTCAGCCTCATTTGCTCTATCTCCATCCTGAGATTAGCCTCATTCAGCCTTGCAACCTCCAAATCCTCTTTCATCTTCAGCAGATGAACCGAGTCTGTATCTGCCCTTTGAGCAACAACAGTCCCCAAAGTATCGTCATTAAAGACATCTAATACCTTCTCTACCAACTGGGCAGATGCAACGCCCGCAGGCAACAGCAAGAACCAAAGACACAACGCACGTATTCCCTTCATATAAAAGCCCTTAATCAGGTTATTTAGAAACAACAAATTAATTAACGTGCCAAACATACGGAATGTTTTTCGCTTTTCATGAAAGGAATTAATTATATTTGCACAAAAAACAGAATTCTCATGGATATTCTTTCTCTTCTCGGAGGTCTTCTCCTCATCCTTTTAGGTGCCAACGGACTCACAGACGGAGCCGCATCCATCGCCAAGCGCTTCCGCATCCCTTCCATTGTTATCGGCCTCACCATCGTAGCTTTCGGAACTTCCGCTCCCGAACTGACGGTCAGCGTCTCTTCGGCTCTGAAAGGCAGTGCGGACATCGCCATCGGAAACGTTGTAGGCAGCAATATCTTCAATACACTGATGATTGTAGGCTGTACGGCACTCTTCGCTCCAATTGTTATTTCCAGAAATACACTGCGCAAGGAAATCCCGCTCTGTATCCTATCCTCCATAGTATTGCTGATTTGCGCGAATGATGTCTTTCTGGATCATAGTTCTGAAAATATAATCAGCACTACAGACGGACTGTTGCTGCTCTGTTTTTTCATCATTTTCCTCGGATATACCTTTGCCATCGCTTTTCAAGGGAAGAAAGAGGGAGAGACGGAAGAGGAAATCAAACAACTTCCCATGTGGCGATCCATACTATATATAATAGGTGGGCTGGTGGCACTGATTGCCGGCGGTAATTTCTTCGTAGATGGCGCCAGCGGCATTGCACGCAATCTGGGAGTAAGTGAATCCGTCATCGGACTGACTCTGGTAGCAGGCGGCACCTCTCTGCCCGAACTTGCAACCTCCATTGTCGCCGCCTTAAAGAAGAATCCGGAAATTGCTATCGGAAACGTGATTGGCAGTAACCTGTTCAACATCTTCTTCGTACTGGGATGCAGCGCTTCCATCACACCGTTGCACCTGACGGGTATCACGAATATGGATCTATTGGTACTGGTAGGTTCCAGCATACTGCTATGGATATTCGGATTGTTCTTCGCCAAACGCACCATTACCCGCATAGAGGGCAGCATACTGATACTTTGTTATATAGCATACACCACCGTACTCATTTACAACGTTTAATGGAAGGCATCAATATATCATACTTCATGAATGGAGCTGCATTCATGTTTTTCGGATATGTCAGTTTTCGTTTGCTTACACATAGGCCACGCTCACGCATTCAGAGAATACTGGGGCTAACTCTTGCTTTCTGGGCATTACTGGAACTCAAAGATATATTACTCTATTTCCCTTCACTGAAAACCGAACGATTGGTCAACTCCCTGCTATTCATTGACGGATGGGCAGTTGCCGCCTGTTCCCTCTATCTACTGGAATTAACAGCGCCCGGATGGCTCAACTGGAAGAAAGTATTTTCACTTCTCAGTCCCTATCTTGCATTTACAATTGCCTATTTGTGCACCTTTTATGCCCCTATATTTCCTTTTTATTTCGGATTTATACTGATCTATAGTGCAATTATTGTACTTATAGTAACTTTTGCCGCTCGCCGATATCAACGCTATATACGCAATAATTACTCTTATTCGGAACATATCGATGTGGCATGGTTGAAGAAAGCCACATTTATTCTCGCCGTCTGCTTGGTGACATGGGTATATACCAGCATAAATATTACAGGTTGGGGAGATACTATTTATTACATATCCTCAGTTCTCTTATGGTCTGTCATTGTCCACTATTCAGCTTATCAGATCAGCATCTCCATGCCAAACAACCTGAAAGGCAACCTGCTGTCTAAAAAAAACATAGAAGAGAAAGAAGAGGTTGAAGAAGAACAAGAAAACGGTTCTTATTACGCCTTTCAGGAAATACTGCACAAAGTAATGGAAGAGCAACAACTCTACCTTAACCCCAAGCTTACTATCAGTGACGTAGCCAATGCCATCGGAACAAACCGCACCTACTTATCCTCCTATTTCAACAATAAGCTGAATATCACTTTCTACGACTATATAAACAATCTCCGCATTGAGAAAACCGGCAAGCAATTACTGGCTACCTATCCTTACACCATGAATATAGACGAAATAGCCGAACGTTCCGGATTTAACTCCACTTCCACGTTCCGACGTGCTTTCTTCAAAAATACGGGTATGACACCTTTACAGTATCGGAAAAGCATACAGAAATAGATTAGTTTTTATCTCTGCCACGTGGTATTTTAAAGATTATCATGTATCTTTGCCACTTCATTAGACATAAAATTATGGCAATAACAATCAAAAAAGTTTCCACAATGAAAGAATTGAAACGGTTCATCCGCTTCAATTACCGGCTATACAAAGGCAACCCCTACTCCGTTCCCGATCTCTACGACGACATGCTCAACACTTTCAATAAAAAGAAGAATGCGGCGTTTGAATTCTGTGAAGCAGAGTATTTCCTGGCTTACCAAGACAATAAAATAGTGGGCCGCGTAGCTGCCATAATCAACCACAAGGCTAATAAAACCTGGGATAAAAAGAATGTCCGTTTCGGCTGGATTGATTTCATTGATAACCCGGAAGTATCCGATGCCTTGATCCACACGGTAGAAGAATGGGGAAAAGAACGTGGAATGACTCACATACAAGGCCCGTTGGGCTTCACAGACTTCGATGCGGAAGGCATGCTGATCGAAGGCTTCGATCAACTCAGCACCATGGCAACCATTTACAACTATCCTTACTATCCGCAACACATGGAGCGTATGGGATTTGAGAAGGAAGCTGACTGGGTGGAATATCAGATCTACATTCCGGATGCCATACCGGACAAACACAAACGCATCTCCGATCTTATCCAGCGCAAATATAATCTCAAGATTAAAAAATATACATCTGCAAAGAAGATTGCCCGCGACTATGGACAGGCCATCTTTGAGTTGATGAACGAAGCTTATAAGCCCCTGTTCGGTTATTCCGCTCTGTCCCAACGGCAGATTGACCAGTACGTGAAAATGTATCTCCCCATCGTAGACCTCCGCATGGTGACGCTTATCACAGATGCCGACGACCAGCTTATTTGCGTAGGCATATCCATGCCATCCCTGTCCGAAGCTCTACAGAAAGCTCATGGACGGTTATTACCCTTCGGATGGTACTATCTGCTGAAAGCACTGTTCATGAAACGGCGTGCCAAAATGTTGGATTTATTGCTTGTTGCCGTGAAGCCGGAGTACCAGAACAAAGGTGTTAACGCATTGTTATTTTCCGATTTAATTCCGGTTTATCAGAAATTAGGTTTTATATTTGCAGAAAGCAACCCTGAACTTGAAATGAATGGCAAAGTACAAGCCCAATGGGAATACTTTGAAACCAAACAACATAAACGGCGCAGGGCGTTTATTAAAGAAATTAAATAAAAAGGGGACAAGGAGACAAGTTAACAAGGAAACAAGGGGTTGCACTATATTTGTACCATTATAAAGCAGACTCTTTCCCTCGTCAACTTGTCAACTGCAGACCTCGTCAACTAAATAAGAGTTTATGGAAGAAATCAACGGACTGATGCCCGAAGGCAATGTAGAATATACGGAAGACAACATTCGTCATTTGGACGACATGGAGCACATCCGTGTCCGTTCGGGTATGTATATCGGTCGTTTGGGCGACGGTACGCAGAACGACGACGGTATCTATGTATTGCTAAAAGAGGTAATGGACAACAGCATCGATGAGTTCAAAATGGGTGCTGGTAGACGGATCGAGATTAACATTGAGGATAATCTCCGTGTCAGTGTGCGCGACTATGGTCGTGGTATTCCGCAAGGAAAGCTGATTGAAGCGGTGAGTAAACTCAATACCGGCGGTAAGTACGACAGTAAAGCTTTCAAGAAAAGTGTCGGACTGAACGGCGTAGGTATCAAAGCTGTGAATGCACTTAGCAGCCGCTTTGAAGTACGTAGTTATCGCGAAGGTAAAGTCCGTATCGCCATCTTTGAAAAGGGTAATCTCCAGAGTGATGTAACGGAAAGCTGTAACGAGGAAAGCGGAACTTATATCTTCTTTGAACCGGACAGCACGTTATTCCTGAACTATTCCTTCCAGGCTAATTTCGTGGAAACGCTGTTGCGTAACTACACGTACCTGAATACAGGACTTTCCATTATATACAACGGCCAGCGCATTATTTCACGCCATGGACTGGAAGATTTGCTGAACGACAATATGACCGCACAGGGCCTTTACAATATTATCCATCTGAAAGGAGAAGATATTGAAATAGCCTTTACGCATACGAATCAATACGGCGAGGAATACTATTCCTTTGTCAACGGCCAGCATACCACACAGGGTGGAACACACCAAAGTGCGCTTAAAGAACATATTGCCCGCACCATCAAGGAGTTCTACAACAAAAACCAGGAATATGCCGACATCCGCAACGGTATTGTTGCCGCCATTGCCATCAATGTGGAAGAACCCCAATTTGAAGGACAGACCAAGACCAAACTCGGTTCCCCCTCCATGTCTCCCGGCGGTGTAAGCGTGAATAAGTATGTAGGCGACTTCATCAAAACAGAGGTGGATAACTATCTCCACAAGAATCCGTTGGTTGCGGAAGTCATGCTGCAAAAGATACAAGACTCCGAAAAGGAACGTAAAGCCATTGCCGGTGTTACCAAACTGGCACGTGAGCGCGCAAAGAAAGCCAACCTGCACAACCGCAAGTTGCGCGATTGCCGTTACCACCTCAATGACGGCAAAGGAAAGGAACAAGAATCCGAGTCCTGCATCTTTATCACTGAGGGTGATTCTGCCAGCGGTTCCATCACAAAGAGCCGTGACGTAAATACGCAGGCTGTATTCAGTCTTCGTGGTAAACCGTTGAACTCATTCGGGCTGACAAAGAAAGTGGTATACGAAAACGAAGAATTCAATCTGCTACAAGCTGCCCTGAATATAGAAGACGGCATTGAAGGATTGCGTTACAACAAGGTGATTGCCGCTACCGATGCTGATGTGGACGGTATGCACATCCGGTTGTTACTCATCACATTCTTCCTGCAATTCTTCCCCGATTTGATAAAGAAAGGGCACGTCTATATCCTGCAAACTCCGTTGTTCCGCGTGCGCAACAAGAAAAAGACAATTTACTGCTACACGGAAGAGGAACGGCAAAAAGCCATTGCCGAACTGAGTCCCAATCCTGAGATTACGCGTTTTAAAGGTCTGGGAGAGATCTCCCCTGATGAATTCCGGCATTTCATCGGCAAAGATATGCGTCTGGAACAAGTTACTTTACGCAAAACGGACCTCGTAAAAGAATTATTGGAATTCTACATGGGTAAAAATACCATGGAACGGCAAAACTTTATTATTAACAATCTGGTTATAGAAGAAGATCTGGCATCATGAGAAGAGCAATCTTTCCGGGAACATTCGATCCTTTCACTATCGGACATTCATCGGTAGTGACCCGCGCACTGACTTTTATGGATGAAGTCATTATTGGAATTGGTATCAACGAGAATAAAAACACCTACTTCCCTATTGAGAAGCGCGTGGAGATAATACAGAAATTCTACCGGAACGAGCCACGAATCAAGGTCTACTCCTATGATTGCCTGACGATTGATTTTGCCCGGCAGGTAGACGCGCAGTTTATTGTTCGCGGTATCCGTACCGTGAAAGATTTCGAGTATGAAGAGACCATTGCCGATATCAACCGCAAACTGGCAGGTATTGAAACCATCTTGCTCTTTACCGAACCCGAACTGACATGTATCAGTTCGACTACTGTCCGCGAACTTCTACAGTTCGGCAAAGATATCAGCCAGTTTATCCCCGAAGGGATGGATATTTAATGATTAGTGAATTAGTGAAAAGTGATAAGCAAAAAAGAATGATGAAGAAACTTCTTATCTTTATAATATGTATATGCGGTGCCATGGCTTCCATGCAGGCGCAAAATATGGGCAACTTGGCTGCCCGCAAGTTACAAATGGCAGAATTTGCCATCGCCAATCTGTATGTAGACTCGGTAGACGAAAATAAACTGGTGGAAGAAGCTATTATCCGTATGCTCGCCCAGCTCGATCCGCACTCCACGTACAATGATGCTGAGGAAGTGAAGAAAATGAACGAGCCGTTGCAAGGTAACTTCGAAGGTATCGGTGTGCAGTTCCAGATGATAGAAGATACATTACTTATTATACAGCCCGTCAGCAACGGACCATCTGAAAAGGTTGGTATTCTGGCAGGTGACCGTATCGTGGCAGTGAACGACAGCGCTATTGCCGGTGTAAAAATGTCCACAGAAGATATAATGACACGCCTGCGCGGCCCGAAAGACTCAGAAGTAAAACTAACCATTGTCCGTCGCGGAGTGAACGATCCCTTATACTTCACTGTAAAACGGGATAAAATACCCATTCTAAGTTTGGACGCTTCGTATATGATACAGCCCAAGACCGGTTATATTCGTATCAACCGCTTTGGTGCCACTACCGCCGAAGAATTTACCGCCGCCCTCAAAGAACTACAGAAGCAAGGAATGAAAGACCTGATACTTGACCTGCAAGGCAACGGTGGCGGCTATTTGAATGCAGCAATTGATCTTGCCAACGAGTTCCTGCAACAAAAAGAGCTGATTGTATATACCGAAGGAAGAACCTCTCAGCGTAGTAATTTCTATGCCAAAGGCACAGGCAACTTCAAAAACGGACGCCTCATTGTGCTGGTAGACGAATACTCCGCTTCAGCAAGTGAAATCGTAACCGGTGCCATACAAGACTGGGACAGAGGCGTAGTTGTAGGTCGCCGTACTTTTGGTAAAGGGTTGGTACAACGTCCCATCGAATTGCCCGATGGCTCTATGATCCGCTTGACTATCGCCCGTTATTACACCCCATCCGGACGTTGCATCCAGAAACCGTACGACCATACAGCCAATCTGGACGGCAGAGGCCTTAGTAAAGATGACGGCCAGGAGAAATACAATATGGAACTGGTAGATCGCTTCAACCGTGGAGAAATGATGCATGCCGACAGTATCCATTTTCCTGATTCATTGAAGAACTCCACTAAGAAGTTGAAACGTACCGTATATGGTGGCGGTGGTATCATGCCCGACTATTTCGTACCTATCGATACAACCCAATATACCGATTATCACCGTAATCTGGTTGCCAAAGGCGTTGTCATCAAAGCAACAACCAAGTATATCGAGAAAAACCGGAAAGAACTCCAAGAGAAATATAAGAAGTTCGATACCTTCAACAATAAATTTGAGATAGACGAACAGATGCTTGCGGACATACGCGCTGCCGCCGATAAAGAAAAGATTGAGTTCAACGAGGAGCAGTACAACAAATCATTGCCTCTGATAAAGACGCAGTTGAAAGCCTTGATAGCCCGTGACCTGTGGGATATGAACGAATACTTTCAGGTGATAAACACCACGAACAACAGCGTGCAACAAGCCCTTGAGTTATTGAACGAAAAGATTTACGAGAAGAAACTACCACTTTAATAAACCATTTGCAGCGTCTATATGTCCAACATCTTGGATATATAGATGCAACGCATTGGATATATAGATGCAACACGTCCGATATATAGATGCAATACGCAGAATATATAGATCCGATACAGTGCAATTCTTAATTGCCGAACAACCACTTATTCAGCCAACGGTTCACATAGATATTTACTACAGCACATCCGGCTCCGATAGCTGCGCCCGCCAGCACATCGGATGGATAGTGCACGCCCTCATTCATACGGGATACCCCGACAGAACATGCCCATAAGGCAGATGGAGCGATTACATACCATTTCGGATACTTCACACAAAGTGAAGTTGCCAATGCAAAAGCAGTTGCCGTATGTCCGGAAGGAAAAGAAGGACTGGTTTCATGACTATAAGCATGAACCCGGTCGGGATAGCGGTCGAACGGACGTTCACGATCTATAAGATACTTCATGCCATAAGTCACAACAAAAGCACCGGCAACACTGGTACCTACATACACAGCATCCTTCAATAATTCGCGGTCTTTTTTCACCCAGGCAGCCAACGCCATCGCCACGGGAACCCCCACGGCAATATAAGGTTCAGTACGAGAAATTATTTTATTATAATTACGAATGAACTTACCATCCCAACTATTTATTTTATGCAAAGTATTAATGTCCCAGTTCTGGGCAGAAATATTGAATACAAGTAATGATGCAAAAAATACAAAAAAAATAGTCCGTTTCATGTAGTCTTTCTTATAGTTTGCTGCAAAGATAGGCGATTTTGTTAGAGTATTCACAAAAAAATTCTATCTTTGTTGCCATAATTTTAGTAATTCGTCTTATATTTCATGACAAAAGACACTCTTTGCACACGGCAAGTAGATTGTACTCTATGCCCAAAAATCTCAGACGGGACATTGGTATACCGCCAATATCCCCAGGGGCAGCATTTCTCAGCGGAGAAGTGTACCCAGAACTGCATGATCTTTATGTTAAAGGGAGAATTGTTGATAAATAGTAACGAATACCCGGGCACTACGCTCCAGAGCAGACAATGTGTACTGCAAGCCATCGGTTCAAAAATGGAGTTGTTAGCACTGACCGAGGTGGAATATATCGCCTATTGGTTTACGGAACTTCCACTTATATGTGAAGACCGTTACAAGGAAATCCTCGAACGTTCTGAGGCTCCGCTGACCTACACGCCGCTGATAGCCAATACCAAACTGGAGCGGTTGCTGCATGATATCGCCGACTATTTTAAAGAACAGCCTTCCGCATGCGGGAAATATCTCGACATCAAGCGTCAGGAACTGGTTTACATACTAACCTGCTATTATCCCCTGCGCCAGATAAGTACGTTCTTCTATCCTATCAGTACTTATACGGAAAGTTTCCATTATTTCATTATGCAGAACTACGACAAGGTGAAGAATGTGGAAGAATTCGCCCATTTAGGTGGATATACAACCACTACATTCCGCCGTTTGTTTAAAAATATGTATAATGTTCCGGTGTACGAATGGATACTGGACAAGAAGCGTGAAGGTATTCTGAACGATCTGCAATTCACCAAGCAACGTATCTCCGTGATCAGTTCACGTTATGGTTTCGACTCCCTGTCGCACTTCGCTCATTTCTGCAAGGACTCCTTTGGAGACACCCCTCGCTCCTTGCGAAAACGTGCTGCCAGCGGAGAGAAAATCACCATTATAAAAGAAAAAAATGACGACCCAGCCAGGGAACAGGGTGACGAGTAAGAGTAATCTTCCCTTGTCAACCTGTTCCCTGACTCACTTGTCAACTTCTATCTATTCCCTGAATTACGGAATTATTTCTTTAATTCCTTGTTTAATCAATGTATTTCTTCTATTTTTGCGGGAAATTAGTGTAAGACCCTAAGTAAAAGCAAATTTTCTAACTATTAAATAATTTAAATTCAATCATTTATGTGGTTAAGTAATTCATCTGTAGGAAGGAAAGTGGTGATGAGCATTACCGGTATCGCCCTTGTCCTGTTTCTGACGTTTCACATGGCGATGAACCTGGTTGCATTAATCTCGGCAGAGGGATACAACATGGTTTGTGAGTTCCTGGGGGCAAACTGGTATGCCTTGGTGGCTACGGTAGGTTTGGCCGCCCTTTTCATTATTCACATCATCTACGCTTTCTGGCTGACAATGCAGAACCGCAAAGCACGCGGTACTGAACGTTATGCCGTAGTTGATAAACCCAAAACTGTAGAATGGGCTTCTCAGAACATGCTCGTATTGGGTCTTATCGTAATCGTAGGTCTGGGTCTGCACCTGGTAAACTTCTGGGCAAAAATGCAGCTTCCTGAGTTGATGCACAACATGGGTATGCATGCTGACACGCTTACACTGGCTTATGCCGCTAACGGTGTTTATCACATTCAGAACACATTCAGCAATCCGGTATACGTAGTGCTTTATCTCATTTGGCTCGGCGCACTGTGGTTCCACCTGACTCACGGTTTCTGGAGTTCTATGCAATCCCTGGGTTGGAACAACAAGGTATGGATTAACCGTTGGAAATGCATCTCCAACATTTACTCTACTATCGTCGTTGTATGTTTCGCCTTGGTAGTTGTCGTATTCTTCGCAAAATCATTGTGCGGCGCTTGCTAAATTGTAAATTGTAAATAACTAAATTGTAAATTACATTATGACTAAGATAGATTCAAAAATTCCGGAAGGACCGGTGGCTGAGAAATGGACCAACTATAAAGCTCACCAGAAATTAGTTAACCCTGCTAACAAGCGTCGCTTGGATATCATCGTAGTAGGTACGGGCTTGGCAGGTGCTTCTGCTGCCGCTTCACTCGGTGAAATGGGTTTCAGAGTATTCAACTTCTGTATTCAAGACTCTCCGCGCCGTGCACACTCCATCGCAGCACAGGGCGGTATCAACGCTGCAAAGAATTACCAAAACGACGGTGACTCTGTTTACCGTTTGTTCTACGATACAGTAAAGGGCGGTGACTACCGTGCCCGCGAAGCTAACGTTTACCGTTTGGCTGAGGTTTCCAACAGCATTATCGACCAATGTGTGGCACAAGGTGTTCCCTTCGCCCGCGAATACGGCGGTTTGCTGGATAACCGCTCTTTCGGTGGTGCTCAGGTATCACGTACGTTCTATGCCCGCGGCCAAACCGGACAGCAGTTGCTACTGGGTGCTTACTCTGCACTGAGCCGCCAGGTAAACGTAGGTACCGTAAAATTATACACTCGTTACGAAATGCAGGACGTTGTCCTCGTTGACGGACGTGCCCGCGGTATCATCGCTAAAAACCTCGTAACCGGTAAACTGGAACGTTTTGCTGCACACGCAGTAGTAATCGCTACCGGTGGCTACGGAAACGCATACTTCCTGTCTACCAATGCAATGACTTGTAACTGTACAGCCGCCGTTTCTTGCTATCGCAAGGGTGCCTGGATGGCCAATCCGGCTATGGTACAGATTCACCCCACTTGTATTCCCGTTCACGGTGACAAGCAGTCTAAGCTGACTTTGATGTCAGAGTCTCTGCGTAATGACGGTCGCATCTGGGTTCCGAAGAAGAAAGAAGACGCCGTGAAGCTCCAGAAGGGTGAAATCAAGGGAAGTGATATTCCTGAAGAAGACCGCGACTACTACTTGGAACGCCGCTATCCGGCATTCGGTAACCTGGTTCCGCGTGACGTTGCCAGCCGTGCTGCAAAAGAACGTTGCGATGCAGGTTTTGGTGTGAACAATACAGGCCTGGCAGTATTCCTCGACTTCTCTGAGGCTATCAGCCGTTTAGGTATCGATATCGTTCTTCAACGCTATGGTAACCTCTTCGATATGTACGAGGAAATCACTGACGTTAATCCGGGTGAACTGGCAAAAGAAATTGCCGGTGTGAAATATTATAATCCGATGATGATCTATCCGGCTATCCACTATACAATGGGCGGTATCTGGGTTGACTACGAACTGATGACTTCTATCAAGGGTCTGTTCGCTATCGGTGAATGTAACTTCTCTGACCACGGTGCAAACCGCCTCGGTGCTTCCGCATTGATGCAGGGTCTGGCTGACGGTTACTTTGTATTACCTTACACTATTCAGAACTATCTGGCCGACCAGATTACAGTTCCCCGCTTCTCTACCGACCTGCCTGAATTTGCAGCTGCCGAGAAAGCTATCCAGGACAAGATTGACTGGATGATGAATATCAAGGGTAAGAAGTCTGTAGATTCTATCCACAAGGAACTGGGTCACGTAATGTGGGAATATGTAGGTATGGGCCGTACAGCAGAAGGTCTGAAGACCGGTATTGCCAAACTGAAAGAAATCCGTAAGGAATTCGAAAAAGATCTGTTCATCCCGGGAGATAAGGAAGGCATGAACGTAGAGTTGGATAAAGCTATCCGTCTGTACGACTTCATTATCATGGGCGAATTGGTTGCTTACGATGCTCTGAACCGTAACGAAAGCTGCGGTGGTCACTTCCGTGAAGAATACCAGACTGAAGAAGGCGAAGCAAAACGTGACGATGAAAACTTCTTCTACGTTGCTTGCTGGGAATATCAAGGTTCCGATGAAAAAGCTCCTGAGTTGCTGAAAGAACCGCTGGTTTACGAAGCAATCAAGGTACAGACTCGTAACTATAAATCATAATTAGTTAACCAGGGGACGAGTTAACAAGGGAACAAGGCATGAGAAATCATAAAGATTTAATTGTTTGGCAAAAGAGTATGAAACTTGTTAAGGACTTATATCAAATAACTCAAGTATTTCCTAAAGAGGAAATCTACGGCATTACTTCGCAAATGCGCAGAGCTGCTGTTTCTATACCTTCGAATATAGCAGAAGGATATGGAAGAGGGCATGATAAAGAGCTTATTCAGTTTTTATATATATCTTTAGGTTCAGCTTCTGAGTTAGAGACCCAACTCATTATTTGTAATGACATACATTACTTATCTACTCAAAGCTTTGAAGAACTTAACAGCTTAAACAATGAAATCATACGTATGTTGTCATCACTTATTAATAAGCGGAACATTCTCCCTTGTTAACTGAAGCCTTGTCAACTCGTCAACTTAAAAATCAAAGACAATGGATAAAAATATAAGTTTCACACTGAAAGTATGGCGCCAGAAAGGCCCAAAGGCAAAAGGCGCTTTTGAAACATACCAAATGAAAGATATCCCCGGTGACACTTCATTCCTCGAAATGCTGGATATCTTGAATGAACAACTGATTTCTGAAGGTAAAGAACCGGTTGTATTCGATCATGACTGCCGCGAAGGTATCTGCGGTATGTGTTCGCTCTACATCAACGGACATCCTCACGGTCCTGCAACAGGTGCTACTACCTGTCAGATCTATATGCGTCGTTTCAACGATGGTGACACTATCACTGTTGAACCTTGGCGTTCTGCCGGTTTCCCGGTCATCAAGGACTTGATGGTAGACCGTACGGCTTACGACAAGATTATGCAAGCCGGTGGTTACGTTAGTGTACGCACAGGCTCTCCTCAAGATGCCAATGCTATCCTGATTCCGAAGCAAATCGCTGACGAAGCTATGGATGCAGCAGCTTGTATCGGTTGCGGTGCTTGTGTAGCTGCTTGCAAGAATGGTTCTGCCATGTTGTTCGTTTCCGCAAAAGTTAGCCAGTTGAACTTGCTGCCGCAGGGTAAACCGGAAGCATTGCGTCGCGCAAAAGCTATGTTGAGCAAGATGGATGAACTCGGATTTGGTAACTGTACCAATACTCGCGCTTGCGAAGCCGAATGTCCGAAGAACATCTCTATCAGCAACATCGCCCGTCTGAACCGCGATTTCATCATCGCAAAACTGAAAGACTAATCAGCCCTTTCTACATTTGATTAATATCACAAGAACTCCTCTACCGGGAAACCGGCAGGGGAGTTCTTCTTATGTAAGTCTGGGAAGTAACTTTCACTTCAATGATATAATTGTCTTCTTCACCTCTTTCGAATTAGTCCCTATCATTATCTCAAATTTACCAGGCTCCGTGATATATTTTAAGTTCCTGTTCATGAAACTAAGATCTGCCGATGAAAGAATAAACGTCACCTCTTTTTCTTCACCCGGATTTAATTCTATTTGCTGAAATCCCTTTAGTTCCTTAACAGGACGTGTTACGGAGGCAACCAAGTCACGGATATAAAGCTGTACTGTCTCCTTACCTCTATATACCCCGGTATTTTTCAACTTCGCAGACACCCGGATCGTATCCTCCATTGTATATACATTGGCGGAAGTCTTAGGCTCCGACAACTGAAATGTAGTGTAACTCAACCCGTAGCCAAACGGATAAGCAGGTTCAAAATCAATATCCTGATACCGGCAAGAATAGGCAACTGTTTTACTTTCCGGCCTTCCGGTACTTTTATAATTATAATAGACAGGAATCTGCCCCACATGTGCAGGAAAAGTCATAGGCAGTTTACCGGAAGGATTATAATCACCCGAGATGATATCAGCTATGGCGTTCCCGCTTTCGGTCCCCAACCACCAAGTCAGAAGAATTGCATCGGCATGAGGCTCCATATCATTAAAAATCATTGGCCTACCGCCCATCAGTAAAACAATAACCGTCTTGCCCGTCTTCTTCAACTCCTTCACCAGCAATTGCTGATTGGCATTGACGGTAATATCAGCCCTCGACTTTGCTTCTCCACTCTGATTAAATCTTTCGCCAACAGCCACTACTATAACATCGGCGCGATTGGCAGCCGCACGGGCCTCAGAAAGCCGTAAATCATTTGTTTCCAAATCATATCCATCGGCATAATTGACCGTTACATTGGGAAAACGTCTTTTCAAACCCTCATACACGGTCACGACTTCTTTCTCTACACCTTCATTCGCCCAAAAGCCCATCATATCCTTTTGAGAATTGGCCAAAGCTCCTATCAATGCAATTCTTCTACACGACGGAGATAAAGGAAGTGCTTGCTTCTCATTCTTCAATAGGACAACGGACTTTCTTCCGGATTCCCGGGACAAATCCCTGAGACGGGCGCTCAATACGATTTTCTTTTCCCGCTCTTCGTCACAATAACGGTACGGATCATCAAAAAGTCCGAGTTGAAACTTTTTCAGCAAAATACGCTTTACGGCTTCATCAACATATTTAATGTCCACAACACCCTCTTCCACCAACTCTTTCAAGTGCTTATGATAAGCTCTCGACTCCATATCCATATCACATCCGGCATGAATAGCAATCTCAGCCGATGCCTTCAGATCAGATGCATATCCATGGGCAACCATTTCTTTGACCGATCCCCAATCGGAAACAATAAACCCGCTGAAAGCCCATCCTTCTTTAAGGATATCGCGCTGTATATATGCATTTCCCGTAGCCGGAATACCGTTTATGTCATTAAAGCTATTCATAAAAGTAGCCACACCGGCATTTGCCGCTGCCCGGAAAGGAGGCAGATAGGTATCGTGTAGCGTCAGGTCAGAAATGTCTACTGTATTGTAGTCCTTACCTGCAATGGCCGCTCCGTAAGCCGCAAAATGTTTGGCACAAGCCATTACCGTATGAGTATCCGCCAAATCATCTCCCTGAAAACCCCTTACCCGTGCTTCGGCCACTCTGCTACCATACCAGGTATCTTCGCCCGCTCCTTCCATAACACGCCCCCAGCGTGCATCACGGGTTATATCTACCATCGGAGCAAAAGTCCAGTGAATACCTTGTGCAGAAGCTTCCTCCGCAGCACCGGCTGCTGTTCTTTCCATCAAATCCAGATCAAAACTTGCCGCTTCACCTAAAGGAATGGGATAGATGGTACGCAGACCATGAATCACATCCTGCCCGAATAATAATGGAATGCGAAGGCGGGACTGCATCGCATAATTCTGCATCTCACGCGTATATTTCACCCCTTTGATATTGAGCATAGCTCCGACTCTACCCGCCTTGATCTGCTCTATTTTAGTAGAATCCTCCACCACCGGTCCTGTTGCCTGCCAATTACCGGTATATTGATTTAACTGCCCGATTTTCTCATCCAGTGTCATCAGGCTGAGTACAGAATCGACCTTCGAACTATAGTCGTACATAGAGTTATTTCCCGACTGGGCACTACATGCCAACCAACACATCATTAATACAAAGAATACTCCTGTATTTCTGTATAAGCAAACGCTTTTATTCGTAATAAACACCATAGATAAAAATGATTTATTGAATAGAACCGTTTCAACTTTAACTTGTCCTAAAGCCGAAACGGTTCTTATATGAATACCTATCAAAATCCAACTATTTACTTCTGCGAATCAAAGTAACGAGTGAGTGTGTAAGCCTGCTTGTTTACTTTCTCCATTCGCCGCAATAAAGGTAACCAGGGAGAATATTCGCTGTCTACAATTCCTTTGTTGGAATCCCTGTTGGAAGGGTCTGTTGTCAAATCCTCCGGATCATTATCCTGATACCTGAACCAATGCCACCCTACCGAGTATGGATTGCGGAGCAACTGTAAACAGAAGTTTTCGTAAAAAATTCCCCGGTCATCCTGAGTCGGCACATTCCATCCCGCACCGGTTGCATTGGGCAAACCGGAATCTTCTCCTTTCACATACCATTCGGTAATCAGAAAAGGTTTACCCGACCATTCTCCCCAGTTATTCATCCGCTCCTGTTCCGGCTGCCACTGGCGGTAATGATTTATAGAAATAATATCCATATACTTACCTGCTACCTTAAAGATAGCCGGATTGGTAAGTTCCTGATTCTTATCCTGATTAAACCGGCAGCCGAGATACATGTGATTAGGATCTATACGACGCAACACCGAAGTCACTTTCTGCATATACGTCTCGAAGAAGAAGGCGGAGAATGCAAGACGGTCTTCCTCGGTAATATCCGCCACGGTTGCTTCCTTGCCTTTTCGTTCATCCAACCATTTCCGTGCTGCCAGGTATCCCGGTTCATCTTTAGCCAGAAAGTTAAGATGGCGGTCTAAAGCATCAGTATACCAAGGCAATTCATTGTCTGTAAAATAGCCTAACAGGCAAGGATCATCTTTATACCGTGCCAACGGAGCAAGAGCCTGCTCTACATATTTGTCAAACTCATCATCGAATACCATAGGCAGATTGAATCGATACCCCTGCCAGCCGGCCACCTTATAGGTACCTCCATATTTCTTCACATGTTCATGCTTATAGTTCCCCATAGGGTTGACAATCAGCGTATAGACCAATGGAGCTTGACTGGTACGGATATCTTCCACTGCCGACCAGGCTCCGGCACCATTAAATCCATACGAACGCAACATTTCCGTCTCTGCCTTCACCCACTGGGCACGCGTACCGAATTTCTCCTGAAATGCAGACTGTTGCTTCTTCGAGGTTCCAGGCCCAAATGCTACTACTGCCCGGTGATGGAACGGATACCCTTCGGGATCAATAATCCACCATCGCCCATTGATCTTCTCTGTACGGAAAAAGCCGGTTGCTTCCTGGCGGTTCGTCTTATACCCTCCGAACACAGACAGAGCTGGCTCCTTTTTCTTTTTGAATCCTTTCAGGTTATCCACAGTATGCGCCTCGTAAGGTGTCCAGTTCTCCACAGTGCTGTTGGCACGTGTCTGTACCTGTACTGTTTTACCAGACTGGGCAAACAGCACTGAAGAAGCAAAAAGAGATAACAAGAGTGTGGTTACTATTTTCATACTCATTTAATATTGCGGATTCTGTGGGAAAGTTCCCATTGCATCTATTTGTGCCTGCGGGATCGGCCAACGCACCATATAATCTTTCATTGTGGTACCCTGAATACTACTGGTTGTACTACCGAAGCGATGGTATTTATTCACCTGTTCCACCAACTTGCCTATACGCTTGAGGAAGAACCAACGTTTGCCTTCAAAGCATAACTCACGCGCATATTCATCCATGATAGCCTGAAGATCAATAGTAGTAGCCTCTTCAAGTCCGGCACGCAAACGTATAGCATTGAGATATTCCAGTGCCTTTTCCGTATTTCCTTTTCTCCAATGTGCTTCGGCACCCAAAATATAAGTATCCGCCAGACGATAAGCTATAAACGGCTTGTAGGACAAGGCGCGTTTGGCCGGTTTACTCAGATCCCGATACTTCATCAAACTCCATGTATACTGGCGCAGCTGAGTAGAATACGGAGGATCACCCGGTAATTTCTTTTCATAATAGGCAGAAGCAGGATTGTTTCCGTACAGCGTATCCGGATAGAAATAGAATTGTAAACGCTTATCTTTATCCTTGTCATACAATGAACGGAGATACTCATTCGGATACGTCCACCCGTAAGCATTTCCTCCATAGTTGGCTTCCTCAATGATAGGCGCTACAGGATCTCCCGGAATGGTGATCTCATAGAAACGGGCTTGGAAACAAGCTCCCAACACATGACCATCACCTCCAGCCAGTGTATGGCTACCTCCAGATACCTCATCGAACTGCCACGCCATCAGACTCTCGCTATGGTTTACATTATTACCGAATATTTCGCTGATACCTACCAGTTTATGGTGCCCGCCTGTAATTATCGCATCAGCCTGCGCTGCTGCCGTAGTGTAATCTTCCTGCCACATAGCCGACTCAGCACGCAACTGACGGGCCAAGCCCAACCCGATAATTCCCGGATCTACTTTATATTGCAAGTGTTTGATGGCATAATCGAGGTCGCGGTCAATAAAGGCATATACATCTTTCTGGCTAGCCGGTTTATACTCTACTTCGTCAAACGCATTGTCCGGAGTTGTCGGTATGCTATCCAACAAGATATTGTCATAAGTAGAAATCAGCCTGAGGTACGCCCAAGCACGAATTACACGGGCTTCCGAAACGATTCGCTCACGGGTTTCAGTTTGCATACTAATACCGGGTGCGGCATCAATAATGGCGGAAGCACGATCAATCATCTGATAGGGACGGTTCCACATCTCAGCCGGCATGGCATTTGCACGCATATTGGAACGATACATTTCCGCTTCATTCCACGTACGCACCATAGCCAGGTCGGTAGCACAATAAAACCAGTAAGCTCCGCGTGCATCCGAATCATTAAAACGGAAAAAGCGGCGAGAGAGGCCATATAGTCCATTCAGACCGATTTCCAATCCTTCTTCACTCTCATAGAGCGTTGAACTATTAATCTTGTCGAACTGTGTTTCTTCCAGCCAGGAATCACAAGAGGTATTGACTACCAGTAATCCGATGATAAGAAATAATATATAATTTTTCATTATGGTTATATCATTAAAATGTTGAATGTATGAAATTATATCTCTGACTGCCTTCCGATCAGAAACCAAGCTGCAAGCCGAAAGTCAACGTACGGGCTTCGGGATACTTGTCAGCGGGCTGTTCGGGACTGTACGACTCATAATCTGTCAATGTTAACAGGTTTTGTCCGGTAAAGTAGAACCTTACATTGCTCAAGTGTACTTTTGCAAGCCATGTCTTCGGCAAGGTATATCCTATCGTTATATTCTGTAAACGCACATAAGAGGCATCCTGACGGGCTATACTTCCCATTTCGAGGGCTCCATTGGTTGTGGGGCGCGGGAAGTTACCGGTAGGATTTTCCGGTGTCCAGTAATTCACCTTCACACCGTTGAACACTGCACGCATATTACCACCATAATTATAATCTGCCAGGAACGGATTGTATTTGGTTATTCCCTGTACAGTATAAATATCCATGGAGAAGTCAACATTCTTATATCTTACCGATGCATTGAAAGAACCATTCCACTTAGGGAATTGTGAAACCAGTATTTTGTCATCATCGTCCAGCTTGCCATCGCCCGTACGGTCTACAATTTTAATATCTCCGGGTTGAGCATTGGGTTGTGCAGAATTAGGAATCTCATCAATCTCATCTTCCTGCCAGATACCGGCTACTTCGTATATTTTGGATACATTGATAGGCTGTCCGATATACCAATTATTGATAGGATAATCATCTTCTTTGCCGTCACCATCCAAGTCACCGAACAGTTTTATAATTTTATTGCGATTGCGTGCAAAAGTCATTCCCAATTGTACATCCCAATCCTGACTCTTTACCACAACACCTTCCAACTGTATTTCAAGACCTCTGTTCTGAATCTCTCCGATATTGTCCTTGATGGTAGAATATCCGGTAACCGAACTGATAGACCGGTCTATCAGCAAATCCTTCGTACGAGTATTATACCATTCCACAGTACCGGACAAACGATTATTGAAGAATCCAAAGTCCACAGCCAGGTTCAAGGTTGTAGAAGTCTCCCACTTCAACTTAGGATTCGAAAGAACAGCTCCCGGCGTATATCCTGTCAGTTTCTTCGTGGTGTAATAATCCCACTGGTCGGCAGATGCAATACTACCATAAGGCTGTATAGCTTCATTTCCTACACTACCATAGCTACCACGTAACTTCAAGTTCGTAAGTTGCTCAAAGTTTTGCATAAACTCTTCCTGATACACATTCCATCCCAATGCCATGGCAGGAAAAACAGCCCATTTGTTTTTAGCACCGAACACAGATGAACCGTCACGACGTCCGCTTATGGTTACATAGTATTTCGAAGCAAAATCATATTGCATACGCAGAGCGGTAGACACAAGACGGCGTTGAGACGCACTTAAAGTAGGTATTACTTTCCCGGCCGCTTCAATGCCATAGACACCCAATAAGTCATTCGGAATCAGCGATCCATCCATCTGATTGGAATGTTGGTTACGCTCATTCCAGCTCTGAATCAACGTACCGGATACGTGATGTTTGCCAAACTGATTATCATACGAAAGGATGTTATCAAGCGTCCATTCATTCTCATCCTGATTTTTAATAGTACCACTTCCCATACCTGTGTAACTTCCTGCCTTCGAATTGGCTGTACTATAGGTTTCTACCTTTGCATTCCAGCTACGACGGCTCACATTCAATCGATAGGTCAGTCCTTTAAAAATCTTGAAGTCAAAGAAAAGATTCACCAAGTCATTACGGCTCTTAGTGGTCGATGTTTTTTCCTGCAAGTCAATCAGCGGATTCCAATTCTCCTGCAATCCGGTGGGATGCATATTAAGGTTACCTTCAGCATCATAAACCGAGCCTAAAGGTGAACAAGTTACAGCATCACGCAACAGGCCGGCTACCCCCGGATCATTCTTGGTCGAAATGCTCAGGCTGGTATTTAAACCGACTTTAAGCCAACGGGTAATCTCCTGATCGAGATTAAAGCGAAGCTGCCCCTTTATAAAATCCGTAGCAGGCACCACACCGGTTTGCTTCATAAAGTTACCACTCACAAATACCTTTGTTTTCTCACCTCCTCCGGTCACCGTGAGGTCATGATTCTGAATAGTACCGGTACGCATCAACTCTTTCTGCCAGTCAATGAACTGTCCATTCTGGATAGATTCGAGTTCTAATTGGCTGAATACATCAGAATCGGCACCATACTGGTTATTATTGGTGGTACGGTAAGCCTCACGTTTATACTGTATAAATTCTTCAGGCGTGTAAACATCAAAGTTACGGTCGACGTTTTGGATACCATAATACCCCTGATAACTTACACGAGCTTTTCCCGCTTCTCCTCTTTTGGTGGTAAGCAATATGACACCATTTGCTGCACGTGCACCATAGATAGCCTGAGCGGCAGCATCCTTCAGAATTTCCACAGATGCAATATCGTTCGGATTCACATCATTAATGGAACCGATCACCACTCCGTCAGCTACAACAATAGGAGTAGTTCCTCCCGAAATAGAGTTTGTACCACGTATCTGTATATTCGAACTACCACCGGGGCCGGCATTTTCTGAGGTTGTAATTTTCAAGCCGGCAGCTCGTCCGCGAAGCATTTCACCAATATCCAGGGTGGCGGCTTTCGTCATTTTATCTGTCTTTATCGTGGTTACAGAGCTGATCACATCACTCTTTTTCATCACTCCATATCCCACAACCACCACATCATCAAGAGTATTTGAATCTTCCTGCAACTTTACAGTGAAATGATTCTTTCCGTTTATCGCAATCTCTTGTGCATGAAAGCCGATGTAAGAAATCTGTAAGGTTCCTTGCAAAGGTGCATTCAATGAGAATTTACCGTCAAGATCCGTAATCACACCTATAGACGAGGATCCTTTCAGTACTACATTCGCGCCAATCAGTGGTTCGCCTTTATCGTCGGTCACCAGACCGGTGATCTGCTGGTTGGCTGTTCCGGATGAAATGTTCTGTGCAGAGAGTGGCATCGCAACGATGACCAACACGGCACACATAAGAAGATGAACATAAGTTCTCTTCACAAATGTAAAAAGTGTATTCATAATTAATTGTGTATTAATCAAATTTTCAGTATTAGTTTCTCTACTCATAAACTCAAACGAGCTCTTTTAATCAGTTTCATTGTTTCTCATGGTTATAAATTTAAGATAAATAATGGGATTAATTTATTGTATTGAACGTTCATTATACAGTTTCAGGGTTGCATCATTTCAAACTTTCCTTTCAGTCGGATATCTTCGGAACTGCTACCAATCAGGACCTCAAACTCACCGGGTTCTACGATCCAGTGCATATCTTTGTCAAGCATTTCCAGATCCTCGGGAAGAAGAGTGAAATGAATACGCCTGGTTTCCCCCGGTTGCAAGGTGACCCGTTGGAAACCTCTCAACTGAGAATCATAGGTAATCACGGAACTTAACTTATCACGCACATACAACTGCACTACTTCATCACCCGCCCGCTGTCCGGTATTTGTCAGATCCATAGATATTTCTATCTTCCCCTGCACTCCCTGTTTATCAGGGGTAATATGCAAATTCTTATATTCGAAAGTGGTATAACTCAATCCATATCCGAAAGGATAAAGAGAACCTACTACCGCTGTTTTACCATAGCCATTGGGACCGTCACCCGGTTGTCCGGCATGTGAACCCGGCTTGAAGGGAAAGTTCAACTCAATCTGTCCCAAAGTCTTAGGAAACGTTACCGGCAACTTTCCTCCGGGATTATATTCTCCGAAAAGAGTTTCCGCTATCGTCTGCCCACCGATGGAATTTGGGAACCAGGCTTCAAGAATAGCAGGTATGTAGCGATTCTCCCAATTAATGGTAAGCGGCTGTCCGTTGATAAGCACCAGAACAATAGGTTTCCCGGTTTCGTACAAAGCCTGCAAGAGTTGCAGCTGGCGTCCGGGCAAAGCCAATCCTGTACGCGATTTACTTTCACCTACCCGGTGTTCGTCCTCACCCAATACGGCAATTACCACATCACTCCGGCGAGCTTTCTCCACAGCTTCCTGAATTTCCAGGCGTTCTTCCTCCGTCAAAGGAGTCGGAATGATTTCACTTTCCGGCCAAGTGGCATCCACTACTTCGCATCCTTTGGCATAATGTACAGTTGCCGCCTGTCCAACGTAATCTCTGACACCCTGCAACACGTGGGTTACCTGCAAATTCTGCGGCCCATAGCGACTAACGTAAGCGGTAGTATCCGTAGCTAAAGGACCCGTAACCAAAATATTCCGAAGATTACTCAATTGGAGAGGCAAGAGATTGGCTTCATTTTTCAATAGCACCAGTGATTCTCTGCCCATCTGTTTCTCAAACTCCTTGGTATCAGACGAAGCGACAATCTTGTCAGCTGCTTTCGTATCCGTGACATACGGACTGTCAAAAAGCCCTAAGCGGAATTTAACCCGCAGTACATCTGCTACATTCCGATCCAGTGTCTGCATGGATACACTTCCTTCTGCAACCAGTTCACGCAAGGGCAATACGAAATCGGAAGGTTGCGTAAAATTCGTTTTCACGTTGAGTCCTGCTTCTACCACCTGCTTCACTGCTCCTTTCATATCCTGAGCCACACGGTGCTTGCTATAGACAAACTCAACTGCTTCACTGTCGGAAACTACATAACCGTCGAAACCATATTTTTCTCTCAGTAACTCAGTCAGGAAATAATAACTGCCGGATACGGGAATACCGTCCCAATCATTATAACTGCTCATCACTCCCATCGGATGAACCTCACGTATAATCTTCCTATAAGGATAAAGATGCAACTGGTGCATTTCGCGGGGAGCGACATGCGGGTCGGTACGTGCATGCCCATCACGCCCACCTTTGGGGACACTGTAGACAGCAAAATGCTTCAACGTTGCAGCAACTCCCTGCGACTGGATACCTGCCACCATTTCCTTGCCCAATGTGGTTACATGAAAAGGTTCTTCACCGTAACATTCAAGTACGCGCCCCCAGCGCGGATCGCGTGCCAAGTCCAGAATAGGAGCATATACATTGGTGTAACCCAAAGCTTTAGCTTCACGGCCTACAATTTCTCCCGCCTGTCTGACAAGAGCAGCATTCCAGGTGGAACCGATGGCAATAGGAGCAGGAAGCGGAGTCGCGCGGTCGTGATTGAGTCCATGAATCCCCTCGTTGCTGAAATCAACAGGAATGCCAAGGCGTGTTTCTTCAATAAACCAACGTTGCACTGTATTAATGGCTTCAGCATGCTTACTGAAAGGGTACGAATATTGAGTCTTTACAAGCCCATTGAGATGTTCGTCGATATTGGCAATGCCATCTTTCCATAACTCCTGTTTCCAGGCAGGAGTGGGCAATTCGTCTTTAGCGACTCTCTTATATCCATATAAGGTAGCTAATTGACAGGTTTTCTCCTCAACGGTCATCTGCGAAAGCAAATCGGCAATGCGAGCTTCGATAGGAGCTGTCGGAGTTTCGTAAATGTCTTTCTTCCCGTTTTTATTCAGATCTATCCAGTCTTTATGATAGATCGTTTTAGACTTTTGCGCCAGTACCGGTTGAGATACAAAGGCACTTAGAAAACAAGCGATACTTATTATAATCAGTTTTTCAGTAGGTGTTCTCATAGACTTATTTATTTTTTTATTTTCGGCAAAGATATGGGGGAGAGGGACTTGCTACTCCCCCAATTCATCTAAAAAGGTGCACTATTCATCATTTTATGGTAAACACCTCCCTTTGCAGGTCAATATCACGGGAAGAATTCCCGATCATAACCTCGAACTCACCTTTTTCCACACCATAGTTCATATCGATATCGTAAAAACTAAGTTCTTTGGCGGTGATATAAAAAGTGACTGTCTGGCTTTCTCCGGGTTGCAAAGTAATTTTATGAAAGCCTTTGAGTTCTTTCAATGGACGTACTACCGAACTGTAGCAATCGCGTATATACATCTGTACCACTTCCGTTCCGGCTCTTTCACCTATATTCCGGACTTCAACAGAAGCACGCAAGGTATCCTGTTCATTCATCGACCTGGCAGATAACTTCACAGGGCTGAATTCAAAAGAAGCATAATTCAATCCATATCCAAACTCAAACAGATTAGTACTTTTTCCCGTACCGTACGGGAACCATTTGCTCGTTTGCTTGTGGTTATAATAAGTCTGAACCTGACCGGCAGAACGGGGAATAGTGATGGGAAGCTTTGCTTCAGGGTTCACTTTCCCGTATAAAATTTCCGCAACAGCCTGTCCGCCAAATGAACCGGGCTCCCAGGCCTCAACTAATGCAGGAATATTTTCAGCAATCCACTCAGTGCTTAACGGACGACCGTTGACCAATACGACAATAGTGGGAACTCCCGTAGCATAAATCTCCTCTACCAACTGTTGTTGCAAACCTACCAATGACAATTCATAACGGTCCACATTCTCACCGCAAGTTTTGTCTTTCCACATATAACGCATGGAGTTCTCACCCACCACTACAATAGCCAGATCGGCTTTTCGGGCTCTGTCTTTCGCTTGCAACACACGAGACATTTCCATAGTGCGCAAATTGGTGGCAAAAGGGAAGAAATCAAAGTCAGTCTGGGGAGAAACCATTCGCAATCCCTCAATGACTGTAGTCACGCAGGAGTCCGGCTGTTCAAAAGCCCAGTCACCCAAAATAGTCTGGTTGTCAGCATTGGGGCCGGTTACAAAAACCTTTTTATAACGGTCGCTATCCAAAGGAAGCAGATTATTATCATTCTTCAGAAGCACAATACTTTTTCTCGCCATTTCGAGTGCTGTTTCACGATGTTCGGCACTGAACAGAACTTGGGAAACTTTCTTTTCATCTATATAAGGATTCTCAAACAAGCCCAGTTTGAATTTGGCAGTCAGTATCTTGCTGACGGCATCATCTACGCGGCTCATGGGGAGTTCCTTTTCATTAACCAGTTCTATAACGGCATCCGCAAACTCAGGACCATGCATGTGCATATCCATTCCATTCTTTACGCTTTGCAGATACGCGTCTTTCAGTGTAGCGGCGGTGCAATGCTTTTCGTGCACTTGCTCAATATCCATCCAGTCGCTCACTATAAACCCTTGAATTTCCAGGCATCTCTCAGGATATCCTTCATCAGGTATTTACTGGTATGGCAGGGCACTCCGTTAAGTTCATTATGTGCCATCATGAAAGTATATGTGCCTGCATCCAGGCAATCTTTAAAAGGAGGCATGAAAACCTCGTGCAATGTACGGTCGGAGATATCGCAAGGAGCACCATTGATACCATTGACAGGTTGGCTTCCACCGATAAAGTGTTTGGTACAGGCCAGTACTTTATCCTGTCCGGTAACGTCACTTGTCTGAAGTCCTCTGACAGTAGCTGCTCCCATCTGTCCTACAAGAAAAGGGTCTTCGCCAAAGGTCTCTCCCACCCGTCCCCAACGGGCATCACGAGCCACTTCTACATTGGGAGTAAATGCCCAATGGGTACCGGTGGCACGCATTTCAAGAGCAGTCTGGCGAGAAGCCTTTTCAGCCAGTTCCGGTTCGAAGGTTGCAGCCTGTCCGATGGGAGTAGGATAAATGGTAGCTCCTCTGTAGAGTCCGGTACCATGAATGGCATCAATGCCGATAAGTAAAGGGATTTTAAGGCGCGATTGCATGGCATATGATTGTAATCGATTGGCTTCTTCACTGGTAATTACATGCAGAAAAGATCCGATAAGCCCTTGTTTGGTCATTTCAATCAGTTCGGTAGAATGCAGATCAGGATAAAATCCTTTGGCATGGCTTTTCTTCATTTCCTCCACCGTCATGTCTTTTTCGGCAGCTTTCATGTGTTCTATACCAACGTATTGCGACATCTGTGCTACTTTCTCCTGCAATGTCATACGATTCATCAAATCATTCACCCTTTTCTCCACAGGTTGGGAAGCATCCAGATAAAGCGGATCTTTATCCTTATCAGAGCACCCTGAAAAGAAAATCGGAAGCATCATAACTAATAAATAAATTCTCATATATAATAAAGGTATTAAATTTATCCGGCCTTACATAAGCCATTCGATTTATAGTTGCAAATGTAGCGGGAAAGGGAAAAAAAGAGGTACATTATACGTCATTCCAGGTGCACAGATGTTCATATATTGCCTTCTACAAGGCTTATATGACACAAAAAGCGGTGTAACCATTAAGATCACACCGCATTTTTATTTCTTTTATTCAGTAGCGTTACTTATTCTCTTTTTGCCAGATACTCTTTGGGAGATACACCATAAAATTCCTTGAAAATACGACTAAAGTATTTCGGATTGTCAATTCCCACCTTAAAAGCAACATCCGTCACCGAGTACTCTCCCGAAAGGAGAAGCGCAGCCGCCTGCTTGAGCCGGAAAATCCGGATAAATTCAGTGGGAGACTTACCGGTCAGTTGGGTAATCTTATTATATAGCAACGTACGGCTCATGGCGAGTTCACTGCACATCATCTGAATATTTAATTCCGGATTATCTATATTAGTCTCTATCAACTTCAAAAGCTTTTCCATAAACTCATTGTCCGCCTTGTTCGACAATTCCACGGCATTGTTGTTTTTCAGTTCTTCCAGACATTGCCTTTGGGCGGCTTGCCGCAATTCAAAGATATTGGCTATTTTGCTTCGCAATACTTCTTTGTCGAAGGGCTTGGCAATATAGTCGATAGCTCCCAGACGCATACCTTCCAGTATGCTTTTCTTATCCGTAACTCCCGTAAGCAGCAGGAATGGAATATGAGAAGTCTTTATATTACCTTTCACCTTCTGGCAGAACTCAAACCCCGTCATTCCCGGCATCAACACATCCGAAATAATAAGTTGAGGTGAGAAAGCATCTATGCCATCCAAAGCTTCAACGGCATTATTGAAGGTCTTTACATGATAGACATCACTCAGCGACATCTCAATGTAACGGGACATTTCGGGATCGTCTTCCACCACCATAACGCGATTTACGTGAGGATCGCTAACAGAGACGTCATGACCGAGTGGAACATTCTCATTATTTTCCGAATGATCCACTGCATTCTCGTATGTCAAAGGAAAGGACAAAAAGAATTCCGTACCTTCATCCACTTTGCTTCGGAAAGAGATTTTACCCTGATGCAGTTTAACAAGCGCTCCTACCAACTTCAATCCGATACCACTGCCTATTTCACCGGAATTTATTGCATTATCCGCTCTGAAGATATGTTTGAAGATATGCCTCTGTTCGCGGGCGGAGATTCCGATACCGGTATCTTTGATGCGCAAATACCACTTATGCTCGTCTACCGATGCTTCAATACTAATCTTTCCTCCATAAGGAGTATATTTGATTGCATTGGATAGAAGATTATCCAATATACGCGTTATCTTCTCCTTATCGAACCAGATTTCCTGCCGGGTAGAATCTTCCAGTTTGTTTTCTATATGAATATACTTGTTTCCTGCTACTAATTTAAAGGAATCCAGTCGATGACGCAGGAAAACCTCAAGCATTTGTTTGGAAACGACCAATCGGCTTGCATTCAGTGATACACGCTGAAAGTCCAGTAGTTTCTCCACATAATGCGCCAACTTGGATGAATTATTCAAGGCCATTTGCAACAACTGAGCGCCTTGTCCCGAAGGCGGAATCTCATTTTCCAAGTCCTTCAATGGAGCCTGTATCAGGTTGAGCGGTGTCAACAGATCATGAGCCGTGGTGACAAAGAAATCTATTTTGACTTCTGTATTCCTCTTCTCCTGCTTCTGTTTGATCATCCTGTAAATATAGAAAAGAAACAGGGAAAACAAAGCCAGATAGACCAGGCGTGCCCAAATCGTATTCCACCACGGTTCAGCCACCGTAACATAAATTATCCGCTCCTTCTGATCCACTCCATCTATCACCGATTTTACATGGAAGACGTAACTGCCCGGTGCCACCTTAGAATACGTAGCCACATGAGTCGAAGCCGGAAGCGACCACGAAATATCATGCCCTTCCAGATAATAAGAATACTGTGTCTTTTGCGGTGTCTGATAATTAGGTGTAACAAAATGGAAAGAGAAGAAATTCCTGTTGTAAGGCAATTCTATCCGGTCTGTCTTATAGATCGGTTCACGCAACAGATTTGATGCATCCGTACAATATACCGGTTCGTTGAACACATCAAACTGATAAACGATTGTCTCGTAATCTGTGGGAAGCTTCGTCTTTCTTATCTCATCCGGCTTGAACAAAATAGCCCCGTCGGTACTTCCCAACAGTATATCTCCGTTACGGCAAACCCAACAAGCCGACTTATTGAACTGATTGGATGGCAAACCGTCCTGTTTGTCGAATACTTCGATAACACCCGTATCAGGAGACAGTTTATTCAGACCATTTTCCGTGGCAATCCACAAATGACCTTCCGCATCGGGAGCTATCCCATAAATATAGTTAGATGAAAGATGGTCGTCCACTGTGTACTGGCGTATGGAATCGTTTTCCATATCATAATAATACAGTCCATAGTTTCTTGTTCCCACCCAGTAGGCTCCATCCCTGATCCGATAGATAGTTGTTACTTCTTTGGTGATAGCTGTTGATTTTATCTCACTGGTTTCTTTGTTGAGAATAAAAAGTCCGCTATACAATCCCATCACCAGCAGTCGGTCCGACTGTCTTTCAAACTGATTCACCTTACTTATATTATACTTATTTACCAGCCCGGTCTTTATATTCAGTGAAGTGATATCTCCCATAATTCCTCCAAACCACAACAGATCACCATCCGGATAAATGGAGTAAATATAATTGGTGGAGATAATAGGATTCCGGTCCTCAACGTGATATCTTTTCACATCTCCCCTTTTCCAGTCGATGCAGGCAACACCGAAAGAGTATCCTCCCGCCCATATACGTCCTTGCGAATCTTCGGCAATGGTGAGTATCGCGTTTCCTTTTTCACCGGAAATATTCCTGTTAAAGTAATGCGTCCAGGTGTGCGTGTGCACTGAGAGCATACTGACACCACTATTCGTTCCAAACCAGAAATTACCTGAAGAATCTTCCAGCACTGCATTCACCACATCATTTCCGATGCTTTGCGAATCACCTGTCCGATGCTGGAAATAGTCAAAATTCAATTTGTAAGAGTCTTGAAAAGAGATTCCCCCGTGATAAGTTGCCACCCACAGATTGAACTGATTATCGACAAAAAGTCCCCGCACATTATTCGTAAAGATAGAAGTGGAAGACGTTTCATTGTAGGCATATTGTTTATCTATTGTCAGGTTAGCCTTATCTATGACAAAGACACCTTCCAAATCCACTCCTACGGCAATTTTATCCGGTGTATAGGAAACAATGGAGCGTATGGGCTTCGTAATTGGCAGAGGCAATTTCTGTAAGTCCTCCATTTCTAAGGAACGGCTATACAGACCTGCATCCAGGGTACCGATCAGTATTCTGCGATTTTCCATATCCACATAGGTCGATAATACATTTTTCCCTTCCAGACAACGGAAGCGTACTTCCATAGGACCAGTTTTGGGGAAGATGCTTATATAAAGTCCGTCACGGGTAGAAATATAATATCGGTCATCATTCTTGTTCACTTGATTTACAGACAACTCTTCGGTTCCGGGAAACAGTAAAGCCATTCTGTCCGGCAAGTTCAACTTCAAAACCCCTTTGGAGGTTGACAAGAAAACTGTTTCAGGGGAATCGAACATAACATCATTCAGAATAATAGAATGATTATTGAAGAAGTCACGTACAGCATATATCAGTTCAAACTCATCCTTCCGTTCGTCATATTGAAAAAGAAGCCCTGCTTCGCTAAATACCCAGAGTGTACTATCCGGTGAACAACGCAGATAATTTACCCCTATCCGGTTATACCCCTGGTCGGGAAATAGATTCAAAGGATAATGCCTGAAGTTTTTCCCATCAAACCGGTCTACCCCCAGTTTGGTAGAAATCCACATAAAGCCATGCTTATCTTGCTGGACAGAGAAACACCTTCTATTACTCAGACCGTCATCTTCTGCTATCCGGTGGAAAAAATCAGAAGAAAAAACGGAGGTAATGCAGGATAGGAGTAGAATAAGTAGAATGAATCGTTGCGTTCTGATTTTGTATGTTCTCATATTTAAAGATTAATGCCACAAATATACAATACCCTGAGAGCGATATCAAATGTTTCGGCTATTATTTTAAAGAACCCGTCAGAAGTCTTATACCTCATCCGCCAAAGATAGAACAACCGTAAAACGACTTCCTTTTCCTACTTCAGACCGTACCTCTATACGTCCGCAAAGCTTCTCAATAATGACTTTACAGATAGAAAGTCCAAGTCCGCTCCCTTGTTCAAACTCGTCAGTCTTATAAAAACGGTCAAAGATCATCATGAGTTCTTTCTCATCAATACCTTTCCCGGTATCCTGTACATACACACTGACCTTCCGGTCTTTTTTATCCACTTTGCATCCTAATGTAATAGAACCACTCCGGGTAAACTTATCCGCATTACCCAGGAAATTGGAAATGACCTGAATAAAACGCATACGATCTATATTGACAGGCAAAGAGAGATTTTCATCCAAAGCCAGATGAAACTGCAACGAGGGCTTGATTAATGCCTGATAAGCCATATAAATCTCTTTCACAACCGTTGCCATATCCCATTCTTTTATTTCGAGATCCATGTTGCCGGAATCCAGACGTGATATTTCCACCACATCATTGACCAATTTCAAGAGTAATTCGTTGTTACGGTTAATGATCTCAAGCATGGCCTTCTTCTCATCCGGTTCAATCTCATCGCCACCCTCGCCAACCAACAAATTGGTGAAACCGACAATGGCATTCAGCGGAGTACGGATTTCATGGCTCATATTATTCAGGAAAGATTGTTTCAACTCAGCATTTTCAGCCATCTGCTTAGCCTGAATAAGCTGTTCTTCATGCTCTACCTGTATCTGAATATCCTGCATAATGCCCGCCAGCATTATCCTTCCCTTTGCATCTTTCAGACTGCGACACCGAAGTTCATACCAACGATAATCTTCTTCACTGAAAGAGAAACGTACACGCCGAACCTGCATATCCGTAGATTGATGCAGCGTTTCGTACAATGAATTCAGAAGAGGTACATCATCAGGATATGCATACTTCAAGAAATCGGTTCGTACAAATGTTCTCTGTTCCATTCCCACCAAACGCGTATAATTCTCATCAAACTCGATATTCTCTCCCTGTATATCCCAAAGTGAAATCCGCCCTCCATCTGTAGAAAGCATCAACCGCCTATGAGTTTCCTCAAGCATCTCCATATTCTTACGTTCCACACGCGAACGTCGGCGCATACGTAGCAGACTGATCAATACCAGAATAAAAGTAAGGATAAACAATCCGGTCAGGAAATAAAGCTCCTTCCGATACCGGTCATAGAAGGAGTAATTGATAATACGGACATCTTCAGGTACATTTTTCACATCAAAGTCCGTATAGGATGAAAAATAGGTCCAATCCAGTACATACTCCTTTTCCATATCCCTGATTTTCGGCATACCAATTTTCTCCTTATTCATCAGACGAACAGAAAAATCAGCCGCAGTACGCGCAGAAATCTCATCAGTAGCCATGTAGCCGCCCACAATCTTGGCATCCTCCCCAAATCCCTGGCGGATGCAACTAAAAGAGGGAATATTTAAAGCTTTAGTGATCGGAAGCGACATCTGATCAAACTTATCCAACAGAAAAAACTCTCTCCTCTGTCCGCTTTTTGATTTTTCCATGTCTACAAACAAAGAAGTCCCTTTGGTATAACGGAAAGGGCAAAGACTAATGGTTAACTCATCCTTTTCAATATGATTGTTTACCTTAGCAGGCATCAAATTATAATGCTCAACCATTTCCTGCAATTTTCTGTATTCAGATTCCACAGAAAAGGCAGACTCATAGCCTAAAAGCCTGATTTCCTTTCTATCTGCAAACCGGGTTAACAAATCAAACGATTTATATCCAAGAGGAGTCAGATCAATATTATAAATGACATCTATCCCTACATGTGGTTGTAAAGCCCTTATAAAATCAATGTTACGCTTAAAATCCGGTGCATCACGCAGCACATATACCTTTCTACGCTCATATTCTTTTATAAGTTTCTCATCGGGAAAATGTACGTTGCAAGCTACTACAGGAATGGAAGAAAGTAGCCGATGGCGGGTAGAAAACAAAGCAGACGCAGCTTGATCGCCCACAGTGAGCATCAGTGCTATCGGTTTATCTCTAATTACCTCAAGATATACCTCCATATTTTTTATCCCATCTTCCGGCGTGACCGTATTGAAATCCAGATAGAACTTTTCAAATATCGGTTCTATGCCTTGTTTTCTGAACTCCTTCACCAAGAGTTCTTCAAAGTTTCCGTAACAATCGTACTGGGGAGAGGAAGAATAAACAAGAGAAATCATTTTTTCTATCCGGTGGTTAATAGTGTACCACCGTTTAAAATTGACTCCGCACCAAAAAGCACACAGCAAAAAGATAAAGGCTAAAACATATTTTAGTTTGTCGGTTTTCATTGTATCACTTATATTGAGCAAAAGTAGCATAATATCTATAAAAAAAGAAGATTTTATGACGAAAACTCTCTAATTTTGTGACTGCCATAAAAAGACAGACATGAACGTGCACAAAATCTGGTTACTATTGCTATTCTTACTGATTCCGACTATTCTATTCGCCCAAAAAACAAGGACAGTCAAAGGACTGGTGTGCACTACATCAGAGACAAAAAAAGGAGAAGAACCTCTGCCCTATGCAAGTCTTGTTATCCTGGAAGGCAAAGATTCCACCTTTGTAAAAGGAGTTGCAAGCGATGCGGACGGTCGTTTCAATCTCCAGTTCACTCCCCAAAAAGGAACGCAATATTTACTGAAAGCCTCTTATACGGGAATGCAGTCTGTCTTCCGCAAACTGGACAGCAACGCTTCAACAATCAACCTGGGCAGCATTTTACTGGAAGAAGGTATCGAATTGGGCGAAGTGACAGTAAACGCCCGGATGCGCGACGTAGACCAGGTGGGAGATACCACCGTCATCAATGCAGCAGCTTACAAAACACCGGAAGGTTCGTATCTGGAGACACTTGTCAAACGTATTCCCGGAATGGAATACGACAGTGAAACCAAAACACTGAAATACAACGGACTGCCTATTAACGAAATCAACGTAAACGGTGAAGCTTTCTTCTCAGGTGACAACAAGATGGCACTGGAAAATCTTCCTGTGGAGTTAATCAGCAAAATAAAAGTGTACGATAAGAAAAGCAAGCTGGAAAAGCTGACGGGTGTCAGCACGGGGAAAGAGAACTATGTGCTCGACCTGCAAACCAAAGAAGAATTCAATGGTACCCTTCTTGCATCGGGAAAAGCCGGATACGGCAATAACAACAAAAAGGATTTCAACCTGCAAGGCAACTACTTCAAAAATAACGGAAACAATTTCTCAGTCATCGCCAATTCCGGTAACCTCCATATGCGGACCAGCTACAAGGACAACATACAGGAGAACGTTGCCGTAAATTTCACCCAAAAGTACAATAAGAAACTAACACTCAACGGAAATGTATCCTATCATCACAACGAGCAGGGCAATATTTCGACATCCTACAACGAGCAATATCTGACAAGTGGCAATAAGTACCAGTATTCTGCCGGCAACAATACGAACCGCAATCGCAATATGAATTCATCATTGGGCTTAAACTGGCAGGTCGATACCCTGACTTTTGTCAATTTCTTCGGTAATTTCAGCTTTGTCCGGAATAATAATGCCAATAATAACCGCCAAGCCACATTCAATGAAAATCCTCATCTGGATATCCTCGATCCTTTCAGTCATATCAACAATGTACCCGATGAGCTGAGAATCAATGACATCGCCATGGGATCACTAATGCAAGGAGAGCAACACCGATATTCCTTCCATGCAAATATCATGCGCCGGATCAATAAAAAAGGAAGTTCTATCGGCCTGACTGCGCAATACAATGATAGCAAGAATGACAACAATAACTTCTCTATCTCATCAACCACATATTATCAACTGAAAAACAGTGCAGGAAACGACTCCATACTCTACCGTAACCAATACTCGTCGAACCTGTCCCCCAATCGTCAACAGGGCATCGGGCTGATGTTCAGCCATCCTTTTTCCAAGAAGCTGCACGCACAGATTTCATATAACCTCAACTACAGTAAGCAGAAGAATGATCGTAATACCTACGACCTGTCCGGCTTTATGGAAGAAACGGCAGTACAACCCGGCTATCTGCCCGAAGGATATGAGGCGAGCTACATCGACAGTCTGAGTAACCGGAGCCATAGCAGTACCCTGCAACACGGAATCAACCTGCACTTTAATTATTCCGACACCATTTGGAACATCAATGCCGGAGTATCCGTACAACCCGAGCGGCGCAGCCTGAACCAGAAAACAGGTCTGCATAGAGCTGATACCACCCTCCACTCAGTCGGCTTTCAGCCCATGCTCTTCATCTCATGGCAGAAAAAGAAAAACAGGATAACCCTGAATTATTATGGAAATACCTGGCAACCATCATTATACGATCTGATTTCACCAACCAACAACAGTGATCCGCTCAACATCACGCGGAGCAATCCTAATCTGAAGCCTACTTACAATCAGTCTGTACGATTGGAAGCACAAAATACGAAGGAAGGACTTTTTGCCACACTGAACTGGAACAACAGAATCAATAGTCAGACCCGTGCAGTGATCTACAACCAGCAAACCGGTGGACGTGAAACTTATCCTGTGAATATTAACGGCAACTGGAACATAAGCGGTGTGTTCCGGTATCAGAAGCGCATCAAGGACTTTAATCTGAGTGCAAATGCCGGAGGTTCCTTTGCACAGGATGTCAACCTCATCAACGAAAACCAGAGCGAGCAACCTGAACGCAGTGCCACGCATAACACCGGCCTCAACAGTGACCTGCGCCTATCCTACCAACCTAAATGGGGTAATCTGGACTTAAACGGTAGGTGGAACTTCCAACATTCTTCCAACTCACTTTTAGAGACGGATACATACACACGCAATTATACCTTCGGATTGAACGGTTTTGCCGATTTGCCGGGAGGTATACAACTAAGAACAGACGCAAATTATTCTTTCCGAAACGGTACAAACATAAAAAAGGGAGAAGACGACCAGATTGTCTGGAACGCAAGTATCACATGGCGATTCCTGAAAAAGAAACAGGCTGAGATATCAGCCAACTGGGTGGATATACTCAGCCAACAAAAGAATTATTTCCGAGGCACAATGGCCGACGGACTTTATGAAAACCATACGCAACAGATAGGCAGCTACTTCATTGTCTCAGTGAAGTATCGCTTCAACCAGCCTCTTCACAAATAGTTTGCGTTTCTTGTGGAGGAACAGACTGCACTGAACGTAGGCCACGGGGTGAAGTCCCGAAATTCTTCTTGCAGAAGTTAGAGAAGTGAGGCAAAGACTCGAAACCATATTTATAACAGATCTCAGAAATAGTGGCATCCGTATAGCGGAGTTCATAAACAATGTTCTCTTTACGCTTCTCCATCATCCATTCATAAACAGGTTTATGGAATACAGAATTGAAGATACGCCGGAAGGTAACAACGGTGTATCCGCCTAATTGGGCTAATTCTTCTACCGTCTTCACTTTCAGATGATTTTGCAGGACAAAATACTCAAAGCTGGACGTATAACGGGAAAGAGTATGTACCAGTATCGAGAGATCATAATCGGAGTAATATTCTCCTAAAAGAAAGGCAAGTTCTTTTCGTTTGAACGAAAGCAGTTCCCGGCAAATCTTCTCTTTCGCCAGATAGGCTTTGGAAGCGTCCAGAAAGAAACGCAATTCCGGAATAATCTTTAATGGGGTGAATATCAGCGGTGGAGTTATTTCTTTCATAATGTATTTATAACGTTCCTCACAGAAAAACTCCGGCTGATTAAAACGATAACAAACACATTCCACATCCGTCAGAGCAAGGATCTCATATTTTGAGCCAATGGCTTGAAGAATAAATTCCCCCGCACGCAGTATGGTTCCGGCATACTCCTGGCTATTGACAAGTACTTCCCCTTCCAATAAAAAAATCATTATATTTTCTTCGCATTTTTGAGCTGGAAGGTGGAAGCCTCTTGAATGAGAGGCATAAATGATAGCATTACCCACAGCCTTAGGGCACTGCTGGCACGATATAGCCGCACCACATGCAGAGTAAGTTTGCATTGCAGATTGAATGTTTTTTTGTTTGTTTTGTGCAGCAAAAGTAAGAATATTCCGGGAAGAAACAAAAAAATCCCCGAAGACTTTGTGGGAAGAAAGGCTTCGGGGAGAGGATTTATAGGATTAAGAAAGATTATTCAGCAGGAGTAACAGGAGTATCAGGAGTAACTTCATTACCTCCTTCGTTGACATCTTCAACCTGAGTACTAACTTTTATCTCTTCAGCTCCAAGCGGTAAAGTAAGTTTGTAGCGAATATTTTTGCCTGCTTCCCACTTAGCACCCGCAGGTAAAGTAACAGTCTTAGTTCCACTAAAGTAAGTATAATTACTATCTGCTGTTGTATATGTTATTGTTATAGTCTTATTCGCAACATCTTGAGGCAATAAAACCAATGCTCCATCCGCTTTACCCAAAGGATAAAAATCACTATCAGTTTCCTTTACAGGATTATCAATAAGAGGATATTCATAAGTAACATTTGAATTGTTACCTGCACTCCAAGGAGTTGCTGCATTATATGTATATGTAGCGGTTCCACCAGAAACATCATTAATCTTTATTTCTGTTATAGTATAGGTATATCCCCCTTTTTCGGGTTTATAGGAGAAATTGATACGCGTAAGAACATGTTTAAAGGTCAAAGCTAATGTATTTCCGCTAGGTATATTATCAACAACTTTTGCATAAGCCACTACTAAATCTTTCTGCTCGTCCGCAGTAGCTCCTACTGCAAAACTCAAAGTTGGATTACCTTTATTTGTATCTGAATAACTCATTTTAGGGTTAGTCGTAGGATAAGCAAAGAAATGCATTTCTTTAAGTTTCTGCGTAGTATTATCTAAAGGCCAATAAAAAGTTCCACTCGAAGTTGTCCATTTACTTTGACCTCCTGTATAATCAGCATCCATATAAACTGTGCCAAGCCCTGAAGTTGCAATATTAGCTTCTTCAACTACATAAGCTTTTACAGTAAAGGCATTAAAATTACCATTGTCAGTTACAACAGCCTTTGTTCCTGTTTTCACCACCGTCCCAACGTTAATCTCCGCCTTTTCACCAGCCTTCTCAATCTCTTCATTCTGTGAGCAACCTACGATTGCCAACGCAGCAACTGCTGCCAATAAAATCTTCTTCATAATCGTTTGTTTTATAAGTTAATATTTTGTTCGTTTTGCTTTTCAATTTACAGGTAACTCAACATTCGTTTCGTCGTCCCAGTCTCCTACATCACCGCCAATACCTCCGCCTCCACCGGGAGGAACTTCCACATCCTCCACTTCAATTTCCTCTTCAATCGGTATCTCGATATCCGTTACCGGATCTTCTTCTTCCTCGGGTGGGGGAGGAACTACAGCCGCCGTGATGTCAACCTTGGTTTCTTGAACCGTATTATCCACCTTAACTAGCAATAGCTTCATTACCACCCCTCCGGTAAAACGTGTATTCGCAGACTCCGATACAGAAAAAGCAGAGAAACTACCACGTATCACATCCTCTCCTTTATGAGCCTCCACATAGATAGGAGCAATGCTTGCCGTACATGAGCCATTACTTATGCAATATGCCCCATTCATTCCATCCACATTACAAACAATGCTTGCCACGTTCTTCAATCCTTTCACCTTTATTTCAAAAGAATAGTTCTTGACTACCAGCTTCGGTTGAAACTCCATCAAAAGCACATCTTCACTCTTTTCTATCCTCATATCATTCATACTTACTACATATAGAGGGTCCGGTGACCATACCATCTTCTCACTTGTTTCAAGCCCTTTGTAATAATCAGTATAAGCCTCAATCGTCTCATACGCCTCATCATTGCGAATCAACACACTCTCCGTATTGTAATTGTAGATCACCATGTCATAACGTCCGGGCGGCACTTTCACCTCTCCCCCTTCCACCGAGAGATAACTCTCCACCTTTCTACCTTCTTCACTCTTCGGGTAGAAAATCACCCTCATCCCTTCGGGCAACTTATCCACTCCCTTCCAGTTAAACTTTATCTTTACTCCGCTGACGGGATAATCATCCAGTATGTCTCTGAAATCACATCCTGCTAACAGCACCGACAGCACGAACAGAAGTAAAAGAAACACATATTGCGTACACCTCATAGCTATCGCCTCCTTCCCTTAATGAGCCACACCAAAGAGATTTTGGCTTTTGTAGGCCCCATAAAATGATAGCGTCCGCTGCTCGTCCATATCAAATCGCCTTCGTAAGTGGTGTATTTGCGGTATTCTGTTGCCAGATAACCAATGCCCAAACTAAATTCAAGAGCCAGATGCCGTGCCAGCTGATGACTATATCCATACGTCAGACCGGAAGCTGCATAGTAGTTTCCCCGATATCCTTTGTCTTTGTCAAATTGAAAATCGTACACTCCCCCTTCGGCATATATTCCCAGAAAATGTCCTGTCAGCCACTCACGATTCTTGCGTTTTCCAAGCCAGCAACGTGCCTCAACGCCTCCCGAAAGAAGCTGGTAACAAAAGCCATGCTTGCTGTTCGACCACCAAGGACATTTATATTCCATATTCAAAGACCACCGCTGCCCTACGGGCAATTCCACCTCCACATTCGGAGCCAAAGCTAAATCATAAAGTATATTGTTCTTCAATGCAAGCACTGTTCTGTGCGGGGTTTCCCGCTTACTTTCCACTTCAAGCCAAGGAGCGAAAGCTATAGTTTCCAATTGCTCCTCCGGCAAAGTATTCGCAGGCAATGTTAATGCAGCTACCGGCAAACTGTCTTTCATCTTCCCTGTCCGTTCTATCTTCCGGAACTGATGTTCCGATAAATAAGCGTAAGGTCCGCCACCATCCAAATAGCGCAACAGCTTTCTCAGCTTTTCAAAGTTCCCGAAGTGATACCGGATCAACATCAACACATCTTCTTTATCCGGCACTTGCGGGTCGTCCATCACCCATTGGTAAATTTTGCTCCAGGTTTCCGGCTGATTCATCCGGTCCGATACTCTACAAGTATCTCCTTTCGCCGCATATCTTCCAGCCCGCGCCTCTTCTTTGCCTGATATCAAAAGAAAGAGTATCAAAAGTATATATAAACCGACGCGAACCTTCATAGCTTTGCTTTGTATGGAGGCAAATATATATTATTATAATTGAAGAAATTACACGTTTTACAACTCTTTTCGGGGGATGAAAGGTTCTGTGAAACGAATGAAACAGATTTGCAACTTTTCCCTTTCCTTCATACCCTTCCACACTCCCGTATTTCCTTATCCATCAGCCTTAGCGGGTGGAAGGGTATATCCACATATTTTCTGCAACATTGCCAACGGATATTTTTCAATCACGGGTCATTAGCTATTCAACTAATCTAGAATACATTATATTATTTTGCATAGGACATCCATAGCGTTTGATTACTGTCAGTAAGTTTACTGACAGTAATCAGCATGCTTGCTGACAATAGTCAAACGACTTACCGACAGTAATCAACATGCGATTATCCATATAGCAAAATAAACGTATCTTATACATGTATGTCACCTATGTACTATGGTTATTCCCCTTTCCGCCCGATAATCATTTAGCCACTATCCATCCCTATATTATCTCAAAAAGACAGTTCGTGTGCGAAAACAGTGAATATCCGTGAAAGAATTATAAAAGGAATGTCAAACACTAACAGATATTTGGAGGGAATAGGATGAACCCCTATATTTGTCATGTGATTTTTTTCATAGTATTAGATTTAAGGTTAACAAAGGTTGGAGTACAGCGGTACTCCTTTTTTTATGCCCATACCTTAACCGTAGTCATTTGAAAACTATATAAGAGTCTTATCAGTGTGTTTCTGACAAGCAAGGACAGCAAAAACCAAACAAATAGATTATTTCATTTTTGTACACTTTTACTACAAACAGACTCTATTAATCAGCATCTTACAAAGGAAAAGTGTACAAAAAATAAAGCTGTATAAAATAGCATTTAGATACCAAGCCATACGGTTACAAGCCACCAACAAATCAAAAAGAAATCCCGCTATTCGGTAATTCCGGAAATTATTAATAATATTGCAACCTGTTACGTAAGCACAAGGCATACCTTTGAAGCCTAAATCAATAATATATGATTGCAAACGAAAATAGAAGTGAATTGCTACAATCACTGAAGGAGGGTTCTTTTTCTGCATTCGAGAAGTTATACAATCTGTATAGTGGCAAACTCTATAACTTTATGATGCGTCTCTCTTCCGGCAATCAGTATATGGCCGAAGAAGTAGTGCAGCAGACATTTATCCGCCTGTGGGAAGTGCGTGAGAAAGTGGATCCTACCGAAAATTTCGTTTCTTACCTCTGCACCATAGCCCGTAATCTGTCGATGAATATGTACCAGCATCAGACAGTGGAATACATCTATACCGAATACCTGCTGAAAAGCAATCCCGACCGGGATCATCAGACAGAAGAAAGCACAGACCTGCGCTTCCTGAACGACTATATCGATTCGCTGGCCGAAGAACTGCCCCCTTCGCGCAAGAAAATCTTTCTGCTCAGCAAACGTCAGGGCTATACCAATAAAGAAATAGCTGAGAAGATGGGTATTTCAGAAAGTACAGTCGCCACGCAACTGTCACTTGCCGTGAAATTCATGCGCGAGCAATTTGCAAAGCATTACGATAAGCTGATTCTTGTCTTATGGGCCTTTTTTGTTAACGAAATGCAATAATGCCCGATACGTTTGGATACGAAAACAAGGATAACTGTATACTATATAAATAAGTAAGAAGATGGAGAAAGAATATTATAAGAACTTAGCCGAGAAATATTTCGCAGGAGACATCACAGAAGCGGAAATCAGCGAACTGGCCGGATGGTTACGCAACAACGTACAACTGTCCGACTGGTGGGAAGAGGAATTTGAGAAATCCGACACTGACATCCCTCTCGCCCTGCGCGACAAGATGTTCGCACGGATCAAGGCGGAAGTCCTCAATGAACCTGTCCGCATCCCTGATACGAAACCTGCCGGACGTCCTCCGCGAAAAGCTCTCGTTCCTGCTTGGGCAAGATGGGCAGCTATGATCTGCATCCCCATTTTCATCGCTTTCTTCACTTACAACATCCTGAGTATTTCGGACACCGATATCCAATCACCCTTTATTGTGAAAGCCGATAAAGGAGACAAAGCCACAGTAGTATTGCCTGATGGAACGGACGTTATCCTCAACTCCGCTTCCCAGCTCAGTTATCTGAGAGATTTCGGCAAAAACGAACGCCGGGTGCAACTAGACGGTGAAGGCTACTTTAAAGTAGCACACGATACCCGTCATACTTTTATTGTCCAAGTGGGCGAACTGGAAGTAAAGGTTCTGGGCACCGTATTCAACGTCTGCGCTTATCAAGATGAACAGGATGTAACTGTGGTGTTACTAGAAGGAAAAGTCGGTGTGCATACTCCTTCTTCCTCCCTGATCATGAAACCCGGAGAGAAAATGAACTATAATAAATCCACCCATAAATTCACTACCGAGAAAGTCTATCCCGAAGATTACGTGACATGGACCAAAGGCAGTCTGTATTTCCAGAATGAATCTCTGGACAATATCATGAAAGCCCTTTCACGCGTTTATGACGTCACGATACACATCGACTCTCCGCGAATTGCAAAAGAGCGGTTTACCGGAACAATACCCGGTGGTGGTATACAGAATGCTTTGAATATTATAATGTTAACCTCTCCGTTCCGTTACGAAGTAAAGGACTCTGTCATTGTATTAAAAGAGAAATAAGCCCCTCTTTGTTAATGTGAGTTAAAAACAGAGAGCCGCTTGGACAGCAGCATGAGGGAACCTGTATACCTATCAAACCCTTTTAATTTATTTGATATGAAAGACAGGAAAACCAAAAATCTAAGAACTATGCGGGCTCTCTGCCTCTCTTTGTTCTTGAGTGTATCACTGAGCCTTTTCTCGCAGATCACCGTCACCGTGGAAAATACTCCGCTGCGTGCCGCACTGAAAAAGATCGAGCAGGTCAGTGATTACAAATTCTTCTACAATGAAAAACTGGCAGGACTGGATCAGGCAGTCACTTTCAGCGTAAGTAATGCCACCATCGCCCAGACCATGCAAAAAGTGCTGGCGGGAAAAGAACTGACTTACAAGATGGAGAGTGACAATGTAGTGGTATTACTGCACAAAGAGGCTGTCAGCCAGAAGACCAAAACCATTACCGGAACAATAGTCGATTCGTCCGGGGAACCGGTTATCGGTGCCAGCATTGTAGTGAAAGGAACCACCAACGGCACTATCACCGATGTAGACGGAAACTACTCATTGTCAAACGTCCCGGAGAACTCTACCGTCAGCATCTCTTATATAGGTTATCAACCGTTGAGCTATCCGGCATCCAGCAAGGAACTCTCCAGAGTAATATTAAAGGAAGATGCCGAAATGCTGGATGAAGTAATCGTTGTCGGATACGGTACCACCAAAAAGGCAAATCTCTCGGGTGCCGTAGACCAAATTTCCTCTAAAGAAATAGAACACCGCGTCAGCGGCAATGCGGGACAAGTGCTGCAAGGTATGATCCCCAACCTAAATGTTTCGTTCAGCGACGGCTCTATCAATTCAAAAGCTTCTTTCGACGTACGCGGGGTAGGCTCTATCAATGGTGGCAGCCCTCTGGTACTTATCGACGGAGTGGAAGGAGATATGAATTATATCAATCCTAAAGATATCGAATCCATTTCTGTTCTGAAAGATGCCTCTTCCGCTGCCATCTATGGTGCCCGTGCAGCTTTCGGTGTAGTGCTGATTACAACAAAGAACCCGAATGCAGGGAAGATACAGGTGAACTACTCCAATCACTTCGGCTGGAGCAACCCTACCATCAACACGGATAACTTCATTACCGACGGTCTGGAATGGGCGCGTCTGAGCGATAAACTGAGTCTTTTGGAAAACACCAGTACTTATTTGGGATATACTGAAGAAGACTATGCCTATATGGAAGCCCGCAAGAAAGATCCCTCACTCCCTTCGACCCTGATAAAGACCGTTGACGGCGTGGAACGCTATGTACACTATGGGAATACGGACTGGTGGCACTACATCTTCCAAGATAACCAGCCGTCTATGGAGCACAACCTGAATATCTCCGGAGGTAGTGAGAAAGTACGTTTCTACCTCTCCGGAAGGTTCTATTCAAGAGAGGGAATTTACCGCATCAACCCGGACAAGTTGAAGAGTTACACTTTACGCAGTAAGATTGACTTTCAGTTGACTTCCGCCATCAAGATAACCAACTCTACCAACATCTATTTCAGTGATTACGACTATCCGGCAACCAACAACCGTAATGTAGGAGGTAGCGACAACAGTGAGGACTGGAGGAAATATACCTTCCACGCTTCCCCGGTATTCCATCCACGCAATCCGGACGGAACCATCCTGATTAACGGTGCTTACACTCCCGGTCGTGACATAGCAGACGGTACGTTTGCCGACCTGACATACGGAAAGAGTAAAGGTGTGGATCAGGAACATGATGTTTCAAATACCATCTCACTACAGGTGACTCCTATTAAAGATGTGATACTGAATGCTGACTACAGTTTCCGGAAAGGCAGCCCCGTATCCAAACTGCTGCTAGTTTCCACTCCACACACCAACCAGCCGAACGGTGAAGGAACAAGCCGCTACATGCCCAATAAATCACTGTATAAGGAAATGCATTGGTCAACCCTCTATCAGGCATTCAATGCTTTCGGTACCTACAGCCATCTGTTTGCCAAGAAACATGACTTAAAAGCTATGATCGGTTTCAACCAGGAATGGAGGCATTGGGAACGTACCGTTTCAAGACGCAGTTCGCCTGCATCCGAAGAACTGGGTTCCTTCAACCTGGCAACCGGAGAGAATGTACAAGTACAGGGAAATGCGGACGAATGGGCCATCCGTGCAGCTTTCTATCGTCTGAACTATGACTATCTGGGACGCTACCTGCTGGAATTCAACGGTCGTTTCGACCTATCTTCCAAGTTCCCGCACGATAACCGCCTGGGCATCTTCCCATCGGGCTCTTTCGCATGGCGTGTAAGTGAGGAGCCTTTCTTCAAGCCTTTGAAGTCTGCCATAGACAATATGAAACTGCGTGTATCTTATGGTACATTGGGTAACCAGAATGTAGGTCCCTACGACTATATAGCTAAAATGAAAGTTACACAAGGAGATTATCTGGTAGACGGCTCGTACCTGAGTTATCTGACTGCTCCTGATGCCATTTCCTCAAATTTCACCTGGGAGAAGTCACAGACCATTGATTTCGGAATTGACTTCTCTCTGTTCAACGGACGTTTCTCTACCTCTTTCGACTGGTATCAACGTGATACGAAAGACATGCTGACACAAGGCAAAAAACTTCCGTCCGTATTCGGAACTTCCGAACCACAGGAGAATGCCGCCAACCTGCGTACACGGGGCTTTGAACTCTCTGTGAAATGGCAAGACAAATTTCTGTTGGCACACAGACCATTCGAATACAGGGTAGGGTTCACTCTTGCCGACAACATCACTGAGATTACCAAATTCGATAACCCCGACGGCCAGATAGACCAGTTCTATAAAGGCAAACGCCTGGGTGAAATCTGGGGATATACAGTTGAGGGCTTCTTCCAGACAGATACGGAATACCTGGATCATGCAGACCAGACGAAAGTAAACAGAAGAATCCAGCGCAACTATCTGATTAATCACCCGGTAGCGGGAGATATCAAATTCAAAGACTTGGATGGAAATGAAGAAATATCTCCGGGCGACAAGACCTTGTCCAATCCCGGCGACTTACGCATCATCGGTAACACATCTCCCAGATACTCCTGTTCTCTGAATCTGGGATTCAATTACAGTGGTTTCGATTTTTCCGCCTTCTTCCAGGGAATAATGAAAAGAGACTGGTGGCCGGGAAAAGACAACAGTTTCTTCTGGGGACCGTTTACCCGTCAGTATGAGAATTTTTATCCGAAGAGCATCGAACAGAACTCCTGGACACCGGAGAATCCGAATGCATATTTCCCTCGCCTGGCCGTGTATGCAGCCAACGAAGGCGGTGACTACGAAGGAGCCCAGCTAAGGGTTTATTCGGATAAATATCTGCAAAACGCGGCTTACGTCCGTTTGAAAGATATCACTTTAGGCTATACGTTGCCTAAAACACTTTGCAGCAAGATCGGTTTCTCCAGCATCCGGGTTTATGTTTCAGGCACTAATCTCCTGACATTCTCCCCGTTGTACAAGCATAATGAGGATCGCACCGTAGATCCTGAACAATTGGGCGATGGCAACGCCTATCCGTTCAGCAAGACATTTGCCTTTGGTTTTGATTTTAAATTTTAAAGAGGAAACAGCTATGAATACATTCAATATATTAAAAGTTTGTGTGGTGTGTGCGATAGGCATAAGTGCCGCTTCATGCAACAACTCGTTCATGGATCGATATCCCATTGCGGAAATATCACCTGAAAATTCCTTCAAGTCTGCACAAGACCTTGAATTGTACACAAATGGTTTCTATGAGAACCTGCCTAAAATCAATGATATCGTCAGAGGAGACAATATCTCGGACAACGTACTCTACAGCAATGTACCTATGGAACAACGGAGTCCGGAAAGAGACATTCCATCGGAAGCCGGCAGTAGCGGTTGGAGTTGGAGTACTCTCCGGAAAATAAATATCTTCTTCGACAACTATACACGCTGCGAAGACAAAGTAGCCGCACTGAAGTACGAAGGCGTGGCACGTTTCTTCAGAGCCTGGTTCTATTTCGATAAGGTAAAGAGTTTCGGTGGTGTACCCTGGTATGATACAGAGATTCAGACCGATGATGAAGATCTGCTATACAAGCCCAGAGATTCACGCGAATTTATAATGGACAAAGTGATTGAAGACCTTGAGATTGCAGTAGACCGTTTAGGCACTACCCGCAAACCCGACCAGATTTCCAAATGGACTGCGCTGGCCTTCCTCTCACGTGTATGCCTCTATGAAGGTACCTACCGCAAATATCACACGGAACTGAATCTGCCTGATGCCGGTAAACTATTGGAGAAAGCATATAAGGCGGCGGAAAGAGTCATGAACGAATCGGGATACACTTTATATTCCACGGGTAACTCCGATATTGATTACAGGGATTTGTTTGCTTCCGATGACTTGAAGGAAACAGAAGTTATTCTGGGTAGGCGTTATTCACTGACATTGAACAAAATGCATAATACGAACTACTATTTCCTCTCAAAAACCCAACAGGATGTAGGTTTGACAAAAGACTTTGTAAACTCCTACCTGCTAAACAACGGCACGGCATTCACCTCACAAACAGGGTATGCAACCATGATGTTCAGCGATGAAATGAAGAACAGGGACAAACGTCTGGCGCAAACCATCCGTTCCGTCGGCTATACACGGATTGACAGCGACAAGCCGTTGCTACCTGATCTCGAAGCCTCCATGACAGGTTACCAGATTGCCAAATTCATCTCCAAGGAAGCACAGGACGGAGACGGAGCTTCTTATCAGGATGTAGCCATTATACGTTATGCAGAAGTCCTGCTCAACTATGCGGAAGCCAAAGCGGAACTGGACATATTGACTCAGGACGATATAGACAAATCCATCAGGCCGATACGTACAAGAGCCGGAATGCCTAACCTGAATCAGAACATAGCCAACTCTAACCCCGACAAGATACTGGCAAGTGAATATCCCAATGTAAGTGGAAACAATAAAGGGGTAATTCTGGAAATCAGACGCGAACGCCGTGTAGAACTGGCCCTGGAAGGATTCCGCTATGACGACCTGATGCGCTGGAAAATGGGAAAACTGCTTGAACCCCACTTCACTGGTATGTATTTCCCCTCATTGGGCGAATTCGATCTGGACGGAGATGGAACAATCGATCTTTTGCTCTATGATGATAAAGCTCCGGAAAGCAAAGCCAAACAAAAGATTAAGATTGGCGGTGTTATCCAGCTCACAGAGGGAGATCATGGTTATCTGGTCGGCTTTCTGAATATCACAAAGAAATTTGATGAGACGCGTGATTACCTGTATCCGATACCTTCGGGCGACATCATGCTGAATAAGAATCTGGAACAGAATCCGAATTGGAGATAATTAAAGCGAAACGAATCATGAAAATAGACAAAGTCTGCATAATCGGAATATTCTTTTCTCTGTTTCTGCTCACAGGATGTGGCAGCGACGAAAGTGAACCTTCTACTCCGCCCGGACCTCAACCTTCAGAGGTTGAGTATCCGGAAGTCAGCGAAGATCAGCGGGTTTCCATCACCACTTCATTGCAGAACAAGGATCATGTACAAATATGCGCCCACCGGGGATATTGGAAAGATGCACCGGAGAACTCCGTCAAAGCCGTCACATTGGCTATCGAAAACCAGATAGACATGATAGAGCTGGACGTCAGAACATCGAAAGACGGAGAAATGGTACTCATGCACGATGCCACAATCGAACGCACCACCAATGGTACCGGTAAAGTATCAGAACTGAACTACAAGGAGTTGCTTTCATATAACCTCTACCATGACGGAGTACTGACAGAAGAAAAAATACCGCTCTTCAAGGATATATTGTTAGCTGCCAGAGGCAAAATCTATATAGATATAGACGTGAAGATCTCCGACTATAAAGCCGTATACAATCTGGTGAAGCGCTATGGAATGCTCTCTCAGGTACTGTTCACGGTCTATGATGTGTCTACAGCCAGAAAAGTGATCAATCTTGACAGGAATGCCATTCTGCTGCCGGTGATTTATGAAATGCAGGATATGGAGAATTACCTGGCAGTCTGCAAACCACTTCCGGTGGCACAGTTCAATAGTGCAGCCTTTACAGAGGATATACTGGCTAAGGCATCCGGAAACGGAGTCTCCCTGTTCAAGAATATCTATATAAATACGAATATCACCCCTACCTCGGACAATTACAAACAGGTAAAGGCATTTCTTGCCAAGCAGGGAAGTATCATACAAACCGATTACCCGGTGGAATTGAAAGAGTATTTGAAAAACAATTAAAAAGATACACAGATGAAAAATACAATCATAATAATGCTGACCGCCCTTTTATGGATATCGTGCAGCGATGACGAGAAAGTAAATATAAAGCCGGTGGCTGCTTTCAAGACGAGTGAAGTCACAATAGAAGAAGGACAACATGTAGCCTTTACAGACTTGTCTTTTGATGAAGACGGACAGGTGACCAAATGGGCCTGGGACTTTGGCAATGGAGTCTCTTCTGAAGAACAATCACCCACTGTGGAGTATACCACAGCCGGAGAATATACAGTGAATTTATCCGTCTGGGATAACCTGGGAGTTCAGAATGCAAATACTTTCAGCAAAACAATCACTGTAAAAGAGAAATCAACGGCCGACATGGCACCTGAAATAGTATGGGAGTTCCAGACACCATGCGGTTTTCAGGATGTTTCTCCGGCCATTGATGACAATGGAAATGTTTTCGTCGGCTGTGATGCGAACAATGCCCGAGGCGGACAAAATATCTGGGTGATTAACGGGGGGATAGAGGTCTGGCATTACTCTTCCGGTGATGTAATCCGTTCTTCGGCGGCAATAGCTGATAATGGTACCGCCTATATAGGCAGTTACGACAAGAACTTGTATGCATTCGCCGCTCATTCCTCCGATCCGTTGGGTAAGTTCGACCTGGGTGCAACGGCCAAGTTCAGTTGTCCGGCTATAGACAAAGACGGTACAGTATACTTCTCTGCCAATAGAAAGTTATTTGCCATCCATGCCGCACCCGGCATGACTGAAAAATGGAATGTCGACTGTGAAGGTGTTACACAATCTACTCCCGTGATTGGCAACGACGCGGTATATATGTGTTCCAACAGTGGCAAACTATATGCTCTTGCTAAAACTGACGGAGCGAAAAAGTGGACTCTTGAATATGGAAAAACTTGCACTTCCGTTCCCGCTATCGGAGAAGACGGCACCATCTATTTATGCGGTGAAACGGCCGACGGTGGAATAGTAATGGCTGTAAATCCGGATGGTACCGTGAGATGGCAACAAAAGTCGGCTGCCACTTTCCCAAATTCCGGTATCTCATTGAGTATAGACGGACAATTATATGTGGGTAACTCTGACGGCGATATGCTCTGCTACTCTCAGGAAAGCGGTGATTTGATCTGGAAGTTCAGGACTCAGGGACAAATTCGTTCGGTACCTGCCATCGACAATGACGGAAACATATACTTCGGTGACGGTAAAGGCTATTTCTACGTGCTGAGTTCAAAAGGTAAACTGAGTTATAAGGAAATTCAGTTAGGAGCAAACATCTGGTCTTCTCCGGTCATTGATAAGAATGGTATAATCTACATCTGTGCAGATGTTACAAAGTCCTCGGAACCGGGCAAAGTATACGCATTGAGAACTCATGCAACCGGAGCGCAACAAGGCTGGTCTATGCGCAGCGGAGACTACCGGAGAAGCGCACGCAAACAATAACAACGAATCATTTAAACTTCAAAAAGAAAAGATAAGATGAAAAGAATAATATCACTTTCAATACTGCTGACCGTCTTTCTGGCAGCATTTGCACAAGGGCGCTTTAAAGAAATAGAAAAATGCTTCAATGAACCTGCAAGCCAGTCAATACTCATTGTTTCCCATCGTGCCGACTGGCGCAATGCACCCGAGAACTCTTTGCAAGCCATTCAGAACTGCATCGATATGGGCGCAGACATAGTAGAAATCGACTTAAAAAAGACAAAAGACGGACATCTGGTTTTAATGCATGACAAGACCATAAACCGCACCATGACTGGTACAGGAAGTCCGGATGAGTATACTTTGGCTGAACTGAAAGCCATGAGATTAAGAAACGGTGCCGGGATTAAAACCCGGCATCAGATACCGACTTTTGAAGAAGTCATGAATCTGTGCAAAGGCAAAATCATGGTGAATGTAGACAAAGGCTATGATTACTTCAAGGATGCGTACGAGGTACTCAAAAAGACAGGTACGGTAGACCAATGTATCATGAAAGCCAGCCTGCCCTACGAACGGGTGAAAGCCGAAAACGGAGAAGTGCTGGATAAGATGATCTTCATGCCCGTGGTCCAACTACATAAAGAAAGTGCGGAAGCTACCATCGACGGATACTTGGAACACATGAAACCGCAGGCTTTTGAACTGGTATTCAACAATGACAGTCCCGAGGTACAACGACTGATAAAAAAAGTACGTGACAGCGGTGCAAAGATTTTCATCAACTCCCTCTGGCCCGAACTCTGTGGCGGACACGATGATGACCGTGCCGTAGAACTGCATCAACCGGATGAAAGTTGGGGATGGATCATTGACCAGGGAGCAAAGCTGATTCAGACGGATCGTCCCGCCCTACTGCTTCAATACCTGAAAGAAAAGAAACTACACGAATAAGAGGAAAAGCATGTTGAAACATATCATTGATTTTTACAAGGTGTCGGCTCCGGCACCTTGTAACGGGGATTCTTTGCCCGAACAAAAGCAACGGTTAAAACGATTGCAATGGTCTACCTTTCTGGCAGCAACCCTTGGATACAGCATGTACTATGTATGCCGGCTGAGCCTGAACGTCGTCAAAAAGCCGATTGTAGACGAAGGTATTTTCTCTGAAACGGAATTAGGTATTATAGGCTCTGTACTATTCTTCACGTATGCCATAGGCAAGTTCTCCAACGGTTTCCTTGCGGACAGGAGCAACATCAACCGGTTTATGTCAACAGGTTTGTTAGTGACGGCATTGATAAATCTTTGCCTGGGTTTTACTAATTCATTCATATTGTTTGCCATCTTATGGGGTATCAGCGGTTGGTTTCAATCTATGGGAGCAGCATCCTGTGTAGTAGGGCTATCGCGCTGGTTTACGGATAAAGACCGAGGCTCGTTCTATGGTTTCTGGAGTGCCAGTCATAACATCGGAGAAGCGATGACATTTATCATTATCGCTTCCGTTGTGAGTGCATTGGGCTGGCGGTACGGATTTCTGGGTGCAGGGTTAGTGGGGTTGCTGGGTACATTGATAATCTGGCGTTTCTTTCACGACACACCACAGAGCAAAGGGCTTCCTCCGGTCAATGCCCCGAAAGAAAAGAAAGTGATGAGTGCATTGGAAACAACGGAGTTCAACCGTGCCCAAAAAGCTGTACTGAGAAGCCCTGCCATCTGGATATTAGCATTGAGCAGTGCATTTATGTATATCAGTCGTTATGCGGTAAATAGCTGGGGGATTTTTTATCTGGAAGCACAGAAAGGTTACTCTACGCTGGATGCCAGTTTCATTATCTCTATCAGTTCGGTATGCGGCATTGTAGGAACCATGCTTTCCGGGGTGGTATCCGACAGGTTATTCAAAGGGCGCCGAAATGTTCCCGCACTGATATTCGGATTGACAAATACACTGGCTCTCTGCCTGTTTTTGTTGGTTCCCGGTGTTCACTTCTGGCTGGATGCTCTGGCAATGGTACTTTTCGGTATTGGCATCGGAGTACTGATTTGCTTTCTGGGTGGACTGATGGCTGTTGATATTGCTCCGCGAAATGCTTCGGGTGCAGCTTTGGGTGTGGTAGGAATTGCAAGTTACATCGGTGCGGGGTTACAGGATGTGATGAGCGGTGTATTGATAGAAGGGCAAAAGACTGTAGTAAACGGAACGGATGTGTATGATTTCACATATATCAATTGGTTCTGGATTGGAGCTGCACTGCTATCTACTTTGCTTGCGTTACTGGTGTGGAACGCGAAAGCGGATACTGCTACAACAAATTAGGAAAGTAAGCCTTTAAAACATTTCAGCAACATACTCCTTTATCTCTAAAAGTGGAAATAGAAAAATCCTGCATATACAGCGGCATGTATATGCAGGATTCCCGTATAATATACTTCATTTATGCAATTGCTTGATGAAAAAAGTCTGTTCCTTGTTCGCAAGAAGTTAACTTTAAATGACATAACCCAATTTACTCAATCGTTTCAAACTACTGAAAGCGGTACTCGAAGACTCAATTCCCTGATTCCTGAGAAAAGACAAACTGGTAGGAGAACCAAGATTCATATTTAAACCTATCAGCACTTTTTTGTCCGTGCGGTTAAAAGTTGCCCACAATCTTCAGTTTGTTTTTTCAATGAGTTCCTTTAGATCTGGCTATCTCACCTTTCTTCCTCTTCTTCCCCGCCATCGGATATTCCTTCTTCACCTCAAACGAATAGCTACCGGGAAGAAGCTTCAAGACTACCTGCCCGCTTCCTTCACCAATATATTCTATTCCCTTGCATTTTCGGATAAGTTTCTCCCCTTCGCGGACATCTCTCAACGATGCAGCCGGCAAATACAGCGTAGCCGTAGTATTTCCGGGCACCGTAAAAGCGTAATGGATCATGCCTCTTTCCTCTCTCCAACCGCTCTCAATACGTCCGTACATCGAGTCATAATATCCCCGGGCATACTTCATCTTTCCGGTCGGATCGGGCATCGGTTTCAGAATGAACTGTTTGAAACCGGGATAAGCCTCATCACGTTGTATTCCTAAAGAATAATTGTACATCCAGGCACCCACGGCACCAAAAGAATAATGATTGAAAGAGTTCATGCGATTGTTACCACCGAAACCATCCGTGTGAGTGTAAGAGTTCAGACGTTCCCAAATGGTAGTCGCCCCCTGTTCCACGGAGTAAAGCCACGAAGGATAATCTGTCTGTTGAAGCAGTCTGTAAGCCAGATCGTTCAGCCCGTAATCGGATAAAGCCTTACTGATCCATGCCGTACCGATGAAACCGGTCATAAGAGAGTAAGAAGGACACAGGCGGCCTCTATCAGTGGTATTCTCCCGTCTGACTGTCTCCGCAAGATTAGCAATCACCTTATTACGGTTCTCTTCATTAATAATGCCGAAAGCCAATGGAAGCACATACGAAGTCTGTATATCGACAGGTTGCCCCTTCTTGTCAGGGATGAAAGCGGAGAATATCGTTTTCCCGCTTTCCGGCTCTATATAGGTCTTATTGAAGAAATCCCTTCGGGCGGCATGCAAGTCGCGGAACCATGCGGCATCGGATGTCTTGCCCAAAGCCGCCGCCATCTTCGTCATCAAATCCAGGTCGTGGATGAAATAGGCTTCCCATACCAGGGACTTATCATTCTTCTCATCCTCCAATCCCAGCCAGTCGCACAGGTCACCCCATGAACGGGTCTGCACGATCAGGTTGGTCTCCGTCTCAATCGTTTGGTCAATGATATATTGAATATAACGCTTCATGGCTGTGTAATGCTCGCTCAGCAGTGCGGTATCTCCGTATTGCTGGTAGCACTCCCAAGGAACCGTAATTCCAGCACTGCCCCACAGCATACCACCGAAACCACCACCCAGCGGAGCGATATCCGGAAAGCGCCCGTCCGTCCGCTGCACATCGCGCATGGCACGCATGTGACGGCGCAGGAACTGCGGTACATCCGCCAGATAAGTGGCGGTACGGGAGAAGACAGAGATATCCCCACTCCATCCCAAGCGCTCATTGCGTTGCGGACAGTCCGTAGGAATGGAGAGGAAATTGCCGTAAGAAGACCAGGTGATATTCTTCCACAGCTGGTTCACCCGGGCATTGGAAGTTTCGTAGTGAGAAGCCAGTTCGTGTATAGAGCTTAGCACTATCCCTTTCACGGATTCCACAGGCAAGGGTTTGTCAATACCCGTTATCTCTATAAAGCGGTAGCCATGATAGGTGAAACGGGGAGAGATGGTTTCCTGCCCGCCTTTAGCGATATAAATATCCTGAGCCATAGCGGCACGGATATTCTCCAGCATAATCATGCCGATATTCCCCTCGTATTCCGGCAAATCGGGATATTTCACTTCCGCAAAGCGCAGAGTGATTTCCGTTCCGGGCTGCATGCCCGACAAACTGATACGGGGGACTCCTACCATATTCTGCCCCATGTCATACACAAACACGCCGGGGCGGACTTCTTCTACTGAAAGAGCCGTCAGTTCATTGATTTGTTTCACCGTCTGGCCGAATTGCCCGATAAGTTCAAAACCGGAATAATCGTTCACCCACGGCATATTCGGGTTTCCCGCCTTACTGATATGTCCTTCCAAAGCAACCTCATGAGCCGATTTCCAGGCAGATGCATCATAAGATGCCGTGCTCCATCCTTCCACCGCCGGTTCTCTTAAAGCATCATACACTTCGCCCTGAAATAAACTTCCGTAAGCGACGGGGCCTTTGCCGAAATACTGCCAGGACAAAGGATCGGTCACCACAACATTGGTCCGACCGTCCGCATACGTGATAACCAGCTTTGCCAATAAAGACTGGCGGTCACCGAAGAAGTTCCAGTTATCTCCCGTAAAAGTAGCGCCACCACTCCACCAGCCTTCTGCCAGCAAAGCACCCAAGGCATTTCTGCCGGAATGGACGTACTTTGTCACATCAAACGTCTGGTACAGATGAGTTTTGTTATACTGGGTAACTCCGGGATTAAAATAATCATCCCCTACACGCTTACCATTGAGATAGACCTCATAAATGCCACGTGAAGTAACATACAGGCGGGCTTTTACAATCTCCGCATCGGGAGAAGAGAAGACCGTACGAAGCATCGGTGCGGAGTTTCCTTCGGGAGTGAATATAGTAAGAACACCGGAAGTGCCGCCGGCTATCCGGCTATTTCCTTCCCGGCAAGTAGTAATCACGTTCGAAGGGCTTCTGAAGTTGGCAATCTCCATTTCCGGGAAAGTAGCGGATTGCCCGGCGGGAACATCAAAGCCGATGTCGCCCACTACCGGGAAAGCGATGAAATCACCTCCCTGCCCCAGCGGATTCAGATTTATCCAACCAAGTTCTTCAGCATTATCCACATAGAATCTTGTAAAACCCAGATCAGAAGTAAGGCTCACCGTATGCCGGTCATACTTATTACTTTCATTAATCAATGTCAGGGGGATGGGAAAGCTCTTGAAAGGAACATCTTTCCGATCATCCGGATGGTATCCTACACGATATACATTCAACACCGCTTCTTTACCCGAAGCAAGCGAATCCAAGTCCAGTTCTATTTTTATGTAAGACTCATCTTTCCCGTTCTGCAACTGATACAGGTTCTTATTCTTATCCATCAGGCGTTTATCATTCGCTCCGTAGACAAAGCCTGCACGGGTACTTTTTGTCTCCTTATCCAACCGGAGTGCAACGTTCAGCCTGAACACCGGAAGATAGTGGGAATAGAGCACCATGTCTTCATCTCCGCCACCTATCCACTTCGCATCACTCCATCCTTCATACGGATTGGCTTTACTCATCAGTCCCGTTTCAAACCAGGAGGTTGAGGAAGATTGCTCACCCTTCTGGTTCCATACGTTTACTGTCCAGAAATAGCAGGTAGTGGGTTGCAGGGGAGCACCGGCATATTCAATGTTCAGCGACAGATCACTCGACACTCTTCCGCTGTCCCATACCGTTTGTCCAGCTTCGTCAGTCACCGTTATCTGATAGGCTTTCTGCGAATACCCCCTTTCGGTATTCTGTATTACCATCTGCCAACTGAAGCGGGGCTTTTCCACATCTATACCCAATGGCATTTCGGCATATTCCACTTTGAGCTTTTCAATAGATACAGCATGTTCCGTAGCCGCATACAACAGAGCAGGGCAGGAAAGACAGATAAGCAAAACAGATAAAATGTGAATTCTACATCTTTTCATACGTGATGTTTTTGGGGTTATAAAGGAGATTAGGCAAGCAAAGATAATAAACTTGCCCAATCTCTTCATTATGAGACACTCATTTTATTACTGACCGGATGCTATTTGCTCTTCTTGTGAAGCAATAGGGGTTTCATTCAGCTCATAACCGGAATATCCATAGTTCTGATTTACCCGGCCATACAAGTTCGCATCAATGGCGGTCTGCGGTATGGGCCAGAATATATTGTACTTCCCTATTTTGTATTCATCATTATGAAGCGTTTTCACACCCTTATTGTAATAGTTATTATATTCCGTGATTCTGTGCCACCAATAACTGTTACTACTTTCGTCTGCAAGGTCTTTCGGAGAGGTGTAATTCCCTTCCTGATTCTCTTTTATAAACGAAACACGTACAAGTTCCACATGCCTGAACTCTTCATACATCAGCTCACGGGCCCTTTCATCCATAATCACGTCCAGCCCGTCCAGTCCATTAAGTTCGCCGGCATCGAACAAATCCGTACATCCGGCACGTTCTCTGATCTTATTTACATCAGCGGCAGCTTTCGCATATTCCTTCTTCCAGTAGTAAGCCTCCGCCCTCAGCAGATAAGCTTCCGCAAGACGATATACATACCAGTCGCCCGAACCTCCAACGTAGTCCGTACCCGAATATCCATTGGCTACTTCCCTCGCCGTATCTTCTACCCATAATTTATAATACGGATAATCGAACCAGCAACGAATGGTATCCTTGCACAATAGCGTGCCGTCATCCGCATACTTCTGTATAGGTTTCAGATAATAGACAGCATCATCCGTACCCAATAATTTAGGATCATTATATTTCAGATCCTCCATCACGAACCAGTTACCGGCTTCCCGACTGTGTCGGAGATCATTTTTATCACCCCACATGGATTTTTCCGCATGATAAGTAGGTCTTGAAAACGCTTCACCACGTCCATAGATCGCCCTGCAATCTAAAAAGTCAGGATATTGTGCCAGCATACCCGCCGTAGCAGACTGTCTCGTCATACCGGACTGCGACTTACTGGGCACCAGGATACCTCTGTTCACATCTGTTTGCGACCAGAACGGAGTCATATTATACAGGTAATTCGTATTGAGCCGGCTTTCTGAATTATCATATCTGTTCACCATGAGCATGATGGTCTCCTTATTGGAAGCATCCGCCTTATTTACCGGTCTATGCAAATCCCAGATCACATTGCGTGTCACCGGATGATGTTCCGGATAAGGATTCTCCCACTTGCCAAATGTGTTTTCCATCAGTTCATATCCGGAAGCGTCAATAAGGGCATTGGCCTGTTCAAGCGCCTTGTCAAAATCCCCGGCTGCCATGTAATACTTAATAAGCAGCATCCGGCAGGCTCCCTTGTTTTCTTTACCATAGTCAACTTGATCTGGGATATGCCCTACGGCATATTCCAGGTCTTTAATCATTTGCTCGATAACCACTTCCATCTTTGTGGAACGAAAGTCGAGCTTCGGAGTCGTGACTTCTTTCGACAGGAAGGGGATATCACCAAACTGGAAAATCAGATGATAGTAACGCCAGGCACGCTGGAAATAAGCACTGGATAGCATCTGTTCTTTGGTGGTCTGGTCCAAATCCAACTCGGAAATGCGCGAAATCACCACATTGGCAAAGCTGATACCTTGTGTACCCATATTCCAGAACCAATTAATCATATTCGTACCGAACCAATTGTTCTCGGAAATAGGAGTCACATTCGAAAGGATGTCCTGGCACCCGCTAAAGTCGGATACAGCCGTTACAGCCACATCCGAGAATATCATTTCCGTAGCCAATGCAGGCCCGTTATCCTCCATATAATAATAACGCATCTGTCTGTGGCAGGTAGTGAGCGCAGCTTCCAACCCTTCTTTGGTGGATAACGTCACACTGGGTTCATAAAATGATAATGGTTCCGGTTTCAGCCAACTGTCCGAACATCCCGTTAATGCTAATGAAGATAACCCGAAGGTCAGATATATCGCTTTTATTAGATTTGTTTTCATGATAGTTATTTAATTAAAATGTTATACTTGCACCGAAAGTAAATGTTCTGGGGAGAAGTCCCTTTGTTTCCGGGTCCCAATAATCCCACTCTTTGTCAAAGGCCCAGACAGCCACATTCCTGACAGTTCCGTATATACTGATCTCTTTAGCCATCAGTTTCCGTGCAAACTGTTGGGGCACCCTGTAGGAAACAGAAATATTCTCCAGGCGGATAAAGCCTTTGTTTATCACCTTCTTGGGGTTGATATTCGAAGGACGTGTCGACTTCAGACGGGCATACGAATTTGATTTGTTCTCAGGAGTCCAGTATTCGCGCTTATAGGTATTCGAATAATCACCCAGATTATCAAAGAAGTTCAGATATTCCGTTGTACTTTGCTTATGTCCCATCTGAGAATAAAGATTGAGAGAAATATCCCAATTCCGGAACAAAGTAAATTCATTTCTGAACGACCATCTGAACTTAGGTGTTTCCTGACCTAAGAAGACCTTATCCTCCTGGGTAATCTTATAATCTCCATTCACATCCCTGACTTTTGCATCACCCGGTTGCTGCCCGTACTTTGCGGCTTCTTCCGCTTCATCTTCCTGCCAGATGCCGATGAATTCATGATCCCAAATGGCCGAAATATCTTTCCCTACAAACCAGCCCCTGTTCACATCGTCCACTTCTTTACTTCCTACCACTTCTCCGACCTCGTTCAATACATCTTCGTAACGGTAATACAAATGCTTAATCGTATTCTTGTTGTGTGAAAGCCCGAATGTAGAAGACCAGGTAAAGTTCTTATTGCGGATATTAACCGTATTCAATGAGAATTCAAACCCTTCATTATTAACCTGTCCCAGATTGGTTACGATATCCGTATAACCTGTAAAGCCCGGCAAGCTTCTGTCTACCAACAAGTCCGTTGTAGGCATATGGTACCATTCAATGCTACCATTGATACGGTCATTCAGGAAACCGAAGTCCAGACCGACATTCCAGGATGTGGTAGTTTCCCATTTCAAATCCGTATTGGACATTCTTTCAATCTGCAATGAAGACACTTCATACAGACTCCCTTGTGGAGTGACATAAGTATATTTGCCGGCCGTACCTCCATGCAATTGGGACAAGGCTTGGTAAATACCGATATCCCGGTTTCCATTCTTACCCCAGGACAAACGCAGCTTACCGCTACTCATTGGCGCCCACTTGAAGAACTTTTCATTCGTGAAACTCCATGCCACGGCTATGGCGGGAAATGTAGCCCAGGGATTGGAAGCACCGAAAGCGGAGAAACCGTCGCGACGAACAGATGCGGTCAGCATATAGCGGTTGTCATAAGAGTAGAATAAACGGGCCATCAATGCGGCACCCGTATGTTTCGTATCATTGGCACTGATTTCTTTGTTGCCCGCAGTCTTCATGTTATGCCATTCCAGTACATCCGAAGGGGTAAAGTCGGAAGCTACCATTGACTCTTCCCATACTTCATATTTCTCGGCACTCTGAAGCAAGGTCAAGTCTATATTATGTTTCTTGGCGAAAGTATAGTTCCACTTCACCATATTGTCCAGTGTCCAATCTACGGAACGGGCCGTCGATCTGCCTGCAACTCCGTTGTCTTTGTCAAAGACGCTTTGCGAACTGTTCCAGTATCTTGAATGGTTCCAACTATACCGGGGTGCAAAGTTAAACTGATATGAAATGTTGAAAGGCAGTTTTAATTTAGCATAGAAATTCGCCGTCACATTCTGGGTACCTGCATCTTTAGATGACATGGAGTTATTGTAAAGGCTGTTCACACCCGTTACCTGATTCTTTTCTCCCATAGGCCAGGGATTCAGCGTGCCGTCGCTATAATATGGAGTAGAGTAAGGAGAATTAGCGATCTGTCCTTCCCAACTCACCGTCTGGAAACCTTCTTCCCGACTCTGCAAATTCAGATTGACACCTGCCTCCATGAAGTTACCTATCTTTCCATCCAGTCGCAAATTGGTACGATAATTCTTAAACCGGTCTCCTACCACCAATCCTTCGCTGTCCAGATAACCTAAAGACCAGTAATAATTCAGGTTGGACGTCTTACCGGACAGACTTACATTGTAGTCCTGTCTCAATCCGGTTTGGAAAGAGGCATCATACCAGTCGTATGTTCTACCCGCATAATAGTTTTCGCGCTCTATCTCTCCCAGACCGATGCGTTGCAACCAGATGTCTTCCATATTCGTGGAACCCTGTCCTATGGCATCATAGTTACGCCATTGCGCTTCGGTAAGGTTATACTTATTCAGGTTTTCGGCCGTGGGCTTAACGTAATAGCCTTGATTCCCGAACCCGTTGCTGCTTGCCGCATAATCTGCACGATATTGCAAATACTCATCCGCACTATACACCTCCCGGTTAGCCCCCATGGTCACAAAACCCACGCTTGCATCGAACCGAATAGTCGGTTTCTCCTCCGTTCCTTTCTTGGTAGTAACAAGTACTACGCCGTTAGCCGACTTTGCTCCGTAAACGGCTGCCGATGATGCGTCTTTCAAGACGTCTACAGACTCTATATCCACCGGATTTATTTCAGAAAGATCACCCTGAAAGATCATACCGTTCAGAACAATCAATGGCCCGGTTCCACCTTTCAGAGAGCGACGTCCACGCACTAACATATTACCACCGCCTTTGGCATCGTTGGACAGATCCACGTTCAGTCCCGGTGCCGCGCTACGCAATAAATCCTGCATGGTAGCCGGTTTCTCTTTCGCCATCTTTTCAGCCTGTACATGGGTAATGGCACCTGTCAGGTCTTTCTTCTTCATACTGCCATAGCCGATTACAACGACTTCGTCCAGTAAATTGGCATCTTCACGCAGAACCACACGCAACAGTTTCAGATCCTTCAGCTTCACTTCCTGTGAAACATATCCTATATAGCTAAACTGAAGTACATCGCCCACATTGGCAACCAGCGTAAACTTACCTTCAAGGTCTGTCACACTGCCTTGGCTGCCACCTTTCACCAGAACGGTAACCCCAATCAAAGGTTCTCCCGATTCATCGGTAACCACACCCGTTACGCCGGCCTGACGTACATCAGCCACTGCCTGTCTGGTCAGAATGATATGGTTTCCCTCCATCTTATAGCGGATAGGAGAGTTTGCCAGCAATGTATTCAGTACTTCCGATACCTTTGCATTATCCGCCCGGATACTTTTGCGCGCCTCTACGTTTACATCTTCTTTATAGATGAACAGATAATCCGTCTGAGACTCTATTTCATTCAGTATAGATTCAAGTTGTACATTGGTTCGATTGATTGTCACCCGTGCATTTTGTGAGTGACTATTCTTCGCCATCAGGCTAAAAGCACAGAAGAACAAAAAGAATATTGATATTCTCATAATTCTAAATAATAATGTTAATTGCGGATTTTTAGGGCAATAAATATCCGACAAAGGAATGTTTTTCATATCTTTGTAAATGAGTTATTAATACGATTTATAAATTGAATTGTGTTAATCAGGGCCGGTGGATGGGGCAAACATCTATCGGCTTTCTTGTTTTCCATCAGTATTGTTCCATAGGCTAATCTTTTGTTTTAATCCGGTTAATACTACGATTTACTTTATATAAATGACGTCATTATCTTTATCTCTCCGGTAAGTAAAGGCTACATCCTTCTGCAAAACACGCAATGCATAGTCCAGCCCGTCGGATATACGGAACTTACCGGTCAGCGCCACGCCTTCTATGCTCTTCTTATCCAACTGAATCTTCAGATCATAATATCTTTCCAGATCTTCCATGATCCGGGCAAAGGGTTTATTCTTGAAGCAATACAAACCTTCTTTCCAGCGGTACACATTATAATCATCAATCTTGCTCACCACCAGTTTGCCATCCTTCAGAGTCGTTTTATACTGGGGAAGAAGCACTACGGCAAGCTTTCCATTAGCAGGAGACTTCACCCTCACCTTTCCCTGCATCAGAGAAGCCTCGAAAGTGCGCCCTGCCGAATAGGCCTCCACATTGAACTTTGTGCCCAGTACTTCCACATCCATTGCATGCGTCCGCACCACGAAAGGGGATTTCTCATTGTGTGCCACCTCAAAATAAGCCTCTCCGTCCAGTATCACTTCGCGTTTGCCTTTCATGAACGAGACAGGATATTTCATCGTCGTTCCGGCGTTCAGCCAAACGTTTGAACCATCGGGTAAATCGAGGTTCACACGCTGGCCGGCCGGCACGGTAATAGTTTGCATGGCTACATTCATATCCTCCTTATCTTCTCCTATTGAAAACAATGCAGCCGTTATGCCTACCGTTATCGCGACAACAGAAGCTATCTTCAGAAACTCTCTGACGAAATGGTTTCTTTTCTTTCTGAGTGTAGTTTGGCCGTCAGATGATTCGAAGCGCCCCGAAAGAATGATGGCATTGAACAGCTTGCGCTCCCGACGTAACAGCTTGCTGTTCTCCTCGGAGGCTTCCGACCATTCTTTCACCAATCTCATTTCTTCTACGGAAGCACGACCTTCGAAAAAACGATATAATAAGTCTTTATCCATACATACTTTTATTTGTGTATCTATAGTAATAGCGAACCACGGGAAATATTCCCTAGTAGAAAAACAAACTTTTTTCAGTTGAGGTAGAAAAAGAGTAAAGAGACGGGCAGGTAATCTTTCAGGGCCAAGCGTAACTCCCTGGTAGACTTGGATATATGAAACTCTACGCCTTTGGTTGTCATTTCCAGTAAAGCTGCGATTTCTTTATGAGACTTATTCTCATAACGGCTCATCCTAAAAATACGCCTGGTTTGTTCGGGCAGGCTATCCAGAGTCTTATCAACAATCTCCTGTATCTCTGCCGTAAAGACCTCATAAGGTTCAAAGTCCTCCAATGTAACGATTCTACCGGACAGTTCCCAGGCATAGATTTGGGAGATTTCATCCGAAACGTCCTGCCGGATTTGCTGGTGCCGCAGATGGTCAATGCATTTATGTTTGATAGTGGTCAGTACATAAGCCGGAATATTGGTATCGGCAGGCAGGCGGTCTTTATTTTCCCAGTAATACATCATGGACTCAATGACAAAGTCTTCGGCAACGGCTTCATCGTGCACATAGGTACAGGCAAAGTGAACGAAGCGCTGCTGATAGTCAATAAAGAACTTATTAAAAAAATTCAGATCTATTGTCATTGACCGCCAAGTATATTAAATTAAAAAAGGTACGGTAATGCAAATATAAGCCTTTTCATTCATAACCGGACAAAGCCGGGCTTAAAAAACAAAGCCTGTCCAGGAGATGAACCGTCTGGAATACGAAGTTACATTGTGACATTTTGCATTCCTAAGCCATCGAGAATCATTTCTTTAGCCCCGAAGCACAGGTACATCGGAAATATACAAAAGAAAATTCGCATCTGCTTAACTAATAGAATGATATAAAAATACGGACAATCCTGTTATGTTGAAAGTAGGTCCGTTTTGCCCGGAATAGATGCTCCGTTTCAGAAGAATAGATGTTCCGTTCAACAAGAATGCATGTTCCGCTCGTCCGGAATGCTTGTTATACTCAACAAGAATACTTGTTCCGTTCATCCGGAATACCTGTATGATCTGTTCAAAACCTATACTCATTGCATAAAGCTTGTATAAGGATAAGAAATCATGCAAATCTGCCGCATGTATATGCATTCCATTCTGCGGTACAATCCTATTTCAGACTTTCAGCAAACGGCATAAGTCAAAAAAAAGGCGCTTTTGATGACGTATTGCATCAAAAGCGCCTCTATGCTTATCATTTCGCCTTCACTCTCAATATAGTATATGAGAATGGCGGGAAGGTATAATCGAAGTTCTTTCCAAAGCCTTTGTATTCGCTTTCCTTCGGAGAGATCTTCATTGGTTCTTCAAACGAGTTCTCATCCATGTCACTGGCTGCGGACAGAGAAATCACTTTACCGGTCTTCTCCACGCTATCCACTCCATCCAGTTTGATCCGTAACGGATAGGACTGAGCCTCTGAGTTCACAACTTTCACGATCACCTCACCGGTTGCCTCATCATAACCGGAAGAGAAGAACTGAAGCGGAGTCGTCTCCGGGGCATGGGCCAATATCAGTTTGCCATCCATGAAGAGTTCGCTCTTCTGAGGAGTAACCACCAGTTTCGCGTCGTACCATTTATCAGTTTCGAGACTGTGAGATACCCGGTCACCTGCCACACCGGAAGTACGTCCACCTATAACTCCTTCTACAGCCGTCGTACCATTGTTCCATCCGGCAACGTTATATACAAAGCCTTTGTTACTGTCCTCCGACAAGCCGAAATAGAGGAAGAAACCTTCGTTACCGCCTTCTTTGCGAACCTTGAACTCCAGTGTAAACTGGTTGCCATTGAAGCCATCAACAATGTATTTCGCCGGTTCTCTCAGAGATGTTTGCTTCAACAGACCGTTATCCAGACTCCATTCGCCTTCTTTCTTCACCGCCTTGTTAAGATCAAGATCAATGGGCGCTCCATCTGCTCCGGTCAGTTTCACATCCTTGAATTCAACTTGTGTATGCCAGGAGCCGAAGCCGAAACGTCCTTCATTATAATCGGCTATCCGTGGAGTGCTCATAGTCATATTACTCTTCACATTGTACGTCGGACGGTTTTCAGCCGCCATCTGTTGTACATAGTAAGAACTGCGTCCAAGTACCTGGTCCGTATCCAGCCAAATGAGGTTGACAGCCCACGAACGGTCGTTCCGGTTCTCCAGAAGCGGGGCATACGAAGTCATCTTCACCAGATCACCGTTGCGCTCCATACCGGAGATAAAGGCGGCTTCCGAGAGAGCGGCACGCATGTTTCCACCGCCTACATTGGCGTTACAAGCATATTCACCTACATAGACATCGTATTTTCCACGCGGATGGTTATCAAAGATAGTCGTGTTCTGGAAGAAGAATTCCGGATTCACGTACCAGTGCGGGTCGATCATATCCGTTTTGGCAATCTTACCCGTTCCACCCAAACCGTGATTGGAAATCAGGATCAACTCGGGATATTTCGCTTTGATAGCTGTATAGAAGATATCGAAACGCTTGTCATACTCATCGCCCCAGTTCTCATTACCAATCTCTACGTATTGCAACGGGAAAGGTTCGGGATGGCCCTGTTCGGCACGCTTGGCACCCCATTCGGTAGTCACGTCGCCGATGGCATACTCTATGGCATCCATGCAATCGTCCAGATAGTAAGCTATCTTACTCTCCGGTGAAGCGTCTCCCATGCGATACTGGCAACCCAGACCGACGTTGCAGACGAACATTGCCTTTGCATCGATATCTTCGCAGAACTGCAACATTTCGTGATAACCGAAACCATACGAGCAACGGTAGCCCCAGGTACTGTATTCTCCCGACCGTGCGGCAGGATCGCCCAGAGACTTCTTCCATTCGAAACGGTTCTCCAACGAGATACCTTCTACCACACAGCCACCGGGCCAGCGTACAAAGGCGGGGTGCAATCCCTCCAAGATTTCAGCTACATCTTTCCGCAGTCCATTCGGACGGTCGTGGAAAGTTTTTTCGGGGAAGAGAGAAACATAATCTACATAGACTGTACCCGGAGCATCAAATTCCAAAGCAAGCTTTCCTTTGGCAGAAGTTGCCGTAGGTTGCATTGCCAGGCTCAGGTCGTTCCATTGTCCGGCAGCAGTTATATCAACAGGAGCGGAAGCCAGCACTTCGCCTTGCTCGGACAGCAACAGGGCAGTCACTTTTCCCTTGTAATCGGAAGCAGGGCGGATAATGGTACGCAACTGATAAGAGTTGTCTTTCACCAGATTCATCCCCCAGTATCCTTTGTTTATCAGGCGAACAGGAGTTGAAGCATTTTTAATGGTTACCTTCAGATTGTTCGGAGCCGTGGAGAACTTGGGTTGTTCCTTGGTCAGTTTCATTTCCGCAGCATCCTTTGTGCTCAGAGTCCAGCCCGGCACCGGTTCGGTAGTCCAGCGAAAACTTCCTTCTCTCACTTCACCCGAAATGTGATTGCACACTTTCTTCGGATGCAGCACATCGCCCTCGGCATAGTAACCTTCGGGCATTTCCAGTTCTTCGAAACTACGGTTCTTCACCAGTTCGGCATACAAGCCGCCGTCGCCCGCATGGTTAATCTCTTCGAAGAAGATGCCATACATGGATGGCGCTACTTCAGCACCTTTCTCTTGTAGGTTGATTACAAGTTCTTCCTTCGGCGCAGCGTCCTTGCAGGAACTCAACAAAAGGGCAACTGCGGCGAAGGGTAAAAAAATCTTTTTCATAAGCCTGTTTATTTATCGGTATTAGATATATATATAATGTTCCACATGCAAAAATAAACTATATCTTCCAAGAACAGGGTATATAAAAGCATCAAATAGGTGGACTTTTCAGTTCATAATCGCAATTCTCAGCTAATTTCGGGACTGATAACTAAAGTTTTATTACGCATCAGTTTCCGGAAACAAATGTTGTCACCGAACGGGCAGGGATCACCGCTACCTTTTTATTCTTCAACTTTCCAACAGGCAAAAGGTCTTCTCCGGCTACATCCGACGTACGATAGCCTTGCCATGACTTCACCTTCGGATCGTTTACATCGACAGTGAACTCCTGTTCCCGGTCGGCATAGTTGATGACGACCATCGCCCACTGTCCGTCGGTATTCCGATAGGCAGAACACATCAATCCCTGCTGATCGGTATCGCCATCCCGGATAGCTTTTCCTTCTTTATCAGTAGTTTCAACAGACATACGTACAGCACCCGGACGTATGAAGCGGCTGTAGTTCCCCAATATCCACATCAGCTTGGAGTCTTCCACCCTGCCGTCTTGTAAATCGGGGTCTGTATACTCACGGATCAGTCCGTCTTTGTAATCACCGCCAATGGCACGCCACCATTGCCAGCTGCGAGCGCCTGCATAAACAATGTCGTGGTGAATGATACGCGCCACATAAAGTGCGGTCTTCATAGTTCGGTCAAATCCATGTCCACCGCCGATTTCCTCGTCATTACCCATAATGCAGGTTTCGGACTGCCAGAAGTCCACACCGTATGTATCCAACGTATTCCGCAACCGGAGGCGATAATCACGCAACATGTTCAGCGGGGTAGTAGTCCAGTAGCTATGTCCTGAAATAAGAGGGAGCACATTCGGGGTATCGCCCAGATAAGTATCCACACTATCGGGGCAGAAGAAAGATTGTATCTCATATCCGCGTTCATGGTCGGTCATATGGGTAGCGAACATACAGCGGTAATCTGATGCTTCACAAATGGTGATTCCCGTATGGATACCTTCCTTTACGAACTCTTTACTGATAAGACGTACGGCCCGGGCTATCTCTTTCTTTGTAGCCGGAGTACCTTCCTGCTTGGGACCGATCCAGTTCCAGTGTCCATCCGGTTCATTGAAGGGAGAAAGATAATCGAACTTGATGCCATCTTTCTTCTCAACTCCCTTTATCACGTTTGCCAGGAAGCGGGCAAAGTCTTCATAGTGTTCATCCTTCAGATTCAGTGTACCATCGCGTCCGGTATTAGTGGCAAGTCCGTTTTGAGTGAAATAAACGGGAGGGGAATTCAGGAAAGCGAGGAATTTATTGACTCCGCGTTCCTTCGCCAACCGAAGGAAGTTACGTTGACCTTCCTGTTTATCCCAGTTATAACTCCCGTCCGGCTGCAAGAAACATTCGGTACGCATCCAAGGAGAACCAATCTGGCTGGCGTCGCCCTGCTCCGTACTCCCTGCACCCAGATTGAACCGCCACAGGGAAAGACCGATACCTTTGGGCTTCCCGTTCGCGTCGTTTTCAGTACTGAATAACCAGTCGGCTATCTGTTTTTGTTTCTCTTCGGGCCATTTTCCCAAAACATGCATACTCCAGGCATCCGAAGCACCGAAATGTTCCATCACCTGCAAGGGTTGTCCGGTAACAATCCTGTAATTTATGTCCGCACGCTGTGCACACGAAGCACATACTACTGTAAAGACCAGTAATAACACTTTGTATCTCATCCTTTTCTATTTTACTGAATAAAAAAGAGATAGTTCGTCTTTCTCTCTTTCGAGGGAAAAGAGTCCCTATCTCTCTTTCACTATTGTTACAAATCAGTTATTGCAATCTGCTTATTCCAAAGCATAAGCATATATTTCGGACAAAGAAGCATTGGTACCTCTATAACTCTCTTCGATGGATACCTTGAAGTAACGTCCCTTCGTCGGAGTAACGCCGAACACCTGTCTATCAAGTATTTTCTCCATAGAGAATCGTCCTACTTCTGTCCAGTTCTCCTTGTCAGAGCTTACATAGAACTTACCAGACTTGGTATCCGTATAGCTTTCATTCTGCCTTTGCATCAAAGCAAACTGGGTGAAAGTATGTTCTGTTTTTGTATCTACGATTATTTCAAACGGGAAGCTAACCCAGTTTCCTGTCTGCCATGTTGAGTGCCAGTAAGTCGCAAGATTATCATCCAATGCACATCCGGCTTTGCCGCTTGCACCTTCACCTGTCAGTTCTTCGGTATTGGCTTCTGCCGTCCAGCCTGCGCGATCCAGTTTATGTCCCATCACACGGAAAGCCAACGGAGATACCACCTTCGCCGCAGAAATCTCAAATTGAGAAACTTCTGCAATCTTAACGGGCAGCATATAATCACCCGGTACCAATTGGTCACCATTTATCGTGACTTCCAGTTCCATATTCGTAGTGCCATTGGGAAGGGTTACCATCTCCGGAACAGTATAAGTTCCTTCAGGCAGAACCTTGAAGTGAGTTCCATTGTCTGCATTGTACTCGGCAATATATTCCTTATCAACTACAAATTTACACTCCAAATCCCATTTATTATCTGTATCAAGACCGAATTTTACTTTCTCCGTAAATGTAGAGACAGAACCATAATCCAACAGTTTCACTTCTACATCCGAATTGGCAAAGCCAATGGCAGGCGTAATCACTCCTGTCAGTTTCAGGAACAATTCATTCTTTTCGGCATTGATGGAGTCTGTTTCACTGGTAACCTGTAAAGGTAATACCCATACGGCTTCCGGATCAGTTTCCATGAATGCTTTTACACTCTGAGGTTTCAGGAAGATATTTACCAGTTTATACCGGTCGGCAGATGAAAAGTCCAACGTGGTTGCATCCAGCGAATAACAGTTCTCACCTATCAGCTTATAATTCGTTCCTTCCGGTTCGCTATATTCCTCGTCAAGTTCCGCTTGTGTCAGCACACTGACTTTGACACTGGCAGTCAGACTGGGATCACTCCCGGACTTAACTACGGAAAGAGTATACTTATTATCTTCATCCGTATCATACAACGTAAGATCCTGCTTACCGCTATTATTCACATACAGTATTTTATGGTACTCTTCCGGTACCAGTTGGTCCAAATCATATTTTGATTCGCTGCAGGCACCCAGTAGCACCAGGCCGCCCATCAACAATATTGTTCTTATTTTCATAAAGCTTTGTTATTAGAGATTGATTAATATCCGGGGGCCTGTACTAACTGAGGGTTACTGTAAAGCTCATCCATGTCACTTCTTGACCAAACGGGCATCAGATACAGTTTGTCATCCCACTTGAACGGTTGGTTAACCAAGGTAGGTTTGTTGAATTCCTCAAAACTCGGATTCACACGAAGACCATCCAGACCGTAGCGCATACCGGCTTTCAACATCTGAGGAGCAATTGCCCAACGACGCAGGTCATAGTAGCGGTGTCCCTCTTCAAAGAGTTCAACGAACCGTTCGTTGCGCACCCAATCAGTCAGAGTCATGCTGCCTGTTACATCACTTCCAGTCAGTTCGGAAATACCGGCACGACGACGAATCTCATTCAGATTAGCAAGGGCTTCACCTTCATTATCCAACGCTGCATAGCACTCTGCCAGATTCAGGTAAAGTTCGGCCATACGAATCAACGGACGACGGGGAGCTGTGTGCTGACGGGTACCATCGGTGCCAAAATAGATGTTGGGATCGATGAACTTCTTCGACAGATAACCGCTTCCAGCACAGTTACGGGTATTACTTGTGTTATATCCGTTTGTATTGGTATTTTTCAGGTTAATCCACAACGGATTGCCATTATTAATCTTCGAGCTATATTGAGTGCCGTCAAATACAATCCATGCATAGAAACGGGCTTCACGCTTAGCGTGCATCTTGATAATGTCATTCTTCACATCTTCACCGTCCAGATTATTGGTTGCCAGAGCAGGGCTTTGAGCGCCTTCATAGAAACGGGTATACCATTCTTCCTCAGGATAGAAATTGGGGTCCTGTGCCGGCAACTTACCGTTCTCAGTATAGAAATGCTGTACAGAATACAACGTCGGTGCCATAGCTGCCCAACCTCCTACATAAACTCCATTACTTCTCTTCACCACTTTGTTTGGCAAACGACAGTCCGTACCTTCTCCACCATTCTGGGCATCCAGTTCAATACGTTGTGCCCAAATCAGCTCCTTGTTATTATCGCCTTCGTTGGCAGTAACCATATATTGGAACATACGTACACGTTCTTTAAACTCACGGTTTTCCTCAGTGTCTTCTTCACGTCCCGGGATGAAAGGAAGAGCTATTCCGTCACGGTCAGCTTTCTTGTTTGCCGTTTCAATGTCAAAGAGTTGATAACCGGCTTCCTTGGCAGCAGTCAAGGCTTCCTGACAAGCAGTAAGGGCACGTGTCCATTTCTCGCGGTCGTAACTGGAACTTACCAGTTCGTTACCATAACCGTCTGTCTCATAATTCTTATTCTTCCATTCCGGATTAGGGAACGAACCGTTCCACAACGGAGAAGCGGCATACAATAATATACGGGCTTTCAAAGCCTTAGCCATAGTAGAAGTAGCACGGCCCAATTCATTGTTAGGACGTGTTGCAGGAAGCGCACGGGCTGCATCATCCAGCTTGCCCACGATAAAATTCACACAGTAGTCGAAGTGTGAGCGTCCGGGAAGGTCTGAACTGGTAACATTCGGGTCCACTTTCTCAGGAATAATAGGACAGGGACCGAAAGCCTGAAGCACACGGAAATGATAATAAGCCTCCAGGAAATAACATTCACCTTTGTACTCTTCCTTATCTTCTGCCGTAACTCCCACCGGTTGCAAGTCATCAATCAGGCTCAGGAAATGGTGTACATACCCCAACCAGTTATAACTGGGAATCCAGATATTCATATCATCACCTCCCCAACTGTTGGAATATGCCGGAGAAATAGTTCCCCACGCCACTTGTTGCTGCCAGTTGGAGTAAGCATAAGGCTGAATAATCTCATCAGCTGACTGCTCAAAAGCATGATAATGATAAGGAGTAGAACGCGGAGTACCGCCATAGCAAGTATACAAGAAAGACAATGTAGCTTCTTCATCTTTCATGGTGTCTTTAAAATCAGCCTGTGCAGGCGGAATGACATCCAGATAATTGCATGATACCAGGCAACAGGAAGCTATCAATACCTGCGCCATTCGGGATATTTTATATGTTAGTTTCATACTTCAATAATGTATTAGATTGTTTCTTAGAATGTAAATTGAACGCCCAGATTGAACGTGCGTGACAACGGATAAGCATTCCATGCCAGTTCAGGATCCCACAATTTGAAGGGGCTGAATACCGCCAGGTTATCGCCACTGAGATAGATACGGCAATAAGGCAAGCGATAACCGATTTCCAACGTCTTGAAGCGGAGGAAGTTTCCATTGCGCAGCCAGAATGTACTGGGCTGAACGTTATTGGTTACATCGGCTTTGGTCAAACCCAAACGGGGATATGCCGCATTCGGATTCGGATTGTCTACTGACCAATGGTCGTCTGCAATCCACTGCATCAGGTTTCGGGCCAATGTTTCAGCCTCTTCACCATCTCCACCGCCAGAAAGGAAAGGAGCGATTCCACTGTTGATCATTATCTTACGTTTAGCCGAACCGTTGAAGAATACACCTAAATCAAAGTTCTTATAGACAATATTCAAACCGAAGCCATACTGAATACGGGGATGCCAGTCATAAGATGAAATCATCACCTGGTCTTCAGTAGTAATCTGTCCGTCACCGTTTATATCACGATACTTGATATCACCCGGCATGATGTTGGCACCCAGTTGTGATTGGTCCGGTGAGTTGGCAATTTCTTCTTCGCTTGCGAACAATCCCTCGGCAATATAACCTTTAACAGTATTCAATGGTTTGCCGGTATTGGTTTGCCAAACATACGGATAACTGGGTTCATCCACATATTTATATTCATTCTGGTTGTAGGTAAAGTTACCGCGAAGGTCTAACGTCAGGTCTTTTCCAAACTGTTTCGTCCAATTCAAGCTTAACTCGAAACCTTGGTTTTCTACTTCACCAATATTACTCCAGGGTTTTGATCCCCAATATCCCAACATCGAAGGCCAGGAAGCACGTGACATCAGGATGCGCTCTCGTTTGTCATGGAAATAATCAAATGTAATATTCAGTTGGTTAAACAACATCATGTCGAAACCGATATCGAACTTCTTCACATGTTCCCAACCTGCGTCCTGCACCGCTAATACATAGAATCCGGGACCTTGTTTACTGATCTCACTCGTAGGAAGTCCGGTCCAAAACTTATGTGCTGAACCAATACCGATATTATTCTGATAGAGGAAATGTGGAGCTCCACTGGCAAAGGCATCACTACCTACCAAACCGTAAGAGCCTCTGATCTTAAAGTGATTGATATACTTGCTTATCGGCTCCCAGAACTTTTCAGAACTTGCTACCCAACCTGCTGACACAGCCGGGAAGAACTCAAAACGCTGACCGGCAGCCAAGCGTTCGGAACCATTATAACCGAAGTTGAATTCAACCAGATATTTACTGGCGTAATCGTAAGTCACACGTCCGGAGTAACCTTGATTACGGTTCGGCAATACATCGCTACGATATTCACGCATCATATACATTGCCATTGCTGTCAGGTTGTGATCACCGAAACTACGTTTCCAGTCCAGACGGGCATCGAAGTAGAAAGTCTGGTCCGAATTACGACTAATGCCGGATTGGCTCAGGAACTGATCTCCGGTCTGCAACAACTGATAATCATATTCGCCGGTTTCAGGATTATAGGAACCATCTTTCACCTTATATATATTAGACTTTATACTACGGGTATATGAAGTTTCCGACCAGTTTTTAAAATTCACCAGTGCTTTCAGGCTCAATCCTTTGGTAATAACACTCAAGTCCTGATTCAAAGCCAATGAAGTATTCAGGGTATTGAAGTTTACTTCCTTGAAAGAACTCATCATATATTCATACGGATTGGTTCCCAAAACGCCCGGTTTAATCTCTGCACCGCCAAAGCGAATGAAACCGTCGTCCCCATCCTGCTGTGGAAAATAAGCGGGGAATTCCACCGGATTGGTACGCATAACCCTCTTGTACAAGTCATTGCCTATATTATAGTTAGGACCTTGCATATTACCGATCTGTGCCATCATGCGCAAATCAATGGTAGTGGTATTGGTCAGTTTATAGGAGATGTTATTCTGAAAATTATATTGCCACTGGTTAATATTGGGATTATAGAAGTAGTCCGGTGCATCGAGGAGACCTGTATCATGGTTAGCCTGAAGGCTCATATAGTAAGTTACACGCGAACCACCACCCGATACATTCACATTGGCACGTTGGTTATAATTGCCCGAACGGAATATCTGGTCAAACCAGTCCACATCGGGATATACATAAGGATTAGTACCCAATTCTGTATTCAGGATCTGGTCTTCACTATACTTAGGAGAAGTGATCGGGGTCAAACTTCTGGCCTGTTCCGCTTCATTGTAAGCCCGCATATAGGTAGCACCATCAGCAAATTTCGGTACATTTATCGGACGGAAGTAAGAAGCTTCCAATGAAACATTGATAGTAGCTTTCGTATTCTCCTGCCCTTTCTTGGTGGTTACCAGCATTACACCGTTTGCACCGCGGTTACCGTAGATAGCAGTTGCCGAAGCGTCTTTCAATAAAGAAAAGCTTTCGATGGATTCTGCCGGGATACGGTTCAGGTCGGCAGATGAAATTTCGATGCCATCCAACAAAATCAACGGAGTAGCCACACCACCGAACGTATTGATACCGCGGATATAAAATTCGGAAGTAGAACCAGGTTCACCACTGTTCACCATGGATACCACACCGGCAAGTTTTCCGGCAAGTGAACTGGTCAATGAAGAGGAAGGTGCTTTTAATGTAGCTCCCTTCACTGTAGCAATGGCACCTGTCACAGATACTTTCTTCTGTGTACCCTGACCTACAATCACTACTTCATCCAACATTTCATTGTCCGATGCAAGCTTCACGGTCATTACACCCAAGTCACCTACCATCAGTGTCTGTGTTTTGTAGCCGATATAAGAGAATATCAGCTCTGTTTTGCTGGTTACAGAAATCTGGAACTTACCATCAATGTCGGTAATGGTACCTCCATCTTCACCTTGCACTTTCACATTTACACCAATCAAAGTCTCTCCGGTAGAGGAGTCAACTACAGTTCCTACCAAAGTACGTTTCTGCGGTGTTGTACTTTGAGTCGTTATTTGCACTGAAGAATTATCCGATTTCGCAAAGGCAGAAGAGGGATAATTGCAAATAAAACCAGTGCAAACGAGCAGGCCGGCAAGGACTCTCCGATTGTTTCTTACTAATACTGATTTCATCATCTTACTAGATTAAAGTTAAAAAATTAAGTTAGCTTCTTTTATTATCTTTTCTGATATTTATCTTGTTTTATAGCACCTGTATATAATAATATCTGCGTCAGAAAAAATCGCATAAACCCTGCAAAGATAACATACAAGAAAATGTATACCTAAGTACTTATGCAGGTTTATGCCAGTTTCTTCGCAAAACTTATCTTACTATCGCTTTTTAGTAGGTTGTTATTACTATGGAAGCATCTTCCAACCCTTTTGTAGAGACTTTCACCTGTATGTCGCCTTTTTCTCCATCAGGCTGAACAATGGCAATAGCCTTTCCCCGGAATGTATTGGGAGTAAGTGAACGGAAACTTTCCATATCGGCATAGGCTGCATTTCCACCTGCTATGACAGTTCCTTTGCCTGTACATTCGATTTTGACAGGCAGAGAAGTTTCAGGAACTACGTTTCCATTTTTGTCCACCAGCTCAATCTTGACGTAGGAAAGATCGTTCTTGCAAGCCTTTATTTTACTGCGGTCGGCAATCAAACGGATAGCCGCAGGTTCTCCGGCAGTCTTTAATACGAATTCCTCCTTACCTTTTGAGTTCACCGCTTTCAAAGTTCCCGGTTCATAGGGCACATCGAAGGTAGCTGTGTAGTTCTCTTTACCCGTTTCTTTTTCTCCGATAAGCTTGTCGTTCAGATAGAGTTTCACTTTCGGAGAACGGCTGTATACGTTTACTTTCATCACTTTTCCTTCGCAACTCGTCCAATTCCAACTCACCAACTCATTGGGCCAGCCCCAACCGTTCACCACTTCTTTCTTGCCTTCGGGAACAGGGGCATGGACTGCCATAGTAATGGGACGCTCGCGCCACAACACATCACGATAATAAGATTGAGGCTTCTTGTCGCCACAAAGGTCAATATCACCGCACCAACCATTATACCAAGGCCAACCCATAAACTGCGTATCATGCTCGCCCTCTTTCAGATACAAGGCATGAGCTAATCCGGCTTCACCCAGATAGTCAATAGCGGTCCACACGAAATCACCTATTACATAAGGATGCTTTTCTACCAAGTTCCAGTTCTGGGCAGCTTCTTTCGGATAAGACTCACTACCATAGATCACGCGATCGGGATAGGCAGCATGATCGCTCTCATATTTCCACCAGATATAATTGTAGCCTGCCACATCCAGATTCTTGAAGATCCGGTAGGAATCTTTGTCCCAACTAAACTGGCGTCTGTCCCAGAAGTCATTGGAACCGATGGTTGTGAAACGGGATGTATCGTACTTGCGGACGGTATTCACCAGTCTTTTGGAAATCAAGTCTCCCTCAGGTTCATCAGCACGTTGCTCCACCTCGTTACCGATACTCCACATAATGATAGAGGGATGATTCCGGTCACGGCGGACAGACGCAGCCAAATCCCAGTCGCTCCATTCATCAAAGAACTGATGATAGTCCTGCTCGCGTTTAGCTTTCTGCCACTGGTCGAAGGTTTCATGAATCACCAGCATACCCAATCTGTCGCAAGCATCAAGGAAATACTCGGACACTTGATTGTGGGCACATCTGACGGCATTGTAGCCGTTAGCTTTCATCAGTTCCACTTTCCGTTCTTCAGCACGGTCGATGGCGGCGGCTCCCAAAAGTCCGTTATCGTGATGTACGCAACCCCCTTTCAGCTTCATCGACTTACCATTCAGCAGAAAGCCTTTCTCAGCAGAAAAAGAAAGGGTGCGGATACCAAAAGGAACAGATATCTTATCATACTCCTTTCCGTCTGAGGAAAGGGATACTTCCGCTGTATAAAGCACAGGGGTATCCACTGACCATAACTCGGGCTTTTTAAGAGAGAAAGATGTTGCCACCGGCGTTCCTTCAGAGAGTATCACGTCCTGTGAAGTAGAAAACACTTCGTTTCCAGCAGGTGAATATATTTTAATACCTATTTTACCTGATTGATTGTGCAGGCCCTCGTTATGTACAATAGTAGAGAACTGAATCACAGCTTCCTTCTTCTGAAGTTCGGAAGCGTTGACGAAAGTATCCCATTTATCCAGATAGAGTTTATTTGTTTTGATCAGCCATACATGGCGGAAGATACCCGAACCGGCATACCAGTGACTGTTACGTCCGGCGTTCACCACTTTCATGGCAATCACGTTCGGAGTACCGGGTGCATTCAGATAAGGAGTGATGTCTACACGATAAGAGGTATATCCATAAACATTATAATTAGCTTTCTTACCATTGATCCATAGCTCGGACTGATTGTATACTCCTTCAAAATAGAGAACAATACGTTTATCGGCATCGCTTCCTGCAAGAGTGAGTTCTTTTCTGTACCAACCTTCACCACCAACGGTCTGTCCCGTATCGATGTCACCTTCGCTCATGCGAGAGAAAGGACCGGTAGTAATGCCTTGTTTTTGAAAAGACAATGGTTCAACGCTCCAGTCATGGGGAAGATCAAGAACTCTCCAATGACTATCATTATATTCCGGTTGTTCGGCATTGGCTACGATGCCTAAATGAAATTTCCAGTTACTGTCAAAAAGAGTCTTCCGGTCGGAAGCATGAAGCACAGCGTCCGGCAATAATGTGAATAACATCACACAAGAAAGAAGTAATTTGCTTACTGTTCTCATAATACTAATATGATCTAAGTTTAATTATCCAAGGGCAAAGCAAGTGATATTTAATTAGAAGATAGGCACAAAAACAGGTTATCGAAGGGGCAAAATCCTTTCATGAAACGTTTTTATACCCTGATGAAAGGATTTTATACCCTACTTATTAATGCCTCACTGCAAACTTACGTGTAACTGACCGGTTGTTATCAACAAGCCTCAACAGATATAGACCGGTAGGGAGTCCGGATACATCCAGCGTAGTAACACCGGAACCAGCCGTCTCATGAGAAAGTACCGGAACTCCCTGCATATTATAAATACTGAGAGATACTCTACCCGATGACTGGGCAGGTGTATAAGTAACCTGTAGTTTCTGATCGGCAGGTAAAGGGCCGATAAACAATTCATCATCGGAAATCTGCGGAGTAATGATACCTACCGATCCCCCCTGGGCTACTTTCTTTATATCCTCTGCTGATAACTCATAATTATAAACTCTGAAATCATCGATACTTCCTTTAAACATCGGATCAGCTACAAACTGACTACGACCGATATAGTTCAGACAGGGCCGGATATCCATCGGACGGATAGTAATATCCCCGGATGAAACAGCCAGTTCTCCATTCACATAAATCCGTACCTCCGCATCTCCGATAGTCAATGCCAGATGTACCCAATTGTCAATGCGTATGGGAGAGGGTAAGGCGGTTTCCAGGGCCTGTTCTTCCGCTCCGTTTTTCATTGCAAAGCGGAGTGACTGTATATTGGAACTATAAGTAAGGAACATATATTGATCTTCACCACTACCAAAGTCGAAGACACGTTGCCAGTCTGCACCACCATCCCACTTCACCCAAGTAGAAACAGTCAGATTCTGATGATTGGCAATATCCGTAGGTAATTGCAGAAATTCCGTTGAGCCGTTAAGTTGTACAGCTTTGTTTATTTTTCCATCGGTAAACATTGCTTTTTTCAAGGATGCACCATGATTCAAATTTTCCGTCTCGTCCAGTAAATCTCCATCAAAAGTATAATGTGCTACTAGGGCATGCACATCAGTAATAGTGGCAGTTACTTCCTGTGACTTCGGCGAACTGTTCAGACAATTATCATTGGCTTTCACCGTATAATAATAACTCTTACCCGCTAAGGCCTTATGATCGACAAAACTGGTTTCTTTTACATTACGCGCAATAATCTCGTAAGCTCCACCGGATGTTTCGGAACGTAGCACAGTGTATTCTGTAGCATCGGATTGCTTGTTCCACTTCAACAAAACGGATGCAGATTGCCCTTCCGTCATCAGTCCGGTTGGAGTAGCTAAAGATTTTATTTCAATTTTAGAAGCCGGAGCAGGTATCAGACGCCATTGCAGCCGTTCATCATTACTTCCCTTTTTCGTACCTTGCTGCACATTGAAAGCTTCCTCTCCCTCTTCCAAATACAAGGCACTATGGCGACTGCGGATATAAAACCATCCATCCCCGGCATATTCCAATGCCCATTGCTGATTGCTGCCATTACTAGCACCATAGATGGCGATATTCCCGCCGTCCTCCAACGACCAATTCCAGATGTCGAATGACATCCCATTTATGGGAGACGTAATACAGAAATAGCTGAAATCTCCACCGATATGGCTGGAAACCGGACGGACATACCAACGCTGATAAGCCTTGGAAGCGTCAAACTTTCCGGTCTTCACGTTGGTGCCCTCCGCCGTGTTGCCCTGGGTTATTTCAACTGCCCGCTGAGTACTCCGGTTTATCAGCACATACTGTCCGTCTATCACCGGCTGAATATCTTCTCCCCAAGTAATATTGACCACCCGTTCGGCATTCCGCTGTTCATCGTCCTGATAAGAATTTCCTCCGGGCATCTCCAAGTAGAACTCACGCTGCGGACCATAACCATCATAGAACACATCCTTCTCTTTGGATACAAAACGATAAGTTGTCGTTTTAGCCTGACGTTCCGAAACGCCTCCAAAAGCCTGAACCTTACTGCCATCTTTAGACCGATAGACAGAAGCTGCCGTCCAATTAGGACGATGTTCAGTATATGCCAGTCGTTCTCCACCCCGGCTAATCTTGCAGAATTCACCACGGGCATACTCCGCACTTCCCCACCAGATACCGGTCTGCAACCCATACTCCAGACCCACCATCGCCTCCATCACGTTGTGCATCTCATCATTCATGGCCATTTTTCCATCCTTACGAACCGTCTCGTAGAAAGCAGCGTAACCATTGAACTCACCGGCAAGCTGATGGGTATTTCCCTCATCAAGTTGTTCTTTGAGATAGTTATACCAAGGCAGTGCTTCATCACAATTCAGAGTATTTCCCCCACAAATCCGAATATTCTTGAAACGGGGATTCGCTCTCAATTCCACAGCAATTTTGTAGAAATCCTCCCGAGTACCTTGTCCTGTATAGGTATAATCCGGTTCATTGAATGGAGCCACTGAAATCACCTCGTATCCTGCATCCTGAAAATAACGAGTATGCAAATCCATCATCTGAGCCCAAGCCTGGGCGTTACCTTTATAAGAATCGTTAATCTTGGGGTGATCGCTATTTATAGCTAACTTGGGTTTAGGAGAGACAAAGCCCAGTAAACCAAGTCGTGTTTGTATATGTTCTTTCTGATCAGCTCCCAAATCTCCATCCACAATGGGATCGGTGGGGCGAAAAGAAACGCGCACTATATCTACCGTTTCCATAAATCCCTGGCCACGGCGGATATTTCCCTCATCTTCCCAAGCCGTATCCAATCCCCATTCCACAGGGCGGACTACTCCTTGTTCACTAAGGCGGAAAGGTACAATGCGGTCAGCAGCTGGTTGTGCCGTTATCTGGTCACTTGCGGCATTTGTCTGGGCAGACAAAGAAGAGAATCCGGTGCCTAATGCTAATACAGTAAGTAATAGTACTGATTTGTTTCTGGATGATTTTCCATGACGGATACTGAGGTTCTTCATAACTATGCTTTGATTTAAGTTTGGGTATCTGACAACAAATCAACTCATATCTTATGAAAAAGGAGGTACAGAAATCATTTATAGAAGGGGAGAGATTCTGTCATGACCCGAATTTACCCCTTGATAACAGGATTTTACCCCTGTATGTAGCATCTATATACTAAAAATTAAGGGGTGTTTTTCTGAAGATATTCACTCGGCGTCACACCGAATTCATCCTTGAAGCACCGGGTGAAGTATTTGGGGCTATTGAATCCTACAGCATACGCAACCTCGGATATAGTATGCGAGCGGTTGAACAACATCATGCAGGCACGCTTCATCTTAATATTCCGTATAAAGTCCAAAGGAGTCATTCCCGTCATCGATTTTATCTTACGGTAAAGGGTAGACTTAGACATATTCTTCTCCGCAGCCAATTGTTCCAAGTCGAATTCAGACTCTTCCAAATGCTGTTCGATGCTATCTATAATGGATTGCAGGAACTGCTTATCCGCCGAGGGATAGGCCAGACTTTCCAGATCCAGGTTCTCCTCCTTACGGAAAGCCGCCTGACGCATCTTCGAAGATCGGATAAGGTTATCCACCCGGGCAAAAAGTATCTTCAACTCAAAAGGCTTGGCTATATATCCGTCGGCGCCCGCTTCATAGCTGGCAACACGGTCCTCAATACCATTCTTAGCCGTAAGTATGATAACAGGTATATGATTGAAACGCAAATCACCTTTCATACGCGCACAAAGTTCCCAACCATTGGCATCGGGCAACATGACATCACAAATGACGACATCCACCTCATTATTCTTCAACTTATCCCAGGCCTGTTGCCCGTCTGCGGCTGCCAGTACAGTATATCGTTCCCTGAACATCTCTTTCATAACGAACAGCAATTCCGTATTGTCATCAATCAACAAGATAGCCGGTTTATCCACCTCATCAGACGAGGCATAATCTTCCATGGGCACATCATCCGTACTGGTCTGCAACACCATCGTCTCGTCAAGCAATTCATCCGGAGAGTAGCTTTCTTTGTCAATAGGCAGCTTTACAGTGAAACAGGAACCTTGTCCTAAAACACTTTCCACGGTGATAAGGCCATGATGCAAGGTTATCAAATCTTTCGTTAGCGAGAGACCGATTCCATTCGACTCGATTCCCCGGTTCTTCTTACTGTTATAGAAACGGATGAATATCTGTTCCAGTTCTTTCTCAGAGATACCAACGCCCTCATCTTCCACTTTCAACACCAATATCCGATGTTCCGCTTCATTCACTACTCGTACATCAACAGTAATACGCCTGTTCTCAGGAGTATACTTCATGGCATTGGACAGCAAATTATGCAATATCTTATCCAGCTTATCAAAATCCACATAACCATGTGCTTCCTCCGCTTCAAAACGAGTATCCAGCGTGATGTTCTTCTTCAATGCAAGCGGTTGGAAGTTTACCTGGCAGATGTTCAGGACAAACTCACGGATATCTCCTTCCGAAACGTTCAGTTTCAGTTTCCCCACATCCATCTTGCGGAAATCAAGCACTTGCTGTATCAGTCGCTTCAACTTCTCCGCATTAGCCTTGAGCATGACGGACTGTTGCCGCACGGCAGGAACCTTCTGATCCAGATAATCCGATATGCAGGATATGACGGTAAGCGGTGTCAGCAACTCATGGGAAACATTGGTGAAGTAAGTCAGCTTGGTACGCGTCAGTTCTTCCTGCAATCTCACTTCACTCTTCAGTTTAATACGACGCATATAAAGCCGGATTACCACATAAAAGCACAATCCGATGAAAATGACATAAACAAGATATGCAAACCAGGTTTCATAGAAGGCAGGCTCTTTCACAATGGTCAGCAATACCTCGCCTTCAGTCCACTTACCTCGCTCATATTCCAACTTCAAACGGAGTTTATACGTTCCCTTCGGCAGGTGGTTATAGAAGGCGGAATTTCTGTTGTTATCCGAATAGATCCAATAATGATCCACCCCCTCCAACTGATACGCTATGCGACATCCCGCATTCAACGAATACAAAAGCGAAGAAAAGAAAATCTCAATATTCCGATCATCCGGACCAAGGAAAATCTTATGTATCGTATTCTCTCCCGAGGCTTCCGCATTGCCGAAGAAGATACTTTTGTCTTCAACTTTGACATCTGTGATATGCAAGCTCGTAGGAGCCCTGTTCACCACCAATGCATTAACGGGACGAATATGTATGAATCCACGGTGTCCGCCCACATAGAGCCCGCCCCAACCGTCCAGGCTGATAGCCTTATACCTGAAAACATCTACCATAATATTATCATCAGCAGTAGAATAGTGCTGAAAAGTCTGCGAATCAATATTATATTGAAGTACTTTCTTATTGGTGATAATCCACACACTGTTCTTATCGGAAAGTAATCCTAATACAGTACAGTCATCTATCTCATTATCCAGTGATACATTTTCAAACTTATGCATCGTTTCGTCAGACCGCAGTATTCTTCCCAAAGTAGTGTTCAGCCACAACCGTCCTTCCCGGTCAATGCAGACACTGTTCACTTCTTCCTTTTCCAGAAGAGAAGAAACACTGCCTTTTAATTCACAGGTAATCCGCCCGTCGGCACAACTCAGCCGATAGATTTTGCTCTCGTGAGACAACCCTAAAACTTCTCCCTTTACATCATTGAACAGGGAAGTCATTACCGGAACGTCACTACCCGAAACTACCAAGTCATCTTTATCAGGACGTTTCACATTTATATCCGTCCATCTGGATATCCACAGATTACCAACTTTATCCTCAAGTAACCCTGTAACTCCTCCTATATTGATGTCTTCTTCTATCTGCACCTTCATGTTCCGTTGTGTCAATCTCATGACATGAGGAGTCCGACTTGAATTAACCCAGACACCGGGTTTATGAAGAGATCTGATAATGGCATTAATCTCACCCACACCTGTACCAGCAAATGTATCCCGTGAATAATCGTACATACACAATTCGTATCTGTCCTGCCTGAACCACATAGTACTATCACTTCCCTGACAAAGATTCATAACATTGGCATCCCATCCCATCTCTTCCTTCAGTTGAGGAAGAAGGTAATTGTCTATGTTCGAATTATCGAAAAAGATAGTGTACGCCATATCATACGAAGGCAACCACAGATTACCCTCCCTGTCCTTGCATATCCGGGTGTACATCATGTGCGTATCAACCAGATGGTTGATATCCACCTTTTCCAGTGTTCCCTCATCTGTGTATTTAAATGCATGGAGCCCGGCATACGAAAGCATCCAGAGATAACCAAACGTATCATCCTGCTCTATACTGAAAAGAATGGATTCAATGCCGGTTTCTTTATTGTTCGAAGCAGCTATATTATGTTTCTTATAGTGTCCTCCTTTCTGTGCATAGGGAAAGAATTGCCATAAACCTTCCCCCCATGTACCGATCCAGTAATTACCGGAATTATCCTGATGCATAATATATGCGGTATGTCCGTTACCCAATGGCGGATAACGGAAAAAAGAATCAGTTTCGGGCTCATATCTGAATATACCTCGTGATCCCACTGCCCAAAGTTGCTTTTGCTGATCTACATAGATATTGCTAATAGCATATCCCTCCTGAATATTTCCAACTTCATACTCCTTTATAATATGCGCGGTAGAATCGCATCGGTATATCATTCCACCGGCGCTTACCCAAACATTCCCATCCTTGTCGACTGTTATAGCATCCACCACCTTATCCAGGAGCCGTGCATCTGGGAAAGGAGTAATCCGACAGGTCTGCTTATTATACAGGTTCAGCCCTTTCCACGTACCGATCCATACATACAGATCATTGTCATTAATAGCAGTAATTCCATTGTCAGTCAGCAGATTCTGATTTTTATAGTCTGTACGGAATGTATTTAACTGATAGCCGTCATAGCGTGCCAGACCATTCGTGGTACCTATCCAGAAGTATCCTTCCCTATCCTGATGAATACTGAAAATCTCATTGGAAGAGAGTTGGTTGAAGAATGGAAATTGTCTGGAGAACATGTGCTGTGCGCTTACGGACAGTTCTCCAATAAACAGAAGTATAAAAAAGGACAGGTATTTCATAGCATAATAATATAGTTGCGAAAGCAAAGGTAGGAAAAAGATAGTTCCAAATGAGATATGTCCTTAGATAAAATGAATTCCTGATCTATTTTCATAAAGCAAGAACTCATTTTATCTTGAAAAGATATCACTCTTCAACAATCAACAAATCCCATGGAGCAATCGTCATCGAATCGCCTTTGCTCAATGTCCTGTTCTTCAGCAGTTCCTTTCCCTTGGATGCATAATTGTATTCCACCTCTTGAGAAGTCGGTGAATAATTAAATATATAGCGAATAGTACGACCTTTATCATTCGTTCCTTTCTTCACTATTATAGGGAATTTATATTCATCATCGGAAACAATGCCAGCCTTTTCTGCCTCTGTACGAACTATCTTCTCAAACAACTCTTGCGAAGGATATGAAGCAATATATACCAGTGATCCTTTACCATAACTATTCTCAGTTATTACGGGCCACTTCCCGAAGAAAGGATGATCAGCATAAGCCAAAGGTTGGGCTGTTTCGGGTATAATGAATTCTATAATTTCACCAATGGCCTTCTTATTATCTAGTCCGAACGGATTATCTTTCAGCTCCATCCATCCAATTGTAGAACTCTCCTGATAATAAAATCCACATGCTTTACGTAAAGGACCGGGAGCCAACATAGCTCTAACCGCAGAATGTTCATTACAGTAACCGCTCTTATACATCATGATAACCTTACCACCATTTTTCACGAAAGCATCTATCTTTTCCAACAGTTCATCGGTAGCAATATAGAGAGGAGGTATAATCAACATTTTATATTCCGAGAAATCACTCACTTTATCGCAATGAACAATATCCGTTTCTATATTCATATTATAAAGCGAAGAGTGCAACATTTCAACCGGATAATTATCTCCATGAGTATAAGGCATGAATCTTAATCCATAATACGAATCATGACTGTAAAGAATAGCTACGTCATTCTTCTTTTTAAGATTAACCAATTTACTACCTATATTCTTCAATTCTTTTGCCACGGCAGTAAACTCATGATAAATGCGGTTTGGTTCAAGATCATGTCCCAAAATTCCCTTCCAGTAGGTCTCTTGACCATAATGTATAGAGTGCCAGTGCCAATATTCTACCATGTTTGCCCCGGATGCCAAATGTGAATATACATTTTGTCTGAGCTGATTATCATAAGGCGGATATTGATACCTCGCATCCCAACCGGTGGTTTGAGCATTCGTTTCAGTTATCAGATAGTTGCCTTTAGCAACAGTCCTCATGTGGTCGCCCGAATATGATATTAACCTGCCATTCTGGCCATCTTGCACACTATGATATGGATTAATCGCAGGATACTCCATCTGACGAAAACTTTCCACCTGATCTATTTCATGAAAAGCAGGCATAAAACAATGTGTTACAAATTGATCTTTCCGTTTGTATTCATTGACAATATCTACCTGCCAATTCAGAAAATCAGCAATCCTTTTGCGCCCATAACGTTCCCACTCATTTTTGTACGAGGGGTTAGTAACACCATCTCTGGTATAGAACTCTTCCCAACTATGAATGTTCATACTCCAATAATTCAGGCCCCAGGCTTTGTTTAAAGAATCCAGATCATTATCAAACTTCTCTTTAATATAGCTTCTGAATCCAACAAAAAAGTCATGATTATTAGTTCCACGTGCAGTAGCTTCATTATCCACCTGATATCCGATAATGGCAGGATGATTGGCATAGTGCTCCATCATTTTGCGAATGATACGCTCACTGTAGAACAAATAGGCGGGATTCGATATATCCATATTCTGGCGGGTTCCATAATATGCCTTATTGCCTCGTTCGTAAGTAGTTAACACATCCGGATGCTTTTCTGCCATCCAGGCTGGTATAGCATAAGTGGGAGTTCCCAAAATTACTTTTATACCTGCCTGATGCATCTTATCTATTATCCGGTCCATCCATGCGAATTCAAACTCGCCTTCACGAGGTTCAAACAAGCCCCACGATGATTCTCCGACACGAACAACTGAAAGTCCACAATCTTTCATCATTTGGATATCTTTATCCAATCGATCTGTCGGCATGTATTCATGATAATAAGCCGCCCCATACAGTACATTATCAAATTTATACTGCGCACAGGCAAGTGTAGGCAGCAATAATGATATGATTAGCCAAAGGATAACAACATGTTTTTCTGTTTTCATAATCTTTCAATTTAGGATTCTACTTCATCTGCAAATATATGTGCATTTTTTTGCTTTTGAAGAAGGATATTTCCCCAAAAAACGGGTGGTATCTATTCACGTCCAACAATGGCTAAAAAGCCCCTGAAATTTGAATCAATATCCCAACAAATGATACACTCCACCTACTAATGCCTTTACAACACCTTTCATTTCCAGCTCAAAGAGCAAGCTGATCATACGATTTATGGGGATATCTGTTTCTACAACCAGTGCATTAATATGTAAATCCCCTTGACGGGTAAGAATACGAATGACAAATTCTTCCTCTCCTGTCAGTTCAAGGAAGAGATTGCGCTGGATGCCCTCCGGTTTGGCAAGCTTCTCTTCATGAGTCCAGCCCATGGCTTTTATAAAATCTTCGGCAGACTGAATGAGAGCGGCCTTATTATCTTGTATCAGTAGATTGCACCCTCTCGAAGAAGCGTCAGAAATGCGTCCCGGAACGGCGAAACAATCGCGATGATAGTCTACAGCAAGGTCTGCCGTAATCAGCGAACCACCTTTAGAGGCAGACTCCACAACGATGGTTGCGTCAGTCATACCTGCCACAATACGGTTACGACTGACAAAGTTATGCCGGTCAGGATTGGTTTCGGTGAGGAATTCGGTAAGGAGTCCACCGTTGTCCAGCATATCAATGGCAGTTTTACGGTGAACATAAGGATAGATACGGTCCAGTCCGTGAGCAAGGACAGCCACGGTGGAAAGGTTGTTGGCCAGGGCAGCGCGATGGGCATGGATATCAATGCCATAAGCCAGACCGCTGACTACCAGCACATCAGGATAATGAGAGGAAAGATCACGCAGGAAATCTACACAGAATTGCTTGCCATACTCTGTGGCATTGCGAGTACCGACCATATTGATGACACGAAGACAATTGAAATCGGTATGCCCTTTGAAGAAGAGGGCTATCGGAGCGTCTTCACATTCGCGCAAACGAGACGGATAAGCTTCATCTTTGAGAGTCAGACAAGTGAGGCGATTCTTCTCCACGAACTCCATTTCGTGTTCGGCACGCAGGAAAGCGGCAGGATTATCAAGGGCAGTAACTATAGTAGGACTTACACCGGGTAGCAATTCAGGCAGTTCTTTACGTTGAGAAAAGACTCCGGCAGCACTTCCTATACCGTCTATTAAACGCTTTGCCCCGATATGTCCTATACCGGGGCAAAGCGTGAGGGCTATACTGCAAATTCGTTCGTCGTTGTTCATGGTTGTACAAATTCAATTCACCACAGAGTAACACTGAATCTCACAGAGGTAATTATTCACATAAAAAAATAAAACTCTGTGAAACTCAGTGCTACTCTGTGGTGATATTTTAGAGGTATGCCTCAAATATCTCATCAAAAAGCTTACTGTCACTCAGTCGTCCATTCACCAGACACACCGTTTCGACTGTTGCTTTTATGACTACTTTATCATCACTCTTCCGAAAAATATCCTGATAGAAAACATACTTGATGCCTTCTTTCTTCATATAGAGTTTGGAAATAAACTCATCACCGCTCTTCAGAGGAGTTTTAAACGCCATGTTGATACGTGCCACTACGGGATCGACTCCCTGTTCGTGCAATCCCGCAAAACTGACACCGGTAGATAGCAGAAACTCATGACGGGTATGCTCCAAATAGTGCTGGTAATTTGCATTATTCACGATGCCTTGCAGATCACACTCGTAATCGCGCACCTTCATCTCTAACTCATAGATATACTTTTCCATATTCAATATAACTGTATCAAAAGTGTATCATCCACGTGTTTTCTCAATATCCAGTCCCTTGAACTTCTTCAGTTCTTCTGTAGAAACCAGCTTATAGAGTTTGTCACTGGGACGTATTTTGTCCGCTTTCATCGAGAAATGCTGTCCTTTCTTCACGGTTTGCACCGGTTTCAAGTCTACACGAGCTTCATCGAGCGTAGTGAATACTGCTCCTGTAGTGGGACCTGTAATCAGCAACTTGTCTCCCACATTCAGTTCGGCAGCTTCTACCAGGAACTCGGCAACACCGATATTAGAAAAGTATCTGATACCCTTACCTACATATATTTTCCGTTCCGTAGCGGCCGATCCGTAGTTCTTCGTCCACTCGCCGAGGCGTTGTCCGAGATAATACCCATCCCAGAAGCCACGGTTGAATACAGTCTTCAGACGTTCATCCCACGCGGCTATCTTTTCATCGGTAAAGGTGCCGTCCAGGTAAGAACGGATGGCTTCTTTGTAACATTCCGCCACCGTGCGTACATACTCCGGGCCACGGGCACGTCCTTCTATCTTGAACACACGTACACCTGCATCCAGCATTTTATTCATAAAATGGATGGTTTTCAGGTCTTTGGGAGACATGATATATTGGTTGTCCACATCCAGTTCCACATCCGTCTCCTTATCACGCACCGTGTAAGAGCGACGGCACACCTGCATGCAGGCACCCCGGTTGGCAGAGTGGTTCATCTCGTGCAGAGAAAGATAGCATTTTCCCGACACTGCCATACAGAGAGCACCGTGACAGAACATTTCGATACGAATAGGCTTTCCGCCGGGACCACAGATATTCTCCTCGCAGATATGACGATAAATCTCCGCTACCTGTTCCAGATTCAACTCGCGTGCCAGTACCACAACATCGGCAAATTGTGCGTAGAAGCGCAGGGCCTCCACATTCGAGATATTCAGTTGCGTACTGAGATGTACCTCCTGACCGATCTGCCGCGCATAGCTCATCACAGCTACGTCCGCCGCAATCACCGCAGAGATACCCGCCGACTTGGCCGCATCTACGATGGTGCGCATCAATGCCAGGTCCTGATCGTAAATAATGGTGTTAACGGTAAGGTAACTCTTCATGCCGTGCTCATCGCACGTCTGCGCTATTTCCCGAAGGTCTTCAATAGTGAAGGTATTAGCCGAACGGGCCCGCATATTCAGGTTTTCAATACCGAAATAGATGGAATCGGCACCTGCCTGGATGGCTGCTGCGAGTGATTCGCGCGAACCGACAGGGGCCATGATTTCAAAGTCCTTTAAATCCATAAAATCATATATTTAATAAGTTACGAGTTACAAGCTACAAGCTACGAGTACCTTTCGGAGTATAGCGTAGCCCCTTGTAGCTTGTAGCTCGTAACTTGTAACTATTTTCCCTGTGCCTGCAATTCCTGTTGAAGTTCAGTGGCAATCTCCATTCCCAACTTTTGTCCTATTTGCATGCCCTCAGCCATCATGGCAGGAGTAGAAGCACCCAGTTTTTTTCCTACAGGCGATTCATAGAAAGCTACAATTTTCTTCAGATCATCCAGTGTCAGATATTTCTGATAGACGGGAGCATAAAGTTCTGCCAGCTTACTGCCAAACTTCCCTTCCCACTTCTTCTGAAAGCCATCCCAGAAAGAAGCCGAAGCCGACGATTGTTGTTTCAACATAGAAATCATCTGTGGCACCATAGCTTTTGCCGATGCCATAGAGCCGGATAATTCCAGCATTTTTTCCAATGTAGCCTTGTACTCATCACTCGGTGCTTGTGCCGAAGCCGAAGGTGCGGCAGCAAACAACATTGCTACACACATCACAACTAAAACCAAACCTTTTTTCATAATTCCATATTAGTTAAATAAATGAATGATACAAAGGTAGGCTTTTTTCCGTATTTTTGCAGCGAAATAATCATTTAGTTCAATCGATTCATGAAGATAGGCCACATAGACTTGGGCGAACGCCCCATATTTTTAGCTCCGATGGAAGACGTCACCGACCCTGCATTCCGGTTGATGTGCAAGAAGTTCGGTGCCGACATGGTGTACACGGAATTCGTATCTGCCGATGCCCTGATACGCTCCGTCAGCAAGACCGAACAGAAGCTGAATATCAGTGATGAGGAACGACCGGTAGCCATACAGATATACGGCAAAGATACCGAAACCATGGTGGAAGCCGCCCGCATCGTAGAGGAGGCGCGTCCGGATATTCTCGATATTAACTTCGGCTGCCCCGTGAAGCGCGTAGCGGGCAAGGGAGCCGGTGCAGGTATGTTGCAGAATATTCCCAAGATGCTGGAGATTACCCGTGCCGTGGTAGATGCCGTAAAGATACCGGTTACCGTAAAAACCCGCCTGGGCTGGGATGCGAACAACAAGATTATCGTGGAGCTGGCAGAGCAATTACAGGATTGTGGCATTGCCGCACTCACCATACACGGCCGTACCCGTGCACAAATGTATACCGGTGAGGCTGACTGGACACTTATCGGTGAAGTAAAGAAAAATCCGCGTATGCATATTCCCATCATTGGCAACGGCGATATCACCAGTCCCCAAAGGGCAAAGGAGTGTTTCGATCTTTATGGAGTGGATGCCATCATGATAGGTCGTGCCAGCTTTGGCCGCCCGTGGATATTCAAGGAGGTGAGGCATTATCTGGAAACAGGCGAGGAGTTGCCACCGCTGAGTGCCGAATGGAAACTGAGTGTGTTACGCCAGGAGGTAGTGGACAGCGTCAATCTGCTGGATGAAAGAAGGGGTATTCTGCATGTACGTCGCCATCTGGCAGCAAGCCCGCTATTTAAAGGAATACCAAACTTCCGGGAGACGCGTATTGCCATGCTGAGGGCGGAGACCAAAGAGGAACTGTTCCGTATATTCGACGATATCACCCCCATACTTCATTCACCCGCATAACTCCTAAATACTTTCTAAATCTATCCGGGCCGTATCTGAGCCGTATCTGCTCCGTATCAACTCCGTAGTTTCTCCGTATAAAGGTACCTCTGACCGAAGAAGGTACGGAGCAGGTACGGCTCAGATACGGTTCGGGTATGGATCGGGTATGGATCGAATGCAATTAGAGAATACAATTACAAGCATCCTTTGACAGGCATAAAAAATAACTTACTGAAATGCCGCTTTATAGAAAAAAGTTTCTACTTTTGCAAAGAATTGAAACAACATGAAAAGCAACAACATGAAAAGGAGCGCATTTATCATCGTTACATTCTTATTTATTGCCCTTGCCGCAAAAGGACAATCCATTGAAGAAATACAAAACAGCAAAGACTACATCTGGGGTACGGGAAACGCCGCTACCTTGAAGAAAGCCGATAATGAAGCACTTGCAGCACTCATCAGCCAGATCTCCACAAACGTATCTTCCAAATTCGAGCAACTGACCGAAGGCGGAATGAAGGATGATCAAGCAACTGTGGACGAGACATTCAAGTCCGTCATCAACACCTACTCGCGTGCCACACTGAACAATACCCGCCGTATCGTGATACAAAACGAACCGGAAGCCGTCGTCATGCGCTATATCAAAGTAGCCGAAATACAACGCATCTTCGACGGACGGAAGACAAAGATACTGGACTTTGCCCAAGAAGCCGTCCGTGCCGAAAAGAAAGCCCAGGTGGCCGATGCCCTGCGTTATTACTACTGGGCGCTCGTCCTACTCCAGAGCTACCCCGACGGCAACTTCCTCACCATGAAGGATGAGGACGGCAAAGACCTCTTGCTCACCACTTGGATTCCCAAACAGATGAACGAGATCTTCTCCAATCTGAAAATAAGTATGGAAAGCACCCATCTGGACGGTGATCTGAAGACAATCAATCTCAAGGTACTTTACAAAGGACAGCCCGCCCGCAACTACGATTACACGTATTTCGACGGTCGCGACTGGTCCAATATATTCTCAGCCAAAGACGGTACAGGCATCGTGGAACTTCCTGTGCTTGCCAATGCCCGCAATCTGCAACTACGCACCGAGTATATGTTTGAAGGTGAAGCCAATATCGACAACGAACTGTCAGAAGTGATGGGAACCGTCAACCCCATAGCCATGCGCAACTGCGCCTTGAAACTGGAAGGGGAGGAGCCGAAACCTGGTGAAGAAAAGACCGAAGAAGCCTTAATGGCAGAATCAGACAGTGCCACCACCACAAACAGCGGTATACATTATTTGTCCACCATGGAATCCGCTGCCTACGACGATACCATGAAGAAAGTAGAAAAAGCTATTCGTACGCGCAATTTCACCGATATCCAATCCTTATGTACCGAAAGCGGATATGAAATGTTCAACCGCCTCATCAAATACGGACAAGGCAAGATCATCAACGAACCGGAATTCAGATTCTTAGAGTGCAATGGGGAAGTAACTTGCCGCAGTCTTCCCATGAGTTTCAAGTTCAGCAACCAACGCACGTTTGTAGAAGATGTAGTGTTCACCCTGAACAAAGAAGGTAAGATAGATTGCCTCTCCTTCGGCCTCAACAAACCTGCCGTAGACGATATCATGAACCAGACATCCTGGAATGATACCGTACGCAACGTACTTATCAACTTCCTTGAAAGTTATAAGACGGCTTATGCTTTGAAGCGCTACGATTATATCAACAGTATTTTCTCTGATGATGCCCTGATTATCACCGGTTCAGTACTGAAACACACTGCCAGCAACGAAGGACAGGCCATGAGCAAGCAAGCTGTAAAATACACCCGTCAGACAAAGTCGGAATACATGAAGAAATTACAGCACATCTTCCGTAGCTCAGAATTCATCAACCTCCGCTTTGCCGACAACCAAGTTCGCAAGTCGGGTGTAGGAGGTGAAATTTACGGTATCCAGATCAAGCAGGATTATTTCTCGTCCAGCTACGGTGATACAGGGTATTTGTTCCTGATGGTAGACCTGAACAACCCTAAAGAACCGGTGATCCACGTCCGCACATGGCAACCGGAAAAAGACCCGAACTTCGGACTGATAGATTTGAGCCACTTCTGATTCTCTAATTTCACCACAGAGTAGCACAGAGTCCCACAGAGTTTTGATTTCAAATTAATCTAAAACTCTGTGGGACTCTGTGCTACTCTGTGGTGAACATGCAATAAAATAGCAGGACAGCAATTCTTTTGTCACGGTTTTCCGTTACAAACAAAATATTTTACTAACATCTTTTAATTATTGGAATAAAAAAAGAATAACGGGACAGAAATTATATATATATTTGTAACGAAGATTATTAAACAACATTTTACACACTTAATTTATGGGTCAACAATACGCATTTAAGCATGCGCACGTCATTAGACATGTATGTATGCTATTGTTCTTGTTGCCGTTCATGATGGGCTGTGAAGAAGACAAAGAGCCTTCAGTTTATTCACCGACACTGACTACCAACAGTGTTACGGGCTTGAGCCGTTTTGGAGCTACTTTCCAAGGAACGGTGATGAAGCATCCCGGCAGTACCGGAGAACTGAAAATAGGCTTCCTTTATTCCACATCAGCCAGCTTGAGCAACGCACAAGAAGTCAACGCTACCCCGGGAGACGGCAACAACTATACTGCCACAGTCCAAGGACTGAAGCCCGGAGAAAAGTATTATTACTGCATCTTTGCTCGTAGCGGTAAGTCCGTCATCAAGGGAAAGAGCAGCAGTTTCAGTACTGAAGACGCTATTCCGCCTTCACTAAGCATCGCCGAGGCCACTAACGTTACCGAGTACAGTGCCACCCTCTCTGCCAGTATTACAGACAATGGTGGTTACGAGCCTACAGTACGAGGCTTCGCTTATGCCATTTATATTGAAAATGCCGCTGAACCTACCCTCGACGACAATATCAAGCTGCCATTCGGTGATGATTTCACCGTAGAACTGACAGATCTGGTGGCAAACACCACCTATATTGTACGCCCTTACGCCACCAATGATGCAGGAACAGGATACGGTGAATCGGTAAAGTTCACCACCACTCAACAAAAGATTCCGATGGTCATAGCGAATGGAACCGGTAGCCTTGCCAATAAACCGGTAGAAGCGGTTGCTTACGAAGCAGTTTGCCTGGGTGCCGTAACTCAGGATCACGGCTTCACAGTGGAAGAATACGGTTTTTGCTATAGTACCGAAAGCCGTCAGCCCACCGTCGAAAGCAGCCAGAAGGTACAGGCTATGGATGGAGCACAACGTTTCTCCGCTACGCTAACAGGGCTGACAGCCAGTACCAAATATTACATGCGTGCATATGCCAAGAATGAAAAAGGCATAGGCTACAGTTCGACCGTAGAATTTACCACAGATAAAGAGCAGGTAGTATCGCTGACACAAGCCACTGTTACTGCTCTGACATCTTCTACCGCTACTATCACAGCCCTAATGGCCTACGAAACGGAAAGCGTTATTAAGGAGAAGGGTATCTGCTACGGCAAAGATCCCAACCCCACCATAGAGGGAGGTAAAGTTACGGACAGCAGCACCGAGCAGAAAGTAACAGCCACCATCACCGGACTGACAGAAGGAGATACTTACCATGCCCGTGCCTATGCGATCACCCGTGACGGTACATTCTACAGCGGTGACATTCAGTTCAATACAGAAACTACATTCGCGCCTACCGTTGCACAACCCAGGGTATACGACCTGACGGAGAATGGGGCCAAAGTGAAAGCTACTATTTCGACTAATGGCGGACTGGAAGTAACGGAAAAAGGGGTCTGCTACAGCAGCACAAATTCCAAGCCGACTCTGGAGGATACCAAAGCGATATCTACGGAAGCTGACAATAATATTCTCGTCAACCTTGGCGATTTGCAGGGTGGTGTCACCTACTACGTCCGCGCATTTGCTACTAACGCCAAAGGCACAGGGTATAGCACCGTAGAGCAGTTTACCACAACAAAACATACGGAACCTACACTGAATGGTCTGAATGTGATTAATATCAAAGATGATAATGCGCAGGCCAGTGCCAACATTGCCAACTTAGGTGGTGACGGAGAAACGATTAAAGAACGTGGATTCGTGGTTTCTACCGGCAGCAATCCAAGTGTAGATGACGGTTACTCGCTGAAGTTTGTATCAAAAGACACTAAAGAGGCTTTCACTGCGCAACTAACAGGATTAAGCTATAATACCTTATATAATATACGTGCGTACGCTACTAATAATGTGGGAACAGGATACAGCCAGGCACTCTCCTTTGAGACGGGCAGCAGCAGTAGAGCCACATTGGGAGAGTTAATATGTACTAAGAGTGAGGCGCACAGCCTTAGTTTCTCCTTTGAGGTCACTAATACCGGAGGTGCAGAGTTGACGGCACAAGGTTTCAAATGGAGAAAATCCGGTGAAAGCGAATATACCAACGCACCGGGTACCCTTACCGGAAATACGGTAACAGGAACAATTACCGGATTGACGGAAAACAGCGGATATTATGTATATGGGTATGTGACCAATAAGAACGGAGAAACTACCGTTGGTCATAACAACTTCAATACAGCAAAGTTGCCTCCGGGAGAAGATGATAATCCCACTCCGGGAGATGATGACAATACCCGCAAGCCTAAACTCAGCTACCTCAATTACTCTGAGGTATACGCTACGACGGCATGGCTCAATTGCAGCATCAACGATGAAGGTAACCTAAAGATTACCGAGAAAGGGTTTATCTACAAAGTGGATGATGGCACGGAAGTAACTGTAGACAACGGTACCAAGATCGTGATTACCACCAGCGGCACCGGCATGAAGACCAAGCTGACCGGACTGACAGGTAAAACCACCTACCGCGTACGTGCATACGCCATCAACGCCAAAGGTACAGGCTACAGCAGCGAACGATACTTCACCACTGAAGATGCCGACAAACCCGGTCCCGGAGGCGATGACAACCCGACACCGGAACCCAAAAGCAGGAGCATAAACAAATAACATTATTCAGAATAATATAAAAAAGATATATCATGAGACTAAAGAAACATCTCTACGCATGTATATGCATGCTGCTTATAGGCATTGGTAGCCTGCAAGCCAAAGAAGTCACATTGACAGAAGCCGGAACACTGTCCGGCAAGATAAGCGACAGCGAACTGACCACACTGACCGAGCTCACCGTGAATGGCCCTATAAACGGTAGCGACATACAGATAATACGCGCCATGGGTGGTACACTGAAGACCTTGAATCTAAAGAACGCTAACATTGTAGAAGGTGGAAACAGCTACTATCTAACGGACTATTTCACCCAAAATGACGTTATAGGCGACTATATGTTCTATGCCATGACAGCATTGGAAAAGATTGTGATGCCCAAAGATGTATGGTCTATCGGCTCGTGGAATTACAATAATCCCTGGAATGCTGATAAAACAAGTCTCTCAAGCCATGCCAAGACTTACAATACGGATGAAAATGACAGTAATTTTGGATGCGCTTCTTTCTATCAATGCGTAAATCTGAAACAGATAGAATTCCCCGAATCATTAATCCACATAGGAGCCAAAGCTTTTGGCAATTGCGTTAAATTAGCGTCCATTACCATCCCCGAAGGAGTAGAACTATTAGGAGGCTATGTATTCATCAATTGCACAGACTTGGTAAGTGCATCCCTCCCCTCCACATTTGGTAATCCCAATAAAACAACAAACTGTGATGTGTCTTATACAGGCTGGGGTGACATCTCCGGGACTAGTAGTACTTGGAGCAATGGATTTAGTAACCTTTTCTTCAAATGCCCGAAATTAAAAGACGTTACATTAGCGGAAGGTATTAAATACTTAGGAGTTAGAATGTTCCGAAATTGCAGCAGCATCGCCTCCATCACTTTGCCTTCTACACTGAAGCGGGTAAACAGTGCATTCGTGGGCTGTACAGGGCTTACCACTCTTTCTTTTCCCGATGAGCTGACGGAAATTGGCAGTCAGGAAGGTTGCACAGGACTTACCACCCTCACCATTCCGGCAGGTGTCATCATCAACGATTTTAAATGCACGAACTGCACAGCCTTGACCAACATCAATCTCAAAGGTAGTGTAGGTACTGAAATTCCAGCAAATGCCTTTAGCGGCTGTACCGCATTGAAGAGCATCAATCTTTTTGAGAGCATTACAACTATCGGCAATAATGCCTTCAAAGATTGCACTTCTCTTACACAGTTGACAATGCCCGCCTCCTTGGCAAGCATCGGCGAATACGCTTTCCAGAATACCGGTCTGACCGGTGTAGCACTGCAACGCAATCTGACCCTCATCGGGAAATATGCTTTTGATGGTTGCGCAGAATTGGCATCTATCACATTTTCACCCAACGTAACGGAAATTAAAGAGTACACATTCAACAATTGTTCCAAACTGAAAGATATTACGTTGCCCAACGGTTTGATCTACATAAAAGACTACGCCTTCAACGGCTGCGCTTCTCTGGGAAAAGTCACCATCCCTGGCGGTGTACAAAACATCAGCCCAGGTGCTTTCAAGAATAGTGGACTGACGGAAGTTATCCTAAAAGAAGGAGTGATGAGCTTGAGTAACAACTCATTCGACGGATGTCTATTATTGAAAAAAGTCACCTTCCCCACCACCATGAAAACCATTGGAGGTTTCAGTAACACCGGTATCAAGGAAATAGCATTCGCCGAAGGAGCCACACCGGAAGCTATCAGTGATTACGCTTTCCTCAACTGCGACAGCCTAAGCACCATCACACTGCCCAACTCCATCAAGAGCCTCGGAACAGGAGCATTCTATGATTGCGACACGCTGAAAACCGTGAAACTGCCTACAGGTATTACAAAAATAGCTAAACAAGCATTCTACCACTGCGGTTTCCTGCAGAGCATCACGATTCCTCAAAGTGTGACAGAAATAGGAGCTGAGGCATTTGCCGCTTGTTCTAAACTGACTGCTATATCCTTGCCTTCAGCATTGACTACCATAGGGATTGCCAGTTTCCACAGCACTGGTCTCACAAGCATCACGCTGCCCGAAGGAATGACAACTATTGAACCGGGTACGTTTGGTAAAAGCAAGCTGAAAAGCATCAAGTTATCCAAATCTTTAAAGCAAATTACCAGCAATAATGAAAGCTATAATTTAGGAAGTCTACCTAATGAATACTATGATTTCCGAAAATATATCAATATGTACAGAGATGATAGCGGCGCATTTCAAAACTGTAAAGAGTTGGAATCCATTGATCTCAATGGTGCAGTATTGACAATATTAGGTAGCTATACATTTAATGAGTGTGATAAACTGCGCAGTATTGACCTTTCCTCCACCAAATTGGAAGAGATACCAACTTCTGCTTTTTACTCTTGCGATAGCTTACGCGCGATAACTTTCCCGAGCACCGTAAAAACAATAGGACAGCAAGCTTTCTATTACAACTTGTCTTTGGAATCTTTGAAGATGCCGGCTGCTTTAACCAGCATATACAACAATGCTTTCAACGAGTGTAAGAAGATCAGAAGTATCGATCTATCGGCTACTTCACTCACTAAAATCGAAAGTTGGTTCAGCAATGTAGATAGCCTACGCACTGTAAAACTACCCAGTACCGTTATCGAAATTGGAGAGAGTGCTTTCGCCGGTTCTCCTATTGAGGAGATCAACTTCCCCGCCAGTCTGACAACAATCGGCAACTACGCATTCTCCGGCAATCGCCTGAAAACCGTAGATCTTTCTGCTACCCAATTCACTACTATCAATAACTGGTTTGCAAACAATAACAAACTAAGAACTGTGAAACTTCCGGAAACAGTAACAACTTTAGGGGAAAATGCTTTTAACAATTGTTATATTACAGGAATTAACTTCCCCTCAAGTCTGACCACCATTAGTAATAATGCTCTCAACTACTGCCAAATCGATACTCTGCGCCTACCTGCTACTGTTACCGAAATTGGAAATAGTGCTTTCCGCTATGCCAAATTCGACTGTGTTGAAATACCAAGTACTGTAACAAAAATTAATTCCAACGCATTCTATGACGCAGAAATCAGAGGCTCATTGAACATTACTCCTAATGCCGCTCTTGCATGGGCAGATGGTACTCCTTTCCGATGCTATGGCAGTGAATATATCACAAATGAAGATGGCACTTCTTACAACAGATACTGGCACCTGCCCGATGTATACTGGAACTCCGCAGCTGAATTCCCCAGAGACAAATTCGGACAGATAGACAACCTATACCTGCCTGCCAACGGTTCTGTAAGCAACAACAACGACATCGGCTACATCTTCTACAACGGTCTGACCAAACGTATCGACATAGCCTATACCAATGAGAACAGAAAATATAGTTTCTCAGTAAACAAAGAAATGAAGACCCAGATGATCAACTACCGGAAGTACTTCAGCACAACTAGCGGTTATGGTGAAGCAGCTGGATGGAAAACAATAGTGTTACCTTTCGACGTGAAGGAGATTTCTTATGAACGAGATGGATATAATGAAAAAGACACTGTTGCCTTGGCTCCCTTCGGAAGTAAAGCTTTGGAAACTGCCGGAACATTACCTTTCTGGCTCTATGAACTGGGAACTGATGGCAATTACAAGGCCGCAACAGAAATCAAGGCACACAAAGCCTACTTAATCTGTATGCCTAACAACGACAAGTATCCTAGTGAAAACAACATCTCAGGATACGTCAACTTCACCACTTCCGACGCCACCAACGGTGTCACGCTGAAACCTACTGCCGGTGCTTTGAAGCGCAGCAAAGGAACCAAATTTGACTTTGTGCCCACATACGAGGGAGTGATGCAGCACGATACGGTATATGTGCTGAATGAAAACAATTCATACTATGCCGATGACAAAACATATCAACGCGGTAGTGTGTTCATCAAAAATTATAGTGAACGTTATTCCAGCGATCCTGCCGTCTACCCCTTTGAAGCATACCTTGTGACTAACGAAGGCAAGACCTCAGTAGCCAGCGCCCCCATGCTCTACAGTATCGGTGGCGGTGATGGCACTATCACCGGCATCGAAGACATTCCATTCGCCACTCCGGAAAAAGCAACAAAAGCTTACAGCCGTGACGGTGTCCTCTACATCAACACAAACGCTGACCGTACCATCAACATCTACGACGTTACCGGACGTACCGTACGCATCATTGAAGCCCGCGAAGGCATGAACGAGGTGCACGGACTGGACAGTGGCATCTACTTGCTGGAAGGTCAGAAAGTCGTTATCGGACGATAACCAAGAGAATTGAGAACGAAATAGAAACGTGAATAAACGAACAATAGAATGAAATCAAACAAACTAAAATGCTGGCTGGCAGCGGTAGTGGTAGCAGTGATCTGCTGCCCCGCCGCACTGGCGCAACAAAGCAAAATAGCCGTAGCATCGTTTAACCGAATGGAAACGGACATCACGGCACGCGTAACCGCCCCAAAGAAAGACCAGAACGGTGAGGTCTGCGCCTTGATCCGCATCGTGACCAACGTGAAGGACCTGATGTTTGAACCGGACGCACTCGGCATCACGGCACGTGAGAACAAAATCGGAGAAATCTGGCTTTACGTTCCCCGTGGCGCACGTCGTATCTCTATCCTGCATGACCAGCTGGGTATCCTGAGAAACTACTTCTACCCGGACATCATTGAAAAAGGCACCGTATACGAAATGGTGCTGAACACCGGAGACAGCGAAGACAAGCCCGTTGTAGAAAACAACATGCAGTTCTTCGTACTGCGTCCCGAACCTGCCAACGCCAACGTGTATGTAGATGATGAACAAGTGCCTATCGAAAACGGACTCTTCTCTGCAACCATGCCCAAAGGCGAACATACTTACCGTGTAGAAGCTCCCATGTATCAACCGGATGCCGGAATCGTTACATTGGGCAGCGAACAGGTAATCAAGAGTGTCACCCTGAAACCCAAGTTCGGCTACGTAGAAATCTTCTCACTGCCCGAACAGGATGCCGACGTTTATATCGACAGCGTTCTGGTAGGTAAAACCCCTTACCGCAGCGACCGTATGGCCATCAAGGAATACAAAGTACGCATCGAGAAGCAAACTTACTTCCCCATCGACACCCTACTGAACGTGACCGCCGGTGAAACGGTACGTCCCACCTTCCACATGGAATCTACTATCAAGCCTAAAGTACCGATGAATACTCTCGTCATGCTTCAGGCCGGATACAATCCTAATGGAACCACCTTTGGTGCCATGCTGGGATTCGGACGCAAGAACGGTTTCTATGTAGGTTTCCGTAGCGACTTCGGTTCGGCAAGCGGTGAACTGGAATGCGATGAGAACGGCATCATAACAGGTAGTGAAGAAACTACCGCTCCTTTCTATAAAGAAGGAACGAAAAACAAATCACGCATGTCTATCACAGGCGGTTACTTCCGTCAACTGGGCAAGAAGTTCTATCTCTATGCCGGTGCCGGATACGGTACTCGCACACTGACCTACGAACTGGCAGCTCCAATGACAATAGGTGACAAAGAATATGCTGAAGGCACACAGGTGAAAGATATGGATAACTCAGCCACAGGTGTAGCCGGTGAACTGGGTGGTATCCTGCGTTTCGGCAAGTTCTGTATTTCGGCAGGTTTCCACACTGTAAATTTCAAGTATCACGAAGCAACCGCCGGTCTGGGATTTGTATTCTAACCTACTAAACAAGCGAATTACAATGAAAATAAATCAGATAAAGAACGTGGTTCTCCCTTTATTGCTTCTATTCTGCCTGATAGGTTGCAGTGAGGACAAAGAGCCGCAGACATATCCGCCCACGCTGGTGACCAACAGCGCCGCAGAGCTGACCCGTTTCGAGGCCCTTCTCTCCGGTAGCGTTGTGCCACATGCAAACAGCGTTGTGAAAGCAGAGGTATTCTTCCTTTTTGCCAAAGGAAATACTTTAGTCGATGCGGAAGAATTTACAGCCACCCCGGACAATACGACGGAAGGCAGATACGTCTGTACCATTGACGGATTAACTCCGGGAAATGAATACTGTTACAGCATTTGTGCCCGCAGTGGAGGCAGTATAGCTAAAGGCGAAGTAATTAAGTTTGAGACCCTCTCAAGTACTGCCCCCGTACCGGCAGCAACCATCGCCACCAACATCAATGAAAATGGAGCATTACTAAGCAGCGACATCACCGATAATGGAGGACAAAACGTTACACAACGCGGGTTTGCTTACAAAGTTTATCAAGAAGGTATGCCAGAGCCAACCACGTCTGACAAAACCCGGTCCGTCAGCCTGGAAGCCGAAACTTTCAGTGTCCAGATTTCCGACCTGCAAGCCAAAACCAAGTACATCGTCAGAGCTTTCGCCATCAACAAGGCGGGAACCGGATATGGAGAGGCCGTCACTTTCACAACCGAAGAGTTGAAGATTCCTCAACTGACATGCAGCATGGGCACCGTTACGGCTTTTGCCGCCACGCCTTCGGCCACCGTCAGCACCAACGGAGGCTTCAAGCTGACCGAATATGGTTTTTGTTGGAGTACTGAAAGCCAAGTACCTACCATCGAAAACCTGAAGACAGTGACCGGCAATAGTGAAACAGCCAACTTCAGTGAAGTCATAGAGGATCTGAACCCCGAAACAACTTACTATCTGCGCGCTTATGCCACCAATGAGAAGGGTACGGGATATAGCAACATCCTCACCTTCAAGACTGAACAAAAACAGGTGGCTACCCTGACCAAGCCCGAAGCAAGCAAGATCGAAGTAACCTCTGCCACTTTAAGCAGTACCATCACAGTGCCTTCGGGTGTAGAAGTTACGGAGAAAGGTATCTGTTACAGTATTTTCTCTACCAAACCGGCAACAGATGGACAACACACCGTTGATAGCAGTCAAGGAAACGCTATCAGTGTAAACCTGAAAGATCTGAACGAGGGCGCTACTTACTATGCCACCGCTTATGCCACAACACGCGACGGTACATTCTACAGCGAAGCTACCCAATTCACTCTGGGACGCACGTATGAACCTACTGTTGCCATCTCCGAAGTCACCGGAGTAGGTGAAACGGAAGCAACCGTAAATGCCACTATTAAGACTGATGGCGGACGTGATATCACAGAAAAAGGAATCTGTTGGAGTAGTACCTCCTCGACCCCTACCCTCGAAAACGATGCGTTTATGAAAGCCGAAGGTACAGGAAACAACTTCAGCCTGAAACTGACTTCGCTGACCAAAGGACAGAAATATTACGTACGTGCCTACGCCAAAAACGTAAACGGCACCGGCTACAGTCCTGCCTTCGAGTTTACCACTGCCTTGACAAAAGCTCCTGAAGTAGTGAACATGGCAATGACTGCCGTCCACGACGATCATTCCACTGCCCAAGCTGTTATTTCTGATAAAGGTGGCCTTGAAATCACTGAAAAAGGATTTGTATATTCCACCACAGTAGTTAGTCCTACAATAGACGCAGAGGGAGTCCTCAAAGTAATATCCAAATCCACCGATGACACCTTCACCGCCGAATTGACAGGATTAACCTATCAGAAACGCTACTATATCTGTGCTTATGCCACCAATGCCAAAGGTACATCTTATAGTTCGGCCACCAACTTCTTTACTTCCACCTCTTCTACCCCGAATACCAACGCATCGGTAAAAGAGGGGTCGATAGGCAGCACTACTGCCACCATGGAAGGCAAGATTGCCAGTGATGGCGGTGACGGAAGCGAAGAACTTGAAATCAGTGAAGTAGGCTTCTGTTGGAGTGAAAACACTTCAGAACCAACCATAGATAAGGATAGTCATGTGAAGGCCACTTTGGATAAGGAGAGTAAGACTTTCACCGTCAACCTTACCGGTTTGAAAGCATATACTTACTATTATGTACGTGCTTATGCCAAAAATAAGAATGGAGTGGGATATAGTTATTACACTACTTTCCGTACCGAACGCACTACACCGGGAGGAGACGATAATGTTCCACCGGGAACAACTACAAAAAGTGTGAAATAAAACGATACGGACCTTAGTATTGTTTCCTCAGCCCTTGCTTTGTCAGCACAAACAAAGCAAGGGCTGACTGTTTATTAGAACAAACATACTCGGTCACAGAAGGACTCGCATTAAATAAGAAACCCGTCATTGATATAAATTTATCAAGGACGGGCAACCTACACTATTTTAATTATATCGAGTTCACACTATTATAAGAATAATCTTACATATCATCTATATCCGGTTTATTGCCGACGGTATGAGTGCTTCTTGTCTTAGTACCACTGTCTATGCTATACACACTGTTCTTTTAGCATCTATATATCGGTGGCGTAGGATATATAGATGGGACACGCAGAATATATAGATCCTACTTTACTTAAACATCGGCTGTGCAAACCATCTCTTGAACATCCACGTCACCATCACATACAGTCCGAAAGCAGAAACAAATCCTACAATCGAATCAATCAAATAGTGCGCCTGAATGTACACCGTGGCACAACAAAGCAGTACATAGAAAGGAAACAGACAGGCAAATAACCTGCGGCTACCACGCCACGCCATAATCATCAGGATAGTGGAAATTCCCACATGCGAACTGGGGAAAGCAGCTGTAGGGCGTTCACCGATTTGCTGAGAACCCTCTACCAGGTTGTAAAAGAATCCATGATCGTATCCCGGTCCGGGCAGTAACTCCTGATTATGATTGAAGTAATCTCCGATGGAAGGAAACACACCCTGCGCCACATTATCATCGCCGATAGCCGGGAAATAGAACTGCGGACCTGCCACCGGAACAAAAATATAAATCAGATAATAGATAAAGAAAGAGGTAACCAGCACGAACGACAACTTCTCGAAAAGTTCAAAACGATAAATAAAATACCACACTACCACAATCAAAATCATCGGATAGTAGAAGAAATATCCCATATTGAACGGCTCACTTACCCACATATGCGGGAAACGGAGGCAGAACCATACCGCCGGCTGCCCGTTGAACATCCACTGCTCTACTGAAGCAAACACATGGTCCAGATTTGGAAATATCCGGTTAAACTCAAACGTATCGGGATACCAATAGGAAAGCAAGGACATCTGGATAGCAATACGCACAAAAGCGGAAAACTTACAGGGTGCCAGCCGGTAAAGATACATCAATAAAAACGTCATGCCCGCAATCATTGCGCGGTCAATCAACATCTGCACCGGATGATCCATTTCCTGAAAAAGAAACAAGATCAAAATCGAAGTCAACAAATTATATATAAGTGTTATCTTCTCAACTGCAAATAACCCCTTCCGGGTTTCTACCTTTTTAAATAAATCTAAAGCCATCCCTCGTTCTTATACCAGGCAATAGTCTCCCTTACACCTTGTTCCAGATTGTACTGAGGTGCAAATCCCAACTCTCTTACAGCCGGGCCGATGTCACATTGCCAATTGCGTTGTTTCATTATGTTATACTTATCAGAATTGAGAGTGCTGGGCTTCTTGCTACGCACCGCCCAGAATTCAGCGAGCAAAGATACAACTTTCAATATAATTAATGGGCATATCACCCGAATTACAAACGGATTACCCAATTCTTTTCGGATCAGGTCGGAAAAAGCGCGGCTACGATACACCTGTCCGTCTGCCAGGAAATAGGCGCGTCGGCATGCCTGTTTTTCAATACCAAGGAATACAGCTTGCACAATATCTTTCACATAAACAAATGTCAGATCCTGCCGGCGAAAACCAACAGCAAAGTCCGTGTGCTGCTTGATGGACTTAGCCATCAGGTAATAATCTTTTTCACGCGGACCGTACACTCCCGTGGGGCGATAGATGACATAAGGAAAAGCGGGAATACTTTGCAAATAAAGCTCCGCTTTAAGTTTACTCAGCCCGTAAGCAGTATTGGGCATAGGGGAGTCTTCTTCCGTAATCGGCTGATAAGTTTTCTCATGGACAGGGCCAAACACGCTCAGCGTACTGATATAGATAAATTGCTTCGGTATCATATTCAGTTCACGAAGAGTATCGACAAAGTATTTCGTCTGCAAATAATTCACCCGGTCAAACTCCCGTTTGTCGGTACATTTGGTGACACCGGCACAATGGATGATATAATCGAACTTATTATATGTTCCCTTATGGCCGGAAAGCTGCGCACGTAATTCATTGGGGTGTGCAAAATCCAGTTCCAGAATGTGTATCTTACGGTTTCGCAGATATTCCCGGCTGCTACTCGAACGGATGCCCGCCCACACGCCGAACTTCCGCTTCAACGCCTCTTCCACGATGAAACTTCCGATAAATCCACTGGCTCCTGTTATTAATATACTTTCCATTACTTCTTGGGTTCTACATGAATATTAATCAGCGTACCTTCGCCAAGCATTGTTTTTAATTTATGTTCAATAGCCGTAGCCGTAGTATGAGCTTCTTCCAACGTAATCCCCCCGTCCATGCGCACGTGTACCTCAATCGCACAATAACTACCGATACGCCTCGTACGGAGATGGTGCGGCTCACTAACTCCGGGAAAAGAGAGCAATGCTTGCTCAATATCTTTCTCCACTTCATCCGGCAAAGACTTTTCAAGCAACTCGTCAACACAAGGAATCAACAGTTGAATAGCTACCTTCATTATAAAGAAACTGACAATCACAGCAGCTATCGGATCAAGTACCCGCCAATGTTCGCCCAACAAGATTGCACCTCCAATACCTATAGCCGTTCCTATAGATGAAAAAGCGTCGCTCCGATGGTGCCAGGCATTGGCTACTACTGCCTGTGAATTCAAATTCTTCCCCTTAATAACTGTATATTGATATAATATCTCCTTCAGCAAAATAGAAATAAGAGCAGCTATCAGTGCCACCATTCCAGGTGCCTCCAGTTGTTCTCCTTTCATAAAAGCCCAAATAGAAAAAGCACCATTCCACAAAATGCCGAATCCCACCAGTAATAATAGAATTCCAATAATAGCGGTGGCTAACGTTTCATACTTCCCATGTCCATAATCATGATCTTTATCCTGAGGTTTATTGGAAATACGGACAAACACGAGAACAATGACATCCGTCACAAAATCAGATAAAGAATGAACCGCATCTGCCAACATAGCAGCACTATGGCCTAGAATACCTGCCACAAACTTAAAGGCAAGTAGCACAAAATTAACAATACTACCAACAATCGTTACTTTGTATATTTCCTTCTCCCGAGACAGAGAAGCAACTTCTACGCTCATTCTATACTGATTATTAAAATAATAATGGCGCAAAGATATAAAATAAAAGCCATTTTGTATTTCTTCATCATTATTTGTTTATTTGCATGGTTATTAATTGACTCCTCTAACTCCTTTACATCTTCTAACTCCTATGAATTATTCAGGCTAATTACATCTTTTTTGCCTACATCCCCATTCTTTTCAAGGCAGAAACAAAGCAAATTCGCAAAAAAATTGTTTTCTTTGTATCTATCATATGCAATCCATTCAATAATCAATATATTATGGCCAAAAACAAAGAAAAAAAAGCCGGCAAGCGAATGAAAAAGAAAGAACTCATTTCTGCCCTTATGGATTTTTTCCATTCGAAACCTGATGAGGTACTGTCCCTGAAATACATATTCGAACAACTCCACCTTACCACGCATCCTCTGAAGATGCTGTGTAAGGATATCCTAAGCGATATGCTACTGGATGATTACATCACCGAAGTGGAGAAAAGCAAATATAAACTGAACAATCATGGAGTGGAAATGACAGGTACTTTCCAGCGTAAAAGCAATGGAAAGAATTCTTTCATTCCCGAAGGTGGAGGTGACCCGATATTCGTGGCCGAGCGTAATTCGGCACACGCCATGAACAATGATAAAGTACGCATTTCCTTCTACGCCAAACGCCGTGGCTGCGAAGCCGAAGGAGAAGTGATAGAAGTATTGGAACGTGCCAACGACACCTTTGTAGGCACACTGGAAGTAGGCAGTTCCTACGCCTTCCTGGTGACGGAAAACCGTACGCTTGCCAATGACATCTTCATCCCCAAAGAAAAGCTGAAAGGCGGAAAGACGGGAGACAAAGCCATCGTGAAAGTAATAGAATGGCCCGACAAGGCGAAAAACCCCATCGGGCAAGTCATCGACATCCTAGGCAAAGCGGGCGACAACACCACAGAGATGCACGCCATCCTTGCCGAATTCGGACTACCTTATGTCTACCCCTCTTCTGTAGAAAAAGCTGCGGACAAAATCCCCGCTGAAATATCCGATGAAGAAATTGCCAAACGCGAGGACTTCCGAAATGTGACTACCTTCACCATCGACCCGAAGGATGCCAAAGACTTTGATGATGCTCTCTCCATCCGCAAACTGAAAGATGGCTTGTGGGAAGTAGGTGTACACATCGCAGACGTTACCCATTACGTAACCGAAGGCAGCATCATCGACAAGGAAGCCGAAAAACGCGCTACATCCGTGTATCTTGTAGACCGTACCATCCCGATGCTTCCCGAACGTCTATGCAACTTCATCTGTTCCCTGCGTCCCGACGAAGAAAAGCTGGCATACTCCGTTATCTTCAACATCAACGAAAAGGGAGATGTGAAAGACTCACGCGTAGTACATACAGTAATCAAGTCCGACCACCGCTTTACTTACGAGGAAGCACAGCAAATAATTGAAACGAAAGAAGGAGACTTCAAAGAAGAAATCCTTATGCTGGATACCATTGCCAAGGCACTGCGTCAAAAGCGTTTCGTAGCCGGAGCCATCAACTTCGACCGTTATGAAGTGAAATTTGAGATAGACGAAAAAGGGAAACCTATCAGCGTCTACTTCAAAATTTCCAAAGATGCCAACAAGTTGGTGGAAGAATTCATGTTGCTTGCCAACCGCACCGTAGCAGAAAAAATCGGTCGCGTACCGAAAAACAAGAAGGCCAAGGTATTCCCTTACCGTATCCACGACCTTCCAGACCCGGAGAAACTGGATAACCTGGCACAATTCATCGCCCGCTTCGGCTACAAGATACGTACCGGTGGGACCAAGACAGATGTTTCCAAATCCATCAATCATCTGTTGGACGATATTCAGGGCAAGAAGGAAGAGAATCTTATTGAAACCGTATCCATCCGTGCCATGCAGAAAGCACGTTATTCCACGCACAACATTGGACATTATGGATTGGCATTCGAATACTATACACATTTCACCTCACCCATCCGTCGTTTCCCGGACATGATGGTACACCGCTTGCTTACTAAATACCTGAATGGCGGGCGCAGTGTTTCCGAAACTAAATATGAAGACCTCTGCGACCACTCCAGCAATATGGAACAAATTGCAGCCAACGCTGAACGTGCTTCCATCAAATACAAGCAAGTAGAATTTATGACGGAGCGTCTGGGACAAGTGTTCGATGGTGTAATTTCCGGTGTTACGGAATGGGGACTGTACGTTGAACTGAACGAAAATAAATGCGAAGGTATGATACCTATCCGCGATCTTGGCGATGACTATTACGAGTTCGATGAGAAGAACTACTGTCTGCGTGGGCGCCGTAAGCATCGTACCTACAGTTTGGGCGATGCAATTACAATTAAGGTAGCACGGGCCAATCTGGAAAAGAAACAGTTGGACTTTGCCCTGGTAGAATAAAAGGTGCGTATTACGCGGAATACACGGATCAAGGGTTGTTGATTAATAAAAGAAATCCGTGTAATCCGCGTAATCCGTGCCTAAATTTTCGTTCTCCTATGCACCATAATTCTCTCTGTAAGCCGTGGGCGACATTCCTGTATGATGCTTGAAGTATCTCCCCAGATAGGATTGATCAGGGAAATTAAACTGATTAGCTATCTCCTGTATGGAAAGTGCTGTAGAGTGAAGTGTCACTTTAAGCTCAAGTATCACGTAATCGTCTATCCATTCTTTCGCTGTGCATCCCACCGTTTGTTGAATCGTCTTACTCAGATGCCGCGTAGTGACACAAAGCTTATCCGCATAATAATCCACCGAACGCTGTTCCCTGAACGACTCTATCACTAACGCAATAAAGCGGTCCTTCAACCGCCAACGCAAATGATTCGGCTTCGTTTGCCGGTAAAGACGCTCCGACTGATTACAGATCTCATAAAACAGCATCCGACAACAGTAAATCACCAGCTCACGTTGATATATATTATCACTGTCCACAGATTTCTGTTGCAGAAGTTTAAGATAATGATTACATATCCCATCCCACTCTTCGTCTCGGAATGAACTATAATTATGCTCACGCATGAAGGATACCTTATCCGAAGGCAGCGAATAGAAAATCTCATGTCGGAACTGGGCGGAAAAAGCAAAAACAGCCAGTTCAAGGTCATCTGTAGCATCTTTATAAAACGTAATCTGTTCGGGGAAAACAAGTATTACACTTCCGGCAGCTAAAGCATACTTCTGCTGGTTAATGTAAAGCTGTACTCCTCCTTGCAGACAAAACAGCAATTCCCCTCTCTCCATCCGATAAGGATAAGAAAACAAATCGGATTTCTTCCGGGTATGAAACAGGTATTCCTCACTCATAAAGTTCTATTTTTGAAGTACAAATATAGTTTTAAAGGAGCTTATGAACAAAATAATCCCACTTTTTGAACAATTCGCTTCGATTTTTGAACCGTGAGACAGGCAATAGAAGCCGTAACTTTGCAGCGGTTAATAATTTTGGTTATTTGCTCATCAAAGATTGGATATATACGGTATAGGAATGAATAAGACTCACCACAGATTACACAGATTCACACAGATTTATCAATCTAATAATCAGTAAAATAGAATCTGTGTCAATCTGTGTAATCTGTGGTAAATTAATTCATAACCATACAGTGATGAACTCAAGAAAAAAAGATTGTAATATGGCAAAAAGAGAATTAACAGCCCGGTATCTGTTTTTCATTGCGGGCTTATTTGTAAATGCGTTTGGTATTAGTTTAATTATTAAAGCAAATCTGGGCTCCTCACCTATATCGAGCCTTCCTTACACACTGAGTTTAAATTTTCCCGTCACACTGGGACAGTTCACGCTTCTGCTGAATGCCGCGCTGATAGCCGGACAAATATGGCTTCTGAAAAGGGACTTCAGAAAAGAGCAGTTTCTACAAATTCCCGTAGCAATACTCTTCAGTTTCTTCATAGATTGCTCGATGGCATTATTGGGAGGATTCACTCCTGCAGGCTATGCCTCGCAAATTCTATCACTGATAACTGGCTGTGCGATACTTGGCCTGGGAGTAAGTATGGAGGTAATTGCCAATGTAGTGATGCTATCCGGAGAAGCCTTTGTGAAAGCCATCACTTTGCGTACGGGAAAAGAATTCGGAATTACCAAGATCGGCTTTGATACTACACTGGCACTCCTTGCCTGTGCAGCTTCTCTGATGATAGCAGGAAGCATAGAAGGTGTACGCGAAGGTACAATCATTGCCGCATTGATCGTAGGACTTTTCGCACGCTTCTTCAACAGACGACTGGGGTTTGTCAATAAAATGATTACCTTTGCACCGAATAAAACACCCATTCAGCCCTATGAAGACAATTGCAATCACCGAACTGACAGAAATTGAAGCAATCATTCGCAAATGTCCTTACTGCACGGTGGGCATCACCGATCTGGAAGGCAACCCTTACGTAGTCCCCATGAACTTTGCTTACCGGGACGGAATTATCTATCTGCACTCCGGTCCCGAAGGCAGCAAAGTAACGATGGCAGAAAAACATCCTCATGTCTGCATCACCTTCTGCGAAGGACACGAGTTGGTGTATATGCACCGGCAGGTGGCATGCAGTTACAGCATGAAGTCGCGCAGCGTGATATGCCACGGAAACGTCCGTTTCATCGAAGATATGGATGAAAAAAGAGAGACACTTGATATAATCATGCAGCAATATACAAGCGATGAATTTAAATACAGTGAACCTGCCGTGCGCAACGTAAAGGTTTGGGAAGTAAAAATAGACAAAATGACTTGCAGATCCTTCGGACTGCGACCCAGCGAGGTCACCTCAGAGTAGTTACAAACCCATTTCAAGATGGCTACACCCTTTCCCCCGGATAGCTACACCCTTTACTGCAAATAGCTACACCCTTTTGGTGAAAGGGTGTAGCCCTAATATTCTACAGCGGGTATTCATCAAATGCATATAGCAACGTTGAAAGATACCGTTCGCCTGTATCCGGCAATAATGCAACAATAGTTTTCCCCTCATTCTCCGGAAGAAGTGCCAGACGAGTGGCTGCACTGACTGCCGCCCCGGAAGATATACCTACCAGCAGGCCTTCTTTCTGCGCCAACTCGCGGCCTGTACGGATAGCATCGTCATTTGTTACCTGCAATATTTCATCCACTACTGCCGGATTGTAGTTCTTGGGAACAAAACCGGCACCGATACCTTGTATCTTATGTGCTCCCGGAGCACCTCCCGAAAGTACAGGAGAGTCGGTCGGCTCTACCGCTACCACCTTTACAGCCGGATTATGTTTTTTCAGGGCGGCGCCTACTCCACTTACCGTTCCGCCAGTCCCTACACCAGCAACAAAAATATCAACATGACCTTCCGTATCCCGCCAGATCTCCTGTCCTGTAGTACGTTCGTGCATGGCAGGATTTGCGGGGTTGTCAAACTGCTGAAGAATCACCGCACCGGGTGTAGCCGCTTTCAGTTCTTCAGCACGGGCAATAGCCCCTTTCATACCATTGGCACCGGGCGTAAGCACCAATTCGGCACCCAAGGCTTTCAGTAAGTTGCGACGCTCAACGCTCATGGTATCGGGCATGGTGAGAATCAACTTATAACCTTTTGAAGCGGCCACAAATGCAAGTCCTATTCCGGTGTTTCCACTGGTAGGTTCTATGATTGTCGCTCCGGGTTTCAGCAAACCGGAAGTCTCGGCATCTTCAATCATTGCCAGTGCCACGCGATCTTTCACGCTTCCGGCAGGATTAAATGACTCCAGTTTCACGATCAGACGGGCTTTCAGCCCCTTTGATTTATTGTAATTACTCAGCTCCATCAGGGGAGTGTTGCCCACCAGATCCGTGAGCTGTTTTGCTATCTTTTTCATAACATATTGGGTTTTAATTTATACTCTTCTTTCTAAATGACAAAGATAGAGGGTTAACGGTTCATAGGAAATACCATATTTGTGGGATTTTCATACTATAAATGAGGGATTTTCGCTGAGAATAGTTACCTTTGTACCCACCTTATTATAAAAAGGATATCCCAATGAGTCCATTGAACTTTACTCACATTTTGACACAGGCAGTCGATGAACTATCGGAAAGCTCATCTTACAAAGGACTGTTTCATCAGCACACGGACGGCACTCCATTGCCTTCGGCTAGGGCACTGCAAGATATTGTAGAGCTATCACGTGCCATCCTCTTCCCCGGTTATTTTGGTAATTCCACAGTCAACAGCCGCACCATCAAATATCACATCGGCGTAAACATCGAACGCTTGTTCGACTTGCTGACCGGTCAGGTACTTGCAGGGCTTTGCTTCACCGGAAACGGAGAATGTACCTGTTGCACTGAACTTCAGCGTGAAGAAGCGGCACTGATTGCCGCTAAATTCATCAGTAATTTGCCGGGAATGCGTCGTGTGCTGGCCACTGATGTGGCAGCCGCCTACAATGGAGATCCGGCAGCACACAGTTTCGGAGAAGTAATCAGTTGTTATCCCGCCATACGTGCCATCAGCAATTACCGCATTGCGCATGAGTTACTGAAACTCGGTGTGCCCCTTATTCCGCGTATCATCACTGAAATGGCTCACAGCGAAACAGGAATCGATATTCACCCGGGTGCCGCCATCGGCAGCCACTTCACCATAGACCACGGAACGGGTGTGGTAATCGGAGAGACGTGCGTCATCGGAAATAACGTGAAGTTGTATCAAGGCGTAACTCTGGGTGCCAAGAGCTTTCCATTGGATGCGGACGGTAAACCGATCAAGGGTATCCCACGCCACCCGATACTGGAAGACAATGTAATCGTCTATTCCAATGCCACCATTTTAGGACGTATCACTATCGGACAGGGGGCCACGGTAGGTGGTAATATCTGGGTGACGGAAGACGTTCCGGCCGGAGCAAGAATTGTACAGACTAAAGCCAAAAAGTAACCGGCAGTCAGCAAGCAAGCGCCCCGGTTGAGGGACACAAGCGTTCCGGCTGAGCAACACAAGTGTTTCGGAAGAGAGACACAAGCGTTACATCCGAGAAGTACAAGTGTTCCGTAAAAGGGATATTAAGAGAATAGTAATCATCAATAGAAACAATAGATACAGAAGAAGTTACAGCAGCTTCAACCGTAAAATTGCAAATCGTAAAATCAATAATAAACAGATGGAATCCTTTCAAATGATTGCCAAGACCTTTCAAGGTCTGGAAGAAGTATTAGCACAAGAACTGACTGCATTAGGGGCAAACGACATAGAAATAGGCCGACGCATGGTGTCTTTCAGTGGAGACAAGGAAATGATGTACAAGGCAAACTTCTGCTTGCGCACAGCAATCCGTATTCTGAAACCGATCAAGAACTTCACTGCCAAAGATGCTGATGAAGTCTATGAACAAATCAAAGCTATCAGTTGGGAAAACATCTTGGATGTGGAGAAAACATTTGCTGTAGATGCCGTTGTGTTCAGCGAAGAATTCCGTCACTCTAAGTTTGTATCTTATAAAGTAAAAGATGCCATTGTAGATTATTTCCGCGAGAAATTCAACAAACGTCCGTCCGTACGAATCAACCGCCCGGATGTACTGCTGAATATACACATTGCACAAACCACGTGTACGCTTTCGCTCGACTCATCGGGTGAGTCACTACACCGCCGCGGTTATCGCCAGGAAGCGGTAGAGGCTCCGTTGAACGAAGTACTGGCTGCCGGAATGATCCTCATGACGGGCTGGAAAGGCGAATGTGATTTGATTGATCCGATGTGTGGTTCGGGTACCATCCCCATTGAGGCAGCACTGATTGCACGAAACATTGCTCCGGGAGTATTCCGTAAGGAATTTGCTTTTGAGAAGTGGAATGATTTCGACCAGGATTTATTCGATACGATTTACAACGACGACAGTCAGGAATGTGAGTTTACACATAAGATATACGGATACGACAATAATCCGCAGGCCAACGAAATAGCAACGCACAACATCAAGGCAGCAGGTGTATCGAAAGACATTACCTTGAAGTTGCAGCCCTTCCAGCAGTTTGAACAGCCGGCGGAAAAGTCCATGATTATCACCAATCCGCCTTATGGGGAACGTATTTCTACCAATAATCTGCTGGGACTGTACCAGATGATAGGCGAGCGTCTGAAACACGCTTTCACCGGAAACACGGCATGGGTGCTCTCTTATCGTGAAGAGTGCTTCGACCAGATAGGACTGAAACCGACTGCCAAAATACCTCTGTTCAACGGTGCACTGGAATGTGAATTCCGTAAATACGAGATTTTCGACGGTAAATACAAGGAATTCAAGAAACAGGAAGGCGAAAGTGAAGAGGGAGAAGACTCTAAAGAATCAGGCTTCAAACCGAAAGAAGGACGGGAGTTCAGACCAAGAGAATCACGTGAATTCAGACCGAGAGAACCCCGCAAACCAGGAGAATTCAGATCCAGAGATGACAAGCCAAGGGAATTCAGACCAAGAGACAGTAAACCCCGGGAGTTTGGTTCGAGAGAAGACAGGCCCAGAGGGGAATTCAAGCCAAGGGAATTCCGCAAGGATGGAGACAGGGAAAGAAAACCGTTTGACAGAGAACGTCGTCCGGGAGGAAACGGGGAGTTCAAGCCGAAAAGGGAGTTTAAACCAAGAAAGCGGGAAGAGGGAGAGTAAGTTGCTGAAAGACAGTTTGAGGTGCCAAATTGTCACCTCAAACAAAGGAGGTGTTAGATACTCTGCCTTTGCCAAGCTGAGTGCCGCCGTACAAGTGAAAAGTACACCAATGGGCAGAATAGAAGTGAAAGGTTTTAGAAAAGAGAATGACTAACAAAAGACTATGAACATGAAGATAATCAGTAAATGGATGGGAGTGATATTATTGGCATCATCCGCTCTCTTCACAACGAACGTTATGGCACAAGATTTAAAGAAACCGACGCTGGAAGACCTGATCCCCGGCGGAGAAACCTATCGCATTGCCGAAAACAAATGGTATCAGTGGTATGGCGATGCCGCATGCTTAGAATTGGGTATCGACAGTATAAAAGGCATCTGGGCAGTGAATGGAGTAGGAGCAAAAGCAGGACAATATTTCACAGTCATCACCTTGGAAGAAGCCAATAAGTTATTGGCAGAAAAAGAGTTAGGAAAGTTGCATAACTTCTACTCCGCAAAGACCATCAATACTCCCCACAGTGCTGTTGTTGGAATTCTGCTCCAAGTAGACCCACTCCTTTTGCTGAACACCGGTAAATACCGCGTACTTATGGACTGGAAGAAGAAAGAGTTAATTTGGAGCCAGCCGCGTCCCGCCCAAGCTGCCAATGAAGATTGGAACGAAGTGAGCCGCCACCTGGCCTATACACTCAACAATAATCTCTACGTAATGACCAATGATGGACAAACCCGTCAGGTAACCACCGAAACCGAAGGTGTCGTATGTGGACGGAGTGTGCATCGCAATGAGTTCGGTATCAACAAAGGTACCTATTGGAGTCCCCGGGGAAACCTGCTCGCTTTCTACCGGATGGATGAGAGCATGGTGACACAATATCCATTGGTAGACATCACAGCACGCACAGGTGAACTGAATAATGTACGTTACCCTATGGCAGGCATGACAAGCCATAAAGTAACGGTAGGTATCTATAATGCCGAAACACAGAAAACGGTCTATCTGAACACAGGTGATCCCACCGACCGTTATTTCACCAATATCAGTTGGGCTCCGGATGCCAAAAGCATCTATCTTATCGAATTGAACCGCGACCAGAATCATGCCAAACTATGCCAATACAACACCGAGACCGGTGAATTAATGGCTACTCTCTTTGAGGAATCGCATCCCAAATATGTAGAACCTCAACATCCCATCGTATTTCTGCCATGGGACAACAACAAATTTATCTACCAAAGCCAACGCGACGGATTCAATCATCTCTATCTATACAATGTAAAAGGAGAATTGCTGAAGCAACTGACCCAAGGCGAATGGCTGGTACAACAAGTATTAGGATTCAACCGGCAGACGCAACACGTCATTATCCAGAGTACCGAAATTTCTCCTCTGCAAAGCAATATTTACTCCGTAAGTCTGAAGGATTGTAAACGAAGCCTTTTAGGAGACTCTGAAGGAATTCATTCGGCACAGCTATCCGGCTTCATGGGGACCCATCTCATTGACAAATCTTCTTCGCCCACTTGTCCCCGTAGCATAAAGATAATGTCTGCCAACCCGAAAAAACATCGGGAATACACACTGCTTACAGCAGAAAATCCGTTCAAGGACTTCACTATGCCAAGTATCGAAACCGGCACCATCAAGGCTGCCGACGGTGTGACTGATCTTTACTACCGCATCATAAAGCCCGCTGACTTCGATCCGAACAAGAAATACCCCACTATCATCTATGTATACGGCGGTCCGCACGCCCAAATGGTCACCAGCGGTTGGCAGAACGGTGCACGTGGCTGGGATATCTACATGGCAAACAAAGGTTACATCATGTTCAGCCTCGACAACCGTGGAAGCGATAACCGTGGTCTTGAATTTGAAAACGTCACCTTCCGCCATCTCGGCATCGAAGAAGGAAAAGACCAGGTGAAAGGTGTGGAATTCCTGAAAAGTCTGCCTTATGTAGATGGCAACCGCATCGGTGTGCACGGCTGGAGTTTCGGTGGTCACATGACTACGGCATTGCTGCTCCGCTATCCCGAGATATTCAAGGTAGGCGTTGCAGGTGGTCCGGTCATCGACTGGGGATATTATGAAATCATGTACGGAGAACGCTATATGGATACCCCACAGAGTAATCCGGAAGGGTACAAAGAGTGCAACCTGAAAAACCTTGCCGGCAATCTGAAAGGACATCTGCTATTGATCCATGATGATCATGACGATACTTGTGTACCTCAACATACACTTTCGTTCATAAAGGCTTGTGTGGATGCACGCACATATCCGGACCTGTTTATCTATCCCACACATAAGCACAATGTCAGGGGACGTGACCGGGTACATCTGCATGAAAAGATAACCCGTTATTTTGAAGAGTATTTAGGAAATAAGTGATTACAATTAAAAGAAATATAAAGATGAAAGTATTATTATTAGGAAGTGGTGGCCGCGAGCATGCCCTGGCATGGAAAATAGCCCAAAGCCCGAAAGTAGAGAAACTTTTTATCGCCCCCGGTAATGCCGGCACCAGTGCGGTAGGTGAGAACGTATCCATCAAGGCAATCGATTTCCCTGCCTTGAAAGCCTTCGCTTTAGAACAAAAGATAGACATGATCGTGGTAGGTCCCGAAGATCCGTTGGTAGAAGGTATCTACGACAGCTTTACCGGAGATGCCTCCACCCAACATATTGCCATCATCGGCCCTACAGCTAAAGGTGCGCAACTGGAAGGCAGCAAAGAGTTCGCCAAAGGCTTCATGGAACGTCACGGTATTCCCACCGCCCGTTACAAAAGCATCACTGCTGCTAATCTGGACGAAGGCCTTGCTTTCCTCGAAACCCTCGAAGCTCCCTACGTGCTGAAAGCCGACGGTTTATGCGCCGGAAAAGGTGTGCTCATTCTCCCTACACTGGAAGAAGCCAAGCGGGAACTGGAAGAAATGCTGGGCGGTATGTTTGGCCAGGCCAGCGCCACAGTTGTTATCGAAGAATTCCTCAGCGGTATAGAGTGCTCCGTATTTGTGCTGACAGACAGTAAGAACTATAAGGTTTTGCCTGTTGCCAAAGATTACAAACGCATCGGTGAAGGCGATAAAGGCCTGAATACCGGTGGCATGGGAAGTGTAACTCCTGTTCCCTTTGCCGATGAGGTATTTATGGAAAAGGTACGTATCCGCATCATCGAACCTACCATCCGCGGATTGCAGGAAGAAAACATCCTTTACAAAGGCTTCATCTTCCTCGGCCTGATCCGTGTGAAAGGTGAACCAATGGTGATAGAATACAACGTCCGTATGGGCGATCCGGAGACAGAAAGCGTCATGTTGCGTATACAAAGCGACTTTGTAGAACTTCTGGAAGGTGTACGCGATGTCAACCTCGACACCAAGACATTGGTGATGGACCCACGGACAGCCGCCTGTGTCATGCTTGTCAGCGGTGGATACCCCGAAGCTTACGAAAAGGGCAAAGTGATGACCGGGTTTGAAGCAGCCACGGACAGTATCCTCTTCCATGCCGGAACCGCAATGAAAGACGGACAAGTGGTAACGAACGGCGGACGCGTGATTGCCGTATGTTCGTATGGTGAAAACAAGGAGGAAGCCCTTGCCAAAAGTTATAAAGTAGCGGATATGATCCACTTCGACAAGAAGTATTTCCGCCGCGACATCGGGTTCGATCTCTAATCACCCCATCACCTTTATTATAATGATACGAAGTAAACGATTACAGAACCGGATTACAGCGGGGCGCTTCACCCTCCCCGCTGCTGTCTTTCTATCACTGTTCTGCTGGGTACTGACTTCCATCTTATTACCCGAGATTCCAGTGATGAAAAGCAATTACCCATTGTGGGAAACCATCTACAACGATTGGATTCCGACATGGGCAAGTGCGCCCCTAAGCTTTCTGCTTTACGGTATAATCGGCTACTTCCTGATAGAGCTGAACAACACCTTCGCCATTATCCGTATGCGGGCATCCGTGCAGACAGCCATTTACTTTCTGCTGATATCTGTCTGCCCTGCCATGCACCAATTATATGCCGGAGACATTGCCTCGACAGCATTTCTGATATCTTTGTTCTTCCTGTTCAAGGGCTATCAACATCCACATCCGGCGGGCATCCTATTCTACTCGTTCCTGTTTATCGGGGCGGGCAGTCTGTTCTTCCCGCAACTGACATTGTTCATTCCCATTTTCTGGATCGGTGCATACAGTTTCCAGGCACTCACTCCTAAGAGCTTTTTCGGAGGTCTGATCGGCTGGACGCTCCCCTATTGGTTCCTGTTTGGACATGCCTACTTCTATGGTGAAATAGAATTATTCTATCAGCCATTCATCGAACTGGTGACGTTCCATCCCATTACTTTATGGAACTTCCCATTATGGGAAATCGCTACATTGGGCTATTTGTTCCTGTTGTTCATAGTAAGCTCCGTTCACTGCCTGGTGGCAGGTTACGAAGATAAGATACGTACCCGCAGTTATCTGCATTTCCTTATTTTCCTGACGTTCTGCATCTTCGTCTATATCCTGTTGCAACCGGCACAAACGTTTCACCTCCTGCCCTTGCTGCTGATAGGCGTCAGCATCCTGACAGGACATTTCGTGGTACTGACGAACAGTCGGGCTTCTAATGTGTTTTTCATTTGTGCCCTTGCCGGGCTTATACTCTTATTCGGATTTAACGTATGGATGCTTTTGTAGACTCATTGGTTCAACTCCTGATAGACTGGGGCTATCTCGGTTTATTTATCTCCGCCTTACTGGCAGGAAGCATCGTTCCGTTCAGTTCGGAACTGGTGATGATAGCACTGGTAAAGGTAGGGCTCAGTCCGGTGATGTGTGTACTCTTCGCCACGTTGGGTAATACGATTGGCGGTATGACGTGCTACTACATGGGGCGTCTGGGTAACGTAGTCTGGATAGAAAAATATTTCAAAGTAAAAAAAGAAAAAGTAGACAAGATGCAGACTTTCCTTCAAGGTAAAGGAGCATTGATGGGCTTTTTCGCATTCCTGCCCTTCGTGGGCGAAGTAATTGCCATTGCACTGGGTTTCATGCGCAGCAATGTATGGCTGACTACTTCGTCCATGTTTGCCGGAAAGCTGATACGGTATGCCGTGATGCTGCTGGCATTGCAGGGAGTAATATCTATGTTTTAAGTTATGAAACGAATTATAGAACGTACGGAAGATGGAAGCGCAACGCTCTTTGTGCCCGAACTGGATGAACATTATCATTCGGTGAAAGGGGCGCGTACAGAGTCGCAGCATATCTTTATCAACATGGGGCTGAAAGCCTCTGCCGCACCGCAACCGCACGTTCTTGAGATAGGCTTCGGCACCGGACTGAATGCCTTGCTCACACTGGAAGCTGCCGAACAGGATGCGCGTCCCGTACATTATACCGGTATCGAGCTCTATCCCCTTGCCTGGGAAGAAGTCGATGCACTAGGATATAGCAATAACCCGCTGTTCAAGCAGCTGCACACCGCCCCGTGGGAAGAAGACGTAAAAATATCCCCGCACTTCACCCTGCGGAAGATAAAGATGGATGCGATTAGTGATAAGTGGTTATCACTAAATCCTGATCTCGTTTACTTCGATGCTTTCGCCCCTGAAAAGCAACCAGAAATGTGGAACGAGCAATTATTTCGCTCTCTTTACGTTTATATGAATACAGGGGGAATATTGACGACGTATTGCGCCAAAGGTGTCATCCGCCGTATGTTGCAAGCTGTGGGCTTCCGTGTGGAGCGCCTTCCGGGACCTCCGGGGGGAAAACGGGAGATACTGAGGGCAACGAAAGAGAAACCATAAAGAGTAATCAATTATAAAAACCATAAATATAATAATGAAACGAACATTCCTGTACATCCTCGCTGCCTTGCTCGCCGCATCCTGCAAGAACTGCAGCGTCCAAAATAATAAGAGTGAAGGCGATAAGCCCGTCATCACTGTCACTATTGAGCCATTACGCTATTTCACCGAAGCCATTGCAGGCGATAACTTCAACGTTATCAGCATGGTTCCCAAAGGAAGTAGCCCGGAAACCTACGACCCTACCCCCCAGCAACTCGTAGATCTTGCCAAGAGCAAAGCCTACTTCCGGATCGGCTACATCGGTTTTGAACAAACCTGGATGGACAAGCTGACGGATAACGCTCCGCACCTGCAATTCTTCGATACTTCCCGCGGCATCGACCTGATTTATGATTCCTCACACGCCCACCATCATCACGATGCCGATGAACCTCACGCCCACGATTCCATCCAAGACGATGAGCATCAGCATCTTTTGGGTGTGGAACCACACGTTTGGAGTTCTGCCTATAATGCACAGATTATTGCCGGAAATATCGTAAATGCACTGTGCGCCATCGACAAAGGCAATGAAGAAGTCTATATGGAGCGTTACAAAAGTCTCTGCAACCAGATTGAACATACCGATAGCCTTATTTGTCACATGCTGTCGGCTCCCAATGCGGACCGTGCTTTCATGATTTATCATCCGGCATTATCTTACTTTGCCCGCGACTACGGTCTGCATCAGATTTCCATCGAAGAAAATGGTAAAGAGCCTTCTCCCTCCCACCTCAAGAATCTGATAGACACTTGTAAAAAAGAGAAAGTCCGTGTTATCTTCGTGCAACCTGAATTTGACCGTCGCAATGCGGAGATCATTGCCAAACAGACGGGAACGAAGGTAATCCCTATCAATCCGCTTTCTTACGATTGGGAAGAAGAAATGTTGAACATTGCCAAGGAATTGGTCGTTAAGAACTAAAGACATCGTCAAGCAGTAAACAAATGGGTACGCCTCTTATTGAAATAAAGAATCTCAGTGCTGGCTATGACAGCCGCACGGTATTACGCAACATAAACCTCACCGTTTACGACCGGGACTTTCTGGGCATCATCGGCCCTAATGGCGGCGGAAAAACAACTCTCATCAAATGTATACTTGGTCTGTTGAAACCTACTGGAGGGGAAATTCTTTATAGAGGTGGACGAGCACTCAAAATGGGATATCTGCCACAATACAACAGTATAGATCGTAAGTTTCCCATTACAGTGGAAGAAGTAATCCTTTCCGGACTCAGCTCGCAAAAGTCACTTATTTCACGCTTCACCGCAGCACATCGGGAGAAAGCCCACCAAGTGATTGCCCGCATGGGATTGGAAGGATTGGAAGAACGTGCCATCGGCGCACTAAGCGGCGGACAATTGCAACGTGCTTTGCTGGGGCGTGCCATCATCTCCGATCCTCAACTCGTTGTCCTAGACGAACCCAGTACCTATATCGACAAGCGTTTCGAAGCCCGCCTTTACGAACTATTGGCAGAGATTAACCACGACTGCGCCATCATTCTTGTCAGCCATGATATCGGCACAGTACTGCAACAAGTGAAGTCCATCGCCTGTGTGAATGAAACACTGGACTATCATCCCGACACGGGGATAAGTGAGGAATGGTTGGAACGGAACTTCAACTGTCCGATAGAGTTATTAGGGCACGGAGCACTGCCCCATCGTATATTGGCAGAGCATAAACATGGCGACGAATGTGGATGCTGTAATTGCGAACATTAAACATCAAAGCTATAATATTTGAAACTTTTCTCTACAAAAAATCAATGTATATTTTTTAACCTATCCTAATAAATATGCCTTACCTCCACGCATTTAGCAGTTAAATCACTATATTTGCGGCCGTATATACAAAAATACAGAGCTATAACTTAAAAACATAACGAATTCTTTCCGAATGAAACAGTACAGAACCGTAAACAACCTTGTGGGTTGGATTACTTTCCTCATTGCAGCTACGGTCTATTGCATGACTATTGAACCGACTGCAAGTTTTTGGGACTGCCCGGAGTTCATCACTACCGGCTACAAACTGGAAGTAGGACACCCGCCCGGAGCACCTTTCTTCATGCTGGTAGCCAACCTGTTCTCACAATTTGCCTCCGACCCAAGCACCGTTGCCAAAATGGTAAACTATATGAGTGCACTGATGAGTGGCGCTTGTATCCTGTTCCTGTTCTGGAGCATCACGCACCTGGTGCGCAAACTTGTTGTTACAGATGAGAATAATATTACCCGCGGACAACTGATTACCATCATGGGTAGCGGTCTGGTAGGCGCACTGGCATATACATTCAGTGACACCTTCTGGTTCAGTGCCGTCGAAGGTGAAGTTTACGCATTCTCTTCTCTTTTCACAGCCGTTGTATTCTGGCTGATACTGAAATGGGAGGATGTGGCGAACGAACCTCACAGCGACCGCTGGCTTATCCTCATCGCTTACCTGACGGGACTTAGTATCGGCGTACACTTGCTGAACTTGCTCTGCTTGCCTGCCATCGTACTGGTTTACTATTACAAGAAAGTGCCCAACGCAAATGCCAAAGGTTCATTACTGGCATTGCTCGCTTCGGGCATTCTGGTTGCCGCCGTACTTTATGGCATGGTACCGGGTATTGTAAAAGTAGGAGGCTGGTTCGAACTGTTCTTCGTGAATACACTGGGAATGTCCTTCAACAGCGGTGTAATGGTTTACATCATTGTATTGGCAGCTTCCATCATCTGGGGAGTATACGAAAGCTACACGGAAAAGAACAAGATGCGCATGTCCGTCTCCTTCGTACTGACAATTGCCTTGTTGGGTATTCCCTTCTACGGACACGGAACGAGCGCTGTTATTATAGGTATTATTGTTATCGCCTTCCTGTTCTTCTACCTCAGCCCGAAGATGCAGGCAAGTATGAAAGAGAAATACCGTGTTTCTGCGCGTACGCTCAACACGTCGCTGTTGTGTACCATGATGATTGTCATCGGATATTCTTCCTACGCCATTATCGTGATCCGCTCTACAGCCAACACCCCCATGGATCAGAACTCACCCGAAGACATCTTCACGCTGGGTGAATATCTGGGCCGTGAACAATACGGAACCCGCCCGTTATTCTACGGACAGGCATTCTCTTCCAAAGTAGCCCTCGATGTAAAAGATGGCTATTGCGAACCGCGTATTTCGTACAACGGAACCAAATTTATCCGCAAGGAAAAAGCCACTCCCGATGAAAAGGACAGCTATATTGAAATCCCCGGACGTATCGAATACGAATACGCGCAGAATATGCTTTTCCCGCGTATGTACAGCAGCCAGCACGCCAGGGAATATCAAGCCTGGGTAGACATTAAGGGCGAAGACGTTCCCTATGATCAGTGCGGACAAATGGTGATGGTGAACATGCCCACACAATGGGAAAACATCAAGTTCTTCTTCACCTACCAGCTCAACTGGATGTACTGGCGCTACTTCATGTGGAACTTCGCCGGACGCCAGAACGACCTGCAAGGCAGCGGAGAAATAGAACATGGTAACTGGATCACAGGCATCCCGTTCATTGACAACTTCCTGGTGGGCGACCAGAGTCTGTTGCCGCAGGAACTGCAAAACAATAAGGGACACAACGTCTTCTACTGTCTGCCTTTATTGCTCGGTATCATCGGCCTTCTATGGCAGGCATACCGCGGACAGAAGGGTATTCAACAATTCTGGGTAGTGTTCTTCCTGTTCTTCATGACGGGTATCGCCATTGTGCTCTACCTGAACCAGACACCGAGCCAACCGCGTGAACGCGACTATGCATACGCCGGATCATTCTACGCCTTTGCCATTTGGATAGGTATGGGTGTGGCAGGTATTATCCGCCTGTTGCAACACTACGCCAAGATGAAGGAACTTCCGGCCGCAACACTGGCATCCGTTGTCTGCCTGTTCGTGCCCATACAGATGGCAAGCCAGACGTGGGACGACCATGACCGCAGCGACCGCTACCTGGCACGTGACTTCGGCCAGAACTATCTGATGTCTCTGCAAGAAACCGGCAATCCGATTATCTTCACCAACGGTGATAATGATACATTCCCCTTGTGGTACAATCAGGAAACAGAAGGATTCCGCACGGATGCACGTACTTGTAACCTCAGTTACTTACAGACAGATTGGTATATCGACCAGATGAAGCGTCCTGCCTACGATTCTCCGTCATTGCCCATCACTTGGGACCGTATGGATTACGTGGAAGGAACCAATGAATACATTCCTGTACAGGCCGATTACAAGAAGAGCATCGACGCCCTCTATGCCGAAGCTGAAAAGCAGGCACTGAACGGTAACCCGGAAGCTCTGGTGAATGTGAAGAAAGAGTTCGGTGAAAACCCGTACGAATTGCAGAACATCCTGAAATATTGGGTACGAAGCAAAAATGAAGATCTCAAAGTAATTCCTACGGACAGCATTGTACTGAAGGTGGATAAGGAAGCTGTACGCCGCAGCGGCATGATGATACCGGGCGACAGTATCCCCGATTACATGCACATCTCACTGAAAGGCAAACGCGCCCTTTATAAGAGCGAACTGATGATGCTTGAAATGCTGGCAGAAGCCAATTGGGAACGTCCTATCTACATGGCAGTCAGCGTAGGTACGGAAAACCACCTCGGCATGGGTAATCACTTCATACAGGAAGGCCTAACCTATCGCTTCACTCCGTTCGATACCGACAAGACAGGCGTCAAACTGGATAGCGAAAAGATGTATGACAACCTGATGAACAAGTTCAAGTTCGGTGGCATCGACAAGGAAGGTATCTATATTGATGAAAACGCCATGCGTATGTGCTATTCTCACCGACGTATCTTCTCACAACTCGTAGGTCAGTTGATACGTGAAGGCAAGAATGACAAGGCCAAGAAAGCATTGGACTACGCAGAGAAGATGATTCCTGCCTACAATGTGCCGTACGACTGGCAGAACGGTGCCGTACAAATGGCAGAAGCATACTATCAACTGGGCGAAACGGAAAAAGCCGACAGCATTATGAAGGCACTTGCCGACAAGGCCGTGGAATACCTCACTTGGTATCTGAGCTTGGATGAACAACGTTTTGCTATGTCCAGCCGTGAAATCATCGACTATCAGCTGCCTATCCTCAGTTCAGAAGTGAAGCTTATGCAGAAGTATAATTCCGAACTGGCTCCGATATATGACAGCAAGCTGAACGAATTGTATCAGATGTGCGTTGACCGTATGAAATAAGAAATAGTGATTAGCGGTTAGTGTGCGATGTTACGGCACAGCCGTTAATCACTTATCACTAACCGCTAATCACTTATCACTAACCGCTAACTACTAATCACTTATCAATAATCGTTAATCACTAATAACCGTGTTTATAGAACAGCCTCCCGAGTTTGTCCGAAAGCTATATCCCGGTGCCATTTGGCGAATGGATCCGAACGAGAAATCCGTCTACCTGACTTTTGATGATGGTCCCATCCCCGAAGTAACCCCATGGGTACTTGAACTATTGGATAAACATGACATCAAAGCCACCTTCTTCATGGTGGGAGACAATATACGCAAGCATCCCGATGTATTCCAAATGGTAGTAGATGGCGGTCACCGCATCGGAAACCATACATTCAATCATATCCGCGGATTCGAATATCTGTCCGACAATTATCTTGCCAATACGGACAAGGCGAATGAACTGATGAAAACAGATCTCTTCCGTCCACCGCACGGTCACATGCGCTGGGGACAGTATTTCACCTTGAAACGGCATTATAAGATAGTGATGTGGGATTTGGTTACGCGTGACTACAGTAAGAAATTGCGCGGTCCGCAAGTACTTGCCAATGTGATGAGATATGCACGGAACGGGTCTATTATCACTTTCCACGACTCGCTGAAGTCCTGGAATAACGGCAACCTGCAATATGCACTGCCGCGGGCATTGGATTTTCTGGAAGAGGAAGGATACGAGTTTAAATTGCTATAAGGTTTCACCACAGAATAACACAGAGTCCCACTGAGTTCATTTCAAATTGATTGAACTCAGTGGGACTCTACTATTTCAAGACGAGATTTATTTAATTGTCACCGTCAACGGATTACGTACCTTCTGAGCATAGTTTGCCATGTATTCATTCCATGCTTCCGGAGTTTTGATGTCAGCCTTGTCCCAGGCAGCACCCCAGTAGTAAACATACTCTGAACCCGGTTCATAATCGCTGATAGCCAATACATGGCCATCGGCACCACCACGCAGTTCGTTCTTTTCCTTTTCAGGGAAGAGCAACGATTTTGCCTCTTTCACTGTAGTCGGGAAAGCAGCACCTACAAATATCTTACCGTTATTATTATTCACATTGTCCGTAGGATCCACATAAGTGATATAGCCGGCAGCAGCATCAGCAACAACAGCACCATCCGGTTCGTGCAACACGATACCTGTAGCCACGGGAGTAGTCTCTTTCAGGTTATCAAAAGAAACCGCAGTCTTGTTCAAGTGAGAGCCTGCATCCAGCGTGATAACACGTGTTTCAATCACTGTTGAGTCACCCTTGATAGTCAGCGGATTGTAAACCAGCTTCACAGTGAAACGCAACGGACCGTTATCCAGAATATCCTGTGTAGCGTAGCAATACGGATAAACGATTTCACCGTCGGGCATCAAAGCAGCAGTACCGCCACCCAGCGTAGGACCTACTTTATAGCAGTCCAGACCGTTTCCGTGGTCTACGTGATAAGATACCGATTGATACAATTCCTGTGCAGCTTTCGGATCAGTTTTCTTCAATTCAGCGATCTTTGCTTTAGTCTCCGGATTCAACTCACCTGCATAACGGGCTTCTACAACCGGTTCGGTGGTATTGTACTTCGTCCAAACATCATAACCGAAAGCACGTTCGCCAGTCTTTTGCAAAGCAGGACCATACGCACGGAAAGCAACCAGATCATTTTCCCAGGCTACATCATCCACACGTTCAGGATAATATCTACCGCAAGCCTTTACTGCAAAAGCTTCAGGCGTGCCTGCCTGAATGGTATAAACAGCCGTACCGTTAGCAGCTACGCTTGCAGGGAAAATCACTTTTTCATCATAAGTAATCTGATAGGGGACTTGTTGTCCGTCAGCATTCAGAACCACAATCTGTGCTGTGTCAGCCAGTTTCAGTTGGTTGGCGATGTCGCTCATAGCCACCTCAACCATTTCATTGGAACGCTCCATTGCCAAAGGATTGCTTACCGTTACGGTAACTACATCCTTAGTGTTGGTGCAGGCAAAACATACGAATGCTGTTGCCAGTAAAAGGAATAACTTTTTCATATTGCTTAATCAATTGATAATTGAAAAACGGATAATGGATTATGAAGATATAGAAAATGGGAAAAATGGATAACTGACAGCATCAATTATCCATTTCCCATTATTTATTCATATACTTATTTAGGCTGTTTGCCAATGTAAGCCAGGATACCACCGTCAACGTAGAGTACGTGACCGTTTACGAAATCAGAAGCGTCGGAAGCCAGGAATACGGCAGGACCCATCAAATCTTCAGGAGTACCCCAACGTGCAGCCGGAGTCTTAGCAACGATAAATGCATCGAACGGATGACGTGAACCGTCAGCTTGCGGTTCGCGAAGCGGTGCAGTCTGCGGAGTAGCGATGTAACCCGGGCCAATACCATTACACTGGATGTTGTATTCACCGTACTCGGAAGCGATGTTACGAGTCAGCATCTTCAATCCACCCTTGGCAGCAGCATAAGCAGACACGGTCTCACGACCCAATTCACTCATCATAGAGCAAATGTTGATAATCTTGCCGTGACCTTTCTTTATCATAGAAGGGATAACAGCCTTGGATACGATAAACGGAGCGTTCAAGTCTACGTCGATCACCTGACGGAATTCAGCAGCAGACATTTCGTGCATCGGAATACGCTTGATGATACCTGCATTGTTTACCAGAATATCGATCACGCCCACTTCTTTCTCAATCTGGGCAACCATAGCGTTCACCTGCTCTTCATTTGTCACGTCGCATACATAACCTTTAGCATCGATGCCTTCAGCTTTGTAAGCAGCCAGACCTTTGTCCACTAATTCTTGTTTGATGTCGTTGAACACGATTTTTGCACCGGCTTGTGCATAGGCAGTTGCCAGAGCGAAGCCAATTCCGTAAGAAGCACCGGTTACAAGTGCTACTTTGCCTTCTAATGAAAAGTTTACCATAATTTATTTACTTAGGTTTATTAATAACTTGTTTCTAATTACGATTCAAAGTCTCGGTTTACTCAATTTATTACTTCAGGTCGGTAATCAAAGAGAAGTCCTGATCTCCATAGTCCAGGTTTTCACCACCCATACCCCAGATAAAGGTATAGTTATGAGTAGCGGCAGCAGAATGGATAGACCATTCGGGAGACAATACAGCCTGGTCACCCTTCATCCATACGTGGCGGGTTTCGTCAACTTCGCCCATGAAGTGGCAAACTGCATGTTCTTCGGGTACTTCAAAATAGAAGTAAGCTTCCATACGACGGCTGTGCACATGTGCCGGCATCGTATTCCATACGCTACCCAGAGCAAGTTCCGTCATACCCATCTGCAACTGGCAGGTAGGCAATACCTGATTCACCAGCATCTTATTTATATTACGATGGTTGGAACCTTCCAGGCTACCCATTTCAGCAACTACGGCATCAGCCTTCGTCACTTTCTTATCGGGATAGTTGCGATGAGCAGTCAGTGAGTTGAAGTAGAACTTGGCGGGATTCTTTTCATCCTTGCTTTCGAAAGTTACTTCACGATCGCCCGAACCCAGATAAAGAGCTTCCTTATAATCCAATTCGAATACAGCGTTACCGGCTTTTACCACACCGGGACCGCCTACATTAAAGATACCCATTTCGCGGCGGGTCAGGAAGAAAGGAGCCTTCAACGGATCAATAGCTTCCAGTTTCAACACTTCGCCCACGGGCATTGCACCACCTACAACCATACGGTCGTACATGGAATATACCATATTTACTTCGTTAGCAGAGAAGACTTTTTCGATAAGAAAATCACGACGGATACGCTTGGTATCATAACTTTTTGCGTCTTCGGGATGCGCTGCATAGCGAATTTCATAGTTCGTTTTCATAATTCTATTACGTTTTAAAGTTGATAATAATCGGTTATTGGCATACTTCGTTTGCGTACACGATGCAAATGTAGCAAAAGAAAACGGAGAAACATTGTGTTTTTGTACCAATTATATAGTAATATTGTTCAAATGGAAGAAAAAGAGGAAATCTTTAACAGAAAATAATAGAAAGAGGCGATAAGGGTTTAAACCTACCGCCTCCGTCTTACATATTGCATTTAACTCTCTACAAAATTTAATTTGAAATTTAACACATTAGTTACTCCTTGAGCAATAGCTATTTGATATCAGGGCTATTTTTAATTCTTTGCAAATGATAATTGCCGATCAATCTTATATAACTTATCCCCTTATCACTACTAGTTGGGGATCGCTTCGTTAATACCAAACTGCAATTTTGCCGCATTTTTGTATCCAAGGTTTCAAAAACCTCAAAAGGAATGTTAATTTTCTCTGGATATGCAAAGATTATATATCGAAGCTTCCCACTTAGATCAAAGTCCAGAAAGATTAAAAACAAATCAAATTCACTATCTGTCAGATCAATATCTTTCAAATATGGCTTGAGATAAGTGTTGAGTATGTCTGTAGAATCTCCCTTGGCCTGTGCCTTAAAAACCTCTTTCCACTCAGCTTCATTTGTTAGACCTTCAAAAGGGTTAATAACATTAGAAACAAAAACACTATTGTTGACGTATTTTATTTCATACGTATTGTTTACTCCTTGGTAGTACTCTTTTTTTTCCATTTGCTCTTGAGCGCACATGAAGCTGCAATCAATTAAAGCAAACAACAAAAATAGATATTTTCTATACTTTTTTTCCATAATGCTAAATTCATTGGCAATAGTGTACGTTCAAATTCCATCATACTATTACATGATAGCGAACCATACCCATATACTGTTTGGAAAAGGTGGAACATCCCATGAAAGAAAGACTCACTATTTATATTAGATTCATTCTGAAATCGAAATTTCTACTGCCCCCAAAAAAGTACTACAAAAAATGGATCAATGTAAAAACCTGAGGGGTAAATTTAAAAATTAGTATCTTTGCCTTCAAATTTATTTAGTATGGATTCCAATGGTTATCGCCTTCTGCTTCCTGAAGGTACTTTAGATTACTTTGATCTTGTAGATGTGCAGGAAAGCTCTAGTGAGGTTGTTATTTATCTTGAAGAAAAGAATGTCGTTCCCGAGCAATATTCCAGTCAGGAAACCGAGAGCAAAGGATTCTATGATCCTGTGGTTGTTCAAGACTTCCCTCTTCGGGGAAAGAAACTTTTCCTGAATATCCGTCGTCGTCGCTGGATTTTAAAGAAGAGTAATGAGTACATCAGCCGCAACTGGCGTATGGTCGCTGAAGGTACCCGTATGACGCAGGATTTTGCGTCTTTTTTAAAAGAGCTATATTGATAGTTATCCGGTTAGCTGTAAGTTATTGGGCACTCTGTATGGTATTGACGGAGCTCTTCTGGAGCGTCAATACCGCAATCATCTAAGTGGTTATCTTCACTGGGATCAGCTTGCTCATGCACAGGATTGGCTGCTTTTTGAAAAGAATATCGGTGCTTACGTCTGTATTGATGAGGTTGCCCTTTCGCGTGGTGAGCTCTATACCATACTCACCAACAAGGCTGCCCATGGTGGCAAAGGCAGTATTATCGCCATAATAAAAGGCACAGATGTCTGTACGGTAAGTTCTGTCTTACTCAGACTTTCCCGCCGTCGTCGCTATCAAGTACGTGAGATAACCTTGGATATGGCTCCCAATATGGAGCAGATTGCCCGTAGCTGTTTTCCTGCCGCCAAACGGGTTACCGACCGTTTCCACGTACAGAAACTGGCTTATGAAGCCGTTCAGGAGATGCGTGTGAAAGCGCGCTGGGAGGCTTTGGATGAAGAATCCACACAGATTGCCTATGCAAAAGCCTGTGGCAGGATATATCACGCTCCCGTTTTCTCTAATGGAGACACGCGGAAGCAGTTGCTGGCAAGAAGCATCTATCTTCTTTACAAGAAAGAATCCTTGTGGACCCAGTCTCAAAGAGAACGGGCTGATATCCTGTTTAAAGAGTATCCGGAGATTAAGAAAGGCTATTATCTGGCCATGCGTTTAGGCCTGATTTATCATCAGTGTAAGTTTAAGGATGTAGCCTTGACGAGACTTGCAAGATGGTATGATGAGGTAGATAAATCCGGATTTCTTGCTTTCGGAAGAGTGGCACGATCCATTCAGACCCACTATCTGAATATTATCAATTTCTTTGAAAGGAGGGCAACCAATGCAGCGGCGGAATCATTCAATGCTAAACTCAAAGCGTTCAGGGCACAGTTCAGAGGGGTAAAAGATAAGGCATTCTTTTTATATAGACTGACGATGTTGTATGCTTAAAAAAGAAAAGCCCTCAGGTTTTTACGTTGATCCCAAAAAATTCCAGTTTTACTATTTTATACAAATAAAAAAGCCACGAATATATTTTATTCGTGGCTTTTATACTATTCTTCAAAAAGTTGTTGTCCTACCAAGATTCGAACTTAGACAAACAGAACCAAAAACTGTTGTGCTACCATTACACCATAGGACAAACTCGGGTGCTTTCTGTTAAAAAGCGGTGCAAAGATAAAAGTATGCCCCGAAATATCCAAATATTTCGGGGCCTTTTTTCTTATTTGCTACTAATTTGCCTTTTATTTGGCTATAATCAGGTAGTAATTCTTCTTTCCGCGCTGCACAAGCAGATATTTTTCATCCAAAAGGTCAGCAGAAGTAATCACTTGGTCGAAGGCTTCCAACTTCTCTTTATTGAGAGAAACACCGCCACCTTGCACCAGTTTACGCATCTCACCTTTGGAGGCAAAAACAGCTGCATTATCTGTGAACAGATCGACAGCTTTCACACCGGCAGACACAGCATCCTTGGAAACCTCAAACTGAGGAACCCCCTCGAATACAGCCAGCAGGGTATCTTCATCCAACTTCTTCAATGCATCGGAAGTTGCATTGCCGAACAATATATTAGACGCATCCACCGCTGCATTATAGTCTTCTTCAGAATGAACCATAATAGTCACCTCTTTTGCCAAACGTTTCTGAAGAACACGCAAGTGCGGTGCAGTTTCATGCTCAGCTGTCAAGGCTTCGATTTCCTCTCTTGACAGTGAAGTGAATATCTTGATGTAGCGTGCTGCGTCAGCATCACTCACATTCAACCAGAACTGATAGAATTTATATGGGGAAGTATATCGGGGATCAAGCCAGATATTGCCGGATTCAGTCTTACCAAACTTACCGCCGTCAGCCTTCGTAATCAGCGGGCTGGTCAGAGCGAACACTTCGCCACCATTGGTACGACGAATCAGTTCGGCACCTGTCGTGATGTTACCCCATTGGTCAGAACCACCCATTTGCAGTTTGCAACCTTTGGTTTCATACAGATGCAGGAAGTCGTAGCCTTGCAACAACTGATAAGTGAATTCCGTGAAAGACAAACCGTCACGAGCCTCACCGTTCAGACGCTTCTTTACAGAATCTTTCGCCATCATGTAGTTCACAGTGATATGCTTACCTACTTCACGGGCAAAGTCAAGGAAAGTGAAGTTCTTCATCCAGTCATAGTTATTCACCAATTCTGCACGGTTAGGAGCATCGGATTCGAAATCCAGAAACTTGCTCAACTGCTTCTTCATACCATCCAGATTGCGTTGCAGGATTTCTTCTGTGAGCAGATTACGCTCTGCCGACTTACCGGAAGGGTCACCAATCATACCCGTAGCACCACCGATCAGTGCCATCGGCTTGTGTCCGCAACGTTGGAAATGACGCAGTATCATTACACTGCAAAGATGTCCAATGTGCAATGAGTCCGCCGTAGGATCAAAACCTATGTATGCGGTCACTTGTTCCTTAGCCAGAAGTTCTTCCGTACCAGGCATCATATCGTGGAGCATGCCACGCCATCTCAATTCTTCTACAAAATTCATCGAATGATTAACTATTTAAATATTTGATATACTTTGTAATTGCAAAAGTACGACTCTTTATCTGAACTAACAACTCTTATTGCCTAAAAAAGATTTCGCTCACATTCTTACGAATCGTTCTCCTGAGTTCCTCAAGGGGAGTTTTACGGAGGATGGCAGCCCGTTCATAAAGCGTATCGACGGATACCGTACTTTCATCTGTCTCGATAAACAACCGTTCAGACGGCATTATACACAACGCTTCCTCCTGATATTTCTCTCCGAAAGAAAGATAAAAACCATGTCGGAGATATTCTTCTGCAAGAGCCGCTTTTCCACGAAACCCGTGAATAATCCACGGTTTCACCGGTTGTATCTTCTGTTTCAGTTTCAGAAGTTCATCTACCGCTTTCACCAGATGAATGATTAACGGTTTATTCGCCTCTTCGGCCAGACGTGCCTGATATTCAAACACTTCTATCTGCAAAGTCAAAGGTGCTTCAGCCAATTTATCCAATCCGGCCTCACCCACAGCCAACACCTGGGGATGATCCAGTAATTCTTCAAAACGGGCCTTACTGTCATTCAGGGAAGCTGCGAAGGAAGCGATATACCACGGATGTATTCCCACAGAATACCAGCCTTCCTTTTGCGGAACAATCGATTCGGGGAAACAGTTCACAATAGCCGTTCCAGGCACTTGGGGCCGCCGATGTGTATGTATATCAACAGGAATTATCATGCGAATAGTACAGAAAATAGTTTTTTTATGGAACGGGATCATATCCGGAACCTCCCCAGGGGTGGCAGCGCAAAATACGTCGGATTGCCAGATACAGCCCTTTGAACGGTCCATGTTTCTTTATCGCTTCAACGGCATATTGCGAACAGGTAGGAGTGAAACGACATGAAGGGGAAGTCAGGGGTGAAATACACTTCTGATAGAAATAGATGGGAAGCAACAGCAAGTATGAAAACAGCTTTTTCATGACTGCCCCGCACTACCGGTTTTCTCAGCAGACGTAGCATTTTCTCCGGCTTTCTGAACGGCAACATCCGCCAATACCTTCTCCGTGATACGCGCCAGCGCAACCTTCATCCTTTCCTCTATCTCCAACGAATCGACTAACCGGTCGGAAAGATAAATGAAAGCCACAGCAAGTTGCCGTCCTTCATCCTGAAGCGTCTGCAATAATCCATGCTTATTTTTCCGGTACGCCTCACGTATCTGGCGTTTTACACGGTTACGCTTTACCGCACGTTTAAAACGACGCTTTGACACACTGACAAGTATGGAAACAGGCGCTTCCAACTCCTCTACCGGCAGATATACCACACGCAGAGGAAAGACGGAAAACGAACGTGCGCCGCCTGAAAACATCTTGTCGATGACTTTCTTCTTATCCAGCCTTTCGGACTTGTGCAGGGTATTAAGCATTCTTAGCTACGAGTTACAAGCTACGAGCTACAAGTAGTTCGCAGTAAATAAGTTACGAGCTACAAGTTTAAGCTGTAAATGGCATACTGCTTCCGCATGACATTTGTAGCCCGTAGCTTGTAGCTCGTAACTCTAAAATTATTTTCCTTTATTATTCTCCTTGATGAACATATCCAGCGCGGCCGTCATAGAAGGCGCCTGTACACTGGGAGCTTCCAAGTCGAGGCGGAGTCCGGCATCACGTACAGCCTGGGCGGTAGTGGAGCCAAACGTACCGATTTTGATTTCTTTCTGTTGGAAGTCCGGGAAGTTCTTCTTCAAAGAAGTCACTCCTGCAGGGCTAAAGAACACCAACATATCATAATCAAACTCTTCTTCTGAAGTAAAATCATTACTTACTGTGCGATACATAACAGCTTCTGTGTTCTGTATCTTGTTTTTATCCAAGAGATTCTTAATCTCATCCGTATGTACATCCGACATCGGAACCAGATACTTTTCGGTCTTGTGCTTAACAATAGAAGGCAACAAGTCTTCAAACTTTCCGGTATTACCAAAGAAGATCTTACGTTTACGGTATTGCACATACTTTTGGATGTACAATGCAACAGCTTCTGTCACACAGAAATACTTCATAGTTTCCGGTATGGTTACACGCAATTCTGTACACAGGTGGAAGAAATGGTCAATAGCATGACGCGATGTGAAGATAACTGCTGTGTAATCCAGGATAGACACTTTCTGCTGTCTGAATTCTTTAGCAGATACACTTTCCACCTTAATAAACGGGTGAAAATCAATTTTCACACCGTACTTCTGGGCGATGTCGTAGTAAGGAGATTTCTCTGATGCCGGTTTCGGCTGCGACACAAGTACTTTCTTAATTTTCAACGTCCTAAAAATTTATTATCAAATAATCATTTAGTTGTAACACACCTCGATACATGATAAAACAAGGTATGATTTCAAGGGCACAAAAGTACAAAATTAAAAGCAAAATGCCATATAAATTGCCACAAAAAAGCTTTATCCACTTATATAACATCAATATTTTAGTAAAAAAGACCAAAAATAAACCGATTATCACAGTTGCCTGAAGACTTAAATCGAAGTAAACAAGGAACAAAGCAAACGGGAAAAGGGTAAATCCAAGATAGTAAAGTAGAGTAGAATAGGACTCCATCCAAAGACCGGTACGACTCGCGTCAAAAAAAATCCAGCCCAGAAAGGAGTAAGTCACCCACTTCCAGAAAAGATAAAGCAAAGCCAGTGCGAGATATGCCCCGAGCAAAACGTAAGGAGAGATGCGTTCGCCCAACTCCGGCCTGACATCAACAAAATAGTTGAAAGTACAGACGGAAGCCAACACACAAGTCTGTAGAATCAACAACAGCATATAGCGCATATCCGTAGCGGTGGTAGCGGCAAAGATGCTGGTTCGTTCACGATTGAGAAGGAAGTCCTTCACCAACTGCACCAGGAACTTGCGACTGCGGGACAATACATAGGCTGACATGAAAAAGCAGCACAACAGGAGCACTGTGATCCCATCGTCCAACTTAGGAGAATAAGGAATGGGTATTCCCTCAAAGCCCGCTATCCATGTCAACAGGAGCCCGATCATATTGCCGCAAACTTACGTATGGAACTATCCCAGACAGGTATGGTATGAATCAGTTCGACGGCTTCCTGCGGAGTGCTTGCTACGTGCCAGATGGCACCATGCTGCTGTCTCATAAAGTTTTCGTCCATAGCACGCTGCAACATAGCCAGGAGGGGATCGAAAAAGCCGTTAGTGTTTAAGATGACAATAGGATTCAGGTAGAGACCCAGTTGTTTCCAGGTGATAATTTCCAGTAATTCTTCCAAAGTGCCGCATCCACCGGGCAATGCGATGACAGCATCGCTCAGATCCGCCATTTTTTGCTTGCGCTGGTGCATGTTTTCCACTTCTATCATCTCCGTAAGCCCCTTGTGTTGCCAGCCTTGTTCCACCATAAAGTGAGGAATAACACCGGTCACCTCTCCGCCTGCCGCCAGCACTGCATCAGCGGTAGCACTCATCAGTCCGATGCCTCCCGCACCATTTATCAGACGGATGTGGCGCTGTCCCAACAAAGTACCCAATTCGCGGGCTGCTTCAAAATAAGCGGAATCAATCTTGGTGCTCGAAGCACAATATACGCATACGGAAGTTATCTTATTCATGGAAATTGCTATACCTTATATTATTAATGCGCACAAAGGTATGGATTTTCAGCGATATCTTAAAAATATCACTAATTTTGTGAGCACAAAGTACTGCTTTATAAAAAGCCGGAATTGTCAAAGCTCCGAGAAACAATTAACCGGATTTACCATTACCTATTAAAAACATAGATAATTATGATTAAACAAGATTACCTGATACGAATGATTCAAGAGATCATTTCTTTGATTGTGAACGCCCTGCTCAAGAAAAAGAAGTATCGCTGGAATGAATGGACTGAATATGACGGTCTGACCCGACAGATATTAGGTTTCCCTACCGATGAGCTGTTAAGTATGGATACGCAAGAACTGGTAGACCGGTATAAAGGCGATCCCAATGAAATGGGAAAAATAGAACTTGCCGCCATGACTATGCTGAAGATATCTGATGATATGGAAGCCGACGACTTGCTGCGGAAATCCAAGCTTCATCAGGATGGGCTTGAATTATTGAAGTATGTACAGAAAGAAAGCAATAGTTTCTCTATCCAGCGGGTACAACTGATTAATATGCTGGAGACACCGCAAGCGTAAGGCATACAGTTAAGGTGACTTTGTTTCACAGGTGAGGCACTTTTGTTTCACAGGTAAGAAACTTTTGTTTCATAGGCGAGAAACTTTTGTGCCACAGGTAAGAAACTTTTGTGCCACTTAACAGAAAATGTATTTTCTTGACTACGAGTCCAATTTCCTTCCACATAAGGCAAAAGACGGGTTATAATCCCCTTCCTATTCAATATCAGGAAGGGGATTTTTCTTTCTATCCGGTGGATTAATCTTATCCTCCTAAAAAAATCCTCCCCGAAAGCAAAATAGTAATCCAGCACAAAGCATTAGCATAGTAATTTTACGCTCAACATCCACTGAATAGACAAATTCACTGAATCATTAATTTTATATATAATTTATTCTAATGCTTATGAAAAATGTATTGAAACTTATTTTTTCTTCTTTGTTAGTGTTCCCATTCACTATGAATGCCCAGCAACAAGATTTTCCGGCAGGAACCACTCCCAATGAGCATAACATCAATGGGGTTGATTATCCCCGCATAGGTGAGGACAGACGTGTGCACTTCAGGATACACGCTCCCAACGCCCAGAAAGTAGAAATCAGTTTCCGAGGTGAAATGACCAAAGAGGCAGACGGATATTGGTCGCTCGTATCAAAAGAACCTGAAGTAATAGGCTTCCACTACTATCAGGTTATAATAGACGGAGTAAGTGCCGCCGATCCCAATGGCAAACCGTTCTTCGGTATGGGCAAATGGGTAAGCGGTATTGAAATCCCGGAGAAAGGTGTGGACTACTATTCCATCAAGAACGTGCCTCACGGGCTGATCAGCCAAAGCTGGTACTACTCTGATATCCGCAAAGAATGGCGCAGATGTATCGTCTATACTCCGGCGGAATATGACAAGAACCCTACCAAGAAGTATCCGGTGCTCTACCTGCAACACGGTATGGGAGAAAACGAAACGAGTTGGGCAAACCAGGGCAAGATGAATTTCATTATGGATAACCTGATTGCCGAAGGTAAAGCCAAACCAATGATCGTAGTCATGGACAATGGCAATATCGAGGTGTTTAAGACCAATCCGGGTGAAACTCCTGACGGTGCAAGAAAAAGATTCGGTGCAGAATTTCCTGCTATCTTAGTGAGTGAAATCATTCCTCATATCGAATCCAATTTCCGAACACTGACTGATAGGGACAACCGTGCTATGGCCGGACTTTCCTGGGGCGGACTTCTTACTTTCAACACTACCCTGAACAACTTGGATAAGTTTGCCTATATCGGCGGATTCAGCGGAGCAGGCAGCATCGATCTGAAGCAACTCGATACCGTGTACGGCGGGGTATTCAAAAACCGTAAAGCATTCAACGACAAAGTACACGTCTTCTTCCTGGGTATCGGTTCGGAAGAACATCCCGAAAGAACCAAGAACCTCAGTGACGGCTTGCAGGCCGCAGGAATCAATACAATCTATTATGAGTCTCCGGGCACTGCCCACGAGTTCCTGACCTGGCGCAGATGTCTGAAAGAGTTTGTTCCTCTATTATTTAAAACGAAATAATGTATAATCAATAAAACAGACTATAACGATGAATATCTTCCATCGAAAATCATTGTTGGCGGCTTGTATCGCGGCTATGATAGGTTTACATGGCTATGCTCAAAAGAATGAAGCGTCCCCCCGGTTGTCAGACTACTTTTCTCCGGCAACCACGAATACGATGTCACCCGACAGTGAGGGCTTTATCCAGCGCTGGCTGTTGCTGGAACCCATCGACAAGCCCAACCGTTCCAACACGGTCTTTACCGACAGTTACATTCGCGAAGCATTTGCAACCGAGTATTTCCCCAATCAATTCACCGTTCTGCCCAAAGACGGGGATAAAGTGAAAGTAGGCAAACAAAAGCTAACCTGGCACGCGCTCGACAGTAAGCTGTTCAACGTGAAGCTCTTCCGTTTCGCCTCCGGCCTGAAGAAACAAGTGTACGGCGTGCTGTTCTGGGCAGTCACAGTCATAGAATGTCCCGAAGACATGGAGAACATCCGGATGTCAGTAGGTTCCAACTCCGCATCCATGTGGTGGCTGAACGGTGAGGAGGCTGTTATTCTTTCGGGCGACCGACGTATGGTCAAGGATGACTGCCTTTCGCGCCGGCTGACTTTAAAGAAGGGCAAGAACATCATTCGCGGAGCCATCATCAACGGTCCCGGAATGAGTGATTTCTGTGTTCGCTTCCTCAATGAGAATGGAACACCCGTTAACAACATTACTATCAGCTATAAATGATCATGAAAACAAAAGCTATACTTCTGGGCACGGCAGCCCTGATGTTTGTATTGACATCTGAAAAAGCAATTGCACAAATCGGCACTCCATACATCCACGACCCGTCCACTATCATGGAGTGCGATGGTAAATATTATACTTTCGGCACAGGTGGAGGCGGATTGATATCTGAAGACGGCTGGACATGGAACGGTGGCGGAGTAAGACCCGGCGGAGGCGCCGCGCCCGATGCCGTGAAAATCGGTGACCGCTACCTGATTGCTTACAGTGCCACAGGAGGAGGACTCGGTGGAGGACACAGCGGTAAAGTATTAACCATGTGGAATAAAACCTTAGACCCCAATTCCCCGGATTTTAAATATACGGAGCCTATAGAAGTGGCCTCCTCAGTGAATGATGAAGATTGCGATGCCATTGATGCCGGACTTCTGCTCGACCCGACAGACGGACGCTTGTGGTTGTCTTACGGCACGTATTTCGGCTTTATCAGGCTTGTAGAACTCGACCCCGCAACCGGCAAACGGATGGAGGGCAACAAAGAAATCGACATCGCCATTGACTGTGAAGCAACCGATCTGATCTATCGTGACGGCTGGTATTATCTTCTGGGAACACACGGCACTTGCTGCGATGGCCCGAACTCTACCTACAATATTGTTGTCGGCCGTTCGCGCAAAGTGACAGGGCCGTATGTCGATAATATGGGAAGAAAAATGCTGGAAGGCGGTGGCAAGATGGTGATTGCCGCAGGTAACCGCCAAACCGGTCCGGGACACTTCGGGCTTTTCAAAGTAGCCAACGGAGTAGAGAAGATGTCATGCCACTTTGAAGCCGATTTCGACCGGGGTGGCCGCAGTGTGCTGGGCATACGCCCGCTTTTATGGAAGAACGGCTGGCCCGTTGCCGGCGAGGTCTTCAAAGAGGGAACGTATGAGATTGAATCCGAACGTAGAGGGTATGCCCTTGAACTTGCCGTTGATTTTGTACGTATGGAATATACCAGACAACGCTTCTGGGAAAAAGACGACACGCCCGTCGTACCTTTGAAATCGCAGACGTTGGAAGATGTGATCGAGACTTGGCCACAAGGAAAAATCAACGTAAGAATCGGTGATTATATGTTCCGTCCTCATCAGAAGTGGACCATTACTGCCGTACCCGATGGAGGCGGATATCTGGGTGGCCCTTATTACAAGATTGTGATTGAAGGAACCAATCGCGCACTGGCCGCCACGGCAGATGCGGAAGTCGTGACAGTGCCTGAGTTCACGGGAGCCCCCGAACAACTGTGGCGAATCGACCAGTTGACAGACGGCACCTACCGGATCATGCCCAAAGAAGTGCCGGGAACTGACAAGGAATTGGTTCTGGTATCCGTAGGTGACAGCACTCCTTCTCTCGGCGAATTCGATATGAACAGCGACAATTCCAAATGGAATTTCCGCGATCATTAGGAACAAGCCCTATTACTCTAAAGTACTATTACCGGGTAATTCCACTCAAAAATAACGAATCGGCTCAGGCAATCAGTTTGAATTAATAATGCGACTCAGCAGTTGTCTTGCCGATTCAGAATTAAAAAATGAATTGCCTTTTTATATTAATCTAAAATAATTAAAAACTATGAAATGTATGTATGATGATGGCTAGAGAACTATTGTAGCGGTAGCTAATGATGAATAAAAAACGCAATTATTAATTCTTAAACTAATTATGATGAAAAATGTAGTCCAGAAAATTCAGAAGATTCCTTTTCTGTTTATGCTTGTGCTTGTGTTTTTTACGTGCATATCAGCATCAGCGCAAATCCAAATCAAGGGTACTGTTGTCTCAGCCAATGATTCTGAGCCAATGATCGGTGTGGCTATTCTTGAAGAAGGAACCAGCAACGGTCGTATTACCGATCTCAATGGTAATTACTCTATTCAGGTAAGTAACAGTAATGCTACCCTTACCGCTTCTTTTATAGGCTACAAAACACAGACTGTTAAAGTCAATGGCCGTAGCGTAATCAACTTTCGTTTGGAAGAAGATACCCAAGTGCTTGATGAGGTTGTGGTTGTAGGTTATGGTGTTCAGCGTAAGAGTGACCTGACAGGTGCTGTTGCCTCGGTTAACTCTAAAGACCTTAAAGGCTTGGCAACAACCGATGCTGCCGCTGCCCTTCAAGGTAAAGCCGCAGGTATTCAAATCTTGAATTCATCAGGTGCTCCGGGTAGCGGTGCTGAAATCCGTGTACGTGGTTATTCCTCCAATTCCGGAAATATTGGTCCTCTCTTGATTGTGGATGGTTTGAAGGTTTCAAGCATCCAGTATCTTGATCCAGGCTTGATCGAGTCTATGGAAGTATTGAAAGATGCCGCATCCGCAGCAATCTATGGTTCTGAAGCAGGTAACGGTGTAGTACTTATCACAACCAAGAATGGGGGAGGAAAAGGTACCGGCAAGATCACATATAATGTACGTTATACTATGAACCAACTTGGACATGTTCCACAATTACTGAATGCGGAAGAATTCAAGGACTGGATGGGCATGCAAGGATATAACGTCGAGGCTGCCATGTCGGATGCTATTCGCGACTATAATTGGGATCAAAATACTGATACAAATTGGTTCGACGAGTTTATGGGAACTTCTTGGAGCAAGCAGCACTCTCTTTCATTCCAGGGTAGCAATGACAAAGGGCAGTATTTTGCAAACCTCACATACGTTAATCAGGATGGTATCGTAAAAGGCAAAAACGACTACTACGAACGCTTAACCGCTCAGATTAATGCTGATTATAAAATAAAACCCTGGTTGCAGGTAGGTACCAACACTTCTATAGAGAAATGGCGTAGAGGCAGCGTATCAGAATATGGTTACGGCTCTGCTTTTGAAATGCTTCTTGTAATGGATCCTCTGACTCCTACACACTGGACAGACCGCAGCCAATATCTCGCTGCCACAGGTTCTGTTTATGACGCAGTTCAGAATGGAACTTCTGATACAAACTATCGTTTCTACGGCGATGATAGAGGTATGTATGCTACTTCATACTTTAATACGGAACTTGCCGGTGGCACTCCATTTGCACAGCGTGACAAGAATGCTAACAATAAAAATGGCGGCATCAATGTACATAGTACGTTCTTCGCAAACCTGACTCCATTCAAGGGCTTTACATTTACTTCTCGTTTTGGTACTCGCATTACTCAGGGCAATACTTACAGCTACGCAGAACCTTACTATATCACCGGTCGTGTAAGTGATACCAAATACTCTATCAGCCAGACTACAAGCAACGGCCTATACTATCAGTGGGAGAACTTTGCCAACTACATGACTTCAATCGGCAAGCACAGCATTTCGGCGATGGCAGGTATGTCATACATCCAAAGCGAAAGTAACGGCACGACAGCAGGTGCGTCAGGTGAAGAATTGCTTTCTTCATACGAAGAAAATTTCCGTTACTTGGATTGTGTACTTGTATCAGATAAAGTTTCCCGTACATTCAGTGGAACACCGGGTAAGTCTTCAAGCATTTCATACTTCGGCCGTTTAGGATATACTTATGACGATCGCTATAGCCTGCAAGCCAATTTCCGTGCTGACGCATTCGATACCTCAAAACTTCCAGCAGATAAACGTTGGGGTTACTTCCCATCATTATCAGCAGGCTGGACACTCAGTAATGAAAAGTTCTTTAAAAATTTAGTTCCTGATAACATTGTTTCATTTGCCAAACTGCGTGCATCTTGGGGGCGTAACGGTAATATCAATGTACTTAGCGGCTATAAATATTCTTCTTCTATTGCAACTGGTGGCCAGTGGTATCAATATAGCAACGGTACAACTGTTACAAATGGTTCTATGCCAAACGGTTTGGCTAATCCTAACCTTACTTGGGAAACTTCCGATCAGCTGGACTTCGGTCTTGACTTACGTTTATTCAACGATGCGTTGACAATCAGCATGGACTACTATAAGAAAACGACCAAAGACCTTCTTGTAGACGCTCCATGTCTGCCTGAGACAGGTGTATCTTCACAGATGATCAATGCAGGTGAGGTACAGAACAAAGGTTTTGAGTTTGAAGCAACTTATAAAGGCAACATAGGCAGGCTGAATTACTCAGTATCAGGCAACTTTGCAACATTGAAGAATGAAGTAACTTACCTTGATGACCGTATCACACGTATATCGGGTGGAAGTATAGTAGGTGCAAACAATACTATATACACCAACTTCGAACAAGGCATGCCGGTATGGTATATGCGTGGTTACAAATATATAGGTAAGAATTCAGAAGGACAGCCTCTTTATCTTGACAAAGAAGGCAATGAGACATTAACTCCGGGTGATGAAGACCAATTCAATATCGGTAAAGGTATTCCTGATCTTACATACGGTATTACAATCAATCTTGAGTACAAGGGTTTCGACTTCTCGGTATTCGGTACAGGTACGGTAGGAAACGATGTCTACTACGGTATGTATCGTACAGGCTACAACAATATCTCCAAGCATTTCTACGATGAAGCCAAGAAGGGGAATATGCCCAGTCTTAACACAATTGCAGGTGATAAAATCTACTGGTCATCTTCTGCTCTTGTATTTGACGGATCATACTTCAAGATTAAGCAATTGCAATTAGGATACACATTGCCAAAGTCTATCACAAAAAAGGTATTTATAGAGAACCTTCGTGCTTACGTGTCACTTGATGACTTCTTCACATTTACATCGTATCCGGGTCTTGACCCTGAAATTGCTTCAAGAAGTGGCAATAATGTAGGTCTTGATGCCGGTGCATATCCTACAATGCGCAAGATGACATTTGGTCTTAATGTAACATTCTAAACCAACCATTAATACTGACGAAAATGAAAAAATATATATATTCGTTTGCGGTATGTGCCGCACTGTTCTGCACATCTTGCGATGAAAGTCGTTTGAACATCGAACAGAAGGCTGTTAGCTCTACTGAAAACTTCTATAAAACCGATCAAGATGCTGTTGATGCTATGACTGCCGCTTATGCGCAGTTCCTTGACAATGTATGTTCGTCTGCCGGAATCTATCAGCCGCAGTTCACTTTACTCAATTATTCAGCAGATGATGTTTTCTCTGCCGGTACAAATTATGCTGACCACATGGATATGCGTGTATTCGATGAGTTCCGCTATGATACAGGCAACGCTCCTCTTAAAGAATTATATCAGCGTTACTATAAGTCTATTTATGCAAGTAACCTTGTAATAACATACGTAGATCCGGCTGCAAGTACGGTTATGGCCCGTTGTGTCGCAGAGGCTCGCGTATTACGCGCTTATTGTCACATGATGGCGGCTCTCACATTCCAACGTCCTCCAAAAGTCGACAAACTGCTGGGTGCCGATGACAAACCTACAAATGTCGAAAGTCAGAAATCTCTGCTTGAGTGGTGTGCTTCCGAATGTGAAGAAGCTGTAAATGACCTTGACTCACGTAAAGGTCCTAATGATGTAGAAGGTGCTTTTAAAGTAACAAAAGGTTTTGCATATTTCGTAGCGGGCAAGTCTGCCGTATTCGCCGGCGATATGGCTCGTGCAGAGAGAAATCTTAAGCCTTTGGTTGAATCTCCCAACTATGCACTTGTTCCGGGAAATCGTTTCCGTGACCTGTTCCATGTAGAGGGTAACGGCTGCGAAGAAAAAATCTTCGAGGCGAACTGCTTCGGTAACATTGATAAAGGTTTTTGGGGTAATATCCAACGTGGTCGTTGGATGACAAACAACGTATTGAACTGGCGTTATGACCGCTTAGGCTCTCGCGCATCCATCTGCGGCGCTAACGATGGTTGGGGCGGTGGTGCCATCAACTGGAAGTTTGCCGAGAAGATGTATCAAAATGATGGTGACGGTCCGCGTCGCAAAGCTACATTCCTCACTCCGGACGAATTCTTATACGATTCTAAACTCTGCGGTTGGGAAACGGATTTCGATGCTGACGGAAATGAGATGTCTCTTGCCGACAAGAAAAAAGATCCAAAACGTGGTATCAAGAGTACAGAAGGCCTGTTCGCACATGGCGTATATATGGAAGTCAAGAATATAGAATCTCCTAACGACCGCAATATGACTATTAGCGACACTCATAACTCTGCATCATTCCGTATCGCCAGATTGGGAGAAGCGTATCTGCTTTATGCAGAGGCTTGTCTTGAAACAGGTAATTTGGATGAAGGTAAAAAATATCTGAATGCTATTCAGAAACGTGCAGAAGCTCCTGAAACAGAACTCACAACTCAGACTCTTCGCGATGAAAAGCAGTACGAACTTTGGTTCGAGACTTGCCGTTTTCACGACATCGTTCGTTGGGGCATTGCTAAAGAGTGTCAGGATGCTGTCGTTGATCAGGTTCCGCAACTGTATGACGACTTCTTTATCCAAGGTACACCATACTATGGAAAAGAACATCATCTACGTGCTGAGTTGACTCATCCTTTATCAGTAGATCAAAATTTACCTGCAAGCTCTTATGGCTTCGTAAAGGGTAAACATGAATACTTCCCATTCCCAAAAGATGTTATAGACTTAAACAAAGAACTTCATCAGCTTAACGGATGGGCAAATAATTAAAGATTAGTTATTTATGCGAATCAGGGGCTGAATTTGATTTATAACGGTATAGGAATGAATAAGACTCACCACAGATTACACAGATTCACACAGATTTATTAATCTAATAATCAGTAAAATAGAATCTGTGTCAATCTGTGTAATCTGTGGTGAATTAATTCATAACTGAAAAGATATGAATCAATTCAACTCCTGATTCGCATGATTAATTATTTGATAAGTGAACCGATTACGAAAATGAATAGTATGAAATTAAAAGCAATCATTCTTTGTATGGGAGTAGTGGGATGCCTGATATTCACCGGTTGCGGAAAAAGTACCTCCTTTTCCCGCAACAGCCATCTGGCATTAAATGACTCTAACTACTTCGAAACACGCGGGTTGAACTTCTTCGTATTCAGCAACCTATACGATGCTACCTTCGATGATTCCAAGATCAGTGCCGTAGAAATCATTCATCACGGCATCCGCACCGCTACCAACGGAGATGTCCGCATGAATCCGACACCCGGACAATGGGACAAGTTGCCAAAGTTCGTCGAGCGTATGCCGGATAAAGAACATAACCGGATCGACGTCATACTGGAATATCCCGAATACAACTTCGAATACAAGTTGACAGGAGAAGCCCGTGACGGCGGTTTCTACCTTAGCGTAAACGTAGACAAACCTTTACCCGAAGCATTGCATGGCATAGCCGGACTGAATATGGAATTCATGCCCCCGGTCTTCTTCGGTCATTCCTACATAATAGACGGCAAGCACGGTCTGTTCCCCACTTCTCCGGCCGACTTTATGACTACCATCAACGGTGAAGTAGAACCCACTCCCATGGCCACCGGCAAACTGATAGACATTGCACCGGACGAACCGTTGAAACACATCACTATCCGTACCACCGATGACAATAACCTGTCATTGTTTGACGGAAGGAACAAACAACAGAACGGAAACTTCGTTGTGCGTACCCTGCTTCCGGCAGGAAAGACCGGCAAGATAGCCGAATGGTTTATCACAGCGGAGACCCAATCCGACTGGGTGCGCAAGCCCGTAGTGAGCTACTCACAAGTAGGTTACCACCCCACACAAAAGAAGGTGGCCGTAGTGGAACTGGATAAAAATGACAAGCCACTCTCTACCGTCTCTTTATATAAGGTGTGTAGTGACGGTAGCCTCAGCAAAGCCCTGTCCGGCACTCCCAAAACCTGGGGAATGTACACACGCTACAATTACCTTCAATTTGATTTCTCCTCTGTCACAGAACCGGGCATCTATATGCTGGAATATGGCGACCAGCGCACAGCACCTTTCCCCATCGCAACAGATGTGTTTCAGAAAGCATGGTTCCCGACACTGGACGTATTCTTCCCTGTACAGATGGATCATATGTTTGTCCGCGAAGCCTATCGCGTATGGCATGGCGCCGCACATCTGGATGATGCCCTGCAAGCTCCCGTCAACCGTATCCATTGGGACGGTTGGAGACAAGGACCGACCACCGGCAACAAGTACAAACCACTGGAGCATATCCCCGGCCTGAACGTCGGCGGATGGTTCGATGCAGGAGACTTCGATATCCAGACCGGATCACAGCATGCCGTAGTACAGGCTTTCGCCCTTTTGTGGGAGAGTTTTGGGGTAAACCGCGATGAAACCACCATTAATCAAAAGACACGCTATACGGAAATACATGTACCCGACGGCAAACCCGATGTATTGCAACAGATTGAACACGGCGTTCTGCAATTAGTAGCGCAGGTGAATGCGATAGGCTATGCCATTCCGGGAATCAACGAGTCTCATTTATATCAGTACCGCCATTTGGGAGATGCGGTAAACAAGACAGATAACCTGGTTTATAACCCTCGCCTGGATAGTCTGCAAACCGACGGACGTACAAGTGGCACTCCCGATGACCGTTGGGCATTCACCAACCGGACACCGCACATGAATTATGGCACAGCCATTTCGCTGGCAGCCGCTTCGCGTGCATTGAAGGATTACAATCCGGAACTGAGCAAAGAAGCCCTGCGAGTAGCTCGCTTCATCTGGGACGACGAACACAACCACCAGGCAAATCCCGAAGAACAAACGTATAGCGGACGATTCAGCAATCCTGAATTCATGAAATCCATCGAATGCAGAGCCGCTTTCGAACTCTGGCGCTCAACGGACTATGAAGGTTACAAGACAAGAATGAACGAACTGCTCCCCACCCTTTTGGAACAATTCAACCGGAATGCCTCTGTCATTGCACAAATGATTCCTTTCATGGATAATGCGTTCAAGAAGCAAGTAAGGCCCTTGGTAGAAGCTTATGCCGGAGAACTTGCCGAAGTAGACAAAGAAAATCCGTATGGAGTAAGGATCAGCACTGCCGGATGGGCAGGTAACAGAAACATTGTTCAGGCGTGTATTACGAACTACCTGCTCCATCGTTCGTATCCCGAGCTGATAAACCCGGAATACATATACAGAGGATTGAACTATCTGTACGGTTGCCATCCGTGCCATAATCTGTCTTTTGTTTCGGGAGTAGGCGCACAGCCCAAAAAGGTAGCTTACGGGAGCAACCGGGCCGACTTCAGTTTCATCCCCGGAGGTGTGGTGCCGGGCATCAGGATATTGAAACCGGACTTCCCCGAGAACAGGGAGGACTATCCTTTTCTTTGGAGCGAGAATGAGTATGTAATAGATCTGGCAGCAAGCTACATCTACCTGGTGAATGCAGTCAACAGCCTGCTGAAATAAGGTCTCCGGTCCTCCATTTACAGGCCACTTGCATTTCATTTGTAGAACACTTGTGTTGAACAAACAGAACACTTGTGTCCTGCAAATGTAACACAAGTGTTACATAAATGCCCTGCCAGCAAGAAAAGTCCTCCTCAAAAACAGTTTTATACCCCTCCTTAAGAGGGTTACATACTACTTTTGCAGTTATCATTAATATTTGAATAGTTTTTTTGAAAAGTATAAAAAGACGAACAATGAAAAGAAAGAAATTATCAAGTGCAATTATCAAGACGGGAAGCGCAATGATATTTTGTTCCATTATCACAGGGACGATGTGGGCACAGGGAATACCCTCAGTTACCAATATTCCAAATGCCCAATATCCTATGGTGAACCCCGACCGAACTGTGACTTTCAAAGTAAAAGCTCCCGATGCAAAGAGCGTACAAATCGTTCTCGACCGTCCCTACGAAATGCAAAAAGGACAGGACGGAACGTGGGAACTCACCTCTTCTCCGCAAGTGCCCGGTTTCCACTATTACTCGGTACAAATAGGAGGCTTGCAGGTAACTGACGCCTCAACCTATTCCTACTTCGGGATGAGCCGCCAGGCAAGTGCCTTCGAAGTGCCCGAGGAAAAAGTAGATTTCTACTTACCGCAGAAAGGGGTACCGCAAGGAGCACTCCGTTCCCGCAGATTCTACTCGAAAGTATGCGACGAATGGCGCAGAATGTACGTATATACCCCTGCCGAGTATGAGAAGAATCCGGATAAGCGTTACCCCGTCCTGTACTTGCAGCATGGAGGTGGCGAAGACGAAAGAGGTTGGCCCAACCAAGGATGTATCGGTGCCATCCTCGACAACCTGATAGCCAGCGGAAAAGCCAAACCGATGATTGTAGTGATGAACTGCGGATATGCCGTATATGCAGGAAACAAATATCCCGAACAACAGCCGAATGCCCGCTCATCGGTAGACGCATTCGTCGCCTTCGAAGACATGATGATAAAAGATGTAATTCCACTTGTAGATTCGACTTACCGCACATTGACGGACAAAGAGAACCGTGCCATGGCAGGTTTGTCATGGGGAGGTAAACAAACTCTGGAAACCACTCTGCACCACCGGGATTTATTCTCTTACATCGGATCATTCAGCGGAGCATTGCCCATAGACAAAAATACGGATATAGACGCACTCTACGAAGGCGCTTTCAAAGATCCCGTCACATTCAATAAAGATTTCAAGTTCATCTGGCTGGGAATCGGTGAAGAAGAAGGTCCCAATGCCGAACTTCTGCATGCAGCACTAAGTAAGAAGGGAATCAACAGCCTATTCTATCAGTCACCCGGCACAGCCCACGAATGGCTCACCTGGCGGCGCTGTCTCTATCAATTTACACCTCTTATCTTTAAATAATCAGACTATGAAACTGAAATCCATCTTATATACAACTCTGATCGCTTCCCTGATTACCGGATGTGCACAGAAACCCAAAGAAAAAGAAGTAACTGCCCCGGTATCGGCATCGACCAATATCCTCGGTATCAGTTATCCGGTGGTAAATCCGGACTTATCAGTAACCGTCAGGGTAAATGCTCCCGATGCAGACTCGGTAAAACTGGACTTAATGAAGAAATATCCCATGACCAAGAATGCAGACGGTATTTGGGAAGTAACCTCCGATCCGCAAGTGCCCGGTTTCCACTATTATTTCCTGGAGATAGACGGGTGTTCCGTAGCCGATCCTTCCAGCGAATTGTTCTACGGATGTGGCCGGATGTCAAGCGGCATTGAAATTCCTGAAGAAGGAGTGGATTACTATTTACCTCAGCACGTTCCACACGGTGAAATCCGCACACAGATGTACTACTCCGACATCACTCAGGCATGGAGAAAGTGCCTCGTATATACTCCTGCAGGTTATGACGAGAACAACACTCAGAAGTATCCCGTATTATATCTGCAACATGGTAGCGGAGAAGACGAAACCGGATGGTCCAACCAAGGAAAGGCAGACAACATTCTGGATAACCTGATTGCCAGCCAAAAAGCCGTTCCCATGCTGGTAGTCATGGACAGAGGATATGCTACAGACCCCAAAGAAAAAGAAACGGGACAAAAAGGCAGGTTCAACTTCAATACTTTTGAACGGGTGGTTATCAATGAACTGATACCCATGATTGATAAAAACTACCGTACTTTGCCCGACAGGGAACACCGTGCCATAGCCGGCTTGTCAATGGGAGGTTTCCAGGCTGTAAGCATCGGGCTGGCCCATTTAGATAAATTTGCCCATATCGGTGGATTCAGTGGCGGAGGAAGGATGAACAGCAATGAACTGAATACAGCCTACAACGGCGTTTTTGCTGATGCCGAAGCCTTCAATCAAAAAGTGAAAACACTGTATATCAGCTTGGGAACCGAAGAAGCCGCACGCTTTAAAAATGTAACGGAATTCCATGATGCACTGACTCAAGCAAACATCAACCATATCTATTACGAGTCTCCCGGTACAGCCCACGAATGGCTCACCTGGCGGCGTTCATTGCATCAATTTGCAGGCTTAATATTCAAATGATGCTTCAGATAATACAGATGTAGTTTTAACAATACTTGCAACTATGAAGATACTGTTTCACTTCACAATAACTCTGCTCGTTCTTAGTCTGGCGGCCTGTAACCAGACTAAGAGCCCGGAACCGGTAAAGCAATATACATTTATCGGCGGCAAGGAAGGAGATAAGATGGACACCACTTCCTTTGACTCTTTGCAGTTAAGCGATCCCTTTATCCTGGCCGATGAAGAAACACAGATGTATTATCTGGTTGGAAGTGGCGGCAGTTTATGGAAAAGCACGAATCTAAAGATGTGGACAGGTCCCTATCAATACATTACTGTGGATACAACTTCCTGGATTGGAACCGCTCCAAGGATATGGGCCCCGGAGCTCCATAAATATAAAGGTAAATACTATTGTTTCGTCACCTTTACCAATCCCAAGATCATAGTAGACACTGTACCCAACAGATACAATGTGCAACGTCGTGCCACCCATATCCTTACATCCGACAAAGCAGCAGGTCCCTACCACCCCATCAGCGGCACAGACTATCTGCCGGAAGACTGGTCTACACTCGACGGTAGTTTCTGGGAAGAAGACGGAGTGCCTTATATGGTCTTTTGTCACGAATGGATGCAAACCGTAAACGGAATGATCAACTACATCCAGCTTGCTCCGGACCTGTCAGAATCAATGGGAACCGCTACTACCCTTTTCAGAGCATCCGATGCCCCATGGCCAAGAGAAATGAAATCGATAGGTGAACTCACCTTCGGCATGGCGCTGGAAGGCTATGTGGCAGATGGTCCGTTCCTGTTCCGGACAGGTACGGGACGTTTAGGAATGTTGTGGTCCAGTTGGAGCAACAGCCGTTGTGCGCAGGGAGTGGCTTATTCCGGGTCGGGTAAACTTGCCGGCCCCTGGGTTCAGTGCAATGCTCCTCTGATACCTAATAATTCAGGGCATGGTATGTTATTCCGTACATTCGATGGAAAGTTGCTGATGTGCCTGCATCACCAAAGCCTCGACTCCGAGAACCCGGGTCCACGAAGACCCACACTGTTCGAAGCCGATATTTCAGGAGATGAAATTAAAATACTGGGGAGATATCATCCTTAGCAACCAAGAAATAAAAACATAATTTTATACCATGAAAACAACATTATTATGAAAAAGGTATTAGTAACCTGTGGTTTGTTATTCTCCCTATCGGGGTGGGGACAAACATTGCCGTATCAGAATCCCGAGCTAAGTCCGGCAGAAAGAGCGAAGGATTTAGTGAAACGCTTGACTTTAGAAGAGAAAGCGCTCTTGATGTGTGATGATTCGGAAGCCATTCCACGCCTGGGAATAAAGAAGTTCAATTGGTGGAGTGAGGCCCTTCACGGGGTAGCCAATCAGGGAAATGTAACAGTCTTCCCCGAACCGGTAGGAATGGCCGCTTCATTCAATGACAAACTGGTATTCGACATTTTCAATGCAGTCTCCGATGAAATGCGTGCCAAGCACAACGAGCGCGTACGCAACGGACTGGAGGACGTCCGTTTTCACAGTCTCTCCGTCTGGACTCCCAACGTAAACATCTTCCGTGATCCCCGTTGGGGACGTGGTCAGGAAACTTACGGGGAAGATCCTTACCTGACTTCACAAATGGGTATTGCAGTGGTAAAAGGATTGCAGGGACCTGAACATGAGAAGTATCGCAAACTGCTTGCATGTGCCAAACATTATGCCGTACACAGCGGTCCGGAATGGAGCCGTCATACCGCCAATCTGAACAACGTCAGTCCCCGCGACCTGTGGGAAACTTACCTGCCTGCGTTCAAGGCACTGGTACAAAAAGCCGATGTACGCGAAGTGATGTGTGCCTACCAGCGCCTGGACGATGATCCTTGTTGTGGAAACACCCGTCTGCTTCAACAGATACTCCGTGATGAGTGGGGATTCAAATATCTCGTAGTCTCCGATTGTGGAGCCATTGCCGACTTCTGGACTTCCCACAAAAGTTCCTCCGATGCCGTACATGCAGCCGTCAAAGGAACTATGGCAGGTACAGATGTGGAATGTGGATACGGATATGCTTATCAGAAACTGCCGGAAGCCGTATCCAGAGGATTGATAACGGAAGAAGAAGTGGACAAACATGTGCTCCGCCTGATGGAAGGACGCTTTGAACTCGGAGAAATGGACGACCCGTCATTAGTGAACTGGACAAAAATACCGATGTCGGTAGTCAACTGTAAGGCTCACAAAGATTTGTCACTGAATATGTCACGCCAGACAATGACACTCTTACAGAACAAAAACAATGTATTGCCTTTAAGTAAATCCATCCGCAAGATTGCAGTTATCGGTCCTAACGCTGATGACAAACCTATGCTGTGGGGCAACTACAACGGAACTCCGAATCAGACCATTACCATCCTGGACGGCTTCAAAAGTAAACTGAAAAAGAATCAGATCGTCTACATGAAAGGCTGTGACTTGGTGAATGACCAAACATTGGAATCCTATCTTGACCAATGCAGCATAGATGGGAAACCCGGCATAAAAGCTACATTCTGGAACAACCCGGAACGCCAGGGAGAGCCTGTCTCTTCGCTCCGTACCACCCAGCCTATCAACGTAACTACATACGGATTACATACTTTTGGCCCCGGAGTAAATCTTGAAAAGTTCTCAGCCAAATACGAAACCGTATTAACTCCGAAGGAATCAGGCGAAATTCTCCTCAATCTCGAAGGTTGCAGTTACTTTGAATTATTGGTAAACGGCAAGTCGATGACTAAACACCGCACTTGGAGAACCACCGATACCCGCACCATGCTACAAGTGGAGAAAGGGAAAGAGTATAAGATAGAAATACTCTATGCACAAGTAGAAAACTGGGCTGCAAATCTGAAGTTCAACCTCGGCAAAGAATTCCCGATCAATTATAGTGAAAGCATTTCGAAACTTAAAGGCATAGATGTAGTGGTCTTCGTAGGTGGCATTTCGCCACAACTGGAAGGAGAAGAAATGCCCGTGAATATTCCCGGTTTCAAAGGGGGTGACCGTACGGATATAGAATTACCCGCTGTACAGCGAAACTTCCTGAAAGCTCTGAAAGATGCCGGAAAACAAGTAGTATTTGTCAACTGTTCCGGATCGTCTATGGCATTGCTGCCCGAAACGGAAAGTTGCGACGCTATTCTCCAGGCATGGTATGGAGGAGAACTGGGTGGATATGCTGTAGCCGACGTGCTGTTTGGTGATTATAACCCCTCCGGCAAGCTGCCCGTCACTTTCTACAAAAGTACGAAACAACTTCCCGACTATGAGGATTACTCCATGAAAGGACGTACATACCGGTATATGTCCGACCCTCTGTTCCCATTTGGATTCGGATTAAGTTACACGGATTTCGCCGTAGGTACAGCCAGTTGCAACAAAACCCAACTCCGTACAGATGAGTCGCTGACCTTGACTGTACCGGTCTCCAACACAGGCAAGCGCTCCGGAACTGAAGTCGTACAGGTTTACATACGCAAAACAGATGATGCTGACGGACCATTAAAGTCCCTAAAAGCCTATGCACGTGTAGAACTCGCAGCAGGAGCCAAACAGGATGTCAAGATAGAGTTGCCATCCGAATCATTCGAATGTTTTGATCCTTCTACAAATACCATGCGTGTAGCACCGGGTGAATACGAGTTATTCTATGGAACGAGTTCCGCAGCCCGGGACCTGCAATCCGTCAAAGTCACTTTACGGGATAGTAATGAATTTGCTCACCACAGATTAACACAGATTCTCACAGAGTTTAATTAATTAAAAATCAGAGAAATAAAATTCTGTGAGAATCTGTGTTAATCTGTGGTGAATTGATTCATAACCCGATAGAAAGAAATTAATTCCGCCAACGGATTTTTATTTTATCTTTGTGTCCGGATAAAGAAATAACAGTCCGTGCGCACTAAAAAACAATTAGCTTATGAAAAACAAAAGACTATTTTTATTATCCGCATTTCTGGTAATAATAGGTACATTAAAAGCTCAGAACCCCATTATTACGGATCAGTTCACTGCCGATCCCACCGCCAAAGTTTTTGAAGGCAAGATGTATGTCTATCCTTCACATGACATTCCGAGCCCTATCGAACGTCTGAAAGAATGGTTCTGTATGGCAGATTACCATGTTTTCTCGTCAGACAATCTGGTTGACTGGACAGACCACGGAGTGATCCTAAGCCAGGAAAATGTACCTTGGGTAGCTCCTGACTCCTATTCCATGTGGGCCCCCGAATGTGTATACAAGAATGGGAAATATTATTTCTACTTCCCATCTACCCCTAAAGGCGAAGGCAAACGCGGTTTCAGCATCGGAGTTGCCATAGCCGACAAGCCTTACGGCCCTTTCACCCCGCAGGCCACTCCCATTGAAGGAGTCAATGGCATCGACCCTTGCGTGCTCATTGATAAAGACGGGCAAGCCTACATATACTGGTCAGGCCGCGGAATGTCAGTAGCAAAACTGAAAGACAATATGCTTGAACTCGCCTCAGAACCCATGCAAATTCAAGGATTACCCGAAGGCTTCAAAGAAGGACCTTTCGCCTTTGAACGCAACGGAAAATATTACTTCACATTCCCCTGGGTAAAGGAAAAAACGGAAGTTCTGGCTTATGCGATGGGAGACAATCCCATGGGTCCCTTTGAGTTCAAGGGTATCATTATGGATGAATCACCAACCGATTGCTGGACCAATCACCACTCATTGGTGGAATACAAAGGCCAGTGGTACCTGTTCTATCACCACAACGATTACTCCCCCGAATTCGATAAAAACAGATCGGCACGGGTCGACTCTTTATTCTTCAACCCGGACGGCACTATCCAAAAAGTAACCCCTACCCTGCGCGGAGTGGGCATAACAGACGCCCGGAAAGAAATTCAACTGGATCGCTACAGCCGGTTAAGCAATCAGGGAGCGGCCATCGATTACCTGAACCAGGCAAACAAATTCGAAGGCTGGAAAACTTTATTGAGCAAAAACGGTGCATGGGTGCAGTACAACCGGGTGAACTTCGGAGAGAGTACCCCCCGGAAAGTGAAAACAAGAGTAACCTCGGACAACGGAGGAACACTGCAAATACGTATAAACGGAACAAATGGTCCGGTTATCTCGGAAATAAAAGTTCCCAAAACCGATAAATGGACAAATATTGAATCCCCGGTTCGTTCCGCTCAGACCGGTATCCACGATTTATACGTGTCTCTAAAAGGAAGCGGTAAAGTTGAAATCGACTGGATCAGTTTTCAATAACTAAATCTCCATGCCGGATATGAAGTATACGAAGATAATAGCACTAATCACAACCCTGCTCTGCTTCCTGCAAGGGCAGGGTTTAGCGCTTGCCCAGGATAATCCAAACCAATACAATTACCTTTATCTTACTATCCGGAACGGATTATGCGACAACTCTATCCGAACCATACACAAAGATCACAACTCATTCATGTGGTTCGGAACCTCCAACGGGCTCGACCGTTACGATGGTTACGAACTGAAACACTACTCCACAGCTCCCAGGCAACCGTATCAGTTTATTGAAAGTAATTACATCAATGACATTGACGAAGACGACAACAACTATTTGTGGGTAGCTTCCGAAGCCGGCATCATGAGCATTGATCTCCTTCACGAAAATCTCAACTTCTATAAGGAATACTCCGGTAAGAACAATAATGTGCTTTACTCTCCCGTTCAGGCCCTGCTTGTCGACGATTTCAATAATCTCTGGGTAGGTAAAAGTGACGGACTGGCCTACATCATTCTGAACGAAGAAAGGCAGATAAAAGACATCCGGATATTGAAGAAAGATGTGGATATCAAAACCATCGTAAAACACGGTAGTGATATCTGGGCGGGAGGCGACAAGTGTTTATTGCATTTCACTCCTTCGGGCAAACAGGATTACAGCAATATCCCCGTAATTACAAACTTAGATACTTCACAGTTAATCTTCAACCGCCTGTTTTCGTATGGTGACTATCTGTGGATCGGCACCCAAAGTGGCTTATACTGCTATAACACCCAGAATCAGTTCTGCATACTCTATCAGCATAATCCCAATAATCCTCACAGCATTTCCTCCAACTTCATCACAGATATTGATAAAAATTCATCAGGCGACATCATTATCGGAACCAGAAACGGAGTGAACATATACCAGCGAAATGACCAATTCGTTACTTTCAGCAGAGGTATACAAGCCCGGTCCCTGAATGATAATATCGTCAACCGGATATTTGTTGATAAGAATGATAATATCTGGGTAGGGACCGACTTCGGCGGAATTAATATCATGGCTCCGCAACGCATAACTTTCAATTATTCACTGCAAGGGTATGAGAAAGGAGTGCCCAACATCATCAGCACGGTGCTCGAAGACAAAGAGGGAAACATCCTGGCAGGAATTGTAGATGGCGGACTTGCCATTAAGAGGAAAGGTGCTGACTCCTTTTCGCTCTTCAAACACAACCCGGAAGATCCGCACTCACTGGCTCACAACAACATCTCGGATATCATTCAGGACCTGCATGGCAATTACTGGATATCAACAATAGGCGGAGGGCTGGATAAACTGGATAAAAACAATCTGTCACATCCCGTATTCGAACATTACAACAGTTTGAATTCCTCCCTAACCTCCGATGACATCCATGACATAGCCCTGGACTCTGCCCGGAATGCACTGTGGATATGCAGCGGCAGCCATATCAATACACTCGATTTCTCTACGGGAGCTATCAATCGGCTAAAGTTCTACACACAGTCCAAGGAACCCGTTCATAACATGAATACAATCTTCATCGACTCACAGTCAAGATTATGGATTGGCGGAAACGGCGTGTACGTCATCGACCTGGAAAATTCCAGGAATACCTACGAATGTATATACTATCAGCACAAACTGGATGATCCCGAAAGCAAAATCAATGAAAAGATCACTTGTATATTCGAAACTAAAAAAGGGGAGATTTATCTGGGTAGCCTCGGAAATGGCATCTACCTGTTGGAAGACAACGGTAACAACGAAAAATATACCTTCAAGAACTATGCCGTACGCTGCGGTCTTTCGGACACCAGCATCTCGAACATTCTGGACGATGAGAACGGGAACTTATGGATCAGTACCCTAAAAGGCATTTACTTCTTCGATATCAATACCAAACGGGCCTTCAAGTTCGACGAAGGAGACGGATTACTGGTACCCCAATTCTATAAAAGATCCGGCTGTAAGACTATCAATCACAATATGTTACTGGGAACTATCGATGGTTTCGTAACATTCAGCCCACTGGTAAACCTGCCCAAGCAAAAGCAACGGACGATAACCCTCACCAGCGTTGTCTGTAACGGCAGCCAGCTGATACCTTATCTGAACAGCGACAATCTGCCCGTAAGTATCTCAACAACCAAGGAACTGCATTTATATCCACCACAGAATTCCTTTGAAATCACATTCAGCTGCCTGGATTATATCGAACAGGAGAAGGTGTTCTACTTCCATCGCATTCATGAACTGGAGGAGCACTGGAACACAGGATTGGTAAAGAGAAACGCCAAGTACACCAACCTGCCTCCGGGAAAATATACGCTGGAAATACGATGCACCAACCACGACAACACCTGGTCTACCGAAGCCACCTGTCTCAGCATTATTGTACATCCCCCATTCTATAAAACAGGATGGTTCTACTCACTTATCGCTATATTGATAGTGTCCATTCTGCTTTATATCATCTATTGGTATAATGCAAGGCAACAACATATCCAGAAACTTCTGAAAGAAAAGATAGAAAGCATGTCCGAGCAGATGGAGGCTATCAACAAAGAGAAGCTATCCTATTTCACCAACCTCGCACATGAGTTTAAGACACCCCTGACCCTGATACAAGGACCGGCAAGCCAGCTTGTCAGGCAAACTACCGATCCCAAAGAAAAAGAGGACTTACAGATTATCAACCGGAACGCTCAATACCTGCTTTCACTGGTCAACCAACTGATTGACTTGCGCAAGATCGATACCCAGAACTTAACGCTCAATTACTCTCAATTCAACTTCAGCAAGTTCCTGAATACAACAATAACCGACTTTTCCAACCTGATGAAAGAACGAAACATCAGCTTTGAAAAGATATACCGCCTGAAGAGTGACCATATCTATTCTGATAAGGAAAACCTGCATAAGATACTGTTCAATCTATTATCCAACGCCATCAAGCATACTCCCGATAAAGGAAAAATCACATTGCATGCCAACCAATTCATCGACAAATCGAACAAACTCATGCAGTTTATCTCCGTCACCAACAGTGGCAGCATAATAGCTCCTGACGAAATAGACAAAATATTCAACCGTTTCTACCGGATACCCGAACAGAACAAATATACAAACTACGGACAGAGCAGTACGGGCATCGGACTCCACATCGTAAAAGAGCTTATCAACCTATTAGACGGAACGATTAAAGTCAAGAGTTCGGAAAAAGAAGGTGTATCTTTCAGATTATATTTCCCCATTACGCTGGCGGACGCAGCGGAGAATGAAATTCATGAGGAATATAAAGAGCCCGTACCCGTTGAAGACAAAATCGAGCCGTTCATTCCTATAGACAGGAGCAAGCCGACTTTGTTATTGGTAGAAGACAATCCCGACATGCGTCATTATATCAAGAATATGCTGAAAGAAAAATACAATATCGCTGAAGCAAACAACGGTGAGCAAGGCTATAAGACAGCCCAGAATATCGTGCCCGATTTTATTGTATCCGATCTAATGATGCCCGTATGCGATGGTTCCGACTTCTGCAAAAGACTGCGCGAGGACAAGCTTTTAAGTCACATTCCTTTCCTGCTTCTCACGGCAAATTCAAGTGAGACTGCCCGGATAGAAAGCTATGAAAACGGAGTAGACGGATATATCACCAAGCCTTTCGAACAATCTGTATTATTAGCCCACATAGACTCCATCTTGAAGAACAGGGATTTGCGTCAGAAGAAATTCGTAGAACAAGACTTGAATCCTATCCTGCTGGAAGTGGGACAGCCCGACCAGCAGTTCATGAACGAAGTTATGAATATTCTGGAAAAGAACTATGCTGATCCTCAATTCGGTGTAAAGGATCTGACAGAAAGGCTGAACATCAGTTATACAGTGATTTATAAGAAATTCGTATCACTCACCGGACTTCCGCCGGTACGTTTCATCCAATTATACAGGCTACAGATTGCCAAGAAAATATTAGAGAGTAGCACCAATAACATCATTGTATCAGAAATAGCCTACCGGGTGGGATTTAATGACCCCAAGTACTTCACCCGTTGCTTTGTGAAACAATATAAGCAAACGCCCAGTTCATTCTTCAAGTAGCACGACCTTAGAATCAGGTCTGTTTACAGCACATTGCGGAAGGTTTCTATTTTATAACTATCAGATCGCCTTCCGCAAACCCAACTGTTATATGTTTCACTTGAAAAAGACTTATTACTTTCAGTTCTTTCTTTAACTCTCTCAGAACTTCCACCAGGCCGTTCAGTACTTCCTCCCACGGGATTTCGCTGGAAAGTTGCAAAGCATCACAGTTCCTTTCTCTCGGATCGAAATCTTCTTCACAAGCCCAGTCATCATTTTCCGCGTCATATTGTTTAGAGCCTGTCAGTTCGAGTGTATAGCAGCTCTGCCCATTTTCTTCGACAGCTTCCCACAAGTTGAAGTTCAATGCAATGATGTCATTAGGCAGGGTTTCGTATTCAGCAATGAACAAAAGCCACTGTTTTACAATGGCTTTTACTTTCTGTTTATCAAATACCTCCATAGGGGTACAGCAAGTCTGAAAGTCCGGTTTACTTTCATCGTTCCCCAATATGGAGAATAGTTTTTTCAAAATATTACTCATTCTTAATCAATTCAAAAGTGTAGCTTCCTAACTCAATGACATCATTAATATGATATGACTACAAAGATAATGACAAATTATAAATAAATAGTATCTTTGTTACCATACCATATTAATAACCTTTTAGTTGAGGAAAATGTTTTGCATGGCATGATTAAACATCAAATAAAGCAACCCGGACATATTCAGATAGAAGACGTTATCTCTTTTTCTTCCAGATATAAATATGTGCTCCTACCGTTGCATATAGGCGGGTGGCATCCATCTTGCCGGTATATGTCTCATCAATTGCTGCCTGCAGCCCAGTATTGTCAACTTTTAGTTTCCCAATTTCGCCTCCTATTAAACCGAGATCTACGCTCATACCTACTACCGAACTCAAACGATATTCAAGACCCACTGTGAAATTTCCACCTAAAGCATTGGCTGTACCACTGAGTTCCCCCAATCCGCTTCCTTTCACTGTCTCTTTATAGCGCAGCCACCCCCAACCGATTGCGCCATAAATGGTTAGTTTCTCTCCTAAAATCCATCGACCGGTAAATTGAGGGGCAATATACAATAGCCGCCCTATATCATCCATAACCATACCACGTACACCATCATAGAAAGCAACTGATTGCTTGGAACGAAATTGCTGTACAAGTACTCCCCATCCCCAACGATTGTAGTAACGAGACATTCCTACTCTCCAATCAAGTCCCGTAACGTAATTAGAAGCAGCCAGTCCCTCAACCTTTTCTACCGATGGAATATATCCTATGCCTGCACCTGCAAAAACGTAACCGATAGGTTGTTTATTCCAGTCCGTGCCCTTACGTGTTTGTGAGATAACCTCCTGTTTGGATTGTACCAGACCCTCGTTTATCTCCTGAGCATGAAGAGAGAATGCTCCCAAGATGCTGATTGCTAATAGAATGATTTGTTTTTTCATATTTTATGTATTAGTTTAATGTTTCAGTTCTCACCTTCAGGGGGATAAACTACTGTCCAGTTCATCTGTTCCAAATCTTCCAATTTGAGTTGGTAACGATATAAAGCAGGAACATACTTCTGAATAGTGTCACAAGGAGCAGAACGATACTCATGGAACTTCTCTGCGTCCAATACCAAGTACTGTATATACGGAAGGAATCCAAGGTCTGACTCCCATCCGTATTTGCTTTCATAGAGATATGAACTATTAGCTAAAATGCCTTGTGTCGGAATTCTACATTCATACAAAGTGTCAGCATTTGTTATAGTAGCACACCACAATTGTTGACAAATTATTTCTTTATCAGATTTATTTACCAACGTTATATAACGCTGAATCGGCTGTTTTGGGCATGCGCATAGAAGAATGCATGCACATAACAATACTATTATCCTCATTCGTCTCATATTTATCTTACTCGATGATTATTATAATAAATTCCATCAACACTCATCACAGTTGCGTTCAGAAAAGCCTACTCGCTATAAGGAGGCCACATTTTTATATTACGCATAGCGGGAGTGGGAGGATAATAGATATCATGTTTTAAAAGTTCCATATCTTTTAGCGTCAAATCATATCGTTGTAAGATATTATAGTTACGACTTATTTCCTCCCAAGAATATTTTGCAAGCGTATCAGCATCAAAAATAAATATGCGTATCGTATCATTAGACATTCTAAAAATCTCTTCTGCAGTAATTGAACCAGGTACTATAAATAAATTTACTGATTTCTTTTCCACGGTTGTAAATCCATAATTATATTGGGATGTAGCATCATAGTCTTGATAGGCAGGTACTAAAATATCTTGGATACCCAGATACCACATGTTTAAACACACATCTATTTCTCTATCCGATTGATTATACACCTCGAAGCCAAATTCATGCGTATTTGGGTCGCAGGAAGAACATCCTAACAATATTAGTAGTAGTTTGCTTATCAGTTTCATATTTCCATCTTTTTTGTTCAAGAATTTACTATATTTCGTATACAAATTTAGAATGATAGTGATAAAATCTCTTATTCTAAACCATACTGAAAATAAATAATACTCACTCTTCAGGGGGATATACGATTGTCCAATTCAAACTATCAAGCTGTGCAAGAGTGTACTCATACCTTTTTGCTACAAGATAATCTTCACGGATCTTCTCCCAAGGAACAGAGTCAACGACAGCCATGTCAAAAAGAAAGATTGTCATGACACCTGTAGTATATGGCTGTTTCATTTCATACCTCCAACTAGTTTGCTTTCTACGAACCGAATGGGGGGCTATAGCGAATTTTTTAATTCTATCATCAAAAACATTACTCTTAACCTGTATTGTAGTATCAGGATAATAATTATCTCTACAATAATCCAGCAATGTCTTATCCGAGTTATTTATAAATATAACAGTTGAATCGAATGGTATATCTCTGTCTGGACATCCCCATAAAATAAAAGGGATTAAAGCAATTAGTGAAAATTTTAAAAACTTCATATCTTCTATTTATTTAATTAGTTGACCTGCATTTTTAGAAAAAGAATATGTCTTGCCAACCATTCCATTTAGGCTTGGTAGGATGAGGTTCTTTATAAGAACGTCCTCTTGGATGATTATACGCAGGACTACCTCCATTTTTGAACACATCCACATTAAAAATATCATCATACTCATAAGGGTTCTCCCCTTGATTTACATACTCCTGATACGCCTCTGCCCCCGTACCATATTTCTTGTCGAAATATTTTGCCGCCAATTTGCTAGCATGAGTTTCGTACCATCGATTACCATGGTTATTCTTATCAAATGTCGAACTTAAAAGACTTGGCTTAGCTACAACAAACAGATATGCAGGCCCAAGTTTTTTACTTTGCAAATAATGTCCATACTCATGTACAAACAAATGGTCTCTAAAATCAGGTTTGAAGCCCGGAGGGCCCAATATGTAATTACTTAATGTCATTCCCCCCACATCTATTTTAGAATCAATCACTACCGCACCATCAAAGTAGTTCACTTCATTAACGAGATAACAAGTATTCAGAACTTGGTTTACCAAATTACCCAAACCTGTTTGCGCTAATTGCCATGTAAGTCTTGACACCACATCCCAGAAACCTCCCTTAAACAAACCAAGATCAAGTTTAAAGGCATTAATTGTGGAACGCCAATTCTCTTTTTTAGTCCATGCGTTAATGCCTTTCGACCAGGACTTTATGAAAGTATTTACAAATAAATCTTTCACAAAATTGAAAATACCAAAAATGAACTCTCCATTGGGGTCATTATATTTTAACGGATTATTCAAACAATAAGAATATCTGTTATAATTCTGGCTCGAATACGGTTCCTGCAACTGCGGATCAGGAGATAGAAATCTACCAATAACCGGATCATAAAGCCTTGCATTCATATTAATTAAACCAAAAGCTGTCAGATGCTCATGCCCGGTATAACCTCTGCCCAAGAATAACGTAGGTTCCGCACCAACCGCATATAAAGTTTGGTTAGCAGGATTCCTCAACCTCCCCCATGCATCATAACTTAGCTCCTGCTTCAACCCACCTGAAGAATTAACGGTATGAGTTATACTGCCCAGATAATCCCTGCACAGATAATAAACAACCCAAGCCCCTGAACCTTCTTTCACATACACTGCCGCCGCTGAATACGCATCGCCGCCAAGGTACAGAATTTCCTTTGAACCCGCAACTCCTGTCTCGAATTCATATTGATTTCCCCAATAATATCTATTGAGTTGGACCTGATTGTTCTTCTTCAGATTCATTTTGACTCTATTGCCTTCCCCATTATATGTAAATGTTGCTACATAACCATTTTCAGTAATAGTCTCCGGTCTTCTTAAAACATTATAAATAATCTGTTGTTCCCGAAGTGGAACTTCCGTGCCGTAAGGAGTAATCAATGCTATAGCATAAGGTTTTTCGGCATTGTAAGTAAAAGTTCCTACATTAGATATATTGGTTATATTTCCATTGTTACTGTAAGTAGCCGTTTTTCCGGCAAAACTTGTCAATCTGTTCAGATTGTCATAACCAAAGTTTTCCTGAATGTTCCTTACATTGTCTTTTCTCCAGTTCAGATTACCTGTCTTGGCATTAAAGTTATATCCGGAATTCTGAATAACTGTAGAACCATTTTTAACTACTCTACCTGTTGGAGCCCCGTTCGCGTCATAAGAATAGGTGCGGGTTAAAATTCCTGTGTTTACACCGGTCGTCAATCCTAACGCATTTTCAGAAGTTAACTTCCAGATAGATGTCGAGTTATTAAGTTTCACTTCTGAAAGATTACCATAAGAATATGTATAGTTTTCAGTCACAATATTACCGATATTGGAGGCATACGTCAGATCCGATATACACCCATTGGTGTGAGTAAATGTTTTTTTGAGCCACTTTCCATCCACATTCGTTTCCTTCAGAGTATTTAGCCTCATCAGAGCATCATAAGTATAGGCTTTGGACGTCCCGTTTGAACTTACCTCAGATTCTATGAGGTTGTCAGCATTATAGCCGTAGTTTATTGTCTGCCCGGCAACCTCCTTTTTAATCAGGCGATGGAAATTATCATAAGTTTTCTTCGTGACATTTCCATTGGCGTCAGTTTCCTGGGCAACATTTCCCATAGTGTCATAAGCATATCGGATAATGCCCAAACTCGGATCGTTCATTGTAGTTTGTCTTCCAAAATCATCATACCCGAATGTAGTTGTAATCTGCCCCGGAGCAACTACGCTAATCATTTGCCCGTCCGGTCTATAATTATAAGTAGTAGTACCTGCGGGATCGGTAACTGATATTATATCTCCGGAAGCATTATATTTCTCTGTTTTTGATACGCCGTCCACCACTGAGGTAATACTCGTATTGGAATACGAAAATGTGTCTTCCTTGCCCGAAGCATATTTCAATGATACAACCCTGTCATAAGCATCATAAGTATATACGTTCCATTGTGCGGGCGTACTCCCTTTAAATGGCATGGAAACTTTAGCCAAACTTCCTTTCTCATCATATACATTATCTGTATAAACATAATTCCCATCAAAACGTTGTTTTCCTGTTCTTACTTCCCTACCCCAAGCGTCGTAATAAGTTTGAGATGCCGGAGAACCTGTAACGGAAACAGTGGAAAGCCATAAAGCTGAAGCCGGAGAAGTAGCCCATGAAAACGAAGTCGTTTCTATGACACCATCAGGTTTGACACTCTTAACTTTTCTGCCAAAATCATCATAGTTGAAGCTGGTTTCCTGGTTCTTATGATTTTTCATGGAGGACAGTTGCCCTTTTGAATTGTATGTATATGTTTCAATCAATCCCAAAGGATCTATTTTCTTTATTACTCTCCCATAAGAATCATATTCATACTTTGTAATTAGATTGGTAGTCGACGCATATTCTCTTAAAGACTCTTGGGATACCAACCCATCTTGATATGAATAGCTGACTTGAGAAATCGCTTTATTATTTGCATAGTGTACTTTTACAACCGGAAGCTGATTAGAATATACAGGTATATACTTCCTGTCAACCCATGTTGAGCCATCTCTTGTTTTTGTGGTTACTTGATCGTACAGAAAACCTATCCTGTAAGTAGAAGCATCATTTGTGTTATGGTAAGAGTTGTTGGTTGTTACTATAAGGCCGTCACTGTAAGTAACCGTCTCTTGGGTCACATTACCATAAGTATCATAAATGTAATTAGAACTAACAGTTGTGTTCTTTAATTTATCCTTTTCTGTTTTATTGCTCAATGCTATCTTGGCTACCTTATTTGAGGCAATAGATACAGTATAATAATAAGAAGCTTCAGACATAGGATTAACTAACTGGGTTATAACTCCAAACTTCATTGGATCAAAAGTCAGTTCAACCTGAGTCCCTTTCATATTATCATGCATTGTAATTTTCCTGAATCCTCTGAATCCTAATCCTTGGCGATGTGTAACGGCATCATTGTAATAGTATGATTTAGAAGACAAATACGTATTGCCATAAAAAGAATATGTATTGCTGACAACATTGATGTCCATATATAATTTATTGTATGGGAAAGTTGTACTATAACCAGATGTCGTCCAATACATATTGCCATTAGTAAGATTTTCATAATCAAATTTCTCAATTACCCCATAACTGTTAATCATGCCGGTCAGCATTCTTCCCCGGGCATCATTACGTGTAAAGGAGATTGGAGTGACAGTGGCATCTTTAATACTTAGCAATTGGCTGGTCCTACAACTATAACCATCTCCTATAGTTCCTGTTATAAAATGAGAATCAGAATCTACAGTCACTTTTGCAGATTCGGCCACAGTATTCAGTTTACCGTTCTGGTTCAGATGTACACTGATTTGAGTTCCGGATTTTACAGCTAAATCGGGAAGTTTATCACCATTCAGATCATGAAACAGAAACTGATAATTGGTATCGGAATTAGATAAAAACTCAAATGTGCTGCTTACAAATCCACTACCGGTTGCCAATAAAGCAGTCCAGGTTTTATATGTACTATTATAGTGAGTTACCGGATAAGAAATGGGTCTGATACACGGAGTGGTAAATTCAAAAGCCTTATCGATATCAACCTTACCACCATTATTAGGGAGGAAGGGATCCCTTATTATCGGATCATCAATAATCTCACCTCTACAGCCACTACATTCACCACAAGGGCGTTTTTTCATTTCAATCCAGTAATCATTCTTCTTCGGACCTAAAAGAAAATCGGTGAGCCCATCACCGTTAATATCTTCAACCAACAATTCTCTTTTGGAAGCACCCGATATATCTGTGCTCTTAATGCCGCTTGTATATGCAATCTGCACAAAAGCACCTCCCTGATATGAGTAAATATAAGTTCCAATTCCGTTTATGAGGCAAATGTCCGTTCTCCCGTCCCCGTTATAGTCGACAGCAAAAAGCGCATCTTTAAAATAATCAAATAAGAATGGAGTTTGATCATATATCTTAGTCCTCAATTCCAGATTAAACATAGTGGTTCTTGACCATGTCCTGGTTTCCCCCTTCGGAAGTTTGTTACCCGAAACGGCAACCAATTCCATCTTCCCATCTCCATTGAAATCTCCGGTAATGAATAATCTGGGAACAGCACTTTGCCTGCTGCCTTCTGCAAATGTTCCTTCTAATAAGAAGGATGCATTCCGGGCTGTCATATTCTTATCATAGGTAGTAATATCTACTTTGGCGCTGTTCTGATCATGCAACCAATAATTAATTCTAACCAGTTCATCATTTCCATCGCCATCTATATCAACAGGATATAATTTCTGGAATCCATTACCTGCCTGAATCTTTACCGGTGAACAGAGGTAATCTCCGAGATTCTTATAAACCAACAGATTCTGTGCAGGATCATATTTACTTCCATACTGGTAATTTCCTTTTTTATCATAAGCGGTTATACCATAAGATTCAAAATTAGGATAGGCAACGAGTCCCTCACTCCGGGTAAGAGAATTAAACTTACCCTTATGCAGGATAAGATCAGGAGCCTTACTGTTAGCAAAATAAGTTTCAAGAAAAGCCGTGCTTGTCTGGAAACGACTTTCGTCAGACCCACCTCCATAATAGAACATCAGCGGATTAACTTCTTTGGCATTCGATTTAAGACTGATTTTAGACAAGAAACTATATATACTTGTGTCATAACTCAGCGTATAAGTACTAAGAAGCATTGATGATTGATAATATGTATCTATCTTCGACAATAACTTACTATCCTTCATCAGCCGCCCCGCTATATAAGAAGATTGAACATCGCTTCTTGTCTGATAGGTAAACTTTACAGCACCATATTGAGTAGAATTGCTGCCATATTTGATCTCGGTGACATAATAGACGTTATTATCCAACAGATAAGTAAAATCAATATACCCTCCGAATGCATCTACACTTTTAGTAATCGGGTAAGTAATTTGTGCCGATGTATTGGTGGGATATCCAAGAGTTACTTTCTTTCCATCCGGATACCAAACATCAAAATAGTATTTTCCTGATGGTGCATAAAATGTAACTTTCACATTGCCGTGCTCTGTCTGATAATCGATTTGAGAAGACGTTTCTGATATCTTAATAAGCCGACTCCCATCTAATGAATAGGCAGAATTCTTATCTAAACTAGCCGGTTTTGCATTGCTTCCATCATAATAATAGTTTGAATTACAAATAGATATATAGGATAATCCCCCTATACACCACCCGTATCCGGCAATACTATTCCCCATCAGACTATTATAAGATAAGGCAAGAGCGGGTTGGTGTCCGTTTTTCCCTCCATATATTTCAATAGGTACACTGTATGTGAGTGAGCCATTTTCTATTCTCGATTGAATAGGTATTTCACCTACTGCTTTTGCCCGGTCTATCTCTACCGTGCTTGGCAATTCGGGCAGGGATGGAGGCGCCGGCAAAAGAGGATCTAACGGTTCTAACGGTTCAAACGGATCTAATGGTTTCAACGGGGGCTTCAAGAGAGGGGCGTCTAACGAAAGAACTTCACTTCGGACGGCACTGTCTTCCGACGACAACTCATTGACTTCTGTCACGATTTTATACAGTCCGTCTTCATCAGCTTCTTGCATGAATTCATCTTTTAATGGATCTATAACAAGAGAATCCCGGCCTACTGAGATTTGGGCATATCCTGATAAGGTACATAACAGTACCAAGATAAAAAATATTCTTCTCTTCATAATAGCGTATTAGCTTTAGGTTATTCTTTAATTATTTTCCAACTACTGGTATTACCATTATAGACTATCTGCATGATATACATCCCCGGAGTTCGATCAGATATATCTACCGCATTGGACTGAGATATACTGCCCCATTGTTGCAGCAATGTCCCGGTAAGATCATAGAGAGATATTCGGGCATTCTCAAACTTCTCAACTCCTGAAATATCAACTTTGAGCATACCACGGGTAGGGTTGGGATAAATTGTCACCTTAGTTTCCGAAAGTTTTTCTTCATATATGGAAGGCTCTACTTCATCATCGCTCAAGACTCCCCTTGTCTGAACCACAATTTCCTTTTGACGAGTCAACCGATTACCGGCGCTGTCATAGGTATATTTGATTTTGTTTTGGGCGTATGCATCAGCAGCAGCCCACATAGATAAAACCACGAATAGCAGAAATATGGCAACTATCCGTTTAGATGTTTGAATTCTTAAAAGTAGAAATGTTGTTTTCATGTGATATAAGATTTTATTGACGCTTCAAATAACCACAACTTTCACATAAAAACAAAATATTATATGGTAACAGTGGTAACAAACCTACTTCAGCAAGAAAAGTTGTTTTTCATCTTACAGCTCTTCAGCTCTCCTCAACTGCCCTGTTCATCGGCCTTTCGGCTGAAAGTATCTCCTGAAAGGAAAGATTCTTTGCTTTCAGCTTTCAGCCAATACTTCTTTAGTGAAACAAGGGTCAAGTTGACAAGGAGAATAGTCACATCTCCCGTCACATATTCAAAAACATCCCCTACTATAAATGTCCCGGCCATACATTTCTTTTTATATAGTCTGTACATCTGAGGATATTTCAATTTAAATTGTAATGCAATTCCTTTTCCCATAGCACCTGCACAATTACAACCATGCGCATAGCACTTAATTCCATCAATAGTGAAAATATTTCCTTCATTCACGTATCTTATCATATAGTTGTTCGTTTTTAATAAATGATAGCGACCATACTTTGTTAAATTCCTCTTCCGAAATATAATCAGATTCCTCAAGAGTTAAATCATCCAACCCTTTATCATATAACATATATTCTCCTTGAACAGGGTTTCATCTGTTAAACAAATAGTTTGTTGTGGAAACACCTCTATTTATCTAACAGCTAGTTTGTTATGAAAATGAAGATAAGAAAGTTTTCTTCATATATGGAAAGGTCCTCTTCGTCATTCAAGGCTCCTCTTGTCTGAACTACAATTTCCTTTTGGCGAGATAACCGATTACCGGCATTGTCGTAGGTATATTTGATACGCTGCGCACAAATATCCAGACCTGCCCACATAGATAAAACTACAGATAGCAGAAATATAAGCGCCGCCCGTTTAGATATCCGTTTACCCTTTTTCATAATGCGTAATGTCTATTCGATACTGAACTCTCCTGATAACAAGGTTTCTCCGAAAGAAATTTCTAATAAGTATTTTCCATTTTCCACTCCAGACATATTCACAAATATATCGGTCGGAGTAAAGTACAATTCAGATTGGATAGTTTCACCTGTCAGAATACTTTTTACAGAAACTGTGACGTCAGTATATATGCAATCTAAATTAATAGATAAAGCAGCAGCATCAGGATTAAAATAGGCAAAGACATCCAAAGGTTCTAAAGAACGTGTTCCGGGCTGCTGCTGTCCCTTACCTTTAAGAGATTTTTTTAAATTAATCTGTTTGACAGATACCATTTGCTCTGCACAAATATTTAGAGAGAACAAAGCGAACAAGAGCGAAAGTAGAAATGTTGTTTTCATGTAGTATAAGATTAAATTATTTGACTCTTCAAATAAGCACAACTTTCCTCTAAAAACAAAATATTACGTGGTAACAATGGTAACAGAGAAGTCTAAGTATATAACAGTCAATATATAAATCACACATTATCAGACATAAATACTTTTTCAAAAAGTTCCTTATCCATTTTATTCTTAATCCTGTTTTTCCGTGTTTTTATTGCATCAGAAGTAGTATTCATTACGTCCATAATAATTTCTTTCGGGCAATGAAGTATCACTAATATGCAATATAACAAATCATCCATAGTCAAAGAAGAACAACAAGCATTCAAATCCTCCATGATATCTACAAATGTTCTTCTAATATCATTAAGAATCAACACCCTATGATTATGGATAATACTAATGCGCTCTTTGGGTTTTGCTTTCATTAATTCTGTTAGTTTCTTACTCCCTTCAGTTGATCTAAATAAAGAAATACAAATATCAATCCTTAACTCTTTCAATTCATGCAACTTGCTATTTTCTTCTTCACAGATATCTTTTCCATATAACAATATTTCCGCACGATTATCCATCAATTGTTTCTGTAAAGCAATATATTTGTTCTTCCTGCATCTATCCCTCCACATAAATATAAGGCTTAGTACTAAAATAAAAAATAAGGATAGTATAATCAAAAGATTCATAGTCCTTCTATGTTCTGTAGAAAGCTTATACTTATGTAATTCCAATAAATGTTTGTCCATTAATTCATTAATTTCCGCACGGTCATTCATGCTCTGAATCGAATCATAATAAACAATGAAAGAATCAACATTTAAAATTGCATCTTTCCAATTGGAAAGTTCTTTATTTGCTTGATATATACTATAATAATTTGAAGTTTTTGTGTATATATTAGAAGAGTTCTTCCCTAAATTCCAATAATAAAAGGCTGAGTCTTTCTTACCCAGATTATACAAAATATCACCTTTCAAAGAATAGGCAGAGGTTGAGCTTTCTATATCTAACAAATAAGGTATGGCTCTTGAAATACAATCATTGGCCTGTCCATACTCTCCCTGCTCATTATAAACTCCAGATAAATTCTTATATATGACGCCCAGTAACACCGGATAATCCAATAAAAGCACCATTTCCAGTGCCTGTTGATAATAAATTAATGCACTATCAAATTGAAGTTCAAGCAAAAAAGTACCACCAATGCCACTCAGATTGTGAAATGCACGTAAAGTATCATGATTGTTCACATTTATAGCATAAGCCTGCCTATACATGTTTCTTGCTGTTTCTTCCATATTTTGGTCTGTATAGCAATCTCCCAAATCGTTATATACCATCGATAAAAACGCGGAGTCACCTCCTTGCGGCATAGTCCTCAATGACTTCAAATATAGATTTATGGCAGTAGATATGTCTTCTTGCTCCCGATGCACACACCCGCTATAAAAATAAGATTTTGCCAATTGTTCTCTATCGCTGTTCTTTTCAAAATAATCCACAGCTACCTGTATTAAAGAATCATTCTCCAGCGACACATAATTCTTATACTTCGCCTGCGTAAGCAGCAAGGCATACCATGCCCTATCTGTTTTCCCCATCTTCTGCGGTGCAGGTATAGCTTCCAGCAATTGCAGCGAACTGTCAGGATGCGACTGCATCAACGAATCAGCCAATAACAGAATAGAACTGACTGCATGAGAACCTCTTCTACATGCCCCCAGCAGAATAGTAAATGATATGAAGAACAGGAAAGCAGGTAACAGTTTTTTCATGCTATTTTAGACTTCTCGTTTCAATACAACAAAGATAGTAACAAATCATGGAAAAAGCCAATGAGAAAGTAAACTGTTGAAACATAAATAGTAGCCCATTATCATTTTGACACTTTGCATTTCTAATTGTCTGAGAATGCATTATTCCCGAACAACTGACCATGGAGGTAAAAAGAAACAAACGAAATTCAGCAAGCCACAGATTATTAATAATATATCGAAATACTTACACTTCTTTTAGAGTAAAACACTACCCTAAAAACACAAATATAAGGAGAATTGCCGGCACAAATAAGTGCATTACCCATAAGTAGTAACCCTTTTGACCGTAAGTAGTAATGATATCACCTATAAGTAGTAACCTTATGGTCCATAAGTAGTAACCCTTTTCTGCATAAGAAGCCCGGAAACATGTAAGAATATGCAAGAATAACGAATTTACATTCCTTATTTATTCACAGGATATCCTATAATGTAAGATTGACAAATGGACATAATCACATAAAACGAAGAAATAGCATCAATTTGATTAAGATATCAATAAATAAAAATCAATTTATCATTTCACCCTACAACCATTCTGTCCCCCTTAAAAACAACCAAAGGAAAAGATTCGTTTGCTGACAACAAATGAAATCATTTGCCAATAAACTATGAAATCATATGTTAGTGAGGCAGAAGCTCACTATTCCCAGAATTTCTCCGGGTCTGTAGTACAAATACTATTTTCAAACAACCACTGAGTATTGCCACTCTGTACACGATAGCCTACAGGAATAAGAGCAATTCTCCGGTCACCCGGCAAGAGATCACCCGTTTCATCATCTATGCAGCTCATCTCATGCCTACTATACCAATAACTATTCTTAGCCATATATTGGTCGTAGTATTGCCCTTCATTCTTCTCTCCATTAATCAGATAAGGTTCACCGGCAATCAGTTTATCCCTCAATTCACGAAGCGACAGGGGAACACCTTCCATATCCGTCACCACCTGATCTTGATCCGAATCTATCATCGCCCATTTCCCCAGTTCAGGCACAAACACCTCATTGACCACATGACAGTCCTGATCCTCCACATCTTCCGGCAAACAGGTAATATACCGGGCTTTAATACCAGCCGACATCAACATATCCCGCATCAGAATGGAATGTAAACGACAGTTCAAATGATAACTGCTTGTATCGGCAAAAGCCCATAAATCGATGGCATTCTTTCGTTCCGGCATCCGCGGCAAGTTGCCGTGAGGCAAACGGTCGGAAACAAAACGCTGGATTTTAAGCGCTTTCTGATAGGTATCTTCCGTACCCTCAAAAAGCGTATCCAACCGGAAATGGGATTCAACCTTCGTCAGGCGGTCATCATCCATACAATAAACCGGACGCAAACGCAATGTATCTGCGGCATATCTACTCTCTTGAAGCAATCCAACATAAAACTCCTTTTGCTCCTTCTGCAAATAAGAAACAACCTCTTCGCGGAAGAAAAACCGAATGAAAAGAAAAGATAATAACAATAGCACCAGCAACGAAGCTACACTGATTCCAATAATTTTAAATGACTTTTTCATAAGATACAAGATGTTTGCGTTCAATGCACAAATATACGAAAATAAAACAAAGGCTGCCACTTCAGCACCGAAATCCCGGTGCAAAAGGGCAGCCTTCTATATAAATAGCTTGTAAAGCTACGCTGATTACAAAACCAGAGAAAGATTACAGACCGAAAGCGGCTTTCACCTTGTCCACGTAATCCAGTTTCTCCCAAGTGAAGAGTTCCACCTCTACATCCTTATTACCTTCGTAACGAGACTTGAAGTGCTTGGTAACAACCTGTGGCTCACGACCCAGATGGCCATAAGCGGCAGTCTCCTGATAAATCGGATTACGAAGCTTCAGGCGATCTTCAATAGCCTTCGGACGAAGATCAAAAAGTTCATCTATCTTCTTCGCAATCTCACCATCGCTCATGTTTACATGGCCGCGACCATAAGTATTGACATAGATATTGATGGGACGAGCCACACCAATAGCATAAGACACCTGCACCAGCATTTCGTCAGCCACACCGGCTGCCACCAGGTTCTTGGCAATATGGCGGGCTGCATAAGCGGCACTACGGTCTACCTTACTAGGGTCCTTACCGGAGAAAGCGCCACCACCGTGAGCACCTTTACCACCGTAGGTATCTACGATAATCTTGCGTCCCGTCAGACCGGTATCTCCGTGAGGTCCGCCGATAACGAACTTTCCGGTAGGATTAACATGATAGGTGATATGGTCATTGAACAATGCAAGTACTTTCTCTGCATGAATAGAAGCAATGACACGTGGCATCAGGATATTGATGACATCCTGACGGATAGTGGCAAGCATTTCTTCATCCGCTTTCAGCTGGGCAGCTTCGCTGTCGTCGGCAGGCTGGATGAAATCATCATGCTGGGTAGAAACTACAATTGTATCGATGCGGACAGGCGTACCGTTATCATCGTATTCAATAGTTACCTGACTCTTGGCGTCCGGACGGAGATAAGTCATCTCTTTACCTTCGCGACGGATGTCGGCCAGCACTTGCAAGATGCGATGTGCCAGGTCGAGCGAAAGAGGCATGTAGTTTTCTGTTTCGTTAGTAGCATAGCCGAACATCATGCCTTGGTCGCCTGCACCCTGTTCCATAGGGTCCTGACGTTCTACACCACGGTTAATGTCGGGGCTTTGCTCATGAATGGCGGACAATACACCGCACGAGTTACTTTCGAACATGTACTCGCCTTTGGTATAGCCGATTTTCTGAATTACTTCGCGCGCAATGAGTTGCAGATCAACGTACGCTTTGGTTTTCACTTCTCCAGCCAGTACCACCTGTCCGGTAGTTACCAGAGTTTCGCAAGCTACTTTCGAACTGGGGTCGTAAGCCAACAGTTTGTCAAGCACAGCGTCCGATATTTGATCGGCCACTTTGTCGGGGTGTCCTTCTGACACCGATTCGGATGTGAATAAATATCCCATACTTCTAAATTAAAGAATGAATAATTAAAGAATGAAAAGCGGGGATCTGGTGGTGAGTAGACATGCATATCCCGATGCTCGGAGCATCGTCAGAAAAGGATGTGTTTTAGCATTTTTTTCTGTGGTTGCAAGCTACTCAAATCTTTCCACATTTCATTTTCGGGTGCAAAGATAAAGGTTTTCTTATGAAATAGCATATAAACAGGAAAGCATTAACATTATATTAGCAAAAGAAGTGTACCGATATCCCATCGGCACACTTCCCATTTAGTAGTTTCAATATTGTTAACTTTAAAACTGTGCTTTATTTCAATAAGTTCCGGTAGTAACTCTCCACATCGCTCCATTTATAGAAAGGAAACTGGTCGGTCTGTACCGGAATATGTACTTCATGCTCATTATGCAGAATCTTAACCAGAATATCATCCGCACTTCCTTTTTCATTCCGGAAGAAGGCAATCTGCACATTAGCCGCCATAGGGACTACCTTAAAGTCACTCCACACTTTATACACCTCGTAAGGATCATCTACGGCAACGTTACAATTCTCTATCTGCATCAATGCCACCAAAGGAATCACATTGCCATCATGCCCGAAGCGAAGGGTAGCAGCTATGCCACCTTTCTGAATAGCCTCATCGGCGCTATCCAGAATATTCCGTAACAATGATTTCGCATTGGCTACAACAATCCCTTTCCCGTCGGCATGATTTGCATTGCCCACATAGAAACGATAATTGATGCACTGCCACAAATCAAACAGCTCCTGGGGCTGAAACAGATCATAGAAGGAAACCTTCGTCTCTGCATTCTGCATATCACTCGCCACCCAGTACATACCCCACATCACTTCCTTCGGATTCACTTTCTTCAGTATGAAACGCTTGTCCTTAAATAAAGAAGCAATCAACCGGTCGGGATTGGTGTGAACATCTTCAAACTTTCTGTATTCTTCAGCCCACGGACCGTCAGTGGAAGAAGTAAAGCGATTGGATTCATCCGTATGGTAATTCAAGTAGTCCATATACTTATGGCTGGCTTCATAAGAAATGCGCAGATTGGGATTCAGTTCCTTCAAACGATCACCAAAAGCCACCATACTCATCGCACAACGCAGCACAACCGTAGAACGGGCAGAAATGGAAGGATTGCCCTTAAAGGCTTCGGGAAATGCGGCATACATTCTTTCTGCAATTCCACGATGCTGACGGATACCTAATGGGGTCAGATCACCTCCATGGCCTTCCGCTTCTTCCCACACCTTCAGCAAACGCTGCCGGGTATCTTCTCCCAAGTCGGAAAGTGCACCCTCACGATGTGCTTCTTCAAAAAGGTCGACCAACCATTTATAATCACGGTCGCCAATCAGATAACGGGAACCATGCCGTCCATAGTGGCTTACGTAGAATGGTTTATATCCTTTGGGAGCCCGGGTTTGCGGTGCAAAATCAAGTGGATAGGCCCAATAGACTCCACCCGTTTTCTCAATAGTAGAAAACATTTCTTCTTTGGATGTCTGCGCTCCAAGAGGAACACAGCACATCCACATCATACCACATAACAGTAATTGTTTCAGTCTCATTCTATTCTTCATTTATTGTTTATAACCGTCATTCTGATTCAACGCCGGGTTGTTGGTCAATTCGCTTTCCGGTATCGGGAACAGTTGATACTTGTCGTCCACATCTCCTCCCAGACGGATACCGTTCTTCCAGTCCCAGTTATTGCCTTTCGTATATTTACCGAAACGGATCAGGTCAGTGCGCCTGGTCAGCTCGGATGCCAGTTCTTTCTGACGCTCGCTCAGGATAAAGTTCAAAGAAAGTTCATTGAGGCCGATTTCTCCTGAAACATCCGAACGGACACCGCTCTTCGCATATTTACCGGACATATACGCTCTGGACCGGACTTCATTGACGTAGCCTAATGCTTCCGTTTCCGTACCATTTGCGCCACGCAAGATAGCTTCGGCAGCCATCAGATAGGCATCGGCGGTACGGAACAACGGGAAATCAATAGAGGTATAAGCATCACCCGAAGCACAGAGCTGATCATCCTTGGTTACATTTCTCCATTTGATATAGCCATAACCACAGGTAAAGGTGCTGGTCATATTCAGTTCCGAGTCCCAGGTTTCCTTCACCTGATTCGGAAGGGCGGTCATAAACTGGGCACGTTTATCTTTCTTTCCGTTACCCCAGGTATCATTGACATCAAACACCACATCATCCGCATCAAAGGCGTCTACCAATGTCATCTTGGCACGAACATTACCCCAACCTCGCGAACCGACTCCTGTCTTATACAATTCGTCCATCGGACCATTCACGAAAGCTTTTACGTAGAAGTTTGTTCCGGCTGAACTTTGGGCACGCTGTCCGTCCTGCACCAACCCCCAGATGATCTCCTTGCAGGTTTTGTTATCCGCCAGGAAGATTTCACGATAGTCGGAAGCCAGCGGATAGTGTCCGTCTGTAACTACCTTCTTCGCATACGTATATGCCTCCTGGTATTTATTTTCATGAATCCAGGACTCGGCATTCAGATACATACGTGCCAGCAGGAACCAGTCGGCTACACGGTCAATCCGTCCGTATTCGTTTTCTCCCGGAGCTTTCAGTTCATTCTCAACAGCCAGCAATTCACTTTCCGCATATTCAAATATCTGCTTACGGGTATACTGAACCGGAATTTCCTTCACACCTGTATGTTCATCCACATAGGGCACGGAACCAAACAAATCACAAAGCATGGAATAGCAGTATGCGCGTATAAAACGTGCTTCGGCTCTGTAACCAATGTATTCGTCCTTCATTTCTTCCCAAAGTCCTCTATCCTGTAACTTCCCTTCGGTACATTCGCGCAACAGCTCGTTACAGTAAGCAATGCTCATATAAAGCCGCTGGTAAGTCCAGGTGACAACAGAAGCATTGGAGGCATCCCATTGCAAGTTCAGGCACTTACGCAGACCGTTTGAGGAAGAAGGCATCAGGAAGTTGTCCGTACTCATCTCCTGCAAGTAGAACAACAGACGCACATAACCGGAATATCCTTCATTGGCACCTTCCAGGTCGCCATTGCCGCCATCGCCACCCTGCTGTCCTGTCAGGATCAGAGATGAATAACACTTGGCCAGCACGCCTGTATAGCCGTCCTTGGTCTTATATACCTGGTCGCTCACTAACTGGTTATTATCCAGTGGCATGGTATCGAGGTCACCCAGGCACGAAGCCAGAAACGTGACCAAGAAAAGTAGATTGAATGAATAGGCAATTATCTTTTTCATATCGCATAGTTTTTTTTAATCCGTTAGAAAGTTAAATTAGCACTTAATGAGAATACTCGCGGACGGGGATATATCTCCTTGTCGATACCGCTGTAGATTTCCGGATCGATGCCCGAATAACCGGTAAAGGTAGCCACATTCTGAACACCGAAAGTCAGCCGCAAAGAGCTTGACTGATCCCACAGTTTCTTGAAAGTGTAACCCAATGAGATATTGTCAATCCGGAAGAAGTTTCCTTTCTCCAGGAAGTAGTCCGAATACAGTTGCTGGTTCTGGAAACCTGTAGCTTTGGTTCTGCTCAGGATATTCGAGAAGTTTCCCTGGTCGCTATAAACAGACTGTACATACTGGTCGGCAGCTATGTAGTTATAGACATAATTGCCGAAAGCTCCGTGCCCGCTGATAGCGAAATCCCAGTTCTTATAGCTCAGTTGGGTATTGAAGCCCAGATAGGATTCCGGCAATGCACTCTTGTTGGTGGCATACTTTGTTTCTGTTGCCGATACGGAACCGTCCGGCTGTACATATTGGCCTTCTATCGGCTTGCCATTGTCGTCATAAGCTTGTTTTGCCAGATAGAAAGTATAAGGGCGTTCGCCTACCATGAATACCTGTACTGTTTTACCGGTGCCCGAAATGGCTCCGGTCTGTACAAAGTTGGCTTCCGAATCCACTACATTCAGTTTTGTGATCTTTGAATCGTTCCAGGTATAGTTCATGCCTACTGTCCATTTCCAGTCTTTGGTATGTACCGGCACTGCATTAATGGAAAATTCGAGTCCTTTATTATCCATTTCACCGATATTCGTGGTAATCACAGAAGAATAGTTGGTTCCCGAAATCACAGGAATCGTATTCAGCAAGTCCTTGGTGTGGCGTTGGTAATAGTCCACAGAACCATAGATACGGTTATTAAGGAAGCCGTAATCCAATCCGATGTTATAAGTTTCGGTAGTCTCCCATTTAATGTCGGAGTCATAACCATTCGGACGATACGTATTATACCATTTATCTCCGAACTGATAGCAAGCTTCAGGATAGGATACTGTGAAAGTTGTCATATAAGGATAGTCGTTCAGAATATCCTGTTGTCCGGTCTGTCCGTAGCTCAGACGCAATTTCAGGTCAGACAGAATATCCGAATCTCTCAGGAAAGCTTCCTGGCTGATTTTCCATCCCAATGCCACGGAAGGGAACAATCCCCAACGATTACCTTTTGCAAAACGGGATGAAGCATCCGAACGCAGCGTAGCTGTAATCATATAGCGATTATCATACGAATAGTTAAGACGACCGTAAAAAGAAAGCAGATAATATTCCGATTCATAATGATTGGGAGAGAAGAGTTCCTTGCCCTCCGGAGAAAAGGTAGTAGCATCAAACTTCTTCCAGAAATGCTGCCAGCCGTATCCGCCCATGGCACTGAAATTATGCTTCTCATTGAAAACATGAGAATAGTTAGCGTATAAGTCCAGCAGATAATTCCGCTTGTTCTGCTTGGAGTCATAGACAAGACCTGTACCATCCTTCATATTAGAGGTGTACATCATTCCCGCCAGTTCGGGCACTTCTTTCGAGTATTTACTGGTCAGGACATCGTATCCCAGGTTCATGTTCAGTTGCAAATCTTCCAAATGATGTACCTTATAGTTGAAGGATGCATTACCGATAGAGCGTGTCACTTTATTGCGGATATCCTGCAAGTCAAGCTGCGCCACCGGATTATCCGTCTGGATGGCCATCGGAGAATTACCGTTCATCCAGATAAAATATCCCAACCCCGGATCAGTAGCCGCAGTGGCACTTCCGGTCTTAACCGGACGTGTAGGATCATAGCGAAGCGCGTTATTTACGACGCTTTCATCGACTTTCTTATTATTCTCATAAGACACTTTCAGGTTCAGATCAACCGTGAGATGATTATCAAAAAACTTGGGCGAAATACCTCCGTTGAATGTAAATCTCTCGTAGTTATTGGTACGTATGACACCGTTCTGATTGGTATATCCAACCGAAAGGCGATAAGGAGCATTTTGCTTCACTTTACCCGATACAGAAAAGTTGTGTTCCTGTCCGAATGCCGTCCGATAGATTTCATCCTGCCAGTCAGTCGATGCCGTGCCTAAGGTCACAGAAGCCGGTACTCCGGATACAGTGGGAACAAACTGGCGAAATTCATCGGCAGAAAGAATATCCAGCGTTTCAGTAACTGTACTTACCGACAGGTTCGTTGAATAATTAAAGCGCAAATTGGTATCAGCCCCTTTCTTCGTAGTGATTACAATCACACCGTTCGAAGCCCGCGAACCGTAGATAGCCGTAGCCGAGGCATCTTTCAACACCGTAAAGGTTTCTATATCATCGGGGTTAATACCACCAATCACATTGCCACCACCTTCGATAGTAGAGTTATCAACCGGTACACCGTCAATCACAATCAACGGATCATTGGAAGCGGAAAGCGAAGCACCGCTTCGGATGCGAATCGTGGCGCCTGTGCCAGGAGCACCGGAACTGGATACTACGTTTACTCCCGGTACTTTACCCACCAAGGCATCCTGAGCGGTCGTGCGCAGTCCTTTATTAAAATCATCCGGCTTAATGGCTGTTACCGAGCCTGTTGCATCCGACTTCTTTACGCTTCCGTAGCCGATGACAACCACATCTTCAAGCATCTCGCTATCTTCTGTCATCACGATCTTCATGTTGGCAGAAGCAGGCATCTCCACGTTTTTATACCCTATATAAGTAATCAGTAATGTAGCCTTAGGATTTGTGATCGAGAGAGTGAAGTTACCGTCCACATCACTGATCGTTCCGTTTGACGTTCCTTTTTCCAAAATATTAGCTCCAATAATAGGCAGATTATCCTTATCGAGGATATTGCCCTTTACAACCGTTTTCTGTGCGGCAACGCTCACACTGAAAACCAAAGCAAACAGTACCCAAACATACCGCCATCTACTTCCAAAAGTTTCCGGATTCTTCTTGTTTTTCATAATAGTTTTAAATTAGTTTATTATACGTGTAACAAAGGTATCGCGTGTCTCATACGATACGAAGCAAAAGTAATTTCAATGGTATAGCAGAACAACTACACGAAGTGGAAAAGTAAGTAAATAAAGAAGAGAACAGAAAGTAACATACTATTTATCAACATATTGACAAATAAGAGTAAAAGAGAAAAAGTAAGATCAAAGGAGATGTAAAACTACAGTTTCTGTACCTGAATTGCCAGATCCTTGCCCGGAATGATCGCTTTATTCCGCATTTTCATCCGGTAGTTGTAAACCGTTTGAAGTGAATAATGAAGAAAGTTGGCAATCTTGGAATTATCATTTATACCCAAACGTATGAGAGCATATATACGCAACTCAGGCGTCAGCAGTTCACCTTCCTTCAGCTGCACGCGCTCTTCTTCCTTCAACAGAGCATTAAACGACTCCACAAAATTAGGAAAAATGGAAAGGAATATAGTATCAAACTTACTGATGAAAAGCTTGAAATCATCGGAAGTGGAAGATTGTCCGCGGAGTGTCTTTGATATATCCGCCATAGAGCCTGTATTTGCAATCTTCAGTAATGCCTTGCGGTCGTTCTCCTGCTTATAGATATATTCGGAACATATATTGAACAGCAACCCGATATATTCTTCCTTGATATGATTTGATTCCTGAATCTGCTCATTCATCCGGGTGAGGTTCCCAGCCATTTCCTGCAAGCGCAGATTCTGTTCGGCCAGCGATTGCTTCACCTTCAGCAGTTTGGTATTCTTCTTACGGATAAAGAAGAAAGCGACAACCAGGGCTATTACCAATATCAGGAGTATCAGAAGGGAAAAGAACACCCGATTCTCATCAGCCTTAATACGCGCATCATTAGCGGCCTGAATGATGGGGAGATATCCGGCAATGTCAATAAAGCGATAGCGGGCTTTCCCGAAGTTCACATCTTCCAGGGAACATGAAATATAATTATAAGCCCTTGCAATGTCTCCTTCCTGGAAGAGAAGTATTGCCAGATGCTGCAAAGACATATACACCTTCTTGGCATTGGCAATATCAGTCAATGAAGCCAGAATAAGATAATGCCTTGCCTGCAAAGTATCCTGTTTCCCCAAATACAATTCTGCCAGAAGATACTCCATTCTCGCTCTGTCCGAATTATCTTCTGCACTTTGCCCATAATAATCTTCCAGCAGCCGGATAGCCTCATCCCACTTTCCGGACATACTCAGCCGACCGCATTTATTGGTAACATAGCTGGAAGAGTGTGGTTCGCTAATCGCAATCAGCGTGTCTTTATAAGCCTTTATCTGCTGCCAGGCAAGTTGTTTGCCGGGATCATCTATGGCATCATTATAGCAGGATAAGTAAATGGTGTGATATAGATAATAGAAATAAGTATCCTTTTTTACATCTTCCGTCCGTTTCACTTTGCCAAGCATGATCAACGCATTCTCATGCTTTCCCATTTTGTTCATTACATCGGCTATGTTCATCAGCCCCTGATTGATTAGCGTTTCATCCTTCAGACTTTCTGCCAGTTGCAGTCTCTCCTTTGCGATAATCATAGCCGTATCAATCCGAAATGAACGATATTTAGTGAACAGATTCCCTAATATATCAAACCTGAGTTTATCATCTTCCGCATAATCCAGCGTCCGGCGAATGTCTGCTATTTCCTTTTCCACTTTTTGCTGGTAAACCTCACGATGCTCGATCATCTTATCCAGTTTTAAAAGCAGGGCATCGTCGTCCGCTTTGACCGCAGCCCACAGACCGGAACAAATAAAAAGACAAAATAAGATAGAAACAGAATATCTGGACATTAGACTACAGGTTATATACTTCAAGAGCAAAGATATAGATTTTTTCTCTATGATAATCCGTGTACTGCCTCTTTTTAGCAGATAAAAGGCAGCTTACTTCTTATTACCGATCTTTATCAAAGCCATTCCGATGGCTATCCATAATAATTCGCGTATGCGGGTAATCAGTCCCACATAAACGCCCAATGCCGGGGACATGTGCAACCCGTCCACAGCCAATGCCAAACCACCTTCGCGTGCGCCCAGCTGCATCGGAAAGAAGAATATCAGATTACTGAACAAAGAAGAGAAGGCCAGTATCAACACACAGTCCCACCCGTTAACGTCCGGTGTGAAAACGCTTAGAATAATGTATATTTCAAGACTGGAGAGTATGCGTGCCGAAAGTTCCAATAGCAAAGAACTATAGAAAGTTATCTTATGCTGGCTATGCAGCAAGGCTATCTGACTATCAATCTGTTCCAGAGTATCTTTTTGCTTCACAACGAAACTATGCGCCCACTTCCTGATAAAGGGTACCTTCTGTAAGAACCGGAAAGTCTTCACCGCCATCCCATTGTTATATCCACGGGTAAAGAAATAGATAGCCAACAGACAAAATGCCCCTATTGCAGTGAGCAATATTGCCATAAAGGTATTCACTGGATACAGGAAGATATATAAGAATATGGAGAGAAACCAGAACCAAAAGTGAGAAAAGATGTGCATCATCACATATAGAATGACCGAAGACGTAGCTTTACTTACGCCTACATAGGGAGTCAGTTCCATAATCCGATACGGTTCACCGCCCATCAGTCCGCCAGGTGTAGCGTAATTTATGGCAAAGCCTGTGATCGACAACTTGCAGACCTTCCAGAAAGGGACGCTATATTGACGGTCGTCCCTAATTATCAGATACCATGAACAGGTATTTATCAGATAGACAAAGAACCACAACAACATGATTACAGGAAACCAAAAGCCTATGCGCTTCACGTTCTCCCAAATGTCGGAATAATCCATGTCCATTGTACAAAGCATGATGACAATGGCGAGTATTCCGAAAAGCAAGAACAAGTTACGGTATCTATTCTTCATTGTAGGAAACCGGTTATTAATCAGTCAGATCACGATAGATATCCCCCAGTGTCTTTCCCAATACCGGGTGTATCACATCGGGCGCAATCTCCGCCAACGGCTCCATCACAAAGCGGCGTTCCTGCATCAGCGGATGGGGAAGTTTCAGGATAGGGGTGTCAAGAATAAGATCTCCGTAAATCAACAAATCAATATCTATCACACGATCTTTATACTCTCCGTTCACTGATTTATGGGTACGCCCCATCTCCTGTTCAACGGACTGGGTTATGGAAAGTATCTCCAACGGCGGAAGTGAAGTCTCCGCACAAACGGCAGCATTCAGGAAAGCATTATCAGAAGTAAACCCCCACGGGGCAGTAGCATAAAAAGCGGACAGGAAAACAATCTTCCCTATCCGCTCTTCTATATGTTGCACGGCAAGACGGAGATTCTGCTCCTTATCACCGAGGTTGGTTCCTAAACTGAAATAAACGTGCATTACTTATCCGTAATCAACATCGCATCCCCGTACGTACCGAAACGGTAACCTTCCTTCAAAGCCACATTATACGCCTCCATTACCTGATCGTAGCCACCGAAAGCGGCAACAATCATCAGCAACGTGGAAAGCGGCATATGGAAGTTGGAAATCATCGCATTGGCTACTGTAAAGTCATAGGGAGGGAAGATAAACTTGTTAGTCCATCCTTCGTATGCCTTCAGGTGACCGTCTGTACTTACGGTACTCTCAATGGCACGCATCACAGTGGTACCTACAGCGCAAACCTGTCTGTTCAGGTCTTTGGCACGATTCACAATGCCGACAGCTTCTTCGTTCACAATCATCTGTTCAGAATCTGTCTTGTGCTTCGTAAGGTCTTCCACATCAATATCACGGAAGTTACCCAAACCGGCATGTAGCGTGATATACGCAAAGTCGATACCTTTAATTTCAAGACGCTTCATCAACTCACGGCTGAAGTGCAGACTCGCAGTAGGAGCCGTCACCGCACCCTCATTACGAGCAAAGATAGACTGGAAACGCTCCGAATCTTCCGCCTCTACAGGACGGTTGATGATACTGTGAGGCAGCGGAGTTTCGCCCAACGCATACAAAGCCTTCTTAAACTCATCGTGCGGACCGTCATAGAGGAAACGGAGCGTACGGCCACGAGACGTTGTATTGTCGATAACTTCAGCTACCATAGAGTCGTCATCACCGAAATACAGCTTATTGCCGATACGGATCTTACGGGCAGGGTCTACCAACACATCCCACAGACGGAGTTCTTCATTCAACTCACGCAAAAGGAACACTTCAATACGGGCACCAGTCTTCTCCTTGTTGCCATACAAACGGGCAGGAAATACTTTCGTATCATTGAAAATGAACACATCCTTATCATCAAAGTAGTTCAAAACGTCTTTGAATTCTTTGTGCTCAATCTCACCTGTCTTTCTATGCAGCACCATAAGGCGCGACTCGTCTCTGTACTTTGTAGGGTGCAAAGCAATCTTCTCTTCCGGAAGCTTAAATTTAAATTGCGACAGTTTCATATCTATTCTTTCTTTAAGTTATTCTTCTGTTTCTATCTCTTGAGCGTCTATCCACTCTTTAAAATCCATCGGATCGAGGCAATCTTCCAGCCGGACATCACCTACACGGGTGCGTTCCAAAGCCGTAAGATGGGCGCCACTGTTCAGCGCTTCACCAATATCACGGGCCAAGGCACGGATATAAGTACCTTTACTGCATACCACACGGATCTTAATTTCCGGCAGATTACATTCCAGCAACTCTATCTCGTCAATCACCAGCAATTTCGGTTTCAACTCTACTTCTTCACCCTTACGTGCCAGGTCATAGGCGCGTTTGCCATTTACCATACAGGCCGAAAAGGCGGGGGGAACCTGTTGTATCTCGCCGATAAATGTCTTCAACGTTTCTTCCACCAACTCCCGCGTGATATGCTCAGTAGGGTAAGTGGCATCTATCTCGTGTTCCAAATCGTAAGAGGGGGTAGTGGCACCCAATTGAATGGTAGCGACATACTCCTTCGTATGATACTGGAACTCTTCTATTCTCTTCGTAGCCTTACCCGTACAGACAATCATCACCCCTGTTGCCAAAGGATCGAGTGTACCGGCATGGCCTACTTTCAACTTCTTTACTTTCATCCGCCGGCAGATGTGATAACGCGCATGTCCCACAACCTTGAACGATGTCCATCCCAGCGGTTTATTGAAATATAATACTTCTCCTTCTTTAAACTTCATCCGTTATCCTTGCATTTGTGACAGTACGATGGTTACGATACCGGCTATTGCACAATAAACAGCGAAGTATACCAGTTTTCCTTTCTTCACAATATTAATCATCCATTTACAAGCCAGACAACCCGCCACAAAAGCTGCAATAAATCCTATCAGCAATGATAACGTTGAAATGCTTCCGGCAATGTCTTCTCCTTTCATCAACTTGATACCATCCAGCAGCCCTTCACCCAATATCGGAGGCATTACCATCAGGAAAGAGAATTGAGCCAGCTTTGCTTTATTGTCACCCAGCAACAATCCGGTTGCAATCGTGGTACCGGAACGTGAAAGTCCGGGAAGCACCGCACAAGCCTGAGCCAAACCTATAATGAACGCATCTTTCATGGAGATGTTCTCCTTCTGTTTCGGTTTATAGTAATAAGAGAATGACAGCAAAGCAGCCGTTACCAGCAACATGCAACCCACAATCAGCAGGCCTGAACCGAAAACTGCCTCCACCTCATCTTTAAAGAATACACCCACAATGCCGATAGGCACCATAGATATCAGGATATTGATTACATAACGTGTTTCATCATTCATCTGAAACTTAAACAGTCCCTTGAAAATCCATTCGATTTCTTTCCACAAGACCACCATTGTACTGAACACCGTAGCTACGTGCACTACCACCGTAAATGCCAAATTTTCCTCTCCCTGAATACCAAACAATGCCGAACCGATAGCCAAATGTCCGCTACTACTTACCGGCAAATACTCTGTCAATCCCTGGATCAAGCCCAGGATGAGCGCCTCAAACCATTCCATGTAGTTGATTTATAAATTATAATTTATGAATTATGATAGGGGACACATGCCCCTCTGCACATAGCTTTTTATTCTTTTATTCCTTCATTATTCATTTGCTTGTCACGCGGTTTGCGCAATACGGCGTATATCATGAGCAAAAAACCCACAAGACATACCACGGGAGCTACTTTAATACGTCTCGCACTAAAAATATCCGGTTCAAAGTGCGTCGGGGTAGACACCGGACCGGTCATCAGGATAAAACCGATAATCACCACCGCCATTGCAACGGCAAGCAGGATAAAGTTAGTTTTATCGAAAGCAAATTTCTCTTTACTCATCTCTTTATTTATGATTTAATTGTTTACAATTTAACTTCACTCAAAACATCTCTTATTCCTCTATTAACGTATAAGCTGTAATGCTCAATACTATATATAATAAAGCGTACTCGCCTTCATCCGCAGGAACTTATTGATGGACAGGTATGCACAGAACCACGTGATACACACTCCAAATACAAGCACCGATACGGAAACCAGCAACATAACATTGGGTGTGATAACACTGATCAGGTCAGGCTCATACACCACCAACCAATATGCCGCAGCCCACAGAACACCATCGGCAATGACAGCCGCCAACACACCGATCCAGAAGTTACGCCACAGGAACGGACGCCTGATAAAACTCCAACTCGCACCTACCAGCTTCATCGTATGAATCAGGAAGCGTTTAGAGTAAATAGTCAGCCGGATGGTATTATTAATCAATGCAAAGGAAATGAAAGCCAGTAATACAGCCAATCCCAACAACATCAAACTGATATTACGGATATTCTCATTAACCATATTTATTAGGTCTTCCTGATAACGCACTTCCTGTACATTGGTATTCTTCTTTATCTCTTTTTCTATTTTGGCAATACTGTCGGTATTCGCATAATCGGAGTGCAGCTTCACTTCGATAGAAGCATGAAGAGGATTGTATCCCAGAAAATCCTGCGGATCTGTCCCCATCGCCTCAATCTGTTCACGAAGCGCCTGCTTCTTCGAAATATACTCCGTAGACCGTACGAATACTTCCTTATCCAGTCTTTTTTGTAACTTCAGAATATCCGTTTCCTTCATATCATCGCTGATGATAATAGAGAAATTGATATTCTCCTTTACATACACAGAAAGATTGTGAGCAGTCAGTACGAAAAACACCACCAATCCCAGCAGCAATAACACCAGCGTCGTACTGATGCTGGAAGTAATGAACTGCATATCAAAATAGGATACGGAATTATTCTTGCTTTTCGTCTTCATGCCTTATCATCTTACCATTTTATCATCTTACCACCTCATATCTTATTTCTGCTTCTTCCTGAATACATAAATCATCGAGCTGCTTCGCTCCTTGCTCGCCAACGTGCTGAACCACGCCAACGTACCACTGAGTATCCCCCGGAAGAAAGACATCGAATGTCCCATATACTTTTCGCTTAGCATCGACACATAGAATGCATCAAACGGCATCGGATGGCGTGCAGCCAATATAAATTCATGCTTTGCTCCCAATCTCTGAATAGTGCCGGGCGTAAAATGCCATAAATGACGGGGAACATCGTAGGCAGCCCAGTGCGCACCATATTTCTTCGCATCATACGAGGAGCAATTGGGCACGGCAATAATCAACACGCCTTTCTCCATCAACAGGCTATTCAGTGTATCCCACGTTTCATTCAAATGTTCCAGATGTTCCATGACATGCCACAAAGTGATGACATCAAAACTTCCGGGAGCAAAATCCTGTAATGCGGTATCGGGTTTCACATCCAGACCGAAATGTTCTTTGGCAAAAGCACGCGCCTGCGCATTCTTCTCCACTGCTTCCACCTGCCAGCCCCGCCGCTTCATAGTATCGGCAAAATATCCTGTTCCCGTACCGATATCCAGCAAACGTCCTTCTTTCCGGTGTGCTTCACGAGCCACCAGACGTGCCTTGCGCCCCAGCATATAACCACGCACCCAATGGTACGCCTTATTCATAAGCCCCTTTTTCGTATCAGAATGGGAAATATAATCGGGAGTCTCATAATATTTGCCTATCTCAGCCTCCACAGGAAAATCTTGCGTAAAGAGAAAGTCGCAATCCTGACAGCGGCACAGATAAAATGCCTCGCTGGAAGCATAATGGTCTATGCAAGTCATAGCACGCTCTATATGCGCACTACCACATACCGGACAGACTTTTATGGTGAGTTTATTCATTGAACGTTCTGCAATAATGAAGTGCAGCCTGAACTGAACAGACCGCACTATACCCGAATTTGGTGCAAAATAACAAATAAAAAGTGACGCATCGGGCTTTCTTTAAGGAGATTTAATAAAAGAGAAGTTTAAACACTTGTTTTAAATAAAAAAAACATATATTTGTCGGTACAAGAACACTTCAATCACATACTATCATGAAAAACGCTTTACTCTCCTTACTTTTTTGCTTCTGCTGTTTTCAGCTATTCGCTGACGGACAAACTATTCTACCGAACCGGAAATTCGGCAAACCTACCATGGAAGAACTGAACATGGCTGTTTATGAACCCGACTCCAGCGCCACCGCCGTTATCCTGTGTAAGCTGACTGACATCAGTTATAAATGGGGAATAGAAAGCTTCCGGCTGGTTTCTGAGTATAAAGTAAAAATAAAGGTACTCAAACCGGAAGGAACCTCCTATGCCGATGTCATCATTCCCTACTACGAACTGCCTAATAACGCCATGAAAGAAAATATAATCGGACTGGATGCCAGCGCCTACAACCTGGAAAACGGAAAAATTGTACGTACCAAAATGAAGAAAGATGTAGTTTTCAAGGAGCGTGTGGGCGAAAGCCGGATGAACCTGAAATTCTCCATTCCGCAGGTGAAAGCCGGAACGCTGATAGAGTATGAATACCGGGTAGAGTCCGATTTCTTCTTCAGTATCGACAGTTGGAAAGCACAAAGTGATATTCCTATCTTATATACCGAATATAATGTCACCATACCCGAATATTTCAAATTCAACATAGAGATGCACGGTGCGGAAAAGCTGGAAACCGTAAACGAAAACGCTTCCCTCAACTTATCCATCGGATCGCAATTGCTCCGATGCTCCGGGACGCATCTGAACTTCCAGGGCAACCAACTCCCCGCTTTGAAAGACGACAGTCATGTGTGGTGCGCGGATGACTACTGTACACAAGTAAACCTGGAATTGCAGGGAATTGATTTCCCCGGTTCCCTCTACAAATCGTTCACCCAAAGCTGGGAACAGATTGACGAAACATTACTGAAGGACTCGGACTTCGGTAGCAGACTGAAAATGAACAATCCGCTCAAAGAAGAAATGACTGCCCTGCATCTGGAACAAATGAAGGGAGCGGACGAAAAGATATGTGCCATCTACACGTTTCTGAAAAACAAAGTGAGATGGAATGAGAAATATGCCTTATATAGCAAATCACCCAAGCAAGTGCTGAAAGAAGGCACAGGCAGCAATGCCGACATCAACTTTATCCTTATCAGCATGCTGAAAGATGCCGGAATACCCGCCTATCCGGCAGTAATGAGCCGCCGGGATATGGGCATACTTCCTTATAGCCATCCCAGCATCCAGAAACTAAATACATTTGTCGTAGCCATCAGCCCTACAGACAGTACTCTGGTTTATCTGGACAGTTCCGTAGAAAATGGCTACCTTAATGTCCTCCCTCCTGTACTGATGACCAACCGTGCGCGTATTATCGCTCCGGACAATCACAGTCAGTGGGTCAGTCTGGAAAATGTAGGGGCAAACCTGCTGAGATCAAGCGTGAAGGCCGGAATTTCTTCTGAAGGAGTTGTTACAGGCACACGTGAAACTGTTTATATAGGTCAGTATGCCTCCCGTTTGCGTAATAAATACCGCACAGCCAAGGACAGTACCGAGTTTGCCAGCAAACTGGCTTCCGAAGAAAACATACAGGTGAAAAAACTCCAGATGGAAGGGAGAACCCACTTCTCACCGCAAGTGTATGAACTGGTAGAATTTGAAAAGCAGTACACTGTTAACGATCAGTTCATTTACGTCAATCCGCTTGTATTCCTGCATGTCTCCGAATCTCCCTTCAAACAGTCGGAACGGAAACTTCCCGTAGAATTTCCCTACACAGATCAGGTGTCCCTGACCATAAATCTGACCATTCCGGAAGGATACACAGTCGATGAAAAGCCGGAGAATCAGAGATTGCAGACAAGTGACGGACAAGTGCTTTGCCGATATATAATCACGCAACAGAATAATCAGGTCACACTCAGGTATTCTTTCCGGTTGCAGAAGCTGCTGTTCCTGCATACTGACTATCCTGAACTGCAACAATTATGGGAATTGATTGCCAAGAAGAATAATGAAATGATGGTTTTAAAGAAACTGTAACGCGGAAATTATGAAAATGAACAAATTATTTTTCGGTCTCCTGCTACAAGTCGCCTTTTACTCCGGCAGCCTGTACGCTCAAGCAGATTTGCGTACGGACGCATACTCTATCATACAAGATGCCGTAACGGATATCGTATGCAGTTCATCCACCGATGCCATCCAGAAAGAGAAACGTGTGATACAGGTATTGAATGAAAAAGGAAAAGAAGATGCCTCCTTTGTCTGTCTGTGCGACCGTTTTTCCTCTCTGAAAAAGTTCTCCGGAGAAGTTCGGGACGCCTCCGGCAATGTGATCCGGAAAATTAAAAAGAGCGAACTGAAGATTACCGAATATTCAGACGGCCTTGTCAGTGACGACTATTACTATTTCTTCGAATATACCCCGTCACGATATCCTGTTACCATCACCTACGAATGGGAGATAAAGAACAGCGATGGACTGATCGGCTACCCCAGCTTCGTTCCGCAAAAGAGTTATAACCAATCCGTTGCGCAGGCAAGTTACCGTATTCTGACTCCGGCTGACAATCCTTGCCGTTACCGGGCCATCAATATGCAGGCAGAAGTCAGCCAGCAACAGACAGCTGACGGAAACTGGCTGACAGAAGTCAAAGTCCAGTCTCTACCCGCTATCAAAAAAGAACCCTACAGCCCTTCCCTATCCGAATTGCTGCCCCGTATCTATTTCACTCCCCTGAATTTCTCTTTCGAAAGAACTAAAGGGAGTATGGAAAGCTGGCAATCGTATGGCGAATGGCAATATCAGTTATTGAGTGGAAGAGACCAACTGCCCCCGACACTAAAGGAGGAATTACAAAAACGGACGGCAAACTGCAATACCCCGTATGAAAAAATAGCCGCAATCTATCAGTATCTCGCATCCACTACCCGCTATGTCAGCATACAGCTAGGAATCGGAGGGTTGCAACCCATAGCCGCCGCCGATGTAAACCGCACCGGCTTCGGAGACTGCAAAGGACTATCCAACTATATGCGTGCCATGCTTACAGAACTGGGTATTCCATCCGTTTACACCGTAATCAGCACTACTAACAGGCGTTTATTAGCCGACTTTGCCAGTGCCAACCAAAACAACCATGTCATCTTACAAGTGCCGTTACCCAATGATACGCTTTGGCTGGAATGTACCAATCCTACTTTACCCTTAGGCTACGTGCATCATTCCATTGCAGGGCACGATGCTCTACTCGTTGGTCCCAACGGCGGAACTCTTTGTCAATTGCCAACGTATGCGGACTCTCTGAATACACAAGTCAACAACACCCTCGTAACCCTGCAACCGGATGGAAGTGCAAAAGTAGAAGTTAAACAAACTTCCCGCCTGTTTCAATATGAAGACATGGCATCCATTATCGACATGAAACCTGCCCGGCAGAAAGACTGGCTACGCTCCGACATCAACCTGGTACAGGCTAAAGTCGATGCCATCCGTGCCAACGAAATCAAGCAGAAAGAGCCTCAACTGGATATCTCGTACACCATCGAAAGCGAACAATATGGAAACAAAACCGGAAAACGCCTGTTTATCCCGATCAATATTTTCCACAGAAGCTTTTACAGTCCGAACAACCAAGGAGAACGCACTCAAAGCATTCAAACCAATTATGGCTATCTCGATATAGATAGCATCAGCATCCGCCTGCCGGAAGGATATGAAATAGAATCATTGCCTAAATCCGTTGATCAGGAAAGTAAATTCGGCAAATTCCGGTCTTCCATTACCTTGGGCGACGCAGGCAATGTTTTTATCGTTCATCGCCTGCTCTATTACCAAGGCAATTACCCCAAAGAAGACTATACCGATTTCCTGGATTTCCGCAAAAGTATCGCTACTCAATACGGGGCAAAAATAATATTGAAGAAAAGTGGGGAGTAACTACTATTACTCCTCACCGACATTTTCATAAGTACGTTCTTCCTTGATTTCTCCCACACCCGAAAAGTCCGCATAATATTCACGAGACAGTTTCAGGTATTTATCAAACAAACGACGGGTAACGACCAGCTCATCCCCATGAGTGACAGGTGTTCGTGCTTTACCCGTCTGATCCACATAGGCAAGTTCCCATTCAGCAAGCCGGTTGTAAAAGTCGTTTGCACGGAAATCTTCTCTACCGTAAGCCAGGGATAGCCCTTCCTCCTGATAATCAGTACCTGCATCCAAATGTCCCTGTAACATTGTATAGAATTTCTGCCAGCGAGGCAAATAATACCCGTTAATCAAACCTGCCCATTCCCTCCATGAATAGTCAAATATACGCGGATCACCATCAGCCCCCCAAATAGTGACCAATGAAGTTGCATCACGTTCCATCAGATCCTTTTCCTCTTTAGTCTCTCCCCAACTGCGGGCTTCCGTCAACCATCTGTCAAAACTATACTCGCTACGTGTATAAAGCAGTTCATCCATATCTCTCAATAATTCAAGGAAACGTCCTGAGTGCAAGGCAAAGGCCGCCTTATCCTTGGAAGCAAATGCTTCTGCCGCCTTTTTGTGCACTAATTGTCCCAGATTAGTCATCATCTGGCGTTGCACATCTACAATATCAAAACGATAAGGTTTGGAAAATGCCAGTTTATCAGCATCCTTCAAAAGCTGCGACTGAGCCCGAATCACCAACATCGGTTCATAAGGAATACCCAAACCCGCATTCGGGCCAGACTTCTTTACATTCAATGCCGGACGAGCAGCTACAATAGAGCTCCTTTCCGTTCCATTCGTACCCCGACGATAAGGACCTTCCAACAGGTACATCCACGCTTTTCCGGCAGCAGCAGATTTCGCTCCATACCGACGTTCGGCATAAGCAGCAAGCCATGCCTGCAAAGGAATACTATCAGCATGATTGGGCATTTCAAAAGCCAGTTCATAGTAAACAGGATTCTGCTCAATGGCCTCCATAAAAAGTCCGGACCCGCACACATTCGGATAACGCGCCTTCGCTTTCTGATACTGGTTAGAAGCCAACAAAGCTAAATCGCCATGCATATTGATACGTCCGCCAAAATTGTGAAGATTACCAGCTATCACAGGATATCCCCAACCACCGTTAGCAGCAGTTTTCGATCCGTTTAAGTCCAATATCAGTAAAGATTCCTTAGGAACAGCTTTCACTATATCTTCCCGCATACTCCATGCTTGCATCACCCACAAAGCTCCCGCATCAAATGTCTGGAAAAGCTTATGTATGGTCTGTCCCACCCCTGTCAGATATTCAGGTGTATCTATCGGAGGAGCGCTCTCGTGAAAAGGATCGGCTGCGTATACCCCATAGCTACCAAACAATTTATCCTGCTCTTCCAGAAAAGCCAAGCCCATTTCATGAAACAAAGGGTCAGTCGGGTCTAGTTGAGCAGTACCGTCAAAACCACACCACTTCCGTTTCATACTGATTTTGGCTTGCGGATATTTAGCTTGCAATTCCCGTGGAACATATCCCGAAAAACCCTGCTGAATAGGTTGCATCCCTAATTCCAACTGACGCGCCAATATCTTTTTACCCAATATGACATGCTTATCTATCACCGATTTAGGCAAAGGACCACCATAACTCTGAATATTCTGCATCCACTGCCATGCCGAATGTCCCGGTCCAGTGAGAAAAGCCCGGGCTTCTTCTTCCGTGAAATTAAAACGTAACAGCGTATTATACCATACACCATCCAGCCCTACAGAAAACAAAGGCATATTGATAGCATTCATCGCCATGTAGTCCAGTTCTTGTTGCCAACGTTCCCAATTCCACCACGCCGCAGTATAGCTTACCGTGCAATAGTTCATGTAAACGCGATATTTACCATTAATAATCCTCCGTTCTTTATTCGCAGGCTGTGGCAATTTCGCAGGCAATTTCAATTGATTACCAAACCAGGATACATGGGCATGGCACGTATACTTCAAATACCAGTTGAAAGCAGTTGCCAAGGAAACCGCATTGTTTCCCCGCAGGATAATTCTCTGCCCGTCACCATCCACTTCATAAACATCACTTCCATTTTCCGGCTGTATCATCTCTAACCGATACTGCGAAGCATAACCGGGAGTAACCCGCTCTATCAGGTCATACACTGCCTTTTCCGACGTTCCGCCACCCCATACGGGCAAACCACTGAAACAAATAAATAAGGTAATCAAACAGAAATTCTTCATAGCATATTATTTTGGAGACAAAAATAGTTGCGTTATCGATAAAAGGATATTGATAATGTACCAAATGTTTGAACTCATGTCTCAAAAGGAATAAATATTTTGTTTTATTCCGGTCACTGTTCGATAATAAGCGGACAACTGTCCGATAATGAACAGCTCACTATTTCTATTATTTACTGATTTTCAACCACTTATTACTTTGGCACAGGAATTGACTATTATTAAGCGAAAGCGGTCAGCAAAAAAAAATAAAGATTATCTGCCACTTTTCAGCAAGTAGTTCCGTCTAACAGATAAGAGCGAAAGCCAAATAGAAATAGTAACAATTAAAAAATAAAGATTATGAAAACTACAAGTTTATTTAAAGCAGTCGCATTGGTAGCTATTATGGTAGCAAGTGTTCTCAACTCCGAAGTGAAAGCTCAGGACGGTTTCATAACAAATCAAGTGATGAACGGCGAATTAGTCGCATCCAAAACTATCTTCAAACAAGAAGGCTCTTATCTGCAACGCCACATGCAATACACTTTTACTTATGACGACCAAAACCGTCTGATTAGCAAAGAAGCATCCAAATGGGATGGTGCAAAAGATGCGTGGGTACCCTATTTCAAGATGACTTACCAGTACAGCGATAATGAAATAACCATGAATTACGCCCGCTGGAACGAATCTCACAAAGCTTATGATGAAGCCGTTCAGAAAAGTGTATACGAACTGAATGACGCAAATATGCCAACGGCTTACAAAGCCTACAAGCAAGACAATAAGAATAAATCAGATTGGACTCTGGTTAACCACAAGCAGATGGACTTCACGACCAATCTATTAGCAATTGCAAAGTAATAAATATAGAAATTAAAGTTAACAATTAGTTGAAAAGCACGGGCCGGGAGGCTCGTGCTTTTTTAATAATCATTTATCTTCTTGATGTATCTTCAAATAATCATAGGCTTTCCTAGCTAACTTATATCCCCAATATATTCCAAGTAACAGAAAGAATAAGTAAGACAATAATAAAGGAATATCTTTACTAATAAAGAAACGATATATAACCATTAAAAGAAAATACCCCCAAAATAGACGATTTACTATTATATTTGAGTAATAATAAAATTTATATTCCCAATTTTTATTCTTCATTTCTTTTCTTATTAAATATTCTACAACTCATCAATACTAATAGTAATATGAAAAAAACTATACCATAGTATTCATCTACCACTCCCAAATCCAAGTAGTCGTCAAAAAACATTTTCTTGACCGCAAAAATCAATGTTGCATATACGGCTATATTATTTATGTACTTCATTGAAATAAATTTAAAATTTGTTGCCACCATTCATTATTTTTCTCTGATTCTTGCGGCTTTACTTCTGGTTGTTGTGAAGGTTGTTGTGAAACAGTTTCTTGAGGTTGTGTACCTTCAACAACAGACTCAACTACTGCTGCCCCAGCTCCTATTGTAGTTACCCCTATTGCTACTCTTGTCTTATCTCCACCATCATTCGGATCTCTTTTAGGAGCAGGGTCTCCATTAGGCATAGTACCTGATACGTTAGTATCAATGCTTTTAGCGACATTTGCTTGCTCTTGATTTCGCTTATCTTTTTCATCTCTTTCCCGTTTCCGCTGATTATTGTATTCTGGAGAAGCTGCTACATCTTGATTTGCAATACTTTCAATTCCTTCAAGCAATGACTGCTGTGCTTTTGCTGCTTGCTCAGGATCTAGAATATAATTGTAACTGTAAGCAGCAGTTGCAGTAGCAGCTGTAGCTACTGCAACCGCATCTGCTGTTTGCTTCGCCACAGTTGCTGCTCTAACAGCTCTATACGCTTTATATCCTTTATATGCCCTGTATAGTGCTAATATCGGATTTCTCCCATCAGGGTCAACAAACTTCATCGGATTATTCGAACAATAAACATATAAACTTATCGAATAGTATTTTGCAGCCAAAGGATCTATCATCATAAACCTCCCTAACAGACCATCATACATTCTCGCCCCATAATCATACCAATCCACCCCGTGCATCCTATCCAATTCCTTCCCATTATATTTATAAGACTGAATACCGGAAGTTGCTGTATTTACTTCAAATAAGCCGCCAAAAGGATAATAATGATTGATTTGCTCAATCACACCCGTTTGATTAATAACCACCCGATTATTTCCCTGATGGTCTTTCAGATAATAATGATAAGTAGGTGTTGTTCCACTGAGAGTTACATAACCCTCTTCAGTAAGAATCTTACTAAGGGTTCCATTCTCATAGATTACATTACCGCAATAATCTGTGATATGAGTTTGAGAGATCTGGCTACCAGTCAAATCCTTTATCTGCCCCATTGGAACAGAAATATTGGCGATAGCCGTCTTATGAGTTACCCGTCGTTTCATACCATCAGAACTGTATAAATAATCAATACGATGACCACTTGTTAGCTGTAGAGCACTTGGCAAATTTAGCAGATTATATTGAATCTTAGTGAGTTTCTTATTATAATCTTGTTCTAAATTACCATTAGCATCAAACTTATATTCTTGGATAGAGCTTTTATTACCGTCCACAAAGTTAAATGCACCATTGTAAAGAGGATCAGTAGCTGCATCGCTTACATTATTAAGTTGGTTCCCTTGATATGTCATAGATAAGTCATCAATCTTTCCATAAGTACTTCCATTTAACTTACCGTACCTCTCCAAACTTAAAATATTACCATTATAATCATAACCGGTCACATTCTCCGAGAAGTTTCTACCCGTAGGAGGAGTTATACTTTCACCTTCACCATAGATAGCATTTTGCATACGATTTAAATTATCATAAGCGAACTTATAACCACGCACATTGTCATCTCCACTCTTCCAAGTCATACTACTAATGTTTCCATTATAACAATATCGCGTTCCATTTCCATCATTGTAGTATAAATGTTGAGCAAATTTCGTATTCTCTATAGCTGATAACCAATTGCGAATATTATATTTATACTCACTACCGTTAATAGAGTTATGAATCTTCTTACGGTTTATTCGCCCCAGCTCATCATAAACATTCTCAGACAAGGTTATTAGAGAAGCATTATTCAATTGATACGTAACCTTTAACAGACGTTCGGGATTGTCATTAACTTTAGTATCATAAACATAAGTATAGACTTCTTTCTGCGTAGATTTACCAGAGGCTGAATGTACATGCAGATGTCTCAACATTTTTCCACTAAAGGTATACGCAAAGAAATCCTTTTCATAACCGTTAAGATGATTCAGAGAGCGACTCTGCACTATATTACCATGAACATCATAATAGTACGATGAAAGCAAAGTCTGACTTGTCCCCAGTATAAAGGTTTTAGTACCGGTCAGTAAACCTCTTGCAGTTGCTTCGGGAATATCAATATTAACATATTGCGAATCATATAAAGTGGATGTAGCTCCATCCGTAAAACCATATTTCAAGTTTGCCTTATGCGTCGTGTTCCCGGCAAGATCCAGATAGTCATAATCATCATAATAATTAATACTTATAAGTGAAGCGGGAGTATAATTAAAGTTTTCAATTGCATATCCGGTATTGCTAAATCCAGAGTTCGAAACTCTTTTTGCCTTGACCACAACATCATCTAGAGAAGGCCTTGCCGTAGATGTATAAAGCCCCTGAATAACCTCACGTCCCAAGGCATCATACAAGATAAACCTCCACTCATTTCGCAGAGCTTGATTTGCATCTTGTTGAAAAATTAAACGATCAGCTTTATCATATACATATTTGATAAGATTTTTACTACCAGGCATTTTCTTTTCTATGCAACGATTCCAACCATCATATTTATATTGATAAGCATATAGATCAAGACTACTTGCCTGAATATTATCTTTAATCATAGGAGGTAAAACATAACAAAGATTTCCAAAGTTATCGTAAACATAGTAAGTATCATGAGGAACAGTTCCATTTATCTGTCTTGTAAGGATCATCTGCCCATCTTTATTGGTAAAAGTAAACGATTTATTACCATCTTCATCTGTCACTTTATTAACATAGAGCTGGCCTGCAACAAAATCTCCCCGTCGAGCCAATATATTACCATTCATGTAATAATCAGAACATCTCAATTCCGCAGAAGTGATATTCACCAAATAATCATTACGCACGGGATGATCCTTCCATAAGGTTCCGGGAGCATATTGGGACGCTACCCGACTTAAAGACGATGTTTCGTATTCTGTAAGTACATAAGGACGGGAATCATTAGTATAAAAAGAAGCAGCTTCAGTTACTATATTACTCGGATCAATATAGTAATTTGTCGTAGGAACCGGAAGCCACTTTTTGAAAGCCCTCCCAACCAGATCATATTCTTGCAAAGTCACAAGACTATTGCCACCAGGCGTTACCTTTTTCTCCAAGAAATGAGAAGGACGCCCCAATCCGTCATAAAATTGAGCTACATCCATATATTTCTTATTATCAGCACTCTGCATGATCCGAGTCAGAATATAGTTTTGATTATTCGCTAAAGGAGCAACAGGCTGTTGAAGTGGCGGAAAGTTCGTCAGCAGGGTGCCTTTCGGAATATCAAAAGGTTCGGATAACGTAATACCTAAAGCTAAAGTAAGGCCACCATCATCACCATTCATGTAATCTGTTATCATTAAATAGCTTCCTTTAGGAAGCGTAATATCAGTTCCATCTTCTTCCACACGTGCTACCTCAACACCTGCCAGTGTTTTAAAAACTGCACGTACATCCATATCCAGAGTTATATGAATATCTGTAGAACAAACAGTATTAAACTGATATCTGACAGCTCCACCTTCGCCCTCCTGTGGTTCATAATCCCATGTGGAATTACTCAAATAAAGCTCTTCGACATCACTTACAAAAGTACCTAAGGCAATAGGATAAGCAGCAGGCTGGGCAGAAATAGGTCTTGATGTTTTTATTGTCAAATCTAAATTCCAGCCGGAACGTTCCGTAGTGACAATATTCTCTAAAAGATAAGATCCGGAACATAAATGGACAGTAGCTTCTGCTAATCCCGTATTTCCATATTTACCTGACAGAGGGACATCTCCATTGGGACCTGTCAGCCGCATTAAAGTCCCTGTCATCCCTTGCGAACCGCAATGACTAAAACAGACCATCATCTCTTTATCCAAATAAAAGCGTATAATAGGTGGTGATTGTCTATTATCCGGATATGGATTTGTTATTGAATAATTATAGGACTCAATCACTCCATAATCTATTATATTTTGTGCATAGCCAATTGGGATTATACTAAATAGTATAATAAAGAAGAAAATATTTTTTTTCATAATAGCACACTATTTTATTGAATACTGATAATCATAAACTTTCTCTACATCTCCCTTATCATTCCTTTCTATAATCAAGCGTCCCAATGGATCATATTGATAATACACGGACTGACCTTGCGAATTAGTAATCGAAGTAATTCCTATAAATGGTTGATATGTAAACGAAGTAACCTGAGCACTATCCAACATTTTCCTTAAAAGACTTAATTTCCCATAGTCAGGTTCTTTAGCTCGGGAAAACTCATCTATAGTCCCAATGATACCCTCCACATCCGCCAATGTCGCATTCTTAATCTCTGCAACTATATATCTATAATTATATCCCCACAAATAAACGATATTCATCTCCCCCCGGGTAATATAGACTGCATTTCCTTTTGTATCAAAACTATGGCAAATATATTTCTCTTTTAAAGGACTCGAAGCTATTCCTTGCTTTATAGATTCAATTGCAAATAATCGATCTGTAACCTTTTTCAAAGGAATATAATTATAGCAACTACGTTTCAGCAATTGGGTAGTCCCATTAGCAACAAAGGACTCCGATTCTTCCACAACAGGAGAAAGTATATGCTTATCAACCATATCCTTACATACATCTGTAGAGTAATTATCTACTCGCTTATAGTTAACCCTTTTCTTCCCATTATTGACATCTTTCGTAATCTCTTTGAGCAAACCATTATTATCATAAACATACTGAACGGAAGCTGTCACAGGATTAGTTGAATTATCATACAGCGACTCTGTCTCTTTTACCATTCGATAATTATACATATAAATTCGATATGTCGTTCCTTCATCATAACTAACAGCTGTGCCTGGACAAATATTTTTATAACCGGCTTTCATCGCTCTAATAAAATTATTTGATGACCGTTCATAATCAACACTTTTTCTCTTTTTCAAAATGCCACCAGCTGTATAGTCTTCTTGTAAAATGAGATGTCCACGTTCAATATCTTTTGATGTATACGGTTCATATGGAGTACGGCTTACTTGGATGACCGCATCAGCAGATTCATCCATATGTCCATTATCAAAATTTGTATACAGATAACGAACAAAAGTATTATCTCCTCTTTTTTCAATAACTTCAGTATATCCTACGTGATTACCCATCGAATTCTCGCAACACGGCAATACAGACTGTGAACTAAACATACTCATTTTCCGTTTTACATCACGATCATTAAAAGCACTAACAACATAGTCCGAAAAACTATATTTTATTTGTCCACCTAAAATACCACTGGATTTCTTTGCATTTTCTTTATTCAAAAGATAATCAGTTGAATAAAAATATTCTCTTGAAATCACATCATTTGCCACTTTTCCTGTAGAACTATTAATGACTTTTTTAATACGCAATCCTCCGGCTATCTTATTAGAAGCTAATTCTTCACAAGATTCCCATCTATTAAAACTCAATTGTTTACGATAATCATGCGGTTCAAAAACAAATTTAGTATACCCCCCAGTAGGATATTTTATCTTTTCCAGAATTCCATACTGAAGAGAGGCAGGATTAGCCTCACGATAAGAATAATAATTAGCATAATTTAGAGGAGCCGATTTGGCATTATAGTACCCCCAATGGTCAACCATATTTGATAAATAAGGAGGAAGCATTTCCGGTTTATTATATTCAAAACTATAAGTCCTACCTTTTAGACCATATCCAAGTTCAATTATCGACTTCAACATCAATCTTTGTGAAGAAATATCATTATATAATAAATGGAATCCCCTCATCAAGTCCCCGTTGGAGTTACGTATCTGTATATCACTAAGTTTATACCACTTTAACTTTTCCAGACATTGAGGATAATTATCTTCATAGATATTAGTAAGAAGAAAACCTAAGAAAGGATAGCCCACTGAAGAACCACTCCATAAAGTACGCTGATAATTATAAATTCTTTGATCATACCTTAACTCTCTGGTTTCTTCCCTCACGAAGGAAATGTTTATATCAGAAGTTACTATATTTCTTAGATACACGGGAGCTATCAATTTTCCTTGGTAACTTGCCTCAATTGATGATACATTCCATGAAGAACATTCTGGCTGAGGATTAAAAATACCACCAGAAGCCTCCGTATAAGATCCCAAATCATGGTGTACAGCAAGATACATCTGATTAACAAAATCCCCTCGATCATAAGAAAAAATGACTTGCTGCCCATCAGTATATATGATTTTAGTTAAATACCAGGATGTTGCTTTCCATTCATCTCTATATTGTAGAAAGAAATCCAATGAGTATTCTATGGCATTCGTATTCCCGCCAAATACATATTGAACCCCATCTTCAGTAGTCAATGTAAAACCTTCAAAAGACGGGTAGTACCCATAAGTTTGTGCTTCGGTGCCTTCCTTCTTAAAAGGAACAGCAAGATATTTATTGTTAAATTCAACTTTTATAGGTCTATCACATTGAACTTCCCATTTTCTTTCATGAGTTAATATAAATTTTCCTGTATAACCCGAAAAATTAAAAGAAAAAATATCAGGTTCAGTATCTTTAATCATCCTACTCAGATTTTGTGCCACCTGCCTAAGATAAGCTCTTTGATTCCAATCACTTTTATTTAGCACCGCATAATTATAATAATATCCTGCATTCTGCCCATAACTATATGCAGCATTATTATAATCATCAGGCATATCATTCACCACACGTGAAATAACCCCACCCACATTTAAACTCCATCCTAAACCTACCCAGCCAGGATGCTGGTCAGGTCGTACCCCAGCCGCATGATAACTTAGAGAAAGTGGTAGTTTAAAGTTCTCAACCTGCAAATCATATAATGGTATTTGTATAGAAGGTATACCCGTAAAATGAGAGACAGGTATCTCTCCATAAAGCCCTAAACTTGAGGCCGTAGGGCTTATCATCGATTTAGGAGGCTCAGGAATCTGTCCATGAACATCCATAAAAGCCATCACTAAAAGTAGTAATAATGTTGCATTTTTCATGTTTTTCAGATCATTAGTTTAATAAATATTGCTATTTCACAATCTTTTCACCATATATTTTCTTGTCGACAATAATCTTCAAAAGGTAATTGCCCTTAGGGTAATTCTTCATAGAAATAACCTCTTGATATTCTCCAATAGATTGGTTAGCATGCCGAGCTACTGATAATTGACGCCCTTGTAAATCATAGAGCATTAAGAGAATCTCACCGGATTGTTTCAAATCATAAGTGATATGCAAGTCACCATCATTTCCCACTCGAAAACGGTAATCTATACTATCATCTCTTTTCCCATTTTCACCATTTTCATCAATATCTCTCCATCCCCGTTGATCGTCTGCTATTCTATCACGTAATTCCTGGTTATCCATATCATACGGCAAATCGTAATATTGCTCATCAGGCAAATAGACAAAAGAAGCAGTAAAATGCTCATAAACATTTCCAAATTTATAGACCATACTTTTCACCGTTTCAAATACAGGATAGCGGTAGCCGTCAGCATACCAGCGCCAGGTTTCTGTCTCCAAATGGATAGAATCGTTAGATAATAAATATTCAATACTATCACGGCTTAAAACGAAAGCAAGAGTATCCAATTGCAAAGTATCTGGCATAGTAGATCGTGGAAGCATCTTCTGATGAATAAATCGATGCGTATATGTACGCAAAACTTTACGCAGAGTATCACCTCCCGGCAATATCAATGTACCCGAAGCATCTGCCATAACCATACTTTTACCACGTAACCGAATATCCAGTTGTTCGCAATATATGCCCTTTCCATCGAAGTAATCAGTAATTGAACGCCCTTGAAAGACAGGAAAAGCCAAAAGTAATTCTGGTTTTTGATAAGCAATATAGGTGGTAGGATTTTCATATCCTATACAAAAAAGAGAATCACCGGAAGTACGATAGTAATACATAGTACAATGTTCTGTACCAATAATCGTATCATTCCCCTGTGCTGTATATCTCAATTCATAGTCAGCATCTTGGAGCTCCAGTTCACTGAAATCCCAAATCTGTTCCACTCCACTTTCTCCCGGTTTGTTAGTGGTAACCATGCGTTTAATAAGACGGTCACCCCCTCTCGGCTGATTACAATCAAAGATTAATGATTGAGCCTGAAGGAAAAAAGACAAAAGACATCCAAATATAATAAATATCAACTTCTTCATATTTTTTCATGTATTAATGAGAAACCAACATTTTGCCGTTAACAACCTGCTATAAAAAGAAACGACCTTTACTAGGCCCTCCTGCCCGGTTCACTCGCCTTATATCTCCTGAATCGAATAGCTGGAGTTTTTGTTCAACATTACTAGTTTGAGCACAGATACTAAAATTCCTAAAGAAAAGAAATAGTTGTGTTTTCATAATAAATACAGATTAATTGTTTAACATGCCATGAAGATAGCTGCATTTATATAATAACACATGCCTAAAAAGTGCCCGATTTAATACAAAGAGTCTTTAAACATCCAATTAATAGCCTTTAAGTTCCTCAGATAAGGAAAATAATACATCTTTCAACAAACTACCTGAAGAAGCTCCCATCTTTGCAAGAATCTCTCGTGCTTTCAATTGAACCGTGCTACGGGCATATCCTCTTATAAAATGCCCTATGTGCTTGACAGGAACATCCGCCAGATAAAGGCAACATATTTGGATTTCTTCTGCCGATAATATATATACTGCATTAAGATAAGTTATAATTCCATTCCATTTGGCATCTGTCAACTTTACCAATTGCTCCCATTCTTCTAATGTAAGATTTTCTTTAGTTTCTACTCTTATAAGATCTCGCGCTATTTTTTTCAGTTTAGAGTAAACAACTGAATTTTCATAACTTCCTTTTATCAATGCTTGTTTTTTGCACACCAGCAAACTGATTTCCAACTGCAATTTCTCTTTCCACCGTTGTTCTTCAAGTTTTTGTTTATTACTCCGCTTAGTATAACAAATCATCACTATAATTGTCAAAATGAGAAAAGCCAAAACCAGAACAATAATTATGTTCTCATAAAATTCTTTATTTAGTTCGCAATTTTTGCGCTCCTGAGAAATAGCGCTTCGGAATATCGCATAACCTTGATGGTTCTGCTCCGCACTATCTAAATAGGCTAATTGCTCCGCCCACATTTTTACAGCTCCTTCCATATCTCCACGAATTCGAGCTATTTTAGATAAACGCATGCAAGCATCAGCTTTGGTATCATAATATTTCTCAGCAGAAAATATTTTCTGCAAATAGATTTCAGCAGAATCATATTGTGCATTCCTGAAATAAGTGTCGCCCAATAATAAAAATGCTCTGTAACAATTGATAGTATCCTCTTCCGATAAATAGCTAAGTCGGGCATAAAAAAGCGTTCTTTCTCTATCAGATATTTTATTATAAAGATCCCCTAACGATCCATAAACCGGCAACTTTATACTACTATCAGAAAAATGTTCCGCAACGAACAATGCTTTCTGTAATAACCTCTCTGCTTCTACATATTGTGGTTCCCCTTTCTTAAGATTAATCATTCCACGTTGAAGCAAAGCATACACCATCCCTGTAGTATCCTGTTGTTGCACAGCCAATTGCTCAGCCAACTTATAAATAGAATCTGCCTCCTCATCAAGCTCCTGACTATAATACAAATGACCAACATTACTATATATGCATGACAATAAATTAACGTCTTTTGCTTCTTCTGCAAAAGTTCGGGCTTTACGATACTCCACAATAGCTTTAGGATAATTATTTTTATCCCTCCATACACACCCATAATAATAATGAGCTTTAGCCTGTAAAATAATATCACCTATAGCATCATAATAATACGCAGCTATTCGTATCAACGAATCATCTGTTTGTAGAACACAATTCTGATCCTTTGCCTGCGTCATCAGTAACGCATAGTAAGCACTATCAGCCCGCGTTGCAAGTTCTTGATTTGATATATTCTGCAAAATAAATAGGGTACTATCCGGTTGTAACTGCATAAGAGAATCTGCCAATACCAGTTGCCAGTTATAGTCGTGCCGAGCAGAACACGCTAACAGAAAAAAAGCAAAAAAAGAGAATATAATAGTTTTTGTCCTTTTCATTTTCTTAATCACTCCCCGGATTTATATGAATACAAAAGTTAGCAATTCAATACCAATATTATTATTTTACAATTTATTCTTATACACTCTAACTTCTAATATAAATTAGAACCATAATAATATTACTGAAGCCCAACTTCTGTTGAGCTTCAGTAGCAAATAAACAAAGTTAAGGTTCTGGCTATTAATTACTAAATCTACAATAAATCTTTATGTCAATACATATCTTAAATCTGATAATGGGTATACCTCCGGCACATAATGCTTATTCACTATAACAGAAGGGGTTTTACTTATCTTTTGTTCCCGACAATATATCTGTTGTTTTGTCCACACATCACGTACCTCAGCCGTTATACTATATATACCCGCGTCTTCCATGTGCCTGTTTTCATACCACTCCCCCAAAAGCTCTATTGCCCTATCCCAACCGACAACGTAATAAGCCGCAATAATAATCTGGGCAATTTCCTCACCCAACCTATCATTTGGAAATGTTACCAATACTAATGACACGGGAACACTTGAAGCAATTTCTACCATATGACGATGAACACTTGCACAATTCTTGCAATTGGGATTAGTCACTATCATCAATTCATTACTACCTTCTTTTTGATTATGCAATGCAATATCCCGACTTACCATTTTCCCGATCTGAGGTTTTAATGCCAACAATATTTGAAAAGTTTCCGGGTTAAGCAGGCTGCCAAAATATTTTTTTAAAGTAATCCTTTCCTTCTCTCCGGTTTGTATGGCTCTCAACTGTAGTTCAAAAATCAAACAGATATACCCTATGACCACAAATGCGAAAAGTGAGGATAATGACAGCTCCATTACAAAATCATTTTTCAATATATAAAGAGCTACCGCACTACCCCATACCGCAAAATCAGCCAATACACAAAGCATGCAGGCTTTACGCAAAATAAAAACCTGATAAATAATAGAGTATAAAGAAAGCGTCACGGCTACAACACAACATACAACTGAAATTATATAAAAATCATCCTGCCGGATAAGCGAGAATAGATAAAGAGGCGCAAAGTATAGCAGAGATAATTCCCCTAACCCTAACCCTGCTATACTTGCCCCTTTAGAGTGAAACACTTCATTGCAATTCACTATCTTACCGATATTACAGAATCGCTCCATGAATTCCCCGTTCACCCGCTCTTTGTAGAGGATGGCGACAGATACGAGTATTCCAAAAAACAATACAGATAAATAGAACATAAAGGCAAGCGACCGACTCTGACAAAACGCAGTCTGGAGTCCCAATATCAGGACAAAGAGCAAAGCAATAATAAATCTATAACGCAATAAATAAAATACGATATTTCTCATTATATAAAATTGCTCGTTCGGTGTTGCTTCAGTAGGTTCTCCCAATAAGACTGTACCTGTCCAATGCTGTAGAAACTTGTCTACCTTTACATGTCGTTTACCACCCTCTCCATTGATAAATTCTACGATGAAATCGTCCTTTTTCGTCACAACACAAAAAGATTTTTTGTCCACCTCAAGCATTGTGATAAAAGGAGTTTCCAGTTTTAAAAAGTAATCACGTGACAGGAGCCGAAACACCTCATTCTTTATATGAAGCGCATCCAGTGCATCACTGATACCGCGCATACCACCTCCCAACGGAGTACTAAGCAGGCGATGTACAGTATCTCTACTTACCTTTACAGACAATGTCCGCAGATAACAATAGAGTACGACACTGATATTATCAGCCCCGGTCATGATTACCTTCGTTTATCTATCAGGATATTATAAAGAAAAAGTGCCTTCTAAGGAGGTTCCGTCAGAAATAACCTCTATTATATATTCTCCACTATCTTCTCCGTTCAAATCAATAGAAAAGTTTGTAGGACTAAGAAGCGTCTTTGAACAAACAGTTTTCCCTGTAGTTTCATTTATAACACTGATTGCAACAGTAGGGAATACTTTTTCAAAATAAACAGTTATTTCTCCATTATCCAAGTAAGCATACACCGGTTGGAGAACAACACTACGAGTTTTGGGAGCATCTTCCGGACTGGTACTACTACTTTGTCCACTCATGTCCCTGTCATCACTTTTTTGTGTAAACACAATCTCTTTAAATCCAAAATCCAATTGTGCTTTCACTGAGCTACCTAAAACCAAAAATAGAAATAAAATAGATAATACTCTTTTCATAATGCATAACTTTTTGTTTGATGCCGCTAAACTACAAAAGTCCATGCGAAAAGAGTGTGTCACAAGTGTGCCACCCCTATATTTTGCGCAAGATTTCTTTAAATTCACTGTTTTGTTCAACGCCAATCCGTTCACATAAAGCATTCTTTTTCCGATAGAGTGTTCTTCTGGAAGAATGCATCAAATATGCTAAATGAGCAAATGGAAAATCTGTCAAACTTAAACATACTAAATAGAGTTCCTCTTTGGATAATTGATACTTAACATGAAAACGTGAAATGGCATTATTCCACTGGGAGTCCATGCTGACAATTAATTCCTGCCATTCCTGATCGCTTATTTCTTTATCTGATGCATCTTTATCCAGATGATCTTTTATAATTGCCTGCATTTTTGCATAAAGTGGTGAATGTAGGAAGGCCTCTTTCACCAAAGCTTTTCTCCTTAAAACCATTTCATCCAGTTCTACCCGTATTTTTTCCCTTTGCTCTTCATCAATCCGGCAAGAAGCTAACTCTTTCCTTAGATTTTCAATTTCCAGGTCTCGTTGGGTTATCTCTTCCTGTAGACAAGCATAATGTTGACTCAAGTCTTGGTTTACTTTCTCTAATTGCTGATTATTCTTTTGCAGCAAATCATTTTTTCCCCGATATTGTTTATTTTTTCTATAAAGAAAGAAAACAATCATGATAACTATAATCGTTATCGGTATAAAAACACACAAATATATATTTAAGCGTCCTTTATAATACAACTGATGGAGCGTTATCTGGGCGTCGGTTTCCGCTTCAACAATCTTATCAGTTACTACATTCCCACGGGATTGATATAAGCTATCCTTATATGCAGAACTATATCTTTCCAGTTTCATAGACAAGACTGCATTACCTTGAATCATTGCTATATCCGCCAAACGCATATAGGCATCCGATCTTCTCCCGTAATCCTTACTTACCAGACTCTTGTTTAAATAAAAAGTTGCAGAATCATATAGCCCAACCCTATAGTAAGCATCTCCCAAAATAAGAAAAGCTTGATAGGCTCGTGTAGTATCCTTTCGCAGGGAAAGATTAAGTTTTGCGTAAAAGAGAGCCTTTTTACCTTGATCCATTTTGCTATATAGACGACTTAATGTAGCTGAAACATCAGCTTTGATCGCTTTATTTTCAATTCTATCTACCACTGTAAAAGCATCCAGTAACTTTTGTTCAGCAGTACCAAAATAATCATTACCTTTCATAAAGGCAATAGAACCCTGCCTGGATAGAGCTTCTGCCCAAAGAGTAGTATCTTTTAATTCTTGAGCAATGTCCTCCATTAACTGATATACAGAATCTGCTTTTTCCTTGAAATTCTGTATATAATAAATATAGCCAATATTATTGTATATCAATCCCAATTGCCGTTTTTCCACAGTTTCCTTCGTCAAAGATGCAGCTATAAGATATTCCCTGAGTGCCTCTGCCTGACGGTTCATGTCTCTATACACACATCCCCAATAATAGTGTGCACTTGCCCGCATCTTTGCATCCCCCACTTTATCATAATGTGCAACAGCGTAACGTATCAGCGAATCATCTACCTGTACAACATAATTTTTATCTCTTGCCTGTGTCAGCAACAGCGCATAATAGGCACTATCAGCCGGTGAGGCAAATTCCTGAGTAGAGATATTCTGCAAAACAGACAAGGCACTATCCGGCAGCGACCGCATAAGGGAATCTGCCCATATCAATTGCTTGTTATTGCTTTGCCGGGCTGTACAGGCCAACAGCAAAAAAGCAACTAAAAAGAGTATAATAGCTTTAGTTTTTCCCATTCTATAAGTCATCTACTGAGTCCTTAGTTGGACAAAGATAATGTTTTCCGGCCAAAGGTGTCAGATGTTAGAAGAAAGAATAGACCAAAATCAGAAAAAGTAGCCAATCTTACTTTACATTGCCTCCCACTCACACCCGGTTCGTACCCGGCTCGTACCCGGTTCGCTATTTGTACTTCTGTATAGAAGCGAAAAAGGTACGAATCGAGTACGGAGAAAAAGAGTTTTTAACCAAAAACGGAACATAATAGTAGTGGATTATCTCCGTGTGAAACGTCAACTGCATACAAGAGTCAGAAAACCGTTTATAAACAATACATTATCAATACATTACCACTTTTCAGAAAAATTCTTGAACGCTTATGGCAAAAATGGCAGGTCGAAAAGAAAACTTTCCCATACCTTTGCCAACGCAACGAGAACCAAACATCGCTGCATACTGAACAACACGATGAAGATTGCTGCAGAAGTCTTTTTAGCAAGTTCACAAAGAAAACTAATTTATTTACAACACAAAAAAGAAAAAATTATGGGAACAATTAAACAAGGAATCCTCGGAGGATTCTCAGGAAAAGTAGGTACAGTAGTAGGTAGTACATGGAAATCGGTACATTATATGCGTGCATTGGCGGTAAGTTTCAGTGATCCACGCACCGAGAAACAGAAGAATCAACGCTCTAAATTTACAGCAGCTGTTAACTTCACAAAGGCAATGACACCCTTTCTGCGTTTTGGATACAAAGAATTTTCCGGACAGCAATCAGCATTCAATGCTGCAGTATCGTATATTCTGAAACATGCAATGAAAGGTAGCGGAACAAATGTCTCAATTGACTACAACAAAGCTTTGGTGACACGTGGCAGTCTGGTACCCGCATTGGATGCCACAGTAACCGTAAACGAAAGTAAAGTAACTTTTGCCTGGACCGACAACAGCGGAATGGGTGACGCAACAGTTACAGATGCCGCCATGTTACTGGCATACAACAAGGACAAAGGGATGGCTGTTTATGATATAGCAGCAGCCACACGCTCCGATGCCAAGGCAGAACTGAAACTTCCCGCCAACTGGAAGGACGATGCACTGGCCATTTACCTCGGTTTCTGCAACGAAGACGTCACAAACGTAGCCAACAGCGTATGCTTGCAAGACACTCCGGTAAGTGAAGGTTCGGAAGGCGATGGCTCTGAAGGCGGTGGCTCAGGCGATGGTGGCCTGGATGAGAACCCACTGGGATAAACTGACGGCAAACGGCCGGGATTGAAAAAGAAAAGGGAAGCTGAACGGAACTAAATTCTCCGGCAGCTTCCCTTTGTTTATTTCTAACTATAATGATAATTTCTTACTTTACCTCTTCTCCCTTTAGTGTTGCTGAACTAGCTTCTGTAATTTTCACCATTACAAAATCACCAATACGGTGCGTACCACGGTCGAACACCACGACACGGTTTTGCTCCGTACGCCCTACAAGCTGTTCACGCGAACGCTTGGAAACTCCTTCCACCAGAACTTCATATGTCTTACCAATACAGCGGGCATTAGACTCGGCGGAAAGGCGGTTTTGCAGAGCAATAATCTCATTCAACCGACGTATCTTTACCTCTTCGGGTACATCATCCGGCAAATGCTTGGAAGCATAAGTACCCGGACGCTCAGAATACTTAAACATAAAAGCTGAGTCATAAGCACATTTCTCCATCAGAGAAAGGGAAAGCTGATGATCTTCTTCCGTCTCGGAATGGAAGCCTGAGAAGATATCTGTGGATAAACCACAATCGGGAACAATGCGATGGATAGCATCTACACGGTCCAGATACCATTCACGGGTATATTTACGATTCATCAGTTTCAAGATACGAGAACTTCCACTCTGTACAGGCAGGTGGATATGTTTACACACGTTGGGAACCTGTGCAATGACTTCCAGCGTTTCGTCACTCATATCCTTGGGGTGCGAAGTAGTGAAACGGACACGTACACCCGGCGCAGCCTCAGCTACGGTACGGAGCAGCATAGGAAAAGTTACAACTTCTCCGTCCGGTTTCTCAAAACGGTAAGAGTTGACATTCTGACCCAGCAAAGTGACTTCTTTATAACCTTTCGCCACCAAGTCGGACACTTCATTAAGAATGCTTTCCACATCACGGCTACGTTCCCGTCCACGGGTATAAGGAACAATGCAGTAGGTACAGAAATTGTTACATCCACGCATAATGGATACAAACCCGGAAATGTGATTACCGCAAATACGCGAAGGGATAACATCCCGATAAGTCTCAGTAGTAGAAAGCTCTACATTGATTGCTTTCTCGCCCGCCTCCACAGCAGCAACCAAGTCAGGAAGAGTAAGATAAGCATCAGGACCTACCACCAGATCAACATGATGATTAGTGATCAGATCATCCTTTACCCGTTCGGCCATACATCCCAATACTCCCACAATCAAATTGCGTTTCTTCTTTTTGAGCGAATAGAAAAATTCCAGACGATTGAGAATCTTCTGCTCGGCATTGTCACGAATGGAGCAAGTGTTCATAAACACTGCATCCGCTTCTTCCAGCGTATCAGCCGTTGAATACCCCGCCATCTGCATCACAGAGGCAATAACTTCACTGTCCGCCACATTCATCTGGCAGCCATAGGTTTCAATGAACAACTTCTTGTTGTCATCAGCAGTTGCAGATTTAAAGTCTGCTCCCGTTACTTTTTCCATAATTTCCTGTTTTTATGACTCACCACGGATTACGCGGATTAACACAGACTATCTTCCCCAATGAGAAGTTTACAGAAAACTCAAAAAACATCTGTGTCAATCTGTGTAATCCGTGGTGAAAGAATTTCAGCTGCAAAGATACGCCTTCGGCACTAAATTACAGATGAAAAGGCAGAAAATAACACTCAATAGTTAGAAAATAAGGTATTTCTCATAATAAATGTTAAGCGACCAAACATTTTCGAGACTGTTATTTGGCATAAAGGATTTTATTTCACAAATTTGCGTAATGAAAGAAACATTAGATTTTTTCATAGTTAAGGTTTAGGTTAAAAAAAATAAGGGGAGCTGTGAAGCTGCCCTTTTTTCATGCCTAAAAATTAGCTGTTATTCAGATAAATTAGTTACCTTTGGCGGTGAAAAACTTAAATGAGTATGGATGGTATCTTACAGTTTCTGTTAATCGTAGGCATAATTGTTATCGGAGTTGTTAAGCAGTTCAAGAAAGAAGCAAAGAAGAACGCTGAGAACAGGCCTGCTATGCCTGTGCCGGAAAATGATATTGACGAAAGCGCATTACCCATTCCTGAAGCCTGGGGAAACACATATGGTGGATTTATTCCCGAAGGTCCCGACCCCCAAATACCCTCCGTTTCGACAACAAAAGAAGAATATCAATTCTCTGCTTCAAAACATATTTTTGGAGGAGATTCTACAAATACATCTCCCAAGCATACCACAACTCATCCGAAACAGAAGATTTCTCCTCCTCTGTCCACTTCGCAAAAACCTGAAACCGATTCCGAATATTCCATTCATTCGGCAGAAGAAGCGCGGAAAGCCATCATCTGGTCGGAAATACTACAACGGAAGTATTGAATAAGTGGAGAGTTAAAAAAGCTTTTCCAGTAATTTATGAATTTTCACATAGGAAAAATAACTAAATACATTATGGCATTCAATTACATCTCGGCAGCGGAAGCTGCAAGCCTGATCAAACATGGCTACAACATCGGCTTGAGCGGATTTACTCCCGCTGGAACAGCCAAAGCCGTTACGGCAGAATTAGCAAAAATAGCGGAAGCTGAACATGCAAAAGGAAACCCTTTCCAGATAGGAATCTTCACAGGTGCCTCTACGGGTGACTCCTGCGACGGTATACTATCACGTGCCAAAGCAATCCGCTATCGTGCTCCTTACACAACCAATTCCGATTTTCGTAAAGCAGTAAACAGCGGAGAGATTGCCTATAACGACATCCACTTGTCTCAGATGGCACAGGAAGTTCGTTACGGTTTCATGGGCAAAGTAAACATTGCCATTATCGAAGCTTGCGAAGTAACTCCCGACGGCAAGATTTATCTGACCGCAGCCGGTGGTATCGCTCCCACCGTTTGCCGCCTTGCCGACCAGATCATCGTGGAACTGAATGCTGCTCACAGCAAAAATGCTATGGGACTGCACGATGTATACGAACCGCTTGATCCGCCTTACCGCCGCGAAATACCTATCTATAAACCAAGTGATCGCATCGGTCAACCGTATATCCAGGTAGACCCGAAAAAGATTGTAGGCGTTGTGGAAACCAACTGGCCGGACGAAGCACGCAGTTTTGCCGAAGCCGATCCGTTGACTGACAAGATTGGTCAGAATGTAGCCGACTTCCTGGCTGCGGACATGAAGCGCGGAATCATTCCGTCAACCTTCCTGCCGTTGCAATCCGGTGTAGGCAATATCGCTAACGCTGTGCTCGGTGCATTGGGACGTGACAAGACCATCCCGGCATTCGAAATGTACACGGAAGTTATTCAGAATTCCGTAATCGGATTGATCCGTGACGGTCGCGTGAAATTTGGTAGCGCTTGCTCACTCACTGTAACAAACGACTGTCTGCAAGGTATTTATGATGATATGGACTTCTTCCGTGATAAACTGGTGCTCCGCCCGTCGGAAATCTCCAATAGTCCGGAAGTTGTACGCCGTCTGGGAGTTATCTCCATCAACACGGCTATCGAAGCTGACCTCTACGGAAACGTTAACTCTACACATATCGGCGGCACGAAAATGATGAACGGTATTGGCGGAAGCGGTGACTTCACACGCAACGCTTATATTTCCATCTTTACTTGTCCGTCCGTCGCCAAGGAAGGTAAGATCAGCGCCATTGTTCCGATGGTATCTCACCACGACCATACAGAACATGACGTAAACATCATCATTACTGAACAAGGTGTTGCCGACTTGCGTGGTAAGAGTCCGAAAGAACGCGCACAGACAATCATCGAAAACTGCGTTCATCCGGATTACAAGAATATCCTCTGGGATTATTTGAAAATAACTGATGGTAAATCTCAGACTCCGCAAGCAGTCCGCGCTGCATTGGCTATGCATGCAGAATTGGCAAAAAGCGGAGACATGAAGAACGTTGATTGGGCACAGTATAAGTAAGCTACGAGTTACGGGCTACGAGCTACAAGTGTAAATCAGTACGAGCTATAAGAAACGAGCTACGAGTTCTGCGATATCAACGCAACCACTCGTAGCTCGTAGCTTGTAGCTCGTAACTATTTTATTACTTCATCACATACCGCATCCTGAAAAGCGCGTGCTTTAGCTCCTGAAAGTACATTCTGATTCATGATGGCAAAAGCCACTTCATGCCCGTTTGCGGCACGCAAATAGCCGGCCAAGCAATTAATAGCTGTAAAGGACCCGGTTTTGGCATGTACATTCTTATGAGAGGGAGTCCCGCGTTGCATCCGGTATTTTAATGTCCCATCCACACCGCCAATGGGCAAAGCCTTATACAACTTCTGAAAAACATCCGTGCGCGAATAAGCAAACTTCAGAAAAGAAACCAGCAGATCAGGAGAGATATAATTATAATTGGAAAGTCCACAGCCATCAGCCAGTTTATAGTTATCCGCATCTCCTCCCAAAGCTTTTATCTGCTTACGAATGGCAGAAAGCCCGTCTTCATCCGAAATTCTTTTTTTACCGGTAGCTTGGGCGCCCAAACGACAAAGCAAAGCCTGGGCATTCAGATTATCACTTTCTTTCATTATCTGATTGACCACATCTTGAGTGGAAGTCTCAAACAAAGCCATTTGCACTGAAAGACTATCTTTCTGCAATTCGTTGAAAGCATAACCGGCGGGGCATTGAATACCTTTTGCTCGCAGGCGTTCAAGAAAAGTATACATAAAGAAATCCTGGGAGGAATAGATATTCACTGTACCTATCCGCTTACTTTCCACGTTTCCTTTAATAATCACATTATTGCCATTCTGCAACCAATCCCGGGAAACACCGAAACGTCCGGCAGAAGGAGTACGGGACTGGGTTTCATTGGTCACAGTATAATAGGAAGAAGCGGGAACACATTCGATATTTGCCATTTCTCCTTTCTCACCCGGAGAAGCGGTTACGGTAACCAGACCTTTATTCAGCATCAACGGTGAGAGATAGGGTTGGTATGAGGCAGGCGTATCATCCCATGCCCAGCCACTTCCCCAATAGATGGAGTCTTTCATAGAAACATCACCGTATACGTTGCCTGCTATCACCGAAAAGGGGAAGCGGCTCACCGTATTCACCAGCGAGTCCAAAGCTTCATCATCAAATTCAGGATCATATCCACCGACAACGTATATGTCACCCTTCAATGTATCCCGTTCAATCACTCCCTGATACCACACCTCCGTTTTAAAAGGTTCATCCGCATCGGGGCGGGCAAGGGCGGTAATGGTAGTCAGCAACTTCATGGTAGAAGCCGGACGGGAAAGTTTATCCGATTGATAGGTATATAAGGATTTCCCTGTAGTCAGATCGTATACGGATATACCAACGTTGGAACCGGCAGGAAGCTGATATTTTATCAGGGTATCCAGGCGGGAAGAGAGACTCTTAGCACTCGTATTCTGCCCCCATAGTACTATGGGAATAAATAAGAGAGAAAGAGTAAGCGACAAAAGATATTTTTTCATGTGCATTTAATTACTGATAAGTACTTATATTAAATTACCTGTTGAGGGAATTAGCACCTTTTGATATACTTACGGATCATATTTCAGCCGAATGAAATTCTGCAACCGGCTTTTCAAACTTTCCTCCACAGGCATGGCAGACATACTCCCAATGATTATTTCCCGGAGGAGTAGCCGCCAACAAAGAGGCGATGGCCGACATAACAGCCCGTAGCCGATGCTCTTTCTTCAACACAAACTTAATGTCGGACGAACCGCAGAAAGGGCAATATTTTAATTGCTCCGGGATCATCTCATTCTGTTCCAGCAAGCGAACGGCAGCTTCATAATCGGCTTCGTCGACCCAAACGTCCACTCCGGCAATATCATTGATGTAGCCGCGCAACAACGTAGACATATTCTCATTGTGAAGAAGGGAAGAAATGCCTTCATTCTCCAATGCTCCCTGAATGATGTGTGCCTGAGCAGCATCGCTACAAGTAATCAGTTTTACAGTTTTCATCGTTCTAATATTTTATATGAGTCCTGAAAAACGCTAAGAAGCGATTGTGATTATCATAATGCTTCCTTAAAGATTTCAGAAACCGTAGGATGGGGGAAAATGATTTTCTTCCATTCCGTAGTAGTCAGTTTCAACTCGATGGCCATACCTGCCAAAGTGATGATTTCGGAAGCCGGATTGCCCAATACATGTGCCCCCACTATCGTTTCATCATCCGCTATCAGAAGTTTGCAAACCCCATTCACACCTTCATTTTCAGCAACGAAACGCCCGGAGTAAGCCATTGGAAGCTTTACAACCCGATAGTTGATACCTTTTAGTTGCAGAGCTTCTTCCGTTTGCCCCACACCGGCAATCTCCGGATTGGTATATACCACCCCGGGAATAGCCCAATAGCTCATAGCATCCTTCTGGCCAAGTATGGTATGCACGGCTACTTCTGCCTCACGCACGGCTGTATGTGCCAGCAAAGAGAAACCCGTCAGATCACCACATACATATATGCCCGGAACAGAGGCCTGCATACATTCGTTCACACAGATATTTCCCCGTTCAGTCCTTCGTAAATCCAGGTTTTCGAGCCCGAATCCTTTTATCACCGGACGACGGCCTACGCTCATCAATAATCTATCAGCCAATACAGCACCTGCACCTTCCGCATTCTCAGAACTCACCTGTACCTGTAGTTTCCCATCATCGGAAGAAGCCTCAGCAATAGATATCACTTTTGTACTAAGCATAAACTTAATTCCACGTTTGGCATACTCTGCACGCAGCATAGCAGAAAGTTCCTTATCCATGCCGCCCAGAATTTCATCAAGCATCTCTATCACAGTGACCTGTACACCCAGACTATTGAAGAAAGAAGCAAACTCGATGCCAATCACTCCACCACCGATAATGGCAAGTGATGCGGGAAGCTCCTTATTATCCAAAGCGTCGCGATGCGTCCAGAAAGGTACGGTATCCACACCGGAAATAGGCGGAACGAAGGTTTCCGAACCCGTACAAAGAATCAGGTTTTCACATTCATAAGTTTCGCCACCACACTCCACGGTATTCTTGTCAATGATGGTAGCCTCTCCCTGCACGATATTTACACCATGTGCCGTCAGTTTGCCTTTAACGCCCAGCACCAGCTTGCGCACTACCTTCTGTTTGCGGGCAATAATCTTCGGCAAGTCAAATGAGACTTCGGAGACATGCACTGCATATTTGGAAGCATAACGCGCGGCATCATACGTCTTTGCCGAATACAACAAAGTCTTAGTAGGGATACAACCTTCATTGAGGCAGACTCCACCCAAATTTTGTTTCTCGAACAACACTACACTCAATCCGGCTTTTCCGGCTGTTTCGGCAGCAGTATATCCAGCAGGACCTCCACCGATAATGGCAACTTGGTATTTCATAGTCTTATTTATTAGTATACTTGTAAACTGCCTGCAAGTTAATAAAAACCTCTCTTATCTGCACAAAACAATTATCCTTTCTTTGTCTTTTTCACCGTACGCTTCATCTTTAAGGCATATAAATTCAGCTCTATCGAAGATTCGGTTTCTGTTGTATCCCCTTTCTCTTCTACAGACAATAATTCGTGAAGTAACTCACTGCTGCGTTGAGTCAATGTTTTCTGTTTACCTTCATCTGTTTCTGTTGACAAGATATTTAGATTGCGGGAGAGTTCTCTTAAATGGGCAAAAGATTCTATAATGGCAAGAGTCGTAGCCGTAGCCCGGGGACTTTTCAAAACGGTAGCAAGCATATAAAGCCCTTTTTCAGTGAAAGCTTTAGGCTCCATTGTAGCATGCTTTAATGTTTTGAACCGGTCGAAATTTTCGACCAGTTCCTGTTTTTCAGACACTTGTAAAGAGACAAGATATCCTTCCGGGAACTTATCCGGATTATTTCTCACCGCTTCATTCACCCTCTTCGTTTCTACTCCGTACAGTATTGCCACATCTCTATCCAACAGGACTTTTTGCCCTCTCAGTTCTATTAGGCATGCTTCTATTTCCTGTTCCCTGATGACTTGTAATTTGTTTTCCATACTTTATATGTATTTTGTTGATTTAAAGACCTACAAGGTACAACTAATATTCTACAAAAAGTATCACCCCCTATCTTTTTCTTGCTAAAAAAACATACCTTTGTTTGCAGTATTTTCCAATAAAATACGTCTATAAACAAAAGCTATTTAAACTAACGAAACTAAAGATACATGAAACGAACGAACGTACTCCAAGCGCTAATATTCTCCATTGTCATCCTTTTCGGCGGAACAGCCTGTGATAATGCAAATGATGAACGTTTCTCTTCTACAGAAGAATTTACTGTCGAAGGCGATGCAAGCTCCATAGAGATCCCGATGACCAGAACCAACTGGATTGTGGCTTCCGTTATGTATCCGGATGGAGGCATCATGACAGATGAGAATGGGTATCCCTTAAAACTGGAGGGTATGGGCACCGTACGCTTCCATTGGGGCAGCATCACCCGCGACAAGGCAAAATCCCTGACTATACAACTGAATGATAACTTTGCAGGGGAAGAGCGCAGATTGATTCTCAAACTGAGTACCGAACAAGGACTTTACTCAGAACAAATATTCATCCAGCAGAAGATATGCACCAATTACTATCAGATAGAATCCATCACTTACTCCCTGGATGAATTTGATGGAGTAAGAGAAGCCGGAACAAAGCCTTGGGGAATCACCTGGATAGACAGAACCGGTAGCGGAGAGGAAATAAAGAAGACTTCCTTTTTCCCCTTCTACAATGCTTTTACTGAATATTACTTCGATACCTATACCGGCGAATATCCCAAGGAATGGATGAATCCCGAAGGAGAAAGCCGCTATGTGGATATGCCGGGAAACATTGTAGACGGACAAATTATCTTCGAGCAAGAAAAGCAGAAATACACCGACAGAGGCATGTACAGAGGTGAATTAAAAGATATTAGTTTCGAGATGGACATGGTCGGCATGAAGCAAAACAGATATCAGGCTGACATCTATTATAAAACCTTGCAAGTTAGTTACACTATGACCTTGTCAAGGCCCGGCAGCGACACAAAGAAAATCATTACAGGGAAACTGCTAAAGAATTACCCTTATGATTGTTCTCCTATACGCCATGAGGTCAGCGACCTGCCGCCGGAAGACGCATAGACGGTAAGTTTTCAACAATCTCCTCCCGGCTCACGGTAGGAGGTTGTTTCTCCGCTAACTTGCGACACACCAATGTACCTATTTTCAAAGCATCTTCTTCTGATGTAAAAGCTGTCTTCTCACCTATGGCAGGTATATAAGGCTGATAAATCAGTGTATCTGCCCCGTAAACCACCACATATCCATATCCCCCTTCCACTTGCATGGAACGGCAGGATAACTTTTCTCCGGCGGCATTCGTACGCCCGGAACAATAAGAAAGGCATACTGCCACAAGGGACAGTACACCTATCTTCACAATAAACATCAGCTTCATAAATCTTTATATAGAAAAAGCACTAATCAACATCTTCCTGCTCATAAGGCAAGAGCTCATAGACATCATCAAAATAACTGGTTCCCGAAGATCCCGACAGTACAAAACCCCGCTTACCTGTGGAGAAAGACACCGCATAAGAACGTGATGAACCTCCGGAACTGACATTATGCACATTCGTCATCGGCGTATAGTCATCATCAGAATCACCATACCACAAATCTTCTTCAGGATCATATACCCAATAATCACTGGTCACCCCACTACGGGTTCCTGTTGCGATATATCCCCTACCGTCTATGACGAAAGATACGGTACCCGCACGGGTAATGGCATAATCGTCGTCATAATCTTCATCACTATCATTATTGGCAATGTCACGCAACTGTTTCCAATCGCTACCGTCGAACTTCCATAAATCGTCTACCAAAGTACCATTGTTATCCCCACAACAAATGTAAGCCACATCATCTATAACGAAAGCTGTACCGTACTGACGTTTATATCCACCAAATCCACTCACGATTGTCCATTGCTGTCCGGTAGCGGCATTAGGGTCGAAACGATAGAAGTCCTTCAAGTAGTTGTCATTATACCCCGTACCCACATAACCATATCCACCGATAGAAAAAGCCAGTGCACCATAGCGCGCACCTCCGCCAAAGTCATCTTTCCGTGTCCAGCTGTCTGTATTGGGATCATACTCCCAAGTATCCGCCAAGTTTGTAGACTCATTTTTCTGGACACCGGTGGTAATGTAGCCTTTCCCATTTAGAGCAAACGCAGTTGCACTGTGGCGACCTTGCGCCTCATCTGGCATATCGGCGCATTGTGTCCAATAATCATTGTTGATGTCGTACACCCAAAGGTCCTTCAGGTATGTCTTGTTTGTCCCACGGAAGCCGCAGCACAGATAGCCTTTATTATCGATGGTGAAACTACTGGCTTGTCCCCGTGCAACCCCGTCCAGGTCCGACCTTCTCATCCATACACCCTGGGTGTATTCATCGTCGTCCGTACAACTGCCGGCCAGGCATCCAACCGCCAGCAGCATCATTCCAAATAATAGTCGATTCATTTTTTCTTCAGAACTTGTTTTAATTACTATATTTTTGGTAGCAAAAGTAGGCGGCAAGTACTTCATCAGCAAATATAACCGACAAACAGCACTAATTTTTCGGTAAATAGCTTTACCGATAAAACCCGCCCGATAGCCGATTTTAATAGGAAGATATGGAAGATTTCATTTTCCTTTGCGAAAGAATTTAAGAGTTACAAGCTACGAGTGCCTTTCGGTATGATAGCGCAGCCACTTGTAGCTCGTAGCCTATAACTTGTAGCTCAAAAACACTATGAACAATGAAAAAGTTATTGTATAGCCTGATTATAATGATCGCCGCCATCTGTGCCTGCCAGGACGAAAACTCAGAACTGGGCAAAAGCCTGGTCGACAGTTCTTTTTACAATATATATGTAGACACTTGCACCGTGGATATCAGCACCATTCTTATGGACTCCATAGAAACCAGGGGAGACAGCATCTGCCAGCTGGGACATTACAAGGATCCGTCATGGGGCGAAGCCTCTGCCACCTACTATGCCGAATACTCCACAAACAGTTTCACTCCCAACGAGAACTACAGTTACAGCTTCGACTCACTCGTACTGCGGATGACACCCTCCGGCCACTTCTGGGGCGATACGCTGACACAGCAACGCATCTCAGTATACCGGCTGAAACAGCCTATTTATCTGGATGATGACGAAGATTTATACACCACCACCGCGTTGCCCACCGAGAGTACTCCCCTGCTCAGCTTTACCTTCACTCCACGCCCCGGACAAAAAAGAGAATTGGAGATACGTCTGCCCGACGAACTGGGTAAAGAACTGCTGACAGACCTCATAGCCGAAGAAGACTACTTCGACAGCCAGGATAAGTTCAAGGAAAAATTTCCCGGACTGGCCCTCGTGGCCGAAAGCAACGGAGGATGTATCATAGGATTCCTGGTGAATGAATCATCCATGGCCATCACCCTGCATTATAAAGAGATAACCAGCCAGCGCACGGAAAAAGAACTGATATTCAGCGTAAATACAGATTATGCCTACACGGGTATTCGTCACGACCGGACAGGGACTTCCCTTGCCACTCTGGAAAGCGGAATAGAAAATCTTATCCACTCCTACGATCTGGACAAGCATGCGTATATGCAGGGACTAACCGGGCTCTACAACCAGATAGAGTTCCCCTATCTGAACAATTTACAGGATGCGGGAGAAATCGTCTCCATAGAAAGCGCCACCCTCTACCTTTATCCGCAGGCCGGAAGCTATAACAAGCTGAACCAGCTACCGGAAGATATCCGCCTCTACATCACGGACGAAAACAATGTGTTGGAAGACTATGTATATGGCAGCGACGGCGTAACGGTACAGACTGGCAATCTGAGTGTGGACGAGATGTTCGGGCGGGATACCTACTACTCTTTTAACGTGACCGAATTCATCCGCAACAACTTCGGCACATGGGGCATCAAACGACAGAAACTACTGCTGAGTCTGCCGGACAATGAAATGATAACGACCTTCAATCAGATAATCTTTGCCAACGACCCCGACCAGGAGAGACAATGCAAATTAGATATCAGATTTAAAATATACAACGAAAAATGAAACATCACCACCGAATTCCCCTTATGCTGTGCAGTTTATGTGCAACAAGCCTTTCTATCGTAGCCCAAAACACCACAAACCTGCCCACTTCCATGTATGGAATAGGTGAATTAAGTACCAGCGACGGCGGACGCTATGCCGGAATGGGCAATATCGGCATAGCCCTGAACAAGCCCGGCTTCCAGAACACTCTGAACCCGGCAGCCATCACCCGAATGGACAGCACCTGCTTTATATTTGATGTCGGTGCATCGGCTTCGTATGCCCGCTATTCTTTCCAGAACGATCACAGTTCCAGCTTTATGGGCAATCCCAACCGCTTCAGCATAGGCTTCCGTGTGTTGCCGCGCTGGTATGCCATGGTGGGTGCATCGCCTTACAGCAGTGTAGGATACGTCATCCAGACCGAAGAAGAGGTGGAAGGAATGCCCGGAAGCTATACTTATTCGTTATTTGAAGGATCGGGAGGCTTATACCGCTGTTATCTTACCAATGCCTTTGCACTGACCAAAAATCTGTCGGTAGGTGTGAATCTGGGCATCATACTGGGAACAGTTACTCAAAGTGAAACACAGGAGAGTGCCATTGTGGAATATGAATCTTCCAAACGTGCCTTTTACGCCGACTTCGGAGTACATTATGAATTCAATACTACCGGAAGGCAGAAGTGGGCGGCCGGGTTAGTATTTGCTCCCTCCCTTCAAATCAGCCACGACAATAATCTGACTTATAGTAATTCCTCTACCAGCGACAACCTTGACAAGAGTTACCATAGCCGGACGCAATACCTGCCCATGCACATCGGCAGCGGAGTGTCCATGACTACCGAACGTTGGGTGGTTACCGCCGACTACAATTATCTGGACTGGAGCCGTAACACTTCCTCCTACACTTCCATGAAATATGAGAATCAGCACAAGATGAATATCGGGGGAATTTATACCACAAACCCACGCTATCCCCGGTCCACTGAACTAATGGGAGGGGTAGGTTTCAGCAATTCTTATATAAATCTGAGAGGTGGAAAAATGAAGTATCTGGAGATCAGTGCCGGGGCGAGTTTTCCCATTCGTTACTCTTATCTTTCATTGGGCGCCACCTGGCGGAAACAAATAAATTCACGTAGTAGCCTAATGCAGGAAAGTCGTTTTAGCGTAAATCTGAATCTTACGTTCGGAGAAAGAATATCACGGGCAAAGCTAAAATAAGGGTAATGCAAGAAGCATAACTTCCTGTGTGATAAAACACTTGGTGTTCCACTGAGTTCAGTCGTAGTGAAACACCTGTTCAGTCGTAGTGGGAAGTACCTTCAGTCGTAGTGGGAAGTACCTTCAGTCGTAATGGGAAGTACCCTCAGTCGTAGTGAGAAGATACCCCACCTCTGTACCGATGTGAGCTAATTCCGGAAACAAGCATCGCAACAGGTTAAAGAACAGAATAATCAGCAATATAATTCTTCAGCTTCTTCCGGTAAACCTCTCCGATAGGAATACTTCTCTTGTCTAAAGCAATCTTGCTGCTTTCTATGATGCGTATGCAGTCTTTGCGTATAATAAACGAACGGTGGACGCGTATGAACTCATCGGAAGGCAGTTTCTCTTCCATATACTTCATCGTGCACAAGCTCAGCACAGGCTTTGGCTCGTCCTTGCTATAAATCTTCACATAATCACCCAATCCTTCGATATAGGATATCCGGGATATATCCAAGCGGAAAATCCGATTGTCGGACTTCACATAAATCACCTTGAGCGTTTCCGGTTGGCAAGTTTCCGTCTGAGACTTTTCGGGAAGAACGGTAAGCGGCATTCCCGTTTCACCTTTCAGGCTGAACCAACGCGAAGCCTTATTCACCGCTTCGAAAAAAACCGGAAAACTGACTTCGGATATCAGATAGTCCAATGCGTCCAGTCGAAAGCACTCGGCGGCATACCGGGGAGTATCCGCAATAAATATGACACGGGTGGACGGAGAGAGTAGCTTACTGAATTCCATCCCGTTGATGCCCTCCGTTTCTTCCTGCCCGATTCCTACAAAGTAAAGGTGTACCTTATTATCATAATAACCCTTCAAAGCCTCAATAGGATTACTGTACTTTCCACACAAAGCAAGAAAGGGTGTCTTGGCTATGAACGCTTCTAGTTGTTCACTCACCTGTCTGTCGGCATGCAAAATAGCACAAGTCAAATTCATCATCATTTCTCTTATTTTTAGAAATTAGACGGACGACTCTCGGGAAGGCTGCAACAGGGGAATAGAGAATTAGTATTTCTTCACTTCATTTAAACGATTCGTAAGGGTTTTTATGAACATATCTTCCTTCACCGGAAGCAGCACGGCACATTTCCCCCTCGTTCCGTACTTCACCAGCACATAGCGCATCACGGCGAAACGTCCTATTTTCATGGACGAGGCCCGCTCCACAGAGATAATGTCTTTCAGGGATATTTCCTCCGAACGGGAAAAGCGTCCGTAAAAAAGGAGGAGCCTGTCGTCTGTGGTCAGCGTATACGTGGTATGAATGAGTCGCTCGATGGCGATGACGAGCAGGAGCATAAAAAGGACGGCCATGACAGCATGCTGCATCCACATGGCATAAATAACGATAATCGTTGTCAGCACTAAAAACAAATATTGCCCTATAGCAATGCGGGCATGGAAGATACGATTCATTTTGTTCTGTTTTTGCCGCTAAGATAGGTATTTTTGCGGAACAGCAGGAGTTATCCTTCCAATATCTCCCGCAATTTATCACCCAGCAGCTTTTCTTCCTCCAATCTCATCTTCCAGCATACCGACTTACGGAACATATACACCTGCTCGGCCGGCAAACAAAACAGTTGCTCAATCTCATCTACCGACTGCCCAACGGCAATCAGCATACAGAGCAATTCCTCATCTTTCGTAGCACCGGGAACCAACTTCTGCACCTTCTCTATAAAGTCTGGATAATGAAAAATAAATATCTCGCGGAAAACGGCTCCACGCGCTCCGCAAAGCATATCCTTCGAAGCATAGGGCGATTCATCGGAAATCATCTCTATCAAAGCCCTACTGATTTCTTTCATACACAATCGTGACATCTTTTCCACCTTAATTTATTATTTGGTTAGTCTTCTATAGATTGCAAATTTGCAGAAACTATAAGATTAAACCATAAATAACCAATGTACAATCCAATATACAAAAATGTATCTCTCTCATTATCAAGCTCAATAAAACATAAAAAAATAGAGGTAGCACTTATTTCTTTTTTAAAATGGAATTGTATCTTTGTCCGGCAAACCAAATAAACCTCCAACTTATGAAGATAAAAACATTTATGTTACTCCTCATGCTGTCAGCCGGAGCCTGTACCGTCCCCCCACATTCTTCAGGCAATCAGGACACACAGCAATGGCAGCAGACTATCCAACAGCTGAACACATTACTGAAAGAGAGAAAGCATCAGGCAGCCATTGACGAAGGCAAACAAAAGATATCCGAATTGCTGGCCGTAGCAGATCATACCGAGCCTAAAGATACAATGGTCAAATATGCCCGGCAGATGGTCAACTTCTTCTATTTCAGTTATCTGGGCAGCAAGCAATTTCGTCCCGGTATAGAATATCTGGATAGCCTCAACGATGCTCCCTTTCTGCAACAACATTGCAAACACGAACTGTTATCCGCGCGGGCAGGCTTGCACCAGATGTGCGGAGACAACGAGGCAGCCATCCGGCTGGCAGACGAATACTTGCAATTACCCGAATACGATGATGCCGACCGTTACATTCCGCAAGCCGAAATTGTCAGCGGAGTTTATATCTATTCTGGTAACGATATTCCCCAAGCTATCCGACTCCTGGAGAAAGCGATGGAATATTACCATCAGGGAGGGAAATTCCACAATATGCTCCGCATCATATCCCGACTGGGCATCTATTACCGCCTGATCGGTGAATACGAAAAAGCGGTAGCCACTAATCAGGAAGCTATCAACAGCTATAATGATAGCATAGCCCCTCCTAATATAGTGATAGCCTATGGCGAACAGGCCAACCTCTATGCCGAACTGGGCATGTACGACCGTGCCTTAGAACTGAATTCCAAAGCCCAATACTATTCACTCTTGAAGGACAGCTTCGGACTGGGCGATCTCTATCGCTATCGTGCAGAAATATTCCGCAGAATCCAGGATAAAGATTCCGTATTCTACTATCTGGACCGAGCCGGGAAAACTTCAGCCGAACAGGAAAGCTTTAAAGGTGTGTTTGTCAACAAAGTCCTCACAGTAGATAGCTATCTGGACTATCCGGACTCTGTACAAAAGGCATTACAGCTTGCAGTAAGCATTTGTCCGGACAGTACCCGCATGCCTCAATGGGCCAGGTATGACCTGAACCTTCATTTAGGACGTGCTCTGCTGGAGACAGGTAAGGCCTCACAAGGAATACCTCTTATAGAAAAGGCAGCCCGTGGATTTGCCCGGATGGACATGATCGGAAAAGAGAAGAATGCCAACCGGATACTGATGGACTACTACCGGAGGATGAGAATGGACGATGCCTTCTTCCGTTGCTACGACCGAGACCAGCTCTTCGCTGACTCCCTGAATCTGGATGAAAAGATACGTGCCGTTGCCGCCGCCAATATCCGGTTTGATGCCGAGCGTAAAGAGAAGGAGAACAAGTTGCTTTCCGCACAAGTAGAGCTGCAACAACATCAGTTGTTCTTCAATATATACATCTCCATTGCACTGTTGTTGTTACTTATCATTTCCATTGCCTATTTTATCACTAAGAGGAAGGCGAATCGCCTGTTATTGGAAAAGCGTAAACAGGAAATACAAAAGTTAATGGCCCGTCAGCAAGAACTGAACCGGCACAACGAACTATTGACCGGACAGATAGAGCAGGCAATGGCCGCCAACAACCTGAACACCGTCAGCCAACTGACCGGACAAAGTCTGCTCAGTAAAGAAGACGAAAACACCTTCAGAAAATCATTTGCCGCCATATATCCGCTTTACTTGCCTAAGTTGCGGGAGAAATATCCGCAACTCACCCGCAACGAGGAACTACTGGCCATGCTCATCTGCATGAATCAAAGTACGGACGAAATAGCCTTGATAATGGGCATCAACCGGAGTAGCGTCAACATGATCCGTTCGCGTATGCGTAAGAAAATAAAGCTTACAAAAGAGGAGTCACTGGATGAGGTTATAAAGCAGTACTTATCATAAAATCGTGAATTAATATACAGGAAAAGTACAAGCAACCCAGTTATTTTGTAGCTTTGCAGTACTTAAACATACGAAATATGATTAAAGAGTTCGACTTTTTAGTAATTGGTTCCGGTATAGCCGGCATGAGTTTCGCTCTGAAAGTGGCTCATAAAGGTAAGGTAGCACTCATCTGCAAAACGGAACTGGAAGAAGCCAATACCTTCTTCGCCCAAGGGGGAATTGCCTCAGTAACCAATACACTGGTAGATAACTTCGACAAGCACATTGAAGACACCATGATTGCAGGCGACTGGATCAGTGACCGCGCCGCCGTGGAGAAAGTGGTGCGCGAGGCCCCCGGACAAATCAAAGAACTGATAGACTGGGGAGTGGACTTCGACAAGAACGATAAGGGAGACTTCGACCTCCATAAAGAAGGCGGTCACTCCGAATTCCGCATTCTGCACCACAAAGACAATACAGGTGCCGAAATACAGGAAAGCCTTATCAGAGCCGTAAAGACGCACCCCAATATCGAAATATTCAACCGCCATTTTGCCGTAGAAATCATCACGCAGCATCATATGGGTATCATCGTAACCCGCCATACCCCGGGCATCAAGTGCTACGGAGCGTATGTGCTGAATGAAGACACGGGCGAAGTGGATACTTTCCTTTCCAAAGTGACGCTGATGGCTACGGGAGGTGTAGGTGCTGTTTACCGCAACACCACCAATCCGCTGGTTGCTACCGGAGACGGTATTGCCATGGTCTACCGTGCCAAAGGTCTCGTACAGGATATGGAGTTCATCCAGTTCCACCCCACAGCGCTTTATCATCCGGGCGACCGTCCCTGTTTCCTGATTACGGAAGCGATGCGCGGATATGGTGCCGTATTACGCAATATGGGTGGTGAAGAGTTTATGCAGAAATATGATCCGCGTCTTTCTCTTGCTCCGCGTGATATCGTGGCACGTGCCATCGACAGCGAAATGAAGCAACGCGGTGACGACCATGTATATCTGGACGTCACGCACAAAGATCCGGAAGAAACCAAGAAGCATTTCCCGAATATCTACGAAAAGTGCCTCAGCTTAGGTATCGATATCACCAAAGACTATATCCCGGTAGCTCCTGCCGCACACTACCTCTGTGGTGGCATCAAGGTAAACCTAAACGGAGAATCTTCCATCAATCGCCTGTATGCTGTAGGAGAATGTTCTTGCACAGGTCTTCACGGAGGCAACCGTCTAGCTTCCAACTCTTTGATTGAAGCGGTTGTCTATGCCGATGCTGCCGCCAAACATGCGCTAAGCGTACTCGACCGCTATGAGTTCAACCACGAAATACCGGAATGGAATGCCGAAGGAACTGTGACCAACGAAGAGATGGTGCTTATTACTCAGAGCATGAAAGAAGTGAACCAAATTATGGGAGCCTATGTAGGTATCGTACGAAGCGACTTGCGTCTGAAACGTGCCTGGGTACGTTTGGATATGATATATGAGGAAACGGAAGACCTCTTTAAACGTAGCAAGGCATCCAGGGCAATTTGCGAACTGCGCAACATGGTCAATGTCGGATATCTGATTACCCGCCAGGCTATAGAACGCAAGGAAAGCCGAGGATTACACTATACGATTGATTATCCGCACGCAAAAAAATAGGATAAGGACACCCCCGTTGGCGGAATTAATTCATCCCGGGAAAGAAAGGAAGGAAACCAGTTGACGAGTTGACAAGGGAACAAGGGGCTGCGCAATGCTCCTATGCCGCATGGAACCTTGTCCCCTTGTCAACTTGTTAACTCGTCAACTTTCCCTCAAAACCGGAAAGAAAGAAAGTAATTCCGCCAACGGGTTAAGGAGTTATCTCCTTTATTAATGCCGAACGCCCGGATGTTTCTTCAAGCGAAACACCCGGGCGTTCTTTATCATAGAAATAAGAATTTCTTAATAGTTTTCTTTCTTCACTTCGAAGTAAGCCTGCGGATGCAAACATGCCGGGCAAACTTCAGGAGCTTCTTTGCCTGTGAAGACGAAACCGCAATTACGGCATTGCCATACTACTTCACCTTCTTTAGCGAATACTGTAGCATTCTCGATATTGTTTACGAAAGCCAGGTATCTTTCTTCATGACCCTTCTCGGCAATTGAAATGTTGCGGTACATAGCAGCGATTTCGTAGAAACCTTCTTTTTCCGCTACGTCAGCAAAGTGGGGATAGTCCAAAGACCATTCTTCGTGTTCACCGGCAGCAGCTTCTTTCAGGTTATCCAGTGTGGTGCTGATAACACCGGCAGGATAGCTTGCTGTAATTTCTACCATACCACCTTCCAGATACTTGAACATACGTTTAGCGTGTTCTTTCTCCTGATCAGCCGTTTCAGTAAAGATAGCAGCAATTTGTTCGTAACCTTCCTTCTTAGCTACACTTGCAAAATAAGTGTAACGCATTCTTGCTTGTGATTCTCCTGCAAATGAGGTCAGCAGATTCTTTTCTGTCTGAGTTCCCTTAACACTTTTAGCCATAGTTCTTTTTCTTATTTAGTTAGTAAATTACGTATCAATTGTCGTTAGTCACTCTTATTAACAACACAAAAGTAAGGGTTTTGTTTGATATTTACACACTTTTTATTCATCGGATTTATCTATGCAGACATAGATAATATCTATTTCCGATACAACCTATTCAAGCAATAATGAACTAAAGCCTTAACTGTCCGCTATCTGATAAACGTCCAACAGTCGAAGTTAAATAGCTCATCTTCGCCGCCTCTAAAGATGAAGTAAACATCGTGTACGCCTTTTACTTTATCAACCTGAGCCTGGAAAGTCTTCCAACTTTCCGGACCACCTGTATTGCCAATAACGCAGGTGCCGATCAGCGTACCTTCTTTGTCATCCAAACGAATTTCTATTTGCCCACCGGAAGAAGACGATGCAGCAACTGCTTCAAATGACTTCGCCCCTTTCTTGAAATCGACATTGCGCACACGAATATAATCCCCGTCGTGAATAGCCGTAACATACATACCTGCCTCGCTCTTTTCTGTCTTCAAGCCCTCACTCCAAGCTATTGTCTCAGCTTCAATGCGACGGTAAGGATCCAGCTTACCCACCGGTTCTACGCCTTTTGTCGTCCAGAACGGAAGTTGCTGAATTGTGCCATCCGGATTAAAGGTCAGTTTCTCCACACAAATAGAGCGTCGCTCATAGTGCTGGGAAATCTTGGAAAAATGGATATCATAATTGAAGCCAAAGACATACGTATTCCCTTTATAGTCGATAATACCCGGATGATTGCCATTTGATCTTCTGTCACCTTCCATAATCATACCTTTATATACCCAGGGACCAGTTGGAGAGTCACTCATCGAATATCCCATGCCTTCGGGACAGCAGGTGGACGCGAACGCCATGTAATACTTATTCTTTCTCTTGTAAGCCCACGGCCCTTCTTCATATAAAGTGGGGCGTTTCTGATTCCCCTTCCGTTCGCCAAAAGCCTCATGTGTCATCTGCTCATGCACTACTTCACCATCACAGGAAATCATATCTTCATTCAACTTCACATAATATAAATCCGGATTTCCCCAATACATATAAGCCTGCCCATCATCATCAATCAGCACCGTAGGATCTATATCAGCATAACTGTTTTTCACTAATGGCTTTCCGATGGGATCTATAAACGGCCCATAAGGACTATCGGCAACCAGCACACCGATGCCTATCCCACCGGGCATCGGACAATACATATAGAATTTCCCGTTGCGTTCAATACACTGCGGTGCCCAGGCACCATTGTCATAAGGAACCCATTTGAAGTCTTTCAGCGAGGCAACCACTCCGTGATCTGTCCAATTCACCATATCAGTCGAAGTATAAAGTAACCATTCGCGCATAACAAAGCCTTTCGCATTGTCATCGTCGTGACTTGAATAAAGGAATACAGTATCATTGTGCACCATTGGTGCCGGATCGGCTGTATATTTAGTCTGAATAATCGGATTGTTAGTCTGTACTTTCAACTTTTTCGAGATCCTGTACAACCCTGCGCCGTGATAATTGATGACAGGTGAGAACTCCGTTCCTGAGAAATTGCCAAGATCCTGATTCCTCCAGATATCACGTACTTTGGCAGCTCCGCCAAATCCTAATTCTTTCAGATCTACAGTCACTTTCCGATTGGCAGGATGTGACTCCCGGGGTTCTTTCTGATCTACATAGAACAGTGCCAGATATTTATCTCCATTTCTGGGATCATCAGCTGTCCAGGCTATAACGCCATCTTTATTATACCATTGCTTGTTGTTTACAGAGTTCCTATGTACATAGAGCACTTCTTCATTCGTTATCAGCGAATTGGTGAATTTATCATTATCAGGTAAGTGCCCACCGAACATCAGCGGCGACTTGAACATAGCAAACAACGTCATAACCATATATTGTTCATCCCGCGTAAACTTACTCATACGGGCGTTACCTCGAAGATCAATATGCCCCAACGGCAACATATCGGCATCGGGCCATGCGCCACGACCTATATAAGGCGCCCATTTGGGACATACTTCAAACTGATGGTAAAGATGCGGCCAATTGTCCCAGAAATCATCTACCGTACGCCACATATTAGCATGCCCTACAGCGTGATCCGCCTTATTCACATCGGTTTCTCCCGGTGACATGCTCAATACAATCGGCCGTCCGGTACGGTCAATCGCCTTACGTATCATCTCTATTTCCGCCTGATGATAAGGGCGGGAAAGATCATCAATCTTAACAAAATCCACTCCCCATGAAGCATACAGATCGAAGATTGAATTATAATATTCCTGCGCTCCCGGTCTGTCGGCTACAATCGTGTAGTTATCTCCCAACCAGGGGCATTTCCAGTCGGTAGAATAAATATCGGCAGCCGTTACTCCACCGGCATCTTTCACCGGCAATTTCTTCTCTACGGCAAGTGTGGGTACACCGCGCATCAGATGGATACCAAACTTCAATCCCTTACTGTGGACATAGTCAGCAAGAGGCTTAAATCCATTTCCGTTGCCAGCTGATGGAAAACGGTTCACGGCAGGCATATAGCGGCCGTATTCATCGAGCACATATTTAGGATCTTTGAAGTTATAGTAACCGGTAGTCTGGTTTTCCACAAACCAGCGGATATCCACAACAATATACTCCCAGCCGTAGTCTTTCAGGTGCTCCGCCATATAATCGGCATTGGCTTTCACTTCCGCCTCAGTAACATTAGCCCCAAAGCAATCCCAACTATTCCAACCCATAGGCGGTGTTTCTGCCCATTTATGGAAATCAGCGTTCCGATTTTGATTATTGTTCTGCGATTGTACCCCACAAACCGTTAAAAGGGTAATGAGAAATAAAGTTATTCTCTTGTTCATGATATATAATATTACTTGCTCAATTTACATTCAATCCGCTATTACTTCTTTTTCTACCACAACTTCTTTTTCATCAGTGTATGGATTTACAATCTCAGCTACTTCGGCAGCAGTCTTCGGCTTCACAGTAATACCTTCTTTGGTTTGCTCAACATACGCCATACGTCCGTCGGGTAGATAATAAAGATAGTCAACGCACACGCTTCGGCGCCCTGTGGCACCCGATTTTCCATCTATGGTAAGTATTGCATTATGATAGAACAGATAGTTTTGTCCCTTGAATTCAATGATTCCCGGATGTATGGTAAAACTATTTTCTGCCATTCCTGTCAAGACTCCACGATAGGTCCATGGACCTTCCATACTTGGTGCCATGGCATAACTAATGGTTTCACGCCCCTTACCCATCGATGCATACGTCAGATAGTAAAGATTTTCACGCTTATGAATCCATGGCCCTTCCACAAATTTCGGCATTTTAAGAATCTCTATGTTTCCGTCCAGTTCTGTCATATTGGGTTTAAGTTTCACTAAGAAGCAGGTACCGTTACCCCAGCTCATCCATGGTGTGCCGTCATCATCCACAAAAACGGTCGGATCGATATCGTTCCACCATCCACGAGGACCGTTAGGAGTCATATCATCTGTAATAAGCGGTGTACCCCGAGCATCGATGAAAGGGCCTGTCGGACTGTCCGACACTGCAACACCCACCGTTTTACTATTATATGGAGCGCCTGCTTGTACCGTTGTATAATAATAGAACTTTCCATCTTTCTCTATAACCTGAGAAGCCCATGCTTCTCCAACTCCCCACGAGAAATCGGTAGGCTTCAGCACACTTCCATGATCGGTCCATGTTTTCATATCTTTTGTTGAATAACACAGCCATTCGGTTATGTTAAAGTCCTGTCCTTCTTCAGCCTCATCGTGACCCACATAGAGGTACAGTCTACCATTATGCACCATAGGTGCCGGATCAGCGGTAAACTTATCCGTCACTATCGGATTACTTTCCGAAATAAACTTCACTTCATTACTTTTCTCGCCGCAAGCGGATAAGATCAGATATAAACTAGCAATAAAAAGAGTGTTTCTCATGATAAAAACAATTAAGTAAGTAATTCTATTTTTTTACATTTCATTGAACCGGTGTAAATTTATAAAGAAGTACACCATGGGCCGGAACATTAAGTGACAATGGCTTCCGTCCTGTATCCAAGGTTTTTATATCCTTTTGTCTCCAAAGGTCACGCACAGTTTGTTTACCCGTAATATTCAGTTTATCAAAATCACGGAAAGAGATATCAGCCTTTTCCCGGTCGAAATTACAGAAACCAACCGCCTTACTGCCATCTTCTAGTTCTTTCACATAAATACGTAATTCCCCTATTGAATATACACATGTGGCTTGTTTACCCAAAGGATCCTGATTAACAGCTATCACCTCATTGTTAGTCAGCAGGCTCAGGGTAAAATCATCCATTTTCTCCAAGTCACAACCTATCAGAAGCGGTGCAGAGAATAAGCTCCAAAGACTGAAATGGAGATACTGTTCATCAGGTTTAAGCTTAGTTTGGTGAGGATTTCCCCAACCTACAATACCTAGAACCAGCATGTCCGGATCATTCCAGTTACCGGGTTTCGCCCATGCAGCTGCACGGTCCTGAGAAAGAGCGATGCCTTTTACACTTTCCCAAGTATCAGTGATATCGTTAGTCGTACGCCAGCACTGGCCTCCAACGGCATCTCCCCATCTCCAGACATCCCCCATGCCATACTGACACAGGTTATAAACAATGTCCCTGGGCTGCTGACGCAAATAATCCCCCATAATCTTAAATGGCTTTCTACCGGCAATTGAATCCCCTCCCCCTTGAAACGCCAAGGAAGACACGCTGTAAGGATCCTTATCCAAATCACGGTCAAGTACTCCCCCGTAACTGCACCAGTCATATTTCAAATAATCAAGCCCCCATTCACCATACATATCGGCATCTTGCTTTTCATAACCATAACTGCCTACGCAACCTCCGCAAGTCCACGGACCGGGTGAAGAATAAATACCCACTTTCAGTCCAAGGGAATGTATGTAGTCTGTTAACCCTTTCATATCAGGGAATTGGGCATTTGGTATGATATTACCCTGATCGTCACGCAACCGTCCACCTCTGGTCCGGTCGTTGGGATCTCTGTGATGTTGCCATGAATCATCTATATTGATATAAGTCCAGCCATAATTCACTAAACCATTTTCAATCATAGCTCTTGCCGCTTGTTTCACTTTCTCAGCCGAGACTTCGTGTCCGAAGCAGTTCCAACTGTTCCATCCCATCGGCGGAGTAAGAGCAATTCTGTCACCACACTCAATACGAAGTTTTCTTTCTGCCGTTCCTTTCACATTTTTCGCCTGTAAAACCACTTCAAATGTACCAGCCTTGGTTAGCTTACCCGTAATCAGACCCGTTTCCGGGTGAATCTCCAATCCTGCCGGTAATCCCTCCGCTGCAAATCTCATCGGACGATCTCCTGTAGCCGCTATCTGATATTGGAATGGCGAACCGGGACGCACTCCAAACACAGAGGCCCCATTAATTCTCGGCGTCGCGGGAGCGGGTGGAGTCAGTATATAAGGTTCCGTAGCAATGAATTTAAGTGTAGGAAAACTCTTCTTTCCTTTTGATATTATCTTTGCATCCGCCCAGTCGGCATGGTCATAGTAAGGCCCGTCACCACCATCAGCAACTATCAGCTCAAGCCTTTTGACTCCATCCAATGAAACCGAACATAATTTAGGCGCATCTCCTGCCTTTACAATCCCACTGGACCAAAGCCTGGCTCCATCTCCTATTACAATAAATTCGGCAGACGTTTTATGCTCGATGATCTCATCATCCAGCCCTACCTGAGCCGTAAATGATACGGCTTTGCCATCCAATTGAATTGCTATCTCACTGACTGAATGGGTACCTACTCCACGTTCAAACGTTTGTCCTCCGATTGTCAAGGTTTTACCGTCAACCGATTTATTTTTCATAGCTACTCCATTACCTTGAGTCATAGCTGTCAGATCCAAATCATCAAGCCACACAGTATGGGATTGACCACATCCTGTAGTAATGGACGCTATTACAAACCCTACGAGGGCCAAAAACGACTTCATATTATTCTTCATATTTTAAGATATTTCCAAATCATTGCCTCAAGAAACACTACAGTGATATCACCATTGATTTTCCCTCATAGACAATGCTCTTATTCACTTTTGACTGATAAATTCCAGTGCCTGACTCCGGCGTTACAATTACAATATTGAAGTCCATTCTTTCCTTCATTCCTGCAAACGAACCTTTTCTGTCACTGATAGTAAGTGTCTTATCCGAATCATTCCACTTCAGATCAAACGTGCAGAACTGACCTTTCTCATAATTGTAATTGATTCCTTCGTCTTCATAAACAGAATAAGAACCATCAGCTCCCGGATAAATACGGATTTCCCACGGTTGTTCCGTCTCCTCAGCTGCATATTGCTTCTGAGGTCCCAACGGCAATATAGAACCCGCTTTCACAAATAAAGGAGTCTTCATAAGATCCACATTTACATCTGTGAATATACCTCCCTTATGAGGTGTGCCATTCCAGAAATCTACCCAGCCGGCCGAACATTCCGGAAGATAAACCTTCATCCGGTTAACACCACTTTCTACCACCGGAGCCACCAGCATAGAAGGTCCGAACATGAACTGATAGTTTTGTTCCAGTGCAAAACGGTCTTCAGGGAAATCCATCACCAACGGACGCATCAAAGTAGAACCATTGAATGAAACCGCAGCATTTTGTGAATAAATATAAGGAAGAAGCCTATAACGTAAATCCAGATATCGGGCAATGATATGTTCCACCTTTTCTCCATATCGCCACGGCTCGGTATTACTCATATAACCATGCACACGCATCAGTGGGAAAAATGTTCCTGCCTGTATCCAGCGGATCAACTGTTCATGGTATCCGGTATTTGTATACTGGTCGCCCGGACGGAAAAAACCACCTGCATCATAAGTCCACCAAGGCAGCCCTGTCGCCATCTGTCCCAATCCCCCTACGATTTGCCGACGTAAGGTTTCCCAGTCATGTCCTACGTCTCCCGACCATGTGGCGGCCGCATAACGTTGCATTCCTGAAAATCCACTGCGAGTAAAAATCATAGCTCGCCTGTCAGGATCATCCTGACGTAAACCTTCATAGATTGTCTTGCTGACATACATCGGATATACATTCCGGTACACCTCTCCCGGAGTTTGTTCACGATTAATGCGACGGTTCTGCAAATCATCATTCTCCGGTTCAGTAGCATCCTGCCACCAAGCATCAATACCATATTTCAATAATCCGGTACGGAAATTCTGCCAATAGAAAGCCGCCGCATCCGGATTGAAAAAGTCAATCCAGTCACTGCCCGGTATGTAATATCCCTTTTCCTTGGCTTGTTTTCCCACTTCGGACTGAGCATCGATTTTAGACCATACAGAGATCATCAGACGCACATCCATCTCATGAAGTTCCTTCATCATACTTCCCGGATCAGGATATCTGTCTTCATCAAACTTCATGGCATTCCAGCCATATTTTCCCCAATATTGCCAGTCCTGTACAATCATATCGATAGGCAATTTCCGTTCCCTGAATTCACGGGCATTCTCCAGCAATTCTGCTTGAGTATTATAACGCTCCCGACAATGTATATATCCCAGACTCCACAAAGGCATCATGGGGGCAGGTCCGGTCAGTTCCCGATAGCTGGCGATCACTTCATCTCCGTTACCAGCGAAAACCGTATAATCTAACATTTGGGCAACCGGAGAACGGAATACAGTCTCTTCTGAAACAGGACGCCAATATAACACAGGCTTATCATTACGTTCACCTTGTACTTCTATATCGTGCTTACCGGCTGTCAGCTCCACAATGGCAGAAGTAGTGGGAGGCAACCATAAATTATTGACATCCACAATCTTTTGTCCGTCAATAACCAGATAATATTTCCGTGCCATTCGCTGTCCCACATCCAGCAACAAAGAATAACTACCGGAGCGAGGTACATCCACCGAAGCTGTAAACGAATAGGTTTGTCTGGTTTCCCTTACATTTCCACTCGTACCGGTGGTATTTACCGTAACAGCCTCTCCACTTGCATTGGCGGGAGTCAACTCCACAAATTGATCTGCCGGATTGAAATCCGTCAATCCATAGTTGTTCCACAGCAACCCATAGCCTTTACTTGAAAGAATAAAAGGAATAGAAATCTGTGTATTCACCTGCGTCAAGCGCCGTGTCAACCCCCGGATATTTAGATAACCATCCTGAAACTGCCCTGTACCATATATGTATTCATCTTTCGGAGAAACAAAACGCTGTTCCACCTGATAGGTAGGTTCATTCTGTACAGAAGAAACCTTCATGAAACGTCCGCCAACTTTCTCTTGAAGAATGATACGCTTATTCGCATCTTTAAAAGTCAAGACTTCCGTACCTTTGTCGAATTCCACTGAAATTCCATCCAGAGATAAAACCAGCGATTGCTTATCTTCTGTAACTTCATATTCAGGAACAGGAAGTTTTTCTGTATAGATAAGCTCTTCCATAGGCGCCGAACCCGGTTGGGAAAACTGTACCCGGACAGCATTCTGATTTAATGGTATCAGCGAAAGTAATCCCTGTTTCAGTTCAAGAACGACTTTCTCTTTTTGCTTTGAAACACATGCCGTATTCAACAAAGCAACACAGAACAACAGGATGATTCCTGTTGTTCTGATATACTTCCTTTTATTCCTCATAGTATTTAGTACAAGTTATTTAGAAAACATCCAATAATCAAAATACATAAGATTGGTAGCAGGCCGCCCCTTTACTACAAAATACAAATCATGTACTCCTGTCACTTTTGTAATGTCAATAGTCCGTAAGTCCCAACGATCACTTCCTCCTGTACGCGGTACCTTCATTGTCCCTATCAGTTGCCCATCAACACCATCCAGACGGATTTCCAGATTTACGGGATCGTTATGTGTAGTTCCTATTCTGGCACTGAACTTCGTTGCACCGGTTGCCTTGAAATCTACACCGCGAACACAAGTATAACTGCCATTCTTCATTGCCGTAACAAAAACACCCACCTGATCATTTTTGAAAGACTTGAACCCTTCAGAAAAAGCAATAGTCTCCGCTTCCGTTTTTACATACGGATTCAGTGTCGTAATCCCTTTTGTAATACCCTCAGTCATCTTCAGTTGAGGAATAGATCCGTCTTTGTTGAATTTAAGCTCTTCCACACATACTGAACGATTGAATCCACCACCTCCGGGCAACTGTCCGTTATGATAGAAAAAGTAAGTTTTACCCTTGAAATCAATAACTCCCGGGTGAATGGTAAACGCTCCGCCACCGGCAGGCATCACTACTCCACCGTATTTCCACGGACCTGTAGGAGTATCGCTGGTTGAGTATCCGATATGCTCGGGCAGCGGACCTCCCGGCCAAAATAAATAATACTTCTTATCCCGCTTATAAAGCCAGGGACCTTCTTCATACAGAGTGGCTCTTTGGGCATCGCCTTCGCGTTTACCAAACGATTCCGCCACCAAAGGTACACGTACAATATCTCCACTATAAGAAATCATATCTTCATTCAACTTCACATAATACAGGTTGGGGTTTCCCCAATACAAATAAGCCTGTCCGTCATCATCAATAAAAACAGTCGGATCAATGTCTCCCCATTCACTCTGGACCAGTGGTTTCCCAAGCGGATCATAAAAGGGCCCGTAAGGACTGTCAGCTACCGCCACACCGATTGCACCTCTGTTGTTTATATTCGAAATCATGGGTACGTACATATAAAACTTACCATCTCTCTCAATGCATTGTGGAGCCCATGCATCCCCTTTTGCCCAACTAAAATCAGTATATGATAACACAGCGCCATGATCCGTCCAGTTCACCATATCACTGGTCGTATACAAGCGCCAGTCGTTCATCGTAAACCAGGTAGAATTATCCTCATCATGGGTAGTATAAAGATATACTTTATCATTATATACCATTGGGGCCGGATCAGCCGTATAATTTGTCTGAATGATTGGATTTTGTGCTAATCCCGAAGTACTCACCACCACCAATAGCGATGAAAGGAATAAAGATTTCATTTTATCCATATTGCTTTTTTAGTTTGATTATTCTACAATTAATATTCCACCATTGCAAGGAATTGCCAATTGTAACTCCTGTTTCTTATTTACCTTTATCTGTTTTACATTTCCTTGCAATTCTTCATTATCAGTAAATACCCTCACTTGATCACCAGGCATAAACATCGGTAAAGCAATCTTCAACTTTACGGTCTCTTTCTGCGCATTAACTCCTGCAACATACCATTTATCTCCATGCCTGCGTGCCATAACTACATATTTACCGGGATAGCCATCAATAAAGTGTACTTCATCCCACGTAGTGGGGACTTCTTTCATGAAGCCTATCGCCCATTCCGGAGCATCTGTCAGATTGTTCGGAGCCAAGGCAAAATGTTGTACCGGACTTTGGAACAATACCGCAGTAGCTAAAGCAAACACATCAGAAGTCATACGCCGGCTTCCGCGTGGAGCATTATCCGCATTATAATATTTATTCAGTGCACTGCCGCCAAAGTCCATGCTACCCACCGTATTACGAATAAATGGATGCAGACAGGCATTGAAAGCTTCATTGTCACAACTTCCCTGAGAGAAATGCAGGTTCTCACTGGCCAATACAGCTTCACTCGACGCAAAGTTAGGATACATACGTTCCCAACCGCGAGGCAAAGTACACCCGTGGAAAATCACCAGTAACCCATATTCATTGGCATCAGCAAGAATATCTTCGTACAGCTGCATGGTGACTTGCTTATCACCACCAAAGAAGTCAACCTTTATACCGCGTATTCCAATGCTTTGCATCCATTTCATCTCCTTGCGTCGGGCTATCGCATTGTCCATGATACCACGCGGTGATTGTGGGGCATCATTCCAATATCCATTAGAATTATACCACAGATAAAGCCCCACTCCTTTTTCCGCACCATACTTAGCCAGCTTTTCAACTTTGTCATAGCCTATTTGCGTATCCCACAATGCATCTACCAATACAGACTGGTATCCCATTGCCGCAGAGAAATCAATATAACGTAATTGCTCTTCATACTTCGTACTTCCATCCATACCAATAATCCAGCTCCAGGAACCTCTGCCGTATTCATATTTTCCGGATGCTTCATACAGTGGCTTTACAACATCAAAGGAAACTGTCGTTTCAACAATCGGAGCCAAAGTTTCACCCAAAGTGATCGTTCTCCAAGGCGTTTCTCCCGGCAGGGCAAGTCCGGGTGCAGTTGTACCATTTCCATTCATTTCACCCTCCTGAGGAAAACCGATTGTATACAAGCCATTTTCATGTCCCAGTAAGCGACTTCCACAATATTTACTATCTACACCCGTTTCCGAAATAAGTATCCATCCCTTATCACTATTACGGAACAGACAAGGGAAAGTATAACCTTCACCCCATCCATTTTTGCCCATGGTATCATCTGCTTTATACGGTGTCTCATAACTGGGAGAAGTACGGGCAAATCCTCCCATAGGTTTGCTTTGCGGACACAAAAAAGTCGTACTCCCATCAGGAAGCACAAAACTTGTCGCCTCCTCTTTCACAATGCAGGATAAAGTATTCTTTTGAGGATACATTTTATACTTGAAAGCAACATCCCGGTCGCTTACACGAAATATAACATCGTAAATCATCTTGCCTTGCTGACTAAACCGGTATACACCCTCTGTGGCTACATAGTGCACATTACTCTGCTTTATATTGGGCAATGTATAGGTCTCGTCAATTCTATTTGACTGAACATCGTGTTCCAAAGACATTTCCCTGGAAAAATCACCTATATTCGTAATAAGTCCCAAAGAAGAAGAATTGATAAAAGGAGTATCCTTATAACTGATGCGATAGGAAGGTTGTCCATTCTTATCAGAGATGGTTACTACTATTTTCCCATCCGGACTTGCTATCTGTTTTTCCTCCGCTTTTATTGTAAAGCAAATCAATAATGCCGTTATAACTAAAAAATATTTCATGAATATCAAGATATTATTTATTAATAGTCACCCTATCATTAGCCCTCTCGTAGTCAAAGTAATCAACGTCGACATAACCTCCCAACGATTTTGTTGCATAATTAAAGATGGCAAACTTACTTCCCATAAACAGTTTTGTATAATCAAAACGCATTTTGAAATCCGTTCCAATCTTCTTCCATTCCTTATTGTCCAGGCTGTAATAGAAAGTAGCAATATCCCGCTTCGGAGTAAAATCACCTTCTATACGCAAATAAATGATATTCTGATTAAGTTCTACCTGTTCCTTTTCCTCTACATCCACACTTGCGATAGCTTTATTTGGAGTATTATCAAAGTTGACTACATTGGTAGACATTACAAGTCGTTTTGCATCTCCCTCCTTCACCACAGACAAAAGTCCGGAATGTCCATTGAATGCACTAAAACCTGCCACATCACCATCCTTCATATTCGAAATATCAAGCGAGACAGTAGCCTTACATTTCGGTCCCTCCATACGCTGTGTAATTGTATTCGGAGCAAGATACAGATTATCAACCACCCGGCTGGTTTCTAAACGTAAATATCCCGGCCGTTCTGTGAGCGACCACTTATCATCCACCGGGTTGTGATTCCATTGCCAATAGAGTGAAAGTTTCTCTCCGTTGAAATCATCACTTCCAAGTATTCCTTTGGTATTTTCAGTCGGATATATCTCTTTTTCCATCGTTAAAGGCACATGCCCATTTTCATCTCCCAGCATCGGCCATCCGTCTACCCAACGGCAGGGCATAAGAGTAGGTACACGGCCTATTCCTCCGCGGTCTTGAAAAATAACCCCATACCAGTCTCCTTCTTCCGAGTCAATAATACAACCTTGACCTACTCCTCCATAACCATCAAAATCATGCTCCAGGATAACCTTCTTCTCATAAGGCCCTGTTATCTTGTCTGCACGATAACATACTTCCCTGCGTACCCGGCCGGGGATACTCCAATCCATGGAAATCATCAGCAAATAATACTTTCCGTTATGTTTCACAACCTGGCTTCCTTCCAGCAAGCCCTGTTCATCAGCATCCCGTTCAAAAATCTTCATACTGACTCCATCGGGTTTCACATCCGACAAGTCACTCTTCAACTCCTTCAGCTCACCGGTTCCATAGAATACATATACTCGGCCGTCATCATCAAAAAACAAAGAGGCATCATGAAAATGCTGTGTTCTTGATAATAGTTCCCACTTCCCTGCCGGATCTTCCGCCGTGAATATATACGACCGATAGGGTACATCGTTTGGCGAGAACAATACATAGAATTTCCCATTATGATAACGTATGGAAGATGCCCATTGTCCGCGTCCATAAACAGTTCCACCAATCAAGTCATACTTTGAGTTATCAGTCAGCTTATCGAAGACATAGCTCACTGTTTCCCAATTCACCAAGTCTTTTGATCTCATAACAGGTCCACCGGGCATTAAATGCATAGTGGTACTTATCATATAATAGTACTCTCCTGCACGCGTAACAGACATATCCGGTACATCAGCATAAATTACAGGATTACGATACGTCCCCTTCACCGATGTTTCCGAACCGGAACACCCCATCAGTAATGAAGCAACAGTCAGCCATGTTAACATCATCTTTTTCATGATACTCTTAGTCTTTAAAATCTATATTTCCAAATAACACTAGAATTTCACACTAACTCTTTTCCCTTTGTAGTCAACAACTTTCCGAGTTCCGTCTTGAAGTACAATTGTGAACTTTCTATTATTTAACATTCCCTTGTATGCACCTTTTCGAGCCCCTATGATCAACTGGCGTGATGCATCATTCCATACGACAGAAATCTCTGTATATGCTCCCTGCTCATAATTATAATTATCAAATTCATCCTCATAAAGAACAAAGGAACCATTGGCACCGGCATATACTCTCAATTCAAGATTATCCCACGGTTTCTCCGTTGCATACTGCACTTTAGGACCCATTGGAATAATACTACCAGCTTTGACATACAAAGGAATGACATCAATAGTCGTTTCCTTTTCTATTTCTTGTCCACCGTCATACTTCTCATTCGTCCAGAAATCATACCAGGTAGTACCCGCCGGTAAATATACCTTTGCAGACTTAGCCTGCATAAAGTCTACCGGAGCTTTATTCTCAAACTTCTGAACATTATTCTTATCCCAACCATCATTTTCTTTTAGTTTTACCAGCTTCTCCTGAGTATATTGCGCATTAACTATCGGTGCTACCAAAATGGATTTACCGAACATATACTGGTCTTTTATATCCCATACTTTCTTGTCAGCAGCAAAGTCCATCACCAACGCACGCATAAAGCTCGACTGTCGCTCGGTCACTTCCCATGAAGTGGAATAGATGTAGGGCAACAATGCATAGCGCAGATGAATCATTTTTTCAATAGCATCATATATTGATTCGCCTTTTTTCCCGAATTGATAAATCTCCCTCGGTGTATCAGCCCCATGTGAACGCATCATCGGCGTAAACGTACCGAATTGCAGCCAACGCACATACAGTTCCTGATACATCGGATTCTTGGGGGCACTTCCGTCATTCCAACTCTTATTATAGTTTCCGGCAAAGAAGCCACCAATATCTGAATTGAAGTTAGGATTTCCGGTAAGAGTAAAATTCAAGCCTGCCGGAATCTGATTGCGCAACGATTCCCAGGAAGAACCGATATCTCCCGACCATACATTGGCTCCGTAACGTTGCTGTCCGGCAAAAACAGAACGTGTAAGAATAAAGACGCGTTTATCTGAAGTTACGGCACGCTGATTATCATAAACGCCACCCACCGTCAACAACGGATAAGCATTACGCACCTTGCGGAACGACCCCAGATAGGTCTTCGTATCAAAATCCTCCGGCTTCCAATCGAAATGGTCAGGTTCTGTAGAATCCATCCACCAGCCGTCCATACCCAACTTGAAGATACCTTCATTCAGGTATTTCCAATAGATATCACGGGCTTTCGGATTATAGGCATCGTATACGCGTACTCCGGAAGGATATTCCATATTGGGCGGCCAAGTATCGAGTCCCGACTGGGGCCATGTAGAAAAGTTAAACAGCATACCATTCTTGTCTAATTCCCTGTAAGGCTTGGTCATGGGGCCAAACGAAGACCAGATAGAAATCAGCATATGCGCATTCATTCCATGCACATCATCAATCATCTTTTTAGGATCGCTGAACGAAGGGTTCTTAAAGTCCATAGCATTCCACAAATAGTTGTGTCCCCAGTATTGCCAATCCTGAATGATTCCATCAAGAGGCACACCTAATTCACGGTATTTCCGTACCACTCCCACCGTCTCTTCTTGGCTCTTATAGCGTTCCTTACTTTGGAAATAACCGTAAGTCCAGAGGGGAAACATGGGAACCTGTCCGGTCAGTGCACGCATTTGCGCAACTACACCATCGGCATCTCCACCGTACATGAAATAATAGTCGATGCAATCTCCCACTTCGGACTGGAAAGAGGTTCCTTCCGGTTTATCGGCAAAATTGGTTGGTGAATAGTTATCCCAGAAAAGACCGTATCCTTTCACGGACTGCACAAATGGAACCACGTCTTCCACATTGCCCTGTACAAGACGTTTAGTCTGATTACGTTGCGACATCTTTCCATTCTGGAGAATGCCCAACCCATAAAGAGGCTCATCCTTATCTAAAAGAAACGTTTGCTTAACAGTGAACGTTTTTGTGCCTGCATCATTAAAATCGGTAAACTCCGGCTTTCCATTTTCACTGAGCAACGACTCTCCTTTCGCATTAAAGAAAGACACAACACCAGATTCCAAATTAAGAGCAACCCCCATTTCACTACTTTTCAGGCTTACAATATTGCCTTCCTGAGTAACGGCAGTCTTCACCTTCTGAGGAGTTTCTATTACAGAAAGACTCTCCTTTGTATACTTCCACCCATTAGGAGATTTTAGTATTCTTACAATTGACGGAGTATAGAATTGTAATTCTACATCTACAGAATTAATGGTCGCCTTAATTCCCTCAGGAATTTGCTGATAATCTTGCCCTGTAAGCGGGATACAACAACACAGCGCCATTAATATAAATACACTTTTAATTGGTTTCATGGTACTTATTACATTTAATGATTAAAACTCGCATTCCATAACTTTGCACGATACAAAAATAGCTGCATATCTTTTACACCTTTTTCAATATTAGATATTTGACTTTCAATATTAGATAAATAAATGGCTATCAATCAGAATATTCCATCAAATAACCATAATAATAAGCTTGATTGCCATCAATTGTATATTCATCCAATGTTCTTGCCCCCCAAGAATCAGCACCTCCTACGCCATGAATATTCAAATCAATATTCACATTCACATAATCGCGTACGGGTAGTTCATAAGCATGCCTGTTCTTTTCCAAATCTTCCTCACCATACGGCCACACACGAAAGCAAAGCGGTTGCAAACCTGTCACTTTTATCGTTCGGCCCTCCTTATCATTCAGTGAAAACCAACGGACATCACATCTGTTTGCATTATCCTGTGGAAAAGCATAATCCGTGACAAAACTATTGAGATCCGTTGCATAGCAACCGACTAAAGCAGCCGTGTTCCTATCCGGATAGTTCTCAAATTCACCACGACCATACCATTTGACATAATCCATGGAAGAAGGTAAACGCATCCTCATTCCAAACTTAGGCATTAATGGGATCTTTTCTTTTCCCGGTTTATAGAAAGCTTCAACTTGTATCTTTCCGCTCCCATTTACAGTATAGCGCAATTGATAAGCAGCACCTACCACAGGCAACGACATACTAACCTCCACTACAGCCAGCCCATTCTTCACAGAATAATCCACACCTTCGACTACACGTTCACCAGCAGCGTTTTTCCATATTCCTAAACGGTTATTATAACCATTATTCATCTGATTACTGTTCGCCGGTTTCCAGAAATAAGGTTCCAAAGGAGCATATAGAATTTCCGTTCCATCATTTTTCCAACTTGTCAAAGCACCGGATTTCACATCTACAATGAAACAATTCAATCCAGCCATTATCTCAATAGCAACCGGTGACGCATTCACTTCAACACTTCCCCCTTCCGAGGCAATAGACTCCGGTTTGGCCATATTCACCAAAAATTGCTCCTTACTAATAACAAAGCCTTTTTCAGCCCAGCATGTACTCTGTTTCAGCTTGGCAAATACATTCAGGAAAAGCTCACCCGATCCCGTGAAAGCGGGAATATCCAAATGATCTCCGGCTACAAGCGGTACTTCTCCCGACTTTACAAGTTCACCATTCTGCAACCATTCATACTCATAATCGAACTCATCCAAAGCCGTAAATTCATACTTATTGGTGAGACGTACCTTATTCGGCCCTTCAAGTGAAAAACCAATATTCTGATACACCTTCTGAACCTGATAATAGTGTGGGTGAGGAACACGGTCAGCCCCAATTAAACCATTAAAACAGAAATCCCCATTATTAGGAAAATCACCGAAATCTCCTCCATAAGCCCAGAATTCACCTTCCTTCAATAGCAAAGAACCTGAATTCTCCACTCCTTTCTTATATCCCGGATTTATCTTCTTTGCAATTCCCTGATCGACCCAATCCCAAATAGCCGCACCTGAAACGTGGTCATTAGCCTCAATGACATCCCAATACTCCTGCAAATTGCCTACTGAATTTCCCATGGCATGAGCATACTCACGCATAAAGATAGGTTTATCACGTTTTTCCCGGGCATATTCCTTAAACTTTCCGGGAGTATAATAAGAAGGATCATTAAAAGCCGATACAGAAAGATCGGTATCGCTAAAAATAATACGTGAAGCATCTATGGCCTGTATTGTATCTGCCATGGCCTGCATATTGCGTCCGGCACCTCCTTCATTACCCAAAGACCAAAAGACCACACAAGGGTGATTCTTATCTCGTTGTACCAATGCAAGTGCCCTGTCTACATGCGCTAACGTCCATTCCGGGTTATCACCAAGTATTTTATTACCTAAACCATAATCATGACTTTCCTGATTAGCCTCATCCATCACATAGAAACCATATCTGTCACACAATTCATAAAACAGCGGGGAATTAGGATAGTGTGCAGTACGGATCATATTAATATTGGCTTGTTTCATCAGTCTCAAATCCTTTTCCATAGTCTCCCTGTCCACAAGTCGGCCGGTGCGTGGATGATGTTCATGGCGATTCACTCCCTTCAATTTAACAGGCTGTCCATTAAACTTAAATACATTTCCATCAATCTCGCATTTCCATATTCCTATATGTGATTGAAACTCCTCAACCACCTTCTTACCATCGTAAAGCCTAATTTCAACATCATACAAGTTTGGCTTTTCCGCCGACCATAGCTTCGGATTTTCCACAACAGATGACAAAGTATAGCAGCCTGCGGATGTTGCCGGCAAATTCTTTACAGGAGTGATTAACCGTTTCACAAATCTCTCCTCATTCCGATTCTTCCCTTTTAACAGAACCTCAAGACTCAGTTTTCCCGATTTACTGTCCGACAAGTTTCTTAACCAGACTTTTGCCTTAAAACCGGCAGACGAAAAATCATCTGCCAGATCGGTAGTCAGCGAATAGTCTTTTATATGGATTTTAGGGCGTACCCATAACTCTACCGGGCGATAAATCCCACTAAAACGCCACATATCCTGATCTTCCAGATAGCTGCCATCCGACCAACGGTATACCTCTACCGCCAGACGGTTTTGCCCCTCATTTACATATCCGGTAATATCAAACTCCGCCGGAGCCATGGAATTCTGGCTATATCCTACTTTTTTCCCGTTAATCCATACATACATAGCCGACTTAACTCCTTCGAAGTGCAGATACAATTGCTTATCTTTCATATCCTCCGAAACATCAAAAGTTGTCACATAAGACCCCACCGGATTGCGATTCTCATAACTAAAAAAATGCTTGGGAGGTTCTCCTGTCACTTTTGGTTGGTCTTTCTTAAAAGGATATGTCCAATTGGTATAAATAGGTTTTCCATAGCCTTGTAACTGCCATGTCCCCGGTACAGAAATGTTATCCCAGCCACTCACATCAAAATTATTTTTATAAAAGTCCGATGGCCGACTTTGCGGATCGGGAGACCAGTAAAACTTCCACCTCCCGTTCAAAGACACAATCTCTTCACACGAGGATTTCCCGGACGGCAACGTCAATGTACTGTGATACTCCTCTTTATTGATACCTACTACGCGAGGATTTTCCCAATCAGGCACTTGCTGTGCACGCATCTGAAAGGTAAAACAAACAGTTAACAGAAATATATAAATTCTCATACTCATCATTTTATAACAGCTACAAATCCTCCACGTGGCAAACATTTTATTTCCAAAGTCATTTCGTCTTCTGACAAAGGAAGATTTTCTTCAATAGCAAAGCTCCTGTCATCTGTACCATCCTCAAATAAAGTTATCTTCTTACCGGCAACGGAAAGGTCTTTCAGCGAAAAACAAAGGGTTCTCGGTTCATTGGTTCCATTAATCCCTGCAATATACCATACATCCCCTTTGCGCCGTGCCATAACAACCTCCATACCCGGATAGCCGGTCAAAAGCTTCGTATCATCCCAAGCTGCCGGCAAATCCGATAATAACTTTTTTACAGGTTCCGGCATATCATAGTAAACCGAAGGCCTGTCTGGCATATGCTGCAAGGCCGACTCAAAAATTACCGGTAATGCCAATTCATGACCGTAAGAGGTGATATGCGGATGCTGAGAATCAGAGAAAGTGCCCGGAGTATAATCCATTGGACCTACGACATTTCTCGTAAAAGGTAAGGTAGCATTGTGTTCCGCAGCCCGATTCGTCAAAACCGGAGTGTTATTGTACCATTCCGCCCCATATACTCCCTCCACCGACATCATGTGAGGATACGTACGTTGCCATCCGCGAGGAATAGTGGCACCATGAAAGTTAAGCATCAATTTATACTTCACGGCATCTTCAAGCAGATCTATATAATAATTCATTGTAGAAACACTATCACCCGAGAAGAAGTCAACTTTAATGCCGGCAACTCCCATATCGCTTAACCATTTATATTCCTTTTCCCTGTCTGCCTTTTTATTCAGACGAAAGAGAGGACCGGGACCTATCCAATTCGTGCTCGAATTATACCAGACCAAAGGTTTAACACCTTGACTCAAAGCATATTTCACGGCATCTTGGATATTTCCCCCATTTCTCATTACATCCCATTCCCAATCGATCAAATCATAAGGCCACTTCATCTTGACTGCCAGGTCAATGTATTCCTTCACGATTTGATAATCTTGAGAACCATGGTTGTATGCCCAATAAATCCATGACACCATTCCGGGTTTTATCCATTCCGTATCCTCCACCTTAGAAGGGTCAGACACATCCGTCACCAGTGTAGACTCAGTAATATCAGCTAAAGAACCAGCAATAAGCAATCGCCATGGAGACTCCCACACACCGCTAAAAGCAAGTTTTTTATCGCCCAATCGCACCTGATAATTATCGCGATTATCCCCATTATACAGAAAAGAGCCACAATGCCCCCGTCTGATATTTGCCTCCGTAATCAGCACAAACACAGAATCCCGTGGCTCTATAAGCGCCGGATATCCCCAAAGGTCAACCTCCGGGCGATTGGCAAGCTTACCATCAGTAGACAGCGGGAAAAACTTTTCATAACCCGGATCATATTGTTGTATCCATCTTTTACTCCCTTGTGGCAAGGCGTACGCCGTATATTCATTAATGATATGTTCTTCATCCGAAATAGCCTTAAGCCCATACTTAAATGCAATCCCATCGTTGTACACCCTAAACGTTACCTCCAAAGTTTGCCCTTCATCGTTTTCCAGAGAATAAACCCGTTCGGAAGCCTCATTCACACAATGGCTCCGTTTTCCCGTAATCATCCTATAATCATCAATCACGGATTTCGGTTCCGAAACTGATTTCAGTCTTAAGTTACCGGCAAACTTTTGCGCATCTGTTTCCAATCCCAGTTCGGAACGAAAAAGAATACTATCTCCCTTGTAATGCACAACGAAAGCGGCTTTTCCATAATCGCCATCCTTTGTTGTCACTACACCAACCTTTAAGGTTCCGTCAGGAGAAATAGTATCAAATGTTGCCGAGTGGCACGAACTGATTATAACAGCTATTACAATCCCCCATGTTTTTCTAAGTAAGTTCATAAACATACATATTTAGTTAGTACAACGACCCTTATTTTGTTAACCCAACAAAAGTAGGGAAATACCTCTGTACATATTTGCAATTTTAGATAATCCATTTGTGATTTTAGATAATATCGTCCTTCTATCCCACTGTAAAGCAAGAAAAGCCCGAAGCATATTTCTATCGCTTCGAGCTTTTCAATCATTTGTTATTCCTTTCCCAAAAACTATTTACCATTAAATTCCTATCAAAATAAATGCAAAATTTAACCTCTAACTTTATCTAACTTAATTTTTTCCTACCACTAATTCACTGCATTTTGAAATACAGCGATATTATATCCTCTGATGTCATGCGACCATTTATTTATCCATTACCATTGATTCGGGAACCAACAACCGTACTGCAAAAATCCCTCCTGCTGTAGTATCCGGCTTACTCTGGAACCTAACCGTAATTTTATCTTTCGATTTCAGCAAAGTGGCCGGAATATTATATTCCACATTACAGAACAAGTCTTTCTTCCATTTCCCGACAATATTTTCCGTAGCGATAGTTTGACCGTCAACCAGAATATCAAAGCTCCTGCTACCAGACTCAGCTCCCCAATAACGGACCATCAATGAGAGATTCTCATTTCCTTTCGTGGTCAGTGTATATTCGAAATATCCTCCATTACGGGCATCACGCCACGCCTCACCGGCATGTACTCCACGATGTGAATCCTGAGTTTTCATTGCATGATCCGACTCAGGTTGTTGCTCACCCGATGATACCATATCCACAGTGCGCTTGTCGAGTATCATTCTCCCACGTTCTTCAGCTTCCACAGCTTGTTTATATTCCTTGAATGCGGGCTCGGACATTGATAACCAATACATCATATAGCGGCTATCATGAATTCCATAGAATGGTTCAAGTATCAGATTCTTATATTTTTCCTGAGTAAACAAACCGGGAACAGTAAAACTAAAAGATTTTCCTTCGACAGGCCTCATATTATTCAATTTATTCAGAATATCACTTCTTTCCCCTATAATATAAGGTGCGTCAAAAAGTGAAACCAGCGATCCGTGCGCAATATGCTCCCAACGCCCGTCTCCGGCAATTAATCCGGGCATATTTTCCGTTCCCGTCCTCGCACCTAACAAAATAGGGCCACGCATGATCGAGATAGCGTTAGGTACATTGGGCAGTTCTTCAATTCTCACGGTCATCGGAGTCTTTACTTCTACCACATCTCCTTTTGACCATTGGCGATCAATGGCTATATAAGAGCCTGGCTGCGCACTTTTTGCATAATCAACCCCGTTGCAGACCACCTGCATTTTTCCCTGCTCAACCCACGATGGATAACGTATCAGCAGTTTAAACTGTGTTGCTTTGGAAGGATTAACAGTCAGCGTAGTCCCCTCTTCATTCGGAAAGTCCGTTTCTTGTACAATCTTAATCTTCTTCTCTTTCCAGTTCAATTCAGAAGGTATAAAAAGATTCACATACAGAGCATTATCCGCCGTATCATGGGTATAAATAAACTGCCCGTATTTACCATGATTCTCCATACCGGTACCCACACAACACCACATTGCTTTTCCCGGTGCCGAATAAACACGATAATGCGAGGGACAAGCAGGTGTGAAATATACATATCCCCCATGTTCAGGATGCTGGGTAGAAAGGATATGATTATACATAGCACGTTCATAAAAATCGGCATATTCCACTTTGGGATGCATGCGAAACAGACCTTCGGTAAGTTTCAGCATATTGTTAGTATTACACGACTCCGGTCCCTGACGTTCGTGCATATAATCGGAACATTTTCCTGCTTCGGGAAAATGCTCACCCCGACTGTTTCCGCCTAATGACAAAGAGCGATGAGAAACTACAGTCTCCCAGAAAAATTCTGCAGCAGTCATAAAATCATTGTAATCCGGAGCGGTTTTCGAATTAAGTTCAGCCACACGCTGATATCCCACGGCTTTAGGCACTTGCGTATTGGCATGCTTGTTATCCAGATTATCAATGCGCCTTGCCATACTGTCGAAAATCTGCTTATGTGAGAAGCGCTTCGCCGTATCGAGGTATTTGGGATTGCCGGTCATTTGCCAGGCATCCGCATATACTTCATTCATACCGCCGAATTCATTATCCAGCATACGCTCCATTTGCCGGTCGTCTAAATTAGAAATAACGTCGACGCCCCAGTCACAAAACTTCAGGAAGATCTTTTTCGCTTTTTCATTTTTACCGTAAAGCCAGGCATCCCGCAGTCCGGCATAGGTTTTATGCATATTATACCAGGCAACCCAATAGTTCCATACAATGCCTACATTCCCTTTTCTTATTTCTTCTGCAAACTTCTTACTGTTTGGAAAACCGCAAATAGAGCCGTCACCATTAGCCTGCTGTACACGTGCAAATTCAGAAACCATATAATCCATGCGTTTTTTGCATTCCAGATTACCTGTAGCGGCATAATGAATGGCTAAAGCAGTCAGATAGTGCCCACCGATATGCCCGTCAAGACCGTCTTTTTCCCAGTTACCATACGTTTCCGCTTTCTTAGGTAATCCTGCTTCACGCAGGAAAGGAGCCAGCAAACGATCGGTATCATACTGAAGCAGAACCTTAACGTTCAAATCACAAGCATGCTTAAAAGGACCTGCGGTTATTCTCACATCTCCCAGAGGGAAAGTGTTCGGATAAAGCGCGTCCTGCGCAGTAAGGCTTGTAAAACTAATCGTTATCAGTAACAATAGAATCCATTTTTTCTTCATTTCCTAATCCTTGGTTTATTTCCACTTATAATCATACTTTCATATGATCTGACACAATGCAAAAATAGGCCTATTATGCTATAGTCATTGTCAATTTTAGACATTTGATTTTAGATTTCAGATAAAACTTCTTTCGTAGCCTCACCGCAACTCTACCGTACTTACTCCGTACATTTTTCAAAAGATGTAACATCATGAAAGAAACGTGTAACATCATTATTGGGCTGAGAAAACAGAATGCCGTATGTTTGCGACATAAAATTCAGAACCATGAAAAACATTGCAATCATCTTAGTATGCGCATTGGCGTATTCCTTCGGGGTAATCTATCTTCTTACTCAATACTTACAAGGATTATCACAAATATATCTGATTTTGAAATTCAAATATCTAATATCAAAAGCTACTCATTCTTCGATAGCTTACTTTTGTCGCATGGTGTCTTATTGAACAAATAATAACATAAATATTTACGTATAAAAAAGATTAGATTGGTTATGAAAAGAATTCAAGTCGTTTTATTATTGTTTGCTATTGTCCCTATGTTTGCAATAACAAAAGCAATAGCCGGTAATAATAATCAGCCCAAAACGTCCAAGTTTGTTTATCATGGAGCCGGTAATCCGTATCTACCGTTATGGGAACATTTGCCGGACGGAGAACCCCGTGTTTTTGAAGATCCCGACAATCCGGGAAAATTTCGTGCTTACATCATCGGTTCGCACGATGTCCGCTTCGGCAGTTATTGCGGGCCGGACATCAGAATGTGGTCGGCACCTGTAGAAGATTTATCAAGTTGGCGTGACGAAGGGCCTATCTTTACCTATCAGGTAGAAGGACAATGGGATGTGATGTACGCTCCCGACCTTGTTGAAGTGAAAAGGAAGGACGGCACAAAAGAATATTATCTGTACCCGCATAGCCGCGGTAGAGACAGAGAAGCGATGGTTGCCAAAGGAAGCCGCCCCGACGGGCCTTTTACCCCCATCAACCTGACTGCTGATGGTACAAAAACTCTGCCCGGAAGTATTCTGGGATTCGACCCATCGGTATATATCGAATATATTACGGATCCGAACGATCCGGATTATGAAATCGGATTCAGAGCCTATGGATACTGGGGATTCCAACGTTCATTAGCCGCTCAACTGGACCAAAACACCATGTATTCCGTACGCCCGGGAACAGAGGTTATTCCTTATTTCATGCCGGCAGGCGTTCGCAGAGGTAACAATCGCGGTCCGAAGAATATTTCATATCCGCATATCTTTCCCGGAGAGGACCTCGAAGCATTCAACTTCTTTGAAGCTTCATCCATACGTAAGATCGGAAACAAATACGTGACCATCTATAGCGGACATTCAGGTCCCGACTATGGATTGGGCAGTTCCAACTCCACTTTGCGTTACGCTTATGGTGATTCTCCACTGGGTCCATGGAAAAGCGGCGGCGTTCTGGTCGATTCGCGTGCCCCGGTGTTAAATCAGGATGGTTCACACCTGCAAACAACTAATGCAGGACACAATACACACGGAAGTATAGAACTCATTAACGGACAATGGTATGTATTCTATCACCGTCCGCCACGGGGATTCGGCAACGCACGCCAGTCAATGGTAGCCCCAATCCATGTAGAATGGGATAAGAAACCGGTGTCGGAAGGCGGTAAAGTTTCCATCAGAGCCTACGATCCGTATGCAAAAAATAAAATCTGGACAGCCAAAGACAGCCAAGGAAATGAATACAAAGGAGCAGAAGTAACCTCGGAAGGATTCCATATATTCGGCCTTGATCCCTATCAGTATTATTCCGCGGGATTTGCATGTTATCTCTCCGACGGACGTATCCAGCAGGATTCATGGGACATCTGGGATAATCATGCCCCCATCACAAACGTGAAAAACGGCAATATAATAGGATATAAATACTTCGGCTTCGGCGGATTGAATAAAGACAAACTGGGTTTGAAAGCTTTCGAAGGAACCAAAAAGGGAAACCAAACAGCCTTCAACCTCTTCCTTACACCCAAAACATCAAAAACGTTTAAAGTGAACGTTTGGTTAGATGGTCCGTGGGATAACGAAACCTGGAAAGGGACGAAGATAGGCGAAATTGTTGTTCCCGCCAACTCGGCGCAGAAAACGGAACAGTTTACAATGGATGTATCGAAGTTTGTTGACCACCTGGACAAGAAACATGCAATCTATCTCGTTGCTGAAAGCGAAGAAACGGGCAATCTTTTCGATTTAGCCGGCTTGGGATTCAGCTCAAACAAGAAGAAGATCACTCGCCCTATTGTCCCCAAAGTAAATATAGAGGTCAATGGAAAAGCAATCGAAGTACCGGCAACTCCTGTACGCTCTACTGAAAGCAATGGTATTACCGGCTATGACATCTATGAAGCTGTTTACAAACTTCCGGCCGGAACTACCGGAACCCCTACTGTATCGGCATCAGCGACTGATAAGAATGTGAAAGTAGAGATTATCCAGGCAACATCGGTTTCCGGAACTGCTATTGTGAAATTCGATTATAAAGGGGTAGTTAAAACATATAAGGTTGTGTTTACTCCTCTTGCATAAGAATATCAGAATGTAACCATGAAAAAAACATTTACTATTCTATTATTTATATGTGCAGCCACAGGGATAAATGCACAAGATAAATTGTATCCCAACGAGTTTCCGCTCTCACAAATAACACTCCTCGAAGGGCCGTTGAAACATGCCCGGGACTTGAATATCAAGACATTGCTCAAGTACGACTGTGACCGTTTGATGGCTCCCTATCGAAAAGAAGCAGGGCTGACACCCAAAGCTAAATGTTATCCCAACTGGGACGGATTAGACGGACACGTCGGAGGACATTACCTCACAGCTATGGCCATCAATGCAGCCACCGGCAATGAAGAATGTCGTAAGCGTATGGAGTACATTATCAGTGAAATTGCCGAATGTGCCGAAGCCAATTGCAAGAATCATCCCCAATGGGGTGTTGGCTACATGGGCGGAATGCCTAACAGCCAGAATATTTGGAATGGCTTTAAAGACGGAGACTTCCGCGTATACAGTGGCTCATGGGCACCGTTCTACAATTTGCATAAGATGTATGCCGGCTTACGCGACGCATGGCTATATTGCGGCAATGAACAGGCAAAGAGTCTTTTTCTACAGTTTTGCAATTGGGCAATCCACATCACATCAGGATTGTCGGATGAACAGATGGAACGGATGCTTGGCAACGAACATGGCGGCATGAACGAAGTGCTTGCTGATGCGTATGCCATTACTCATGAACAGAAGTACCTTGACTGCGCAAAGCGTTTCTCCCACAAACGGTTATTTACTCCTATGTCGCAGCGGCAAGACTGCCTCGACAATATGCACGCCAATACGCAAGTACCCAAAGTTATCGGCTTTGAGCGTATATCAGAGCTGTCGGGAAATGAAGATTATCATGTGGCAAGTTCATTCTTCTGGGATATCGTAACCGGCGAGCGCAGCCTTGCATTTGGCGGGAACAGCCGTCGTGAGCATTTCCCTGCCAAGGATGCTTGTATGGATTTCATCAACGACATTGACGGCCCTGAGAGCTGTAACACCAACAATATGTTGAAACTTACAGAAGACCTCCACCGTCGTAATCCGGAAGCGCGGTATGCCGACTACTACGAGCTTGCCACATTCAACCACATACTCTCCACCCAGCACCCGGAACATGGAGGCTACGTCTATTTCACGCCTGCCCGTCCCCGCCACTATCGCAACTACTCCGCTCCTAATGAAGCAATGTGGTGTTGTGTCGGCACCGGTATGGAGAACCATGGCAAGTACGGACAGTTCATCTACACCCATGCAGGTGATGCCCTTTTTGTGAATCTATATGCGGCTTCACAGCTCGACTGGAAGGAACGCGGCATCACGTTACGTCAGGAGACGGCTTTCCCTTATTCTGAAAACAGTACTATTACTATTGCGGAAGGTAAAGGCACATTCAATCTCATGGTGCGTTATCCGGGATGGGTACATCCGGGCGAATTCAAGGTCAGTGTAAACGGAAAGCCTGTCGACATCATTACAGGCCCGTCATCCTACGTCAGCATCAATCGCAAATGGAAAAAAGGCGATGTAGTAAACATCAATTTCCCAATGCACTCATCCCTGCGCTATCTACCCAACGAACCGCAGTACGTTGCTCTCATGCATGGACCTATCCTTCTCGGAATGAAAACCGGTACAGAGTCGATGGCTTCACTTATAGCGGATGATAGCCGCTTCGGGCAGTATGCAGGTGGTCCAAAGCAGCCTATTGATAAAGCTCCAATCCTCATCAACAATGACATTACCAGTATCCCGTCACAGCTCACTCCTGTGTCTGGCAAACCGCTGCACTTCACACTCAGCACCCGCACGGAGAACAAGATTGAAGGAGAATTGCAACCATTCTTCGAAATTCATGACTCTCGTTACATGATATATTGGCTTGCCCTCACCGAAGGTAGCTACAAGCAGTATATCGATAACATTGCCAAGCAGGAACAGGAGCGTCAGGCACTCGAAGCAAGCACTGTCGACAAAGTGCAACCAGGCGAACAGCAACCGGAGACCGACCACCAGATGGAGACCGACGAGTCATACACCGGTAACACAAATAATGTCTTCTATCGCGATGCCCGCAACGGACATTATTTTAGCTACCTCATGCAAACCGATGGTCTGACTAACCTCAAGCTGCGACTCAAGTATTGGGGAGTGGGCGAATGGAAAAGCCATGAATTCGATATCTATATTGATGATGTGCTTCTCCGTTCCATCAACAACACCGGCAAATATCGCATATCAGAGTTCAAGGCAGAAACCTATGACATTCCGGCTACTCTTTTGCAGGATAAGAAACAAGTACGCGTCAAGTTTGTGGCAAAACCCAACAAGCAAATAGGTGAAATATATGAAGTAAGATTAATAAAACAGTAGCTGGATAGCTACTGTTTTATTTCTTTTCCAATACGGATACAAGCTCCGCCACCCGGCGCTAACTTTATATTCAGAACTTCATTCCGCGTTACTTTCTTTTTCGAAACCTTAATCGTTTCTCTGTTACTCAAATAATGGGCATTCTCCCCATCTTCTACAATTTCCGCTTCATAGTCTCCTTTACCTAAGAAAGACAGCGGCACACGTAAAGTTCTACTTTCTTCGTTAGTTGCAGCTCCTACCAAGAATGCTCCATCTTCCGCTTGACGCATCATTACGATATATTCCCCTATTTCGCCATCCAAAGTCTTACTTTCCAGCCAAGGCATCTTCTGTGCAGACAAAAAGCGGAGTAAAGCAGGGTATTTACGATAATATTCAGGAATATCCGGAATAATCGTTGCGCCGGAGAAAGTGATCAATGTTCGTGCAGCTTCCGATACCACCGTTGAAGGTACCTCCTGATTATTATCCGAACGCGTCGTTTTCCCCTGTCGCAAGTCAAACATACCATTATTCATATCAATCGGGCCGGCTATCATATTCACAAATACCGAAGTAACAAAGGTCTTGGGATAGAAAATCTCATGGCCGTCCAATTGAGCCTTGCAATATTCACGCGTCACAGCATTGGGCCACGTCCGCATCTGCCCATAGGGATGCACCGGATAATCATGAAAATCTACCAATAATTTATACCGTGCACACATTTCAGTTATACTCTTCGTTCTGGTATTCTTCTCTTCGCCATCTCCAGCCATAAAACCATACTTCACCCCGGCAGCTCCCCATGCGCCATATTGCTTCAAGGTTTCCTCCAACGGATAATTACGTCCTCCTACATCATTCAGATACAGCCAAATGCCTACTCCTTTCTGTTTTCCATATTGAATCAGCTTTCGTACATCCCTGGCCTTATCTCCCTTTACAGGATCTGAGCCTTGCTCAAACTCAGGTCCATACCAGTTGGCATCAAGAACCAGATAGGCAAAACCCTGTTCGGCGGCAAAATCAACCATTCTTTCCCAAGAAGGATAAGACATTGTATAATGAAATCCTTCCCATTGAGCACCATTGATACGCCAGTCCCACAATGCAACTCCCGGCTTTACCCATGAAAAATCATAATCTCCGGAAGGTTCCGGATTCAATAATTCCAAGAGATGAGAATCTACCAGATCGCCCGGACGATTGCCGCAAAGAACCACACGCCATGCCGATTGATACCCCGCATGAAGCAAATGCGGCTTTACAGACACAGAAAACAAACATTGCCCTTTTTCCGACTTTAGTTTCAAAGGTTCCCCTTCATCCAGACAAGCTTCATGGACAGCCAGATATAAATCATCCGCAGCCTTCACCGTCATCACAGGCAAGCGCTCACCATCAGTTTCCGTCAATCGTTCCGGACCGATATTATGCCTTTCACCATTATAAAACCATGCAGTATAATCGCCTGCAAAATTAAAAGTAGTAAGTTCCAATGCAGAACCTGCATCTTGAGGCGACACATAGCGAAAAGCCACACCTTCATTATAAGCCCGTGCCACTACCTCCAAAGCATCCGATGATTTCGCTTCATTCACAAAAGACAGCTTCATCTCATTGTATTTATCGGGTACCACGGCACGCTTTCCCCACAGAGGCTTCCAAACAGAATTCACTTTGTTACGAGTAACCTTTCCCATTTTCCATCCCCGGAAAGGAAAAGTCAGCCCATCTTCCGTTTTAAACCCCAATGCAGAAGCATCAATCACTTGTTTACGCTTCACAGATAATTGATAAGTCAGCTCACCGGCATCCGTTTGAATAATCGCTAACTGTATCTTTCCGTCAGGCGAATCAACCGTATATTTTCTTTCACCGGCATAACAATAGGTTCCTATCAATAAGAACAACAAACACAATTTTCTCATAATCCGATTTTATCACATCAATAAACTTTATTAAATACCGGCTTCATTATAAAACTGAATTCATAATTACCGTACGGCAAGCGGTATTGCGGATAAGCGATAGCTCCCCAACTATTTTCACAAGCCAGCCCCAATTGAGCCTTGTCTATGCAAAGATTCGTATAATCCACCGGGATTACTTCCGGCGAATGACGCTGATCTTTATTCAATCCGTCGTCCAAAGATTCAATCGTATAATTCAGAGCCGATGCCGAGAACGGTGCTTCCGCAACAAATTGCAACCCGGACCCCGCTTCATTCAGTTGTCTCCACCAACGTATATCAGTCTTAGTACCCGTTTCTTGCGGACGGATATATGGATAGAATTGTTCAGCCACCGTCTGGCGATAAATTCCCAAATCCGTTGCATGATTACGGTCCGAATAGTTTTCCACAGGACCTCTGCCATAATAGTTGATTCTATAGAACTCGTCAGGCATCTGCATCTGCATGCCGAAGCGGAACATATCGGGCACTTTCTCTGCTTCACCAGCAACCATTTTCTGGGTAACTTTTATCTCACCTGTATTATTTATCACATAAGTCAGATATAATTTAGCAGATACATCAGGCATTTCATATCCGGCCTCAACTACAATCATTCCATTTTCCTGCTTATTGGTAAATGAAGTTCTTTTCAGTTTTGGATTCAACCATACTCTGTATTTATGCTGCAACCTGGCACCATAATCGTTGTCAGTAGGCGCACGCCAGAAATTAGGCACGAGTTGTCCGCCATCATTCATTAATTCTTTGCCTGCAACCTTATATCTGCTCAGGAAACCATTGTTCTTCGCAAACTCGATAATGAAATCCTCACCTTCAATGATCAGATAATTGCCATCATTATTATTCACGGAAGGAGCAACCGATTCTATATTCGCTTTCTTCACATTCACTAATGCCATATCGGGTGCTTTATAGGGAATGACGGACATTTGAGCTTTTGCAACAGTAAATCCGGGAGATAATAAGGTTTCAGCCTTTTTAAGTTTATAAGACACATTCAGTAATAGTTCTTTGTCTTTATACGAATTTACATCGGAGATGTCCAGTTTTAGTTTCGCCTTTTGTTGAGGAGCAACATTCAGATTGCTAACAGTGCCGGCTTCTACCAATTCACCATCTGCCAATAACTGCCAATCCAGATAATAAGCGGAAAGATCACGGAAGAAATTCTCATTAAAGATTTCTATTTCTCCATTTTGCAGGTTGACGGGATGTGTCCAAATGGACTGATAAAAGTAACCCACTTCGTACATGTGCGGATTTGGTACCCTGTCAGGGCTTATCAGACCATTATCACAGAAATTATTGTCAGAACCATCGTACTTATTAAAATCTCCGCCATACGCATATATTTCAATACCGTCTTTATTTTTCCAACGCACAGACTGGTCAACAAAGTCCCAAATAAACCCACCCTGGAATTTCGGATATTTACGTATCAGGTCCCAATATTCTTTGAATCCACCCATAGAATTACCCATAGCATGCGCATATTCACACTGTATAAGCGGCTTAGTAGCATTACTCTTGGCATAATCCTCACACGCACTGTACCACAAATACATCGGGCAGAAAATATCGGTATAATAATCATGACCGGCCTGTTCATACTGCACGGGGCGTGTCGCATCTTCCGCTTTTATCCAACGGTAGCAAGCCTCAAAGTTAGGGCCGGGACCGGTTTCGTTGCCCAATGACCAAATAATAACCGAAGGATGATTGTAACTGCGCTGCACATTACGCTGGTTACGTTCCAGATGTGCTTTGGCAAAAGAAGCATGTTTAGAAAGCTGATTATTAGTATATAACATTCCGTGCGCCTCTACATTAGCCTCAGCTACGACATACAAACCATACTCATCGCACAATTCATACCAAAGATTATCGTCAGGATAATGACACGTACGCACAGCATTAATATTGAATTGTTTCATAATCCGAATGTCCTGCAACATACGCTCCCGTGAAACAACATATCCATAATCGGGATCCATTTCATGGCGGTTGGCACCTTTAATAAGTACAGGCTGTCCGTTCACAAGCAGCTGAGCATCCTTAATCTCCACTTTACGGAACCCCACTTTTACCGGAATAACTTCTAAAATATCATTGCCATTCTTTAAAGTAGCGGTCAGGCAATAAAGATTGGGCATTTCCGCACTCCATTTAAGAGGATTCTTAACCTCCATAACAGTCGAAAGACTGCCCGAACCATTCAACCGGGTGTTTGCAACCACATTGCCTTTCGCATCCGACAGTTCCAACTCTACGGTACCCCGTCCTTTCACCTGGAGAGCAATGTCCAGTGATCCGTTGGTATATTGCTGATCCAAATCGGGAGTAACTCTTATGTCCTGTATACAAGTCTTGTTGCGAGCATATAAATAGCAATCACGTCCCACACCCGAAAAGCGGAAGAAATCCTGATCTTCAAGATATGACCCGTCACACCAACGGAACACCTGAAATGCAATCAGATTTTTTCCCGGTTTGAGATAACCCGACAAATCAAACTCCGCTTCCAGTTTGCTGTCTTCACTATACCCAACATACTTACCATTTACCCACAAATAGATATTAGAAGTGACAGAACCAAAATGCACAAAGATTTGCTTATTCTTCCATTCCGCCGGTATGACAATCTCTTTTCGATAGGATCCTACATGATTGTTGGCTACAGGTATTTTCGGAGGATCAGTTCTGAATTGGTTCTTCCATGGGTACCCTACATTGACATAAATAGGATCACCATAACCATTTAACTCCCATACAGCAGGTACTTTCAGTTCATCCCACGCACTATCATTATAACCCAACTGATAAAAATCATCCGGACGCTGGCCAGCATTCCTTACCCAATTAAATTTCCACATCCCATTCAGAGACAGAAAATTATCAGATTCTTCCTTAACACCTGTACGGGCAGCATCGTATGATTCATAAGCAAAATAATTAGCGTGCATCGGAGCACGATTCACAGCATTTACCTCCGGATCTCTCCACTCATTCTTTTGGGATAAAGCAACCGTTTGCAATCCAATAGCCAACGCAAATAGGCTGAATAGTCTCTTCTTCATATCATTATTATTTGAAATTATCCTATAGGATACAAATGTAGAGCTTAACCTGCCCACAGACTTTCAAAATTAAATATATGATTTTCAAAATTAGATATATCTCAGACTCCTTCCTCCTATTTTTAGCTTTTAATAATATATCTTCTTGCCTCTCTTATTGGAGAAGGAAAGATAAGCTTTTACCTTTACATCATAGTATGACTTTGCAATTCCATCATCATTGGAAGGCAATTTGTCTTTTTCATGCGGCAACTCAAGAATATCAATTACCTCTACACTCTTTTTCAGTTTAGGGAAAAGCAGACTGACATAGATATATTTGGAGTTAAAACCTTCCACAGTCAATAATCGATCTTGGGGAGCTCCTCCGTCATATCCTCTCACATGGTATTCATCACCCGTTTTTCTGTCTATTATCACAAAACCGGGACTGTAATACAACCATTGCCAATCAAAGTAAATAGGTTGAAGAAACGTTACTTTCGTGTCTTTTGCTCTTCTTTCAATGGAATATAACAAAGGTTTTGTTCCTGTTGCTCTGTTATAGGGTCTGTCAGCAACCTCAATGCTATCTTTAGGAAGCGCATAGGCTGCATCATATATTTCCTGATCCCGATTTCTTGTTTGATCCACTACCTCCGTACTCCTGTCAATTTCCGGACGCAATTCCTTTCCCATGTCCATCTGTAACCTACTAACCAACAGCGGCATGGCTTCGCGCATAATCCCCATTGCCGACTCTTTATACCGCTCGCCCAAAGGAGATTCAAATTCAGACACATTCATCTTTGCCACAGACAGAGTATACGATAGAACCTCATCAATAGAAGCCGACGCGCCGGTAACTTCCATCAACTTTTTCAAAGATACTTCGTACTCATTCGTCTTATCAGGCTGCTGCGCAGAAACCGGCAGAATGAAAGTCGACAATATGATTATACACATCACTACTCTAAAAATAGTTTTGTTTCCCATGATATCATTTTTAAATAGTTCATTATATTTATTGCATAGATAGTGTTTTTATATGAGAAAAACTAATTAAAAGCGGAAATCACATACTGTCGAGTTTACATCAATCTTTCCTACATCCTACACCAACTATCATTTTCATTTGATTATCAAACAGATAGGCGGTGTAGGAAGTGGTGTAGGAAAGTGTAGAAAAGTTCCATCCTACACCCAAAGACAGATAAAAAAGATGTTTTTTAAGTTTTTAATACACTAGTTTTCAAAGTCTTAATACGTACAATACAAACTTTACCAAGATTCATACATATACCTCCTTTTTAGCCTGAATTATTCATCGAAAGAGTTAAAAGAGATCACTTCGTTAGAAATTAAAGAATTAAACTACATAATCCCATCATCATAGAAAGCTGAATTACAGAGGAGAAACTTGATATGCTACTTCCTTTTTACTATAAAGTATTAAAGATAATGTCATTATGCTATAAGCAAAATCTTGTTTTTCAGTTGTGGGCTGTGTAGCCCGCAATTGCGGGATGAACAGCCCACAATTGGAAAACGTAGAGCCCGCAACTGTAGGACGAAGTTTTACTACAAACAAAAGAACAAAAACAATAAAGCAAAGTGTAGTTTTCATACTACCTTCTAGCTATTCTGCTCATTGTTCCTAAGTATTCTGTTGCCTAATATCATGAAAAGAATCAGGAGCTTTTTTGAAAAAATAATGCAAAGATCTCCTCTATTTCTTATTTAAGTTTCACATATAACCTGAAAGGCTCTCATTTTATAGCATAGGGCATCGCCCTACGCTATAGAATAAAAGGCTTACGATTCCAAACGTCGTCGTTATCATCACTCAATAAACATGCTTTCTTCAGGAGGCTCTCATGATTGTGTTCTACAACAGGAAAGACAAAATATTCATACATCAGGTATTTAATCAGAATTTACCCTAAAAGTGCTATATTTGCCTTCGCATACTGTTTAAAAATCTATCAAAATGAATATTGAAGAATTTAGAGAATATTGCCTGTCATTAAAAGGTGTTCGTGAGAAAATGCCGTTTCTGAATGTTCCTGATAAATACAGTCGTGATGTTCTATGTTTTTATGTAGCGGATAAATGGTTCTGCTTTGTAAATATCGAAGTCTTTGACTTTTGCTGTATCAAATGCAATCCGGAAGAATCAGGAGAATTACAAACCACGTATATAGGAATAAAGCCCGGATGGCACATGAATAAAAAATACTGGATCAGTGTTTACTTTAATCAGGATGTACCTGACGAGAAAATTAAAGAACTCGTAAGCAAGTCTTATGACATTGTTGTCAAAAGCCTGACAAAGAAAGAACGGGAAATGCTACTATCAAGTGGTGAGTAGCACTCCCGGCATTAATAATGATATATATGAATTCTACAGAGTTATGAAAGCTTTCTATATAGTCTCCAACAGTATCCACCAATAAGCAATATCAGTAATAATGTAATGCCAAAAGCCCAATAATTAACTACACGGGATTCGGCAACAAGCATATAATCACTGTCCAAAAGACGAAAAGCATCTACTTTCCAAATGAGTGACTCACCTTTTTGCATGGCTGCATTGGTAGAAACCACCCTACCCGGCATGGATAACTCAAACTGCACAGCATAACCAAACAATTCTGCAATCCGCCCTTTTTCCTCAAACAGATCATCCATTGGCTTTTTATTGTCCGCATATAAACTTGAGAAATATTTCGTTTGACTCAATTCATCCAGATAATTGCATACCTCTTCGGGCGATCCGTCATCACCGGTATCTTTTCCGGAAAAGTACTTCCCATAAACCGGTTCCTTCAGATCTGCCAACTGATGTACAAAGGCCGTATCTCCTTTTATCGTAATGAAATGAAGAATTACTTCACAACTCAGTTCATACTGACTACGGTTATACCATTTCCAGAATTTGGCTTCAATGTCATCCAACCTATTATTCTGTTCAATACCATTTAATCCGATCAAAGCCTCTTGATCTCCCCGAAACCATATCCGCTGCTCTTCTTTATTCATATAATTTTCGAGAGGTACCGGACCTTTATCGGGTAATTCACCGTAGGTAGCCGTATACTGATAATATGTATAGAACCAGCGGAAGCTTTTCCGGAGTTTTTCGACCGGAACTACCAGAGGAAGACTGTATTCCTTTCCATCCAAAGTACTGAAGCTATCGGAACCTACCGTTGGATAAGTCCGGCAAACTTTCACATTCAGTTTGTCTTCATCTCCCCAGCAGTTGAATTTAACAACAGAGTCCAGATTGCTCACTTCCCATCCCGAATCTATTCGGAATAAAAACGGATTATGATTCCTGTCTCCTGCAAGGAAAGCAGAGTCGCCATAAGCATATACCTCTCTGTGCATGCTACCATCACTATTTACCTGAGAAACCATTCGGTAATAGGTACCGCAAGAAGTCATACCGAGCAGCAAAACAATGGCTGCCATCCATTTATACGTTCTCATAATGATATAATTTAATAAGTTTTCTTTGTAAGTTCCATTACTCTCTTTTGCCTGAGTTTCTTATACTGCACGTACTGTCCGGACAGGTAATCGCTCTTTTCAGAAAGCCTCATCCTCTCCCAGCCTTCCGGTAGGGAATAAGCACTGTTTTCCTGGAAACGATATTCCTCTTCTACTCTGACACCATCGGGAACCGGACTAAGAAGAGTCTCACTCACCAACAAGCACAACAAAAGTCCTGCGGCTATCCCGGATACCCAACTGCCAATCAGCAGGCTTTTCCTTTTCTTCTTTTGGGGAACGATCCTGCTCACTTGCTGCAAAATGGCGGTAGTCAGTTCATCCGGATTGCTCAATATAGGCTGTACATTTCTCACCTCATCAAGCCATTCATTGTAAAGTTTATCATCTTGTTTCATAAGCCAGCATCTATTTGATTCATTTTGTTTCGTATATTCTTCCGGGCCAGGTAAAGGGTGGTTTTAATGATTCCGGCAGAAAGTCCGGTGATAATTTGTACCTCCGGCACATCCAGTTCCTCAATATCCCGTAATGTAAAAATCAACCTTTGCCGGGGAGACAGCTCATCGGTATATCTCAGGATTAGTTCACGCAGTTGCTTGTTCACCACTGCCAATTCTACATTATCATCTGACGAGATATTCGCGGAAACGGAATAATCTGCTTCATTATCGAGTGGTGAATGGTGCAGGGAGCGCAGACGGTCATAACAAGTATTGCAAGTGATTTTATAAAGCCAGGTAGAGAAGCGGCACTCACCATTATATTTACCCAGCGCCAGCCACACCTTTACAAAGGTTTCCTGTACCATATCTTTAGCTTCATCCTCGTCGCACAGCAATCGGAAAGCAAGCCGGAATACAAGTGGCTGAAACGTAGAAACCAGCAGAGAGAATGCTACTGCATCCTCCTGCTGGCTCCTACTTATAAGCTCTTGTATTTTTTTCTGGTCCATCATAATAATATCTTCGTTTATTATATGATACGTAAGAAAAAACTTCCGGTCAATAAACAAGAGCTAAAATAATACTTAATAATGGAAAATATCAATCTTTATTCCCGAAACGCTTCTTCAAATATTTCTCCAGGTTATAAGTTCCCGGAGAGTTTCGCAATACAGTACCATCTTTTTCTATCCACTCATAATGAGGAATACCGTTGAAGTGGAATAATTGGCGGAGATAGTTGTAATCTGCCTGAGGAATACGATAGCAAGCCTCACCCTTCAGATTCTTTTCTACATATTCATTATAAGTCTTTTCGGGACTTTCACGATCACTGGTGATATATATGAACTGAAAATCCGGGTGATCTTTATACTGTTGGCGTAAACCGGCAGTGTGTTCAATGCCACTACGACAGGGACCACAAAACGTTGCCCAGAAATCGATAAACAAAGCTTTACCTGCATGGGCTTTAATGATATTACGTAAGATTTCAGTAGCAGGCCCTTCAGGCAAAGCATACGTGCTATCATTTTGTAGCGGGAAAGCTTGGGCATACAAACGCTCCGCCTCAGCAAGCATGAACGGATGATTGATTAGCTGCTTTTCTTTATCCAACAGACTACGGGCACCTTCTCTATCCAATTGTTTTAAATCAAAAGGAAGACTTCGCAAAGCAATGATCTGCGAAACCAACGGGACATATCCGACTATGGTATCCAATCGTCCCGATTTCTCTCTTTGATTTTCAAAGAATTGATTTATTCTCATTATTTTTTCATCTTCTGCTTTCTGATTTTCATCAATAGATACAGAAACATCATTCTTTACCTCGTTTTCCTTTCGATAAGCTTCGAATAAATCCTTATATTTTTCGCTAAGTTCTTCCCATATCTTCGTCTCCGCAATGAGTTCGCTTATCTCTCTTGTCACAGTCTTACCAGCTCTGTCTTCACTATCTTTTCTCATTTTTTCCTGCTCAGGAGTCAATACTACACCATTCTTCTTCAAATAAGTAAGGACAGATTTTTCAGGATATTTATAGGCAATCTTTCCCATTTCAACAGTCGTCGTATCACCCACAGCCCTTGCAAAATCCATATATTCAAGGCGATTGATAAAACTACTAAAATTCTTATCCGCTACGATAATGCTGTCATTAAGAGGCATCTGTCGTAAGAAGTTATAATAAGCCGAATCTTCCTTAACCTTCAGCACCTCATTATCTTTATTCTCCCGCGCCAGATAACTTCTGTCCATAACAAAGTCGAACATCTTATAACCTTGAGAAATCCGTGCCGTATTTCTCACCAAACGTGCCGCTCTTCCCACATATCGATTGGCAGCAACAAGTGAATCGGCCTGCTCCGACCAACGATGAAACATGGGTTCGCAACGCTCTACAAATTGTGCAGGGGTCAGTTCTTTCTGCATTTTCGAGAAATCTTCATAACGAAATACGAATAAATCATCTACATATTTCAATGCCTTTCCTATATATGCGGTAGATCCCATGTAATGGACATTATGAAGAGGATAATAATGATCACGGGCACGGCTACGGGCCATTACAGCTTCCCAGTCTACATACATTGTTACAGTTTGTCCCGGCTCTATATAAAAGGGCAACCAATCATTATTGAACACAACCGAACTTACCATAGGATAGTTGATCTCAAACTTACATTCAAACCTTCCATTAGGTTGCAGAGTTACCACCATCGGATAATCTTCTCTTGTCAAATCATTAGAAACATAAATCAGACCATTGGTAAAGCCTAATTTCTGATCATAGCCGGCAATGTATCCTTGCAGGCAAACGCTATCCCGACTGAATACCGGACTCTCATTCTCTTCAACCTGCATCGCCTTCATGCTTCCCGTATCCCGCGAATAAAGCCGGGCAGGTTCTTTATCTTTCCTTATCCGGCACAAACCATTCTTTTGCGGGGTAAGTTCCAGCTCCACTTTATCGCCCCGGTCATCTTTCAAAGTCAACAGCATACTTTTACCTTTCTGACGGATTGCTTCGTACTGATAGAAACGATTGTCCATGACAGCAAGAGAATCGTATATGCCAAAAGCCCATTCATAATAGTCGTCCATTCCCATCCAGTTGCCGGAGACTTTATCGAAAAGTGAGGCTTTGGCATCTTCCTTCTCCAAAGATATATAGAATGTATGCGACTCATCACCTTCATCGTCATCAAGGAAATGAATCTCTTTTGTTGTTTCAGGAAGCGGTGGAAAAAGAAGCACAAAGTCCAAAGTTCCCGAATCCGGCGTATATACTTCTTTCTCCAGTTCAAAACCTTCGCTCCCTGTAAGATAATATTTCTTACCGGTATCCGCATCCTCCAGATAAGTACTCTTACCCAGCATCACCCACCAATGCGGACGGAAAATAACATGGATATGCAGCCTCGTTGCATCCGGAGTACGTTCAATGCGGGTAATATTATAGATACTGCCCGAACGGAATTTAAACTTAGGATTATCAATTACATTTTGTGCCTGAAGCATACAAGTGATGCAAAGCAGGAAAAGGAAAATAAGTTTTCTCATGGTATAGTTGTATATGATTAATTTCTACTAAAATTTAAAGGTTGCTCACTCTGACAAATATAAGCAATAAAAAGGAAAGACTTTTTATTTTAAATAAATATTTTTCAATAACTTATATTTAAGAGTAAAGTATCCTTTTGGAATGACTACACCCTTTATATGAAAAGGTGTAGCCATGAGAGTAAAAGGGTGTAGCCATCCGGACAAAAAGGTGTAGCCCTTTCAAAACAGGGTTATAAATACCTGTAGGCTGGATTATATCATCCTTATAAATATGTTTTCTAAAAAGTTAGTTGTTCACTTATGTAAACTAATCAGATTTTATCATCGTTATTACTTCAATATGGCAACCTTCTCTCTGCCTACAATATAAATTCCTGCAGGCAGTTCCCGGATCACCTCACTTCTGCGCACCTGAGTGCGAAGCTTGATTCCCGTAATGGTATAGACATCTACCAAAGGATCTTTATCCACGGTCACATCCTCGATGCCCGTAGGATCTTCGTAATCATCGGAATTAGTCAGATAGACTTTATCGATAATAATAGGGCTGCCGCCGAACGACCAGAAACCTACACCATAGATATGGCTCGGATCAAGTTTCACTTTAGAATTACTCTTATACATATTATTCAAATCAACAACCACTTGCTTACTGTTCTTAACTTCATACTCAGCAGCTCCCGACCAATAGCTATTCTCATCAAATAAACGAAATGAAGCACCGTTGTTTGAGTTATCATTGCCTATTTTTGCCACAACGTATTTATATTCCGACAAATCAATACCGTTATCGTACCACCAGCCACCGAAACCATACTGTCCGGTCACCAATGTATGTGTATTCTCATCAAAAGAACCGGTCTCCCAAATATTGGGATTAAACAGTTCTGCGGTTAGCGGAAAAGTAGAAGAAGTGACGTGAATCTTTAAAGACTGACGGTCACCCAACGGGCCTTTATAACTGATAATTATATCACTCTCTCCATCTTGCAAAGCCATTATACGTCCGTTAGTTACACGTATGACATCCGGATTCTGATTTTCATAATCGGCCGCCATGGTAATATCTTCCGTATGACCATCGGCATATATTCCTTTCACTGTAATTGTAGAAGAACTTCCGGTAAGCAAAGTGAGCTCTTCTTTTCCATTGATGGTCAATTCGGTTAAGGTCAATGATTCTTCACTATACCCCTCAAAAGAGTCGTCAAAATAGAATGCTTCATCAAACTCCGGTTCGGTAGAGAACCAGTCTACATCTACATAGCCGCCTGTCTGGACAGTTGCATAATTAAAGATAGCGAACTTATTGCCCGTGAATACCGTCAGATCATACTTCATGTTCAGGTCATCCCCAAATTTTGTATAGGTCTTGTTGTCCAGGCTGTAATAAAAGCTTGCCCTACTTGTGTTGTAATTGGCAATAGCGCGCAAATAGATTACCTGTTCAGTGACCACTTCTCCTATCTGCTCCGATTTTGCAGCCGACGATACTACAGGGGCAGTGGTATAAACCAACCGCTTCTGCCCATCTATGACTTTAACGCCAATAAACGCATAAGGGTCCTGAAATACTGCCAATCCTGCCACATCGCCTTCCTGCATCTCGCCTATCTCCATCCTGACCGTGCCATAGGAATGTTCCAAGTCCTGAGGATACCCCAGAATTCTCTGAGTCAATGTGTTCTTGGCTTTATGCAGGCTGTCGGTAACATTTGCCGTATACAACCGCAAATAACCGGCATGTTCAGTCAACGACCATTTTGATCTGTCCGCATTATGATTCCATCCCCATTGCAGTCCTAATTTATAATGCCTGAAATTATCATTGGTAGGCAATGACTTTATGGGGTATTCCCTGCCAACATCGGGCTTACGATAGGTAGTGACTCCTTTTCCGTTCTCACCTATTTCAGGCCAGCCATCCACCCATTTTACGGGTTGCAGGTTAGGGAATCGTCCATAAGCACCTTTATCATAGAAAAGCATAGTCCACCACTCTCCGGTCTGCGTTTCTACCAAAGCTCCCTGATGAATGTTGTCATCGTCTATCAGCTTCTTTTCCTCATAAGGTCCGTAGATATCCTTGGAGCGGAAAACAGTTTGAAAAGCAGGCCATCCTCCATACGTAGAGTAAATGTAATAATACTCACCTATCTTATACAAACGGCTCCCTTCAAGCCCTTCGCGAAAAGACCATTTAACCACATCCTTATCACTGCCGGGAATTTTATTGAAATCTTCATCCAATTCGGCTATACGAAGCTGGTTGATACCGTAAACTACGTATATTTTATCATTATCAAAAAGCAATCCGCAATCATAAAAACCATCATTTAGCTTCTTCTTTTCCCATTCACCTTCAATGTCGGTAGTGGTCAATAGGTATCCACCTTCATCCAGTGTAGTAAACAGGAGATAGAACTTGCCGTTGTGATATTGAAGAGCTGTTGCCCACTGGCCACGGCTGTAACGGTTCTGACCATTTTCAAGATTATAACCATCGGATGCCTCTATGCGCTCCAACGGATTACAGCAATACTCCCAGTTCACCAAATCATAAGATTTCAGAATGGTGGCTCCGGGGAAAATGTACATGGTGGTGGATACCATATAATAGACATCACCCACACGGATTACATCCGGATCAGGAAAGTCACCGAATATAACAGGATTAGTGTATGTGCCATCCCCATTATCACTATGTGACTGATAAGTAAAATCAGGACGTGGATAATTTTCCTTTGCATACTCCTGATACCAATGATAGGTAGGCCACGGACAGGCTTCCGGATCGGTCAGGAAAGTATATGCTTCTCCTTCGGCGGGCGGTACATCCTTAAATTTTGCCAACAAATCAGCACCCGTAAAAATAAGCCAGCTTACATTACCCGAATTATCTACAATATGTTTCATATTTGCTCCAAAACCGGGACCACCGAATGTACCGGTATGAGCCTTCCCCCACGAAGCGTTATATTTTGACGGTGCCCAATCCATTTCTGTTATCATGATAGGCGCGAATGATGCTACCGGAGCTACGGAATCATCCCATCCCTTCTGGAAAGGTTCATAGCCTCCCGTACTGGAACCACCATCCCCATTTTCTCCATCACTTCCCATCCAACCCGGATAGAGATGTACCGCATAACCGATGTTATCTCCTTCGATAGGATTGACGGCAAACCCTTTATACAACCCTTGATAACCCAGACCAGGTATCCAAAGAATGTTACCACAACCTTGTGCACGCATCGCATCTACCACCGACTGAAAATACTCTTTCAGTTTATCGAAGTGTCCCTGCGAACCGGCTCCATAAGTACCATCGGGACCAAGTATATTAATCGGTTCGTTGGCCAGTTCAAACATAATGTTGGGATGATTCTTCAATTTCGGATGCTGGGCTACGTGTGTCCATACTTTAATGAGATACTGATTATACTCATCTCCCACAGCTATTTTTTCCGGACATACTCCGGGAGGACGCATGACTACATAAAGTCCTTTCGAGACAGCATATTCCGCCATCGGAATAAATACCCTATCAAGATAGTTTTTAAACCGATTGAAATCGAATGCTGAAATGTCATTCTCTCCTTCTACATGAATTCCCGGAGAATTTGACCAATACGGGTCCATATGTAATCGAAGAAAATTCATTTTCCAACCGGCAGCCATAATGTCATCAATCAACCCTTGATTGTATTTCAAGCATTTCTCCACATCATAATTGTCCCACTTCTGCCCCATCTCATTGAACCACGGACTATAGGTCTGCGCAAACCCATGCAGGTTCACTTTATTCCCATGCGGGTCTACCAGGTAACGGCCTTCAACATGCAGTCGAGGCATCGACATATCTTCCCATGCCCAAAGTGCGGAAGAAGACATCAAACAGCATAAAGCTATAAGAAATTCGTAAAATACGTTTGTAATGTTTTTCATAAGCTATATATTTAAATTACTTCAACAAAAAATTAATAAGAATCGCTATGCCGCGATATTACTTTTTCACCTGAATAAATGAGATTACCCGATGTACAAACACCTTCTATCACTACCCCATAATCGGCAGCAGAATCGGCTGTATAAAAGCTGACTTGAACAGTTCCCGATTCATCAACCTGCACGCTCGGATTCCAGTATATCGTAGAACGTAAGTCTGGCTTGACGGATTCTTTCTTTGCTTCCGTGTCATACGCCGGTGAGTAGAATTCTACAGTTTGCTGATAACCTAAAGTCGTAATAGTCTGCATGTTGCTATTCATTTTATTTTTCTGTACAAACCCATTCTTCGTAGTGACTACTATGGCACCATTTCCCGCAGCCGCCCCGTAAAGAGGACCGACAGAAGTGGCAGGGGAGTAAAAAACATCTTTAATGTCATCCACGTCCAACCTATCAAAATCAAAGTTTTCTTCGGGAACATTGTCCAGCAACACCATGACCGGAGCAAATCGATAACGCACTTCATTATTCGTGATAGTAATACCCGGCAAACGCCGCAAGAGGTCGTATGTAGAAATAAAATGTCCTTTTTTTACATCCTCTTCCGTCAGCACCTTCGAAGTTCCCACCGAATAAAAAGGAGATTCCGTTTTTACAGCTCTCTCTCTTCTACCTGTCACTATCACTTCCGCCAGATTATAAACTCTCATTCCATTTTCTATCGTATACTTCTGATCCATCTTTGCCATATAGTTCTCCTCGATATGCGGCTTTTCAATGCGGGGAATACACCCGATTCGGAGAGCAGGAAACGATTTATAAGGATCCAGTTCGATAAAAACTTTTGAAGAACCTTTCTTGCTGAGCGCCTGGACAATATAGTGAGTACCACTGGGATATTCCAGTTTATCGAATACAAACCGCCCATTCCGGTCAGGCTTCGTCAGTTCTGTCCCGATGAGTGAATCTTTAAGGGCGAGCAAAGAGATATTTCCCTCTTTCAATGCAGAAAACAAGCCCTCTACTTTACCGGAAACTTCGTCGCCCAATTCCAAATTATAGGGCAATGCGCTGGTTACGTTGCCTTTCAATACCTCCGGTATGTTGTATTTCCGCCAGCCTTGTGTCATCATCAGCAAATCCAGGGCATAGGAAGAACTGCGGCTATCCTGCAGGTAACTTAATGGCGACTCAATGTGTCCTTTAAGATCGGAAGTGAGCAATAAGGTGGAAACAATGTTGGAAACGGTATCCGGCTTCACGTCTGTTCTGTCAACAACTGCAAGTGCGAAGTTGCCTGACATGGGGTTTCCATTTATATCTTTAATCTGTATATCCATATCTACCTTCTCTCTTGCCAAGTAGTTTTCACGGTCAAGCCGGACTTCAGTCTGCGCCAGTGCACTTTTTTGCAGAGAAAACACTAAACGTTCGCTCAGAATGTTTCTTCCTTCATCAACCAGCAGAAAATGAACGATGCCCGCCGGAAAAAAGTCTTTTTCAAAGTCAACATAATTTTGTTTATCATCCCAGGGTTGTGCATACAGAACGATGCCCCGCAAATGCGCCACCAGTGTCAGCGAAGTGCCCAATGGGGTATCGGGTGATTTGGAAAGACTTACCCGCAAATAATCTCTAGACCAAAGTGTATTCAGGGAAATAGCATCCGGAGAAGGTTCGGGCAAATCAAAACGCTTGGAAACACCTGTTCCGTCACTACAAACGGCATGATACTTTTTTCCGGGAACATAATACATCCGAAAACTCCCCATACCCAAATGCTGGCTTTTGAAATCGGCACATACCTGACCTTCTTCGTCAAATACTTGACCTTCTACCTCTGTAGACAAACCATCTGCATCGATGGCCTTAAATGCCATTTTGATCGTGGTGGATTGAGCTGCATGACCTCCTTCGGGGAAGAAAGCCACATCAAAGGTTTTACTCAATTCGGGGATTCTGAAATAGCGATTGGAAATTTTTCCGTCATACACTGTCTGTAACAAAAACGTGCGCGAAGCAGGAATCTCCTTCTTCTTGAAAGTGTAATGGATATTTTCCCCTTCCAATGATAAGACTTTTCCTTCTTTGTCCCTGTCTCCATCGGGGAAAAGAATGGCTTGTGTGGGAGTGACGGATCGGTTGTCCGGTTTACTGAGAAAATGTATTTCCGCATGAACGTCGTTGTTTTCAGCAGAATAACTGATTTCCGGAGATATCGCTTCAGATACGGGATCGGATATATAAATCAGTTTATGGGGAAAGTACTCTTCACCTATATTCTGCATGAACCAAGTGTAGGCTCTGAGAGAATAGTTGCCTTCCGGCAGATCTTCACCCAATGGAATATGTCCGTAAAAACATCCCAAAGAGTCCGGTCTTATTTTCACTCTCTCCACCAAGTTGCCCAACGGATTCACCAACTCTACATATACATATCGACTGGCATTAGCTTGCTTTAACATAAGAGCATCTACTAAATGTGCCCTGAACCAAAGGGTTTCACCGGACATGTAAATGCCACGGTCTATTTGAAGGTAAAGCTTTTCCTGAGGGAAATGCGACATTTGCTGTAGAAAAAGGTTTTCTACACTCATAGAATCCGTTTCCACTGCTAATGGTGCTTGTGCAAATACATTTTGCATACACAGGAATAATAAAGAGAAAAAATAGGTTCTCATGATATAGATTTTATATAATTTACAGAAAATGGTGCTTCTCACGAAGCACCACCTTCTTAAACTAATGGTAATAAAAAATGCAATCTAACTTTACCTTAAAATAGAATCTTTTAATAATCGTACTTTCTATTTTCTTCCATCCAGTCATTTATCTTGCGTACTTCATCATCGTTCTTACGCTCTTTATACACAAATCCCCGGGTTTTCTTCAACATACCATCCTCTTTGAAAGTATACCACAAATCGTACACTTCCATTTCGGGATAATACTTACCGCCACCACTGACAAGGTTAAACTTATCCCAAGACTTCAAGGTTACTGAATTATCCGGATTTACGGTGATATTAAAGCAATAATCGGGTCTGTAGTCTGTAGCACCTTTTGACCATTCATTCTTTTGATGATACATACGTACAGTGTTACCATCGACTACAGCTTGCAACGTGCGAGGCGACTTATAGATAACGGAATCCTTCGGATTATCAGCAGGCTTAATCACACCGTCCATATAATAAAGCCCTGAATAGTCATTCATCAGATTCAGACGGATTAGCACCACTGTATCTTCTTTAGCCAGTTCAAAACGAGATGTTCCACTAAGTTTAAACGCCATCATATAGAGCGAATCTATATGCAAAGTGGATGGGTCAATGTGAACAGGATACGTGCCATAGGTTTCACCCTTTTTCACAACCACATTTTCTTGCGGAAAACTATAGATACCATTTGTCAACGTACGATACTTTATATCATCCGAACCAAGTTCTTTCTGGTTATAACTTTCAATACCAGAAGGAAATTCTTCAATAGTAACAGTTATATCTTCCTTGGTAGGCAGCGAACCGCTGATGGCAACCGATGCATATATGGTATCTTTTTCATAACCTATATTCAGATCTCTATTTATAATCTTATCCTTTGCCCCAACCAGATAAACCGTTTCGGGCCATAAATTCTCTTCCATAGGTATTTTATTGTCGCAACCCGCCATACATGCCAACAGCAAGGTTATCGAAAAAAATGCTATTTTCTTCATATTATCAACTTTTATTGTTTTCATTTTAATTCCATCCTGGGTTCTGTACCAACTTACCGTTCTTTCTCAACACATTTCTGTCAAGCGGCCACAGATACATCTTGTTGGAAAACATACGTTTCATGGTTTTTTCTGTATTCCAAATTCTTTCTGTATAGAACTGTTCGCGTTGTGATTCGCGAGCACTTACATCCAATCCTCTGATGGGTTTGTTGTAAGCGTCATAGGCATCTTTCCAACGGCGCAAATCCCAATAACGATGACTTTCGAAAGCAAACTCAATCAACCTTTCATGCTTAATTAGTTCACGCATCCTGCTTTGGTCGGCTGCATCGGCAGTTGTGATTCCCGGTTGACCGGCACGATAACGAATCTGATTGAAATATTTCACCATTTGATCCACATCACGAGTAACCGTCACCTGCCCATCTTCGTCCGTATACGAACCTTCCATTTCATTCATCGCTTCTACATACCCCAACAATACTTCGGCATAGCGGAATATCGGATAAGTCTTCGCTTTTACCACTCCATTCCAAAAGATACAATCATCCTGATGCACATATTTCCGGCAGGTATATCCGGTCCTGGTTCTGTTATCATTATTATTCATATCAGATGCACTACCTCCGTAGTAATAGTCGGTAACATAGTTTCTGGTACCTGCTGACAAACCATCACGGTGGGAAGTTGTAGGCCAGATACAAGCATTGAAACCAATAGCCGCATAAAAACGCGGCTCGCGACCATCATCACGATGAGCTCTGTTTCCGGAAAGAAGATAATCTGACGAGAATGTTTTATCTTGTCCCACTGCCTGCCATGATTTTTCCGCCTGAGTAGCTTCACTAAACGGTCTACCGTCAGCCATCCGGTATTCATCAATCATATCTAAAGTAACACTAAATGAAGATATTCCCCCCAATTTGGAAGGTGTCACAAGAATATAGTTTCCATTATTTTTTGAAAAATAGATGTATTCTTTAACCAACTCAGGCTGGTAAGTACCATCAAACAGCGTCTTGTATGACTTATAGGGGTCTATACCTCCGGCTCCATCAGGGAAGTCGGCATCAGATACCGTCTCGGGAAGAGGCAATGTGCCTGTACCCTTTTCATTCACTATTTTGGATACAGTATGAATGGCATACTTATTCATATCAATAATCCGCTTGAACGTGGCGGCAGCTTTTCCCCACTTAACCTTGTCTTCCGTCTGGGCAATGAAATTCCTGCCCTCTGAGTCTTTCCAATCGGAATAGTAACTGTTACCATTGAAAAGGGGGCTGGCAGCATAGAGCTGCATACGAGCTTTGAACGCCAAAGCAGCACCCTTGGTAGGTATATACTGCAATGCATCTATACGACTTGCAGGCAGCAATTTAGCTGCTTCTTCAAAGTCGGCACAGATTTTCTCTACACACTCATCGTAAGTGGAACGCTCGAATGAAACTGACGCTACATCTTCGTCCGTATCGAAAGGACGGTCGGGAAGTACAACCACAGGCCCGTACAATCTTACCAAATAGAAATAGAAGTAAGCCCGCAGAAAATAAGCCCTTCCCTTGAAATCACGCATTTCCATCTCGGTAAGCTCCTGGTTTTTGGATATATTCTCCAATACGATGTTGGCCTTACGGATTCCTTTATAGCAATCGGGCCACGGATTAAACCATGAGTTCGTTTCTTTCACTTCATCATAAAGTATAGCATTTCCATTCGTTACAAACGGAACGATTGCTTCATCTGAGCCCAATCCACTGGGCAATGTAGAAGACCATCCCCAACCATTCATAAGTATTGATTCATCGGGAAGAAGAGCAGCCGCTCCATTGATATACTCTTCCGTTCTGGAGCGGGAAAGGAAAATGGAGTCCAGTGTGGTCTGATCGTACACATATTGGTCAATGTCCAAGTATTTTTCGCACGAACCGAACATAATGCTTGAAACCAAAATAACGGTTATTGCGGCTATTCTGCCAAGAAAACCGAATTCTCTTTTATAATTTCCAAATTTTATCATAATTGTCAGGTTATATTAGAATGAAAGATTAAGCTGTAAAGTATACACTCGCTGGACAGGATAGACTGTTCCATTATCTCCCGCCTGTGCAGGATCCAGCATCTTCTCTTTAGACCAAACTGCCAAATTGTCTCCAATCATACTAATTACTGCTTTCTGAAGACCAAACTTTTTCAGGAATTGGTTCTTGAGTGTATAAGAGACTTGCACATTCTTCAGACGCAAGTAACTACCATCAGACAACCAAAAAGAAGATGATTGACTATTATTACTGCTACCTCCATAATAAAGACGAGGATACTTGGCGTTCGGATTCTCAGTGGCAGGGTCGCCTGAGATCTCACGTGAAATCCATCGATTTGCCGGGTTGGCAAAATCTGTAATCACATTACCGACTGTACTACCCGAGAATGGTTGATACATATTTCCACCTTTAAAATAGGTCACGCGGCTTACTCCCTCGAACAGGACACTTACATTGAAGTTCTTCCAGTTAAACTCTGTGGCGAATCCATACTGTATCTGAGGCACATAAGAATACTTCAAAGGTACAATATCATCCCAATTGACAATGCCATCGCCATTGACATCCTTATACTTGATGTCACCCGGTAAGTAATTGCCAAAATCCTGACGAGGACTATTATCTATATCTGCCTGGTCTTTAAACAAGCCCAAAGCTATCAAGCCTCGGTTAACTCCACTTTGATATCCTACGGCTGATTGGTAATCGTATTTCTTAAGGTCTTCCTCGAAATTGGTGATTTTGTTCATGGACTGTGTATAGTTGGCACGTACAATCAGGTATTTGTCATTGTCACCCAAAGGTTGCGTATATGAGATATGTCCATCCATACCCCAGCTCTTCATTTCACCCACATTGGCCCAAGGCAATGACGGAAGTCCCATCTCTTCCGGTACACTCTGGCGTTGCTGATAAATACCGGAACGTATATCCTGGAAGAAATCGACTGTCATCTCAAAACGTTCGTGGAAGAAACGTGCATCAATACCGATGTCAGCTTTCTTGGCCTTTTCCCAGCGCAGGTTGCTGGAACCTACTTGCGTTTCGGTCAAACCGGAACCGTTATTCCAACTGCCGGAACCTGTGTAACCAATCAAAGTAAGATAGGGAAAACGTACCGAGTCGTCCCAAGTGAGGCGGTCGTTACCTACTATACCATACGAAGCCCTGATTTTGAAATAATTGATAAAATTGTCCTTATTACGCCAGAAGCGATATTGCGTGGGAGCCCAACCTATAGAAACAGCAGGGAACCAACCAAATTTCTTACCTTTCTCAAAAGCCTCCGAACCGGTGTAACCCATATTAAATTCGGCCATATAAGTATCATCATACGAATAAGAGAAACGGCTTGAGTAACTATTATATCGTTTAGGGATAGCAGTCAGCAATTGATTATATTTCGATGCTTCATAATCGCTCCATTCGGCCTTCACCAAAGCACCCACCTTATGTACCTTATTAAATGTCTGGTCGTAATTCAGTCGGAAATCCCAATAAATTCTACGCTCAGTGTCATTCCAATTTGTATAATAGGGCTCCACTGCATCAGATATTTTCTCCAAATCGAGTGTTCCATCACGTTTATAACCATGAGCATAATAAATGGCCGGCATTTTTTCGCGAACTTGGGTTCTCGCACCTATCGAATTAATGTTGACCAATCCTGCAATACTCAGTCCGGGAGTTATCATCTTCAAATCCTGATTAAGCTGCATCGTGATTTTATTATCATTGGAATAGAACTTGCGATAACCCGTCATATTCAACAATACATACGGACTAATATTCGATTTATCAGTGCCATATCCAGGTGCCTGCCCTGTGGTGTACATCAACGGTACTGTCACCGGAGTCAGATTGGATTGTGCCTGCCACAATACCTTACTGTCGTTTCCATATCCCGGATAATTCTGAGTAACAATCACAGTCTCTTCATTCAGCGAAAGCGTAGTGGTGGAAGTGACATTCACATCCACATTAGCACGGAAATTGAACTTGTTGTAGTTTACGTTCGTATTGTATTTGTTTACCCCTTTATCTTGTTTAAAGATGGCATCTTTTGTCGTAAAACCGGCACTGATGTAATAGCGAGCTACTTCACCGCCTCCCGACGCACTCAGGAAGTATTGCTGGTTCCAGGTATAATCTCTCAAGATAACATCCCTCCAATCCACATCCGGATGAAAATCAGGGTCCATGTGGTTCCTGAACAAATCCACATCCACATCGGAATAGACAGGAATACGTCCACGTGTCACGGCAGCTTCGTTGGCGAGTGCCGCATATTCCGCAGCACGTACATATTTGGGCATTCGAGGAGAATAAGAGATACCGGCATTTGCCTTTACCTGCAAATTCAGTTTTCCGGCTTTACCCTTCTTGGTACTTACCAATACCACACCGTTGGCACCACGTACACCGTAAACCGCCGTAGAAGAGGCATCCTTCAAGATAGAGAAACTCTCAATGTCTTCGGGATCAAGCGTATTCAAGTTGCCTTCGACACCGTCAATCAACACCAAAGCTCCCTGTCCGGCACCAAAGGTACTGATACCACGTACCCAGAACTCGGAGAAATCCTTGCCCGGCTCTCCACTACGTGTAACGGAAATGATGCCCGGAACGCGTCCGCCCAACATGTTGCTTATGGAAGTGGCAGGAGTTTTCAGCGTAGCCACCTCAACTCCGGTAATGGCACCTGTCACATTAATCTTCTTCTGTACCTTACCCGATGCCGTAATCACAACCTCGTCCATTACATTCGAACTCTCCTTCAACACTACGCGCATGCGCTCGTTGCTCTTGTTCATTTTTATCTCCTGAGGATCATACCCCACATAGGATATGACCAACGTATGCCCGGCTTTGATACCCCCTATCTTGAAACGACCGTCAATATCCGTAATGGCACCCATAGAAGGAACTTCCTTTACAGAAATCGATACTCCGATTAAGAGTTCGCCTTTCTCGTCCATAACCGAACCAGAAGCTACCACAGTCTGTTGCGCATAGGCCAAACTCATAGAGCTTACCCATGCTATGAGAAACAGTAATATATGTTTAATCTTCATCTTGATTCATTTTATATGATTTCTACTTTTATTCAATTGTCATTTTCCGGATGGCCTTTGAAGATTCTTCACCAATGAAGAAGTTCTCTTCCGAATCCAAAGCAATACACAATGGATTATCAAACAATGCATCCGTAGGGAATCCGTTTAGTCTTCCTGCCTGATCAGGAGCTCCTGCTACCAAAGAGACAAGCCTTCCTTTGATTTTCACAATGCAATGGCTATTTTTGCAACATACATAGAGTTCACCGCTACTATTCACCGCCATTCCGCAAGGTTCTTTCAATACGGCATCCGTCAATCTATCTCCAAAAGCTGTAGCCAACCATCCCGGTTGGAAGCCGGCATAGCGTTCCACTTGCCATGCGCCCGAAGTATCTTTCCATATCTTCATAATACCATTACTCTCAGGATAAGAGGCAAAAAAGCACTTATCATATTTACTATAAGTCAGATAATGCCTCCACTGACCGGTGTTCACTCCATCAAAAGCCGGGTAATCTGATGTAGCAAATAACTTTGTATAACCTTTATCTTCCAAATCTATTTCATAAAGACCATCACCGGACATTGCATACAAATAGCGATCATCTTCGGCATAAGCCAATGCCCCCTGGCAATCGCCTTGGAAAGGTATTGTGAGACCAAGAGAGTTTAAAACCCATCCATCCGCACGGGAAGCTGTGTATAAAGCACCTCCATTACGGGGCATGATACTCACTTTTTCCCTTGAACTATCAACTGCAACAGCCCCCATATAACCAATATTAATCAGACGAATCACCACATTATCCTCTAATGACACAAAATAGGTACGGTCGCCCCATCCTCCTCCAACGAAAATGAAATTATCACTTTTTTGTCCTGCAACAGCTACAATTCCCGTACACTCATTCATTCGGAATTCTTCTATTTTACTGTCATCTGACGATGTCCAGCCGTCTTCACCAAATTTTCCCAATATTGTTTTCACAGATTGAGTCTGATAGTACTTAAACTTCACATTGTCAGAGGTGTACTTTTTACCCTCCACTTCCAATATTATCTCGTTATAACCGGGCATCTGCTTGGGGATAAGCCCATACAATTCATTTCCATTGTTGTTTACGATAACAGCTTCCTTGTCGGCAAAGAAAACTTTGACTTTTCCGGTCGTGTCAACCGGAAAGTTTCCTTTGATAATAAAAGAATCGTTGATTCTTCCCCAGTCGGGTGACATGGATTTTAACTCAATAGGCTTGCTCGAATCATAATAGTTGCCTATTTCAGGCCATTTCTCAATTACTTCTTCGCCATTGCAACTTGCGAACAAAATACTTAAGAAAAGAAAAACAAAATAAAGCTTGTTGTTCTTCATAATATATAAGTAATGGGGTTCTATGTTTTTCATTCATAACGGCAGCCATTGACACCAGCCCCCCTTTAAATGTCAAAGCCACATGAAATTCATTACAGATTACCGAAAGTGATATGCATCGCTACGGTTATCTCTGATTTTACAGTCTTTACATAATCGTTGACTTAACCGTCATCATCATACATACATTTCATAAGATTAACTTGATTAGATTTAACATAACAATAACTCCATCGACATACATTCCGTACATCGATATACAAAGCTACAGAAGTGTACCCAATACACTTTTAGATATTAGATATATAATTTTAGATATTAGATAATCTATACTACAAACGATAAAAAACAGGAAAAAGAAGTAAATTAGACCTCTGTAGGAGACTTGCCAAAGTACTTTTTAAACACCGTACTAAAGTAACTGATACTGGAATAACCACAAAGTTCGCTAACTTCCGTGATAGTGTACTTATGAGATTGGAGTAATTCCAAAGCCCGGTTTAAACGAATGGATTTAATAAAGTCAATAGGTGATTGACCTGTCAGTGCTTTTATTTTTTTATACAATAACGAACCGCTCACATGCATTTCCATAGCAAAGCTTTCCTTATCAAAATCTAGATTTTGCATATTATTATGAATCACTTCCACTGCTTTTTTCACAAAATGATCGTTAAGCTCATTGTTCAAAATAACCTGTTGCTCATCATTATCCGACTTTATCAATTTCAAAGCTTTCTCTCTGACAATCTCCCGGTTCCGCATAAGGGACTTTATTCGTTGCTCCAAAAGTGATATATCGAAAGGTTTCGTGATATAGTCCTCCGCTCCCAAACCTAAACCTTCCAACTGGTCACTTTTATCACAAAGTGAAGTTAGCAGAATCACCGGAATATGCGAAGTTTCAAAAGTAGATTTGATCAATTTACATAACTCAAAGCCATCCATATCAGGCATCATCACATCCGAAATAATCAATTCTGGAGATTCCTTTTGAAGTAATTCCCATGCTTCATTGCCATTGCCAGCCTCTAAGATGTTATATTGATTTTCAAAAGAACACTTCAGGAAGTTCCGCAAATCTTTATTATCATCTACGATTAATATAGATTTCTTCTTTTCGGACTTATCATCTTCCTTTTTATATTCCGATTGATCAGACGGACCATCAGCAGATGTGATATTCCCCGGCTCTTCATGTTCAGCAGGTGCAACCTCAACCACTTCTTTATAAGGGATGTTTATTTTGAATAAAGAACCTTCATTCTCCTTACTTTCAAGTGAGACTTTTCCCTCATGCATCAAAACGTAATTCTTCACCAACAACAGGCCTATCCCGGAACCTACCATGCGTGAATTAACCTTATTATCTCCCCTATAAAACTCTTTGAACAGCTTCTTCTGAGCATTATCCGAGATACCCAATCCATAATCTCTTACCTCCAAGCTCCAATAGTACTCATTACAATTCAATGTAAGTTCCACCCTACCATTCGTATGAGAATACTTTATCGCATTAGATATCAAGTTATCAACCACTTTCTCTATTTTCAATTCATCGACAGCTGACATATAAGATTCCCTGTTAGAGACAAACTCCAATATAACATTCTTTTTTCCCGCCGTAGACTTGAACATTGTTTTCCGCCTGTACACCAATTTAACAATATCAACCATTACCAGAAACAGTTGTCCTTTCCCCATATCCACTTTCTGAAAATCCAGGAGTTGGGTTGCAACATTAGATAAACGTTCAGACTGTTCCGTAGCCAGATTCAGATAATAATGCCCTTTGTCTGATAATTCTTTCTCTTTATTCAATTCCTGAATAGGCGCGTTTATCAACGTTATCGATGTACGAAGATCATGAGCCGTATTTGTGAAAAAACGGATTTTATCTTCAGCATGACGCTGTTTCAAACGGTTTATATAGAATTTAAGCACAAAGAATGTAATGCTCATTATAATAATGAATACCACCAGACGGAACCACCACGTCTGCCAGTAAAGCGGAATAACGTGTATGTCCAATGTACGTTCATCGACTATCTGAGAAAGTGAATTATTGTACATTCTTACTTTAAGCCGGAAATTCCCATTAGGAATATTGGTATAAGTGATTATCTGCTGATTGGAAGGATGTGACCATTCTGTATCAAGCCCTTCCATTTTCCATGAAAATTTTATTTCTTTGGAAGAAACGCCAATAGGCAATACCTCAAGCGTCAAAGTATTCTGATCATATTTGAATGAAATATCTGTTTGCTTATTCACCGGAATTCCACGCAACAAATCCTGATTTTCTCTGATAGAACTACCGGAAATAGTGATATTCTGGAAATAAATCTCCCCGTTGAGCTGGGTATGATATAATTTGTCGGGGTTAAACATTACCGCCCCATTATTTGTACCCCACATCAATTCGCCATTACGTAATTTGCAGCTGGCATTCACATTGAATGAAGCACTGGAGAGAGCTAAAGTAGAATAATAAGCATGCACCGTGCTGTCGGCAGGATTATAGCGGCACAATCCATTTTCCGTTCCTAACCATAAATATCCATTATCATACATGACACTATTCACATAGTTAGATGGCAATCCGGATTCCACTGTTATTTTATGAGTTTCACGAGTCGTGTAGTTATGGTGCAGCAATCCGTCTCCGGAAGTAGCCACCCAAATATCATCTCCCATTACTAAAATATCCTGTGCAAGACATTCCGGTAAGAAAGTGATTTTCCCTGTTTCCTTGTCTAGCAAAAGCACAGAATAAGTACAGGCCAACAGCATTTTTCCCGGAGAAAACTCCATAAACGTACGCATGGGCTGTGCACCATACGTATGAAAACGCTTTTCTTTTGTTAAATAACATATTACATCTTGGATACCTCCAATCCAGATATCACCCTCACTGTCCTTATATATATTCATTATGAATTTACCGTCAGATTTCAGTTCCGATGTATTCCGCGGATAATGAACCAATTCTTTTCCGGTATTCCGATCTAAAACATAAAACCCGGATGAGAACGAACCTGCCCAGATATTTCCTTCGTCATCTTCACATAAAGCCAGAAAAACCTGTGCCTGTTCCTGTTTATTCTGATAATAAGTATCCCATTCATTAGTGGCGACTCTCCACCTGCTTATCCCATTATTTGTAGCAAACCAGATATCCCCTTTGCTATCTTCCAATATCTTGTTTACATTATCATTCCCTAAAGAATTCGGATTATTAACCTGATGGGTAATTTGATTAATTAAGGGAGATTTCCAGTCGAAGAAAGAAAGCCCACCAGTATAGGTAGTGACCCACACCCTCTGCTGACCGTCGCAAAAGATGTCATAAACCCCATCTCCACGAAGAGAGAAAGGATTATCAATATCTTCTTTCAAAATATTCAGAACCTTTTTTTTATCCTTATCCAATTCCCATACTCCCTGCCCGTCGATTCCGACTAACAATGTTGAATCCGAACTTTCCGTTATCACTGCGATAGGTTGCTTTGGGAAATTAGAAAATGGCAATAACGTTTTCTTTTTCATGTCCAGATAGAAAAGACCATCAGTGGAAGTTCCTATCCATACAACCTCTCTTTTATGATCATAAAAAAGAGTATTTATCTGAAACATATCTTCTATTCCACATATACTTTTTTGTTTCAACGTATTTGTATTTAATAATCTAATACTGTCTTGACTGGCTACAAGCAGATGTGTCTGATCATAAGACGTTATGCACTGTGTTCGAATTGGCGCCTCACCTATTTGGGTAAATATTCCATTTTTATATTTGCACAATCCCCCGGACGTAGGAATCCAGAGAGCCTGTTCATCATCAATAACAACTTTACCTACACTTAAAAAAGTATTATTGAAAGATATTCTAAGATCCAGAAATAAATCAAACCGGTCATACAGTTCATTATAATGAAAAAATTGCCCATTATTCGTATATGCTATTAAAAATGAATTATTATAGGCCAATTTGACATTTATGATATTGGCTGTTTTATAAGGAAGCTGATAAATACGATAATCACTTTCCGTAATTCTCAATATACCCGTTTTAGAGGAAGCCCAGATAAAACCATTCCCATCTTTACAAACAGAGGCCATCTCCCGCATGGAAATTCCATACATCGCATTAATATTATAAAACTTCACATCCGAAGCATATATATTAAAAATAGAAAGAAAAAGAAAGAATATAAGCAGTCGTGATTTCATAATATTACAGTTAGCTGCTGCAAATATAATATATTTGAAAGCAATCAACCAATATATGCATTATTTTGTCTAATTTTGCACCTCGTTTCACAAAAAGTACAGATTATCTATGAAAGCGTTCGAATTCAGACCAAAGCTATTCACGGCTTTGAAGAACTACTCGAAAGAATTATTCATGGCAGACCTGATGGCCGGTATCATAGTAGGTATCGTCGCTCTCCCGCTTGCCATTGCATTCGGTATTGCATCCGGTGTATCACCCGAAAAAGGTATTATCACGGCAATCATTGCCGGATTCATTATCTCCATGTTGGGAGGTAGCAAAGTACAGATCGGTGGTCCCACGGGAGCTTTTATCGTCATTATCTATGGCATCATCCAGCAATATGGAGAAGCGGGACTGATTGTTGCCACGCTGATGGCAGGAGTCATTCTTATCCTGTTAGGGATATTCAAGCTGGGTGCTGTAATCAAGTTTATCCCCTATCCTATTATCGTGGGATTTACCAGTGGTATTGCCGTCACTATCTTCACCACGCAGATAGCCGATATCTTCGGACTTAATTTCGGTGGTGAAAAGGTTCCCGGAGATTTTGTCGGGAAATGGATGATCTATTTCCAGCATTTCGATACTATCAACTGGTGGAATACAATTGTCAGCATCGTAAGTATTGCAATTATCGCCATAACCCCGAAATTCTCAAAGAAGATACCGGGATCGCTGATTGCTATTATTGTAGTAACGGTAGCGGTATATCTGATGAAAACTTATGCTGGAATCAATTGTATAGATACCATTGGCGACCGCTTCAGTATCAAGGCGGAACTGCCGGATGCAGTAATGCCTTCACTAAACTGGGAGGCTATTCAGGACTTATTTCCTGTAGCCATTACCATTGCGGTATTAGGAGCCATCGAATCGCTGCTTTCCGCTACGGTAGCGGATGGTGTTATCGGTGACAAGCATGATTCCAATACGGAATTGATAGCACAAGGAGCTGCCAACCTAATAACACCCCTGTTTGGTGGTATTCCTGCCACCGGTGCCATTGCACGTACAATGGCTAATATAAACAATGGTGGTAAAACCCCCGTTGCAGGTATGGTACATGCAGTGGTGTTATTACTTATCCTTCTGTTCCTGATGCCCCTGGCACAATATATTCCAATGGCTTGTCTGGCAGGTGTACTGGTGATTGTCTCTTATAACATGAGTGGTTGGCGCACATTCAAGGCACTACTGAAGAATCCGAAATCAGACGTCACCGTATTGCTGATTACCTTCTTCCTGACAGTTATTTTCGACTTAACCATTGCTATTGAAGTGGGTCTTGTCATAGCTTGTGTACTTTTCATGCATCGTGTGATGGAAACCACTGAAATTTCTGTTATCAAAGATGAGATTAATCTGAATGAAGAATCTAACAGCAAAGAAGATGAAGAAAACCTGTCCATTCCCAAGGGCGTGGAAGTGTATGAGATAAATGGCCCTTACTTCTTCGGTATTGCTACTAAGTTCGAAGAAATCATGTCCAGACTGGGAGACCGTCCCAAAGTGCGCATTATACGTATGAGGAAAGTACCCTTCATCGATTCAACAGGTATCCACAACCTGACTAGCCTCTGCCAGATGGCGCAACGCGAAAAAACCACTATCGTACTTTCCGGCGTGAATGAAAAAGTGCACAAAGCATTGGAAAAATCCGGCTTCTACGAACTGTTGGGCGAGAAGAATATCTGCCCGAACATTAATGTAGCATTGGAAAGGGCGAAAGAATTGCTAAACCAATAAGTTTAGATACGCTATAACTGATTTCCCAAAAAGATAAATTCTACTTCACTACAGATTACACAGATGCACACAGATTAATAAATCAGCTTTTGACTTTTAATTTGTGTGCATCTGTGTAATCTGTGGTGAGATTCAAAAAGCTTTTACGCAATCTTCTTACCGACAAACAGACCAGAAACATCCCCATCGTTCCCGGTTCGTACCTTCCTTATACCCTCCTCGTACCAGCTTCGCTTTTTTCATCTCTCTATAGAAGCGAAGAAAATGCAAACTTGATACCAACCGAAAGAGGTTTAGACCAAAAACTACCTTCCATTACAGGTTACCACATAATAATCTGTTATATCCTTAAAAAAAACGAACGTAATTAAAAACCAGATAAGCTTACTTTTCCACCAGATAAGCATAGAAACCAGCAAGTGCAACTGTTTCTGATTTAAGAAAATCTCACTTAAATCCTAAAAAAGATTATATTTGTTCCCGAAAAGCTATAACACAACAACATCATGAGAATAAGCATTTACAATAAAAGAATCATATACATCTGTATATTTTTACTTGTTTTACTATCATGCACCTCACAACGTAAAGAGGTCAATAAAATGCCGAAGCCAACCGCTATCGATTTATTATTAATCAGCCGATATGACTCGATATATACTTATCCTGTCAAGATGAAAGATGAATTCAAAAAAGCACAAAAAGGCTTGACCGACAGCACGGAATTTTACAAATTGGATCTGTTCGTAGGATTATGCTTTTATCTGCAAGGAAATGCTGATAGTGCCCTGTACCTTAATCAGAAAGTTCTGGACTTCTGCGACCGTTATCCCGGAACTTCCGCCCTCAAAGCCAATGCATGGAACCATCGCTCCACACTACTGCAAGGAGTGAACCAAAAAGATTCTTCCATTGCTTGCCTCCACCATGCTTACAATGCAGTATACCAGTCTGACGACCGCAGAGAATTACAAAGTATTTTCATAATTCTGGAAGATTTTTATAACCGCTTTATTAGCAAGCAGTTCTGAGG